>Ga0222419_100016_pt1 | contig 435720 bp, 394 predicted proteins | sample 1B20Ametagenome_FD_182474 | JGI IMG/M metagenome (GOLD analysis project Ga0222419, IMG submission 182474) | Enriched microbial communities from leaf-cutter ant dump, University of Wisconsin, Madison, United States - 1B20A (version 2) | ecosystem: Environmental > Terrestrial > Nest > Insects... | reverse complement strand
CGAGAACCTGTACTTCTCGGGGGCGCTCGGCATCGCGGGGCCGCAGGCGCTCGCGGCCGACACGGCACGCGGCCTGCTCGTGCAGCTGACGGGCCTGCACTCGCCCGCCGAGCTCGTGGTCGCGGCGGTCGTCTCGAGCACGTGGACGAACGAGTTCGAGTGGCTCAAGTGGCTGCCGCACACGGCGTCGCCGCACAGCCCCCTCGAGGCCGTGCACCTGGCCAACAGCCAGGCGACGGGCGGGGCGCTGCTCTCGGCCGTCGAGGAGCTCATCGCCGCGCGCACCAAGGACCAGGAGCTGCGCGGCGCCAAGATGCTCGAGAACTCCGCGCTCGTCGCGGGCGCCTCGGCGGGCGACGGCGCCGAGGAGGTGGCGCCGCCCCCCGCGGCGACCCCCGCCGTCATCCTGCTCATCTCGGACGACGCCCCCGTCGACCGGGCACGCCTCGTGCAGATCGCGGAACGCTCCGCCGACGCGGGCGTCTACCCGATCTGGGTCGCGTCGACCCAGCAGCAGCTTCCCGCCGTCGCCCGCACCTACGTGGCCGTCGAGTCGGAGGGCACGGCGCGGGTCGGCCTCGTGCGCCTCGGCGACGCGATCACCGATGTGCGCACCGAGCCGGTGAGCCGTGAGCAGGCGCTCTGGTTCGCCAAGCGCCTCGCCCCGGTGACGGATGCGGGGGCGCTCGTCGAGGACTCGAGCGACCTGCCGCGCTCGATCATGATGCTCTCGCTCGTGGGCCCGTCGCTCGCGACGAGCCCCTCGGCGGCCGTCGGGCGCTGGCGCGAGAACGACTCGATCCACGACCGCTCGGGCGGGCCGCTCGTGCGGCGCCGCGCGGGCAAGCTGCGTGCGATCGTCGGCTCCGCGGGCGTCGACGCGATGCACCTGGACCTGCGCACGCAGGGACCGCACGCGCTCGTGGGCGGCACCACGGGATCCGGCAAGTCGGAGTTCCTGCAGGCGTGGGTGCTGGGCATGGCGGCCGAGTACAGCCCCGACCGGGTCACCTTCCTGTTCGTGGACTACAAGGGCGGCTCGGCGTTCGCGGACTGCGTCAACCTGCCGCACTGCGTGGGCCTCGTGACCGACCTCAGCCCGCACCTCGTGCGCCGCGCCCTCACCTCGCTGCGGGCCGAGCTGCACCACCGCGAGCACCTCTTCAACCGCAAGAAGGCCAAGGACCTGCTCGACCTCGAGAAGCGCGGCGACCCCGACTCGCCGCCGGCCCTCGTGCTCGTCATCGACGAGTTCGCGGCGCTCGCGGGCGAGGTGCCCGAGTTCGTGGACGGCGTCGTCGACATCGCCCAGCGCGGCCGCTCGCTCGGCATCCACCTCATCATGGCGACGCAGCGCCCCGCGGGCGTCATCAAGGACAACCTGCGCGCCAACACCAACCTGCGCATCGCGCTGCGGATGGCGGACGAGTCCGACTCGATGGATGTCGTGGGCGACAAGATCGCGGGCACCTTCGACCCCTCGATCCCCGGTCGCGGCATCGCGAAGACGGGCCCCGGGCGGCTCACCCCGTTCCAGTCGGCCTACGCGGGCGGCTGGACGAGCGACACCCCCGCCCCTCCCGGGGTGGAGGTCGCCGAGCTGCGGTTCGGCGCCGAGCAGGTGTGGGAGCTCCCCGGCCGCGAGGAGCAGGCCGCGAGCGAGACCCAGGCGGACCCCGGCCCCACCGACCAGGCGCGCATGGTGGCGAACCTCGTCGCCGCGGCGGCCGAGGCACGCATCCCGGCCCCGCGTCGCCCGTGGCTCGACGAGCTCGCCCCCGTGTTCGACCTCACCCGGCTGCACCAGCGCACCGACGCGGAGCTCGTGCTGGGCGTCGTCGACCTGCCGCAGCTGCAGAAGCAGCAGGAGGTCGTGTTCCGGCCCGACGTCGACGGCAACATCGCCTACTACGGCGCGGGCGGCGCGGGCAAGACCGTGGCGCTGCGCTCGCTCGCGGCGGCCGCAGGCATCACCCCGCGCGGTGGCCCCATCGACGTGTACGGCCTCGACTTCGGCACGGGCGGTCTGCGGATGCTGGAGGCGCTTCCGCACGTCGGCTCGATCGTGTCGGGCGACGACCCCGAGCGCGTCGTGCGCCTGCTGCGGATGCTGCGCGGCGAGCTCGAGCGCCGCAGCGCGGAGTACTCGGCGATCGACGCCGGCTCGATCGTCGACTACCGGCGCATCGCGAACCGGCCGGACGAGCGGCGCATCCTGCTCATCGTCGACAACTTCCCCTCGTTCAAGAACGACTTCGAGATCGGGGCGACGCGCGCCCCCTGGTACGGCGTCTTCCAGCAGATGCTCGCCGAGGGTCGCGGCCTGGGCATGCACGTCGCCATCACGGCCGACCGCCCCGGCAGCGTGCCGACCGGCATCGCGTCGACGTTCCAGCGTCGCGTGGCACTTCGGCTCGCGGACGAGGGCGGCTACATGCTGCTCGACGCGCCCGCCGACATCCTCTCGGCCGCCTCGCCCCCGGGGCGGGCGGTCATCGAGGGCGCGGAGGCGCAGCTCGCGATCGTCGGGGGGGACCCCGGCGTCGCCGAGCAGGCGAAGGCACTCGCGGCGCTCGCGGAGGCGATCCGCCGCACGGGGCGCGAGGAGGCCGTCGAGGTGGGAACCCTCGGCACCGAGATCCCGGCGGCGTCGCTGCCGGCGGATGTCGGCGGGCTGCCGGTGCTCGGCATCTCCGACGACACGCTCGCGCCCGTCGGTTTCGAGGCGTCCGGCCCGATCCTGCTGGCGGGGCCGCCCGCCTCGGGGCGCACCAACGCGCTGGGCTGGCTCATCGCATCCGTCGGCCGGGCCCACCCGAAGCTCACCCGCTTCTACTTCGGCTCGCCGCGCTCGGCGATCGGTCAGCAGCCCGGCTGGGAGGCGAAGGCGCTCACGGTGGAGGACGCCGCCTCGCTCGCGAAGGAGGTCGCCGCGACGGTGGCCGAGACCGCGGGCGAGGAGAAGATCCTCGTGGTGATCGAGCAGATCGGCGACTTCCTCTCGACCTCGGCGGACTCGTCGATGGTCGAGATGATCAAGGCGATCAAGCGCAGCGACCACGTGGTCATCGCCGAGAACGAGACGAGCGGCTGGAACTCCTCGTGGCCGCTGCTGCAGGAGGTCAAGGGCGCCCGCACGGGCTTCCTGCTGCAGCCCGACGCGATGGAGGGCGACACGATCCTCAAGACCTCGCTGCCGCGGGTGTCGCGTGGAGACTTCCCCCCGGGGCGCGGGTTCTTCATCGCGCGCGGCAAGGCCGTGCGGGTGCAGTTGCCGCTCGTGGACTCCTCGGCGGGATGACGGGGAGGTCATGGGGAGTCATCCCCATCGACGCATTCTCAACAACTCAATACAGTCGAAGACACAAGGCCCCGCGCCTCGCGGGATTCATTTCAGAAGGAGCATCATGGCCAACCTCAACGTCACCTACGACGACCTCCGCGACGCCGCCAACCGTCTGCGTGCCGGCAAGGACGACCTGCACAACAAGCTCGCCGAGCTCTCGAACCTCGTGCAGCAGCTGACCGCCTCCGGCTTCCAGGCCGAGCAGTCGTCGGCCGCGTACCGCGACTCGTTCGAGCAGTTCCGCACCGGCACCGGCCAGGCGATCGACGGCCTCGAGGGTCTCTCCAGCTTCCTCATCTCGGCTGCCGACGCCCTGCAGCAGACCGACGAGGGTCTCGCCAACGCGATCCGCGGCTAATCCAGCCGCGCGGCCGGCTCCCCGCCACCACGGGAGCCGGCCGCAGCCCCGCCCACCGCTCACCCCGAACCACCCCGCGAAGAGGAACGATGTCAGGCGATCGCATCAGTGTCGACTACGACCGGCTTGCCGAGCTCCAACAGAATCTCGACAAGGCGGTCGGCGTCCTCAGCAACGAGTTCGAGAACATGCTCGTTCTCGCCGTTGCCGTGGGCGACGCGCGACTTGCCGCGCGGACGAACGCGTTCCGCGACTCGTGGGACAAGCGTCGCCGCGATATCACCGGCAACCTCGAGTGGCTTCGCGACTCGATCAAGAACATCCATACCCAGCTCGCCGAGACGGACCTCCAGCTCGCCCAGGGGCTCGAAGCCCCGGCGGCGAAGTCCGTCGGCGGCCCCGCACCGAAGGCGGTCTGACCCCGTGTGCTACCTGTGTGCAGATCCCGTCCCCGATGAGCTGACGGGCGACCCGGACACCGTTGCGCGCTTCGCGCGCGCTTTCGACTCGACGGCGGAGGCGCTGCGTGATGCCGCGCGCGAGCTCGCCCTCGTTGCGAACGAGAACATCACCATCAGCCTGGCGATCGACGAGGTCCGTGATCGTGCCGAGGAGGTGGTTGCCGACACGCGTCGGGTGGCCGACCGGTACCAGGGCGCAGCCGACACGTTCGAGCGGTACGCGAACGACCTGCGATCCGCCCAGGAGCGTGGGAACGGTGCCCGCAACGACATCATCACGAACAACAGCAATGCCTCGTACTGGCGCCACCGTGCGCGTGAGCTGCGGTTCATGGTCCAGATGGGCAATGTCGATCCCGACGTGCTCGACGACCTCGAGCTCGCGACGCGTCGGGCGAACTACTACGACGACCTCTACGCCGGCTACATCGGCACCTACGGATCGGCTCGGGAGTCGCGCGAGCAGGCGATCATTCGGGCCATCAACGGACTCCACGACGCAGAGTCGGCCTCCGGGCTCAACGACGGGCTGTTCGACGCGCTACTCGGGGACCTCGGGCAGCTGTGGGATCTCGTTTCGAAGTATCTCGGGCCTGTCCTCGAGGTTCTTCGCGACGTCCTCGAACTCGTCAAGCAGATCGTCGACCTTCTGGCGCTCATCGTGACGATCCTGTCGATCTTCATCCCGGTTCTCGCTCCCCTGGCGGCGGCGCTCGGCGCCCTCTCAGCGGTGCTCGGAATCGCGATCTTCGCCGCATCGGCGCTGCTCTTCCTGATGGGGCGCGAAACTCTCGGGCGGGTCCTCGCCGACGGCATCATGGCTGTGGTCGGCGTCGTCACCTCCAAGCTCGGTGTCAACGGCTGGGCGAAGGAATCCCTCGGATCGATGATCAAGGGCGGTTTCACGACCGTTGCGAGCACGACGGCGTCGAGCGGGACCACGATCCTCGCGTCCGCCGGCGAGAAGCTCCTCGAGAATGCGATCCACCAGCAGATCGAGGCGGGTGGAGAAGTCTTGAGCTTCGTCGTCGGAGAGGGTCTCGATCTGAGACTGGGTATGGACCCCTCGACGCCCGTCTGGGACATGGCTGGCGCAGATCCCAGCGACATGCTCTTCGAGGTGGCGGACGGGATCTTCGGCGGGCTGCCGGGCCTTCCCATGACGGTGATCGACGGCGTGAGCGCGCAGTTCCAGTTGGGGGCGATGGGCATCGAGGGTGTCGTCGACGGCGTGACCGGTACGATCGATGCCGTCCAGGGAATCCAATGGGCGATCGATGCGAACGGTGGCGTCGGTGGATTGATCTCGAACCTGGGGTCGCCTCTTATCGCTACCGCGGGTTGTCGTTGACGGCGGAACGATCAGGCGCCCGGCGCCTGGAGGAGATGTGAGCGACAGGATGCTTCCAGACGACGTCACAGACGATCCGACCATCCTCGCGATCCACCTGCGGCCGGAGTGGAAGGAACTCCCCGCCGACGGTCGTGACGCGTGGGTGGAGGAGACGGCAGCCGGTTTCGATATCGACGACGAGGCGCGACTGCGACTGAGCCGGTCATTGGAAGCCGCGGTGCGCAATCTCGACGCTCTCGCGCCGGGGTCTCGTCGATCGTTCGCTCTTGTTGTCGCACCCGAGCTCGGTCGAGTGGATGCCGTGCTCAGCGTCAGGTACTCGCAGGTGACGCAGGATGCGTACGCCAACTACCTCGCGGCAGCGCGTGCGGTGACCTCGACAGAGACTGTGGAACTCCTCAACCGCAAGGTCGAGGAGGTTCTCGTCCCGGCGGGTCCCGCGGTCGTCGTCAGCGACATCCTGGTACCTGCCCGGACGGGTGCGTTCGCTCCCGCAGCCACCGAGCGTGCGTTCCTCGCCGTCTTCCCGGAGGGGTGGGCCACCGCTATGGACTTCACGTACCTCTCGCAGAACCTCGGCGCGCTTGACGATGCGGCGGAGTACCTCGTCGGCATCGCATCCGGGCAGAACCCCGCACTTCGAGGCACGGAGGACGCGTCATGACGACCCCTGCACCGCGCTTCGAGCTGCCTGGGCGATGGGGGCGCATCGATCTCGCGACGGAGGCGAGCGTGCATCGCAGCACGCGGCAGCTGCTCTCAGAGCTCACGAACAAGCGTGACGATCTCGCCGAGCTCCGCGCCGAGCTCCGACGTCGTTTCGAGAAGGCGGCGCTGGCAGCCCGTTCCGCCGGCGCCACCGACTTCTACATCGCATTCAACCTCACACCGAAGGTGCCGCTGCCCGCGTGGGTATCGGTGTTCCTCCCCGAGATCGAGTCCACGGATTTCGCCGCCCTCGGGCTGGGAGAGCTGTCGGCGTTCATCGACGCGGGCACGCGCGGATGGGGTGGTGACGGAAGCTCCACGGTGTCGGGCGCGCTCGAGGCGGACGGAATATCGATGCATGCGGTTCGCCATTCATGGCGCCGGGTTGCCGAGATCGAGGAGGGGGAGACGCCGCGCGAAGTCGAGTTCATCGAGGCCGACTACTGGATCGCTGCTCGCGAACCGAATCGCCTCGCACTGCTGACCTTCTCCACGGCTCTCGCAGAGTACGAGGAGGAGATGCTCGCGCTGTTCGACGCGATCGTGTCGACGCTCCGCTGGCCGGCGCCAGCGGCGGCGGACGCCTGATGGGCCGACACCGCGAACTCCCGATAGAGACTGCACGTGATATTGCGGCGCGTGTCATGTGGCACGTCAATCACCAGTCGCGGCGGCACGTCCCCCCGGTGGTCTACCAGTTCCCGCTTCCGGAATCCGGGTTGTTGACGGTGGAGGACCTTCTCGTCGGCAACACCCGGGTTCTTCAGTGCCGGATGCGCTCCGGAGGACCGCCGTCGGGCATCTGGGCTCTGGGGCAGGTCGTTCGCCCACCCGGTGCGCCTCTCGACGGACCTTGGTTCGAGCAACCGTTCCCGGTGGAGGCGACCGAGGCCGTCATCGCCGAACTCGTCAAAGGAATCAGCAAGACGTGGCTGTATCGCGAGATCAACGCGGAGCGTCGGTCGGATGCGATCCAGGTCGATCTGACGCGCGCTCCCTACGACATCGCCCCCTGAGGTGGGGGAGGCCTCCCCATTGATGGTTTCTCGAATCCGCCCATATCCTGACGGCAGTTGCCCCCCGCGCACCGATCCGACCACCCAGATGAGGACCACATGAGCGATCTGCGTTTCGACCTCGATGCACTCCGTACGGCGAGCGGTCGCATCACCCGGGTGTCGAGCCGACTCGACGGGGCAGGTGATGACTCCCGGCATCTGCCGGACGCCGCCGGCCATGACTCTGTGCGCGATGCGCTTCGCGATTTTCGCGACAAGTGGTCGCTGCATCGCGACGAGCTCCAGGAGGAGCTCGCCTTCTTGTCGAACTCGCTCACTGCGATCGCCGACACCTTCACCGAACTGGATGCCGAGCTCCGCGCGCGCGCCCAGCACACCCAGCAGCTGATAAACGAGGACTGACCATGCGACAGACCATTCCCGGCGACGCGGCCACCCTGAGATCCGGCTCCGCCTCGATCGAGCGCACAGGAGAGCTGCTCCTCCAGCTCGCGGCCGAGCTGGAGCGCATCGCGTCCGACGACGAATCGATCGGCGAGGCTGCCGACAGCATCCGGGGCCGCACGCGCGACGCCGCAGGTGCGCTGCGTCGAACCGAGCCGCGATATGGCGCGACGGCCGACGCGGTTCAGGAGTTCGCGGTGACGCTCGCCGACCTGCAGAGCCGTCATCGGGATGCGGTGGCGCGCCACGACGATGCGGCGAACAAGGTGCGGTATTTCCGCCACGAACTCGCCGAACTCGACGCCCGTCGCGTGATGCTGGCGCTCTCCATGCCCGACTCCGAAGAGTTGGCCGAGCTCGCGCAGCGTCGGGCGTACCTGAGGAGCGAGCTGAGCAGCGCAGAGAGCCACCTCTACGCAGCGGAGGCCGCGGCGCTGGAAGCCGAGCAGGACTGGGACGCAGCGGCACGGGCTGCGGCCGATCGCATCCGCCCCGCGCTCGAGGCGCTCAACGATTCTGTGCTGGAGAGGATCAGTGCCGCTCTCGAGAGCATCGGGGACTTCTTCACGGCGGTCGCTCAATGGATCGCGCGCGTGCTCGACACCGTGCTCTCGACCTTGGCATTGCTCGTGGTGGCCGTCGTGGCGTTGCTCGTGATCGCGTCGTTCGTGTTCAGCGGATTCGGGCTGTATCTCGTCTTCCTGCTTCTTACCGGAACGAGCCTTGACGAGATCATCGAGATGCTCGTCGGGATCGCCCTCGTCGTCGTGCCGCTGCTGACGGGTGCGGTCGCATTCCTGATGGCGCGTGAGGCGGCGACGCCGACGCCCACCCCGGTACCCCAGCCGCCGTACGCGGGCCGTCTCGTCGAGCGTGACGAGAACTCCCGCTACGAGTACCTTTTCAAGCGCAACGGCCAACTCGACAAGCTCGGTGGGCGGGACGAGACGGTCGTCGAGATCGTCCAGATCATGAACCCGGATGGGAGCCCGGCGCTCGACGAGAACGGCAACCCGATCTGGCGTGTGACACTCCCCAGCACGCAGGACTGGCAGATCCCACCGCTCACTCCGGGAATCGGTGACCACGGCGGGGTGAACGACCTCGGTTCGAATCTGGCGCTGATCCTCACACCGGAGCAGCAGGCCGCGTACGAGCGCGCCGTACTTGTGGCGATGAAGGACGCAGGCATCGGGCCGAGCGACTCCGTCATGCTCGTCGGGTGGAGTCAGGGCGGTATCCTCGCCGGTGCCATCGCGTCCGATCCGAACTCGGGCTTCAACGTCCGGGCGATCACCGTTGCGGGCGCGCCGATCGACCATATGCCGATCCCCGACTCGGTGGCGGTGCTCGCGATCCAACACGACGGCGATCACGTGCCGCGACTCGACGGCACTCCGCCGCATCAGGGCCCCAACTGGGTGACCGTCAACGTCCCCGCGTCGGGAGACGAGTACCCGCACAGCGCCGACTACTACGCGGAGACCGCGAGGCTCATCACGTCGGACGCCTGCGTCATCGACGTGCCCTACACCCGCGTGCACGACGTCATGTCCCAGCAGGACATGTTCTTCTCGCCGACGGAGATCGCCTACGACTACTCGATCACGGAACAGGAGACCTCGCTGCTGTGAACCGCGCACAACGTCTTGCCGCCGTGGCGACGAGCCTCTCCGCCGCCCCCTTCGTCTTCGCGGGGTGCGCCGCGCCCGCATCGGGGTTCGAGCAGGCGATCCCGCCCGCAGTCATCGCCTCGGATGCGAACATCGCCGATGTCGCGATCTCCACGTCGTCCAACCTCGGGGGTTCGGGCTTCTGGATCCGCATCTATCTGCTCGACGTCTCGGATGACGCGCTGGTGGGGTCGATCGACGCGGCCCTCGTGAGTGCCTATCGGGCGGCTCCGTCGAAACCGACCGACGTGACACTCGACGTCAAGCAGGCGCCGCGCTCGGCTGACGATTCACTCACGATGCCGGGGCTGAAGCTCTCCGACGCCGTCGTCGACGCACTCGGGCTTCGCGGTCATACGCTCGACCGCACCATCGAACTGTCTATCGACGAACTCGTCGAGCGCTACGGAGCGTGGGGGGCCGCGGGGTGAGGGGCGGTGTCGAGACGCTGCCGCAGCTTCGTTTCCGTCTCCCCGGAGACTGGTGGGCAGTCGACCTTCATGACCGCGAAGCCGCCGTTGCATCAGCTCACCGCTTGGCCCGGCACCGGGTGGGCGCCCAGGACGATCGGGTATTGCTGCGGGAGCGTGTGACGCATGAGATCACGGAGGCGATCGACACCGCGATCCGTGCCGGCGGGCAGAGCATGTTCATCGCCGTCAACATCCTCGACGGCGTACCGCTCCCCATCTCATTCGTCGTGTATCTGCCCGAGGTCGGCATGACGCCCGCGATCGGCACGGACCCTGACAAGGTGCTCGACATCCTCGAGCGCGGCATCGACCACGTCGCCACTCACGAGCACACGGACCCGGCCGATCCCGCGGATCGTGTGCGCATCGAGCTGGCAGAGACCAAAGCGAGCCGCATCCATCGCGTGCGCACGATCGATGTCGGGTCGGGCGAGGACGCGGGTGTCGTCGAGACCCTCGTGGTCGACTACTGGACGGCCGTGCCCGGCACCAAGCGCGTGCTGCTCGTGAGCTTCTCGACCTCGATGGCGGCGCTTCAGGAGCAGTTGCTGCAGTTCTTCGACGCCATCATGCGCGCGGCTCGGTGGGAGCACCCCGACGCCTCGGAGCTCGAGGACACCCCCGATACCCTCGTATCCGACGACAGCTGAGCCCGCCACCGACCGAGGGTGGACGCCACCGACGCGGGCTTCCTGACGCGACGAAGGAGGCGATCGTTCAGATGAGCCCGGCACCTCGTGGGGAGGTCGCGATGCTCGCGGCCCGGATGGCGACGGCGTTGCGCGAGCACACCGGTGCGGAGCCGCGGTCGTTCGAGTTCCGGCTGCGCGACGACCGGTGGGTCGGGGTGTTCGATCGTGTCGCCCCGGGTGGGTCTCACGTGCTGAGCCCCGGCAACCCGAAGGGGGCGCGCTCGCCCGTGCCGTTGCGGACGGGAACCTCGCTCGTGGCGGTGCGGCGCGACGGGGCCGGGGAGGACCCCTGGTTCGCGGCCGACATGTCGGCGCGTGACGAGGGGGCGGCGCTCGCGTGTCTGGAGCGTCTCGTCGCGGCGCAACTCGCGCCCCACTACGACATCGTGCTGGCGGCGAACACGTTCCAGCACGCATCCGAGCCGGCGGACGCCGTCATCGACCTGCGTGCGGATGCGGACGCGCCCGTCCCGCCGTACACGCCTCGGTTCTCGCCCCGGCGCCACGCCCTCGCGCTGACATCCGGCTCCCTCCTCATGGCGCTCATCGCCTACCTCGTCGGCTGGCTCGCGGTCGGCGTCACCCAGACCCTCGTCGCGGGCACCCCGACGGCGCTGGCGCTCGCGGTCGTCGCGGCACTCGTGCCGAACCTCGCCGCGATGATCGCCCTCATCGCGGCGGGGGCGGCCACCACGGCAGCCGCCTCGCGGGTGGCGATCGCCGTCGCCGCCCTCGCCCTGCTGCCGACCGTGCTCGTGGTCGCGCCGTTCCCGGTCGGCGCGGTGCTGGGGCTCGTCGGCGGGATGCTGCTGCTCGTCGCGGCGGTGCTCGCGCTCGGCGCCCCCGGTCGCGCCTGGGGCGGCGTCGGCGCCTTCGCGGTGATCGGGGTCGGCGGCATCGTCGCGGCGTCGCTGCTGCCGCCCGCGGCTCCCGCCGTGCTCGCCGGCGCCATGCTGCTCGGCACGGTCGTGTCGGCCCTGCTGGTGCGTGCGGGCGTGCGGGCGGCGCTGCGTGCGGAGCCCGTCGACCCGGCGGCTCCGCTACTCTCGTGACGGACGGACGCGGAGCGCGGGAGGAAACGGTGGCCGAGACCGACGACGAGGGCTTCATCGGGATGCCTCCGGGCATGCTCGAGGTGGGCACCTTCAAGCTGCCGCCGAAGGCCGAGCGCCCCCGCGTCGAGCGCGAGGACATCGTCTTCGTTCCGACCACGCCCGGCATGCCGGTGCCCGTGCCCGTGGCGGATGAGCCCGCGCCCCCCGCCCCGCCGGCACCCCCCGCGCCGCCGGCCCCGCCCGCATCCGCCGTGGCGTACGACGCCCCCGTCTCGTACGAGACCCAGCGCGCGCTCCCCGACCCGGGCGATGCGATGCCCGCTGCCGCGCCCGCATCCGCACCGCCGACCGGGCCGACCCCCGTCACCGCCCCGTCCGGCTGGGCGCTCGTGCTCGCCGACGGCAGCGAGGTGCGCGTCACGAACACCCTGCTCGTCGGGCGCAACCCCGCGGCCTTCGACGCCTGGCCGGAGGCCGAGCTGCTGGCGGTGCACGACACCACGCAGTCCGTCTCGAAGACGCACGCCGCCTTCGAGGTCGACGAGTCGGGGCTGTGGGTGCACGACCTCGGCTCGACCAACGGCGTGTGGGTCGTCGTCGGCGCGGATGCGACGGAGGCCGTGCCCGGACGCCGCGTGGGCGTGCCCGAGGGGGCCAGCATCGAGCTCGGCGACTTCGTGCTCGGGGTGCGCCGGCGGTGAACGGCCCGCGGCTGCTCGCCGGGCAGCTGCGGGAGCTCGCGGTCGGCGTGCTGGCGCAGCTGCGTTCGCTCTCCCACGACGGTGAGCCGCGCAGCTACCAGGGCAGGCTCCCCGGTGGGCGCTACCTCACCGTCACCGACGTGCCGGCAGGGGGTGGCCGTGCCCTCCTCTTCCTGGCGCCGAGACCCCACGGCACGACCACCCGCGTCGTGACGGCGCGCCTGGCCCGCCCCGCGGGCGCCCCGCTCGAGGGGCCGTGGTTCACCGGGCTCGACCCCGTCGCCCACCGCGCAGCCGTCGACGCGATCGCGCGCGCCATCCGCAGCGCCGACGTCGACTACGCGAGCCTGCCGGGCGCGACCGCCTTCGACCCGATGGCGCCGCTGCCCGCCGGGGCCCCGCCCGCATCCGCTGCCGACGAGGCGCTCGACCTGATGGCGGTGCAGGAGGCGTGGGCGCTCGACGCGCCCCGCGGGCGACGCGACCCCGCACTCGTCGCGGTCGTCGTGGCGGGCGTCGCGCTCGCGCTGGCGATGCTCGTCGCGCTGCTCGGCGCCTGGATGCGTGAGATCTCGACGGATGCCGCGGGCGCGGCGGCGCTCATGGCGATGCTGCTGGGCGTGGTCGCGGGCGTCAGCAGCCTCGTCGCGGCCGCGGTCGGACCCGAGCCGGGAGGCGGGCGGGGCGGGGCCGTGCTGTTCTCGCTGCTCGGCGGGGTGACGGCCCTGCCCGCGTGCCTGCCGCTGCTGAGCGACGCCGCCACAGCCGGGTCGCTCGTGTGCTGGATGCTCGCCGCCGTCATGTTCCTCATCGCGTGGGGGCAGGCGACCGGGGCGTACGGCGTCTGGTGGCTGGCTCCCGTCCTCCCCGTCCTCGGCGGGGCGGTCGGCGCCCCCGTCGGCGCGGTCGTCGACGCGACGGCGGCGCCCTGGGGCTACACGGTCGGCATCGCGGTGCTGCTCGTCACGACCGCGATCCCCACCCTGACCCTGCTGCGTTCGCCGAGCCTCATCGCCCACCGCCGGGTCGCCCTCGCGGCCTTCCGGCGGCAGGGGGCGGATGGCGCGCCCGCCGGGGTGGGCGGCCCCGGCGCGACGGTGGTCGAGCATCCGCGGTGATACCCTCGGAAGATGCTCGCCCGGCGCCTCCTCCTTCGTCGCCGCGACGAGGCCTAGCCCCCGGCCTCCTCGTCGCGGAGTCCCGCCGTCCCCGACGGCACGGTGGCCGATCACACCGATGAAGGAAGCACGACACATCCATGAGCACCGCAGCTGAGCGCCCCCGCACCCTGGCCGAGAAGGTCTGGGATGCGCACGTCGTCGCCAAGGGCGAGAACGGCGAACCCGACCTCATCTACATCGACCTGCACCTCGTGCACGAGGTCACGAGCCCGCAGGCCTTCGACGGTCTCCGCCAGGCCGGCCGCCCCGTGCGCCGTCCCGACCTGACGATCGCGACCGAGGACCACAACACCCCCACGATCGGCATCGACAAGCCCATCGCCGACCTCACGAGCCGCACCCAGATCGAGACGCTGCGCAGGAACACGGCCGAGTTCGGCATCCGTCTGCACCCGCTCGGCGACATCGAGCAGGGCATCGTGCACGTGGTGGGCCCGCAGCTGGGCCTCACGATGCCCGGCATCACGGTGGTCTGCGGCGACTCGCACACCTCGACCCACGGCGCGTTCGGCGCCATGGCGTTCGGCATCGGCACGAGCGAGGTAGAGCACGTGCTCGCCACCCAGACGCTGCCGCTCAAGCCCTTCAAGACGATGGCGATCAACGTCGAGGGCACGCTGCGTCCGGGCGTCACCGCGAAGGACATCATCCTGGCCGTCATCGCGAAGATCGGCACGGGCGGCGGGCAGGGCTACGTGCTCGAGTACCGCGGCAGCGCCATCCGCTCGCTCTCGATGGAGGGGCGCATGACGATCTGCAACATGTCGATCGAGGCGGGCGCCCGCGCCGGCATGGTCGCCCCCGACCAGACCACCTACGACTACGTGAAGGGGCGCCCGCACGCGCCCGAGGGTGCCGACTGGGATGCCGCGGTCGCCCACTGGCAGACGCTCGCGACCGACGAGGGCGCCGTCTTCGACGCCGAGGTGTTCCTCGACGCGGATGAGCTGGAGCCGTTCGTCACGTGGGGCACCAACCCCGGGCAGGGCGTCTCGCTGTCGGAGACCGTGCCCGACCCGGCGAGCATCGAGGACCACAACGCGCGCGCCGCCGCCGAGCGGGCGCTCGAGTACATGGACCTCGAGGCCGGCACCCCGATGAAGGACATCAGGGTCGACGCGGTGTTCATGGGCTCGTGCACCAACTCGCGCATCGAGGACCTGCGCGCCTTCGCCTCCGTCATCAAGGGCAAGAAGAAGGCGGATGGCGTGCGCGTCATGGTCGTACCGGGCTCGGCCCGCGTGCGCATCGAGGCCGAGGCCGAGGGCATCGACAAGATCGTCGAGGCGTTCGGCGCCGAGTGGCGCTTCGCCGGATGCTCGATGTGCCTCGGCATGAACCCCGACCAGCTGGCGCCGGGGGAGCGCTGCGCCTCCACCTCCAACCGCAACTTCGAGGGCCGTCAGGGCAAGGGCGGGCGCACGCACCTCGTGTCGCCGCTCGTCGCGGCGGCCACCGCCATCCGCGGCACGCTCTCGAGCCCGTGGGACCTCGAGAACGGAGAGAACTGATGGAGAAGATCACCCGCATCGAGGGCGTCGCCGTGCCGTTCCGCCGCTCGAACGTCGACACCGACCAGATCATCCCCGCCGTCTTCCTCAAGCGCGTCACCAAGACGGGCTTCGACGACGCGCTCTTCCACGCCTGGCGGCAGGACCCCGACTTCATCCTCAACCGCCCCGAGTACCAGGGCGCGAAGGTGCTCATCGCGGGCCCCGACTTCGGCACCGGCTCGAGTCGTGAGCACGCCGTCTGGGCGCTGCGCGACTTCGGCTTCCGCGCCGTCATCTCGCCTCGCTTCGCCGACATCTTCCGCGGCAACTCGGGCAAGCAGGGCCTTCTCACGGGAACCGTGCCGGAGGAGATCGTCGAGCAGCTGTGGGCGCGCCTCGAGGCGCAGCCCGGCATGAGCGCGAGCGTCGACCTGGAGGCGCGCACCGTGACGGTCGGCGACCTCACAGTTCCTTTCGAGATCGACGATTACACTCGGTGGCGATTGCTGGAGGGGCTCGACGACATCGGGCTCACGCTGCGCGATGAAGCGCGGATCACCGAGTTCGAGGCCGGCCGCGAGAGTTGGCGGCCCCGGACTCTCCCCATCCGCTAGCCCCCCGGGCCCCATATGACTAGGTAGTGAACGTGGAATCAGCCGCGATGAACCTCGCGCGTGACGCCCAGAAGGCGGGAGCGCGGGTGGGACTCACCTCGGACCGCATCGTGATCGAGGGCGGCAAGCCGCTGGTCGGACGCATCGAGGTGCGCGGGGCCAAGAACCTCGCGACGAAGGCGATGGTGGCCGCCCTGCTCGGCGACACCCCGAGCCTGCTGCAGGGCGTGCCCGAGATCAGCGACGTGCACGTCGTCACCCGGATGCTGGGCGCCTACGGTGTCGGCGTCACGCAGCCCGCCGAGGGCGAGCTGCTGCTCGACCCCGCGAACGTCGAGAAGGCGCACTTCGCGCAGATCGACGCGCTCGCGGGCTCCAGCCGCATCCCGATCCTGTTCTGCGGGCCGCTGCTGCACCGGCTCGGCGAGGCGCTCATCCCCGACCTCGGCGGCTGCCGCATCGGCGACCGCCCGATCGACTTCCACATGGATGCGCTGCGCGCGTTCGGCGCGATCGTCGACAAGTCGTACGAGGGCATCCGGATCACGGCCCCGAACGGTCTCACGGGCGCGCACATCGAGCTGCCGTACCCGAGCGTCGGCGCGACCGAGCAGGTGCTGCTGACCGCCGTGCGGGCGGACGGCGTGACCGAGCTGAAGAACGCCGCGATCGAGCCCGAGATCATGGACCTCATCGCGATCCTGCAGAAGATGGGCGCGATCATCACGGTCGAGCCGAACCGCACGATCTTCATCGAGGGCGTCGACCGGCTGCAGGGCTACACGCACCGGGCGATCTTCGACCGCAACGAGGTCGCGAGCTGGGCGTCCGCGGCGCTCGCCACCGACGGCGACATCTTCGTCGCGGGCGCGCACCAGCAGGAGATGATGACCTTCCTCAACGTCTTCCGCAAGGCGGGCGGCGGCTTCGACATCTCCGACGACGGCATCCGCTTCTTCCGCGCGGGCGAGCTGAAGCCCGTCGTCGTCGAGACGGATGTGCACCCCGGCTTCATGACCGACTGGCAGCAGCCGCTCATCGTCGCGCTCACCCAGGCGAACGGGGTGTCGATGGTGCGCGAGACCGTGTACGAGAACCGGCTCGGCTTCACGCGCGCGCTCATCGAGATGGGGGCCGACATCGTCGTGCACGAGAAGGGGCTCGACTCGCCCACGTGGCGTGTGCCGAAGCGTCCGCTCGAGCAGGTCGCCGTGATCACCGGCCCCACGCCCCTGCACGGGGCGGACGTCATGGTTCCCGACCTGCGCGGCGGCTTCAGCTACCTCATCGCGGCGCTCACGGCCCCCGGCCGCTCCACCGTGTCCAACGTCGGCATCATCGCGCGCGGCTACGAGCGCTTCGTCGAGAAGCTCGAGCAGCTCGGCGCCGAGTTCACCCTCGCCTGAGATGGGGGAGCGGCCTGTGCGGCGCAAGCCGGAGAAGACGTTCGGCTGGCGCATCGTCGCGGCCGTGCTCATCCCGCCGCTGCTCTTTCTGGCGCGCTACCGCATCCGGAACGGCGACAAGCTGCCGCGTGAGGGCGCCTTCGTGCTCGCACCGAACCACTACTCGAACCTCGACCCGGTGACGACGGGCTACATCGTCTGGAAACTGGGGCGCGTGCCGCGCTTCCTCGCGAAGGCGAGCGTCTTCCGGGTGCCGGTGTTGGGGGCGATCCTGCGCGGCACGGGGCAGATCCCGGTGCAGCGCTCGGGCGGCGGCGCCCAGTCGCTCGCGGCCGCGGCGAACCTCGTCGACGACGGCCTCGCGGTCATCATCTACCCAGAGGGCACGCTCACCCGTGAGCCCGACCTCTGGCCCATGCGCGGCAAGTCGGGGGCGGTGCGGATGGCGCTCGAGCACGACGTGCCGCTCATCCCGATGGCGCACTGGGGTGTGCAGCAGATCCTGCCGCGCTACTCGAAGAGGGTCAGCATCTTCCCGCGCAAGACGATCGAGGCGATCGTCGGCGACCCGGTCGACCTCTCGCCGTGGCGCGGGCGGCCGGTCACCCACGAGCTGCTCGCCGAGGCGACGGATGCCGTGATGGTCGAGATCACGCGCCTGCTGCAGCAGCTGCGCGGCGGCGAGGCTCCCGCCGAGCGCTGGGACCCGACCGCGAACGGTCAGTCGGAGACGGGCCGCATCAGCGGCTGAGCGGGTTCGCTCGGTGGGTGCCCGTGCCGGGCCTGTGCCCGTGCCCGGGCCTGTGCCCGGGCCGGTGCCCGTGCCCGCGCCGTGCCCGCGTCTCCCCGATCCCATCTCAAGGAGTCGCGCAACCCATCTCAAGGAGTGCCGCCCCCGCGAGGCCGTCAGCAGCCCCATCAGGTGACTTCCGTCACACCGACTCCGTGAGATGGGTGCTCAGGCTCCTTGAGATGGGATGTCGGCGGGGCCTGCCGCGGGGATGTCGGCGGGGCCTGCCGCGGGGATGTCGGCGGGGCCGGCCGCGGGCTCGGTCGGCTCGCCGCGCAGGCTGCGCACGAGGTGGGTGCCGCCGGCGGATGCGATGGGCATGCCGAGGGCCGCGCCGAGCGGCAGCAGGTAGCACAGCTGCACGATGAGCCCGAAGCCGAGGATGCGCCAGCGGGCGCCGGTGAGCAGCGCGCGGCGGGCGGCGGCGTCGACGCCGCGCCGCTGCAGGGGCAGCAGGGTGAACTCGCGGGCGATCACCGTCGCAGTGAACAGCACCCCCAGCACCGCACCGAGCACGCCGCCGACCGCCGGGATGAGGCTGATGACGCCGATCGCCAGCGCGCCCAGGATCGAGCGCAGCACGATTCGCCCCATGTCGCCGAGCGAGCGCCAGAAGCCGGTCTCGACCGCATCCGCGAGCCCGCCGAACGACGCATCCGCGGTGATCGCGATGCGCTCGTAGATCGGGCCGCCGATCGTGAGCGCGAGGGCGGTGAAGACGCGCGCCGAGAGGATGCCGGCCGTCACGACGAGCGAGGTCGCCAGCACGATGCGGGCGGTGTCGCGCCAGAACGGATGCCAGGCGCCGGCGAACGGGGTGATCGCCTCGACGATCGGGCTGAGGAAGAAGATCAGCACGCCGACACCGGTCGCGAGCACGAGCCCCGCCAGCAGTGCGGGCAGGAGTCCGAGCAGCAGCGTGCCCGGGTGGGTGCGGAACACCCGGAACCCGGCGACGAACGACGCGGCACCGGATGCGAGCTCCGCGAGCGCCCCGCGTCCCCGCGCCCCGATCGTCGCCTGCTCCGTGCTCATCGCCCCCACGCTACCGGCCCGCCGCGCCCCACCCCGCTCCGCCGATCGCGTGCCGCGCCCCGCCCCGCTGATCGAGTGCCGCGTGCCGCGCCCCGCCCCCTGATCGAGTGCCGCGTGCCGCGCCCCGCCCCGCTGATCGAGTGCCGCGTGCCGCGCCCCGCCCCGCTGATCGAGTGCCGCGTGCCGCGCCCCACCCCGCTGATCGAGTGCCGCGCGCAGCGCGGTGTATCGAGATCCCGGCATCCCCGTGCGAGAGAATGTCCCCGTGACTTCCGAGCAGACCGCCGCACCGCGGCGCGTGGCCGTGCTGGGCGCCGGGTCGTGGGGCACGACCTTCGCGAAGATCCTCGCCGACGGCGGGGCCCGCGTCTCGCTCTGGGCCCGCCGCCCCGAGGTGGCGCGCGAGATCAGCCAGTCGCACCGCAACTCCGACTACCTGCCGGGCATCAACCTGCCGCCGAACCTGTCGGCGTCGAGCCTGCTGCCCGAGGTGCTCGCCGACGCATCCCAGGTGTACCTCTCGGTGCCGAGCCAGTCGCTGCGCGAGAACCTGCGCATCGTGCGCGAGCTGATCCCCGAGGGGGTGCCCGTCGTCTCGCTCATGAAGGGCGTCGAGAAGGGCACCCGCTACCGGATGAGCGAGGTGATCCGGCAGGAGCTCGAGGTCGCGCCCGAGCGGATCGCGGTCGTCTCGGGCCCGAACCTCGCGCTCGAGATCGCGAAGCAGCAGCCCACCGCGGCCGTCGTGTCCTCGACGAGCCTCGACACGGCATCCGAGGTCGCCCTCGCGGCCCGCAACCCCTACTTCCGCTCGTTCGTGAACACGGATGTGATCGGCACCGAGTTCGGCGGCGTGCTCAAGAACCTCATCGCGGTGGCGATCGGCATCGTCGACGGTGTCGGCTACGGCGAGAACACGAAGGCCTCGATCCTGACCCGCGGGCTCGTCGAGATGACCGACTTCGCGGTGGCCTTCGGCGCGCTCCCCGAGACGATGAGCGGGCTCGCGGGCCTCGGCGACCTCATCGCGACGTGCGAGTCGCCGCTGTCGCGCAACAACACGGCGGGCCGGCTGCTCGGCCAGGGCTTCGCCTACCAGGAGGTCATCGCGCAGATGAACCAGACGGCCGAGGGGCTCTCGTCCGTCGCGCCGATCCTCGAGCTCGCGGCCGAGCGCGGCGTCGAGATGCCGATCGTGAGCCAGGTGGCCGAGGTGCTGGCGGGTACGCTTGACCCGCGGGACATCGCCCCGCACCTCACGACCGACACCGACGTGCCGCAGGGCGAATGACCCGGGGCGTCCCGACCCCGGAGGGCGCATGATCCGCGTCGCGTTGCTGTTCGGCGGTCGCTCGAGCGAGCACGGCATCTCGTGCGCGACGGCGGCGGGGGTGCTCGGCGCGATCGACCGCACGCGCTTCGAGGTCGTGCCGATCGGCATCACGCGTGACGGCGCGTGGACGCTGCAGCCGGATGACGCGGCACTTTTCGCCCTGCGCAGCGAGCTGCCCGAGGTGGTCGACAACGGCACCCGGGTGCGGCTGCCGGATGCGGCGGGCTCGCGCGAGCTGACCCTCGTCGCGGCCGACGGCGCCTCCTCCTCGCTCGGGGTCGTCGACGTCGTGTTCCCGATCCTGCACGGCCGCTTCGGTGAGGACGGCACGGTGCAGGGGCAGCTGGAGCTCGTCGAGCTGCCGTACGTCGGCAACGGGGTCCTCGCATCCGCGCTCGCCATGGACAAGCACATGACCAAGACGGTGCTCGCGCAGGCGGGCATCGCGGTCGCGCCGTGGGTGGCGCTGACGCCCGCGGGCTGGGCCGCGCGGCGGGGCGAGCTGGAGGGCGGCATCCGGGACCTCGGGCTGCCGGTGTTCGTGAAGCCCTCGCGCGCGGGGTCGTCGGTGGGGGTCACGAAGGTGACGGACTGGTCCGCGCTCGACGCCGCCGTCGAGACCGCGTTCGCGGAGGACGGCACGGTGCTCGTGGAGGCGGCCGTCGTGGGGCGCGAGGTGGAGTGCGCGGTGCTCGAGGGGCGCGGCGGTGCGGCGCCGCGCGTGAGCGTCGCAGGCGAGATCGTGGTGACGGGGCGCGAGTTCTACGACTTCGAGGCGAAGTACCTCGACCCGGATGCGGCGCAGCTGATCTGCCCGGCCGTGCTGTCGGATGCGGAGCTCGCCGAGATGCAGCGCCTGGCCGCCCGCGCCTTCGAGGCGATCGGCGGCTCGGGGCTCGCGCGCGTCGACTTCTTCCTGGGGGAGGGGGGCTTCGTGGTGAACGAGATCAACACGATGCCGGGCTTCACGCCGATCTCGATGTTCCCGAGCTGCTGGCAGGCGAGCGGGGTCTCCTACCCCGAGCTGATCACCGAGCTCGTCGAGCTGGGGCTCGCGGCGCGCCGCTGAGCGGGGCCTGCGTGCCGGGGGTCTCGATACGCCGCTGCGCGGCTACTCGACCGGCGGTGGTGGCCGCCGCGCAGCGGCACCACTCCCGCTGGGGGAGCTGCCACGCCCCGGCACCACCCCTGCTGGGGGTCTCGACACGCCGCTCCGCGGCTACTCGACCGGCGGTGGCCGCCGCGCAGCGGAACCACCCCCGCTGATTGAGTAGCCGCGCAGCGGTGCCAACCCCGCTGATTGAGTAGCCGCGCAGCGGCGTATCGAAATCCGCCCCCCGAACTCACCCGAGCCCGGAGTCGCCGCCGATCACGTCCGCATCCGACAGGTCGGTGCACGCGTGCCCGTTCGGCCGCGTGAACGACACCGCTCGCGAGAGGTCCCGGAGCACGGGCGTCGGCCCGACGGCCACCCCGTCGACGACGACGTCGATCGCCGGCTCGCGGCCGTAGCTGCGCAGCACGTAGCTGGGGGCGTCGTCGCCGTTCACGAGCCAGTCGATGCCGTCGACCCGGATGCAGCGCTGCGTCGACGCGCTCGGCACCTCGACCCCGCAGTAGAGCAGCACGGTCGTGGGGGAGCCCCACGCGCCCGTCGCCTGGGCGTTCGTCTCGCGCTGCTCCTGGCCGGCGACGACCTCGGGCAGGCGCACGATGACGTCCGCACAGCCCGGGTCGTCGGCGTCGTCGGCGGGCTCGAGCGGCACGATCGAGGCGCAGCCGGTGAGCCCCGCGACGAGCGCCGCGACTGCCGCGGCGGCGGTGACGGCTCGGGCGATGCGCACGGCTCCAGGCTAACCTGGCGGGGTGCCTGACGCCGACGAGACCCTCGCCTCGGTGGGTGAGTCGGCGGTGCTGGGGCGCATCTTCCCCCGGCTGCCGGATGCCGCATCCGCTCTGCTCGGACCGGGCGACGACGCCGCGGTCGTGGCGGCGCCCGACGGGCGGTTCGTGGTGACGACCGACACGCTCGTGCACGGGCCCGACTTCCGCCTCGCGTGGTCGAGCGCGTTCCAGCTCGGTTGGAAGTCGGCGGCCGTGAACCTGTCGGATGTCGCGGCGATGGGCGCGCGGCCGACCGCCCTCGTGGTGGCGCTCGTGGCGCCCGCCGCGACGCCGGTGCGCTGGCTCGAGGAGTTCGCCGACGGGCTGCGCGAGGCGTGCGCCGCGCTCGCGCCCGGGTGCGGGGTGGTCGGCGGCGACCTGTCGGTGTCGGAGCAGCTGACGGTCGCGGTGACGGCGTTCGGCGAGCTGGAGGGTCGGGCGCCCGTGCTGCGCTCGGGCGCGCGCCCGGGCGACGTGGTGGCGGTGTGCGGCGAGCTGGGGCTCGCGGCGCGCGGCCTGGAGCTGCTGTTCGCGCGCGGCGTGGATGCGGCCGGCGTTCCGGATGCTGCGGCCGCCGCGGCGCTGCGTCCCGAGTTCGCGGACGCGCTCGACGCGCAGCTCGCGCCGCGCCCGCCGATCGCGGCGGGGGTCGCGGCGGCGCTCGCGGGGGCCACGGCGATGATGGATGTGAGCGACGGCCTCGCGCTCGACGCACGGCGGATGGCGGAGGCCTCGGGCGTCGTGCTCGACCTCGACGCGGCCGCGGTCGGCTCGACCCTCGCGCTCACCGGCGGCGAGGACCACGCGATGCTCGCGACGTTCCCGGCGGGGGCGGCCCTGCCATCCGGGTTCCGCGCGATCGGGCGGGTGCTCGCGGGCGCTGCCGAGCTGCGTGTCGACGGCCGGGTGTTCGCGCGTCGCGGCGGATGGGACCCCTACGCCGACTGGGACGGCGCCACCGGCTGACCCGGCGGCCGCGCGCCGCATCCGCCGACGTGCCGGATGCCGCTGCCGCTGCCGCTGCGGCGGCCGCTACCGCTGCCGAGAGATGCAGGTGCAACTACCGCTGCCGAGAGATGCAGGTGCAACTGCCGCTGCCGATGTAGAAAATGCAGGAGTTCCCGGGCGTGTCGGCGACGGCCGCCCTGCTCGCCCGGGCCTCCGCCGCAGAATCTCCTGCATTTTCTACACAGAGGGCGGATGCGGCGCGAGCCAGTACACGGCCGTCTCGCCGTAGGCGCTGCGGCGGTCGAGCGCGAGGCCGTCCGGCCAGGCGGGCACCGCATCCCGCGCCGAGCGCTCGACGACGACCACGGCATCCGGTGCCAGCAGGGGCACGAGCAGGGTGAGCGCGTCCACGAGCTCCGCGTCGCCGAGGTCGTAGGGCGGGTCGAGGAAGACGAGGTCCCAGGGGCCGGCCGCCCCCGCGAGGTAGCCGTGCACGGGCTGCGCGACGGTGCGGATGTCGGGCCCGGCACCGCGCGCCGCCCGCGTCACCTGCTCGGCGTTCCGCCGGGCGACGGATGCCGCCTCCCGCGCCTTCTCGACGAGGGTCACCGTGCGCGCCCCGCGCGACGCGGCCTCGAGTCCGAGCGCGCCGGAGCCCGCGTAGAGGTCGAGCACGCGCGCCCCGTCGATGAGGTCGCGCGCCTCGAGGGCCGAGAAGATCGCCTCGCGCACCCGGTCGCTGGTGGGGCGGGTGCCCGTCCTCGGCACCGCGAGCGTCAGCGACCCCGCGAACCCCGAGATGATGCGCGTCACCCGCCCAGGCTACCGGGGGCGCGGCCCGCATCCGGCTGTGGAGAAAATGCAGGAGTTTCTGACGCAGTGCCCCGGCCTGCCGCACCGACGCCCGCCGACACGCCCGGGAACTCCTGCATTTTCTACATAGACCACCGGGCGCAGCCGTGTCGCACGCCCTCGCTACGCTCGAGGGGTGGACTCGCCGCTCGACCAGAGGCTCGCGACCGCGCTCGGCGGCCGCACGGCGCAGGTGCTCGAGAAGGCGTTCGGGATGCGCACGGTCGGCGAGCTGCTGGCCCACTACCCGCGCCGCTACGCCCGCCGCGGCGAGCTGACGGCGCTCAGCGAGCTGCGCCTCGACGAGCCCGTCACGATCGTCGCCGAGGTGCGGTCCGTCTCGGAGCGGCGGATGCAGAACCGCAAGGGCTCGATCCTCGAGGCGACCATCAGCGACGGCCGCGGCATCCTGACCCTCACCTTCTTCAACCAGCCCTACCGCCGGCAGGAGCTGCAGCCCGGCGTGCGCGGCATCTTCTCGGGCAAGATCGGCGCCTACCGCGGCACCCGGCAGCTCACCCACCCCGACTACGAGCTCTTCGACCCGGATGAGGCGGCCGCGATGGGCGAGGAGGAGGCGCGCCGCTGGGCCGAGACCCCGGTGCCGCTCTACCCGGCCACGGCGAGCTTCCCCAGCTGGAAGGTGCAGAAGTGCGTCGAGACGGTGCTCGACGTGCTGCCGCCGCTGCCCGACCCGGTTCCGGATGCTGTGCGCACCGCGCGCGGGCTGCTCGACTTCCGCGACGCGATCGTGAAGGTGCACCGGCCGGGCACGGATGCCGACTGGCACCTCGCGCGCGACACCCTCCGCTTCCAGGAGGCGTTCGTTCTGCAGCTCGCGCTGCTCGGCCAGCGCGCCGAGCGGCGGGCGGTGACCGGCCCGCCCCGCATCCCGGGCGAGCGTGCGCGGGCGTTCGACGCATCCCTGCCGTGGCCGCTCACCGACGACCAGCGTGCGGTGGGCGCCGAGATCGAGGCGGAGCTCGCGAGCGGTGTGCCGATGAACCGGCTCGTGCAGGGCGAGGTGGGTTCGGGCAAGACGCTCGTGGCGCTGCGGGCGATGCTCGCGGTGGCCGAGTCGGGTGGGCAGTCGGCGTTCCTCGCCCCCACCGAGGTGCTCGCGGGCCAGCACCTGCGCTCGATCACGGCGATGCTCGGGCCCGAGCTCGCGGCGCGACTGCGCGTCACCCTGCTCACCGGGCAGCTCTCGACGGCCGAGCGGCGCCGTGCGCTGCTGGCCACGGCATCCGGGGGCGCCGCGATCGTGGTCGGCACGCACGCGCTGCTGGGCGATCAGGTGAGCTTCGCCGACCTCGGCCTCGTGGTGATCGACGAGCAGCACCGCTTCGGGGTCGAGCAACGTGAGGCGATCCGCACGAAGGGGCGCGCCCCGCACGTGCTCGTGCTGAGCGCGACCCCGATCCCGCGCACGGTCGCGATGACGGTGTTCGGCGACCTCGACGTGTCGACCCTGCGCACCCTGCCCGCGGGCCGCGCGCCGATCGAGTCGCACGTCGTGGCGCTCGCGGAGCACCCCGGCTGGGAGGCGCGCGTGTGGGAGCGGCTCGCCGAGGAGCTCGCCGAGGGGCGGCAGGGTTTCGTCGTGTGCCCCGCGATCGAGGTCGCCGCATCCGGCGCCCCCGTTGGGGAGGACGACACGCCGCAGCAACCGGATGTCGAGCCCGACGCGCCGCCGCCGTCCTCCGTGACCGAGACGCTCGCCCGGCTGCGCACGCATCCGTCGCTCGCGGGGCGCCGGATCGAGCAGCTGCACGGCCGGATGTCGGGGGAGGAGAAGGACGCCACGATGCGCGCCTTCGCCGAGGGGCGCATCGACGTGCTCGTGGCGACCACGGTGATCGAGGTGGGGGTGGACGTGCCGAACGCCTCGACCATGATCGTGCTCGATGCCGACCGCTTCGGGGTGGCCCAGCTGCACCAGCTGCGCGGGCGGGTGGGGCGCGGGGGCGTGCCCGGCATCGCGCTGTTCGTGACGCGCGCCGAGCAGCTGACGCTCGCGCGCGACCGGGTGGATGCGGTGGCCGCCACCCTGGACGGTTTCGAGCTCGCCCAGGCGGACCTCGAGCTGCGTCAGGAGGGCGACGTGCTGGGCGCGGGCCAGTCGGGCCGCCGCAGCTCGCTCAAGCTGCTGCGCGTGACGCGCGACGCCGAGCTGATCGCGGATGCGCGCGAGCTCGCGTCCGGCCTGCTCGACGCGGATCCGGGCCTCGCCTCCCACCCGGAGCTGCGCGCCGCCGTCGAGCGCCGCTTCGACGATGGCGAGCGCGCCTTCCTCGGCCGCTCCTGAGTCCCCGAGAGTACGTACTTTGGCGCGCGACACGCCGCATCCGCACGCCAAAGTGCGTACTTTCGGGGACCGGTCGGGCTCGCCGCAGGCTCAGCTGGCTGCGCGGTTCTGATCGGTCTGCGGGTGCTGGTCGCCGAGGTGGGGGATGAGGTCGTGCGGTTGCAGCCCGAGCACGGATGCGAGTCCCGCGATTGTGCGCAGCGACGGGTTCGCCGCCTTGCCGGGGCGGGAGAGCCCCTTCTCCAGTTGCTGGTAGTGCGAGCGGGTGATCCCGGCAGCGTGGGCGAGGTCTTCCTGCGTCATCGCCGCCTCGGTCCGGGCGCGATGGAGGCGGATGCCGAAGTCGAGGACGTAGGCGTCCCAGTCCTCGATCGGCTCGTCGCTCACCTGCCAACCGTGCCCCGAACTCGGGGCAGAGCAGGCCTGATATATCCGGCATACTCGTGAGCGTTCTGCACGAAGACAGCAAGGAGCACACCACCGTGACCGACCCGAACCTTCCCGCCGCAAGCCCGGAGCCCGCACCGGCTCCCGACGTGCCCCCCACGGCTGCCGCTTCGGGGGCCCCGGCTGCGAAGAGCCCGTTGCCGCTCATCGCGCTCATCCTCGCCGGTCTGACCCTGCTGCTCGCGGTGATCCCGCCGACCGCTGCCTTCGCGTGGCCGTTCGCCGTCGCCGCCATCGTGCTCGCCATCGTGGCTCTCGTGAAGAAGTCGCAGCCGCGCGTCTTCGCGATCATCGCGATCATCGTGGCCCCGGTCGCGTGGATCATCGCGATCGTCGTGACTGTCGTGACCGTTGCGATGGGCATCGGCAACGCGCTCGACGACGCCATCGGCTCCGATCCGTCGATCGAGCAGCCCGCTGACGCGGGCCAGTCCGACGACGCGGACGATGACGACGAGGCGCCTGCTGCCGAGGTCGGGACGCGTGCGAACCCCGCCGCTATCGGGTCGACCATCACGGGCTCTGACTGGACGGTCGTCATCAACTCCGTGACCTTGAACGCGACGGATGAGGTCGTCGCCGCGAGCCCGCTCAACGATGCGCCCGAGGGCGACAACGAATACATGCTCGTCAACTACACGGTGACCTTCACGGGCGACGACGCCGACGGCGGCTCTCCTGTCTGGGTTGGGATCGAGTATGTGACCCCGCAGGGCAACACCGTCGACGGCCTCGACGACTTCGTTGTCGCACCCGATGAGATGGACCGCCTGTCGACCCTCTACACCGGTGCCAGCGCGACCGGCAACATCGCGATCGCGATCCCGGTCGCCGACGGTGACCAGGGCGTCATCTCGGTGCGCCCGGGCATCCTCGACGACAAGGTGTTCGTGTCGGTCAAGTAGTTCGAGCGTGGGAGCCCGCCGGCCAGCATCGAGCTGACCGGCGGGCTCTCGCTTTCGGGGACCGGCGGGGTAACGAAACGGTCACACCCGCCCGGTAGGATCGCGCCATGAGCAGGATCGCCGTCGTTCCCGGATCCTTCGACCCCGTCACCCTGGGGCACCTCGACGTCATCGAGCGTTCGGCGCGGCTCTTCGACGAGCTGCACGTGCTCGTGGTGCATAACCCCGACAAGTCGGCGCTGCTGCCGATCGCGCAGCGGGTGTCGCTCATCCAGGAGTCGATCGCCGAGGCGCGCATCCCGGGCGAGATCCTGGTGACGAGCTGGAGCGTCGGACTGCTCGTGGACTACTGCACGGATGTGGGGGCCAGCGTGCTCGTGAAGGGCATCCGCTCGCAGGTCGACGTGGCGTACGAGACGCCCATGGCGATCGTGAACCGCAACCTCGCGAAGGTCGAGACGATCTTCATGCTGCCCGACCCCGCGCACGCGCACGTGTCGAGCTCCCTCGTGCGACAGGTGGCGTCGCTCGGCGGCGACGTGTCGCCCTACGTGCCGCGCGTGGTGGCCGACTTCCTCGAGCAGCCGCGCTGACCGCGGCGGGCGGGCGCCGCGTCCGGCAGCCGCGTCAGAGCAGGGACTGGACGAGCGCCGCGAGCTGCTCGTAGAGCAGCGCGCCCGCTCCGAGCCCCAGCAGGATGCCGAGCACCGACAGCACGGCGCCGCGGTGCGTCGAGCGCACCCGCACGAGCCCGACGATGCCGAGCAGCACGGCGAGCGCGGCGGGGGCCGCGGGCCAGACGTCGACGGTGAGGTCGATGAGGTACGGCAGGCCGTAGAGCGCGAGGGCGGCGGCACCGAGCACGAACGCGATCCACGCCGTCGGGTTGGCGGAGCGGCGCGGGGGGCTGTAGACGGTGCGCACGGTGCCCGAGGCCGAGCCCGGGTACAGCGCCGCACCGGGGCCCGCGCCCATCGCGACGGGCGGCACGCTCACGGCGCCGCCCAGCGCCGCGCGGTAGCGGCTCGCGGTGTCGGGGTCGGCCGAGGCGGTGAAGCCGACGGGGGCGGCGGATGCGGGCACCGCCGACAGCGCGGGCGCGGCGGATGCGGCGGGCTGCTGCACCGTGGGAGCCGCGGGGGCCGTCGGTGCGGCGGGCGCGGCCGCGGGTGCGGCGGATGCGGGCTGCGCGAACGCGGGTGCGGCGGGCGTCGGCTCCACGAACGCGGGCGCGGCAGCAGCCGGTGCGACGAACGCAGGCGCTGCAGCAGCGGGCTGCACGAACGCGGGCTCCGCGACCGTCGGCTCCACGAAAGCAGGCGCCGCAGCGGCAGGCGCCGCAGCAGCCGGTGCGACGAACGCCGGCGCGGCCGGCGCGGCCGCGACCGCAGGCGCGGCGGCCGCCTCCGGGACGCTCGGCGTCGACGGCGCCGCCGGGGTCTCACCCGGCAGCACGAAGCCGCCGGGGGCGGGCGCGGGAGCGGCATCCGCCGACTCGAGCCATGCGGGAACCGGGACGGGCGTCACGGGCGCGGGCTGCGACTGCTCGATGAGCGCGGCGGGAACCTCCGGCAGCGACGCCGGCAGGACGTCGGGGTTCGCCGCGTCTCCGAGGTCGCCCGGCGTGAGGGGGGCGCCGTAGGCGCGGCCGGGGAAGGCGGCGGGGGCCGCGAACTGCTCGGCCGTGGCCGAGTCGAGCGGCTCGGCCTCGAGCGCGGTCAGCTGCGCCGCGAACTGCTCCGGCACCTCCGCGCCGAGCGGCTCACGGGTGTACTCGGTCCACTCGTAGCCCGACCACCAGCGCTCGATCGCCGGATCGCCGGGGTCGGTGAACCATCCGGCGACGGGCACAGCGGTCTCCTCCATCCCTCGATCGTCGGTGATGCGGCCGCGCGGATCTAGCCCCAAAATTGGGTGGACGCGCTCGGGGGGAGCGCAGCCTCGCGGCGCGACTGTGCGTCAGCACATCGCCGCGGCCCACCGTGCCGCGCCTCGGCCCCGCACCGCGCCGCATCCGCGTGTGGGCGCGTACGCTACCGTGCGCGCGGCAGAAGCACCGCATCGGCGGCGCCACGACACGCGCGTCGCGCCCGCTTTCGTGCTCCGTCACAAACAGCCCGGCGGCGACATTGTCGCGACGGATGATGAAGGCCCGCCCGTGAGCGGCCGAGACTGTCAGAATCGTCGCGGCCCACAGCACAGCCGTATCCCCGAATCGGGCTGGCGACGACCCCGTCATCTCAGCCAACGGAGGCATCCGAACGTGATCTCGCACCGGCGACGCATCGTCGCATCCGCAGCACTCGTCCTCACCGGCGCCGTCGCGCTCAGCGCGTGCAGCGCCGGGGACCCCGGCACGTCGAACGGAGGTGACGCGACCAAGAAGCCGCTCGTCATCAGCCTCGACAGCTCGGTCGACATCCTCGACCCGCAGGCGTGGCGCACGCCGGGCGCCATGGTCACCACCGGCAGCCTCGTCGAGCAGCTCATCGAGCAGACCTACACGCCGTCGTCCGACGGGCTCGTGCAGATCGGCACCGCCGACGGCTTCCAGAACGCTCTCGTGGAGAGCCAGGAGACCTCCGAGGACGGCACCGTTCTCACGCTCACGCTGCGCGAGGGCCTCACCTTCGCCGACGGCTCTCCGCTCACCTCGGACGACGTCGTCTGGACCCTGCAGCGCGGCCTCGAGGGCCCCGGCTACATCAAGGTCCTCTACCCCATGGTCGGCCTCACGAGCTCCGACCAGTTCGTGGCCGTCGACGAGCGCACCGTGCAGATCACCTCCGCGTTCGCGACCCCGCTCATGCCGAAGATGCTCGCCATGCAGCCGTTCGGCATCCTGCCCCACGAGACGGGCGAGGAGCACGCCACGACCGACGACCCGTGGGCCGCCGACTGGTTCCGCGAGAACGACAACTCCTCTGGCCCCTACATCGTGTCGGCCTACGACCCGACCACGAGCATCACGCTCACCCCGAACCCGGCCTACTACGACCAGGACAAGATCATGAACGGGGGCATCACGATCCAGTTCGTGAGCGACCCCGCCCAGCGCGCCCTGCTCATCAAGAGCGGCGAGATCGACCTGGCCCAGGGCCTCCCGCTCGACCAGGTCAAGGAGCTCGAGGCCGTCGACGGCATCACCGTCGTCTCGGAGGGGTCGAACCGTCTCGAGTACCTCGGCTTCAACACCGCCGCGGCGCCGTTCGACGACCCGGCCGTGCGGCAGGCCGTCGCCCTCGCCCTGCCGTACGACACCTTCGTCGACGAGGTCATGTACGGCTACGCGGATGCGTCCACCGGCGTCGTGCCCGCGGGCATGGTCACCCACTCGGATGACGCGGGCGCCTTCGCCCAGGACCTGGACGCCGCGCGGGCGCTGCTGCAGAAGGCGGGCGTGGGCGAGTTCACCACGAAGCTGTCGTTCAAGCAGTCCTCGGCCGTCGAGTCGCGCGCCGCGGTCTACATCCAGTCGGCGCTCGCCGAGATCGGCATCACGGTCGAGGTGACCCCGCTTCCGGACGCCGAGTTCACCCAGCGCACCAACGCGCGCGAGCTCTCGATGTACCTGAACAACTTCCTGGGCTGGGGCGCCGACCCGTTCTACCAGATGAAGTCGCTCGTGGGCACCGGATCGGGCACCAACTTCACCAGCTACGGCAACGCCGAGCTCGACGCCCTCATCCAGACGGGCTTCGAGACCCTCGACGAGGCCGAGCGCGCCTCGATCTCCGCCCAGGCGCAGAAGATCATCTACGACGAGATGCCGTTCGTGCCGGTGTGGAACCCGGACTGGACCTTCGTGGTCCGCGACGGGGTCTCGGGCCTCACGAAGGACAACACCGAGCAGCTGCGTCTGCAGTACCTCACCAAGAAGTAAGGCGTCGGGGCCGGCCGGGACCTCCTGCCCGGCCGGCCCCGTCATCCGCGCACCCGAACACCCCAGAAGGCACCCATGATCCGCTACCTCCTCCGCCGTGTGGGCATCTCGCTCATCACCGTCGTGGGGCTCGCGCTCGTGGTCTTCCTCGTGGTGCGCATCCTCCCCGGCGACGCCGCCGCGGCCCGGCTCGGGCCGGAGGCGAGCGACGCCGACATCGCCGCGCTGCGGGCCAAGCTGGGCCTCGACCAGCCGCTCATCGTGCAGCTCGGCGACTACTTGTGGGGCCTGCTGCAGGGCGACCTCGGCACGGCCGTGTCGACGGGCCGCCCGGTCGCGGTCGAGCTCTTCAGCCGCCTGCCCGCGACGATCGAGCTCGCGGTCGCGGGCCTCATCATCGCCGTCATCATCGGCTTCCCGCTCGGGATGCTGGCCGCCGCCCGCCGGGGCCGCGCGAGCGACGTGGTGGGTCGCGTCTTCGCCGTGCTCGGCTCGAGCATGGCGCCGGTCTGGCTCGGCCTGCTGCTCATCTTCGGGCTCTACTCGGTGGCGCAGCTCTTCCCAGGCCCCGTGGGCCGGCTGCCGATCGGCATGCTGCCGCCCACCCAGATCACGGGCATGTACGTGCTCGACGGCCTGCTCACGGGCAACCTCGAGGCGAGCTGGCAGGCGCTGCGCTACCTCGCGCTGCCCGCCCTGACGCTGGGCCTGGGCGCATCCGCCGCGGTGCTCAAGATGGTGCGCTCGGCGATGATCGCGACCGCCGAGAGCGGCTTCGTGCGCACCGCCCGCGCCTACGGGGTGCCGGGCCGCGAGGTGCTCTGGCGCGACCAGCTGCGGAACGCCATGCTGCAGGTGCTCACCGCGATCGGACTCGTCTTCGGCTTCCTGCTCGGCGGCAACGTCATCGTCGAGCGGCTCTTCAGCTGGCCCGGGATGGGGCGCGTCGCCTACGACGCCCTCGGCAGCAACGACCTCGAGCTGCTGCAGGGCTACGCGCTCATCATCGGCGGCATCTACATCGTGCTCAACTTCGTGGTCGACCTGCTCTACGGGGCCATCGACCCGCGCATCCGGCTGGGAGGGCGCGCCTCATGACCACCGCACCCGTGCGCGCGTCCGCCGTCGAGCGGCGCCGCGTGCGCCGTCGCCGCCCCTTCCTCGTGGTGGGCGTCGCCATCATCGGACTCCTGCTGCTGCTGGGGCTCGTCGGCCCGCTCTTCGTCGCCGACCCCGCCGACCTCGTGGCGGCCGCCTTCCAGCCGCCGTCGCTCGAGCACCTGTTCGGCACCGACAGCTACGGGCGCGACATCTTCGCCCGCAGCGTGCACGCGATCTGGCTCGATTTCGCGCTCGGCGTGAGCGTCGCGGTCATCGCGATGATCATCGGCTCCGCGGTCGGTGTGCTCTCGGGCTACATCGGCGGGCGGTTCGACGACGTGGTCATGCGTCTCGTCGACATCCTCATGGCGTTCCCGGGCTTCATCCTCGCGATGATCCTGCTCGTCTCGATCGGCGACAGCATCCCGAACCTCGCGATCGCGCTCGCGGTGGCCCAGATCGCGCCGTTCGTGCGGCTCGTGCGCGCCAAGGCGCTCAGCGAGCGCGAGCTCGAGTACGTCTCGGCCGCGCGGGTGTCGGGCTCGCGGTGGTACCGCGTCGCGTTCCGGCACGTGCTGCCGAACTCGCTGCGGCCCGCCGCGGTGCAGTTCACGCTCGTCTGCGGCTACTCCATCCTCAACGTCGCCGGCCTCGCCTACCTCGGCGTCGGCATCCACTCGCCGACCGCGGAGTGGGGCGTCATGGTCGCCGAGGGCGCCGCGAACATGCTGACCGGCCAGTGGTGGACCGCGTTCTTCCCCGGCCTCATGATCGCCATCACGGTGATGGCCCTGCACTTCATCGGCGACGAGCTGGGGGGAGACGCCTGATGTCCCGACTCCGCATCGAATCGCTCACGGTCGACGTCGTCGCCTCCGGGGCGCGCATCCTCGACGACGTCTCGCTCGAGATCGGCGCGGGCGAGATCGTCGGGCTCGTCGGCGAGTCCGGCTCCGGCAAGTCGATGACCTCGCTCGCGACCATGGGCATCCTGCCGAACGGCCTGCGGGTCACCTCCGGCCGCTTCCTCGTCGACGGGGTCGACGTGACGGATGCCCCGCGCCGCTCGGTGAGCTCGCGCTTCGCGATGATCTTCCAGAACCCGCGCGACTCGCTCAACCCGCTCATGCGGGTGGGGGCGCAGATCGCCCGGATGGTGGCGCTGCACCAGGGGCTCGGCAAGGCCGCCGCGCGCGAGGAGGCCGTCGCGCTGCTCGGCCGCGTGCACATCGCCGACCCCGGGGCGGCGGCCCGCAAGTACCCCCACCAGCTCTCGGGCGGCATGTGCCAGCGCGTCATGGTGGCCATGGCGCTCGCCTGCCGGCCGCGCCTGCTCATCGCCGACGAGCCGACCACGGCGCTCGACGTGACCGTGCAGGCGCAGATCCTCGACCTCATCGTCGAGCTCGTCGACGAGACCGGATGCGGTGTGCTGCTCGTCACCCACGACCTCGGCGTCGTCGCCGAGACGTGCGACCGGGTGAACGTGCTCTACCGCGGCGACCTCGTCGAGTCGGGGCCGACCGCCGAGGTGTTCGCGAACCCGCAGCACGAGTACACCCGCTACCTGCTCGAGGCGGGCCGCGAGCTGGAGGTGCGCGATGGCGCTGCTTGAGGCGCGCGGCCTGCGCAAGCAGTACACGACGGGACGCCACACGGTCGTCGCGCTCGACGGCGTCGACCTCTCGCTCGAGGCGGGGCGCACGCTCGCGATCGTGGGCGAGTCGGGCTCCGGCAAGTCGACCTTCGGCTCGATCGTGGCGGGGCTGCAGCGTGCGGATGCGGGGGAGCTGAGCTTCGACGGCGTCGCGATCGGCGCGCGCAGCTACCGCGGTGAGCTGCGCCGCCGCATCCAGATGGTGTTCCAGAGCCCCCTGCAGTCGCTCGACCCGACCTTCACGGTGGAGGGCACCCTCGCCGAGCCGCTGCGGCTGCTCGCCGGGATGAGCCGCGTCGAGGCGAGCACACGCATCGACGAGCTGCTCGACCTCGTGCACCTGCCGCGCGAGCTGCGCCGCCGCCGACCCGGCGAGCTCTCGGGCGGGCAGCAGCAGCGCGTCGCGATCGCGCGCGCCCTCGCCCCGAGCCCGCGACTCGTCGTGCTCGACGAGCCGACATCCGGACTCGACCAGTCGGTGCGCGGCCGGATCGTGTCGCTGCTGCGCGAGCTGCAGGACGAGACGGGCGTCGCGTACGTGTTCATCACGCACGACATCGACGTGGCGGGCGCGATCGCCCACGACGTCGCCGTCATGCAGCGCGGACGCGTCGTCGAGTCGGGGCCGAGCGCCGAGGTGCTCACGGCCCCGAGCGACCCCTACACCCGGGCACTGCTCTCCGCCGTGCCCAGCATGGACCCCGGCCGTCGTCGCCACCGCGACCAGGCCGCCCCGGAGGCGCAGGCCTCCCCGACCCACGAGGAGAAGTGATGCGATTCGGACTCGGAGTGCCGACCGGCACGGAAGGTCTGATGTACCCGGTCCCGTATGCGGACCCGGAGCAGGCCGTGCGCCTCGCCGTCGAGGCCGAGCGGATGGGCTTCGACAGCGTGTGGGGCAACGACCACGTCACGACCCAGCAGTACGTGCGCGCGGAGTTCGCCGACGCGCCGCGCTACTACGACCCCTACAGCTACCTCTCCTACGTCGCCGCGTCGACCACGACGCTGCGCCTCGCGACCGCGATCACGGTGTTCGCCTTCCGCAACCCGGTGGTGCTCGCCAAGCAGGTCGCCACGCTCGATCAACTGTCGGGCGGACGCTTCATCCTCGGGGTGGGCATCGGCGCCTACCGCGAGGAGTCGCTCGCCATGGACCCCGACCGCGAGCTGCACCGCGGCACCCACGCCGACGAGTACCTGCAGGCGCTCGAGCTGCTCTTCACCGAGCGTCGCGCGAGCTTCGCGGGCCGCTACGTGCACTTCGAGGACGTCGAGAGCTTCCCGAAGCCGCGGCAGACGCCGCTGCCGATCCTCTCGGGCGGCAACGCGGTCGGCTCGCGTGAGCGTGCCGCCAAGTACGGCCACGGATGGATCCCCGCGGTGCTCTCGCCCGAGGAGATCACGGCGGGCCTCGCCGAGATCCGCGGGATGGCCGCATCCGTCGGCCGCACCCTGCCGGCCGACTTCGACGTCGCGCCGCAGTTCTCGGTCGCGCCGGGCAAGGACACCGCATCCGCCCTCGCCGCCTTCGAGACCTCGCAGCTGGCGAACCACATGCGCTCGCTCTCGAAGACCACCCTCAAGGGCCAGCAGGACGACTGGGTGAACCGCAACCTCGTCGGCAGCCCCGAGCAGATGCTCGACCAGGTGCGCGCCTACGCGGCCGCGGGCGTCACGACGATGTCGGCGCTGCTGTTCGCGGCCAACACCGTCGAGCAGACGCTCGACATGATGGCCGACTTCTCCGAGAACGTCATCCAGCCCTACCGCCGTGAGATCGGAGAGATCGCGTGAGCGCCCGACTGATCGACCCCGCGCTCGTCGCCGCCCGCCGCGACCGCCTGCGCGGCGCCCTGCAGACGGCGCCGTTCGACCAGGTGATAGCGCTGAGCGCGGCCAACTTCGACTACGCCACGGGCTACCGCAGCGTCTCGGCGACCGTGCACGGCATCTCGCCGCTCGCCGCGCTCCTCAGCTCGGACGAGCTGCTCGTGGTGGGCCCCGTCTCCGACAGCGCCCCCGGATTCGACGCCGGGCTCGTCGAGGGCGACTTCCTCGCCTACGGCCGCTTCTTCTTCGAGTCCGACGGCGGCGCCGCCGAGGCGACGCGCCTCGTCGAGCAGAACGCGGACTACGCGGCCGGGATCGCCGCCGCCGTGCTGCGCCTCGGCCTCGGCTCGGCGCGGATCGGCCTCGACGAGCGGGCCTGCCCGGCACCCCTGCGCGCGCAGCTGGCCGAGCTGCTGCCGGGCGTCGAGTTCGTGAACGCGAGCGACTGGTTCGCGGGCGTGCGCGCCGTCAAGCTGCCGGGCGAGGTCGAGCTCGTGGAGCGCAGCGCGCGCATCGTCGAGTCGGCGATCATCGCCGGCATCGCGGCCGCGGGCGTCGGCGTGACGGAGGCCGAGATCGCCTCCGTCGTGGCCGCGCACATGGTGTCGTCGCACACCGAGCCGCGCTTCATCGTCGTCACCTCGGGGCCGCGCTCGGCGCTCGCCGACGCCTACGCGACGGGACGCGCGCTCGAGCCGGGCGACCTCGTCCGCTTCGACGTCGGCGGCATGTACGAGGGCTACTGGAGCGACCTCGGCCGCACCGCGGTGGTCGGCGAGCCGACCGCGCGCCAGACCGCGTACTACGACGCGATCCTCGCGGGCGAGGACGCCCAGTTCGCGCTCGCGGCCCCCGGCGTGCCGGCCGAGGCGCTCTTCGACCGCGCGATCGAGGTCGTCGAGGGCACCGGCGGTCCGACGCCCTACCGGCGCCAGCACTGCGGCCACGGCATCGGGCTCGAGGTGTACGAGGCGCCGATCGTGCGCCCCGACAGCCCCGCGCCGCTCGAGCCGGGCATGACCTTCTGCTTCGAGACCCCCTACTACGAGCTCGGATGGGGCGGCATGATGGTCGAGGACACCCTCGTCGTGACCGACGACGGCATCCGCCTGCTGACCGACCGCGCCCGCGGTCTGACGGTGATCCCCGCATGAGCGCCTACCTCGGATACCTCACCCACCCGATCACGGGGGAGCGCGTCGAGGAGGCCGACGCCTACCTGCCGACCGCCGTCGACGGCGGGCACGTCTACGCGGTGCCCAGCTACGACCTCGACCGCGTGCGCGGCCTCGAGACCACCGACGACCCCGGCATCTTCCGCTACCGGCCGCTGCTGCCGGTCGGCGACGGCCCCGTCGTGTCGCTGCACGAGGGCGGCACCCCGCTGCTGCCGCTCCCGGGCCTCGGCGAGCGGCACGGGCTGTCGCGGCTGTTCGTGAAGGACGAGTCGCGCAACCCGACCTGGTCGTACAAGGACCGCCTCGCCGCCGTCGCCGTCACGAAGGCCGTGCAGGAGGGGCGCGACACCGTCGTCGTCTCGAGCACCGGCAACCACGGCGCCGCGGTGGCCGCCTACGCGGCGCGGGCCGGCATCCGCTGCGTCGTGCTGACGCTCGCCTCGGTGCCCCAGGCGATGAAGACCATGATGCAGAGCTTCGGCGCCGAGGTGGTCGCCCTCGAGCAGCCCGGCGACCGCTGGGTGCTCATGCGCCAGCTCGTCGAGCAGCGCGGATGGGCGCCCATGTCGGGCTTCGTCGGCCCGCCGTCGGGCTCCAACCCCTACGGCTGCGAGGGCTACAAGACGATCGCCTACGAGCTGCACGCGCAGCTCGGCGACGTGCCCGACGTCGTGATCGCCCCCGTCGCCTACGGTGACGCGCTCGCGGGCCTGCACCGCGGCTTCGCCGACATGGTCGCGCTCGGGCTCACCGCTCGGCTGCCGCGGCTCATCGCCGCCGAGCCGTTCGGCCCCTACGGTCGGGCGCTGCGCGAGGGCTACCGCCCGGATGCGACGGTGCCCGCGGGCGCATCGGTCGCGTTCTCGATCGCCTCGCCCTACGCCACCTGGCAGGGCTGGAACGCGCTCGTCGCGACGGGCGGCGCCGCCGCATCCGCCGACGACGACGCGACGATGGCCGCCCAGCGCGAGCTCGCCGCGCGCGACGGCGTGTTCCTCGAGGCCTCGTCGGTGACCACCGCGGCCGTGCTGCCCGAGCTCGTCGCGCGCGGCGAGGTGACGAGCGAGCAGAGCGTCGTGCTGCTGGGCACCTCGACGGGCCTCAAGGACGTGCCGACGTCGGCCGAGCGGCTCCCCGCCGTGCCGGTCATCGCGCCGGACCTCGCCGCGCTCGACGCGGCGATCTCGCGATGAGGATCGGGGTCGCCCCCTCCGGCCGCCGCAGCGCGGCCGAGGCGGTCGAGCTCGCCCGGCGCGCCGAGGACGCGGGCCTCGACGAGGTCTGGGTGAGCGAGGACTACCTCGAGCGCGGCGCCTTCGCCGTCGCGGGCGCGATGGCGGCCGTCACCCACCGGATGCGGGTCGGCCTCGGCGTCGTCAACCCGTGGACCCGGCACATCGCGCTCACGGCGATGGAGGCGCACGCCCTCGACGAGGTCGCGGGCGGGCGCAGCATCCTGGGTATCGGGGCGAGCAACAAGCCGTGGATGCAGGACCGCCTCGGCATCCCGTTCGAGCGCCCCATCGCGCGCCTCACCGAGTACAGCCGCGGCCTGCGCACCCTGCTCGCGGGGGAGCGGCTCGCCGAGCAGATCGGCGGCCAGAGCGTCGACGCGCGGCTCGACGCGCACCCCGCCCGCGACATCCCGATCTACTGGGGCGTCAAGGGCCCGCGCGCGCTCGAGCTGTCGTCGGCCGAGTCCGACGGCGTCATGCTCTCGGTGCTCTCCTCGCCCGGCTACGTGCGCTGGGTGCGCGAGAACTACGCGCCGCGCGACACGGTCGCCTACGCGACCTTCGCGGTGGATGCGGATGCCGCGGTCGCGCGCAACCGCCTCCGCGCCCACACGGCCCGGTTCCTCGGCATGCACGGCCCCTCCGCGATCACCGAGCACGCGGGCCTCGATCAGGCGCTCGCCGCGCGCTGGCGCGAGCGCCTGCTCGCCGGCCAGGACGCATCCGAGCTCGTCGACGACGCGGTCGTCGCCGCCGTCACCGTGTCGGGCACCCCGGATGACGCGGCCGCCGCCCTGCTCGCCCACCGCGACGCGGGCCTCGGCTCGCTCGTGGTGATCGACGACGGCTCCGCAGACCCCGAGAGCCTCGTGGCGGGTGTCGTCGACGCGGCACGCCGCGCCGGCCTGCGCTGAGGCGGGGTCAGTGGGCGTCGAGCGCGAGCACGACCCGCGTGACGTCGCGCGGGTCGTGCAGGTCGATGCCCGCGACCTCCTCGATGCGGCGCAGGCGGTAGATGATCGTGTTCTTGTGCATGTGCAGCTCGGATGCGGTCGCCGAGAGCGACAGGCCCGACGCGACGTAGTGGCGCAGCGTCGCCTCCAGGTCGGGGCCGAGCGGGGCGAGGTAGCGGGCGCGCAGCTCACGCAGCAGGTTCGGCTCACGGTCGACGAGCACCTCGAGCAGGGTGTCGACGTAGCGCGTGGCACGGCGCACGGGCCCCTGCTGGGTGACCCCGAGCGCGTGGATCGCCTGCCGGCACGAGACGTTGAGCTGGGCGAGACCGAGGCGCGGCTCGCCGATCGTGGCGCGCACCGGCTCGCGCAGCGCCGACTCGGCGATCGCATGCTCGACGACCGGGATCAGCTCGGCGGAGCTGGCAGGCCAGGCCAGGGCGAGCAGCGCGATCCGGGATCCGCCGTCGGGCTGCACCGTGCCCGAGAGGGTCGTCGCGCCGGTCGCCGAGGTGAGACGGAACACGAGGTGGTGCCGCACGCGCTCGATCCGCGCCGCGTCGTCGCCCTCCGCGAGCGAGACCGCGACCGCCGCGAAGCGCGACTGGTCGGTGTCCTCGAGGCCGAGCACGCGGGCCAGCTCCTCCACCTCGGCGGCGTCGATCGGCGAGCCGATCGCGAGGCGGCTGAACAGCGTCGGCTCGGTCAGCAGGTTGCTGGCCGAGATCTGCTGCTGCATCGTCATGTAGGCCTCGAGCATCGAGCGCTCGAGCAGGTCGAGCAGCTCGATCATCGTCACCCGGCCCGCACGCGCGTTCGCGGGCTGAACCTGCATGCGGCCGCACCATCCGGTGAACTCCTCGCTGAGCGTGCGCTCGGCGATCCGGAACGACTGCACGACGGCGGCGTGTGCGACCCCCTGCAGCGCGCGGCGCTCGCCGTTGCGGGCGCAGCGGGCCAGCTCCTCCTCGGACGGCGCGCGGTCCTCGAGCAGGCACACGATCACGTTGTGCACGTTCTCCCGGATGCGGTCGGCGAGGTCGGCGCGCTCCAGCAGCAGGGTCGAGTACGGCGGCACCGTCTGCCACACCCGGTCGACGATCGCCGACATGAGCGTGTCGAACTCCTTGAGCATGGCGCGCGCGACGCGCTGCACGTCCTCGGTCACCGCCATGCGGCATCCGTTCCGCCGAGCCCGAGGAGTGTCATACCGTCAACGGTAGGCGTTCCTGCGGCGCTCCGGCGCGCGTCCCCGCCCCCGACCACCGTCGCTCGACGAGGTCACCCCACGAAAGAGAGAATGTGCAGATGAGTCGTCCGTTGCGTCTGGGTTACAAGGCATCCGCCGAGCAGTTCGCCCCGCGGGAGCTGGTGGAGTTCGCGGTGGCGGCGGAGGGGCATGGTTTCGAGTCGGTGACGACCTCCGACCACTTCCAGCCGTGGCGGCACGAGGGCGGGCACGCGCCGTTCTCGCTCGCGTGGATGACGGCGGTCGGCGAGCGCACCTCGAGTGTGCAGATCGGCACGAGCGTCATGACGCCGACCTTCCGCTACAACCCGGCCGTGATCGCGCAGGCGTTCGCGACGATGGGGGTGCTGTATCCGGGGCGCATCTTCCTGGGCGTCGGCACGGGGGAGGCCCTCAACGAGATCGCGACCGGGTGGCGGGGCGACTGGCCCGAGTTCAAGGAGCGTTTCGCGCGGCTGCGCGAGTCGGTCGACCTCATGCGTGCGCTGTGGACGGGCGATCGGGTGAACTTCGAGGGCGAGTACTACCAGACGGTCGATGCGTCGATCTACGACCGGCCCGAGACCCCCATCCCGGTGTACATCGCCGCAGGCGGCCCGATGGTGGCGCGCTATGCGGGGCGTGCGGGCGACGGGTTCATCTGCACCTCGGGCAAGGGGGCGGCGCTGTACCGCGACGAGCTCATGCCGGCGGTCGAGGAGGGCGCGGGCAAGGCCGGCAAGGCCCTCGACGACGTGGACCGGATGATCGAGATCAAGCTCTCGTACGACACGGATGCCGACGTCGCGCTCGAGAACACGCGCTTCTGGGCCCCGCTCGCGCTCTCGAAGGAGCAGAAGCACGACATCACCGACCCGGTCGAGATGGAGCGGGCGGCGGATGCGCTGCCGATCGAGCAGATCGCCTCGCGCTGGATCGTGGGCTCGGACCCGGACGCCGTGGTCGCCCAGATCGCGCAGTACGTGGACTGGGGCCTCAACCACCTCGTGTTCCACGCGCCGGGTGCCGACCAGCGCCGCTTCATGGAGCTGTTCGAGCGCGACCTCGCGCCGCGCCTGCGCGCGCTCTGACGGGCCAACTACATGGCCTCACGGCGCTATCCCGCGCCGTGGGGCCGCGCGGCACCACCTGAGCATGTCGTCGGCACGCATCCGGCGTGCACCCGGCCTCGCACCGTAGCCTCGGACCATGCACGCGACGCTCATCCACGCCCCCGGTGACATCCGCTTCGAGGAGGTGCCGGACCCGCAGCTCTCGACCGGCGGCGACGCGATCGTGCGCGTCGTCGCCGCGTGCGTGTGCGGCTCCGACCTGTGGCCGTACCGCGGCGTCACGCCCACGCACGAGCCGCACCGCATCGGGCACGAGTTCGTGGGGGTCGTGGAGCAGGTGGGCGCCGAGGTGCGGCGCATCCGGGTCGGCGACTTCGTGATCGCGCCGTTCTACGACTGCGACATGACGTGCCCCAACTGCGTCAACGGCGTCTCCACCTCATGCCTGCACGGCGGATGGTGGGGCGCCGACGACCGGATGGGCGCCTTCGCCGACGGCGGCCAGGGCGAGCTCGTGCGGGTGCCGCACGCCGACGGCTCGCTCGTGGCGACCCCGTCGATGCCCGACGACGCGCTCGTGCCGCACCTGCTGACCCTCGCCGATGTCATGGGCACCGGTCACCACGCCGCCGTCTCGGGCGGGGTCGGCCCCGGCGCGACGGTCGTCGTGGTGGGGGACGGCGCCGTCGGCCTGTGCGCCGTGCTGGCCTCCGCCCGCCTCGGCGCCGAGCGCATCATCGCGATGTCGCGCCACGCGGACCGCCAGGCACTCGCCCGCCGCTTCGGTGCGAGCGAGATCGTCGAGGAGCGCGGCGACGCGGGCGTCGAGCGCATCCGCGAGCTGACCGGCGGCATCGGGGCGGATGTCGTGCTCGAGTGCGTGGGCACGAAGGAGTCGATGGACCAGGCGCTCCGTTCCGCGCGGCCCGGCGGCCAGGTGGGCTATGTGGGCGTGCCGAACGGCGGCCCCGAGCTGCCCGTGCGCCGCATGTTCAACACGAACGTGGGCGTGCGCGGCGGGGTCGCCCCCGTGCGCAACTACGTGGAGGAGCTGCTGCCCGAGGTGTGGGACGGATCGCTCGAACCGGGCGCCGTCTTCGACCTCGAGCTGCCGATGTCGCAGGTCGCGGAGGCCTACGCGGCCATGGACGAGCGCCGCGCGATCAAGGTGCTGCTGCGCCCCTGAGACCGCACGGGCTCACCGCATCCGGGCTCACCGCATCCGGCGCCGGTAGACGATGCCGGCCGCGACGACCGCGACCGCGAGGATGCCGAGGCACCACGCGAGCGCGATCCACAGCTCGGCGCCGACGGGCTGCCCCGCGAAGATGGCCCGGATGCTGTTCACGATCGAGGTGACCGGCTGGTTCTCGGCGAACCACCGCACGGGCCCCGGCATCGTCTCGGTGGGCACGAACGCCGAGCTCACGAACGGCAGGAAGATGAGCGGGTACGAGAACGCGCTCGCCCCCTCCACCGAGTTCGCCGAGAGGCCGGCGATGACGGCGACCCAGGTGAGGGTCAGCGTGAACAGCAGCAGGATGCCGGTGACGGCGAGCCAGGCGCCCGCATCCGCGCCGGTGCGGAAACCCATGAGCAGCGCGACGCCCACGACGAGCACGAGCGAGACGAGGTTCGCCGCGAGCGAGGTGAGCACGTGCGCCCACAGCACCCCCGTGCGGGCGATCGGCAGCGACCGGAAGCGCTCGAAGATGCCGCCCTTCAGGTCCATGAACAGCCGGTAGCCGGTGTACGAGACGCCGGATGCGACGGTGATGAGCAGGATGCCGGGGAGCAGGTAGTCGACGTAGGCGACGTCGCCCGTGTCGATCGCGCCCCCCAGCACGTAGACGAACATGAGCATGATGCCGATCGGCATGATCGCGGTCGTGATGATGGTGTCGACGCTGCGGGTCACGTGGCGCAGGGTGCGCCCCGTGAGCACGGCGGTGTCGGTGGCGAAGGCGGCGATGCTCATGCTGCCGCTCCCTTCTCGTGGGTCTGCTGTGCGGTGTCGCGCTCGTCGCCGACGAGCGCGAGGAAGATCTGCTCGAGCGTCGGCTGCTTCTCGACGTACTGCGTCTCGGCCGGCGGCAGCAGCGCGTTCAGCTCGCCGAGGGTGCCGTCCGCGATGATGCGGCCGCGGTGCAGGATCGCGATGCGGTCGGCCAGCTGCTCCGCCTCCTCGAGGTACTGCGTGGTGAGGAGCACGGTCGTGCCGCGCCCTGCCAGCTCGCGCACGGCATCCCACACCTCGATGCGGGCCTCGGGGTCGAGGCCCGTCGTCGGCTCGTCGAGGAAGATGACGGCGGGGTCGCCGATGAGGCTCATGGCGATGTCGAGCCGCCGGCGCATGCCGCCCGAGTAGGTGCCCGCGCGGCGGTCGCCCGCATCCGCGAGCGAGAAGCGCGTGAGCAGGGCATCCGCCACCGCGCCCGGATTCCTCTCGTGTCGCAGGCGGGCCACGAGCGCGAGGTTCTCGCGGCCTGTCAGCACCTCGTCGACGGCGGCGAACTGGCCCGTGAGGCTGATCGCGCCGCGCACGCGGGCTTGCTGGGTGGCGACGTCGAATCCCGCGACGCGTGCCGCGCCCGCATCCGCCCGCACGAGGGTCGAGAGGATGCGCACGAGCGTCGTCTTGCCGGCGCCGTTGGAGCCGAGCAGGGCGACGATGCTGCCGGATGCGACCTCGAGGTCGACCCCGCGCAGCACGGCGAGGTCGCCGTACGCCTTCGTGAGGTGCTCGACGCGGATGGCGGGGGCGGCGCTCATTCGGGTGACCTCTCGGTGCCGTCGATGGCGTCCCGCAGCCGCGCGCGCTCGCGCTCGACCCACTCCTTGTCGGCGTAGGTGGCGCGGAAGGTCTCGGTGAACTCGACCGGGTCCTCGCCCACGATGTCGCGCACCGGGGTGCCGTCGGCGGCGGCGCACTCCCACAGCTCGACGAGGTCGCCGAAGCGCGTGACGAACGCGGCGCCGTCGGTGATGCTCCCCGACGACATGAGGTACCGGTCGACGGCCTTGGCCGCGGTGAGGTACGGCTCGGGCAGCGCCTCGAGGCGCGCCCGGTACTGCTTGTACTGCCTCTTCTGCTCGCGCGAGCCCGTGAGGGTTTCGAGCCACTTCGCGGCCATGGTCAGTTCCTTTCGTCGTGTGTCGTGCGGAGCTGTTCGAGCCGTTCGGCGAGGAAGCTCCAGTTGCCCCAGAACTCGTCGAGCGATGCGCGCCCCTGCGCATTGAGCGTGTAGACCTTGCGCGGCGGGCCCTTCTCGGAGGGCACCTTCTCGATGTCGACGAGGCCCCGCTGCTCGAGGCGCAGCAGCACCGCGTAGACGGTGCCCTCGACGATGTCGGTGAAGCCCCGCTCGCGCAGCTCGGCGGTGATCTCGTAGCCGTAGGCCGGGCGCTCGGCGATGATCGCGAGCAGGATGCCCTCGAGGATCCCCTTGAGCATCTCGGTGGCCTGCTTGCCCATCCGCTCTCCTGTCCTGTGATCGTGCAGCTACTTGGTGTTGCTGAGTACTGGTAGACGGTAACACTGAGTACCGGTAGATAGCAAGACTGAATACCGACCTTCCCGGTACGATCGCCGGATGCGCGCCCTCCGTCGCGCCGGCATCGTCGCCGGCTCCCTCGTGCTCGTGCTCGTCGCCGCCCTCACCGGGGTCTACCTGTGGCAGGGGCCGCTGCTGCTCACCGGCACCGGCTACGCCGCCCACAACGCGTGCGCGGTGCAGGTGATGGCGGGGCGCGAGAACCCCCAGACCGACCTGCCGCCGAACCCGCTCGTGCCCTACCTCGACGTGCGTGTCGACGGCGCGGTCGCCACGGCATCCGTCTTCGGCGTCGGCACGCCGCAGCAGGCCCGCTTCACCGAGGGCTTCGGCTGCACCCTCGCCTCGGCGCCGCTCGAGCTGGGGGAGGCGACCGGGGTGACGGCCGCCGGCAACCCGTTCGCGGACGCGGCCACGCCATCCGCGTCGCCCGCGATCGAGGCGGCGCTCGACCGCGCCTTCGCCGTGGGCGAGCCGGATGAGGTGGTCGCCAACCTCGGCACCCGCGGCGTCGTGATCGTGAAAGACGGCGCGCTCGTGGCCGAGCGATACGCGGACGGCTTCGACGCATCCACCCCGCAGCTCGGCTGGTCGATGACCAAGAGCGTCACCTCGCTCATGACCGGCATGCTCGTGCAGCAGGGGGTCGTGTCGCTCTCGGACGCGCAGCTGCGCCCCGAGTGGACCGACGGGCGCGCGTCGATCACGGTCGAGAACCTGCTGCGCATGGACTCGGGCCTCGAGTGGGACGAGACCTACGACCTCGGCACGCCCATCACCCGGATGCTGTACCTCGAGCCCGACATGGGGGCGTACGTGGCGAGCCTGCCGCTCGAGCACGCGCCCGGCGAGGTGCAGGAGTACTCGAGCGGCTCGACGACGCTGCTGTGCTCGGTGCTCGCCGAGCGTACGGGGCTCGGGGCCGACCTGCCGCGGCAGACGCTGTTCTCGGCGTTGGGGCTGTCGTCGGCGGTCATGGAGCCGGACGCCTCGGGCACGCCCGTCTGCTCGTCGTACATGTGGGCGAGCCCGCGTGACTGGGCGGCCGTGGGGCAGTTCGCGCTGCAGAACGGCTCGTGGAACGGGCAGCAGCTGCTGCCGGAGGACTGGATGGCACGAAGCCTGACGGTGACCGACACGGGGGAGTCCGACGACCCGGGCTACGGGATGGCGTGGCGCGTCAACGTGCTGCCCGACGGATCGCTGCGCTGGCCCGGGCTGCCGACGGACGCCTACTCGGCGAACGGGCACGACGGGCAGCTCATGATCGTGATCCCCTCGGAGCAGCTCGTCGTGGTGCGGCTCGGCTTCACGCCGGAGGCGGCGGCGTCGGCGACCGTGATCGAGCTCGCGGAGGCGGTGCTCGCGGCGGATGCGGCGGCGGCGCTCGGGTAGTGCCCACGTGAGCTGTTGTGCAGAACTCCTGCTGTTGTGCAGGAGGTGAGCAGTTGTGCAGGAGGTGACGGCTCACGCCGTCTGGACATCCCCGTGATTCCGGCGTCCCGTCGGGCGTGCACCCCGCCGACTCCTGCACAACAGCAGAACTCCTGCACAACAGCCTCGGGCGGGGCGCGGGATGATGGAGCCGTGACCGCACCCCACATCGGCTACGCCGCCATGCTCGAGCGCTTCGCGCCGAACGAGGTGATCGCGCTCGCCCAGGCCGCCGAGGCATCCGGGTTCACGGGTGTGATGGCGGCCGACCACTTCCAGCCGTGGGTGCCGCAGCAGGGTCAGGCGAGCTTCGTGTGGAACGTGCTCTCGGCTCTCGGCCAGGTGACCGCGGGGGATCTCGGAACCGGGGTGACCGCGCCGACTTTCCGCTGGCATCCGGCGATGGTCGCGCAGGCGTCCGCCACGCTCGCCGCCATGTACCCGGGGCGGCACTGGCTGGGGCTCGGCTCGGGCGAGGCCATCAACGAGCACGTCGTCGGGCGCTACTGGCCCGAGGCGCCCGAGCGCATCGACCGGATGTTCGAGGCCGTCGACATCATCCGCAAGCTGTTCGCGGCATCCCTCGCCGGGCGCGACACGCGGCACGAGGGGCGTTACTACAAGCTCGAGTCGACGCGGCTGTGGACGATGCCGGATGCCGCCCCGCCCATCCTGATCGGCACCGCCGGCCCCGTGACGGCCAAGCGCGCCGGGCGCACGACCGACGGCATCGTCGTGGACGGGGCGCCCGTGGAGAAGGTGGCGCCGCTGCTCGCGCGCTTCGCGGAGGGCGCGCGCGAGGCGGGGCGGCGGCCCGAGACGCAGACCCGCATCATCCGGCTGCACCACTCGTGGGCTCCGACGCGGGATGAGGCGGTCGCGGCGGCGCTCGCCGAGTGGCCGAACGCGGGGATGCGGTTCCCGAAGTCCGACATACGCTCGCCGTTCGAGCTGGAGCAGATCGCGCGCACCGTGCGGCCGGCCGACTTCGAGGGGCGGGTGCTCATCTCGGAGGACCCGGACGTGCACCGCGCGCACATCCAGCGCTACCTCGACCTCGGCTTCGACCGGGTGTACCTGCACGGCGTCGCGCGCGACCAGCGGGCGTTCCTCGAGGTGTTCGGGCGCGAGGTGCTGCCGGGACTGCGGGCCTGAGGCCCGGCCCGGCATCGCTGACTGGTCGGTAAATCCCGCTAAACCACCGGTTTAGCGGGATTTACCGACCAGTCAGCGATGCCGGGGTTGAGAGGATGGAGGGGTGAACCCGACCACGCCCGGCTACAGCGTCTTCGCCCTCGACGGGCTGCCCGAGTTCACCGCGGGCGACGACCTCGCCCGCATCCTCGGCGACGCGCTCGACGGCGTCGCCCACGACGGCGACATCCTCGCCGTCACCAGCAAGATCGTCAGCAAGGCCGAGGGGCGCATCGTCACCGCAGCCGACCGCGACGACGCCATCACCGCAGAGACGGTGCGCCTCGTCGCCCAGCGCCCGCACGCCGACGGCACCGGCACCACGCGCATCGTCGAGAACCGCCAGGGCCTCGTCATGGCGGCCGCCGGCGTCGACGCGTCCAACGCCCCCGACGGCCACGTGCTGCTGCTCCCCGAGGACCCCGACCGCTCCGCCCACCAGCTCGCCGCCGCCCTGCGCGCGCGCCTCGGCATCCGCCTCGGCGTGATCCTCACCGACACCCTCGGCCGCCCCTGGCGCGAGGGGCAGACGGATGCGGCGATCGGCGCCGCCGGGGTCGTCGTGCTGAACGACCTCGCCGGCACGACCGACGCGAACGGCCACCCCCTCGCCGTCACCGCGCCCGCGGTCGCCGACGAGCTCGCCGCAGCCGCGGAGCTCGTGAAGGGCAAGGCGGCCGGCCGACCCGTCGCCGTCATCCGGGGCCTCGGCCACCTCGTCGTCGGACTCGACGCACCCGGCGCGCGCGCCCTCATCCGCCCCTCCGAGCGGGACATGTTCCGCCTCGGCAGCGCCGAGGCGTACGCGGAGGGCTACGCCGCGGGCCTCGCCGCGCACGACCCCGAGGGCTGACGCGGTCGAGGTGGCTGCAATGGCCCCCACCAAGGAGCGGAAGGGGCCACAACGGCCACCCGGTGCGGGGATGAGCCCCCGCTCCTCACGCTGGTGACGGATCCACGAGGGCGTGCCAGACTCGGGGAATGGACCACGTCTCCGACGCCGGGGAGGTCGTCGACGTCGACACCTCCACGGGTGCCCTGCCCACACCCGAGTTCCTGCTCGACGCGCGCGCCGTCATGGCGGCCGTCGAGACGGTCATCGACGGCAAACGCGACGTCGTCGAGCTCGCCACGACCGTGCTGCTCGCCGAGGGCCACCTGCTGGTGGAGGACGTGCCGGGCGTCGGCAAGACGATGCTCGCCCGCGCACTCGCCAAGAGCGTCGACTGCAGCGTCAACCGCATCCAGTTCACCCCCGACCTGCTGCCCTCGGATGTCACGGGCGTCTCGGTCTACAACCAGGCGGAGCGCGCGTTCGCCTTCCAACCGGGCCCCGTGTTCGCGAACATCGTGATCGGCGACGAGATCAACCGGGCGAGCCCCAAGACCCAGTCGGCCCTGCTCGAGTCGATGGAGGAGCGCCAGGTCTCGGTCGACGGCGTCACCCACACCCTCCCCGACCCGTTCACCGTCATCGCCACGCAGAACCCGGTCGAGATGGAGGGCACCTACGCGCTCCCCGAGGCGCAGCGCGACCGCTTCATGGCGCGCATCCAGATGGGGTACCCGGATGCCGCGAACGAGGTCGCGATGCTGCGCCAGCGCGACCAGGGCAGCCCACTCGACGCGCTTCGGCCCGTCGTCACGATCGCCCGGCTGCGGCGGATGATCCTGACCGCCCGCGAGGTCTTCGTGAGCCCCGCGGTGGAGCAGTACGTGGTCGCGATCGCCGCCGCCACCCGCGTGGACCGCGAGCTGCGGCTCGGCGCGAGCCCCCGCGCCACCCTGCAGCTGTTGCGCGCGGCGAAGGCCCGCGCGGCCCTCGACGGGCGCGACTTCGTGCTGCCGGATGATGTCGACGCGCTCGCCGTCCCCGTGCTCGCGCACCGCCTCATGCCGGCCACCTCCTCCGGCTCCGGTTTCGGGCGCGAGGCGCTCGCCGAGGTGACCGCGCGCATCGTGCGGTCGACGCCCGTGCCGCTCGGCGCGTCCGGCCCGGCCTGAGGGCCCGTCCCCGCGAGGCCCCGGTGACCGAGTCCGTGTCGTCCCTGCGCCGCACCCGCCGCATCCGGCTCACGGTGCGGGGGTGGGCGACGCTCGCGGTCGGCGTCGGATGCTTCGCCGCGTCCGCCGCGCTCGGTCGCGGTGAGCTGCAGGCGGCCGCGTCGTTCGCGCTGCTGCTGGTGCTCTCGGGCCTGCTGCTCGCCCGCATCCGGCGCCCCCGGCTCGACGTCGTGCGTCTCTTCTCGCCGCCCGTGGTCGCGGCGGGCTCCGTGGCGGAGGTGACCGTGCGGCTGCACAACGCGGGCGCGGTGACGACCCCGACCCTGCTCGGCAACGACGCGATCCCGTGGCGGGAGGCGCAGCCGCCGCACGAGCTGCCGCCGATCCCGCTCGGCTCGGCCGCCCGGCGCACCGCCGTGCTGAGCTACGCCCTGCACCCGCCGCGCCGCGGGCTGTACCCGATCGGCCCGTTCGTGGCCGAGTTCACCGACCCGTTCGGCATGGTGCGCTCGTCGACGGCGTGCGGTGACGTCGACCGCCTCACGGTCGTGCCGCCCGTGGTCGCGCTGCCCGAGGGCGGTCCGCTGCTCATCGACGGCGACGGCTCGGCGCAGCTCGTGCAGCGGCGCGCGGTCGGCAACGACGACGACCTGACCACCCGCGAGTACCGCGCGGGCGACGCGCTGCGCCGCGTGCACTGGCGAGCGTCCGCCCGGCACGGCGAGCTCATGGTGCGTCAGGAGGAGCACCGCAGCCACCCCGACGCCCGCATCATCGTCGACACCCGGCAGTCGGGCCACCCCGACGCCGTGCCCGACGTCGAGAGCTGGCCGCCCGCCCCGCACAGCCCGAGCTTCGAGTGGGGGGTGCGGATGCTCGCCTCGCTCGCCGTGCACCTCGACGCGGCCGGGTTCCGGGTCGACGTGGTCGAGTCGGGGCCCGCGCAGCTGACGCAGATCGGCGAGCGCTGGGAGGGCGGCCGCCGCACGGAGGGCTTCCTCACGAGCCTCGCCGCGGTGCGGGTCGTGGGGCACGACTTCCCGCTGCCCGCAGCCGCCGCGGATGCCGCCGGCCCGACCTTCGCGATCCTCGCCGACCCCGACGAGGACGTCGTCGACTGGGTGCTGCGGCAGCGCCGGCCCGGCCAGTCGGGCGCCGTGTTCGCGGTCGGGATGCGGGTCTCGGCCCGCGAGCGGCTCACCGAGGCGGGGTGGCTGTGCGTCGACGTACGGCCGGATGACGACGTCGCGGACGCCTGGCGTTCCTCGGCGACGGAGGCGGGGTTCATCCGTGGTGCTCACTGACAGCCGCCCCGCGGAGGGCCGGGCGCCGACCGCCCCCGCACGGGGTTCCCGTGTCGACGGCACGCCCGGGCGCTCGGGGGCGGGGCGCGGCGGCTGGGTGCGCAGCCTCCTTCTCGGGGCGGCCCTGGCATCCGCGCTCGCCGGGATGCACACGACGCTGCAGGGGGTCTCGTGGTGGCTCGTGGGCACGGCGGCCGCCGCGGTCGTGCTGCTCGCGGCCGCCGCGGTGCGTGCGCTGCTGCGCTCGGTGCTCTGGGCCCCGATCGCGGCGCTCGCGGCGGGGATCGTGTTCCTCACGGTCGGTTTCGCCGCCGACACGGCGGTGCTCGGGCTGATCCCGACGCTCGGCACGCTGCCGCGGCTCGCCGCCCACGTGCAGGCGGGCGTCGCCTCGATCGTCGAGCAGCGGGTGCCCGCGACCCCCGAGCTCGGCATCGTGCTGCTGGTCGCGGTGCTGATGATCGTCTGCGCCTGGGTCGCGGATGTCGTGGTCGCCGCCCGCAGACCGGCCCTCGTCGCGCTGCCGCTCGCGGTTCCGCTGCTCGTGCCGCTCGCGATCCTGCCGGGGCTGGCCGACCCGCTCTGGTTCCTCGTGACGGCGGCGCTCTACCTCGTGATCCTGCGCTGGGGGAGGCTCCCCGACGGTCGCGGCGTCGTGCTCGTGACGGGCGCGGTCGTGGCGCTCGGCTCGCTGCTGCTTCCCCTGCTGCTGCCCGCCGTCGAGGAGTCCCCCGCGGTGCGCGCGGGCGGGGTGCGGCTCGGCGTCAACCCGCTCGTCAGCCTTGGCGACGACCTGCGGCGGGGCACCCCGGCCGCGGCGCTCAGCTACACGACCACGGCATCCGAGCCCGTCTACCTGCGGCTCGCGACGCTCGACTCCTTCGGCGGCGACACCTGGGGGCCCTCGGCGGTCGGCACCCGCGGCGACGACCTCGCACGCTTCGCGGACCCCGGGGGTCTGGGTGCGGCGACGCCGACCACGCCCGCGTCGGTCGACGTCACGGTCGACGCGCTCATCACGAGCTGGCTGCCGTTGCCCTACCCGACGACGTCGGTGCGCGGCGTGGACGACTCGTGGTACTGGGAGCCGCTCGGGCTGACCGTCCGCAGCGACGAGGCGAGCGCGCGCGGGAAGAGCTACCGGGCGGAGTTCCTCGAGGTGAATCCGACGTCCGCGCAGTTGGACGCGACCGTCGCGACCTTCCCCCCGGGGGTGAGCGGGCCGCTCGGGCTCCCCGAGGGGGTGCCGGGCATCATCCTCTCGACCGCGCACGAGGTGGCGGATGCGGCGGGCGCGGGTGCGAGCGCGTACGCGCAGGCCCTCGCCCTGCAGAGCTACCTGCGCGGCGCGCCGTTCAGCTACTCGGAGGACACGCCCGTCGCCGAGGACTTCGACGGGTCGGGGCTGGACGCGCTCGCGGTGTTCCTGGAGAAGAAGACGGGATACTGCGTGCACTACGCCTCGGCGATGGCGGTCATGGCACGCGCGCTCGGCATCCCCTCGCGCATCGCGGTCGGTTTCCAGCCGGGCGAGCGGCACTTCGTGGAGGGGCGCAACGTCTTCGAGGTGAGCACCGACGACCTGCATGCCTGGCCCGAGCTGTACTTCGAGGGCCTCGGCTGGTTGCGGTTCGAGCCGACCCCGGGGCGCGGCAGCGTGCCGCAGTACGGCTCGGCCCCGGTCGACGACCCGGCCACCCCCGAGGACGAGAGCACCTCGACGCCGAGCGAGGCGCCCTCGGCCTCACCGGTCGCGCAGCAGGAGCGCGACGAGTCGGTGCAGTCGCCCGCCGAGCAGGCGGCGCAGCAGCGCACCGACGCGGTGCTCGCGGTGTTCGGGGTGCTCGTGCTCGTGGTGCTCGTGCTGCTCGTGCCGGCGGCGCTGCGGGCGGGGGTGCGGATGCGGCGGCTGTTCCGGATGCGGCGCGGCCGCGACCCCGCCCGGCACGCCTGGGCGGAGATCCGCGACACGGCGCGCGACGTCGGCTGGGCGGCGCCCGAGTGGGAGACGCCGCGTGCGTTCTCGGCGCGGCTGCAGGCGCACGGGGTGCCGGGGGGCTCCGCGCTCGCGGGGTTCCGTGCGCGGGTGGAGGCCTCGGCGTTCGGGCCCGCGGATGCCGCACCGCTGTCGGCGGCGGAGCTCGCATCCGCTCGGCGTGCGGTGCTGCGCAGCGTCGACCGCCGTCGCCGGGTGCGGGCGTTCCTGCTGCCGTCGTCGCTGCTGGCGCGGTGGCGGCCGGGGGACTGAGGGTGGCCCGGATGCCCCCCGTTTGGGGCCGCCGCGGCCCGGTCCGATCGCGGATATCCCGGGTAGCCTGAGACAGCGGGCCTTACCCTCCCGCTGCTTACCCGTATTCCGCACCGACCCGAACGGTACGTCACATGCTCCGCGCTGCCCTTGCAGCGACGGCCGCGCTCGCGCTCGCCCTCGCTGCCCTCGTCGCCCCCGCGACCTTCGCCCCGATCCCCGCGGCGTCCGCCGCCGCATCCGGTTCGGCGCTCCTGTACCCGACCGGCACCACGACGTGCGACTCGACCGCCACCAACCCGTGCCGCGCGGCGATCGAGTGGCGCACCTCCGCCTACGGCCCGACGGCGCCCGGCGAGACGACGGTGAAACGGCGCACGATGTTCTCGGTGTTCGCGAACGCGGGTGAGGTGATCCTCCTCGGCTCCTCGTCGATGGGGGCGGGCAGCTCCGACATCGTCGCGTGGAACCCGGGGCTGATCTCCGAGACCGGGGTCAACACGGTCGCGAACTCCGCCCTCCCGACGCCGAGCTTCAGCTGCGCGGCGCAGCGGACGGCGAGCGGCAATGCGGAAACCGGCGTGCTCAGCACGCGCGCGCAGGAGATCGCCGGCCCGGAGCCGAGCGCGGGCGGCTACAAGCCCTGCATCTACACGGCGCCGACCACCGGGATCTACCGGGTCGCGTTCTACGGAACGGCGGGCGGGGTGTCGGACGACCAGGCCGCGCAGAGCGCCGCCGAGGCGGCCGTCGTCCCGGCATCCGGCACCTTCGCCGCCAAGCCGACTGCGGTGCTCGCCTGGGACATCACGGTGCGCTCGTCGACAGCCGCGACCGCGAACATCCCCGGCCGCGTCTACACCTACTCCTTCGCCTTCTACACGGGCTCGAACCCGCGGCCGATGTGGGCGTCGATGTACCTGAACACGACCGACGGCTTCCGCTACCTCGTGAACACCAACGGGATCGACGGGAACGGCTTCGCCTACTACGGCAACCGCCAGGGCTTCCTCGACGCGGACGGCACGCCGCTCAACCGCAACGTCGTCGCGAAAGGTCCCAACAACCAGCTGCTCGAGGTGCTGGTCGGCGGCACCCACCTGGCTCCGCCGGAGTACCCGCTCTCGCTCGAGCCGCTCGCCGACGAGACGCTCGCGGCGCTCAGCATCCCGTCGAGCCCGACCAACCCCGTGCTCAACTCGGTGACGTACACGGGCAAGAAGACCAGCTCGGGCAGCTACGTCAACCACGGCGGCACCTTCACGATCGACACGGGCACGAGCGGCACCTACGAGATCGTCATCTCGAGTTCGGGCACGAACTTCGACCCGGGCCTCCCCGAGAACGCCACCATCCGCGGCGTCGTGGATGCGGCGGGGGTGTACCCCGTCGCGTGGGACGGCAAGGACAACGCGGGCGTCGCCTTCCCGGTGGGCGACGACTACGCGGTGAAGGCCTCGCTGCGCGGCGGCGAGTACCACGCGCCGATGCTCGACATCGAGAGCTCCGTCGCGGGTGGCCCGAGCATCACGCTCGTGAACCCGCCGAACAACACGTGCCCGTTCACGAACGTTCCGAGCACGGGCACCAACTGCACGACGGCGTTCTTCGACGACCGCGGCTACGTGTCGAGCAACGGCACGGCGGTCGGCACCCCGGGCGACCTGCTCTGCTCGGCCTTCGGCGGCGACTACCCGGACCCGCTGTTCAGCGACCCCGTGACCGGGTTCGACTCGGCGAGCGACCGGCGTGCCTTCGGCCTCTCCACCGCCCCGCCCAGCAGCAACGAGTACTGCCCCGGCGACGGCACCCTGGGTGACGCCAAGGGCCTCGACATCTGGACCTTCTTCCCGAGCGCCGTGAAGAGCACCCAGGCCGACGTGCTTCCGCTGCCCTCCGTGCCGGTCGCCGTGAACGACACCGACGCGACCACGGTCGGCACCACGATCACGCGCGCGGCCGAGGACGGCGTGCTCATCAACGACAGCGGTGAGGGCCTCGAGGTCGCGAGCCACACGCAGCCGGCCGTCGGAACGCTCACGATCAACGCCGACGGCTCCTACAGCTACGTGCCCTCCGGCACGGCGTCGGGCGTCGTGACCGCGACGTACACGCTGCGCGACGACGCGGGCCAGACCACGACGGCGACGCTCACGATCACGGTCAGCCCGAAGGCGAACCCGGATGCGTACAGCACCGACGCCGAGGTGCCGCTGCCGATCGCCGTCTCGACACTGACCGACGACGACCTCGGTTCCACGCTGACGGTCACCTCGCTCACCGACGGGAGCCACGGCACCGTCGTCGACGGCGGCGACGGCACCGTGACCTACACCCCCGCCGACGGCTTCTCGGGGGTCGACACCTTCACCTACACGATCAGTGACGGCGCACGCACGGCGGTCGGCACGGTGACCGTCACGGTGCGCCCGACGGCCGGTGCGGACTCGATGTCGACGGATGCGAACCAGGCGGTGTCGATCACCCAGACGCAGCTGACGAACGACGACCTCGGCTCGGGCCTCGAGGTGACCGCGGTCACGCAGCCCGCGCACGGTACGTCGACGCTGAACGGTGACGGTTCGGTGACGTACTCGCCCGACGAGGACTTCTCGGGCAGCGACAGCTTCAGCTACACGGTCACGGACGACGCGGGCCAGACCGCGACCGCGACGGTCACGGTGACGGTGCGCCCGACAGCCGGGCCGGATTCGATGTCGACGGATGCGAACCAGCCGGTGTCGATCACCCAGACGCAGCTGACGAACGACGACGCGGGTTCGGGTCTCGAGGTGACGGCGGTCACACAGCCGAGCAACGGCACGGCGACGTTGAACGGTGACGGTTCGGTGACGTATGCGCCCGACGAGGACTTCTCGGGCAGTGACAGCTTCAGCTACACGGTCACCGACGACGCCGGGCAGACCGCGACGGCAACCGTGACGGTGACGGTGGCCCCGACCGCCGGGCCGGACTCCATGGCGACGGACGTCAACCAGTCGGTGTCGCTGACCGAGGCCGGCCTGACGGACGATGACGCCGGATCGAATCTGAAGGTCACCGCGATCACTCAGCCCGCACACGGCACCGCGGTGCTGAACGCCAACCGCTCGGTGAGCTACACGCCCGACGAGGACTTCTCGGGCAGTGACAGCTTCAGCTACACGGTCACGGATGACGCGGGCCAGACCGCGACCGCAACCGTCACGGTGACCGTGACCCCGACCGCCGGGCCGGATTCGATGTCGACGGATGCGAACCAGCCGGTGTCGATCACCCAGACGCAGCTGACGAACGATGACGCGGGTTCGGGTCTCGAGGTGACGGCGGTCACCCAGCCGAGCAACGGCACGTCGACGCTGAACGGTGACGGTTCGGTGACGTATGCGCCCGACGAGGACTTCTCGGGCAGTGACAGTTTCAGCTACACCGTGACGGACGCGGCCGGTCAGACGGTCACGGCGACCATCTCGGTGACCGTGCGCCCGACCGCGGGTGCGGACTCGATGTCGACGACCGTCAACCAGGCGGTGTCGCTCACCGAGGCCGAGCTGACGAACGACGACGCGGGTTCGGGCCTCGAGGTGACGGCGATCACCCAGCCCGCGCACGGTACGTCAACGCTGAACGATGACGGTTCGGTGACGTACGCGCCCACCACCGGGTTCTCGGGCAGTGACAGCTTCAGCTACACCGTCACCGACGACGCGGGTCAGACCGTCACGGCGACCGTCTCGGTGACGGTGGCGCCGACCGCGGGCGCGGATTCGATGTCGACGGATGCGAACCAGCCGGTGTCGATCACCGAGACCGAGCTGACGAACGATGACGCGGGTTCGGGCCTCGAGGTGACGGCGGTCACCCAGCCGAGCAACGGCACGGCGACGCTGAACGATGACGGTTCGGTGACGTACGCGCCCGACGAGGACTTCTCGGGCAGTGACAGCTTCAGCTACACCGTGACCGACGACGCAGGTCAGACGGTCACGGCGACCGTCTCGGTGACCGTGCGCCCGACCGCGGGCGCGGACTCGATGTCGACGACCGTCAACCAGGCGGTGTCGATCACCGAGGCCGAGCTGACGAACGACGACGCGGGTTCGGGCCTCGAGGTGACCGCGATCACCCAGCCGAGCAACGGCACGGCGACGCTGAACGATGACGGTTCGGTGACGTACGCGCCCACCACCGGCTTCTCGGGCAGTGACAGCTTCAGCTACACCGTCACGGACGACGCGGGTCAGACGGTCACGGCGACCGTCTCGGTGACCGTGGCCCCGACCGCGGGCGCGGATGCCGCATCCACCCCCGCCCAGACCGCGGTCACGCTCACCGAGAGCGAACTGACCGACGATGACGCGGGTTCGGCCCTGAAGGTGACGGCCGTAACCCAGCCGACGCACGGCACCACGACGCTGAACGGCGACCGCTCGGTGACGTACACGCCCGACGACGGCTTCTCGGGCAGCGACAGCTTCAGCTACACGGTCACCGACGCGGCCGGCCAGACGGTCACCGCGACCGTCACCGTGACCGTGACCCCGACCGCGGGGCCGGATGCCGCATCCACCCCGGCGGAGACCGCGGCCACGCTCACCCAGGCCGAGCTGACGAACGACGACCTCGGCACGGGGCTCGAGGTGACGGGCGTCACGCAGCCCGCGCACGGCACGACGGTGCGGAACGCCGACGGTTCGGTGACCTACACGCCCGAGGACGGGTTCTCGGGCGAGGACACCTTCAGCTACACCGTCACGGATGACGCGGGCGGGGTCGCGATCGCGACCGTCACGATCACGGTGACCCCGACCGCGGTCGACGACACCGCATCCACGACCTCGGGCACGCCCGTGACGCTCGCGGAGACCTCGCTGACGAACGACGACACGGGGTCCGTGCTGCACGTCACGGATGTCGACTCCGAGGTCAACGGAACCGCCGTGCTGAACCCCGACGGCTCGGTCACCTTCACCCCGACCCCCGGGTTCTCGGGCGAGGCCGGCTTCAGCTACACGGTCACCGACGAGCACGGCCAGACGGCGGCCGCGGATGTCGTGGTGACGGTGACCCCGACCGCGGGCGACGACACGCTCGCGACGCTGCTCGAGACCGAGGCCACCATCTCGGCGGCCGAGCTGCTCGACGACGACCGCGGCACGGGCATCGAGGTCACCGCGGTCGGCACCGCCGCGCACGGCACGACCGTGCTGAACGCGGACGGATCGATCAGCTACACGCCCGAGGCCGGGTACTCGGGCTTCGACACCTTCAGCTACACGATCACCGACGACGCCGGCCAGACGGTCACGGCGCACGTGCAGGTGACGGTGCAGCCGCAGGGCGGCGACGACATCGGCACGACCCCCTCGGGTGTGCCGCTCGTGGTGGCCACCCCGGGCGTGCTCGCGAACGACGGCGGCACGGAGCTCGAGGTGATCGAGGTGGTGACCGCGCCGACGCATGGCGACGTCACGGTCCTGCCCGACGGCTCCTACACCTACACCCCGGAGGCGGGCTTCTCGGGCGTCGACACCTTCGTCTACCGGGCGCAGGACGGCGAGGGCCACGACTACACCCAGACCGTGACGATCACCGTGACGCCGGTCGCGGTCGACGACAGCGTCGAGGGGGAGGCCGAGCAGCCGATCGTGGTGACGCCGGGCGGGCTGACGGATGACGACCGCGGCATCGACGTCGAGGTCACGGGCACGACGGACGGCGACCACGGCACGGTCACCCTCGGCCCGGACGGAACCGTCACCTACACGCCCGAGCCCGGCTTCTCGGGCGAGGACACCTTCACCTACACGATCACGGGCGCGGGCGGCAGCTCCACCGCGACGGTCACGGTGCTCGTGCGCCCCACGGCACCGGATGACGAGATCCGCACGCGGGTCGGCGTCGCCGTCGACTCCGCCACGGGCCGTCTGCTCGAGAATGCGCGCGGCACGGGGCTCGCCGTTCACGAGGTGACCCAGCCGCAGCACGGCACGGTCGTCGTCGACCCCGACGGGACCTTCCACTACACGCCGGCACCCGGCTACGTGGGGGAGGACGCGTTCACCTACACGGTGATCGACGAGTTCGGCTCGCTCGCGACCGGAACCGTGCGCATCACGGTCGTGCCCGAGCTGCCCTTCACGGGCGCCGACCCGCGCGTCGGCGCGGCGGCCGCCGTCACGGCGCTGCTCGCGGGTGGGCTGCTGCTCGCCCTGATGGGTCGCCGACGCCGCGCACGTCACGCGGCCTGAGCACGCGCGCCGCTGCTCGCGATCGCCTCAGCCGATCGCGAGCAGCGGCCCGCCCGTGAGCGGGTTGCGCGTCCACTCGGCGCGCACCCCGAAGACCCCGTGGATGAGCTCGGGGGTGAGCGTCTCGCGGGTCGCCCCGTGAGCGGCCACCCGGCCGCCCGCCAGCACGACGACCGTGTCGGCGTGCGCCGCCGCGAGGCTCAGGTCGTGCACGGCCGCGATCACGGTCACGCCCTCCGCGGTCAGCTCGCGCACGAGCCGCACGATGTCGAGCTGGGCGGCGAGGTCGAGGTGGTTGCTCGGCTCGTCGAGCAGCAGGATGCGGGGCTGCTGCGCGAGCGCACGCGCGAGCAGCACACGCTGCCGCTCGCCGCCCGAGAGGGTCGTCACGTCGCGGCGGGCGAACGCCGCGGCACCCGCCCGCGCGAGCGCCGCCTCGATCACGGCCTCGGCATCCGCGTCGCCGCCGCCGAGCGCCGAACCGTAGGGCGTGCGCCCGAGCCGCACCACCTCGCGCCCCGTGAGGGCGAGCTCGGTCGTGGCGTCCTGTTCGACGAGGGCCACGATGCGGGCACGCGCCCGGCGCGGCAGTGCCAGCAGGTCGACGCCGTCGTCGAGCACCATCCCGGATGCTGCGGGCTCGATGCCGGCGAGCGCCCGCAGCATCGTGGACTTGCCGGCGCCGTTGGGGCCCACGATCGCGGTGAAGCCCGCGACGGGCGCGTCGAAGGCGACGGCGTCGACGAGCGCACGGTCCCGCATCCGCACGCTCAGCTCGCGCACCTCGATCCGGGCGCTCATGCCGCGCTCCTGCGGCGCATGAGCAGTACCGCGAACACGGGGGCGCCGATGAGCGCCGTGACGACGCCGACCGGCAGCTCGCGCGGGTCGAAGGCGGCGCGCGCGAGGGTGTCGGCCCAGACGAGGAACACGGCACCCGCGAGCGCCGAGAGCGGCAGCAGCGCCCGGTTGCCCGCGCCGATCACGAGCCGCACGGCGTGCGGCAGCACGAGGCCGACGAAGCCGATCGACCCCGACACCGCCACGAGTGCGCCCGTCAGCAGGGCGCTCGCCCCGAGCAGGGCCCAGCGCGCCCCCGTGACGGGGATGCCGAGCGAGGCCGCCGCCCGGTCGCCGAACGCGAAGGCGTCGAGCACCCGCCCGCTCAGCGCGAGCGGCACCCCGACGACCAGCACCGCGACGCCCGCGATCGCCGCCTGCTCCCAGCGCGCGCCCGCGAGCGAGCCGAGCAGCCAGCCGAGCACCTCGCGGTACGAGTCGCCCGTCACGGTCCAGAAGATCACGAAGCTCGTGAGCGCGCCCGCGAAGCTCGACACCGCGATGCCGGCGAGCACCGTGCGGGTCGGGGTGAGCGCGCCGAACGCCGAGGCGAGCCCGAGCGTCGCCGCGAGGGCGAGCATCGCGCCGCCGAACGCCGCGACCGGCAGCAGCAGCCCGACGCCCAGCAGCAGCACCGCGACCGCGCCGAGCGAGGCCCCGGATGACAGCCCGAGCAGGTAGGGGTCGGCGAGCTGGTTGCGGGTCACCGCCTGCATGACGCAGCCGACGAGGGCGAGGCCGGCGCCCACGGCGGCGGCGGTCAGGATGCGGGGGAGGCGCAGCTGCCACACGATCCCGTCGTGCAGCACGTCGAGCGGGGGTGCCGCGCCCGTGAGGTGCGCGACGATCGAGCCCCACACATCCGCGAACCCGATGTCGGCGGAGCCGATCGCCACGGCGCCCGTGATCGAGGCGACGAGCCCGACCCCGAGCACGACGGCGGCGACGGCGACGCGGTTCACCCCTGCGACGCCCCGTCCTGCAGCGCGGCGTACTGCTCGGCGAGGGACGCGGCCGCCTCGACGCTGCGCACGCCCGCCTCGCTCGCCGCGAACGGCACCACGAGGTAGCGCCCCTCGCGCACGGCGGTCATCGCGGCGGTCGCCGGGTTGCCGTTCAGGTAGTCGATCTTGTGCTGGGCGGTGTTCCAGTCGGCGTCGACGAGCACGATGACGTCGGGGTCGGCCGCGATGATCGGCTCCCAGCCGAGGGGGGTCCAGGTGGCGTCGACGTCCCCGGCGATGTTGGCGAGCCCCGCGGCCTCGAGCAGCATCGCGGGCGCGCCGATGCCCGCGCCGACGTACGGGGTGTCGGTGCCGGAGGACCACCAGAGCGCGGTCGGCGAGCCGGGCGCCGTCCGGATGCCGGCCAGCTGCGTGCGCTGCTCCTCGACGAGCGCGGATGCGGCATCCGGCACCCCGAAGAGCTGCCCCGCCTCGCGGATCTCGCGGAACACCTCCTCGAAGTCGAGCTTCGCCGGCTGGCCGGCGCTCTGGCAGGCGGCGGGCTGCACGTAGCTCGCGACACCGAGGGCGGCGAGCTCGTCGCGCGCCCCCGCGGCATCCGGGGTGAACGCCGACTCCCAGCCCGCGTAGACGAGGTCGGGGCGCGCGTCGAGCACCGTCTCCTCGTTCGGCAGCTTGGGGGCGAGGGTCGGGATGCCGGCGGCGGCGTCCGCCCACCGCGCGGGCACGGGACCGTCGGGGAAGGCGGTGCCGACGATGCGGTCGCCGAGCCCGAGCGCGAGCATCATCTCGGTCGAGGTCGACTTGATGGTGACGACCCGTTGCGGGGCGGAGGGCACGGTGACCGTGGTGCCGCAGTTCTCGAGCGTGAGCGGGAAGCCCGCGGCCGTGGGCGTCGGGGTGTCGCCGCCGGGGTCGGGCGCGGCGACGGATGCGGCGCATCCGCCGAGCAGCAGGGCGGGGATGAGGGCGAGGGGCGCGAAGCGCGGGGCCATGAGGTTCTCCGGGTGGCGGGCAGCACGAATGTCGGTGAGTCGGACCTCATGGCGGGAACGACGTCGCCGGGCTAACACCCGCCCGGATGCGTCCAGCATACTGCCGCCCGCACCACACCCCAGCCGATTGAGGAGCGCCGCAGGCGCCACACCTCAGCCGGTTGAGGAGCGCCGAAGGCGCGTCTCGAAACCGCGTCCCCCGCACACCTCAGCCGGTTGAGGAGCGCCGCAGGCGCGTCTCGAAACCGCGTCCCCCGCACACCCCGCGCCCCGCCCTGTGGAGAACCCGCCCCGCCCTCCGCGCGCCTGCGCCATCCTCGACCGCATGGCGTGGGTCTACATCCTCCGGTGCGCTGACGGCAGCTACTACGTCGGCAGCACGACGCACCTCGAGTTCCGGCTCTGGCAGCACCAGCACGGGGAGGGCGCGGAGTTCACGAAGCGGCGGCTGCCGGTCGAGCTCGTGTTCTCGCACGAGGCCGACTCCGCGGCGGAGGCGTTCGGGCTCGAGAAGCAGATCCAGGGGTGGCGGCGGGCGAAGCGCGAGGCGCTCATCCGCGGCGAGTTCCATCTGCTGCCGGGGCTCTCGCGGCGGGGTGCGCACGGCGGGCTGCGGGGCGGTTGAGGTGTGCACGGTGTGGCTTCGAGACGCGCCTGCGGCGCTCCTCAGCCACCTCATGTCACCCAGCCGGTTGAGGAGCGCCGCAGGTGCCACAGCCCAGCCGGTTGAGGAACGCCGCAGGCGCGTCTCGAAACCGCGTCCGCTACGACGCGCGCTGAGCCACCGCGAGAGCCGCGCCCACCGCCGCCACGTCATCCCGCAGCGCCCCCACCGTGACGCGCACGTGCGCCTCCTGCTCGCCGAGCTGGAACGGGGCGCCCGCCGCCACCCGGATGCCGACCGCCGCGAGCTGCAGGGTCGCGGCGCGCTCATCCGCCACCCGCAGCCAGGTGTTGATGCCGTCGCCGCCCGCGAGCCAGCCTCCCGCGGCCCGCACCGCGTCGGCGAGGGCCGACTGCCGCGCCGCGTACACCTCGCGCGCTGTGTCGATCTGCGCGATCGAGGCCGGATGCGTGAGCAGCTCGTGCAGGATCGCCTGCATCATGCGGCTCGTCCAGCCGGGCCCGAGCAGCCGGCGTGCGACGACCCGGTCGACGAGCGGCCGGGGCCCGCCGAGCGCGCCGATGCGCAGGTCGGGCCCGTGCGACTTCGAGTAGCTGCGCACGTGCAGCACGCGCTCGGGCAGCCAAGTGGCGAGCGTCACATCCGGGGTGGAGCTGATCGAGCCGGAGTGGTCGTCTTCGATCACGATCGTGTCGGGTGCGGTGCGGCTGCGCGCGAGGATGCCGGCGAGCTGGGCTGCGCGCGCCGGCGTCGTCGAGGTACCCGTGGGGTTGTGTGCGCGCGGCTGCATGAGCACGACGGCGGGGGTGGTGCCGAGCGCGGCCGAGAACTCGTCGGGGCGCATTCCCTCGGCGTCGAGCCCCACAGGCACGGCCTGCAGCCCGTAGTGGTCGATGAGGTCGATGAACGGCGGGAAGGTGGGGTTCTCGACGACGATGCGGTCGCCGAAGCGCACGAGGGTGCCGAGGGCGCGGTCGATCGCGTCGAGGGCGCCGTTGACGACGGTGATCGAGGCGACGGGGGCGGGCCAGCTGGCGCGCAGCAGGTCGTGCAGTTCCGGGATGTCGGGCTTGGCCTGGTAGTTGGGGGTGTCGGCGCGTGCGCCGAGGCGGGCGAGCGCGGGCCCCAGGTCGGGGAGGAGCTCGGGGTCGGGCGTGCCGCGGGAGAGGTCGAGGCGCGCGCCGTCGCCCGCGTCGATGCCGCGGTAGCGCTGCGGCAGCCACTCCCGCGGCTCGTCGCGCACGTAGCTTCCGCTGCGTCCGCGGCTCGTGATGAGTCCGGCGGATGCGAGGGTCTGCCAGGCGTGGCTGACGGTGGCGGGCGAGACCCCGAGCTCGGCCGCGAGGGCGCGCACGGTGGGCAGGCGTTCGCCGGGGGCGAGCTCGCCCGTGGCGATGAGTCGCGCGATGCCGGCGGCGATGCCGTGGGGTGTCGACTCGCCGATCGAGAGGGCTACCGATTTCACGCGAACCCCCGTAGGTTTACCGGCAAGCAATATTGTGCAGCGTAACGCGAATGTTTACGTTGTGCGATAACAAATGCACTGCAAGGAGGCACTGCATGACCGTGGTACGCGCCGCCATCAGCCAGACGACCTGGACGGGCGACAAGGAGTCGATGCTCGACAAGCACGAGGGGTTCCTGCGGGACGCCGCAGCACAGGGAGCGCAGGTCATGTGCTTCCAGGAGCTGTTCTACGGCCCCTACTTCGGCATCACCCAGGACCAGAAGTACTACCGCTACGCCGAGCCGGCCGACGGCCCGATCGTGCAGCGGTTCGCATCCGTCGCGAAGGAGCTCGGCGTCGTGACCGTGCTGCCGATCTACGAGGAGGAGCAGACGGGCGTGTACTACAACACGACCGTCGTGGTGGATGCCGACGGCACGATCCTCGGCAAGTACCGCAAGCACCACATCCCGCACCTCGACCGCTTCTGGGAGAAGTTCTACTTCCGCCCCGGCAACCTCGGCTACCCCGTCTTCGAGACGGCCGTCGGCAAGGTCGGCACCTACATCTGCTACGACCGGCACTTCCCGGAGGGGTGGCGCGAGCTCGGCCTCGCGGGCGCCCACATGGTGTTCAACCCGAACGCCACCAAGCCCGGCCTCTCGAACCGGCTGTGGGAGGTCGAGGGCCCGTGCGCCGCGGTCGCCAACGGCTACTTCGTGCTGCAGCCGAACCGCGTGGGCCGCGAAGACAACGAGTACGGCGAGCTCGCCGTCGACTTCTACGGCACGAGCCAGATCATCGACCCGCGCGGCAACTTCGTGGGCGAGCGGGGCTCGGGCGAGCACGAGGAGCTGCTCGTGCGCGACCTCGACATGGACATGGTGCGCCAGATGCGCGACGACTGGCAGTTCTACCGCGACCGCCGGCCCGACAGCTACACGCGGATCGCGCAGCCGTAAGGCGCGGCGGCACGGAGGAGGAACCATGGCAACCACACTCATCACGGGCGGCACGGTCGTCTCGTCCACCGGGCGCGGGGCAGCGGATGTGCTGGTCGACGGCGAGCAGATCGTCGCCGTGCTGGCCCCCGGCTCGCAGCTGCTCGGCAGCGACCTGAAGAGCACCGTCGACACGGTGATCGACGCGAGCGGCAAGTACGTCATCCCCGGCGGCATCGACGCGCACACCCACATGGAGATGCCGTTCGGCGGCACCAACGCATCCGACACCTTCGAGACGGGCACGCGCGCGGCCGCGTGGGGCGGCACGACGAGCATCGTCGACTTCGTCGTGCAGTACCCCGAGCAGAACGTGCTCGACCAGTACCACCTGTGGCACGAGAAGGCCGCGGGCAACTGCGCGATCGACTACGGGTTCCACCAGATCCTGTCGGACGTGCAGGAGTCCAGCCTCACGGCGATGGACGAGCTGATCGCCGAGGGCGTGACGAGCTTCAAGCTCTTCATGGCCTACAAGGGCGTGTTCCTCTCCGACGACGGGCAGATCCTGCGCGCGTTCCAGAAGGGCGCATCCAACGGCGCGATGATGATGATGCACGCCGAGAACGGCGGCATCATCGACGTGCTCGTGCAGCAGGCGATCGCGGCGGGCAACACGAGCCCGTACTACCACGGCGTCACCCGCCCGTGGCAGGCGGAGGAGGAGGCCACCCACCGCGCGATCATGATCGCCGACATCACGGGTGCGCCGCTCTACGTCGTGCACGTGAGCGCCAAGCAGGCGGTGGAGCAGATCGCGGCGGCCCGCGACCGGGGCCTCAACATCTTCGGCGAGACCTGCCCGCAGTACCTCTACCTCTCGCTCGAGGAGCAGCTGGGCGCCTCGAGCGCCGAGTGGGGCGAGCTCGAGGGCGCCAAGTGGGTGTGCTCGACGCCGCTGCGCGCGCGGGCCGAGGGGCACCAGGACCACATGTGGCAGTCCCTGCGCACCAACGACATCCAGATGGTCTCGACCGACCACTGCCCCTTCTGCATGAAGGACCAGAAGGAGATGGGGCGCGGCGACTTCTCGAAGATCCCGAACGGCATCGGCAGCGTCGAGAACCGCATGGACCTCATGTACCAGGGGGTCGTGTCGGGCCGGATCACGCTCGAGCGCTGGGTCGAGATCACCTCGACCACGCCCGCCCGCATGTTCGGGATGTACGGCAAGAAGGGCGTCATCCAGCCGGGCGCGGATGCCGACATCGTCGTCTACGACCCGAACGGGCACACCTCGATCGGCATGGGCAAGGCGCACCACATGAACATGGACTACTCGGCGTGGGAGGGCTTCGAGATCGACGGCCACGTCGACACGGTCATGTCGCGCGGTCGCGTCGTCGTCGACGGAGGCGAGTACCTCGGCCAGAAGGGGCACGGTCGCTACATCAAGCGCGGCCTGACCCAGTACCTGCAGTGACCCACCGACCCGACGACGGAGCATAGCCAGACCATGGATTTCGGAGCAGTACTCCAGACCAACCCGCCCGCGAGCCGCACCGTGCACCTCGCGAAGCTCGCCGAGCAGTACGGCTTCAGCCACGTGTGGACCTTCGACTCGCACATCCTGTGGCAGGAGCCCTACGTCATCTACAGCCAGATCCTCGCCGAGACGCACCGCATCAAGGTGGGGCCGTTCGTGACGAATCCGGCCACCCGCGACTGGACCGTCACGGCATCCGTCTTCGCGACGCTCAACGAGATGTACGGCAACCGCACGGTCGTCGGCATCGGGCGCGGCGACTCGGCGGTGCGCGTGTCGAACGGGGCGCCCACGACGCTCAAGGAGCTGCGCGAGGCGATCCACGTCATCCGCGAGCTCGGCAACAGCCGTGAGGTCGAGTACCACGGCTCGACGCTGCGCTTCCCGTGGTCGACGGGCTCCTCGCTCGAGGTGTGGGTGGCCGCCTACGGCCCGCTCGCGCTCAAGCTCGCGGGCGAGGTCGGCGACGGTTTCATCCTGCAGCTGGCCGATGTCGACATCGCCAAGTGGATGATCACGTCGGTGCGGGATGCGGCGGAGGCGGCGGGGCGCGACCCCGACGCCCTCACCTTCTGCGTCGCCGCGCCCTTCTACATCGGCGACGACTGGGAGCACATGCGCGAGCAGTGCCGTTGGTTCGGCGGCATGGTCGGCAACCACGTGGCCGACATCGTGGCCAAGTACGGAGCCGACGGCGCGGTGCCGAAGGCGCTCACCGACTACATCGCGGGCCGCACGGGCTACGACTACAACACGCACGGCAAGGCCGAGAACGACCACGTCGACTTCGTTCCGGATGAGATCGTCGACCGGTTCTGCGTGCTCGGCACCGCATCCGACCACATCGCCAAGCTCGAGGAGCTGCGCTCCATCGGTGTGGACCAGTTCGCCGGCTACCTCCAGCACGACAACAAGGAGGAGACCCTGCGGGTCTACGGCGAGAGCATCATCCCCCTGTTCCGCGACAACGTCACGGCCAAGTCCTAGGAGGGCACGGAGCCCATGACCACCAACCGCGAGGTCATCGACCTCGACCACGCCCACGTCTTCCACTCGTGGTCGGCGCAGGGCTCGCTCCCCGAGTTCACGCTCGCCGGCGGCTCCGGCACCGAGGTGTGGGACTACGACGGCAACCGCTACCTCGACTTCTCGAGCCAGCTCGTCAACGTCAACATCGGGCACGGGCATCCGAAGCTCGTCGCCGCCATCCAGGAGCAGGCCGCATCGCTCGCCACGGTCGCGCCGGCGCACGCGAACCTCGCGCGCGCCGAGGCGGCGTCGCGCATCCTCGCGAAGGCGGGGCCCGGCTTCGACAAGGTGTTCTTCACCAACGGCGGGGCGGATGCGAACGAGAACGCGATGCGGATGGCGCGCCTCGTCACGGGGCGCGACAAGATCCTCTCCACCTACCGCAGCTACCACGGCAACACGGGTGCCGCGGTCGTCGCGACGGGGGACTGGCGGCGCGTGCCGAACGAGTTCTCGCGCGGGCACGCCCACTTCTTCGGGCCGTTCCCGTACCGCTCCGAGTTCTGGTCGGACTCGCCCGAGCAGGAGACGGAGCGCGCGCTGCACCACCTCGAGCGGGTCATCCAGGCGGAGGGCGCGTCGTCGATAGCGGCGCTGCTGCTCGAGGGCGTGCCGGGCACGGCGGGGGTCATCGTGCCGCCGCCCGGATGGTACGCGGGCGTCCGCAGGATCTGCGACAGCTACGGCATCCTGCTCATCGTCGACGAGGTCATGTCGGGCTTCGGGCGCACGGGCGACTGGTTCGCCTGGCAGAACCCCGAGCTGAACCCCGAGCGGATCGTGCCCGACCTGGTGACCTTCGCGAAGGGCGTCAACTCGGGCTATGTGCCGGTCGGCGGCGTCATCATCTCGGAGTCGATCGCGCACACCTTCGACGACCAGGTGTTCCCGGGGGGACTCACCTACTCGGGTCACCCGCTCGCGGCCGCCTCGATCGTCGCCTCCATCGACGCGATGGAGGAGGAGGGCGTCGTCGAGAACGCCGCGACGATCGGCCGGGATGTGCTGGGTCCGGGGCTGCGGGCGCTCGCGGAGCAGCATCCGATGATCGGCGAGGTGCGGGGGCTGGGCGTCTTCTGGGCGCTCGACCTCGTGACGGATCGCGGTACCCGCGAACCCGTGCCCGCGGCCACCGTCGGCGCCCTCAAGAAGGAGCTCATGGCGCGCGGCTACCTGCCGTTCGCCTCCGACAACCGCATCCACGTCGTGCCGCCGTGCACCGTCACCCACGAGGAGTGTCTGCGCGCGCTCGCGATCCTCGACGAGGCGTTCACGGCGGTCGCCGGCTGACCCGCCGCCTGACCCGCCGCCTGACCCGCCGCCTTTCCCGCGGCCTTTCCCATCTCAAGGAGTCGCGCAACCCATCTCAAGGATCCCGTGTGGCTGACGTCGACTCATGGGGCTGGTGTCGTCGTTCGGCGGGCCAGACTCCGTGAGATGGGTTGTGCGACTCCTTGAAATGGGAGGCAGGCGGAGGCAGGCGGAGGCAGGCGGAGGCAGGCGGACGCAGGCGGACGCAGGCGGACGCAGGCGGATGCGGGTGCCCCGGGTGAGCGGGTTCGACCGGGCGCGCGTAGACTCGTCGATCGTGTCCGCATCCACCAACCCCTACCTCGTGCCCGTGCACGACCTCATGCACCGCCCCGGCGAGCTGCGCGAGCGCGTGCTCGAGTTCGACGCGCCCGAGCGCCTCGGCGAGTCGGTCGCGGCCGTCGCGCAGGGAGAGCCCGTGCGGATCGGGCTGCGCCTCGAGGGCCTGCACGACGGCATCCTCGTCACCGGCGAGGTCGACACGACGGCGGATGCGGAGTGCGTGCGCTGCCTCGACCCCGTCGAGCTGCCGGTCGAGGTCGAATTCCAGGAGCTTTTCGCGTATTCTGAGGACGAAGCTTTCGACTTCGCGATTCGAGACGATCACGTGAATCTCGAATCCGTCGTGCGGGATGCGGTGGTGCTGGCACTGCCGTTCCAGCCGGTCTGCCGCGCGGACTGCCCCGGCCTCGACCCCGCCACGGGGGAGAAGCTGCCGGATGGGGCCGTGCCGGAGGTCCGCGAGGCGAGTGACCCCCGGTGGGCTGCGCTCGAGGGCTTCCGCCCCGACACATCCGACACCGAGTAAGACTCCGGCGCCCGACGCCGATCACGAAAGAAGAGACAGCCATGGCCGTTCCCAAGCGCCGCCAGTCCCGTGCCAACACGCACGCCCGCCGCTCGCAGTGGAAGGCGTCCGTGCCGACCCTGGTGAAGACCGTCGAGAACGGCAAGGTCACCTACAGCCTCCCGCACCGCGCGAAGGTCGTCGAGGACTCGGCCGGTACTCCGCTGTTCCTGGAGTACAAGGGCCGTAAGGTCGCCGACGTCTGAGTCGGTGCCCCTCGGCACGGAAACGGGGGGCGAGGCAGACTACGTCGCCGAGTTGAACTCGGTGCTGCAGCTCGAGATCGATCCCGAGCTGCTCACGCTCGCCCTCACGCACCGCTCGTACGCGTACGAGAACGGCGGCATCGCCCATAACGAGCGCCTCGAGTTCCTCGGCGACTCGATCCTCGGGCAGGCCGTCACGGTCATGCTCTACCTCGAGAACCCGGATGTCGACGAGGGCGAGCTCGCCAAGCGGCGTGCCAGCCTGGTCAGCTCGGCCGCGCTCGCCGAGATCGCGGGCCACATCCAGCTCGGCCGGTTCCTGCTGCTCGGTCGCGGCGAGGAGCTGACGGGCGGCCGCGAGAAGCAGTCGATCCTGGCGGACTGCGTCGAGGCGATCATCGGCGCCGCCTACCTCTCGGTCGGGCCCGAGGCGGCGACGGCTCTCGTGCTGCGTCTCATCGCCCCGCTGCTGGCCGACCCCGACCGCTTCGGCGCCGCGATGGACCCGAAGACGAGCCTGCAGGAGCTCTCCACGCGCCTCGGCAAGGGCCTTCCGCAGTACGCGGTGTCCGACTCCGGCCCCGACCACTCGAAGCGGTTCACGGCGCACGTGTCGGTCGCGGGCGAGCGCATCGCATCCGGCGACGGCACGAGCAAGAAGCAGGCCGAGATGGCCGCCGCGCTCGAGGCCTGGACGATCCTGCAGCGCGCCTCCCGCTGAGGTCAGGATGCCGGAGCTGCCCGAGGTCGAGGTCGTGCGCGGCGGGCTCACCCCCGCCGTGACCGGCGCACGGGTGACCCGTGTGCGGGTGCTCGACTCGCGCTCGCTGCGTCGGCATCCGGGACCCTCCGAGGACTTCGTCGAGCGCCTCACGGGCGCGACGCTCGCGCACGCCTCCCGCCGCGGCAAGTACCTGTGGCTGCCGGTGGCGGATGCGCCCGAGGCGCTCGTGGTGCACCTGGGCATGAGCGGGCAGATGCTGCTGCGCGACCCGGATGCGGATGTCGCGAAGCTCACCCGGATCGTCCTGGATGTCGAGCAGCCGGCCTACGGTCCCGTGCGCCTCGACTTCGTCGACCAGCGCATCTTCGGCTCGATGGCGCTCGATGTGCTCGTGCCGGTTCCGGATGCGCCGGGCGAGCGGGTGCCCGCATCCGTCGCCCACATCGCGCGCGATCCGCTCGACCCCGCATTCGACGAGCGCGCGTTCCTCGACCGGCTCGCCCGTCGCGACACGGCCGTCAAGCGGGCGCTGCTCGACCAGACGCTCATCTCGGGCGTCGGCAACATCTACGCCGACGAGTCGCTGTGGGCGGCCCGCATCCACCCCGAGCAGCCGACCCGCACCCTCAGCCGGCCCCGCGCGCGCACCCTGCTCGCCGAGGTGCGGGCCGTGCTCGAGCGCGCGCTCGGCGAGGGCGGCACGAGCTTCGACGCGCAGTACGTGAACGTGAACGGGGCGTCGGGCTACTTCTCGCGCTCGTTGCGGGCCTACGGGCAGCAGGGGCGGCCGTGCCCGCGCTGCGGGCGGCCGATCGTGCGGGAGGCCTTCATGAACCGCTCCTCGCACCTCTGCCCGCGGTGCCAGCGGGTGCGTGCCTCATGAACTCGGCACCCCCTGAGGGCGGCGCGACCCCGCGCGTCGTCGTCGCCATCCGCCGCGGACTGGGCGTCTTCGGGGGCTTCGTCGCCGTCGCGGTCGTCTTCTTCGTCCTCACCTTCGGTCCGTTCAAGACCGTCCACGGCATCCGGACCCTGCCCCTGCCCGAGTGGGTGATGCTCGTGCCGACCCTCGCGACCCTCGGCGCGGGGGTGGTCGCGGGCGTGATCGTGGTGGTGGTCGACCTCGTCCGCGGCAGGCGGGCGCGCCGGGGCGAGGGCCCGCAGCAGGGCCGCTGAGCGGCCCGGTCGACGTCGCCCGTGGCGCGCCCGGCTGATCCCCAGACACGCAGGCATCCAGCCGGGTACGCTGAGTCAGGACCCGACGTAAGGACACGCCATGGCCAACCCCGCTTTCTCGACGAACCCCGCCTTCAACGGGAAGGGGGTGCCCACCGTCCCGACCCCCACGGCCGAGCAGCTGCAGCAGCACTTCGAGCTGCCCTCGGCCCCGGATCCCGCTGCCGCGGCCCCGATGACGATCGACGGCACCGTGCGGGTGTCGCTCGGCACCTTCGCCGTGCTGCTCGTCGGCGCGGCGATCGGCTGGCTCACGATGGCGGCAGTCCCGCTGCTCTGGGCGGGCGCCGCGCTCGTCGGCTTCGTGCTCGCGATGATCAACATCTTCAAGAAGGAGCCGTCGCCCGCGCTCATCCTCGCCTACGCGGGCGTGCAGGGCGTCTTCCTCGGCGGCATCTCGTCGTTCTACGAGGTCATGTTCCCCGGCATCGTCACCCAGGCGGTGCTCGCGACCTTCTGCGTCGTCGCGGTCACCCTCGTGCTGTTCGCGAGCGGCAAGGTGCGGGCATCCGCCAAGGCCACCAAGATCTTCCTCATCATCATGTGCGGCTACCTGCTGTTCTCGCTCGTGAACGTCGGGCTCATGCTCTTCGGCGTGAACGACGACCCGTGGGGGCTCCGCGGCAGCGTCATGGTGGGGCCGTTCCCGCTCGGCGTGATCCTCGGCGTGCTCGCCGTGCTGCTCGGCGCCTACTCGCTCGTCATGGACTTCGACTTCATCCAGAAGGGTGCGCAGAACCGCATCCCGAAGAAGTACGAGTGGACGGGCGCCTTCGGCGTCATGGTCACCATCATCTGGCTCTACCTCGAGATCCTGCGCCTCATCGCGATCGCCCGTCGCTGAGCCGCGGTCTCGACACGCCGCTTCGCGGCTACTCGACCAGCGGAAGGGTGCGGTCTCGACACGCCGCTTCGCGGCTACTCGACCAGCGGAAGGGTGCGGTCTCGACACGCCGCCGCAGGCCACCGCCCCCGCCGGTCGAGTAGCCGCCGCAGGCGGCGTGTCGAGACCCCCACGGCGCGCTAGCGTAGGACGACACGGCGCGACGCACGCAGGGAGGTGGCCGGGTGCATCTGAAGAGCTTGACCCTCAAGGGGTTCAAGTCGTTCGCCCAGCCGACCACCTTCGCCTTCGAGAAGGGCGTGACGTGCGTCGTCGGGCCCAACGGCTCGGGCAAGTCGAACGTCGTCGACGGCCTCGCCTGGGTGATGGGCGAGCAGGGCGCGAAGACCCTCCGCGGCGGCAAGATGGAGGACGTCATCTTCGCGGGCACCGCCACGCGCGGACCGCTGGGCCGCGCCGAGGTGACCCTCACGATCGACAACGCGGATGGCGCGCTCCCGATCGAGTACTCCGAGGTCACGATCTCGCGCACCCTGTTCCGCAACGGCGGCAGCGAGTACGCGATCAACGGTGAGCAGTGCCGACTGCTCGACGTGCAGGAGCTGCTCTCCGACTCCGGCCTCGGGCGCGAGATGCACGTCATCGTCGGCCAGGGCCAGCTCGACCAGGTGCTGCACGCGACCCCCGAGGACCGCCGCGGCTTCATCGAGGAGGCGGCCGGCATCCTGAAGCACCGCCGCCGCAAGGAGAAGACCCTCCGCAAGCTCGACGCGATGCAGGCGAACCTGACGCGTCTCTCGGATCTCGCGGGCGAGATCCGGCGCCAGCTGAAGCCGCTCGGCGCGCAGGCGCAGATCGCGCGCGAGGCGCAGACGATCGCCGCGATCGTGCGCGACGCCCGGGCTCGCCTGCTCGCCGACGAGGTCGTCGAGCTGCGCCGTGCGATCACGGATGTCACCCGCAGCGAGTCGGAACGCAAGACCGAGCGCGTGGTGCTGCAGGAGCAGCTCGACCAGTCGAAGCTGCGGCAGAACCGCATCGAGCAGGCCTCCAGCACGGATGCCGTCGACGAGGCCCGCCGCGTCGCCTTCGGCCTGGAGCAGGTGCAGGACCACCTGCGCTCGCTCTTCACCCTCGCCAACCAGCGCCTCTCGCTGCTGAGCCAGCAGGCGGAGCTTCCGGGCATGGGCTCGACCCTCTCGGAGTCGGCCGTCGCCGACGCCTTCGCCGAGGCGGAGCGGCTCGCGGGCGGCATCGCCGAGGCGGAGGCGGTGCTCGGGCGTGCGACCGCCGCGACCGCGACCGCGCGGGCGAGCCTCGACTCGCTCGACGAGGAGATCAGCGCCCAGTCGGCGCTCGTCAGCCAGCACGACCTCGAGCAGGGGCGGCTGGCCGGTGCCGTGCGCGCCGCCGAGGAGCGGCTGGGCGCCCTGCGCGCGCAGCACGAGCGCCAGCGGGCGGCGCTCGCGGCGGCCGACGAGCGCCGGGAGGCGGCCCGCACCGAGCTCGTGGCGCTCGAGGGCGACGACGCGGGGGCCGCGGAGGACACCGAGCTCGCGGGCGCCGTGACGGCCGCCGAGGCGTCCGTCGCCGGGCTGCAGGAGCGGGTCGACGCGCTCCGCGAGGAGCTGCACACCGCCGAGCGCGAGCGCGACGCCCTCGCCGCCCGCACGAGTGCGCTCACGATGGCCACCGAGCAGCAGGACGGCTCGCAGCAGATCATCGGGCTCTCCGGCATCCGGGGTCTCGTCGCCGAGCACATCAAGGTCGCGCCCGGCTACGAGGCGGCGATCGCGGCCGCCCTCGGCAGCCTCGCGGATGCCGTGCTCGCCGACAGCTGGGACGCCGCCGCCGCCGCGCTCGCGCACGCCCGCGGGGCTGAGGCCGGCCGCGTCGAGATCGTGGTGGCGGATGCCGCGGCCCCCGCCGACCCCGCGGGGCTGCCCGCCGGGGTGCGCGCGGCCGCCGCGCTCGTGACGGGGCCGAACGGCATCCGGGGTGTGCTCGCGGGTGTTGTCGTCGCCGACGACCTGGATGCGGCGCGCGCCGCGTGGCCGCAGCTCGCCGCCCGCGGGGGCGTCACCGTGATCACGCGCGAGGGCGACGTGCTCGCCGAGCACGTGCTGCGCGGCGGTTCGGGCACGGGCCGCAGCCGCATCGAGCTGCTCGCCGAGCGCGACGCCGCCGAGGAGCGGCTCGTGGGCGTCACGACCACAATCGAGCGCCTCGCGGGCGAGCTCGCCGAGCAGCGCGAGGCCCTCGACCTCGCGCGCATCGACCTCGTGCAGGCGGGTGCCGCCCTCAAGGAGTTCGAGACGCGTCTCGCCGAGCGCTCCGAGGCGCTGGGCCGTTCGCGCGTGCAGCTCGAGGCGGCCGCGGCCGAGAGCGAGCGCCTCGCGGATGCCATGGGCGGCCTGGCCGAGCAGGTCGCCGCCGCCGAGGCGGGCCTCGAGCGTGCGGTGGCCGAGCGCGACGCGCACGCCGCGACGCCGCGCCCCATGCTCGACGTGTCGGCCCGCGACGGGATGCTCGCCGAGCTCGAGAACGCGCGCGCCGTCGAGGTGGCCGCCCGCGTCGAGCTCGAGACCGCCCGCGAGCGGGTGCGCGCCCAGCGCGAGCAGGCCGAGCAGCTGAAGCGCCGGCTCGAGGCGGAGCGCCAGGCGGCCGAGGAGGCGGCGCGGCTCGCCGTCATCCGCCGCCACCAGCTCGACGCCGCGAACGGCGTGCTCGACGCGCTGCCCGCGGTGCTGGATGTCGCCGACCGTTCGGTGTCGGAGGCGCGCGTCGCGCTCGCCGCGGCCGAGGCGGAGCGTGCCAAGCAGAACGAGGAGCTGACCGAGCTGCGCCGCGCCGAGGGCGCGCTGCGGGAGCGGCTCGCGGCCCTCAACGAGAACGTGCACACCCTCGAGATGCAGGCCTACGAGAAGAAGCTGCACCTCTCGTCGCTGCTCGAGCGGGCCGCCGACGAGCTCGGCCTCGTCGAGGACGTGCTCGTGGCCGAGTACGGGCCCCACGTGCCCGTGCCGCTCGACGCGCCCCCCGCATCCGCCGCCCCCGCCGCCCCCGCCGCATCCGCATTGTCGAAAATGCAGGAGTCTTCGGAGGCCGCCCCCGAGATGGCGGGGCGCGAGGCGGATGCGGAGCCGGATTCTCCTGCATTTTCTACACAAGCGGGGGAGCAGGGCGGCGAGCACGCGCACGACGAGACGCCGGATGCTGTGCCCACCGAGCCGTTCGACCGCGCGAAGCAGAAGGCCCGGCTGGAGCGCGCCGAGCGCAAGTTCGCCCAGCTCGGCCGCGTCAACCCGCTCGCCCTCGAGGAGTTCGCCGCGCTCGAGCAGCGCCACAAGTTCCTCACCGAGCAGCTCGCCGACCTCACCGCGACCCGCAAGGACCTCCTCACGATCATCGAGGAGATCGACGAGAAGATGCAGGACATCTTCGCGGCCGCCTTCGCCGACACGAAGGCCGCCTTCGACGAGGTGTTCCCGATCCTGTTCCCGGGCGGCACGGGCTCGCTGCACCTCACCGACCCCGACAACATGCTCACGACGGGCATCGAGGTCACGGTGAAGCCGGCCGGCAAGAAGATCGAGCGGCTGTCGCTGCTCTCGGGCGGCGAGCGCTCGCTCGCGGCGGTCGCGCTGCTGTTCGCGATCTTCACGGCGCGCCCGAGCCCCTTCTACATCCTCGACGAGGTGGAGGCGGCGCTCGACGACGCCAACCTCGGCCGCCTGCTGAGCGTCATCGAGCGCCTGCGCGAGAGCTCGCAGCTCATCGTCATCACGCACCAGAAGCGCACGATGGAGATCGCGGACGCCCTCTACGGCGTCTCGATGCGCCAGGACGGCGTGAGCGCGGTCGTGGGGCAGCGCGTCGCCGTCGAGGGCGGCGCCGCGAGCTGAGCGGGGGCGCGGCGAGCGGATGCGGCGGGGCGCGGCGGATGCGTCGGCGCGCGGTGAGCGGATGCGGCCTTACGCCACCGGCTCCCCGTTGACCGTCAGCACGCGCCATCCCTCGCCCGCACGCTCGATCGTCGACACGGAGCCGTTGAGGATCACCTCGATCGGGTAGCCCGTCAGCTCGATGAGCGTGTACTTCATGATCGTGCCGTGGCAGACGACGACGACGTTGCTCGACGGGTAGTCGGCGTCGATGCGGGCGAGGCCGCGCAGGCAGCGGGCCACGACATCCGCGAGTGCTTCGGCGCCGGGGTAGTTGCGGTCGGGCCAGCGCTCCATGACCTCGCGGTCCGACATCCCCTCGAGCGGCCCGTAGTCGCGCTCGACGAGCTCGTCGTAGGCGGGGCCGAGCGGCAGGCCGAGCCCGTCGGCCACGATCTGGGCGGTCTCGCGGGCGCGCGCGAGCGGCGAGCTCACGATCGCATCCCACGTCCAGTCGGCGAGCATCGTCTCGGCCTCGCGGGCCTGCTGCCGCCCGGTCTCGTTGAGCGGGATGTCGCTCGAGCCCTGCAAGCGTCCCTCGGCGTTCCAGTCGGTCTGTCCGTGGCGGATGAAGGCGAGGGTCACCCCTCCATCCTGCCCGATGCCGTTGTGCAGGAGTTCTGCTGTTGTGCAGGAGATCCCCGGCGGATGCGGTCCAACAGGCCTGGAATCCCCGGCATCCGGGGCCGGACTCCTGCACAACAGCGCCCGGACTCCTGCACAACAGCGTCGACCGGGCCCAGGTAGCCTGGAGGCATGGCGGCATCCTGGTCACTCGGCGGCGCGCTCCGCGGCATGTTCGCGAAGGCGACGATCGACGAGAACACCTGGGACGACCTCGAGGCGGCGCTCCTCGGCGCCGACTTCGGCCCGGCCCTCACCGAGGCGATCCTCGACGAGCTGCGCGCGATGGTCGAGCGCTTCCGCACGACCGACCCGAAGGACCTGCAGCGGATGCTGCGCGAGGTCCTCGAGGAGCGCCTCGCGAAGCACGACTCGACCCTGACGCTCAGCGCCCGCCCCGCCGTCGTGCTCGTGGTCGGCGTCAACGGCGTCGGCAAGACCACCACGATCGGCAAGTTCTCGAAGTTCCTCACGAGCCACGGCCGCAGCGTCGTGGTCGGTGCGGCCGACACCTTCCGTGCCGCCGCGGTCGAGCAGCTCGCCACCTGGGCGGAGCGCTCGGGGGCCCGCATCGTGCGGCCGCAGCAGGCGGGGCAGGACCCCGCATCCGTCGCCTTCCAGACGGTCGAGCTCGCCCAGCGCGAGGGCGTCGAGGTCGCCATCATCGACACCGCCGGGCGTCTGCAGACCAAGTCGGGCCTCATGGACGAGCTCGGCAAGGTGAAGCGCGTCGTCGAGAAGCTCGAGCCCATCGCCGAGGTGCTGCTCGTGCTCGACGCGACCACCGGCCAGAACGGGCTGGCCCAGGCCGAGGCCTTCCTCGAGCACGCCGGTGTCACGGGGCTCGTGCTCACCAAGCTCGACGGCACGGCGAAGGGCGGCTTCGTGCTCGCCGTGCAGGAGAAGACCGGCATCCCGGTGAAGCTCGTCGGCCAGGGCGAGGGCATCGACGACCTCACGGGCTTCACGCCGCACGTCTTCGTGCAGCAGCTCGTCGGCTGAAGCGCCACGCACGTCGCACCCCAGGCGCGTCCTCCCGCACGGCATGCCGCATCCCATCTCAAGGAGTCGTGCAACCCATCTCAAGGAGCGCATCCCCACAGCCGCCCCATGAGCCGCAGCAGTCGACACGAGCCACAGCAACTCCTTGAGATGGGTTGCGCGACTCCTTGATTCGAGCGGACGCAGCAGCAGTAGACGCAGCAGCAGCGGCAGCGGATGAGGCCGGCCGGCGGGCGCGGCAGAGCCCCCGATCACCGGATGCGCAGCACCCGCGGATGCTCGGCGCGGCTCAGTGTCTCGCCGAGGCGCGCGCGCACGGCGGCCTCCGCGAGCTCTGCTCCGGCCCGCAGCTCCACCTCGGCGTGAAGCACCGAGCCGAGCAGCTCGTGCGGCGCGATCGTGACGCGCGCCTCGCGCACCTCGGGCATCGCGGTGAGCGAGGCGAGCAGCCGGGCGGGGTCGACCGTCTCGCCGCCGGAGTCGGCTCGCGCATCCGCCCGCGCCACCCCGTGCAGTCGTCCGCCGATCACCGCGCCGCGGTCGCCAGGTGAGAACCCGCGCCGCGCGGGGGAGCCGAGTCTCAGCGTGCCGTCCCCGGCGACCCGGATGCGGCATCCGGCGACGAGGACGCCGTCGACCGCCACCGTGCCGGTCTCGCTCGTGCCGTAGCAGTCGAGCACGCGGGCGCCGCCCGCCCGCAGCCGGGCTGCGAGGCCGGGGTCGAGCCGCGACGATCCGCTCACGACGAGCTCGACGCCGTCGAGCTGCGGTGCGGTGAGCCGTGCGAGCTGGGCCGGCACCCCGGTGACGGTCGCGGGGCGGGCCGCGAACATGGCGGATCGACGTTCTGGGGGCAGACCGGCCCCCAGAACCCCCGTTTCGCCATGGAGAAGGCACGCCAGCAGCATGCTGAGCCCGTGCCCGTGGTCGGGGGGCGCGAGCAGCAGCACGGGGCCCGCCGGCAGGGCGATGCGGTGATCGAGGTCGGCGAGCTGCAGCACCGTGCCGGGTCTCAGGGCGCCGCCGGTCGGATGCGGTGCCCCGGTCGTGCCGGTCGTGAGCGGCAGCAGGCGGCCGGGTCCGCGCCGACGCGCGCGGGCGGGTGCCACGGGGTCCCGCAGCGTGTCGGCGTCGGCGGGGGAGAGCCGCGGCCCGAGCGGCACGGCGTCGAGGCCCGCGCGCACCGCGGCGAAGAGCTCCACGAGCCCGCCGATGCCGCCGTCCACCTCCACGCCGATCCGGGTGCCGCGCACGTGCTGCTCGGCGAGTTCGGCGGCCCGCAGCTCCGCCCGACGCGCCAGCTCGCCCGCGGTCACCGCGACCTCGCCGCGCACGAGCGCCACGGCATCCGGATGCGCGTGCGCCGCGATCGCGACCGGTGCGGCGGCCCCCCACGCAGCGACCGCGGACGCCGTGCGCCGCAGCCCCGCGACCCGCGCGAGGCGCAGCAGGTGCAGCAGCGCACGGATGCGGGAGCCGGGCGCCGCGCGGAGGGTCGTCATCCGCGGCCCTCGGTCAGCCGCGCCTCCCACCGGCGCGCGAGCGCGTCGGCGGCACCCGGTGCGGCTGCGGCGGCGACGCTCGCCGCACCGCCCCACCACGGCTGCACGAGTCGACGTCGCCCGAGCGACGCGCGCAGCAGTCTGCGGGCGGCGGCGTCCGGCGCCAGCGCCCGTGCCGTGCGGTAAGCGGCGGTCGGCGCGCTCATCGCCGTGCGCACGAGCGGCAGCCGCACGGCGCAGAGGGTCACCCCGTCCGGCCGGGTCTCGGCGTCGACGTCGCGCAGCCAACGCTCGAGCGCGGCCTTCGAGGAGAGGTAGGCGGCCCAGCCGGGGGCGGGCACGGCGAGCGCGGCCGACGAGGAGGCCACGACGCGCCCGCGCCGCGCCGCCCGCATCGCGGGCAGCAGCCCGAGCAGCAGCGCGACGTGCCCCAGGTGGTTGCCGCCCATCACCCGCACGGCGTCGTGCGCGCGGTCGACGGATGCCGCGGCCGCCCGGTGGATCGAGTGCCCCGCGTTGGCGAGCACGAGGGCGGGCGGCCCGTGCTGTGCCAGGAGCTCGCGCGCGAGCCGGGCCGCGGCATCCGTGTCGCGCAGGTCGAGCGGATGCGGGTGCGCGGCCCCGCCTGCCCGCCGCACCCCGTCGGCCGTGCCGGCCAGCGCATCCGCGTCGCGCGCCACGAGCAGCAGCTGCGCCCCTGCCGCCCCCAGCATCCGGGCCGCCGCCGCGCCGATGCCGCGCGAGGCGCCCGTGATGAGCACGGGGCGTCCGCCGTAGGCGGCCGCGAGTCGCCGCTCCAGCCGCCCGCTCATGCGCCCCACCCTAGGGCAGGGTTCCTCGGATGCGTCAGGTGGTCGGGGCCGTCGGCCGCACGCTCCGGCGACGCGTGCCGAGCGCCAGCAGCGCTGCGCCGAGTGCGAGCACCGCGGCGGCACCCGGGACGGCCCAGGGTGCCAGGGTGAGCCCCGTCCCGGGGAGCGTCTCAGCGGGGGCCGGAGCGGGAGCCGGTGCCTCGGCGATCGTGATCGTCACGGTGGCCGCCTCGCTCGTGAAGCGCCCGTCGTCGACGGTGAAGGTGAAGCTGTCGGCTCCCGTGTACCCGGCGTCGGGGGTGTAGCGCAGGGCGGGGGCGGTGCCGCTCAGGGTGCCGTGGCCGGGGCCGGTCACGATCGTGTAGGCGAGCGGGGCCGACTCGGGGTCGTCGCCGCCGAGGGTGATGTCGATCGCCTGCCCGATCGTCGTGCTGAGGTTCTGAGCGGCGGCGGTGGGATCCGCGTCCTCGGTGACGGTGATCGCGACGGTCGCGGGCGCCGAGGTGAAGACCCCGTCGCTCGCGGTGAAGGTGAAGCTGTCGGTGCCGCTGAAGCCCGCCGCCGGCGTGTAGCTGAGGTCCGCGCCGGTGCCCGTCAGGGTGCCGTGTGCGGGCGGGGTCGCGACGCTGTAGTCGAGCGTCGTGGGCGTCTGGGCGTCGCTCGCCGTGAGCACGAGCGGAAGCGCCGCCTCGCGCGGGGTCGACAGCGCCTGGGGTGCGGCGACGGGCGCCGTGTTGGCGGCGACGGTCACGGTGATGTTCGCGGTCTCGCTCGTCGCTCCGTTCGCCGTCACGGTGTACGGGATGACGACCGTGCCGGAGTAGTCGGCGGGCGGCGTGTAGCTGAGGTTCGGTGCGGTGCCGCTGACGGTGCCGACCGGCACCGTGCCCACGCTGTAGCCGAGCGTGTCCCCGTCGGCGTCGGCGCCGTCGAGCGTCACCGCCACGGGCACCCCGCCGATCGTCGACGCGGCCACGGGCGACGCGGTGGGGGCGGTGTCGGCGGCGAAGCTGTTCGACTCGATGAGCACCCAGGAGTCGAGGATCCCGTCGCCGCCGTCGGCGATCGACAGCTTCACGTGGTTGGCGACGCCCGGCGTCACGGGGGCCGTGCAGGTGAGCGGGGTCGTGTACCCGTCCATCTGGGTGGCCTCCGCGTTCTGCGGCACGCTCACGTAGTAGCTCGCGTTGCGGGTGGCGTTGATGGTGTTGATCGTGATGGGGGTGGTGGTGCCGGGCACGACGGCGCAGTTGGTTCCCGCCACCGTGAGGGCGAACGCGTCGGTGTAACCCGTATCGACGTACTCGGGGTACTCCTCCGACCCGAACACGAAGCGGAAGGTGAGCGTGTCGGCCGAGGGGACGAAGTCGAACTCGAGGATGGCGGCGTCGAGGGTCGTCGCGCCCGCGAGCGCGGTGAGCTCCGGGTCGCCCGGCATGCTGTTCGCGGTCCCCTGACTGCCCACGGTGTTGGGGCCCACCACGTCGGCGGCACGCCCGGTCGAGAGCACGATCCCGCTGCTGAGCCCCACGGCATCCATCCCGGAGAAGATGCCCGCGGCGGCCGGTTCCCCGAGGTAGCTCACATTGCTCACCCCGGTGACGCCCGAGCCGACGATCTGCTGCACGAGCTGCGACGGCGTCGCCGACGCGACCGACTGCCCGGCGGACGCGGATGCGGGGGAGGCTACGGCGACGACGGCGAGCGCGAGGCCCGTGGCGGAGGCGAGCAGGGCGGAACGACGCAGTTCTCGGGCGGGCACAGCGATCTCCATCGACGCGCGGGGGTTCGGGTGTGCCGCGTGTATGCCGATTGTGACATATCCGCGGGGCTCCGCCGTACGGCAGGATGGCGGGGTGAGCGACGACGCGACGACGGCATCCGCATCCGCCCCCTTCCTGATCGACGCGGGAGGGGATGCGGGCACCGACCCGCGCGCCTTCGCCACCGGCGCCGCCGACCTCGAGCAGGCGGGCTTCGACGGCATCTTCGCCGCCGAGACGAAGCACGACCCCTTCGTGAGCCTCACCGCCGCCGCCATGCGCACCGAGCGCGTGAGCCTCATGACGGGCATCGCGGTCGCCTTCGCCCGCAGCCCGATGACGGTCGCCGAGACCGCCAACGACCTGCAGCTCGTCTCGGGCGGCCGCTTCATCCTGGGGCTCGGCTCGCAGATCAGGCCGCACATCGAGCGCCGCTTCTCGATGCCGTGGTCGGCCCCCGCCGCCCGGATGCGGGAGTTCATCGCCGCCGTGCGCGCGATCTGGTCGTCGTGGGAGACGGGCGAGAGGCTCGCCTTCGAGGGCGAGCACTACCGCCACACGCTCATGAGCCCGTTCTTCTCGCCCGGCCCGAACCCGCACGGCAACCCGCCCATCTGGGTGGCGGCGGTCGGCGAGCGGATGACGGAGACCGCGGGCGCGGTCGCCGACGGCGTGCTCGCCCACACCTTCACGACCGCGCGCTACCTGCGCGAGGTGACGCGTCCGGCGCTCGAGCGCGGGGCCGCATCCGCCGGGCGCGACGCGACGGGCCTCGGCATCAGCGTGCCCGCCTTCATCGCGGTGGGCGAGACGGATGCCGAACTCGCCGCCGCCATCCGCGCCACGAAGGCGCAGATCGCCTTCTACGGCTCGACCCCCGACTACCTGCCGGTGCTCGCCCTGCACGGCTGGGAGGGCGTGCACGAGCAGCTTCACGCGGCCTCGCGCCGCGGCGAGTGGACGCAGATGGGCGAGCTGGTCGACGACGAGATGCTGGCCGCCTTCGCGGCCGTCGGCACGCCCGCCGAGGTCGCCGCCCAGCTGCGCGAGCGCTTCTCGGGGCTCGTCTCGCGGCTCTCGTTCAGCGCGAGCTACCCCATCCGCCCCGAGGTGCAGGCGGCGCTGCTCGCGGGTCTGCGCGGCTGACGCAGCGCGGGATCAGCCCGCCGGCGTGCCGGTGGGCGTCGGCAGCGGCACCTGCCCTGTCGCGACGAGCACGATCGTCGCGACGATGCCGACCAGCAGCATGAGCGCGAGCATGCCCGCCGTCACGAGCACGAGCAGCAGCCAGGGGCGCGTGACCGTCCAGCCGACCGTGCCGGGGTAGCGTTCGGCGAGGTCGACCGCGGTGAGGCCCGCGGGTGCGTGCACGACGGGCGCGCCCACGGCATCCGCGAGCTGCTCGAGCGTCTCGTCCTCCCACGTCTCGACCGACAGCGAGAACATGCGCTCGAGCACGGGCGAGACGCCGAACAGCGTCGGGCGTCGGCTGCCGGGCAGCGGCACGAACACGAGCGTGCCGATCGAGCCGAGCTGCCAGCGCCGCGTGCGCAGGGGGCCCCGGATGCGCAGCTCGCCGTCCGCGACCGTCACCCGCGTGCGCGCGAAGTAGAGCATGGAGCCGAGCCCGCCGACCACCATGGCCGCGCCCAGGCTGATGAGCGCGACGCCGAAGCTCGGCCACGCGGCGATGACGAGCGCGATCACGAGCAGCGGTGCCGCCCACACGAGGCGCACGAGCAGGCGGCGGTGGAAGTGCGGCCACGACGGACGGAACTCCCGCGGCGCGCCGGGGTCGGCATCCGTCACGTGAGCTCCCGGTGGGCGCTCGCGAGCGCGCGGTAGCCCTCGGCGTTGCGCCGGATGCCGGCGACCTCCTCGTCGGTGAGCTCGCGCCGCACCTTGGCGGGCACCCCGGCCACGAGCGAGCGCGGCGGGATCACGGTGCCCTCGAGCACGAGCGCCCCGGCGGCGACGAGCGACTCGCGGCCGATCACGGCCCGGTTGAGCACCGTCGCGTTCATGCCGATGAGGCAGTCGTCCTCCACGGTGCAGCCGTGCACGACCGCCCCGTGGCCCACCGAGACGCCCGCGCCGATCGTGGCGGGGGTGCCGTGGTCGACGTGCACGACCACGTTGTCCTGCAGGTTGGAGCCCGCCCCGAGGGTGATGCTCGCGCTGTCGGCGCGCAGCACGGCCCCGTAGAAGACCGACGACGACGGATGCAGCGTCACCTCGCCGATGATGGTCGCGTTCGGCGCGACCCACGCGGTGTCGTCGATCTGCGGCTCGCGGCCGCCGAAGGGCAGGATGAGGCTCACCCCGCCACGGTACCGCCCGCCCCCGCTGGTCGAGTGCCCGCGGGGTACCGCCCGCCCCCGCTGGTCGAGTGCCCGCGGAGCGGGCGTATCGAGACCCCCTCGGCCGCCGCCCTCTAGAATGAACCGGTCATGGCAACCTTCGGCACCCTCTCCGACCGGCTCACCGAGACCTTCAAGAACCTCCGCACCAAGGGCAAGCTCAGCCCCGCGGATGTCGACGGCACGGTGCGCGAGATCCGTCGCGCCCTGCTCGACGCGGATGTCGCCCTCGAGGTCGTGAAGGACTTCACCGGAACCGTGCGCGAGCGCGCCCTCTCCGACGAGGTCAACCGGGCGCTCAACCCCGCCCAGCAGGTCGTGCAGATCGTCAACGACGAGCTCATCCGCATCCTCGGCGGCGAGCAGCGCACGCTCGAGTTCGCGAAGAAGCCGCCGACCGTCATCATGCTCGCGGGCCTCCAGGGTGCCGGCAAGACGACCCTCGCGGGCAAGCTCGCGAAGTGGCTCAAGAAGGAGGGGCACACGCCGCTCCTGGTCGCATCCGACCTCCAGCGTCCGAACGCGGTCACCCAGCTGCAGGTGGTGGGCGAGCAGGCCGGCGTGCCGGTGTTCGCCCCCGAGCCCGGCAACGGTGTCGGCGACCCCGTGAAGGTCGCGAAGGCGGGCGTGAAGGAGGCCGAGCGCAAGCAGTACGACACCGTCATCGTCGACACCGCGGGCCGTCTCGGCATCGACGCGGAGCTCATGAAGCAGGCCGCCGACATCCGCCGTGCCGTCGACCCCGACGAGGTGCTCTTCGTCATCGACTCGCTCACGGGTCAGGACGCGGTCACGACGGCGCGCGCCTTCCAGGAGGGCGTCGACATCACGGGTGTCGTGCTCACCAAGCTCGACGGCGACTCGCGCGGCGGCGCGGCGCTCTCGGTCGCATCCGTCACGGGGCGCCCCATCATCTTCGCCTCCGTCGGCGAGGGGCTCGACGACTTCGAACCGTTCCACCCCGACCGGATGGCCTCGCGCATCCTCGACCTCGGCGACGTGCTGACCCTCATCGAGCAGGCGCAGGCCGCGTTCGACGAGGAGGAGGCGGCCAAGGTCGCGGAGAAGTTCCGCACCGACAGCTTCACGCTCGAGGACTTCCTCGGCCAGATGCAGCAGCTCAAGAAGATGGGCTCGCTCAAGGGCATGCTCGGGATGCTGCCCGGCGCCCGCGGCATGAAGGACCAGCTCGAGAACTTCGACGAGCGCGAGCTCGTGCGCACCGAGGCGATCATCCAGTCGATGACGCCCGCGGAGCGGCAGAACACGAAGCTGCTGAACGGCTCGCGGCGGCTGCGCATCGCCAAGGGCTCCGGCATGACGGTCACGGATGTCAACCAGCTCGTCGCGCGCTTCGAGCAGGCCGCGAAGATGATGAAGACCGTCGCGAAGGGCGGCATGCCGCAGGTTCCCGGCATGGGGCCGATCCCCGGCGCGCACGGCGGCAAGAAGCAGCAGGCGAAGAAGAAGGGCTCGCGCTCCGGCAACCCCGCCAAGCGCGCGGCCGAGAACGCGGCGCTCGCGCAGGGCATCAAGCCCGGCGGCCCCGCGGCCCCCGCCGGCTCGGGCTTCGGCCTCGGCGGTGGTGGCGCGGCGGGTCAGAAGGCTCCCACCGCGGAGGAGATGGCGACGCTGCAGCGCATGCTCGGCGGTCGCTGAGCGCGCACCCCCCGGCGCCTGAGGAGCGGCCGCAGCGCATCCCCCGGCGCCTGAGGAGCGGCCGCAACGCACCCCCCGGTGGTTGAGGAGCGGCCGCAACGCACCCCCCCGGTGGTTGAGGAGCGGCCGCAGGCCGCGTCTCGAAACCACCACCCCGCCTCACCCCCCTTCACCCGCCCCGGAACCCCGCCCGGAACTCCGCCACGAGGTGCGCCGCGACCGCGCGCAGCTCGCCGCCCGCGTCATCCGCCACCCGCAGCTGCCGCTGGTAGCTCGCGCCCCGCGCGAGCGTCGTGTGCACGCCCTCGAGCTCGCTGCGGCATCCGAGCTCCGCCGCGATCGGCAGCAGCTCGTCGAGGGTCTCCTCGAGGTGGGCGGGCACGGGACGCTCGACGCCCGCGCGGTCGACGATGAGGTGCGCGTCGAGGCCGTACCGGGCGGCGCGCCACTTGTTCTCGCGGTGGTACCACGGCTGCAGGGTCGGCAGCTCGCGCCCCGCGTCGAGCTCGCGCGAGAGGTGCTCGACGAGGCACTGCACGAGCGCCGCCATCGTGGCGAGCTCGCCGAGGCTCGGGGTGCCGTCGCATGCGCGCACCTCGATCGTGCCCCAGCGCGGGGCGGGGCGGATGTCCCACCGCACCTCGGTGGCGTCCGCCATGATCCCGGTGCGCGCCATGTCGTCCAGGTAGCTCTCGTACGCCGCCCAGTCGGCGAGCGGCCACGGCAGCCCCGCCGTCGGCAGCTGCTGGAACACGAGCGCACGGTTGGACGCGTAGCCCGTGCGCTCGCCCGCCCAGAAGGGGCTCGAGGCGCTGAGCGACTGCAGGTGCGGCAGGTAGCATCCGAGCGCCCCGATGAGCGGCATGACCTTGCGCACGTCCTCGACGCCGACGTGCACGTGCACGCCCCAGATCATCATGTTGCGCCCCCACCATTGGGTGCGGTCGATGAGCGTGTGGTAGCGGGTCTTGTCGGTGACGGCCTGGTCGTACCACTGCGCGAAGGGGTGGCTGCCCGCGCACATGAGCTCGACGCCGAGCGGGTCGGTGGCCGCGCGCACGGCCGTGATCGCATCCGCGAGGTCGGCGACGGCCTGCGGCACGTCGCGTCCCACCCCGCTCGTCACCTCGACCGTGTTGGTGAGCAGCTCGGCGGTCGCCGTGAAGCGGGCGGCGGGGTCGGATGCGGCGCGCACCGCCGCGATCACCTCCGGTCCGCGCCCCACGAGGTCGCCGGTGGCGGCGTCGACGAGCATGAGCTCCCACTCGATGCCGACGGTGCTGCGGGCGGAGGACGCGAACGGGGTGCTCATGGCGCGAGTGTCGCATCCGCTTTCCGCGGGCGGCAGGCGCTTGTCTTCCGCCCGCGTTCCCGGTAAGCGGTGTCGGTGCCGCGCTGTAGCGTCGAGGCGTGCCGACCACCTCGCGCCTGTCGCCCGCCCTGCTCGCCGCGATCGGCTTCACGATCCTCGCCTGGGCGAGTGCGTTCATCGTGATCCGCGGAACCGCCCCCGAGATCGGCGGCGGCGCGCTCGCGCTCGGCCGGCTCGCCGCCGGTGCCCTCGCGCTCGGCGTGCTCATGCTCGTGATGCGCCGCTGGGTGCGGCCGACGGCGCGCGAGTGGGCGCTGCTGCTGCTCTACGGGGTGTCGTGGTTCGGCGCCTACAACGTCATGCTCAACCTCGCCGAGCACACCCTCGACGCGGGAACCACCTCGATGATCGTCGGGGTCGGCCCGATCCTGCTCGCGCTCGGCGCGGGGGTCTTCCTGGGGGAGGGGGTGCCCCGCTGGCTCGCGATCGGCACGGGCGTCGCGTTCCTCGGCGTGCTGCTCATCGGGGTGTCCGCGTCGCTCTTCGGCGGCGGCCACCTCGACCTCGCAGGGGTGCTGTGGGCTCTCGGCTCGGCGGTCACCTACGCGATCGGCGTCCTCGCTCAGAAGCCCGTGCTGCGCCGCCTCCCGGCGCTGCAGACGACCTTCCTGGGCTGTGTGATCGGCATGCTCGCCTGCCTGCCGTTCGCCGGCCAGCTCGCGCAGCAGGCCGCATCCGCCTCGCCCGCAGCGCTGCTCGGCGTCGCCTACCTCGGGGTCGTCCCCACGGCCCTCGCCTTCACCACCTGGGGCTACGCCCTGTCGCGGATGCCGGCGGGCCGGCTCGGCATCTCGACCTACGCCGTGCCGCCGATCGCGATCCTCGCCGGGTGGGCCGCATTCGGCGAGATCCCGACGGTGCTCGCGGTCGTCGGCGGCGCGCTGTGCCTGCTCGGGGTGGCCCTGTCGCGGCGCGGGGAGCGGCCGCGCGCGGCTGCCGCATCCGCCTCGCCCGAGGTCGCCGCGTCGACGAGTGGCACCGCATCCGCGGACATGTCAGAATAGGACGTTGGATCCCCGGTGCCCGACCCTCTATCAGGCCCCGCGGTTCCCCATCCAGAGCTTTCTGCCGAGTGTGCCCCCACGCGCACGGGAGCAGTTCGACCCCTACACACACGTTCAGGAGAATTGTGGCTGTCAAGATCCGCCTCAAGCGGCTCGGCAAGATCCGTGCCCCGTACTACCGCATCGTCGTCGCCGACTCGCGCACCAAGCGCGACGGTCGTGTGATCGAGGAGATCGGCAAGTACCACCCGACCGAGGAGCCCTCGTTCATCGAGGTCAACTCGGAGCGCGCCCAGTACTGGCTCTCCGTCGGCGCGCAGCCGACCGAGCAGGTGCTCGCGATCCTCAAGCTCACGGGCGACTGGGGAACCTTCAAGGGTGAGAAGGGGGCGAAGAGCACCGTCAAGACCAAGGAGGCTCCCGTCGCCTTCGTCGCCGACGAGAAGAAGAAGCCGGTTCTGAAGCCCAAGGCGGAGAAGCCCGCCAAGGTCGAGGAGGTCGTCGAGGAGGCCCCGGCCGCCGAGGAGACCCCCGCCGCGGAGGAGGTCGTCGAGGCGACCGAGGCCGAGGCAACCGAGGCTTCGGCTGACGCCGACGCCGACAAGGAGTAATTCCGTGCTCGCATCCGCCCTCGAGCACCTCGTGAAGGGGATCGTCGATCACCCGGACGATGTGCAGGTGGATTCGTCGAGCACCGCGCGTGGCGAGGTCCTCGAGGTGCGTGTGCACCCCGAGGACCTCGGCCGCGTCATCGGCCGCTCGGGTCGCACCGCGAAGGCGCTCCGCACCCTCGTGACCGCGCTCGCCGACGGCCGCCGCGTGCGCGTCGACGTCGTCGACACCGACGCGGCGTGAGCGGGGCGAAGCGCCCCGGCACCACCCAGCTGCGCGTCGGGCGGCTGCTGAAGGCGCACGGACTCAAGGGCGCCCTCAAGCTCGAGCTCTACACCGACGACCCGGCCAAGCGCTTCGTGCCCGGGGCGACGTTCTCGCTGCAGGTTCCGAAGGAGTCCCCGTGGCACGGCAAGACGCTCGAGCTGACCGAGCTGCGCTGGTACAACGGCCACCCCGTCGCGTTCTTCGTGGACGTGCCCGACCGCACCGTGGCCGAAACTCTCGTCAAGGCGATCCTGTGGATCGACGCGGATGTGGCATCCGAGGAGCCGGAGCCCGACGCCTGGTACGACCACCAGCTGGTGGGCCTGCGCGCGCTGCGTGACGGCGTCGAGGTGGGGCAGGTCGCACGCGTCGACCACCTGCCGGCGCAGGACCTGCTCGCGATCGCCGTGGGCGACCGCGAGGTGCTCGTGCCCTTCGTCTCGGCGATCGTGCCGGCCGTCGACATCGAGGCGGGCACCGTGACCCTCACCCCGCCCGCGGGCCTCTTCGAGGACCTCCCGGCCGACGCCGACGAGCCCCAGCCTGCATCCGATCCCGAGCCTGCATCCGATCCCGTTCGGGAGGACGACACGCCGTCAAAGGCGTGATCGTGCGCGCCGGTGCGGCGTGTCATCCTCCCGAACGGAGGCCGGCGGCGCTCCACAGGTGTTGGCCGCGAGCGATGAGGTCGCGGATGACGGCGAGGGTCAGCATCCAGTCGCCCCGGATCTGGGCGATGTCGAGCCGGATGACGAGGTAGCCTCGCGCATTGAGCAGCAGATCGCGGTGGCGGTCACGGGCCCGCGCCAGCGGATCGTCGTGATGTGCCCGACCGTCGCACTCGATGATGAGTCTTTCGCCCACGAGCAGGTCGACGCGACCGATGCCGTCGATCGGGATCTGGGACCTGACGAGGATGCCGGCCAGTAGGAGTCGGCACCGCACGATCGTCTCGAGCCCCGACTCCGCCGCGGGGTCGAGCAGCGGCAGCAGGCGCGCGCCGCGGCGGGTGGCGAGAAGGATCCGCTCGAGTTCGGCGAGGCCGATGAGCTTCTTGTTCAGCGCCGAGTCGAGGATGCACAGCGCCGCCTCGAGGGATAGGCAGTCGGCCACGTCTCGGAGCACCGTGTCGAGGGGGTCGGCGGTGTTGTGGCCGCGGCCCCACTCGCGTCCGCGCCAATGGACGACGGCCTCGGCGGGCGGGCGGGCGTGCCCGGAATGCCGCGGGATCGAGAGGTGCAGCTCCGGCGCATCCGGCACCCAGAGGCCGAGCCTGCGCGCCTGGGTGACGCATCCGACCCGGCCGCCCGCGCTCACGGCCGTGAGCAGTTCGAGGTCGGCCGCAGACGTCGCCACCCAGTTGCGCCGCGGACGGAACACGAGTCCCGACCGCACCGCGGCGTCGGCGGCTGGGGTCGGCACCCCGAGCGCCCTCAACGTCTCGAGGTGGGCGATTCCGTCGTGGTGGCGGAGGGCATCCAGCAACATCATCCGGATACCGTGGCGCGCGCCGCCGCGCACCGGACGCTCACATCCGCGTTCTGTGGACTGGACGCGCCTCCACTGCCTGTGCAGGAGGCGACGCCGCTCATCCGTTCGGGAGGACGACACGCCGCGTGCGACGTGGATGGCGGCCACGCAGCGGCGTGTCATCCTCCCGAACGGAGTCGCGGCTACGCTCGACGGGTGCGCATCGACGTCGTGACGATCTTCCCCGAGTTCTTCTCGGTGCTCGACGTGTCGCTCATCGGCAAGGCCCGCCAGACCGGGCTCATCGAAATCCGCGTGCACGACCTGCGCGACTTCACCCACGACCGCCACCGCACCGTCGACGACACCCCGACCGGCGGCGGCGCCGGCATGGTCATGAAGCCCGAACCGTGGGGCGAGGCGCTCGACACCGTGCTCGAGGGGGCGACGGATGCCGTGGTCGTCTTCCCGACGCCCGCAGGTGAGGTCTTCCGGCAGCCGGTGGCCCGCGAGCTCGCCCACGCCCCGCATCTGGTGTTCTGCTGCGGCCGCTACGAGGGCATCGACCAGCGGGTGATCGAGCACACCGCGACCCGGTCCGAGGTGGCCGCGGTACGCGAGCTGAGCCTCGGCGACTACGTGCTGAACGGCGGCGAGGTCGCCGTGATGGCGATGATCGAGGCGGCGGGCCGCCTCGTGCCGGGCATGGTCGGCAACCCCGACTCGCTCGTCGAGGAGAGTCACGAGGACGGCCTGCTCGAGTACCCGAGCTACACGAAGCCCGCCGAGTGGCGCGGCCTCGAGACGCCCGCCGTGCTGCTCTCGGGCAATCACGCCGCGATCGCGGCGTGGCGGCACGAGCAGCAGGTCGAGCGCACGCGCCGCATCCGCCCCGAGCTGCTGGGCGAGTAGCCCGGCGCCCCGAGCGGCCCCGGCGCCCCGAGCGGCCCCCTCAGCTCGAGCGAGCCGTCAGCACGAGCGGCCCGTCGGCCGTGATCGCGACCGTGTGCTCGGCGTGCGCCCCGCGCGAGCCGTCGGCCGAGCGCAGCGTCCAGCCGTCGGCATCCGTGTAGATCTCGTCGGTTCCGTGCATGAACCACGGCTCGATCGCGATCACGAGCCCCTCGCGCAGCGGCAGCCCGCGCCCGGCGCGCCCGTCGTTCGGCACGTGCGGGTCGCCGTGCATCGTGCGGCCGACGCCGTGCCCGCCGAAGTCGAGGTTGACGCTGAGCCCGGCCGCGTGCGCGACGTCGCCGATCGCGGCGGAGATGTCGCCCATCCGGTTGCCGACCCGGGCGGCGGCGATGCCGGCGGCGAGCGCGCGCTCGGTGGTCGCGATGAGCTCGAGGTCCTCGAGGCGCGGCTCGCCCACGACGATCGAGAGCGCGGAGTCGGTCACCCAGCCGTCGACGGATGCCGCGAAGTCGAGCGAGAGCAGGTCGCCGTCCCGCAGGCGGTAGTCGCGCGGCAGCCCGTGCAGCACCGCGTCGTTGACCGAGATGCACAGCACCTTGCCGAAGGGGGAGGCGCCGAAGGAGGGGTGGTAGTCGATGTAGCAGGACTCGGCGCCGGCGGAGCGGATCATCTCGTGCGCGAGCGCGTCGAGCTCGAGCAGGTTGACCCCGACCGCGGCGGCGTCGCGCGTCGCCTCGAGCACGCTCGCCACGAGACGGCCGGCGGGCTTCATCTGCTCGATCTCAGCGGGCGTCCGGAGTTCTATCACCTCTCGAGCGTAGCCTTGAGCCATGGTCGTGCGCCGCATCGTCTATCGGCTCCTGTTCCCGATGGCGTTCCTGCTGCCCGTGTGGCTGCTGATCGGGCGCGGCATCGTCTTCGCCGAGTCGGGGTGGACCTTCGCGGGCTTCCTGATCCTCAGCCCCGTGCTCTTCGTGGTGCTGTGCCTCATCGGCGCTCTCGTCGCGTGGCGGCCGGGCGTGCGGCAGCAGCGGGCGGCGTCGCGGTGGGATGCCGTGGTGCTGATCGCGCTGTGGCTCGTGCTGACGCTGGCCGGCTTCGTGCTGCACTCGGCGGTCGCGACGCTCGCGATGCTGCTCGTGCTGGCCGCGTTCTGGTTCACCGTGTGGGAGCTCGTGACCGAGGGCCGTCGCCGCGCCCGCGCCATGATGGACGACGTCAACGCGACCCTGGGCGGGGCGCGTGCGTCCGTGCCGCCGCAGCCGCAGCATCCGAGCCCCGTCGACATCGGCGAGGTCATCGCGGTCACCTCGCGCGACGTGACCGACGAGCCCCACCCCTGATTCGGCAGGAACGCATCCGGAATCTGTGGCAGAATTGCTGTTTGTGCCTCCGCACGTCCCTGCCACAGGGGGGTCGGCGCAACGTGATGCACATCTCCCACCCTGAAACTTGATACCCGCGTTCGACCTGTGGCGGGCGCAGAGAGCGAAACTCCATGCACATCCTCGACGCCGTCGACGCAGCCTCGCTGCGCAGCGACATCCCCGAGTTCCGCCCCGGCGACACCGTCAAGGTGCACGTCAACATCGTCGAAGGTTCGCGCAGCCGTATCCAGGTCTTCCAGGGCGTCGTGATCGCCCGCCAGAACGAGGGCGTGCGCGAGACCTTCACCGTCCGCAAGGTCAGCTTCCAGGTGGGTGTCGAGCGCACCTTCCCGGTGCACTCGCCGGTCATCGACCACATCGAGGTCGTCACCCGCGGTGACGTGCGTCGCGCCAAGCTCTACTACCTGCGCGAGCTGCGCGGCAAGAAGGCCAAGATCAAGGAGCGTCGCGAGGCGTAAGTCCCCGCGTACATCCGTCCGGAGCCCGGTTCCCGCGTCGCGGGGCCGGGCTCCGTCGTTCCCCGGCGGGTTGCCCCCCGGCGCCTCGGTGCGCGGGGTCCCGCGGTTCCGGATGCGGCGGATGCGGCGGATCCGGTCACACGCCGTCGCGTGCCCGGCGTGGGTCGCGCGCCCGCATATGCTGACGGGGGACTACAGGGGAGTGATGAGCGACGACACCCAGGCGGCGGGCACCGCATCCGACGACACGGGCGCCGGGGCCGCGCGCGACCGCCGCAAGCGCGGGCTCCTGCTGTTCCTGCGCGACGTCGTGGTCATCATCCTCGCGGCGATCGTCATCTCGTTCCTGATCAAGACCTTCCTGATCCGCTCGTTCTACATCCCGTCGGGGTCGATGGAGGACACCCTCCTCGTCAACGACCGCATCATCGTCAACCAGCTGGTGCCGGATGTGACCCCGATCGAGCGCGGCGACGTCGTCGTCTTCACCGACCCGGGCGGCTGGCTGACCCCGAGCTATCACCCCCCGCTCGACCCGATCTCCGGCTTCCTCGAGTGGCTCGGCTCGGTGGTCGGGCTCACGGCCCCCGACTCGAACGACCACCTCATCAAGCGCGTCATCGGCCTGCCGGGCGACCACGTCGTGTGCTGCGACGACTTCGGGCGGATGTCGGTGAACGGCGTGCCCCTCACGGAGTCGGACTACGTGAAGCTGCGCCCCGGCGTCACCCGGGTGTCGGCCGTCGACTTCGACGTCACGGTGCCCGCGGACTCGCTGTGGGTGATGGGTGACAACCGCTACAACTCGCAGGACTCGCGCGCGCACCAGGACCAGCCGGGCAAGGGCTTCGTGCCGATCGACAACGTCGTGGGCCGCGCCGTGCTGATCTCGTGGCCCGTGGACCGCTGGACGTGGCTCGACAACTACCCCCTCGTGTTCGACGGCGTCGAGAACGGTGCCGCCCCGACCCCGTCGCCGTCCGCGACCGACACCTCGGGCGGATGACGGTCGCCGACCCGACGCTCGAGGTCGAGCGTGAGCTCTTCCGCGGCGGCGCCGCGCTCGTGATCGGCGTCGACGAGGTGGGCCGTGGCGCGATCGCGGGGCCCGTCGCCGTGGGGCTGGGCGCGTTCTGGCCGGATGTCGCGGGGATGCCGGCGGGGCTGCGCGACTCGAAGCTGCTCTCGGAGCAGAAGCGCGAGCGCCTGCACCCCGAGGTGCTCGCGTGGGCGCCGCACTCGGCCGTCGGGCTGGCCGACAACGCCGAGGTGGATGCGCGGGGCATCGTCGCGGGGCTGGGGCTCGCCGCCGTGCGCGGGCTCGAGCAGCTGCTCGTCTCGGGGGTGCCCGTGGAGGCGGCCGTCGTGGTGCTCGACGGCTCGCACGACTGGCTCTCGCCCGCGCTCGCGGAGTGGCCCGCGTCGTCGCGGCCGCACGTGGTGACCCGCGTGAAGGCCGACCGGGACTGCGCGAGCGTTGCTGCCGCATCCGTTCTGGCGAAGGTGCACCGCGACCGCCTGATGATCGAGGCGGATGCTGCGCACCCCGGGTACGACTGGCCGAGCAACAAGGGTTACGCCTCGGCGAGCCACTACGAGGCGATCGCCCGGCTCGGGGCGTCGGCGCTGCACCGCTGGAGCTGGCTCAAGCAGCCCGGTCTGTTCTGAGCGGGGCGCCGGCCGGAGGGCCGTGGCTTCGAGACGCGCCTGCGGCGCTCCTCAGCCACCTCGACGTCTCAGCTGGTTGAGGAGGCGCGCAGCGCCGTCTCGAAGCCACCGCCGCCCAGCGCAACTAGACTCATCCGGATGGACGAGGACGAGTTCGACGACTACGACCGCGAGATGGAGCTCTCGCTCTACCGCGAGTACCGCGACGTCGTGGGGCAGTTCAAGTACGTGATCGAGACGGAGCGCCGCTTCTACCTCGCGAACGAGGTGTCGCTCGAGCGCCACGACACCGAGCACGACTTCTACTTCGAGCTCACGATGAGCGACGTGTGGGTGTGGGACGTCTACCGCAGCGACCGCTTCGTGAAGAGCGTGCGCGTGCTCACCTTCAAGGACGTCAACGTCGAGGTGCGCGGCGACAAGGACCTGGAGCTCCCGAAGGAGCTCGCGCTCGACGAGTGAGCGCGCCCGAGCCGTGCCCCTGCGGCAGCTCCCTTCCCTATGAGGGGTGCTGCGGCCCCATCCACAGCGGTGCTCCCGCCGTCACCGCCGAGGCGCTCATGCGCTCGCGGTTCAGCGCCTTCGCGCGGGGTGATGCGGCGTACCTGCTGCGCTCGTGGCATCCGTCGACCCGCCCCGCGCGCCTCGACCTCGACGCGGATGTCGTGTGGCGCCGCCTGCAGATCGTCGACACGGTCGCGGGTGGGGCGGATGACGCGGAGGGCGTCGTCGAGTTCCGCGCCTCGTACCGGGATGCGGGCGGTGCGGGGCTCCTGCACGAGCGCTCCCGCTTCTCGCGGTTCGAGGGGCGCTGGGTCTATCGGGACGGCGAGGTGCGATGAGGGGGCGCTCGTGGCCCCCTCGCGCCCCGGAAGGGGGCCACACCGGCCACCTCGATGACGCGAGCGGCCTGCTCGCGGCCCCGCGCGGCCGGCGACTGTGCCTCGAGGTGGCGTTCGCCTCCGATGAGCGGCTGTGGGCGCCCGTGCTCGACGCCGCGCGCGCGTTCGGCTCCCCGGGCACGCGGTTCTCGAGCTTCGGGCACGGCGTGCCCCGCCGCCCGCCCGCACCCACCCCGGTGGCCGAGGTCGCACGCGCGGTGGCGGGGCTGGACGCATCCGCCCTGGCCGCCGTGCTCGCCGACGACACCCGGATGCTGGCGTGCCTCGAACGCACGGTCGGCACCGCGGCCTACTGGCAGCCCCCGTACCCCGAGGATCTGCTGGTGGCGACGCCCGAGCTGTGCGCGGCGCTCGCGCCCGTCGCTCAGGCGATCGAGGCCGCGGGGCTGCTCGCACGCTGGGCCGCCCCCGCCGCGACGCGGCAGTGGCGCGTCGAGTTCGATGTGGATGCGACGGATGCGTCCTGGCCGGGGAATCCGGCATCCGCGCTCGCCGGCTGGCGCGAGCGGCGCGTCGAGGCCGAGCAGCGGGCGTCGGCGTGGCAACGGCGGCACCCGCGGAAGCCCCTCTCCGACGTCTGGTGGTCGTGCCCGCTCGACGCCCCGCTGACCTCGGGCGCGTTCGCCGGCGTCCCGTGCGGCCTCGCGCTCGTGGAGGACGAGTTCGGCTGGGAGCGGGCGCTCGTGACCGAGACGGCGGGCGCCGGCCGCGTGCTCGAGCTCGACCGCGAGCGCTGGGCCGAGCTCTGCCGCCGGTTCCCGCTCGAGGTGACCGAGACGTCCCGCGCCGTCTGGGGCTGGACGACGGGCCGCGAGGGGGCGTGGGTGATCCCCGACTGGGCGGCCGTGGCGGGGGAGTGGGATGCGGTGCACCTCTCGATCGCGCAGTACCTGCTGCTCGCGGGCGACGTGATCGAGGTGGATGACGAGCGCGCCTCGCTCGTGGCTGGCTGGGGCCCGGATGCCACGGTCTGGCTTGCGGACCGCGTGCGCGCGTGGGCCGCGCCCGAGCGCTGGGTGCGGGCCGACTCCGGCACCTCCGGCGAGCCGTGGGTGCGCGTTCCTCCCCAGGACTGACCCCGCGCATCTCATCCCCGGAACAGCGTTCTGGCCCCGCGGGCCGCCCGCGATGTCGCCAAGCTCTCGGGCATGGCAGCGAAAGACGACCTCGGCCGGCGCGGTGAGCGCCTGGCGGAACACCATCTGCTGGCGCGCGGTTACCGGCTGGTGGAGCGCAACTGGCGGTGCAGGCAGGGCGAGATCGACCTCGTCGTGCGCGACGGCGACGCGCTCGTCTTCGTCGAGGTGAAGACGCGCTCGTCCACGGCCTTCGGGCACCCCTTCGAGGCGATCACCCCGGTCAAGCTCGCGCGGCTGCGGCGGCTCGCGCGCGAGTGGTGCGCGGCGCACCCGGACGAGCGGGGCCGCATCCGCATCGACGCGGTCGGCGTGCTGGCGCCACGCGGGGGCGATCCGCGCATCGAGCACCTCGTGGGGGTGTTCTGATGGGCGTCGGCCGCGCGCACGCGGTCGCGCTGCTGGGGCTCGACGGCGCGCTCGTCGAGATCGAGGCCGACACCGCGAGCGGCCTGCCCGCGTTCGTGCTCGTGGGGCTTCCGGATGCGGCGCTCGGCGAGGCGAAGGCGCGCGTGCGGTCCGCGGTCGGCAACTCGGGCTTCGGCTTCCCCTCGGGGCGGGTCACCGTGAACCTCTCGCCCGCCTCGCTGCCGAAGACCGGCGCGGCGTTCGACCTCGGCATCGCGCTCGCGCTGCTCGCGGCCGAGGGGGCGGTGGATGCGGCATCCGTCACGGGCGTCGTGCACCTCGGCGAGCTCGGGCTCGACGGGCGGCTGCGGCCGTGCCGCGGGGTGCTGCCCATGGTGCTCGCGGCCGAGCGTGCCGGGTTCGACACGGTGCTCGTGCCTGCAGGCAACGCCGACGAGGCGTCGCTCGTGCCCGGCATCCGGGTGGTCGCGATCGCGAGCCTGCGCGACGCCGCCATCTGGCACGGTGCCGAGCTCGACCCGGTCGAGGTGGAGCCGCTGCTGCCGGCCGCCGCGGCGCCGGTCGACGAGGATGCGGGCGACCTGGCCGAGGTGGTGGGCAACCGGGATGCCGTGGAGGCCGCGCAGGTGGCCGCCGCGGGCGGCCACCACATGTACCTGCTGGGTCCGCCGGGGGCCGGCAAGACGATGATCGCCTCGCGGCTGCCCGGCATCCTGCCCGACCTCGACGAGCGCGCCGCGATCGAGGTGAGCTCGATCCGCTCGCTCGCGGGGCTGCCGGTCGGGCGTTCCCTCGCCACCCGCCCGCCGCTCGAGGCGCCGCACCACTCGGCGTCGCCCGCCGCGATCGTGGGCGGCGGCAGCGGGGTGATCCGGCCGGGGGCCGCGGCGCGGGCCGCGCACGGCATCCTGTTCCTCGACGAGGCGCCCGAGTTCGCGCCCTCCGCGCTCGACTGCCTGCGGCAGCCGCTCGAGTCGGGTGTCATCACGATCGCGCGGGCGGCCGCCACGGCGAGCTTCCCCGCCCGCTTCCAGCTCGTGCTCGCCGCCAACCCGTGCCCGTGCGGCAACGCGGGCGTGCGCGACGCCGAGTGCACGTGCACGCCGTTCGCCCGGCGGCGGTACCTCGGCCGCCTCTCGGGGCCGCTGCTCGACCGCGTCGACATCCGGCTCGACGTGCCGCGGGTGACGGCCGCCCAGCTGCGGGCCGCGGCGGGCTCGGCGGCGACGAGCTCGGCGGATGCGCGGCAGCGGGTCGCCGAGGCCCGCGCGCGGGCGGCGCGACGGCTCGCCGGCACCCCCTGGTGGCTCAACGCCCACGTGCCGGGCAGCTGGTTGCGCGGCGACGGGGCGCCGGCACCCGGAGCCACCGCCGGTCTCGACCGCGCGCTCGAACGCGGCGCGCTCACGATGCGCGGCTACGACCGTGTGCTGCGCGTCGCCTGGACCCTCGCCGACCTCGACGGCGTCGACCGTCCCGGCCTCGACCAGATCGGTCGGGCCCTCTACCTCCGAAAGGCCGCAGCATGAGCATCCTGGGCATCGCCGAGACAACCGTGGCATCCCTCGTCCGTGAGATCAGCGACCCGTCGCACGACCGCGACGCCGTCGCCGACCGCTTCGCCCGCGCCACCTGGACCGGCATCGCCGAGCCGGGGGACCGCGCGGCGGGCGTCGTAGTCGCCGCCCTCGGCGCCGAGGCGGCGCTCGCGGCGCTCCTCGACGACCGGGACGGCGGGCGGCTGCGCCGGCTGCTCGCCGAGCGCGGCACCCCGCTCGACGAAAAGGAGGTGACCGACGCCGTCGCCCGCTGGGTGCCGCGGCTCGAGAAGGAGGCGGCTCTGCGGGCGCTGCGTCAGGCGGCCCGCTTCGCCGTCGCGCTCATCGTGCCGGGTGACCCCGACTGGCCATCCGCCCTCGACGACCTCGGCGACCACGCGCCCCTCGCGCTCTGGTTGCGGGGGCGGCGGGATGCGCTGCCCGCCCTCGCCCGCGGCGTCGCCATGGTCGGCGCCCGCGCCGCGACCGGGTACGGCGAGCACGTCACGATCGAGCTCGCATCCGGCCTCGCCGACCGCGGCTACGCGATCGTGTCGGGCGGGGCCTACGGCATCGACGGCGCGGCCCACCGCGCCGCCCTCGCGAGCCGGTCCACGACTCTCGCGTTCATGGCGGGCGGGCTCGACCGCTTCTACCCCTCCGGGCACGACGCGCTGCTCGGCCGTGTCGTCGAGCACGGTGCCGCGCTCTCCGAGGTGCCGTGCGGGGCCGCCCCCACCAAATGGCGCTTCCTGCAACGCAACCGGCTGATCGCGGCCGCGAGCCTCGCCACCGTGGTCGTCGAGGCGGGTGCCCGCTCGGGCTCGCTCAACACGGCGGGGCACGCGGCGGCGCTCGGCCGCCCGCTCGCCGCGGTGCCCGGCCCCATCACGAGCGCGGCATCCGCCGGATGCCACCGGCTGCTGCGCGAGTACGACGCCGTGTGCGTCACGAGCGCCGACGAGATCGCCGAACTCGCGCCGCTGCCCGAGGTCGAGGCCGAGACCGAGACCCGGCCGACCGGGACGCAGACTTCCCCGACCGTCGAGGGGGCGGAGCCACGGCGGGACCGCCCGGCCGCGGACCCCACCGGAACCCGCATCCGCCTCCTCGACGCCCTCACCACGCGCAGCGCGCGCAGCACCGAGAAGATCGCGGCGCTCTCGGGCCTCGCCCCCGACCGGGTGCGGGCCGAGCTCGGACTGCTGTCGCTCGAGGGGCGCGTGCGCGAGCGGGCGGGCGGATGGGTGCGCTCGGCGCCGTGACGTCGGCGCACTGATGTCAGCGCCCTGTCATCGGGGCCCTGCCATCGGGGGTGCGCGTTAGAGTGCGGGCATGGTGCAGCTCGGCCAGCACGCCCCGCCGGTCCACGTGATCGCGCACATCAGCGACCCCCACCTGCTGGGTGGCGGGCGCCCGCTCTACGGCACGGTCGACGGCGACGCGCACCTCGCCCGCGCCTTCGCGCAGCTGGAGCGCAGCGGCGCCCGACCCGAGGCCATCGTCATCACGGGCGACCTCACCGACCTGGGGGAGCCCGACGCCTACCGACGGCTGCGCGCCGCCGTCGAACCCGCGGCCGAGCGGATGGGGTCGCGCGTCATCTGGGTCATGGGCAACCACGACGAGCGCGAGCCGTTCGCCGAGCTCCTGCTCGACGAGGAGCCGAGCGCCGCACCCCAGGACCGCGTCTACGACGTGAACGGGCTGCGCATCGTCGCCCTCGACTCGACCGTCCGCGGCTACCACCACGGCGACCTCGAGCCCGAGCAGCTCGCCTGGCTGCGCGCCGAACTCGCGACGCCCGCGCCGCACGGCACCCTGCTCGCACTGCACCATCCGCCGATCCCGACCCCGATCGAGCTCATGGCGATCCTCGAGCTCGACCATCAGGCCGAGCTCGCCGAGGTCGTGCGCGGCACGGACGTGCGGGGCATCCTCGCGGGACACCTGCACTACTCCACCTCGGGCACCTTCGCGGGCATCCCCGTGTCGGTCGCCGCCGCCACCTGCTACACGATCGACACGAGCGCCGAACCCGGTGCGCTCGCGGGCGTCGACGGCGGGCAGACCTTCAACCTCGTGCACGTGTACGACGACCAGCTCGTGCACTCGATCGTGCCGATCGGCGACGCGCGCCGCGTCGCCGGGTTCTCGGGCGCGTTCCTCGAGGCGCTCGCGGCGATGAGCCCCGACGAGCGACGCGAGGCGTTCTCGAGCAAGACCTCGACGTTCAACCTCGAGGAGCAACTGCGCAGCTCGTAGGGGGCGAGCGGGGCGCGGTTTCGATACGCGCCTGCGGCGCTACTCAACCGGCGGGTGTGTGCCGCGCAGGCGGGGCCCACCCCGGTGTGCGAGCGCGGTTTCGATACGCGCCTGCGGCGCAACTCGACCGGCGGGTGTGTGCCGGGTGCGCGCGGCGGGGCACCCCCGCTGATCGAGTAGCCGCGGAGCGGCATGTCGAGATCCCCCACCCCCGGTGCCACCATGGGCGCATGCAGCTGCGCGACGCGGTCGAGGCCTTCCTGGCCGAGCTGACGCTCGAGCGCGGCTACTCGCGCCACACGGTGCGCGCCTACGGCAACGACCTCGCCGACCTCACGGCCTTCGCTGAGGCGCTCGGCGAGGCGGATGCGGCATCCCTCGACCTCGAGACGCTGCGCGACTGGCTGTGGCGTGCATCCCAGGCGGGGCTCGCCGCGTCCACGCTCGGACGGCGCGTCTCCTCCGCCCGCTCGTTCACCTCCTGGGCGACGCGCGCGGGCCTCATGCCCGTCGACCCCGGGCTGCGGCTCCGCACCCCGCGCGCCGGGCGGCGGCTGCCGCGCGTGCTCACCCGCGCCCAGGCCGACACGATGCTCGACGGGCTGCACGCGGCGGCGGCAGAGGGCGACCCCCTCGCCCGCCGCGACCTGGCCATCATCGAGCTGCTGTACGCATCCGCGCTGCGGGTGAGCGAGCTCGTGGGCCTCGACCTCGACGACGTCGACCGCGCCGAACGCACCCTGCGCGTGCTCGGCAAGGGGGCGAAGGAGCGCGTGGTGCCCTACGGCGGTCCCGCCGCCGACGCGCTCGACGCCTACCTTGTGCACGCGCGTCCCGCGCTGCTGACGGATGCGTCGGGCCGCGCCCTGCTGCTCGGCGCGCGCGGCGGTCGGCTCGGCACGCGGGCCGTGTACGAGCTCGTCGCCCGCGAGCTCGCGGCGATGCCCGGCTCGGGCCCCGCGGGGCCCCACACCCTGCGCCACACCGCGGCGACCCACCTGCTCGACGGCGGCGCCGACCTGCGCATCGTGCAGGAGCTGCTCGGCCACGCGAGCCTCGCCACGACCCAGCTCTACACGCACGTCTCCGCCGAGCGGCTGCGCGAGAGCTACCGGCTCGCGCACCCCCGCGCCTGAGCTCGCGCGCACAGCGACCCCGCCCCAGCGCCCGTCGCTCGGCAACTCACGGCGGCAGCAGCACCGCGCGCGGGACCCCGCCGAGGAAGTGCAGCGGCGACACGTACTCCCCGTGCACCCGCACCCCGAGGTGCAGGCACGCATCGCGTGCGCAGTGCCCCGGCTCGAGCACGCCGATCACCTCGCCGCGCCGCACCCGCTCGCCCTCCCGCAGCTCACTGCTCACCGGCTCGTAGCTCGAGATCACCCCGCCGCCGTGGTCGATCGAGAGCACGGGCCGGTCGACGACCCACCCCGCGAAGTGCACGACGCCGTCTGCGGGCGCACGCACGTCGGCCCCGGCTGCCGCCGCGATGTCGATCCCGCGGTGCCCGGCGGCCCACGGCGCCGCCGGCGCGAGGTAACTGCGCACGATCGGATGCGGGGCCGCGACGGGCCACGACCACGACGTCGCCGCCGAGATGGCGAGCAGCGCCGAGGCGAGCCGGCGCGCGGCGCCGCGGGGGAGCGGGATGAGGCGGGGGAGGGCCATCGCTCCAGGGTGGCGCGTGCGGCCGCGGAGCGGGCGCGCGATCCCGGCATCCGGGGAGTGCGGCATCCGCGCCCGCCCTGGGGAGGAACCGGACGCGCCCCCGGCCCCCGGCCCCCGGCTCCCGCCGCCCCGGTGCCGCCCCGGATGCTACAGTTGAGCCAGCACCCGTGTCATGCGGGTGACTTCGCGTGCCCCGCACACAGCCCACTCCATCGGTCCGCCTCGGAAGAGGCGGTGGATCACGGCTGGGGCGCCAGGGTTCGCGGCCGTCCGGTCGCGACAGACAACTGAGAACAGCGGATGCGGCTCGGCCGCGCCCGCGAGAGAAGGAGAACGGCCATGGCCGTCGTCACCATCCGCCAGCTGCTCGACAGCGGCGTGCACTTCGGACACCAGACCCGCCGGTGGAACCCGAAGGTCAAGCGCTTCATCCTGACGGAGCGCAGCGGCATCCACATCATCGACCTGCAGAAGTCGCTGGGCTACATCGACTCGGCCTACGAGTACGTCAAGGAGACGGTCGCCCACGGCGGCACGATCCTCTTCGTCGGCACCAAGAAGCAGGCCCAGGAGGCCATCGCCGAGCAGGCGACCCGCGTCGGCCAGCCCTACGTGAACCAGCGCTGGCTCGGTGGTCTGCTCACCAACTTCCAGACGGTCTCCAAGCGTCTCGCGCGCATGAAGGAGCTCGAGGAGATCGACTTCGACGACACGACGAAGGGCTTCACCAAGAAGGAGCTCCTCATCAAGAAGCGCGAGCTCGACAAGCTGCACAAGACCCTCGGCGGCATCCGCAACCTCACCAAGACCCCGAGCGCGATCTGGGTCGTCGACTCGAAGCGCGAGCACCTCGCGGTCAACGAGGCGACCAAGCTCGGCATCCCGGTGATCGGCATCCTCGACACGAACGCCGACCCCGACGAGCTGCAGTACCCGATCCCGGGCAACGACGACGCGATCCGCTCGGTGGGCCTGCTCACCCGCATCATCGCCGACGCCGCGGCCGAGGGCCTCATCCAGCGTCACCAGAAGCCCGAGGTCGAGGGCAACGTCTCGGCCGTCGAGCCGCTGGCCGAGTGGGAGCGTGAGCTGCTCGAGGCGTCGCAGACGCCCGAGGTCGCCGTCGAGGTCGCTGCCGTGGCACCCGCCGCGGATGCTGCTGCCGAGGCTCCGGCCGAGGAGGCCGCCGCCGAGGAGGCCCCCGCCGCCGAGGCCGAGGCCGCCGCCGAGCCGGCCGCCGAGTAACCCACACGAAACCTCTACAGCTAAGGAACTGAATCCATGGCCAACTTCAGCCTGGAAGATGTGAAGGCCCTGCGCGAGCGCCTCGGCACCGGCATGGTCGACACCAAGAACGCCCTCGTCGAGGCGGACGGCGACATCGAGAAGGCCGTCGAGATCCTGCGTCTCAAGGGTGCGAAGGGCAACGCGAAGCGTGCCGACCGCTCCACGAGCGAGGGCCTCGTCGCCGTCGTCGAGTCGGCCACCGCGGTGACCCTCATCGAGCTCGCCTGCGAGACCGACTTCGTCGCCAAGAACGACAAGTTCGTCGCGCTCGCCGACAAGGTGGTCGCCGCCCTCGCCGACTCCGGCGCCGAGACGGTGGATGCCGCCCTCGCGGTCGCCGTCGACGGCACCACGGTCGGCGCCCTCATCGAGGACCAGGCCGCGACCATCGGCGAGAAGATCGAGCTGCGTCGCGTGGCCCGCATCGCCGGCGAGAAGTTCGCGGTCTACCTGCACCGCACCTCGAAGGACCTGCCCCCGCAGATCGGTGTCGTCGTGGCCTTCACGGGTGACGACGTCGAGACGGCTCGCTCGATCGCGCAGCACATCTCGTTCGCCGACCCGACGTACCTCTCGCGTGAGGACGTGCCGGAGGCCGACGTCGAGAACGAGCGTCGCATCGTCGAACAGATCAGCCGCGAGGAGGGCAAGCCGGAGGCCGCCCTGCCGAAGATCGTCGAGGGTCGCCTCGGTGCCTACTTCAAGCAGGTCGCCCTGCTCGAGCAGGACTACGCGCGCGACAACAAGCTCAACGTCGGCAAGGTCATCGCCGACGCGGGCCTGACCGTGACGGGCTTCGCCCGCTTCAAGGTCGGCGCCTGAGCAGCACCGCACCCCCGGAAGGGCCCCGCATCCTCGTGATGCGGGGCCCTTCCGCATTCGGGGGGCGCCGCCCCGTGCGCGTCGAGACGGCAGTTCCGACCCTTCGTCCGCATCCGGATGGGTCGGAACTGCCGTCTCGGCGACGGAACCGACCGTCGGGCGCGCGGCGCACCCCCTACACTGATGCGATGAGTGCATGGATGGCATTCACAACGCTCAGGAGACGCCCGTGACCCGACCCCTTCGCCGTGCCGCCGCGGCCGCCGCGGCGACCACCCTCGCGCTCGGTCTCGCCCTCGCCGCCGCGGCCCCCGCATCCGCCGACACCGGCAACGTCTTCAACGCCACGACGTGGTGGGACCGCGTGAACGACAACGCGCTCGACATCCAGTCGACGGGCTCGGTCTACTCGGGGCTGTTCGGCACGACCGACCGGCCGCTCGGCTGGAGCGCCCACGGCCTCAACCACTTCGTGTTCGACCTCGCCGTGAGCGACGGGGTCGAGACCCAGCACGTCACGACGGTTCCGCAGCAGTTCGAACTCGTCGACGGCGGGCTCTCGACCGTGCGGGCCACGGCGTCCGTCGCCTTCGCATCCGGTGCCGCGGTGGATCTCACGGTGGCGCTCGAGCTGCAGGGCAGCTACGCGCGCTGGACCTTCACGGGCGTGACCGACGACGAGCTCGAGGTGCACGCCTCCGGCAGCATCGGCTCGAGCGTGTGGCCGCGCTTCACGGCGCCGAGCCCCACGACGCTCGTGGCGATCGACGGCCCGACCGAAGAGCAGAACACCGTCACGGGCTTCCAGCTCGTGGGTACGGGCGCGAGTCTCTCCGCGGTCGACGGTGACCGCGGGGTGACCGCCACCTTCGCGGCCGCGGGCACGACGCGGCTCGTGGTCGCGCTCGGCGACCACGATCCCTGCGGGCTCTCGGATGCGCTGGCCGCCATGACGGCGCGCGTCGCGACCCTGAACACGACGTTCGGCGAGGACATCTGGGCCCCCGACACGCGGTGTCTCGACATCGCGCAGCCCGCGGCGCTCGTCGCGGGCACCGCCACCGACCAGTCGCTCCCGGTGGTCGACGTCTCGAGCTCGATCGCCGACCCCGCCGAGAGCGCGCTCGACCACCGCAGCAGCGGCGACTTCCTGGCGCGGGCGCGCCTGTACACATCCGGCCTCCCGGCGGGCCTCACCCTCGACTACGACCCGGCCACGAAGCAGCTCCACCTGCACGGCACGGCCGCGGAGGGCAGCTACCCCGTACGCATCGCCTTCGCGTACGTGCTCACCCCGTTCGACACGGTGCTGCGCGGCGCGACCTTCTCGACTCTCACCGTGACGGTCGGGCCGGCGGATGCGGCGGGCGGCCCCGACGCAGGCGACCCGGATGGTGCGGGCGGCGGCACCGGGGACGACGAGCCCGCGCTCGCGGCGACCGGACCGGGCTGGACGGGGGAGGCGCCCGTGACCGCGGCCGCAGCAGTGCTCGTCGGCGTGGGCATCGTGCTCGGTGCGGGCGTCGCCGGGCGTCGCTCGGCGCAGCCGGTCCGGGCTCCGCACGGACGGTGACGCCGCTCGCGCCGCCCGGCTCGCCCGGCTCGCGGGGTGCGACATGTGCGCGGGATGCGGGGTGCGACATGTGCGCGCAATGCGGTATCTTGTCGTCGCCCGACCACCACATCTCTAGGAGAACTCATGAAATCTCCCGTGCGTCGCTTTGTTGCGGCCTCCACCGCCTGCGCTCTCGGACTCGGCGGCGTTCTTCTCGCCGTGGGCCCCGCCAGCGCCGACTCGTCCGACATCTCGAACGAGGCGATCTACTGGCTCGGCGTGGAAGACAATGCGCTCGAGATCAGGGACGCGATCGCCCGTTATCAGGATCTCCTCGGCAGCGGCTACGACGTCGATGGCTGGACCGGTGACGCCTTCGACAGCTTCATCTACTCCTTCGAAGCGGACGACGGCGGCGGGCCGGAGGACTTCGTCATGACGCCGGTCAGTTTCGACATCCAGGACGGCGGCGTCTCGACGATCGTCGCGGAGGGCGAGGCCGATCTGGGCGACGGCAACGTGGTGTCGGCCACGGTGACCCTCACGGTCCAGGGGAGCTACGCGCGGTGGACCGTCGAGACTGCGGGTCCCGATACCGCGGCGCTGTGGATCAGCGGTGAGCTGGGATCGGACAGCGGCACGGAATATAACGTGGTCTCCCCGACCACGCTCGTGAGCAGTGACGAGGCGCCGGGCTGGGACCCGATCATCGGGTACCAGCTGCTCGGCGATGGCGCGAGCTTCGACGTGGTCGACGGTGACGACATGGTCTACGTCGACTTCCCGGTGGGGAGCACGATGACCCTCGTCATGGCGCTCCAGGACTACGACCCCTGCGCCCGCGACGCCGCGCTGGCCGCGATGGCCGCGCGTGTCGCCTCGCTGTCGTCGACCTTCGGAGAGACGATCCCGCTGCTCGACACCGCGTGCCTCGCGATCGACGCCCCGGTCGCGTTCGCGGCGGGCACGCCCACCGACCAGACCCTGAGCGTTGAGGACATCTCGGTGTCGCCCGAGCCCGGCCCCGACTCGGCCTTGGTGTACTGGCTCGGCTACCCGTACTTCGAGACGCGCTTCGAGGGGGAGGAGATCTTCTTCATCTCCGAGGGCCTGCCGGCCGGGCTCACCCTCGACTTCGACCCCGACTCCGTGACCCTGCACCTGACGGGAACAGCGGCCGCCGGCACCTACCCGGTGCGGATCGGGTTCTTCCACAGTGAGCCCTACGACGGCGAGGACTACCGCCATAACCCGTTGCTGTCGACGCTCTCGCTGGTGGTCACGGGCGACGACGAGGCTGTGGACCCCGAACTCGCCGCGACCGGCGTGAGCGACGCCACCCCGGCTGTGGCGATGTTCGGCGGGCTGCTGCTGCTCGTGGGCGCTGCGGCCCTCGGCGGCCTCCGCGTGGCGTCTCGCCGTCGCTGATCCCCGCATGCATCGGGCCCTGCCTCTCCGGAGGTGGGGCCCGACGCATGTTCTCGGCGGTCGCATAAACGCGAACGGGTTTCGCATTAGTGGCTGTGCCGGGCTAAGCTGAGGAGACCACCACACAGCAAGGGGACCTCATGATCTCGCCCGTGCGCCGCGCCGCCGCGGCAGCCACCGCCTGCGCCCTCGGACTCGGCACCGCGCTCGCTGTCGCCCTTCCCGCATCCGCCGACTCGCACGACTTCGTGAGCGACGGCGTCGCCTGGTGGGACGTCGTGGACGACGCGGTGCAGATCATCGACGCCAACCCGTTCATGTACGACCTCTTCGGCAGCGGCATCGACGTCGATGGATGGACGTACGACGCGTTCGACACCTTCCTCGACGGCTTCCACGTGAGCGCGGGCGTCATCGACTACGACATGGTCATGACGCCCGTCTCCGTCGACATCAACCCGGGTGGCGTGTCGACCTTCGTCGCGACGGGCGAGCAGAACCTCGGTGGCGGCTTCGAGATCGAGGCGCAGGTGACGCTCACGCTCGCGGGGAGCTACGCCCGCTGGGAGATCGACACCGCGGGCACCGACGGCCTCGACGTGTGGGTGACGGGGCAGCTCGGCTCCGGCCCCGACACGGTCTTCCCGCACGTAACGCCCACGACGCTCGTGAGCGCGTCCACCTCGACGGATGCGCCGATCATCGGGTACCAGCTCTCGGGCGCGGGCGCCGCCTTCGACGTCGCCGACGGCTCGGGCGAGGTGCACGTCGACCTGCCGCTCGTCGGCTCGGCCACCCTCGTCATGGCCTTCCAGGACTACGACCCGTGCAGCCGCGACGCGGCGCTCGCCGCGATGGTCGCGCGCGTCGGCAGCCTCGGCTCGACCTTCGGGCAGACGATCACGATGCTCGACTCGAACTGCTTCACCGTCGACGCGCCGAGTGCATTCCCGGCGGGCACGTCGACGGACCAGACCCTGGCGCTCCTCGCGAATCCCGCGCTGTTCGACCAGACCGAGCTGGAGCTGTTCCTCGAGGAGAACGACGAGGTGCACATCCAGCTCCTCACCCAGGGGCTCCCCGCCGGGATGTCGCTCGAGATCGACCCCGCGACGGCCACCCTGCACCTGACGGGCACCGCCGCCGCGGGCAGCTACCCCGTGCGGTTCGCCTTCTTCCGGGTCGACTCGGACGATGACGCCTACCTGCCGCTGCTGTCGACGATCACGCTGCAGGTGGTGGGCGACGACGAGGCCGCGGATCCCGAGCTCGCCGCGACCGGTGCGAGCGACGCCGCCCCCGCGGCTGCGATGTTCGGCGGGATGCTGCTGCTGGTGGGTGCCGTGCTCGGCGGCCTCCGTTCGGCGTCGCGTCGCCGCGCTCGCGCCTGACGCGACATCCGGGGGCGCTCGGGGCCGCCTCGGGTACGATCGATTCGGCCCACCGGCCGCAGCATCCCCCGAAAGGACCCCCATGTCGAAGCGCCGCCGCGTCCTGCTCAAGCTCTCGGGTGAAGCGTTCGGGGCCGGCTCGCTCGGGGTGAACCCGGATGTCATCAGCGGCATCGCGAAGGAGATCGCGGCGGCGACGCCCACGAGCGCCGACGACCCGGGCGGCGTCGAGGTCGCGGTCGTGGTCGGCGGCGGCAACTTCTTCCGCGGTGCCGAGCTCAGCCAGCGCGGCATGGACCGCGGGCGCGCCGACTACATGGGCATGCTCGGCACGGTCATGAACGCCCTCGCCCTGCAGGACTTCCTCGAGCAGGCGGGCGCGCAGGTGCGCGTGCAGTCGGCGATCTCGATGACCCAGGTCGCCGAGTCCTACATCCCGCTGCGGGCCGAGCGCCACCTCGAGAAGGGCCGCGTCGTCATCTTCGGCGCGGGCGCGGGCCTGCCGTACTTCTCCACCGACACGGTCTCCGCCCAGCGCGCCCTCGAGATCGGCGCCGAGGAGGTGCTCGTGGCCAAGAACGGGGTCGACGGCGTCTACGACGACGACCCGCGCACCAACCCGAACGCCAAGAAGCTCGAGACGATCGGCTACCAGGAGGCGCTCGTGCAGGGCCTCAAGGTGGTCGACTCCACGGCGTTCAGCCTCTGCATGGACAACGGGATGCCCATGCACGTCTTCGGCATGGAGCCCGCGGGCAACATCACCAAGGCGCTGCGCGGCGAGCACATCGGCACCCTGGTCACCGTCTGAGCGGCCGCGTGAGCGACCCCTACGGCCCCGACGTCCTCTCGGGGGACTGGCGCGCCCGCGGCCGCAAGCTCGTGCCCGAGGTCGAGGCGGTGGCGGAGCTCGTGGTCGAGCTCGCCGACGGCTTCGTCGGCGCGGTCGTGCGCGTCGAGAAGGGCAACGTGGGCCTCGAGGACCGGCGCGGCGCGGTGCGCTGGTTCCCGCTCGGCGGCGGCTACCTGGTGGACGGCGAGCCCGTGACGCTCGTCGCCCCGAAGGCCGCAGCCGCCCGGCGTGCCTACACGGCATCCGGGTCCCGTGCCGCCGCCCCGCAGCGGGCGCGGGTCGCCCGCGCGAGCCGCATCTTCGTCGAGGGCCGCCACGACGCCGAACTCGTCGAGAAGGTGTGGGGCGCCGACCTGCGCGCCGAGGGCGTCGTCGTCGAGTACCTGGAGGGCGTCGACCACCTGCCCGCCGTGCTCGCCGAGCTGCGCCCTGGCCCGGATGCGCGCCTCGGCGTGCTCGTGGACCACCTCGTCCCGGGGTCGAAGGAGTCGCGGATCGCGGCGCAGGTGTCGGGGGAGCACGTGCTCGTCGTGGGTCACCCCTACATCGACGTGTGGCAGGCGGTGCGCCCGGCGCGCCTCGGCATCCGCGCCTGGCCGGTCGTCCCGCGCGGCGTCGAGTGGAAGCACGGTGTGTGCGAGGCGCTCGGCTGGCCGCACGATGACCAGGCGGATATCGCATCCGCCTGGCAGCGCATCCTCGGCTCCGTGCGCAGCTACACCGACCTCGAACCCGAGCTGCTGGGTCGCGTCGAGCAGCTCATCGACTTCGTGACCGCCCCCGACAACTAAGCTGGAGAGGTACTGCACCCCGCACGAAGGAGCCCCCGTGATCAGTGACGTCCTCGCAGAGGCGAAGGAGAAGATGAACCGGGCCGTCGAGGTCGCCAAGGACGACTTCGCCACGGTGCGCACCGGGCGTGCGAACCCCGCGCTCTTCCAGAAGATCCTCGTCGACTACTACGGCACCCCGACGCCGCTCGCGCAGCTCGCGAGCCTCGCCAACCCCGAGGCGCGCACCCTCGTCGTGACCCCCTACGACAAGTCGGCGCTCAAGGAGATCGAGAAGGCGATCGTGAACTTCCCGAACCTGGGGGCCAACCCGTCCAACGACGGCACCATCATCCGCGTCACCATGCCCGAGCTCACCGAGGAGCGCCGCAAGGAGTACGTCAAGATCGTGCGCGCCAAGGGCGAGGACGCCAAGGTCGCGATCCGCAACGTGCGCCGCAAGGCGAAGGACGACCTCGACGCCCTGCAGAAGGAGGTCGGCGAGGACGACGTGGCGCGCGCCGAGAAGGAGCTCGACGCGATCACCAAGACGCACGTCGAGCTGATCGACGCGGCGCTCAAGCACAAGGAAGCCGAGCTGCTCGAGGTCTGATGCACACCGGACCCGAGGGCGCAGGCGAGAGCCCCGGCCCGACCCGCAAACGCAGCTCGCGCGAGGACCTCGAGGCACGCGCGCAGCAGACGCGCGAGGAACTCGAGGCGCGTGCCCAGCACGCCCGTGAGGAGTTCGAGGCGCAGGTCAAGCACGCGCGCGACCAGTTCGACGCCACGCAGGAGAAGATCAAGCAGCGCACGGGACGCAACCTGCTCGCCGCGATCGGGATCGGCGTCGGACTCGGCGCCGTGCTGCTCGTGAGCCTGCTCTTCTACACCTGGCTCTTCATCCCCTTCGCGGGCTTCCTCGTCGGCTTCACCGTGTGGGAGCTGGCGACGGCGCTGCGCGGTGCGGGGCGCGACGTGCCGCGGGTGGCGACGGTCGCGGTCGCCGTCGCGGTCGTGCCGATCGCGTTCTTCTTCCACGTGCCGGGCCTCTGGCTCGGGGTGATCGGGGCCATCGTCGTCGTGTCGCTGTGGCGGCTCGTCGAGCTCATCCGCCCCAGCCAGCACGTGCCCGCGCGTGCCGTCCTCGGCGACCTCGGCGCCGGCATGTTCGTGCAGCTGTACGTGACCTTCCTCGCGGGCTTCTACGTCGTGCTCGCGGGCGAGGACGGCGGACAGTGGTGGGTGCTCGCGGCGCTCATCACGGTCGTCGTGGCCGACATCGGCGCCTACGCCGCGGGCCTCAGCTTCGGGCGCCACAAGCTCGCCCCCAAGATCAGCCCCGGAAAGACCTGGGAGGGCTTCGCGGGCTCGGCGCTCGCCGCGATGATCGCGGGCACCCTGCTCGCCTGGCTCATGCTCGGCCAGCCGTGGTGGGAGGGCACCATCATGGGCCTCGGACTCATGCTCGTCGGCACGATGGGCGACCTCATCGAGTCGCTCATCAAGCGCGAGCTCGGCATCAAGGACATCTCGCGCTGGCTTCCCGGGCACGGCGGTTTCCTCGACCGGCTCGACTCGATCCTCGTCTCGGCCGCCGTCGCCTACGCGTTCTACCTGATCTTCCACTAGGGGTGGGGCTCAGCGGGCTCCAGGCATCCGCTCGCTAGCATGTGGGGGTGAGCATGACCTTCCCTCTCGCCCGCAAGGGCCGCCTGGGCTACGACATCGACGAGGTCGAGGACTTCCTCGAGGAGGCCAGGCAGGCGTACACCGCCGAGAGCGCCGACGAGCAGACGATCTCGGCCGACAGCATCCGCACGACCGCGTTCTCGATGCGCAAGCGCGGCTACTCCACCTCGCACGTGGATGCGGCGCTCGAGCGGCTGGAGGACGTGTTCGCGGCGCGCGAGCGCGAGCGCGAGATCGCGCGGGACGGCGACGAGGCGTGGTTCGCGGGCGCCCGCGCCACCGCGCAGGAGCTGCTGGACCGCGTGGCGCGCCCGGCGGGCAAGAAGTTCCGCCGGGTGAGCGTGCTGACGCTCGGCTACTCCGTGAAGGATGTCGACGCGTTCGCCGAACGGATCTCCGGCTACTTCCAGAACGGCTCGCCCCTCACCCCGGAGGACGTGCGCACGGTGGCCTTCCGTCCGCAGCGCGGCGGGTACCAGGAGGCGCAGGTCGACGTCGTGCTCGACACCGTCATCCGCGTGATCCTCGCCGTGCGCTGACCCGGGCGTCGACGCATTCCCACGGGCTTCACGGGATGCCTCCGTACACTGGTGCGATTGTGAGCGGATACCGGCGTGCGGCGGTCGCCCCCGCTCCGCCCACGCGGGCGGATGCGGCGCGGCGTCGACGCTCGACGCACCGTTCCGCCCGGCCCGGCAGCGTGCGGCCCCGCTGGGTGCTGGGGGTCTTCGGCTACACGGTCTCGATCGGTCTGGTCGCGGCGCTGCTCGTGGAGCCGACCGGGCTGAACTCGGCCGCGACGCTCGCCGCGGCCAACGACCCCGCGACGGCATCCGCATCCGTCGCCGACGCGCAGCGCATGCCCGTCGTCGACCCCGCGGTGGTCGACGCCGAGCGCGACGGCTTCGAGGTCGTGAAGCCCCGCCCCGCGTTCGCCTCGGCGCCGGCCGCAGGTACCCCCGACCCCGGGAGCGCGAAGGCGATCGCCTACGACATGGTCACGGCACGCGGATGGGGGCAGGGCGAGTACGACTGCCTCGTGGCGCTGTGGAACCGCGAGTCGCACTGGAACATGTACGCCTACAACGCCCGATCGGGGGCCTACGGGATCCCGCAGGCGCTGCCCGGCAAGAAGATGGCGAGCGCGGGCGCTGACTGGGCCACGAACGCGGCGACCCAGATCACCTGGGGCATCGGCTACATCGCCGCGCGCTACAGCACGCCGTGCGGCGCGTGGGGGCATTCGCAGGTCAAGGGCTGGTACTGATCCCGCGCCGGTGACGGCGCACGATCGACCGCGGTGAGCGCACCCTCCGTCGCTACGATGGAGTATGGACTACGCGCTGGTGGCGATTCTCGGCATCGTCGCCATCGTCGCGGCCGCCGCGTGGGGTCCCAAGCTGGGTGTCGCGGCACCGCTCATCCTCGTCGTGCTGGGCGTCGGCTACAGCCTCATCCCCGGTGTGCCGCCCATCGAGGTCGAGCCCGACGTCATCCTGATGGGGGTGCTGCCGCCGCTGCTCTACGCGGCCGCGATCACCGTTCCCTTCGTCGACTTCCGTCGCAACCTCTCGACGATCGGCGTGCTCTCGGTCGTGCTCGTGGTGGCGAGCGCCTTCGGCACGGGGCTCGTGCTCTTCGTGATCCTGCCCGACCTCAACCTCGCCGCGGCGATCGCGCTCGGCGCGGTCATCTCGCCGACGGATGTCGTGGCCGCCACCGCGATCGCGAAGCGCATCGGGCTGCCCGCGCGGCTCGTCGCGATCCTCGAGGGGGAGGGGCTCGTCAACGACGCCACGGCCCTCGTGCTGCTGCGCACCGCCGTCGCGGCCACGGCGGCCACCGCATCCGGGGCCGACATCGTCGCCTGGAGCGCCATCGGGCAGTTCTTCTACGCCGTGTTCGTCGCGATCGCGATCGGCGTGGTGGTCGGCATCGCGGCGGTGTGGGTGCGTCGGCGCCTCGACAACCCCATGCTCGACACCGCCATCTCGTTCGCGGTGCCGTTCGTGGCCTACATCCCGGCCGAGGAGCTGCACGGCTCGGGCGTCATCGCGGTCGTCGCGGCGGGGCTGTACTCGGGGCACCAGAGCGCCAAGATGTTCACCGCGCAGTCGCGCATCTCGGAGCGCTTCAACTGGCGCACGGTTCAGTTCGTGCTCGAGAACGGCGTCTTCCTGCTCATGGGGGCGCAGATCTCGACGATCATCTCCGACATCGACCCGCGCGGGCTGCCGATCCACGACGCCGTGCTCGTCGGCCTGCTGCTGACGGGCATCCTCGTGGTCATCCGCTACGTGTTCGTCTGGCCGCTCATGTTCATGATGCGTCGCCAGCAGCAGCGCTTCGACGTGCAGGAGTCGGCGCTCGAGCGCGGTCTCGAACGGTTGCAGGCGATGGTCGGCTTCGGCAGCGAGCGCTTCGAGCGGCGGCGCAAGGGCGTCGAGCGGCGGCTCGACCGGCGGCGCAACGACATCGCCCAGCTGCGGGCGGCCGAGCTCGGCTGGCGCGGCGGCGTCGTGCTCGGCTGGGCGGGGATGCGCGGCGTGGTGACGCTCGCCGCCGCCCAGTCGCTCCCGCGCAGCACGCCCTACTACGAGCAGCTCGTGCTCATCGCCTTCGTCGTGGCGGTCACGACGCTGCTCGTGCAGGGCGGCACGCTGCCGTTCGTGATCCGGCTGACCGGCATCCGCGGCACCGATCGGGTGGCGGATCGCCGCGAGCTGGCCTCACTGCTCGAGCTCATGTCGACGACGGGGCTCGCGGTGCTCGACCGCGACGAGGTCAGCGTCGACGGCGTGCCGGTGTCGGATGAGGTGGTCGAGCGGGTGCGGCAGGACGCGCTCATCGCGGTCGAGTCCGCGTGGGAGCGCGCCGACCACTTCGACGAGGAGCAGCTGAGGCAGGCGCCGCACCAGCAGTACCGTTCGCTGCGGCGGGAGGTGCTCGCGGCGGAACGCGACGTGCTGCTGGAGGCGCGCTCGCGCGGGGCATACCCCTCCCGCATCCTGCAGCGCGCCCAGACGCTCCTCGACCTCGAGGAGGCGCGGCTGCAGCAGATCGACACGGGCGGCCGCACCGAGGAGTAGCGGCCCTCGTAGACTCGAGGCATGTCTCCGTCGCGTCGCCCCCGTCGCCGCGACACGGAGCCGGAGCCGCTGGATGTCGAGCGCATCCTGGGCGGGATGCGCCGCACCGAGACGCGCCGCGACGGCACCTGGAACGTGCAGACGCAGAGCGCGGCATCCGCGGTGAAGGAGTACCTCTGCCCCGGATGCGGCCTCGCGATCGTGCCGGGCACGGCCCATGTGGTCGCGTGGCGCGCCGACGGGCTCTTCGGCGAGGAGGACGACCTGGCGGCCCGCCGCCACTGGCACACCCACTGCTGGAGGATCCGCACGTGAGCACCCCCATCACCGGCGGCGTGGAGCTGCCCGCCTTCCGCGAGGACGTCGAGCTGCGCACCGCCGACGGCCTGACCCTCGTGGGCGAGCTCGCGCTGCCCGAGACCGCGGACCCCGTGGCCACGCTCGTCTGCCTGCACCCGCTGCCGACGCACGGCGGCTTCATGGACTCGCACATCATCCGCAAGGCAGCGGCCCGGCTGCCGGCGCTCGCGGACCTCGCGGTGCTGCGTTTCAACTTCCGCGGCGTCACCTCGCCGCGCGGCACGAGCGAGGGCAGCTTCGGCGAGGGGGTCGACGAGCGGCTCGACCTCGCGGCGGCCATGGCGCTCGTGGCGCAGCGGGGGCTGCCGCATCCGTGGCTCGTGGGCTGGTCGTTCGGCACCGAGGTGGCGCTCAAGTACGGGCTCGAGCATCCGGTCGAGGGCGCGATCCTGCTCTCGCCGCCGCTGCACCGCACGACGCCGGATGAGGTGGCCGCCTGGGCGGGAAGCGGGCGTCGGCTCGTCGCGGTCGTGCCGGAGCACGACGACTACCTGAGGCCCCCCGAGGCGGCCGCGCGCTTCGCCTCGGTGCCCGAGGCCGAGCTCGTCGACGTCGCGGGCGGCAAGCACCTGTGGGTGGGCGAGAAGCAGACCCGTCGCGTGCTCGGCGAGCTCGTGCGCGTCGTGAACCCCGCAGCCCTGCCGCTGCCGGAGGAGTGGCCCGCGTAGCTCGGGCTCAGAGCTCGTTCTGGCGGGGGATCAGCACCTGCTTGACGATGATGAGGATCGACGCCGCGACCGGGATCGCGACGAGCGCGCCGAGCAGACCCAGCAGCGTGCCGCCCGCGAGGGCCGCGATCACGACGACCACGCCCGGCACCTTGACCGCGCGGTTCATGATGTTGGGGCTCAGCAGGTACGCCTCGACCTGCATGTAGACGAGGTACCAGATGCCGACGACGAGCACGGCGGGCCACGCGTCGAAGATCCACACGAACGCCGTGATGATGATCGAGCCCGTGATGGTGCCGACGAGCGGGATGAGCGAGCAGATGAACGCGATGAACGCGAGCAGCGCGGCGTACTCGATCGGGTCGCCGAGGATCCAGCCGAGCACCGTGAGGAACACGAAGGTGATCACGCCGTTGCAGGCGCCGAGCAGCACCTGGCCGACGACGTAGCGGCCGACCGAGGTCGAGATCTGCTCCGAGATGTCGATGAACTTCTCGCGCTTGCTGGCGGGCACGAGCTGGTACATGGCGCGCTTGATGCTGCCGAGCGAGGCCACGAAGTAGAGCATGAGGATGAGCACGATGAGCCCGCCGAAGACGCCGCTCGCGACCGTGATGACGGTGTTGAGCACGCCCGAGGTGATGTTCTGCAGGTTGTTCGTGAACCAGTCCTCCACGGCCTGGAGCGCCTTGTCGTACTCGATCCAGCTGACGTAGGCGCCCCACCACTCCTCGAGCCCCTCGAGCCCGCCGATGTCGCTCACGATCTTCGGGACCTGGGTGATGAGGTTGCCGACCTGCTCGGCGATGACGGGGATGATCGCGAAGATGAACCCCGCGAACACGGCGAGGATCGCGACGAGCACGGCGACGATCGCGAGCGGCCGCGGCACCTTGTGCTTCTCGAGGAACGAGACGGCCGGGTCGACGCCGAGGGCGAGGAAGAGCGCCGCGCCCACATAGGTCAGGATCGTCGCGAGGGTCGAGATCCCGGTTCCGATGGCGACCGCGACGAGCACGCCGAGGCCCCCGAAGAGGCCGAGCCGGAACGCGTTCTGGATCTTCATGCGGGCTCGTTCCCCTGTGCGACTCCTGCGGGTTCGGCGTCCGCGTCGGCGGTGTCGTCCGCGGCGGGCGCGGGGGGCGGGGCCTCCTCGAACGCTGCGACGGCATCCGTCGCGGCCTCGTCGGCGGGCGTCGGGAAGCCCTCACCCGCGGTGGTCAGCCGGTCGGCGCCCGCGAGCAGTCCGCGCAGGTTCTCGAAGTATCCGGCGACCGCCTCGCGCTCGACCCGGATCTGGCTCAGGCGCTCCTCGGCGTCGGCGAGCAGCGCGGCGGACTCCTTCGTCGCGTCGGCGACGATCTTCTTGGCGGTCTTCTCGGCGTCCCGCACGGTGGCGGTCGCGGATGCCTGCGCGTCGTCGACGAGTCGGCGCGCCTCGGCGACGCCCTCGGTGCTCAGCTTCTCGACCTCGGCCCGCTTCTCGGCGGCGCGAGCGGATGCCTCCTGCAGTTGAGCTGTCGCCTCGTCCAGGTACTTCTGGGTGGTGGCGGCCGCCTCCTGCTGGGCGGCGAGGTGGGCCTTCTCCGCCTCGTCGCGGCGGGCCGCGAGCTCGACGACGAGGTCGGCGCGCGCCTGCTCCGCCTCGGCGGCGAGTCGCGTGGCCTGCTCGTCGGCGTCGTGGGCGAGCCGTGCGCGGTGCGCGGACTGCTCGGCGGCGAGCTCGGCGCGGCTCGTCTCGACCTCGTGGGCGACGTCGGCGCGGAGCTTCGCCGCCTCGGCCTCGGCGGCCTGCCGCAGCTGCGCGGCCTCCTGCTCGGCGGTCGCACGGCGCGAGGCGAGCTCGGCGTCGAGCGCCTCGCGTGCCGCGGTCAGCTCGGCCGCCCAGCCCTCGCGTCCCGAGCTCTCCTCGGTGGTCCACGCCTCGCGCGCCGCGGTCAGCTCGGCGTCCTGGGCGGTGCGGGCCTCCGCGAGCTCGGTGGCGAGAGCCTGGCGCGCGGTGCGCAGCTCGGTGTCGAGCACCGAGCGCGAGCTCGCGAGCTCGGCGTCGTGCGCCTCACGCGCGGCGGCGAGCTCCGCCTCCTGGGCGGCGCGGGTCGCGTCGACCTCGGCCGTCAGCGCGGTGCGCGCGCGGGTCAGCTCGTCGTCGTGCTCGGCGCGCAGGCGGGCGAGCTCGGTCTCGAGCGCCGCGCGCCGGTTCGCGACCTCGGTCGCGAGGGCGGCGCGTCCGGCGCTCACCTCGGCCTCGAGCTGGGCGCGGGCGGCGGCCGTCTCGGCCTCGAGGGCGGCGCGGTCGGCCGCCGTCTTCTCGGCCAGCTCGGCCGCGGCGCGACGGGTGTCGGCCTCGAGCGCGGTCTGGGCGGCCTCGGTGTCGATGCGCAGCTTCTCGCGGGCGTCCGCGATCTCGCGGTCGAGCTCGGCACGCCCGTGCGCGAGGTCCTGGGCGAGTCGCGTGCGCGCCTGCTCGTCCTCGGTCGCGAAGTCGGCGCGACCCTTCTCGGTCTCGCGGGCGAGCGCTGCGGCCGCCTCGCGTGCCTCGGCGGTCTCGCGCTGGGCCACGATGCGCAGCTCGGCGATCTCGCGGTCGGCTTCCGCGCGTGCCGCGGCCAGCTCGCGTCGCGCCGAGGCGCGGGACTCGGCGACCTCGGTCGCGACCGCCCCACGGATCGCGGCGGCCTCGCGCATGGCCTCGTCGGTCGTGGCGGCCGCGTCGGCGGCGGCGCGCGCGACGATCTCGGCGGCCTCCTCGCGTGCGGTCGAGAGGATGCGGTCCGCCTGCGCCTGCGCGTCCCCGACGAGCCGTTCTGCGGTCTCGCCCGCCTCGGCCCGCAGCGCCGTCACCTCGTCGTGCACGGCCGTGCGCAGCCGCTCGGCGTCGATGTCGGCCTGCGCGATGAGGCGCGTCGACTGCTCCTCGGCCACGCGGAGCGTGTTCTCGAGCTTCGTGCCGAGGCCGGCGTAGGTGGGGTTCCCCACCTCGTCGAGCTCCGCCTGGAGGTCCTCCGAGAGCGCCTGGAGGCGCTTGATCTCCTTGAGGGCTTCCGCGCGGTCCGCATTGGCCTTGATCACGTCGCGGCGGAGGGCGGCGATCGTCTGGTCGACCTCGTCCTTCTTGTAGCCGCGAAGCTCGGTCGGGAATCCCGCGTCGTCTGCCGCCAACCTGTGCTCCTCGCTCGGGAAAAACGGTGCTGCCGTCGCCGGGCACGGCGAAAGCTGTGCCCGAGTCTAATCGGCGGGGGCCTCCGGCGTCGCGGGGGATGTCCCGGTGCGGGTCAGCGGACTCCCAGCGGGCTCTGGGGCGGCATCCGGGGTCGCGGGGGACCCGTCCGCTAATCTGGGGTGTCTTTGCCTGCTGCCCCGTCGAACTCCCGACGATGGGTCCGCCGCGGATCCATGTCCTGCGGATCGCGTGGAACGCCACGCGGCAGCTCGAGAGGAGTTCATCCGTGCGATTCGTGATCGCCATCGTGCTGTTCGTCGTCGCCTTCGTGTCCATCGGGCTCGGCGTCGCGCAGCGCACCGTGTTCCAGGGGCCCGACCACCTCACCGCGTCCGCGACGGTGTCCGGCGGCGCGCCCTTCACGGTCATCGACGGCGGCACGCTGGGCGCGAACCCCGGGTCGCAGCTCGTCGAGCTCTCGGGGGCGGGGACCGCGCCCGTCTTCCTCGCCTACGGCCGCTCGAGCGATGTGCGTGCGTGGGTCGAGGGCTCGGATGCGGTGCAGCTCGACTACGTGGCCGAGACGGGGGAGCTCGTGCAGGGCCCGCTGAGGCCGCTCGAGGACGAGGCGGGGGAGGAGACGCCGGATGACGGCACGCCGGCCCCCGAACCCGCAGCCTCGGAGTCGCCCGCGCCCTCGGCGTCGGCGACCCCCGACGCGGATGCGGCCGACGGCGACGCCGAGGAGGCGGAGAGCGCCGATGCCGCGTCCGAGGAGGACGCCGAGGCGGATGCCGCAGCGGCGAAGGCCGCAGACCTCGCGAACCCGGCGGGCAGCGACCTCTGGATCCAGGAGTACGCGGCCGAGGGCTCGCTCGTGCGCAAGATCAACGTGCCCCGTGACGTCTCGGTGCTGATCGCGAGCGACGGCACGGCCGCGGCTCCGGCCCGGGTGTCGGTGACCTGGCCGCTCGACAACTCGACGCCGTGGTCGGGTCCGCTCATCGTGGGCGGCATCGGTGCGCTGCTGCTCGGGCTCGTCGCGCTCATCTGGGCGCTCGTGCACGCGCGGCGTCGGCACGGCCCGCGGCGCAAGACGCCCAAGATGCCCAAGCAGCCCAAGCCGCCGCAGCTGCGTCCCGCGCCGCGCCGCGCCGCGCTCACCGCCGGTGAACCCACCGCGCGCGGCCGCCGTCGCGCCTTCGTGGCGCTCCCCGTGCTGCTCGTCGGCTCCCTCGCCCTCTCGGCCTGCACGGCCGCGGACGACCCCGGTGCGGTTCCGGAGCCGGGCACGACGGATGCGGTGCTCGCCGAGGTCGATCCTCCCGTCGTCACGAAGCAGCAGTTCGCACGCATCGTCGCGCAGACCGTCGAGACGGTCGCCGCCGCGGATGCCGAGGGCGACGCGGAGCTCGCGGCGACGCGGCTGTCGGGCCCGGCGCTCGCCCTGCGCACCGCCAACTACACGGCGCGCGACGCGGACAGCGGGGTCACCGAGGTCACCCCGTTCCCCGACGGCGAGATCCGCCTCATCCTTCCCCAGCAGCAGCGCGACTGGCCGCGTGCGGTGTTCGCCGCGATCGAGTCCTCCGACGGCGCCGAATACGGCGCGATGTTCCTGCAGTTCTCGCCGCGCGAGCAGTACAAGGTCGAGTACCTCGTGCGGCTCACCCAGTCGATCCCCGAGGTGGCGCCCATCGACCTCGGCGCCTCGCGCTACCGGGCCGACAGCAAGCTGCTGGCCTTCCCGCCCGCGCAGGTGGCGCTCGAGTACGGCGACGTGCTGATCCGGGGCGCCGAGTCGGAGTTCGCGGTGCACTTCGACCTCGTCGACGACCTGCTCAACGAGAAGCTCGGAGCGGCGTACAAGAAGGAGCGCAAGGGCGACCTGCCCAACGCCAAGGTGTCGTACTCGGATGTCGCGGGCACCGGTGAGCCGATCGCGCTGGCGACCAACGACACGGGCGCGATCGTGGCGGTCGACATCCGCGAGGCCGAGACGGTGAAGCCGGGCGAGGCGGGCGCGGCGATCAACCCGAAGGGGGCCGTGAAGGCGCTCTCGCGGAAGGCGACGACGACGAAGGGCATCGTGGCCGAGTACGGCCTGCAGATCCTGTTCTACGTGCCCCCCGTGACGGCTGAGGACCAGACGGCACGCGTGCTCGGCTTCACGGACGGCCTCGTCGCCGCGAGAGAAGTCGGCAAATAGCGAAGTAGCGTAGACACGTGACCGATCTGCCGACCGCCAACCTGCGTGGCGCCGTCGACCTCTCCGCCCTCGTGCGGCGCGCGTCCGACGCCGACCGCGCGCCCCGCGCCGAGGGCGCGACCGCCGACAGCCGCCTCGTCGTCGAGAGCACCGACGCGAGCTTCAGCCAGGTGCTCGAGCTCTCCAACCGGGTGCCGGTCGTCGTCGAGTTCATCGCGCCCGGCCTCGCCTCGGCTCTCGGCCCCGTCGTGGAGTCCTACGGCGGCCGGCTCGTGCTCGCCGTCGTCGACGGCAGCGCGAACCCCCAGCTGGCGCAGGCCTTCCAGGTGCGCGAGGTGCCGACCGTCGCGGCCGTGATCGGCGGGCGCCCCGTGAGCCTCTTCGTCGGCATCCCCGCCGACGCGGAGCTGCGGCAGGTGCTCGACGAGCTGCTGCAGCTCGCCGCCGAGAACGGCGTCACGGGAAGCGTCACCCCCGCGGATGCGGCATCCGACGACGCCGCGGAGCCCGAGCCGGAGCCGCTGCCGCCGCACCACCAGGAGGCCTTCGACGCGATCTCGCTCGGCGACTACCCCACGGCGATCGCCGCCTACCGCAAGGCGCTCACCGAGAACCCGCGCGACCAGCTGGCGGTCGCGGGACTCGCGCAGGTGTCGCTGCTCGACCGGCTCTCGGGGCGGCAGGCGGGGGAGATCCGGGATGCGGCGGCCGCCCGCCGCGACGACCTGGACGCGCAGCTCGCGGTCGCCGACCTCGACATGAGCGGCGGGCACGTCGACGACGCGTGCGGTCGCCTCCTCGACCTCTTCCCGGGGGCGGCGCCCGAGGACCGGGACCGCATCCGTGCGCGGCTGCTCGACTACTTCGAGATCGCCGGTGCCGACGACCCGCGTGTCGGTGCGGCGCGTGCCCGCCTCGCGTCGCTGCTCTACTGACGGGGACGCCATGAAGCCCAGACGCACGCGCGACATCGTCGTCGCCGCGGTCGAGTCGGCGGTGCTCGTCGTCTACACGGTGATCCTGCTCGCGATGGGCGGCGGCGGGTATCTCGCCGCGAACGGGATCACGGGCGTTCTGCTCGCGGCGGCCACCGCCGTCTCGACGTCGCTGCAGTTCCGGGTGTCGACCTCGCGCGTCGGGCGGCAGAGCTTCGGCGCCTCGGCCGGCTTCCTCGGCATCGCGCTCATCCCCGGCGCCCACCCGGAGCTCGTGCTGTGCTGGGCCGTCGGCCTCGGCATCGGCTGGTCGGTCATCTCGCGCAGCCTCTTCGGCGGTGCGCGGGTGGCCGGACGCGCGGTCGTGCTCGGCAGCGTCTACCTCGTGGTGTGGCAGGCGGTCGGCGTCGGCTACGGCGCGGCGCTCGCGGCCTCGGCGGCGACGGCCGCGTACCTGGTCGTCGCGCTCGCGATCATGTCGATCCCCGAGCTCGTCGAGGGCGTGCGGCCCCGGCAGGTCGCGGCGTCGCTGCTGCCGTGGCGCATCATGTTCGTCTTCGCGATCGACGCGGCCCTCGTGATCGCGGTCGACCTGCTGGGCACGTGGCTCTCGCTCGCCGACGAGGCCTCGCGCGACGCCTTCTCGATCCTCATCCCGCTCGCCACGACCGCCGCGGTCGTCGCCGCGATCGGGATGCTGCGCACGGCGCGCATCGCCCGCCAGCGTCTCGACGGCGTGTTCGCGGCCGCGCTGGCCCTGCCGTGGCCGCCCGACGAGGACCCGCTGCAGCTCATGCGCCGCTTCGCGGCCCAGGCCCTCCGCGCCGAGCACGTCGACGTGCGCTCCGAGGCGCCCGACCCCCGGCACGAGATCGGCTCGGCCTTCCAGACGCCCGACGGCGAGACGCACTACCTCGTGGCGCGCCGCAGCCCCGGCCGCTCCCCGTTCATCGACCGCGACGCGCAGACGCTCCTCGCGATCGCCCACATCGGTCAGGATGCGATGCGCGAGCGCCTCATCACCGAGGGACTCCTGACCGACGCGCGCACCGATCCGCTCACCGGGCTGCCGAACTACCGCGCCTTCCAGCACGCGCTCGAGGCCGCCTCCCGGGTGGGGCCGATCGCGGTGGCCTACATCGACCTCGACGGCTTCAAGGCGGTCAACGACGGGCACGGGCACGAGGTCGGCAACCGCGTGCTGCAGGTGATCGCGAACCGGCTCTCGCGTGCGGTGCGGCCGACCGACTTCGTGGCGCGCGTCGGCGGCGACGAGTTCGTCGTCATCCTCACCGAGGTCGGCGACCTCGAGCATGCCGAGCAGATCGTCGCCCGCATCGTGCGCAGCGTGAGCCCGCCGATCGACCTGGGCTCCTCGGGCGTCGTCGTGCTCACCTTCTCGACGGGCATCAGCTTCTCGCCGGGCGGGCGGGAGCTCGACCCCCTGCGCATCGTCGAGGAGGCGGATGCGCGCATGTACGCGAGCCGGGGACGCGTCGCGATGGGCGTCTCGCGCGGCGACGACCCCGCCCCGCCCGACCTGGGCGACGCGAGCCAGTCGGTGGCCGCCGTGGCCGAGACGATCGACGGGCAGTACGTGACCCCGCACTACCAGCCGATCATCGACAACGTGCTCGGCGAGGTCATCGGCTACGAGGCGCTCGTGCGCAGCACGCATCCCGACTACGACGGCATCTCGCCGGCGCTGCTCGTGCACGAGGCGCGGCGCACGGGCCGCCTCGACATGCTCACCGAGCAGCTGCTCGCGCGGGTCGCCGAGGACAGCACCCGCATCCGCGCGGTCGTCCCCGAGCTGCACGACGTGCACGTCAACGTCGAGGTCGACCAGCTCACGGCGCGCCGCGTCCTGCCGTTCATCCACGACATCGTGGTCGAGAACCCCGAACTGCACCTCACGCTCGAGATGACCGAGAACTCGCTCAACCGCGCGACCGACCTCATCCTCGCCGACCTGCGGGCGCTCAAGGGCTCGGGGCTGCAGTTCGCGCTCGACGACTTCGGCCAGGCCTACTCGACGATGCTCGCGATCGTGCAGTACCCCTTCAACATCCTCAAGGTCGACCGTGCGCTCGTGAGCGACGACAGCGACGCGCTCAAGTCGCGGCAGGTGATGCGCTCGCTCGTGATGCTTTCGCGCAAGCTCGGCGTGACGATGGTCGTCGAGGGGGTCGAGACGATCAGCGAACGCGACTGGCTCGCGCGGCTCGGCGTGCGCTACATGCAGGGCTTCCTGTTCGGCCGCCCGCGCCCGATCGACGAGGTTCTCGCCGACCTCGAGCGCGGCGGGCGCCGGGTCGCGAACGCGACGCGCCCCGAGCTCTGAGTCAGGCGCCCGCGGCGGGCGCCTCGGCGGGGTCGCCGCCGGGGGCCGAGATCGCCTCGCGGCTCGTCTTGGCCCAGCTGCGCCGCCGCAGCAGCTGACGCAGCAGCGCCCGGTAGACCACGGGGTAGATGAGCCACGAATAGAACAGGTAGAGGTGGGCGAGCAGGATGTCGACGACGAAGTCGCGCACCCCGCGCCCGCCGCGCGCGAAGAGCACGCCCGCGATCCCGGGCGCCGCCGAGAACAGGTAGAACAGCACGAGCACGAGCCCCGTCCACGCGGGCCGCACCGTGCCGGTGGCGAGGAAGATGACGCTCAGCACGACCGACAGCCCCACCCACGCCTGCACGAGCGGGGTGAGCAGGTACCAGAGCTGGTCGACGCGCGGCGTGAGGCGCAGGGTGCGGTTGCCGAGGCTCATCGGGATGAGGTCGAGCACCTGCCACGCGCCCTGCGCCCAGCGGGTGCGCTGGCGGTAGAGCGCGCGCAGCGAGTTCAGCCCCTGCTGATCGATCGTCACCGAGGTCGACTGGGCGCCGAGCCAGCCCGCGCGGATGAGGCGCAGGCCGATGTCCTGATCCTCGGTCAGGCGGCCGGCCTTCCACGGGCCGAGGCGACCCTCGGCATCCGTCACGGCGACGCTGTCGAGGGCTGCCAGCCGGTTGAACTGGCCGTTACCGCCCATGTTGGCGGTGCCCCACTTCATCCGCCCGAGCTGGAAGATCGAGCCGAACACGGCGAACTCGAGGTCCTGGCAGACCGTCAGGAAGCTGCGACGGTTGTAGATGCGCACCTGCGCCTGGATGCCGCCGAGCCGCCGCCGCCGGAAGTACGGGGCGACCCGCCACGCCTCGCGGTCCAGCCGCCCGTCCGCGTCGACGATCGTGACGATGACGCGCCGCGGCTCCCAGCCCGCGTAGGGCCCCTCGGCGAGCACCGTGCCGTGCAGGTAGCGCCACGCGTCGTTGAGCGCCTCGGACTTGCCCTGCCGGGCGTTCGGCGGCGTGCGGGTCAGCACCGTGAGCTCGGGGGAGCGCAGCTCGTCGAGGATCTCGCCCGTGCGGTCCTCCGAGCCGTCGTTGATGACGAGGATGCGGCGGTGGGTGACCTCGACCTCGCGCAGGCGGCCCACGGCATCCGCGATCGTGACCTCCTCGTTGAGGGCGGGCACCATGAAGACCCAGAGGAACTCGTCCTCGCCCGACTCCGTGCGCGACTTCGGCGCGATCCGCCTGGCCCGCACCCGGGCGATGCCCGCCCGCGAGATCAGCACGAGGAGCGAGACGAGCGAGCTCAGGATGAAGACGAGCGCGATGAGGTAGATCGGCACCGACCACAGCGGCAGTCCGTCGTAGAGGTGCAGCAGGAACCCGGCCACCTCGTCGACGGCGTCGCCGAGCGGGTCGGATGCGGCGGCGAGCTCAGGTCTCGGGCTCATCGATCCCCAGACGCCGCCACACGGCGTCGCGCAGCGCGGTGCCGACGAGCTCGGCGGGCGGCTCGCCGTGCTGCAGGATGTGCGCGAGCGACTGCACGATGCGCTCGGATGCGAAACCGTCGCCGTACGGGTTCGGTCGCGCCGCGCGGCGGGCGTGCTCCGCGTCGTCGTCGAGCAGTCGCGAGGCCTCGGCCACGATGCGCTCGGGGTCGGTTCCCACGAGAACGAGGGTGCCCGCCGCCACGCCCTCGTCGCGCTCGGTCGTGTCGCGGGCCACGAGCACGGGCGTGCCGAGGGCGGGCGCCTCCTCCTGCACACCGCCCGAGTCGGTGATGATGAGCCGCGCCTGGGCCATCAGCTGGGCGAAGTGCACGTAGTCGCGCGGCTCGACGAGGTGCGCGTTCGGCTGTGCGCCGAGCACACCCGTGATGGTGGCGCGCACCGCGGGGTTGGGGTGCATCGGCACCACGAACCGGGTCTCGGGGTAGGCGACGGCGAGGCGGCGCACGGCATCCGAGATCCGTTCGAGCCCCGCCCCCCAGTTCTCGCGCCGGTGCGCCGTGACGAGCACGATGCGCGGGCGCGGCTCGGTCTCGAGCTGCTCGAGCCCCGGTCCGAAGCCGCCGCCCTGCTCGGCCGCCCAGCGCAGCATGTCGATCGAGGTGTTGCCCGTGACGACGATGCGGTCGAAGTCGACGCCCTCGCGCACGAGGTTCAGCTTGTTCGCGGTGGTGGGGGCCAGGTGCAGCGCCGCGATGCGCGAGATGAGCTGCCGGTTGCCCTCCTCGGGGAACGGGGCGAGCAGGTTCGAGGTGCGCAACCCCGCCTCGACGTGCACGATCGGGATGCGCAGGTTGAACGCCGCGATCGCCGCCGCCGCCGCGGAGCTCGTGTCGCCGTGCACGAGGCACGCGACGGCACCGTTCACCTCGCGTCGGCCGTCGGCGCGGTACTCCTCGGGCAGCGTCGGCTCCGACCAGAGCCGGTCGACGCCGACCATGATGCGGGCGAACATCTCGTTGAGGCTCGGGCGGCGGCCGTCGACCTCGCGCGAGACGCGCAGGTTCGCGTCGATGCGCAGCCCCGTCTGGTGGATGAGGTCCTCGACGAGGTCGGTGTGCTGGCCGGTCGCGATCACGACGGGCCGGAAACGGCCCGAGTCCTGCAGCGCGCGCACGACCGGGATCATCTTGATCGCCTCGGGGCGTGTGCCGATCACGACGAGCACCCGCGTGCGCTGGTCGTAGGGGAGAGCCTCGGGCGGCTGCGTCATGGCGGGTTCCCCTCTCGCGCGGCGGGCCGCGCGTCCCGTGGATGCTGCCCCCAGTCTAGGCGGGGGACACGGCGTGCGACAGGTGGGGGACGGCTCCGTCGCGCACGAGATACAGCGCCGCGAGCGGGGGCAGCGTGACCTCCGCGGATGCGGGAAGCCCGTGCCAGGGCTCGTCCACCGCCGTCACGTGGCCGCCGCCCGCACCCGAGCCGCCGAAGGCGACGGCATCCGTGTTGAGCACCTCTGTCCATCCGCCCGCGGCAGGCAGTCCCAGGCGGTACGGGCCCACCGGGGCCCCGCCGAAGTTGACGACGCAGACCAGTTCGCGGCCGTCGCGGGCGCGGCGCACGAAGGCGACGACGTCGGAGGCCGGGTCGCTCGTGATCCACTGGAAGCCCGCCGCGTCGGTGTCGAGGTCCCAGAGGGCCGGATGCGCGCGGTAGACGCGGTTGAGCTCGGCCACGAGCGCGGCGACCGCGCGGTGCTCGGGCCGTTCGAGCGTGCTCCAGTCGAGCCCCTCGGCCTCGGACCACTCGGACGGCTGCGCGAACTCGGAGCCCATGAAGAGCAGCTGCTTGCCGGGGTGAGCCCACATGAAGGCGAGGTAGGCGCGCACATTGGCGCGCTTCTGCCACGCGTCGCCCGGCATCTTGCCGAGCAGCGACCCCTTGCCGTGCACGACCTCGTCGTGGCTGATCGGCAGCAGGAAGTTCTCGCTGAACGCGTACAGGAACGAGAAGGTGATGTCGCCGTGGTGGCCGGAACGCCACAGCGGGTCCTCGTGCATGTACTGCAGCGAGTCGTGCATCCAGCCCATGTTCCATTTGAGGCCGAAGCCGAGCCCGCCCGCATCCGTGGGGCGCGTCACGCCCGGCCACGACGTCGACTCCTCGGCGATCATCACGATGCCGGGGTTGCGGCGGTAGGCGGTCGCGTTGACCTCCTGCAGGAAGGCGATCGCCTCGAGGTTCTCGCGCCCGCCGTGCACGTTCGGCACCCACTCGCCCTCACGGCGCGAGTAGTCGAGGTAGAGCATGCTCGCGACGGCGTCGACCCGCAGACCGTCGACGTGGAACTCCTCGAGCCAGTAGAGCGCGTTCGCGACGAGGAAGTTGCGCACCTGGGAGTCGCCCACGTTGAAGACGAGCGTGCCCCAGTCGGGGTGCTCGCCGAGGCGCGGGTCGGCGTGCTCGTAGAGCGGTTCGCCGTCGAAGCGGGCGAGCGCCCACTCGTCCTTGGGGAAGTGGGCGGGCACCCAGTCGAGGATCACGCCGATGCCCGCGCGGTGCAGGCGGTCGATCAGGTAGCGCAGCTCGTCGGGCGAGCCGAAGCGGCTCGTCGGGGCGTAGTAGCCCGTGACCTGGTAGCCCCACGAGCCGCCGTAGGGGTGCTCGGCGAGCGGCAGGAACTCGACGTGGGTGAAGCCCAGCTCGGTGACGTAGGCGATGAGCTCCTCGGCCGCCTCCCGGTACGAGAGCCCGGGCCGCCACGAGCCGAGGTGCAGCTCGTAGACGCTCATGGGGCCCTGGTGCGGGTCGTGGGCGGTGCGCCGCGCCATCCACTCCCCGTCCTCCCAGCTGTACTCGGAACGCGTGATGACCGAGCCGCTCGCGGGCGGCACCTCGGCGGCGCGGGCGAGCGGGTCGGCGCGCTGCACCCAGTCGCCGGATGCCGTGAGCAGCTCGAACTTGTAGACGCCGCCCGCGTCGACGCCCGGCACGAACAGCTCCCACACGCCCGTCTCGCCGAGGCGCCGCATCGCGTGCCCCGCGCCGTTCCAGCCGTTGAGGTCGCCGACGACCCGCACGGCGCGGGCGTGCGGCGCCCACACGACGAAGCCCGTGCCGTCGACGCCCTCGTGCTGCTTCACCCGGGCGCCGAAGACGTGCCAGAGCTGCTCGTGCCGCCCCTCGCCCCAGAGGTGCAGGTCGAGCTCGCCGATCGACGGCACGAAGTTGTACGCGTCGTGGCTGAGCCAGTCGGGGCCGTCGGGGTACCGGGTCAGCAGCTGGTACGCCTGTGCCCTCCCGGCCGCGTAGCCCTGCCAGAGCCCGTCGGCGAGATGCGTGAGCGCGACCTCGGTGCCGTCGGAGCGCACCGCTGTCACGGATGCGGCGAGGGGACGCACGGCCCGGATGACCCAGCCGTCGTCGACCGGGTGCTGCCCGAGCCAGTCGTGGGGGTGCGGATGCCGTCCCTCGGCGAGGGCCGCGACGAGCTCGGCATCGAGCGCGGGGAGCTCGGCGGCGCGCCTCGTCATCCGCGGGCCTTCGGGTACTCGACCGCGAGCAGGTGCACGGGTTCGACGAAGGCGTCGAGCCGCACGTAGTTATCGCGCCCCCACGTCCAGCGCGCGCCCGTGACGATGTCGCGCACGGCGAAGCGCGCATCCGGCTCCATGCCGAACCGCGTCAGGTCGAGGTGCACGTTCGTCTCGCGGGCCGAGTGCGCGTCGAGGTTGGCGACCACGATCACGGTGTCGGGGCTGCCCGTGCCGGTGAAGGCCGCGTCGAGGTGCTTCGCGTAGACGAGGATCTCGTCGTCGTCGGACCAGTGGATGCTGAGGTTGCGCAGCTGCGCGAGCGCCGGGTGCGCGCGACGCGCCTCGTTGAGCATCGTCAGGTAGGGCGCGAGCGAGACGCCGCTCGCCTCGGCCCTGGCCCAGTCGCGCTGCTTGTACTCGTACTTCTCGTTGTCGATGTTCTCTTCCGAGCCGGGCCGGGCGACGTTCTCGACGAGCTCGTAGCCCGCGTACACGCCCCAGCTCGGCGAGGCGGTCGCGGCGATCGCGGCGCGCACCTTGTAGGCGGCCCGCCCGCCGAACTGCAGGTACTCGGTGAGGATGTCGGGGGTGTTCACGAAGAGGTTCGGCCGCAGGTAGTCGGCGGAGGCGCCCGCGATGTCGCCGAGGAACTCCTCGAGCTCCTCCTTCGTGTTGCGCCAGGTGAAGTAGCTGTACGACTGGTGGAACCCGGCGCCGGCGAGCGAGTGCAGCATCGCGGGGCGCGTGAACGCCTCGGCGAGGAACACGACATCCGGGTGCCGTTCCGCGACGACCCCGAGCAGCCACTCCCAGAAGTCGAGGGGCTTGGTGTGCGGGTTGTCGACGCGGAAGATGCGGATGCCGCGCGAGATCCACAGCTCGACGATGCGCAGCACCTCGGCGCGGATCCCCGCGGGGTCGCGGTCGAAGTTGATCGGGAAGATGTCCTGGTACTTCTTGGGCGGGTTCTCGGCGTAGGCGATCGTGCCGTCGGGGCGCTCGGTGAACCACTCGGGGTGCGCGGTGACCCAGGGGTGGTCGGGGGAGGCCTGCAGCGCCAGGTCGAGCGCGATCTCGAGGCCGAGCTCGGCGGCGCGTGCGACGAATGCGGCGAAGTCGGCCTCGGTGCCGAGGTCGGGGTGGATCGCGTCGTGCCCGCCCGCCGCGGACCCGATCGCCCACGGGCTGCCGGGGTCGCCGGCGGATGCGGTGGGCGCGTTGTTGGGCCCCTTGCGGTGGCTCACCCCGATCGGGTGGATGGGCGGAAGGTAGACGACGTCGAAGCCCATGGCCGCAACCGCGGTCAGCCGCTCGGCGGCTGTGCGGAAGGTGCCCGAGGTCCACGTGCCGTCGGCGTGGCGCACGGCGCCCTCCGAGCGCGGGAAGAACTCGTACCAGGCGCCGACGGCGGCGCGCGCCGTCTCGACCACGAGCTCGAGCTCGGCGGACTCGGTGACGAGCGAGCGCACCGGATGCCGCTGCAGCTGGGCGAGGAGTCGCCTGTCGTCGGCGAGGGCGAGGCGCTCGGCGGGGGAGCGGCGCGTGTCGAGGAAGGCGAGTCGGGCATCCGCCGCGGTCTTGCCGGGGACGCGCTCGAGCAGTTCGGCGCCCATCGCGAGCGTGAGGTCGGGTTCGTCGCCCGCCTCGACCTTGATCCGTGCGGTGTGCAGCCAGCTCGCCCAGTCGTCGGCGTAGGCGCGCACGCGCCAGCGGTGCCGGCCCGGGGTGCTCGCGGGCACGTCCGCACGCCAGCGGTCGGTGCCCGGCGCGAGCAGGCGCATCGGGTGCACGGTCTCGGCACCCGAGGGGTCGCTCAGGACGAGCTCGGCGCCGATCAGCCCGTGCCCCTCGCGGAACACGGTGGCCTCGAACGGCACGACCTCGCCCAGGTAGCTCTTCGCGGGCCAGCGGTTCTCCGGCTGCTGCGGCGCGAGGGCGCGGATCGGGATGCGGCCGATGCGGGCCGCGTGGTCCCCGGGGGCCGGCGTCGTGTGATCCGTGGGCACGTGTTGACCGTACCGCGTCCGTCTGCGGATGCGAGGGGTGCGATGTGTGCGCGCTGGCCCGGGTGGAACGGGCGGTCTGTCCCCGCTGCGCGCGAGGGGGACCGAGCACGGCTCATGCTGTACCCCGATTGACGAGGGGTACATGGTCTCGAAAATGGGGTTCAGATTTGAAAAAGCCCAGGTCAGAACCGTGTGAACGTTTCACGTGAGAGCGCTCCCAAACCCCCCGCACTGGGGGGATGGCGTCCCCTGGGTCCGCCATAAGGGGGACCGTAAAGTTGCAGACGGGGGATAACTCCTTACCCGAGGAGGCCGCTTACCCCGGCCGCCCCCGCAACCCGATACGTCGATGGCGCGCGTCCCTAGCGCGCGCCATCAGCGTGCGCATCACCCGAAAGGCAACCCGACATGAACAAGTTCACCAAGGCCGGCATCGCCACGGCCGCAGCCGTCGCCCTCCTCATGGGCGGCGCGGGCACCCTCGCCTACTGGAACAGCACGGCCGCCCTCGGCGCGGGCACCGCGATCACCGCGGGCAACCTGAAGGTCGAGCCGACCGGCACGGGCGCCTGGACCGGCATCGCGGACATCGCGAACTACCGGATCGTCCCCGGCGACACCCTCACCTTCACGCAGCAGGTCACGGTCACGGCGCAGGGCGACACGCTCGTCGCCAAGCTCGAGCTGGCGCCGGACGCGATCGAGGCCGCATCGGGCGCCGACGCGGATGTGGCGCTGGCGTCTCTGCTCACGCACTCGGCGACCATCGCGCTCAACGGGACCGCCACCAACGGCACCGTCGGCGGAACGGCGACGTCGGTCACGTTCGACCCGAGCGGATCCGGCGTCATGACGGCAGTTCTCGACGTCACGGTGACCGTGACCTTCCCGGACGGCAGCGCGGACGCGGACAACGAGGCCAAGCTCGGCTCCGTCTCGCTCGACGACTTCGGCGTCGTGCTGACGCAGGTCGTCTCCTGACCCGGGGTCGCTGACCCCTCACGACGATGCGCACGTTCCGCGAACCCCGGCACCGCTCCCATCCGGTGCCGGGGTTCCGGCGTGCCCGCATCCGCACCCTCGTCGGCGGCGCGAGCGCCGCGGGGGCAGCCGTCGTGATCGCGCTCGGCGCGGTGGGCGGCACCTACGCGAGCTTCGACGCGCGCACCTCGCTCGACAACGGCGCCACGATCACCGCGGGCACCGCGTCGCTCGCGCTCGACACCTCGGGCGTCGACTTCTCGGGCATGTACCCGGGCCTCGCGAAGGCGGCCGTCGTCACCGTGACCAACACGGGCGACGTGCCGTTGCAGCTGCGCGTCGACGCGCTCGAGGTGCCGTCGCCGACGGTGCTCACCTCCGCGTTGCAGCTGCGCGTGACGCCCGTCGCGACGGCGGCCGGATGCACCGGGAGCGCGACCGGCGGTTGGACGGGAACCGTGCAGCCGGGCGGTGCGGGCGACATCACGGGCGCGACCCTCGGCACGGGGGCGAGCCGGATGCTGTGCGTCGTCGCGACTCTGCCCCTGACCGCGCCGCAGGCCGCGGCACAGGCCGGAGCCTCCGGATTCGGCATCGTGCTGGGCGGGAGGCAGCAGTGAGCGGCCGCCTCCGCCTCCGCCACCGGCTCGCCGCCGCCCTCGGCGCGAGCGCCTTCCTCGTGCTCGCCGGCACGGGCGCGGGCTACGCCGCATGGACGGCCTCCTCGACCCTCCCGGCGAGCACCTCTCCCGCGGCCGTCGGGGTCACCCTCGCGGCGACACCGCCTGCACCCGCCGGGAGCTTCTCGAGCACCACGCCGACCGCGCTCGTCGAGCTCACGATCGCGAACACCGGCCAGACCCCGCTCTCCCTCGTCCTCACGGGGCGCGCGGCAGACACCCCGAGCTCGCACATCTCGGTGCGGCTCGCGCCCCGGGCGGGCAGCTGCCCCGCATCCGCCCCGACCGAGGCGACCGCGAGCACGACGATCTCGTCGATCACGCCCGCGGCGCCCACCCCGATCCCGCTGCCGAGCGGCACGACGAGCCTCGCGGCCGGGGCGCAACGCGTGATCTGCGCCTACCTGACGTTCGCCAGCGACCGGTTCGCGGCGGATGCCGGGGCCGTCACCACGGTCACCTTCGCGGTCACGGGCTCCGTCGGCACCTGGAGTGCGTCGGCGGGGGCGGATGTCGTGAGGACGGTCGCCGCGTCGGCGCCGAGCGCGTGCGTCGTCACGTCGGCCGTTCCCGGGTACGCCCCGTGGGCGTGGAACATCGAGTACCACGTCACGACCGACGGCAAGAAGAACCCGGTCTACGTCGCGTACATCGTCGCGCGCGACGGGGTCCCGCTCGCCACGGGCCCCGTGCGGGTCCCGCTCAGCAACGACGCCACCTCCGATTACGCGATCATCCAGATCGCGGCGGCCGCATTCACCCAGGACGGCGTCTACACGATCGAGGTGTGGCGCTACCCGAGCGGGCCGGCCGGCTCGCACACGGTGTCCGAGACCTTCACGATCACCCAGAGTCCGGTGGGCAACTTCGCGGACCACCCGATCGTCTGCGGGTTCGCCCCGTGAACCGCGTGACGCGACTCGCCGCCGTGGGCGCGCTCGCCGCGGCGATCCTCGCCGGGGCGAGCCCCGCATCCGCGGCGCCCGTCGACGGGCTCGAGTTCTCGACCGACGGCACGAGCTGGAGCGCGGAGCCGCCCGCGGCGCTCTACGACGCCGGCATCCGGTGGGTGCCCGGCGACAGCCGCTCGACGACCGTGCACGTGCGCAACACCCACGGCACGCCCGTGCAGTTCGTCGCGGTGCTCGACGGGTTCACCTGGTCGAGCCCGGATGCGGCCACCGCGTTCCTCATCAGCGGTAGCGACGGGCGGTCGGGGGCGCTCGCCCCCACGACGATCCGCACGCTCCCGCGCTGCACCGAGCTCGTCGTGCCGCGCACGCTCGCCGCGGCGGAGGAGTACGCCTTCACCGTCACCACGGCCTTCGACCCCCAGACCACCGGCACGACCGCCCAGAACAGCGACGTCGGCTTCCGCGTGCTGCTCGCCGCGACCGAGCTCGGTGCGCCGTCACCCGTGCCCGCCTGCGGAACGCCCCTGCCGCCCGGCAAGAAGGTCGTCGTCATCCCGTCCGAGCCGAGCGACCCCGAACCCGTCGACCCCGCAGAGCCGGCCGGAACGACGGACGCGCCCGACGCATCCGGTGCCCTCGGCGCGACGGGGGTCGGTGCCGAACTCCTGCCCACCGCGGCGGTCGCCGCGACCGCCGGCCTGCTCGGGCTGCTGTTCCTGCTGCTCGCGCGTCGTCGCCGCCGCCGGGACGCGGCCGCGGCGGGCGAGGCCGAGCGCGACGGGCTCGCGGCCCCGGGGCAGGGCGGCTGACAGGATGAGCCTCATGCAGGAGCTGCCGACCCGTCGCTCGCTGCGCGAGCGCCCCGCGGCCCCGGATGCGGCGAGCGGCGACCCGGGTCGTCGCGCCGGTGACGGCGGCCCGCTCCGCGGCGTGCTGCACGCCATCGGGGTGGGCCTCAGCGCCGGGCTGCTGCTCATCACGCTCGGGCTCGCGCTCATCGTCGTCGTGCTGCCGATCGCGGTCGGCGGCACCGCCTACACGGTGCTCACGGGCTCGATGCAGCCGCACCTGCCGCCCGGCACCTTCATCGTCGTGAAGCCGACGCCGGCCGCCGACATCCGGATCGGCGACGTCGTCACCTACCAGCTCGAGTCGGGGCGGCCCGAGGTGGTGACCCACCGCGTCGTGCAGCGCACGATCGACGCCACGACGGGCGAGGTGACCCTCGTCACCCAGGGCGACGCCAACAACACCCCCGACGCGCGGCCCGTCCGGGAGGTGCAGCTGCGCGGCAAGGTCTGGTACGCGGTGCCCTACATCGGCTGGGTCAACAACGTGCTGAACGGCGAGTCGCGCGCGTGGATCGTGCCGCTCGTGGCGGGGCTGCTGCTGGCCTACGCCGCCTGGATGCTCGTGGCGGGCATCCGGGAGCGCCGCCGGACGCGCGCCGCGGCCGCGGCAGCCGCCGCCGCATCCGAGGGCTGAGCCGCCGCGCGCCGCCGCTAGCGGGCGATGTCGGCGAGCACCGCATCCGTCGCCCGGATGAGGTCCGCCGGGGCGAGCGACAGGTCGAGGCCGCGCCGCCCGCCCGAGACGTAGACGAGGTCCCACAGCTCGGCCGTCTCGTCGAGCACCGTCACGTGCCGCGTCTTCTGCCCGATCGGGCTGATGCCGCCGACCACGTAGCCCGTGCGCCGCTCGGCGAGCGCCGGGTCGGCCATCGTCGCCCTCTTGCCGCCGACGGAGGCCGCGAGCGCCTTGAGGTCGAGCTTGCCGGTCACCGGCACGATGCCCACCACGAGCCGCCCGTCGACCTCGGCGAGCAGCGTTTTGAACACCTGGTCGGGGTCCACGCCGAGCGCCGCCGCGGCCTCGGCGCCGAAGTCCCGGATGGCGGGGTCGTGCACGTAGGCGTGCTCGGTGAAGGGGATGCCGGCCGCGGTGAGCGCGGCGGTCGCGGGGGTGCCCGCCATCCGTTCCTCCTCGTCGTGGTCGTCTGCGGTCTGTGCGCGGTCGTCTGTCGTCGTCTGCGGGATGCGGTGGGTCAGTCGGCCCGGAACAGCAGCATCGACGTCGGCGACATCGTGAGCTGCTCGCCCGGGTGGTGCACGCTCTCGAGCCCCGAGAGGTCGTCGTGGCCGGAATCCCAGAGCAGCGTGTAGCGGGCGCAGCCGGCGTGCGCGGGCAGCGTGACCGGCACCTCCGTCTCGAGGCCGTGCACCACGAGCAGGATGCGGTTCTGGGTGTCGCCCTCGTGCGTGGTCGCCGCGAGGTACTGCAGGGTGCGCTCCCCGGGGGAGTCCCAGTCCTCGAGCGTCATCGTCTCGCCGTCCTTGTTGTACCAGTCCATCTGGCTGGCGCCCGGCGTCGTCTCCCCGAACCGCCCGTAGCGCACGGGGCGCAGCGCCGGGTTCTCGCGCCGCAGCCGGATGAGGGTCGTGACGACCGCGAGCAGGTCCTCCTGCCATCCGCTGCGGTCCCAGTCCAGCCAGGTGAGCGGCGAGTCGTGGCAGTAGGCGTTGTTGTTGCCGCGCTGGGTGCGGCCGAACTCGTCGCCCGCCGTGAGCATCGGCACGCCCGCCGAGAGCAGCAGGGTGCCGAGCAGGTTGCGCACGGCACGACGGCGGGCGGTGCGCACCGCCTCGTCGTCGGTGGGGCCCTCGACCCCGTGGTTCCAGGACTTGTTGTCGTCGGTGCCGTCGCGGTTGTTCTCGCCGTTGCCGAGGTTGTGCTTGCGGTCGTAGCTGACCAGGTCGCGCGCCGTGAAGCCGTCGTGGGCGGTCACGAAGTTGATGCTCGCGAGGGGCCCCCGCTCGAGCGCGAACACGTGGTTGGAGCCCGCGAGGCGCCGCGCGAGCGAGCCGATGCCCTCGCTCGCCGAGCCGGTCGCGCGGGCCTGGGCGACGTCGCGCAGCCAGAAGTTCCGCATCCGGTCGCGGTAGCCGTCGTTCCACTCCGACCAGCCGCGCGGGAAGGCGCCCACCTGCCAGCCGCCGATCCCCACGTCCCACGGCTCGGCGATGATCTTGACGCCCTGCAGCGCCGGGTCCTCGACGATCGCGGTGAGAAGCGGATGCTGCGGGTCGAACGTCGCGTCGGCGTCGCGCCCGAGCGTCGCGGCCAGGTCGAAGCGGAAGCCGTCGACCTGCAGCTCGGTCGCCCAGTAGCGCAGCGAGTCGAGCACGAGGCGCTGCACGACGGGGGCGGACGCGTCGAGGGTGTTGCCGCATCCGGTCGTGTCGATGTAGCCGCCGTCGTCGCCGTGCCGGTAGTAGCTCGCGTCGTCGATGCCCCGGAACGAGCTCGTCGGCCCGCCGCGGCCCTCCTCGGCCGTGTGGTTGTAGACCACATCGAGGATCACCTCGAGACCCGCCTCGTGCAGCAGACGCACCATGCCCTGGAACTCGCGCAGCACCGCCGCCGGGCCCGCGGCCCGGGCCGCCCGGCTCGCATACGCGGCGTGCGGGGCGAAGAAGCCGATCGTGTTGTAGCCCCAGTAGTTGCTGAGCCCCATCCGGCCGAGCCGCTCCTCGGAGGCGAACTGGTGCACGGGCAGCAGCTCCACGGCCGTCACACCCAGACCGCGCAGGTAGTCGATCATGACCGGGTGCGCGAGACCCGCGTAGCTGCCGCGCAGCTCCTCCGGGATGTCGGGGTGCAGCTTCGTGAGGCCCGCGAGGTGGGTCTCGTAGATGACGGTGCGGTCGAGGGGGGTGCCGGGCCTGCCGACGCCGCCCCAGTCGAAGGCGGCATCCGTCACGACGGCACGCCATCCGTCGGGCGCGCGCACGATGCCGCGCGCATAGGGGTCCAGCAGCATCCGCCCGGGGTCGAAGTCGTGGCGGGGCCCCTCGGGGCCGTCGACCGCGAGCGCGTAGGGGGTGCCAGGCGCCAGCAGCGGGGTCGTGACGCTCCAGACGTCGCCCTCGCCGCGGGCGAGGGGGAGGCGCGCGGTGGGGGCGGGGTCGTCGGCGGATGCGAAGACGCACAGCTCGAGCGCTGTCGCGTGGGCGCTCCACACCCGCAGCACGCCGCCATCCGGGCCGGGGCTCACGCCCAGATCCCGGAGCGGATCGGCCGACGACATGACGTCTAGGTTAGGTGGTGCACGTGACGTGCTCGTACCCGCGGAGGAGGGCGCATGGCGGTCTATCTCGACCACGCCGCGACCTCGCCCATGCCGGATGAGGTGCTCGCCGCCTACACGCACGCGCTGCGGCTCGTCGGCAACCCGTCGTCGATCCACTCGGCGGGCCAGGCGGCGCGGGAGCTGCTCGAGTCGGGGCGCGAGGCGGTCGCCCGCGCGGTCGGGGCGGACCCCGTCGAGGTCGTGCTGACGAGCGGCGGCACCGAGTCGGTCAACCTCGCGGTGAAGGGGATGTTCTGGCACCGCAACGCGGGCGCCCGCCGCCCGCGGGTGATCGCCCCGCTCGGCGAGCACCACGCGAGCCTCGACGCGGTGCAGTGGCTGGAGCGTCACGAGGGTGCGCGCGTCGACTGGATCGAGCTCGACGGCGAGGGCCGCATCCGGCTCGACGCGCTCGCGGCGTCGCTCGCGACCGACCCCGACGAGGTCGCACTCGTGACGGCGCTCTGGGCCAACAACGAGGTGGGCACGGTGCAGCCGGTCGCCGAGCTCGTCGCGCTCGCGCACCGCTACGGCGTGCCCGTTCACCTGGACGCCGTGGCCGCGTTCGGGCAGGTGCCGATCGACGTGCACGCGGTGGGGGCGGATGCGGTGTCGCTGTCGGCGCACAAGGTCGGCGGGCCGGTGGGTGTCGGCGCCCTCGTGCTCGCGCGCGCCGCGAGCGTCGAGCCGCTGCTGCACGGCGGCGACCAGCAGCGCGGACGCTCCGGAACCCAGGATGCCGCGGGCGCCGCGGCGTTCGGCGTCGCGGCCCGGCGGGCGGTCGCCTCGCTCCCGCTCACCCGGGTGGCGGCGCTGCGCGACCGGCTCGTCGCGGGGGTGCTCGCGCGCGTGGACGGGGCGGTGCTGCGCGGGGCGCCGCTCGGGGCGGGGCGGGTGCCGGGCAACGCGCACTTCACCTTCGCGGGGGCCGACGGCGACGCGCTCCTCTACCTGCTCGACGCATCCGGCATCTCGGCCTCGACCGGGTCTGCCTGCCAGGCGGGCGTGCCGGAGCTCTCGCACGTGCTGCTCGCGATGGGCGTTCCCGAGGCGGAGGCCCGCGGGGCGCTGCGGGTGACGCTCGGCCACGACTCGACGGATGCCGACGTCGACGCCTTCCTCGCGGCGCTCCCGCCCGCCGTCGCCGGCGCCCGCGCCGCCGCCTCCTGACCCGCCCCGGCTCTGCTGTTGTGCAGGAGAACTGCTGTTGTGCAGGAAACCAGACGCGAGCAACGGATGCCGCCCCTGTGTTTCCGGGGTTGAGCCCGCACCAGGCCGGCAGAACTCCTGCACAACAGCAGAACTCCTGCACAACAGCACGCACGTGGTGCTCCCGTGCCCCCTCCGCTCCCGCTCCCGCCCCTGCCCCCGCTCCCGCGTCCCATCTCAAGGAACCCCGCAACCCATCTCAAGGAGTCGCCTCGCGCATCCGCCCCACCCGCCCCACCAGGCAACTCCACTCACACCGACTCCGTGAGATGGGTTGCCCGACTCCTTGAGATGGGACGACGTACCCTGGAGGGCGTGAAGGTTCTGGCGGCGATGAGCGGGGGCGTCGACAGCGCCGTCGCGGCCGCGCGCGCGGTCGAGGCCGGCCATGAGGTGGTCGGCGTGCACCTGGCGCTCAGCCGGATGCCGGGCACACTGCGCACCGGATCCCGCGGGTGCTGCACGATCGAGGACTCGATGGATGCCCGCCGCGCCGCCGCGAAGCTCGGCATCCCGTTCTACGTGTGGGACTTCTCCGAGAGATTCCGCGAGGACGTCGTCGACGACTTCATCGCCGAGTACGCCGCCGGCCGCACCCCGAACCCCTGCATGCGCTGCAACGAGCGGATCAAGTTCGCGGCCCTGCTCGACAAGGCCCTCGCGCTCGGCTTCGACGCGGTCGTCACGGGCCACTACGCCGAGGTGCGCCGGGGCCCGGATGGCGTGGAGCTGCACCGCGCCGCCGCCTGGGCGAAGGACCAGTCCTACGTGCTCGGCGTGCTGACCGCCGAGCAGCTGGAGCACGCGTGGTTCCCGCTCGGCGCGACGCCGTCCAAGGCGGAGGTGCGCGCGGAGGCGGAGGCGCGCGGGCTCAGCGTCGCGGCGAAGCCCGACAGCCACGACATCTGCTTCATCCCCGACGGCGACACCCGCGGCTGGCTCGCCGAGCACCTGCCGGACGAGGCGCGCGGCGCCGAGGCGGGCGCGATCCTCGAGCGCGACGGCACCCGGATCGGCACGCACCCGGGCGCCGCCGCCTTCACGGTCGGTCAGCGCAAGGGGCTCAACATCGGCTTCCCGGCACCCGACGGCAAGCCGCGTTTCGTGCTCGAGGTGCGCCCCGTCACGAACGAGGTCGTGGTCGGCCCGCGCGAGGCGCTCGCGGTCTCCGAGCTCGCCGGTTCCCGCTACACGTGGGCGGGGGCGGCCCCCGCGGATGCCGCATCCGGTTTCGCGTGCGAGGTGCAGGTGCGTGCGCACGGCGACCCCGTGCCGGCGCGCGCCGTCGTCGACGCCGGCGAGCTCGTCATCCGCGTCGATGCGCCGATCGAGGGCGTGGCACCCGGCCAGACCGCTGTCGTCTACGTGGGCACGCGGGTCGTGGGTCAGTGCACGATCGACCGCACGGTCTCGGCCGTGCCCGCGTCCGTGCCCGCCGGCTGAGCCGCCGCCGCCCGAACGCGCCGGCCCGCGGCCGCCCGCGCGTCAGCCGGCCCGCAGCATCCGCACGACGCACGTGTCGTCGGTCGCGAACGGCTCGAGCCGCGCCACGGTGCGGGTGCCCTCCAGCATCCGCTCGACGAAGCCGCGGTGCACGGCGCAGACGACCTGCGGATGCGCGCGCGCCGCGTCGCGGAACGGGCAGGCCCGCAGCGTGATCGCGGTGTTGTCCGCACCAGCGGATGCGGATGCGGGCGTGGGCGCAGGCACAGGCGCGGATGTGGGCGCAGGCACAGGCACGGGCGCGGGTGCGGGCGTCGGCGCGAAGCCGAGCCGGTCGAGTGCCGCGACGACCGCCTGCTCCGGATGCTGCGCCTCCGCCGCGGGGTAGCTCGCCGCCCACGCGCGCCCGGCCTCCACGGCATCCGCTTCGCCGTGCGGGGTGCCGGCGAGCGCCGCGGCGAGCACGCCGATGAGCCGCGTGCGGGTGTCGTCGTCGCGGGCCGCGCCGGTGGCGTCGTAGACGACGCGCGGCCGTCCGCGGCGGGCCTCGGGGCGGGTCGCGCGGGCGGCGAGCCCGGCCTCGGCGAGCCGTTCGAGGTGGAAGCGGGCGGTGGTGAGGTGCAGTCCGAGCGCGGCGGCGACGGCGGCGGCGTCGTGCGGCACGGCGTGCTCCCGCAGCAGCGCGAGCACGCGCGCGCGGGTGGGGGCGGTGTCGCCGACGGGGGAGGGCACGGCCGCGAGCCTAGTCGAATAAAAAGGAACTCGATACACTCAAATCGTGACGCTCTCCGCATCCCGAACCGGTGTCGACCTCGTGCTCGGCGAGGGCGCGGCCCTCGTCGCGGCGGTGCCGGTCGAACCCGGCCGCGTGCGCTCCCGCAAGCTCTTCGCCGGAGCGGGAACCACCATCATGGGCCTCGCGCTCGACGGCGGCGCGGTCATGCGCGAGCATCGCGCGCCCGTGCCGATCCTCGTGCAGCTCGTCGAGGGCGAGGCGGTGCTCGAGGTCGACGGGCGCCGGATCGCGCTCGTGCCCGGCACGCTCGTGCACCTCGAGGCGGGGGTGCGCCACCAGGTCGAGGCGCTCACCGTGAGCCGCCTGCTGCTGACGCTCCTCGGCGGCCCGCGCGCCGAGGAGGTGGCCGCGTGACGACCATCTTCCACATCGCCCTCGCCGACGACTGGGAGGCGAGCGTCGGGCAGGGCGAGTACGAGGCGGCGACCCGCGGGGTGCTCTACGAGCCGGGCGGGCACATCCGGGCGACCACGGCATCCGGGGTGCGCGCCGTGCTCGAGGGGCGCTACCGCGACGTGCGGCTGCCGCTGCTGCTCGTGCGGCTCGACGCCGAGGCGCTCGACGCGGCGGGGTCGAGCGTCGAGTTCGGGCCGGATGACGTGGTGCGCATCCGCGGCACGATCCCCTCGGGCGATCCGGATGTCGTGCGCGGCACCGATGAGCTCGTGCGGGACGCGGACGGCTGGCGGCTGCCGCAGCTGTAGGCGTGGTCGGTGGCGCGTTTTAGGCTGAACGCGTGACCGACGAGCTGCAGTCCGCGCACGCCGAGGCGGAGGCGCTCACCGCGCGCATCCTCGAGCTGCGCGAGGCGTACTACGACCACGACACGAGCCTCGTCGACGACGCCGAGTACGACGCCATGATGCACCGGCTCGAGGAGCTCGAGCGGCTGTTCCCCGAGCTGCAGAGCCAGGACTCGCCCACCCAGACGGTCGGCGGCGGCACCGCCGAGACGGGGCTCGCCACCATCACCCACGCCGAGCGCATGCTGAGCCTCGACAACGTCTTCTCGCTCGAGGAGCTCGGCGACTGGTGCGCCAAGACGGCGGATGCGGCGGGCCGCCCGGTGCGCTGGCTCACCGAGCTGAAGATCGACGGCCTCGCGATCAACCTGCGCTACGAGCACGGCGTGCTCACGAGCGCCGCCACGCGCGGCGACGGGCGGGTCGGCGAGCTCGTCACCGAGAACGCGCTGCGGCTCGCCGACATCCCGGAACGGCTCTCGGGCACCGGCCACCCCGCGCTCGTCGAGGTGCGGGGCGAGGTGTTCATCCCGGTCGCCGCGTTCGAGGCGCTCAATGAGCTGCAGGCCGAGCTGCGCGAGCGCGCCTTCCAGGAGGCGGCGGAGCGCGCGGCGGGGCGCTCGGGTTCCTTCGACGAGGAGAAGGCGCGCACGGCCGCCGCGCGCCGGTTCCCGGCGTTCGCGAACCCGCGCAATGCGGCATCCGGGGGGCTGCGCCAGCAGCTCGACAAGAAGGAGGGGCTCGAGCGGGAGGCCGCGCTCGCCCGCATCGGCTCGCTGCGGCTCTACGTGCACGGCCTCGGCGCCTGGCCCGACCCGCCGGTCGCGGCGCAGAGCGAGATCTACGAGCTGCTCGCCGGATGGGGGCTGCCCGCGACGCCCTACAGCCGGGTCGCATCCGAGGTGGCGGGGGTGCTCGACTTCGTCGCGCACTACGGCGAGCACCGGCACGACGTCGAGCACGAGATCGACGGCATCGTCGTGAAGGTCGACGAGCTGGCGCTGCACGACGAGCTGGGGGCGACCTCCCGCGCCCCGCGCTGGGCGATCGCCTACAAGTACCCGCCCGAGCAGGTGAACACGCGGCTGCTCGACATCGTCGTCTCGGTCGGCCGCACGGGCCGCGCGACCCCGTTCGCCGTCATGGAGCCCGTGCGGGTCGCCGGCTCGACCGTGCGGCAGGCGACCCTGCACAACCAGGACGTCGTCAAGGCCAAGGGCGTGCTCATCGGCGACACGGTCGTGCTGCGCAAGGCCGGCGACGTCATCCCCGAGGTGCTGGGGCCCGTGGTCGAGCTGCGCGACGGATCCGAGCGCGAGTTCGTGATGCCGGCGAACTGCCCCGAGTGTGGCACCCCGCTCGCCCCCGCCAAGGAGGGCGACGTCGACCTGCGCTGCCCCAACTCGCGCGCCTGTCCCGCGCAGGTGCGGGGGCGCGTCGAGCACATCGGATCGCGCGGCGCGCTCGACATCGAGGGGCTCGGCGAGGTGGGCGCCGCGGCCCTCACCCAGGCGGAGGTCGCGGCCCCGCTCGAGACGGAGGCGGGCCTGTTCGAGCTCACCCTCGAGCAGCTCATGCCGATCGAGGTCGTGGTGCGCGACGCCGAGACGGGTGAGCGGCGCGTGCTCGACGACGGCGAGTACGACGTGCGCACGCCCTACCGCAACCGGGTGATGAGCTACCCGCCGGGAACCGAGCAGATGGACGCCGCCGAGCGCCGCCGGGCCGGCATCCGCAAGGACCACGCGACGTATGTGCCGTCGGAGGCGGCGGGCACGCTCCTGCGCGAGCTCGAGAAGGCGAAGACCAAGGAGCTGTGGCGCTTTCTCGTGGCGCTCAACATCCGCCACGTCGGGCCGGTCGCGGCGCGGGCGCTCGCCGACTGGTTCGGCTCGCTCGCCGCCATCCGCGCCGCCACCCGCGAGGAGCTGGCCGCGGTGGACGGCGTCGGCGGCATCATCGCGGATGCCGTGCTCGCCTGGTTCGAGGTCGACTGGCACGTCGAGATCGTCGAGCGGTGGACCGCCGCAGGGGTGCCGTGGCAGACCCCGGGGCACCCGGGCCCGGGGAAGGCGGCCGAGATCGAGGGGCCGCTGTCGGGTCTCACGGTCGTGGTGACGGGGTCGATGCCCGAGCACTCGCGCGACGGCGCACAGGAGGCGGTGATCGCCGCGGGCGGCAAACCCGCCTCGAGCGTGAGCAAGAAGACCGACTACGTGGTGGTGGGCCCCGGCGCCGGGTCGAAGGCGACGAAGGCGGCCGAGCTCGGCATCCCGGTGATCGAGGCGGACGACTTCGCGCGCTTCCTCGCCGAGGGGCCGTCGATGCTCGACTGAGCTCGGCGGGTCACCGCGCGGTGGCAGCCCGGCACCGATGCCGAATCGTGAGATCTTGTCGACGCATGCCCGCGCTAGAATGACTCGTCTGCCGCTGAGTCGCTGGGGAAGGGCATTCAGCTGTTCCAGATCGCTGTGATGTTGGTCACCCCGGTCGCTCTCGCCGGGGCCTTCGCCGTGCCCGCGATCCCCGCGGTCCCCGCCGTGCCGCCGACGACGGATGCGGTGGCCGCCGCCCCGTTCCAGGGTGCCCCGGCCCAGCTGGGGGCGGGCACCACGAGCCTTCCCGCCGCCGACCCCGTCGGCGGGCCCGCCGTGCCGCTCGACCGGCTGCGCGGCATCACCCTGCTCGACCGACTCGACTCGATGCCGCGCGGCGACGTGCAGAGATTCCTCGACGCGCATCCGGATGCCGTGACCGGGATGCTCGCCGCGCCGCCCCGGGCGAGCGAGGTCGCCACCTGGTGGGCGGGGGCGCCGCAGTCGGGCCGCGGGATGCTGCGCGAACTCGCCCCGCAGCTCGTCGGCAACCTCGAGGGGGTGCCGTACGGCACGCGCGACCTCGCCAACCGCTCGGTGCTCGGCGCCGCGGCACAGGACCTCGACAGGCGGCTGGGCGGGTTCGTGGGACGAGCCGAGCGTGCCGAGCTGGACGCGCGGCGGCACATGCTCGCCGAGGTCGAGCGAGCCCTGACCGAGTCGGGGGAGCCCCGCTCGCTCGTGAGCCTCGACGTGGACGGCGGCGGCCGAGCGGTCGTCGTCGTGGGCGACCTCGCGACCGCGGACTACGTCGACTTCCTCATCCCGGGCATGTTCTTCGGCGTCGACGCGCAGATCGCGGCCTGGACCACGACCGCCCACACGCTCGTCGCCGACCAGCAGGAGCGGCTGCGTGCGCAGGGCTCGACCGCCACCGTCGCGGCCGTCGCCTGGATCGGCTACACGACGCCGAGCCTGCTCAACGTCGCCTCCATGGAGCTCGCGCGCGAGGGGCGCGACGCGCTCACCGCATCCCTGCAGGGCCTTCGTGCCGCGCGCGGCGACGACCAGCCGCACGTCGCGGTTCTCGCGCACTCCTACGGCTCGACGGCCGCGCTGCTCGCGCTCGCCGAGGAGGACGTGTGGGTCGACGCGCTCGCCCTCGTCGGCTCGCCCGGCAGCCCCGCCCGCTCCGCCGAGGAGCTGCACGTGGCCGACGGCAACGTGTGGGTGGGGGCCGCGGAGTGGGACCCGATCCCGGCATCCGGTGTGTTCGGCAGCCAGCCGCTGGCGCGCAGCTACGGGGCGCGACTGTTCTCGGTGGAGGAGGGCACGGATCCGCTCACGGGCGCGCACCTCGGCGGTGCCGTCAGCCACAACGACTACTTCGCGCCGGGCAGCATGTCGCTGCGCAACCTCGCGCTCATCGGGCTCGGCGAGGGCGGGCTCGTGACGGGGCCCGGGCACGATCGCGACGACTTCGTGCGCAGCCTCACCCGCATCCGGTGAGTCCGCTCGCCTCCTAGGATGGAGGGCGTGTCTGAGATCACTCCGGAAGTCGTGCGCCACCTCGCGCACCTCGCACGTATCGGCCTGACCGACGACGAGGTGCAGCGTCTCACCGGGGAGCTCGGGCAGATCGTCGACGCGGTCGCCACCGTGCGCGAGGTCGCGACCCCCGAGGTGCCGGCCACGAGCCACCCGATCGCGCTCGGCACGGTCACCCGCCCGGATGTCGTGGGCACCCCGCTCACGCCCGAGCAGGCGCTCGCGGGCGCGCCCGAGCGCGACGGCGACTACTTCAAGGTGACCTCGATCCTGGGGGAGGAGCAGTGAGCGGCGCGGAGGGCCTCGTCACGAAGTCGGCGGCCGAGCTGGCCTCGCTGCTGGATGCCGGGGAGGTGTCGAGCGTCGAGCTCACGCAGGCGCACCTCGAGCGCATCGCGGCCGTCGACGGCGACGTGCACGCCTTCCTGCACGTGAGCGAGAACGCGCTCGACACCGCTGCGGCGGTCGACAGGGCGCGCGCCGCGGGAGAGGCATCCGGTCTCGCGGGTGTTCCGGTGGCGATCAAGGACGTGCTCTGCACCCTCGACATGCCCTCCACCTCGGGCTCGAAGATCCTCGAGGGATGGGTGCCGCCGTACGACGCGACGGTCGTCGCGCGGATGCGGGCCGCCGGCCTCGTTCCGCTCGGCAAGACCAACATGGACGAGTTCGCGATGGGCTCCTCCACCGAGCACTCGGCCTACGGCGCCACCCACAACCCGTGGGACCTCTCCCGCATCCCGGGCGGATCCGGTGGAGGCTCGGCGGCGGCGGTCGCCGCGTTCGAGGCCCCGCTCGCGCTCGGCTCCGACACGGGCGGCTCGATCCGCCAGCCGGCGGCCGTGACCGGCTCGGTGGGGGTCAAGCCCACCTACGGCGGCGTCTCGCGCTACGGCGCGATCGCGCTCGCCTCCTCCCTTGACCAGGTGGGCCCCGTGACCCGCACGGTGCTCGACGCGGGCCTGCTGCACGACGTGATCGGCGGGCACGACCCGCGCGACTCCACCTCGATCCCGGATGCGTGGCCGTCGTTCGCGGATGCCGCGCGCGCGGGCCGTCGTGAGGGTGCCGTGAAGGGGCTGCGCATCGGCGTGGTGACCGACCTGGCGGGCGGCGAGGGCTTCCAGCCCGGTGTCGTGCAGCGCTTCGAGGAGGCGCTCGCGCTGCTGGAGGCCGAGGGTGCGGAGATCGTGCCGGTGTCGGCGCCCTCGTTCCGCTACGCGATCGCCGCGTACTACCTGATCCTCCCGGCCGAGGCCTCGAGCAACCTGGCCAAGTTCGACTCGGTGCGCTTCGGGCTGCGGGTCACGCCGGACGGCCAGCCGACCGTCGAGGACGTCATGTCTGCGACCCGCGAGGCGGGCTTCGGCGACGAGGTGAAGCGCCGCATCATCCTCGGCACCTACGCGCTCTCGGCGGGCTACTACGACGCCTACTACGGCTCGGCGCAGAAGGTGCGCACGCTCATCCAGCGCGACTTCGACGCGGCGTTCGCCTCGGTGGACGTGCTGGCGACGCCGTCGGCCCCGACCACGGCGTTCGAGCTGGGCTCGAAGATCGACGACCCGCTCGCGATGTACCTCAACGACCTGACGACGATCCCGGCGAACCTGGCGGGCGTGCCCGGCATCTCGCTGCCCTCGGGTCTCGCGCCGGAGGACTCCCTGCCGGTCGGCATCCAGTTCATGGCCCCCGCCCGCGAGGACGCCCGCCTCTACACGGTGGGCGCCGCCCTCGAGCAGCTGCTCGAGGCGCAGTGGGGCGGTCCGCTGCTGGCGCAGGCCCCCGCGCTGTAGCCGGCCCGGCCGCCGCCGCGCCGCCCCTCCGCCGGTGCCGCCCCTCCGCCGGTCGAGTAGCAGGTCGCCGTAGGTGCCGCCCCCTCCGCCGGTCGAGTAGCAGGTCGCCGTAGGTGCCGCCCCCTCCGCTGGTCGAGTAGCAGGTCGCCGTAGGCGACCGCGTGTCGAGACCCCGTTGACGCCGCGGGTAGGACTCGCGCCTGCACACCCCCGTGCACCCCGCGTGCGGGGGATCTCGATACACCGCGCTGGCGCGCGGCACTCGATCAGCGGGTGGGCCGCACGCAGCGCGGCACTCGATCAGCGGGTCGGCCGCACGCAGCGCTGCACTCGACCCGCGGGTGCCGCGCACCGCGCACGGCGGCCGACCCGCGGAGGGTGGTGTGGCACCGCGTCAGAGTCGGGCGAGCAGTTGAGCGATGCGGATGTGGGTCTGAAAGCTCGCCACCATCTCGCGCCCGCCGTGGAAGTTGAGCACCACGCTCGTGCCGCGTTCGGCGTCGGTGAAGAGGTGCGTGGCGAGGGAACCGAGGTGTCCGACCGGGTGCGGGAGGCCGCGGAGCAGGGGGCTGAACCCGGCGAAGTCGAGGCGCATGGTGCCGAGTCCATAGCGGATGCCGGCCCGGAAGCGGGCGCGCGGGCGCGACATCCGGGCCCACGTGTCGGGGGAGACGAGGGTGCCGTCGCTCAGCGCGCGGCCGAGTCGGGCGATATCGTCGGTCGTGGCGACGACCCCGCCACCGGCCCATCCGCAGCTGACGCTCGTGTACCGCGACACCTCGACGCCGCGCAGGTGGATGGGAGCGATGCGCGGGGGGCCGGGCTCGCGCAGCCAGAGCGCGCTCGTGGTCATGCCTGCGGGCTTCAGCACACGTCTCCGCAGCAGCGTCGTGTAGTCGGCGCCGTTCACGACCTCGAGCGCGCGGCCCAGCAGCACGTATCCGGTGTCCGAGTAGGCGAAGCGCTCACCGGGCCGAGCCACGGGCCGCTGATGTTCGCGTGAGAAGTCGAGCAGCTCGGCGGGGTGCCAGCGGTGGTCGGGGTCGTCGAGCACGCGGCGGATGAAACGCGGGCCGGTGACGGTGGGTCCCTCGAAGTAGTCGGCGGCGCCGGAGGTGTGCCCGAGCAGCTGCTCGATGGTCGCGCCGGGCACCGCGAACAGGCTCGCGAGCTCGTCACCACCGAGGATCTCGTCGATGCGCGTGGTCCAGTCGACGCGGCCGGATTCGACGTCCTGGGCCACGAGCGCGGCCGTGGCGAGCTTGCCGATCGAGGCGGCGTGGAACGGGAGGTCCTCGCCGTGCCGGTACAGCATCCCGGGTGCCTCGACGCGAACCTGGGGAGCGGGGAGCCCGCGGCGGGCGCGGTGCCGGGTGACGCGGTCGAGGTGTCGGTCGAGGCTCGCGGTGATCGCGTCGGTGGTCAGCGGGCGGGGCATGGCAGTCTGGCCTCTCGGGCGGGCAGCGATGATATTACGAAAAGTAATATACAAGCCGGGAGGAGCGTGATGGCGTTCGTGGTGTTGGGACTGCTCATGCTCGCCCCGCACACGATCTACGAGCTCAACAAGCAGTTCGAGCGGACGATCTCGCTGTTCTACCGCGCGAGCCTCGGCAGCCTGCGGTCGGCCCTGAACGGTCTGCTAGAGCGCGGCGAGGTCGAGTTCGAGGAGCTCGTCGACCGCGGACGCGCAAAAAAGGTGTACCGGCCGACGGATGCGGGGCGCGCGGCGTTCTTCGTGTGGCTGACGGCGCCGGTCTCGGGCGCAGACCTCGAGACGACGGCGCTGTCGAAGCTGTTCTTCCTGGGGCTGCTTCCGGATGCTGCGGCGCGGCGCGCGGTGCTCGACGACATCGTCGAGCGCGCGGCGTCCGACACATCCGCGTTGGAGGCGTTCGACGAGGAACTCGAGAGGATGGCGGTGCCCCCGCAGTTCGCCGAGGTGTTCCGCTACCAGCGGGCGACCCTCACATACGGGCTCGGGTCGCACCGCTTCGGACGTGACTTCTTCGCGGCGCTGCGGGACGCGGAGGAGCCCGGCACCTCGCCCAGCTGACCGCGCCGCAGCATCCGTGGTGCGTCGCGTCGTGCCGCCCGTCCGCACGTGCGCGCCCACCGCATCCGCCCCGCCTAGAATCGAACCCATGGCCAAGCCCGATCTCATGGACTTCGACAAGGCGCTCGAGCTGTTCGAGCCGGTGCTCGGTTTCGAGGTGCACGTCGAGCTCTCGACCGCCACCAAGATGTTCAGCGACGCCCCGAACCCGGCGGCGCCCGGCGGCTTCGGCGCCGCCCCGAACACGCAGATCACCCCGCTGTGCCTCGGGCTGCCCGGCAGCCTGCCCGTGGTGAACGCCACCGCTGTCGAGTACTCGATCTCGCTCGGCCTGGCGCTCGGATGCCAGATCGCCGCATCGAGCCGCTTCGCCCGCAAGAACTACTTCTACCCCGACCTCGCGAAGAACTACCAGATCAGCCAGTACGACGAGCCGATCGCCTTCGAGGGCTCGCTCGAGGTGGAGCTCGAGGACGGCACGAGCGTGACCGTGCCGATCGAGCGCGCGCACATGGAGGAGGACGCCGGCAAGCTCACCCACGTGGGCGGCACGACGGGCCGCATCCAGGGGGCCGAGTACTCGCTCGTCGACTACAACCGCGCGGGCGTGCCGCTCGTCGAGATCGTCACGAAGCCGATCTTCGGCACGGAGCACCGCGCGCCCGAGGTGGCGAAGGCCTACGTGTCGACCGTGCGCGAGGTTGCCCGTTCGCTCGGCATCTCGGAGGCGCGGATGGAGCGCGGCAACCTGCGCTGCGACGCGAACGTGTCGCTGCGGCCGCGCACCTCGCCGGCGGCCGAGCTGACGGGCAGCCACGACGCATCCGTCGACCCGCACCCCGAGGTGAAGCTCGGCATCCGCACCGAGACGAAGAACGTGAACTCGTTCCGCTCGGTGGAGCGCGCGGTGCGCTACGAGATCCAGCGCCAGGCGGCGATCCTCGCCGCGGGCGGCACGATCACGCAGGAGACGCGCCACTGGCACGAGGATCGCGGGGTCACCTCCGCCGGCCGCCCGAAGTCGGATGCGGACGACTACCGCTACTTCCCCGAGCCCGACCTGCTGCCGATCGAGCCGAGCCCCGAGCTCATCGAGCGTCTGCGCGCGGCCCTGCCCGAGTCGCCGGCCGTGCGCCGCCGCCGCCTGCAGCAGGCGTGGGGCTTCACCGACCTCGAGTTCCGCGATGTGAACAACGCGGGCCTGCTGGTCGAGGTGGAGGAGACCGTGGCCGCGGGTGCCGCGCCCGCCCAGGCCCGCAAGTGGTGGACGGGCGAGATCGCCCGCATCGCGAACACCCGCTCCGCGGAGCCGGCGGAGCTCGTGTCGCCGCTCGACGTCTCGGAGCTCATCGCACTCGTCGAGTCGGGCGAGCTGACCGACCGCCTCGCCCGCCAGGTGCTCGAGGGCGTCATCGAGGGGGAGGGCCGCCCGTCCGAGGTGGTCGAGAAGCGGGGCCTCAAGGTCGTCTCGGACGACGGCGCCCTCATCGCCGCGATCGACGAGGCCCTCGCCGCCCAGCCCGACGTGCTCGAGAAGATCCGCGACGGCAAGGTGCAGGCCGCCGGCGCCGTGATCGGCGCCGTCATGAAGGCCATGAAGGGCCAGGCGGATGCGGCCCGCGCGCGCGAGCTGGTGCTGGAGCGCGCGACGCAGGGCTGACGCCGAGGCTGCATCGAAGTGGCAGTCCTTGCCCCTTCTGGGCTGGTGAAGGGGCCGAAGGTGCCACGTGAAATGCCGTCCGTAGCGGTGCGCCGGGCATGCCGCCTATCGAAGCTCCCGCACGCGCGGATGCGTAGAGATGGGATCGGAGATCCACCCGTAGTTGTCGGGCGGTCGTCGATGAGTGCTACTTCTCGTCGGACTCGTCAACGGACGACAGCGCGGTCGACACAAGAGCCGGGGCAACGCTCGTGTCTACCTCGACCTCATCCTGTGCGCGCAACCGAGGCGGTGCCGCCGACCAGGGCTTCAGCACCTGGCCGATTTCTTCGTAGGTCGTCTCGACCGCGTTGAGCACCGAGTCGATGAACCCACCACGACCGCTGCCGCGCTTCGCCCCCATTGGGAAGCTGCGCGCGACGGTGAACGACTTGAGTTCCTTCGTCGGGTCACTGACGAGCTTCGCGGGCGCGTCTCTCAGATCGCGAAGCAGCTCCGCCGTCGCAACGCGTGAACGTGCAGCGAAGGCCTCGACTCGCGTGCTGTCGGGCGCGGACTTCAGCTGTCGGAGCAGCCAGTTGACTCGGGTCAGCGCCCGCCCCTCGCGTGGTGCATCGATGTCGAACGAGCACGTCACCTTCGATGCCCGAAGATCGGCGGTGACGCGAAGCGGCGAGACGGCGTTCGGAATGCGGAGGTCACCGGAGAGAACTCCTTCAGTAACGAGCCGGGATGCCAATGCATTCGTGCGCATGCTTGGGTTTTCAGACTCGGCGCGGCTCAACACCGGAATCACCTCAGTGCCGAGCTGGCGTCCGAGGCGAAGACACGCGAACCGGAGGAGCGCATCGAAGCGAAGCGACACCTCCGCTGCGGTCTTGTCGTTCGCGCGCAGAGTCCCCGAGGTGACGGCCTCGCGAACGGAAACCCAGCTTGAACCCATGTCGTCAAATTCGAGAGCCCCCGACTTCGGGTGTTCCAGGTATCGGATCAGTTCGCCGAGAATCCAGGATTGATCTGGATCCGCGACGCCCCGGAACTGCCTTTGGAGCACGGCGTGCGAGAGGATTTCAGTCCAGGAGTAGTGGTGCAGGCGTACCTTCCGAAGTTTGCGGCGATCGACGACGGTTGGATGCGACCCCGCCGTCGCCGGGAGCTCGTTTGAGATCGTGATGAGGTAGTCGTATCCGTGGTCACGAGCCACATCGAGGTACTGCTCTAGCTGCTCGGTAGCGAGTTCGTTCGAGCCGGTCTTGACCTCGACGAGTGCGGTCCATTCTTTTGAACCTCGCTTCACACGGATCAACCCGTCTGGAAAGATTCGCCGACCGTCGGACAAGTCGAACGGCACCTCGATGAAGGTTTCGACGTTTCCCGCGGGCGCCCCGAGTGGGCCCAGCACGGAACGAGCGAACTCACGAACCGCGCTCATCACGGCGAGCAAAGCTGATGTCGCCCGCCGTTCCTGCTCCTCCGCGCCGTTGATCCCGGACGTGGGGATCAGCCGGGCAGCGTTCCAGGTCTGCTGTTCGGCCACGAAACCTCCTCGCGCTCGACTTCATCGTCTCGGACGCCAGTCTCGCCGTTCGAGGTTGTGATCGTCTACCGCGCGTTCGGGGGCGGACGATGCGGGTCGAGCCCGACGATTTGTGCCGAATGCTCCTCATGATTGAGACTCCGTGCTCGGTCGTGCTCCACATCGACCTGCCCGTGAGAATCGCGCGGCTCCGCGGATGCCGCCCGCGTGCGCGAGCTCGTGCTGGAGCGCGCGACGCAGAGCTGACCCCGCCGTCGTCCACCCGCGCGAGGCCGCCGGGTCGCCCGCCTGCGGCAGAATCTCCCGCATGAGCGCGAAGATCGACCTCAAGCGCGAGCTCGACGGCTACCGGGCGAAGGTGGGCGAGTTCCGCATGCTCGAGGTGCCGCCGCACCGCTACCTCGCGATCGACGGTGTGGGCGACCCGAACACCGCCGCGTTCGCCGAGGCGACATCCGCCCTCTACCCGCTCGCCTACGCGGTCAAGTTCGCGAGCCGCCGCGAGCACGATCGCGACTTTGTCGTCATGCCGCTCGAGGGCCTGTGGTGGGCGGATGACATGGCCGCCTTCACCGCCCGCCGCGACAAGACGCGCTGGAGCTGGACGCTGCTGATCCTGCAGCCCGAGTGGGTTGATGCAGCCCTCGTGGACGGGGCCCGGCAGGTGGTCGAGGCGAAGGGCGCGCCCGCGCGGCTCGCCGACATCCGCTTCGAGACCCTCGACGAGGGGCGATGCGTGCAGACGCTTCACCTCGGGCCGTTCGACGCCGAGGGGCCGGTGCTCGCCCGGATGCACGACGAGGTCATCCCCGCGCACGGCCTGCGCATGACGGGCCGCCACCACGAGATCTACCTGAGCGACCCGCGCCGCACCGCGCCCGAGCGGTTGCGCACGATCCTGCGGCAGCCGGTGGGATGAGGCGGCAGCCGGTCGGGCGAGGCGCCTACCCGTCGTCGCGCACGCCGAGGCGGTCGACCGCGAGGAACCCGGGGGCGGCGGGCGCCACGACGTGGAAGGTGACGTCGTCGTCGGCGAGCGTGTCGTCGCCGCAGAAGCGTGCGGCCGTATCGCCGCCGGCCGCGTCATCCGCCGAACCGAGAGCGAGCACCGTCGACTCGGGGGTGCCGCCGTGCATGAGGGTCACCGCGACGTCCGCACGGTACGGTTCCTGCCGCGCGTCGACGCCGCGGGTGAACGACAGCACCAGGCACGTGCCACCGCCCGAGATGATCGCGGTGCGGAAGTCGGAGACCGCCGGGGGCAGCACCGTGGCGGGCGGTCCCTCGGCGAACAGCGCGTCGGGCACCTCGCCGGGGGCCGCGGGCCACTCGCCGAAGACCTCGCGGTAGAGGTCGTCGCGGATCGACAGCACCACGTCCTCGTCGGTGAGCGGCACCTCCGTGTCGGAGAGCGACGCCCGCACGTCGTCCGAGACGCTCACCTCGTCGCCGAACACGGCGCGCGCCGCCGGCATCCAGTCGACGTGGCGGTCGAGGCCCCGTCGCACGATCAGCACCACGCTCCCGTCGGGGGAGTAGCCGTCGTTGATCGACCACGCGGCCGCCGCCATCGCGCGCAGGAACTGCTCACCGTCGGCGATGTGCACCTCGGGCGAGATCGACACCCACAGCATCAGGTCGAGCCCGCGCGACGAGAACAGTCCGCCCTCGCCCGGGTTGTACCAGGGGACCGAGTACGCATCCGCGCCGTCGATGCCGGGCACCGTCTCGAGGGCGGCGCCGAGCTCGGCGGAGGGGACGCCCCCGTCCCGAGGATGGTTCTGGTAGCCGTCGCATCCGACGAGCGCCGCCGCGGTCAGCAGCAGGGCGACGGATGCGGCGAGAGCGCGCGGCTTCAGCAGTCCGCCTGCGTGAAGGTCAGGGCGTAGCTCTCGCCCGTCGACTCGACCAGGTAGATGTACTTCATGGCGATGTCGTGGTCGAGGATCTCGCGGGTCTCCTTCGTCGAGCAGAGCCCGGGCAGCACGATGCCGGTCAGCACCTCCTCGGTGACGGCCGCGGGGTCGACGTCGACAAGCGTGTAGTCGTAGCGGATGGCGTCGCTCTCGGCCGTGATCGCGGTGAAGATCGTGACCTGGTCGATCTGCTGCGGCAGGTCGAACATCTCGAGCGCCTGCTCGACGCCCTTCTCGATGATCTCCTGCTTGGAGGGCCCGCTCAGCGCGCTGAGGCCGGCGCGCACACCGAACGCGACGAGCGCGGCGACGACGACGCCGCCGATGGCGCCGAGCACCTTCACCGTGCGCGACGACTTCTTGGCGGGCGCATCGGCCGGGGTGGCGACGGCTGCCGCCTCGGGGGTGACGGATGCGTCGCCCGCGGGGGACGGGGTGGCTGCGGTCGGGTCGGTCACGAGTGCTCCTTGAGTGGTGGCGGTGTGTCGAGCGTAACGACAGCAGCGGTCCCCGCGCGCACATCCGCATGGGGAGCGCTCCCCGTTCCCATCCGCGGCCCGCGCCGCGCTGACTCAGCGGCGCCTCAGCGGCGCACGAGGTAGCGCAGGTAGACGCAGCCGCCCGCGAAGCGGCGCTCCTCCCGAAGCTCCAGATCGAGGCGGATGCCGTGGGCCAGGTACGGCGACCCACCGCCCAGCAGCACGGGCGCCACGAGCAGATGCAGCTCGTCCAACAGTCCGGCCCGCGCCGCCTCGGAGGCGAGGATGCCGCCGCCGATGCCGATCGGCGCATCCGACTCGGCCTTCCAACGCGCCACCTCATCCGCGTCGAAGCTGCTGCGCAGCCGGGCCCGCCGCATCCGGGTCTCGGCGAGGGTGCGCGAGTACACGACCTTGTCGACGTCGCGCCACTGCCGCTCCCACTCGGCGGATGCGGGGGTGAGGGTGGCGGGGTCGACGTCGTCCCAGAACAGCATGACGTCGTGGTCGCGCCGCCCCGAGAGCATGAGCCGCACGGGGCGGAACAGCTCGTTGATGAAGCCGTGCGTCTGCTCGTCGGGCACGCTCCAGTCGAAGCGGCCGTCGGCATCCTCGCGGTAGCCGTCGAGCGACACCGTCGAGAAGTAGATGAGCGGCGCGGGCATCAGGCGGGCCAGGCGCCGATGATGACCGCCATCACGACGAGCGTCACGAGCTCGTGTGCGCAGTTGAGGATCGTGAGGCCCACGGGTCGCCGGTCGAATTGGTCGTGCGTGACGAAGCGCGCCGCGGTGAACCCCGCCCACAGGATCACCGCCGTCAGCACCGTGTTCCAGAAGAAGCTGCCGCCGTAGAAGTCGAACGACAGGTAGGCGGCGCCCGCGAGCACCCACGCGCTCACGAAGCTCACCACGAGCGTCACCACGAGCGGCCGCATGAACGGCCCGCCGTCGTTCGGGTCGATGCCCGACTTCTTCATCCAGTAGTTGCCGAACACCTTCGGGGTGTACCAGATCGAGCCCACCACCATGCTCGACAGGGTGGCCAGCACCACCGCGATGTAGTTGATCTGCGGAACGTCCATCGCGCGTCTCCCTCGACGGTTCGGATGCCGCCGATGCTAGTCCCGTCGGTGGCCGGGCGCGCGGCTCTCGCGTGCCGTCTACATGGCGAACCGCCCCGTTCACCCGCTCAGGGCGGGTGAGGGGGCGGTTCAGCATGTAGACGGCCCGCGACCGGCCGGTCATGCGGGCATGCGGCCATGCAGCCAGACGGTCAGCCGACCAGCGGATCAGCCGGCGGGCGGAACCCGGAAGCCCTTCGCGAGATTCTCCCGCAGCTCCTCGGCGTTCTGCCGCACGACGTACGCCGGACGGTCGCGCTCGAGGCGCCACGACTCCGAGAGGGGGCCCGCCGACACGGTGTCGAAGCCGAGCTCGTCGTAGAGCGCCGTCACCAGCTCGACCGCCTCGGGGAAGTCGGATGCGGTGCCGAGCGCCCGCCGGTTCGGCGTGCCCGCCGGCGTGCCGTCGGTCGTGATGTGCGGCGCCTGGATGTGGTTGAACGCCTTGACGACCTTCGAGGTGGGCAGGTGCTCCTGCAGCATCCCCGAGGTTGTCGTCTCGCCCGCGTCGAGGGCGGGGATGTGCCCGTCGCGCTCGAAGTAGTAGTTGTTGGTGTCGAGCACGATCTTGCCGGCGAGCGGCTCCACCGGCACCTCGCGGTAACGGTTGAGCGGCACCGTGACGACCGCCACATCCGCCGCCTCCGCCGCCTCCTGCGGCGTCGCCGCGCGGGCGTGCTCGCCCAGCTCGGCGATGAGCTCGGCGAGCGTCTCCGGCCCGCGCGAGTTCGCGATCACGACGTCGTAGCCGCGCGCGACGAGCGCCCGCGCCAGCTGCGATCCGATGTTGCCTGCTCCGATGATTCCGTAGGTCGTCATGCTGGGGGCAACAGGGGCGGATGTCGCCGCATTCCCGCGGTCAGTCGCCGTCGGTCCGGTCGTGCTCGCGCAGCCGGATGCGGCGGTTCTGCCCGTCGGCCTGCACCTCGGCGAGGTTGCCGCGGGATCTCACGAAGTCGGTGAAGCTCGAGAACCCGAGCGTCTTCTCGTTGAACGAGGGGTTGAGCCGCTTGATCTGCGACTTCACGGCCGAGGCGTCGAGCCACTCCGCGCCCTCGTTCTTGTCGTGCCCGAACTCGAGCGCCCGCACGAGCAGCCGGGTGGCCTCGCGGTCGGTGACCGCGCCGTCGGGCGAGATGAACGGGTCGTGCGCCGACGGGGGCGTGATGGGGGCGGATGCGGCGGGCTTCTTGGCGGCCGCCTTCTTCCTGCCCGCGGCGGGGGCGGGCTCGGCCGCGGGGGACTGCGCGGCGGCCTTCGCATCCGGTTCCGCCGCGCGCCCCTTCGGGCGGGTCGGCGCCGCCTCGACCCCCGGCAGCTCGTCGTAGCTGGCGAACTCGTCGCACGCCGAGATGAGCGCCTTCGCGGTGCCGCCCGCGACGCCGATGCCGACCACCACGCGGCCGAGCCGCTTGCAGCGCTGGGCGAGGGCGATGTAGTCCGAGTCGCCCGCCACGATCACGACGTGCGTGATGTCGGGCAGCCGGAAGAGGTCCTCGATGACGTCGACCGAGAGCCGGATGTCGGCCCCGTTCTTGGTGCCGGACGCCGGGAACAGCTGGGTGAGGTCGATCGCGCGGTCGACGAGCTCGCGGCGGTAGGCGGCGTTCGCCGGCACCGACCAGTCGGCGTAGGCGCGCGAGATCGCGACCGTGCCGAAGGAGGACGCGTACTCGAGCACGGCCGACACGTCGACGTTCGCCGCGGCGAGCTTCGCCGACACCTCGTCGCGTGCGTCCCGCGCGTTGTCGCGCCGCCAGGCCAGGTCGCCGTGCAGCTGGTCGTAGCGCGAGATGACGATGTTGTCGAAGTCGATGTAGACCGCGACGCGATCGGTGTCGGTGAGCTCGGCCATCCGGACCTCCTGGGTTCCCCTCGACCCTACCCGCCGCCCCCGGCATCCCCACCGCGCGAGGGTGCCGCGAATCGTGCCGAAATGCACTCATGGGGCGTCATGAGAGCAATACGGCACGAATCCGCGGGGAGTCGACGCCGGAACCGGGGGAGAGCCCCCTGTCGGATGCTGCGCCGAGCGGGCAGGATGGGCGGTATGAGCGACACGACCGCACCCCTCGTCCGCCCCCGCACGGGCCGCATGATCGCCGGCGTGTGCGCCGCCGTCGCCCGACGCTTCGGCTGGGACCCCACCCTCGTGCGGGTGCTCACCGTGCTCGCGGCGTTCTTCGCGGGGGCCGCCGTGCTCGTCTACATCGTGCTCTGGATCGTCATCCCCGAGGAGTGAGCCGCCGCGGCCCGACGCCCCGCCGCGCGCGCGATATGGTTGCCCCATGAAGATCGTCGCCTTCGTGATCGCGCTCATCATCTTCGTGGGCTCGCTGCTGCTGTTCGGCTACTCCTTCCAGGTCGGCGACGAGAACGGCCTCGCGGGCGGCGCGATGTTCCTCGGCGGCATCCTCGGCGTCTCGCTCGCCTACGCCATCCCCGCGCACCTGCTGCCGCGGCTGGACTGAGTTTTTTTGCGCCGCGATAATCCGCGGCGCCCGGCCGAACGACCGACCGCGCGCGAGCGCTCGGCCGTTCGGGTGCCGGAACCGGTGGGTTGCTCGCGGGGACGGGCGTGGGGTGGTTTTGCGCCGCGATGATTCGCGGCGCCCGCCAGGGGGCTAGGCGAGCACGCGGGCCGCGAAGGCGTCGAGCCGGCGCATGAGCCCCTCGCCGCGCTGGGCGACCACGGCATCCGGGTTCGGGTCCCAGGGGCTGCCGTGCGGCGCGATGCGGATCATGTGCGAGCAGCCGAGGTCCGAGCAGATGTAGGTGCCGACGCTGTCGCCCGCCTGCCCCGCGTCGCCGACCCGGGCCGCCGAGAACAGCCGCACCTGACCGGCGGGCTGCGCGGTCTGGCACAGCGAGCACATCGCCGAGCCGCCGGCGAGCCGGCTGGATGCCGCCCGCAGGACGAGCCCGACCGGATGCCCCTCCCGCCAGTACACGAGGTAGCCACGGTTCGCGGTCGACCCGTCGCGCCAGCCGAGGAACTCGCGCTCCTCCCACAGCACCTCGTGCAGTCCGGGCAGCGGGATGCGGTCGGGGTCGATCCCGCCCGCGTTCACGAAGGAGTCGCGGATCTGCTGCGCGGTCAGGGCGTCCATGTCCCGTCAGGCTAACCCGCCGCGCGGGCCGCCCGCTCGGGCCGCGCGCTCAGACCCCGCGCACGGCCATCTCGACGACGCGGCGCCCCAGCATCCGTCGCGTCTCGTCGTCGAGTTCGTGCAGCGGTCCCTCCAGCACGAGCATGGCGAGCCCGTGCACGGCCGACCACGCGGCCACCTCCGCCCCGGGGCGCCGCTCGGCGGGCAGCACGCCGTGCCGCTGCAGCTCGTCGAGCGCGCCGGCGAGCAGCGCGTACGGGCTCGCGCCGCCGGGCCCTGCCTTCTCGGCCACGAACGCCCGCTCGAGGCCGCCGGGAACGCCGAAGGCGGCACGGAAGAGCCCCGGCTCGTCGCGGGCGAAGCGCAGGTAGCCGATGCCGACGGCGCGCAGCCGCTCCTCGGCGCTCGCGGCGTCGGTGGCGGGCGGGAGCTCCGCGAGCTCCGCCTCCATCGCGGCGGCGGCGGCGCCCTGGGCGACGTCGCTGACCGCCTGGACGAGCGCGGCGCGGTCGGCGAAGTGGCGGTAGGCGGCGTTGGGGGAGACCCCGGCGCGTCGGGTGGCCTCGCGCAGCACCACGGCATCCGGTCCGCCCTCGCGGGCGAGGGCGAGGCCCGACTCGATGAGGCTGCGCCGCAGGTCGCCGTGGCGGTAGGTGGGGCGCTCGATGCTCATCGTGGTCGCGACACCTCCTCGGGCTGGTGCTGGATGCGCCGACGTGCAATTGTGGACAGCGTACACATCGGGAGGCGCACCATGCTCACAACGCTCGACGGCTTCAGCGGCTTCTCCGTGGACGATATCGGACAAGCGCTCGCCTTCTACCGCGACACCCTCGGCCTCGACGCACACGCCAACGAGATGGGCGGCATCGACCTCGCGGTGGGCGGCGCCCGCGTCTTCGTCTACCCGAAGGCCGACCACGTGCCCGCGGCGTACACGGTGCTGAACCTGGTCGTGCCCGACATCGACGCGGCCGTCGACGAGCTCGAGACCGCCGGGGTGACGCTCGAGCGCTACGAGGGGATGCCGCAGGACGCGCGCGGCGTCATGCGCGGGCGCGCCGCCGGTCACGGGCCCGACATCGCGTGGCTCACCGACCCCGCGGGCAACATCTTCGGCATCATCGGAGGGTGAGCTCTCCCGCCGCCCCCGACACGCCCTCGCCGCCGCGTGACCGGATGCCGCGCGCCCTGCGCCCGTTCCGCGTCGGCCAGTACCGCCTGCTCGCGGTCGCCCTCGCGCTCTCGCTCTTCGGCGCGGGGGTGTGGCTCATCGCCGTGGTCTTCCAGATCAAGGGAGACGGCGGCGGACCCGTGCAGGTGTCGTGGGTCGCCACGGCGAACGCGGTCGGCCTCACGATCGCGGTGCTGCTCGGCGGCGCGGTCGCCGACCGGGTGCCGCAGCGCCGCATCCTGCTGACGGTCGAGATCGTCAAGCTCGTGCTCGTCGTCGCGATCGCGACGCTCGCCCTCTCGGGCACGCTCGAGGTGTGGCACCTCGCGGTCGTCGGCTTCGTGCTGGGCATCGCCGACGGCTTCTTCATGCCCGCCTACTCGGCGCTGCTGCCGTCGATCCTGCCCGAGGAGCAGCTGCTCGCCGCGAACGGCTTCGAGGGGATGCTGCGCCCCGCGATCCTGCAGGCCGCCGGCCCCGCGGTGGCGGCGCTGCTCATCGCGATCCTCTCGCCCGCGGCCGCCTTCCTCATCATCGGGGCCACCCAGCTCGCCGCGATCACGTGTCTCGTGCTGCTGCGCCCGACCCCGCTGCGCCGCGAGCTCACGCGGGAGCGGCATCCGGCGCTCGAACTGCTCGTGGATGTGCGCGACGGCTTCGCCTACATGGTGCGCACGCCGTGGCTGCTCGCGACCCTCGTGCTCGCCTGCCTTCTGGTGCTGCTCATCATGGGGCCGTTCGAGGTGCTGCTGCCGTTCGCGGTGACGGAGCGCACGGGCGGGGATGCCGGCAGTTACGCGATCGTGCTCGCGGCGTTCGGGGTGGGCGGTGCGCTCTCGTCGATCGCCGTCGCCTCGATGCGCCTGCCCCGCCGCTACCTGACGGTCATGAACCTCGCGTGGGGTCTCGGCTGTCTGCCGCTCGCGCTCGTCGGCCTCACGACCTCGCTGTGGGTGATGACCGTGGCCGCGTTCGTGGTGGGGGCGACGTTCTCGGGCGCGGGCGTGATCTGGGGCACGCTGTTGCAGCGGCGGGTGCCGCCCGCGATGCTCGGCCGTGTGTCGAGCCTCGACTTCTTCGTGTCGCTCGCGCTCATGCCGATCTCGATGGCGGTCGCGGGGCCGGTCGGCGAGGCGGTCGGCTACGCGCCCGTGTTCTTCGTGGCGGCGTTCGTGCCACCCGTGCTGACGGTGATCGCGATCTTCGCCGCCCGGATGCCGCGCGACGAGCTCGCGCACCCGCTCGACGCCTGAGCCGGCGCTCGCTGCGCCCGGCAGAATGGTCGGGTGATCTCCTCGCTGCGCGCCGACCTGGATGCCGCCCGCTACCGCGTCGACCGGCTCGACGGCCTGTGGGGCCAGGCGGCGGAGGCGGCGCTGCAGCGCGGCAACCGGGTGCCGGCGTCGCGGGCGCTCGCGGCATCCGACGACCCGGCCGCCCGGCTCGCGCGGGCCTTCGTGCTGGGCGAGACGCTGCCCGCCGCCGAGCTCGCGGCGGCCCTGCCGCGCCTGGGGCTCGCGGGCGCCGAGCGGCTCGGCCTGGTCGCGCTCGAGGGCGACCGCGCCCGCCCGCTGCTCGACCTGCGCCCCTACGCCTTCGTCGACCCGCACGGGGCGGGGGAGTGGTGGATCGCGTCCGACCTCGGCGAGCTCGCCACGGGTGCCCCGCTGCGCGTCGACCACGTGCTGGGGGTGGGCGGTGCCTCCACGACGCTCGCCGCGCTGCAGTTCCCCGACCCCGTCGGCAGCGTGCTCGACCTCGGTACCGGATGCGGCATCCAGGCCCTGCACGCGCGCCGCTTCGCGGAGCGGGTCGTCGCGACCGACATCTCCGAGCGCGCGCTCGCGCTCGCGCGCCTCAACGCCGAGCTGAACGGCGTGGACGGCATCGAGTTCCGGCTCGGCAGCCTCTACGAGCCGGTCGCGCACGAGCGCTTCGACCGCATCGTCTCGAACCCGCCGTTCGTGATCACCCCGCGCGTGCCGGGCGTGCCCGAGTACGAGTACCGCGACGGCGGCCGGGAGGGTGACGCGCTCGTGGCCGAGGTCGTGGCGGGCGCGGCCGCGCACCTGACCCCCGGCGGGACGGCGCAGCTGCTCGGCAACTGGGAGTACCGCTGGAACGCCGACGGCCTCGAGCGCGCCGCCGACTGGGCCGCCGACGCCGGGCTGGAGGTGTGGGTGATCGAGCGCGATCGCCTCGACCCGGCCCGCTACGCCGAGACCTGGATCCGCGACGGCGGCACGCGCCCCGGCACCCCCGACTTCGAGCGGCTGTGCGGCGCCTGGCTCGACGACTTCGTGCGCCGCGGCGTCACCGAGGTCGGCTTCGGCTACCTCGTGCTGCGGGCCCCGGATGCGGCCTCCGCCGCGCCCCACACCCCGCGCTTCCGTCGTGCCGAGCGCGCATCCGCCCCGCTCGACGGGGTCACCGGGATCGGCGCCCACCTCTCGGCGGCGCTCGCCGCGCGCGACGGGATCGCGGGCCTCGACGATGAGGCCCTGCTCGCCACCCGACTGCAGGTGGCGGGTGACGTCACCGAGGAGCGCAGCCACTGGCCGGGCGAGGAGGACCCCTCGGTCATCGTGCTGCGGCAGGGCGGCGGGCTGCGGCGGGAGCTGCGTGCCGACCCCGCGCTCGCGGCGGTCGTGGGCGCGTGCGACGGCGAGCTGCCGCTCGGGGTGATCGTCGACGCGGTGGCCGAGCTGCTCGGCGCCGATGTCGCCCCGCTGCGCGCCGCGACCGCCGCCGAGGCCCGCGAGCTCGTGGTCGACGGCGTTCTCGCGCCGGTCCTGTAGCGCGCTACCAGCCGCATCCCAGCGACCGCCCAGACGCGGTTCGTAGCGTAGCGGCGGAGGCATTCGATGGGATTTCTGGACCGGCTGTTCGGCGCCGAGGGGGCACGCCCGCAGCCCGTCGCACCCGCGGACGCCGCATCCCGTCGGGTCGCCGACCGCACCCTCATGCGCTACCGCTCGGTGCTGCGCGCGGCACCCGCCGAGACGATCCAGCAGGTGCACGCCCAGGCGTTCGAGCGGCTGACCGACGGCCAGCGGGCCCTCATCTACGAGGAGCTGAGCCGCGGGGCCGCGACGGGCGAGCGTCCGCTCTCGAGCGAGCCCGCGACGCTCGCGCGCGCGGCGACGCGGGCCGAGTCCCGCACGCCCGGGGCGCTCGAGCGTTCGCTCTCGGGCAGCGCCGCGGGGGTCGTGCCCGGGGCGCCCGAGGCCGGCTCGCCGCTCGCGAGCTCCATCCTCGGCGAGGTCGCCGCCCACGTGACCGCGTCGCGGCTCGTGAGCGCGTTCCTCCCCTGGGAGGCGGGCTACCCGGATGCGGCTGCCGAGGCCTCCGGTTCCGGCTCGGCGTCCGACGCCGCCGCGTCGGGCCGCGACAGCGCCCGCTGACCCGGGCGCAGCAGCACGACGGCGATGCCGAAGGCGACCGCCGCCGCGACCGCGTTCATGAGCTCGAGCCCGTAGATCGTGATGACGGCGGTCGTGCCGATCGTGACGACCGCGGCGGCGATGAGCGTGCCGTCGACCGCGGGCCGGGTGACGGGCTCGGCCCGCTCGAAGCGCCCGAGCCCGAGCGACAGCACGAAGACGAGCGCGAGCACGGCGAGGTAGGCGATCGGGCGCGTCGCCCACCAGACGGCCGAGCCCGGCACGGTCGCGAGCACGGGCACCACGAGGGTCAGCCCGGCGACCGCGATGATGAGCGGCAGGTGCCACAGGTACACGGTCATGAGCCGCGAGCCGACCGCGTACACGATCCCGCGCGCGACCCGCGTGCGCATGAGCGCCGTGAGCGGGGTCTTGAGCAGCTGCAGCAGGGCGGCCTGGCCGAGCCCGAGCACGACGAGCGGCACGGTCGGCGGGTTGAGGTTGGTGAGCATGTCGAGCGAGTACGGCCCCCACGCCGTGAGCGGCACGAGCGCCGCCCAGCACACGGCGGCGATCAGCAGCAGCTGCCACCACGCGCGCCGTGCGAACCATCCGTCGGCGTACCAGTAGCCGAGCTGCTGCACGAGCGGCCACACGAACAGCAGGTTGAGGTAGCCGAGCAGGCTCATGCCCGCGGGATCCCGCGGTACGCCCGGGATCGTGAACTGCACGACGTCGACCACGACGACCGCCGCGAACAGCACGAGCAGCGTCGCACGGGGTGCGCGCTCGTGTCGGTCGAGCAGCAGCGGCGCGAACAGCTGACAGATCAGGTAGGCGCACAGGAACCACAGCGGGCTGCCGATCCCGGTCGCGACCGCGTCGAGCAGCGCGGGGTCGACCCCGGCCACGGTGGCGCCGACGAGCACGACCGCGAGGAACAGGAAGAGCGGCAGCGCCGGGCGGGCCAGGCGCAGCATCCGTCCGTGCACGAAGATGCGGTCCGCTGTCGCGCGGTCCCGGATGCGGCGGCGGTGGCTGCGCAGCGACGTCGCGGTGGCGAAGCCACCCACGACGAAGAACAGCGGCATGATCTGCCCGAACCAGGTGGCGAGCCAGAACCACGGCTGCTCCTCGAGCGGGCGGCTGACCGCGATGCCGCCGTCGGCTGTCGGCCCGACGCCGACGAACAGCAGGTGGATCACGACGACGAGCAGCACGCAGACGACCCGGGCGAGGTCGAGGGTCAGGTCGCGTCGCGACAGGTCGATGCTCTCGGATGGCGCCGTCGTCACCAGCACACTGTATCCGGGCGCCCCGCCCCGCCCCGCCCCGGACCCGGGGGGCGGCTCAGCGCTCGGTGAGCGCGCGCACCGCCGCGTCGAGGTCGTGGGACTGGGCGACCTCGAGCGAGGTGTTGAAGACGTCGCCGCGCAGGGTCACGAACACCGGGCCCGCCACGAGCACGTAGCCGAGCACGGCATCCGCGTCGCGCACCCGGTACACGTCGTCGAGCACCCGCTCGACGTCCAGCTCCGTGATCGTCGCACGCGACTCGATCGTCAGATGCATGTCGTCTCACCCCATCCCGCTCGCCCCCTGTTCGGGGGTGATCCCATTGAACGTCGGCGATCGCGCCGCGGCAAGGGGGTGCAGCGGGGAGTTGGCCGAGTGTTCGCTCGGCGTTCGACGCGCGGCAGCGCTCCCACGTGACGCCGAGCCGGATGCCAGGGTTCTGCCAGGTGCTTCGGGCACCGTAGACGTCGGCCCGGATGCGCCGGTGTGGAGATCCCCGCCGAACGACGACGTCCGAATCACGGCCCGACCGATCCGACGGCGCGCTCTGCGCTCTCCCGCCCCGCGGGACAGAACCCGAAAGACCTGCCCCGTGCCCCCTCTGCTCCCCGCGCCCGTGCGTGCTGCCACGACGCCGACGCCCCACCTGCCCCACATGCCCCTCGGCCTCTTCCGGCGGATGAGCCGGCGTGCCCTCGCCGCAGGCGCACTCGCGTTCATCATGACGGTCGTGGTCATCCACGACGTGCCCGCCGCGGCGGCCCCGCCGCCCACCGCGGAGGAGGCGCCGGTCGACGCGCAGGAGCTCGTGATCACGGAGGCCACGCTCGAGGTGGTGAGCGAGAAGGTGCCGCTGAGCGCAGAACGCGACGGCTTCTCGATGAGCTACTACACGCCCGTGCAGTGGCCCGTCGACCCCTCGTCGCCGCTCACGAGCTACTTCGGCCCGCGTGCGGCCCCGTGCGCCGCGTGCTCGAGCTACCACCACGGGATCGACTACACGCCCGGCTACGGTGCCGCCGTGCACGCGATCGCGGACGGCGTGGTCGTCTCACGCAACATCTCGGGCCTCGGCACCTTCGTCACGCTGCAGCACACGATCGACGGCATGACGGTGTACAGCGTCTACGGGCACCTCGTGGCGGGGTCGAACACGCCCGTCGGCACGCACGTGCGGATGGGCGACGTGATCGGTCGCGCGGGCAACACGGGCGACACCTCGGGGCCGCACCTGCACCTCGCGATCATGCTCGGCGACTACAACTTCATCGACCCGCTGCCGTGGATGAAGCGGCACGTCACGGAGGCGTGGGCGGGCTGAGCGCACGCTCGGCGCGCCGCCGGCTCAGTCCTCGTGCGGACGCTCGCCCGTCGTGTCGTCGAGCAGCTCCTGCAGCGCCCGGTCGATGTCGTCCTGCGGCGGCGTGCCGCCCGTGAGGCGGGCGACGAGCGCCGCGGGGTCGTCGATGTCGGCGTCGGTCGGCAGGATGTCGGGGTGCGCCCACAGGGCGTCGCGTCCCGCCGCCCCCACGGCATCCGACACGGCCCGCCACATGGCCGCGGCCTCGCGCAGGCGGCGCGGGCGCAGCTCGAGCCCCACGAGGCTCGCGAACGCCTGCTCGGCCGGTCCGCCCGTCGCGCGACGGCGGGTGACGGTCTCGGCGATCGCCTGCGCCTTGGGCAGACGCGTGGTCGCCTCGGCGGTCACGACGTCGACCCAGCCCTCGACGAGGGCCAGCATCGTCTCGAGCCGCTGCAGGGCCGCGAGCTGCTCATCGGTCTTCGGCGGGATGAGCTTGCCGCTCGTGAGCGCCTCGCGCAGCGACTCGGGGTTCTGCGGGTCGAAACCCTCGGCGAGGTCCTCGAGCGGCGCCGTGTCGATGCGGATGCCGCGCGCGTAGTCGGTGACCTGGGTGAGCAGGTGCAGCCGCAGCCACTTCGCGTGCCGGAACAGCCGCGCGTGGGCGAGCTCGCGCACCGCGAGGTAGAGCCGCACCTCCTCGATCGGGATCTCGAGCCCGCTCGCGAAGGCGTCCACGTTCTGCGGCACGAGGGCCGCCTGCCGCGTCTCGCCGTCGAGCAGCGGGATGCCGACGTCGCCGCCGGAGACGACATCCTGCGCGAGCTGCCCGACGACCTGGCCGAGCTGCATCGCGAACAGGGTGCCGCCGACGTTGCGCATGACGCGCCCCGCGTCGCCGAGCATGCTCGTGAGCTCGGCGGGCGCCTGCTCTTCGAGCACGCGGGTCAGCGCCGAGGCGATGGATGTCGCGACGGGCTCCGCGAGCTGCGTCCACACCGGCATGGTCGCCTCGGTCCACCCCGCGCGGGTGAGCAGCGCGGGGGCGGTGCTCAGGCCCGTGATGTCGGTGGCCTCGTCGAGCCAGAGCTCGGCGACGTGCAGCGCCTGCTCGAGCGCCGCGACCTCGGCGGGGGTGGATGTCACGGCCGAGCGCGAGGCGAGCGCGGTCGCCTGATCGTGTGCGAGCGTCCAGTTGATGCCGTCGCCGGCATGCTGGAGCGCCTGCTGCAGCTGGCCGATGAGGCGCTGCACGAGCTGAGGGTCGGCGGGGAGGCCCGCCGCGTTCGCCAGCTGCTGCGGGTCGAGCCCGGAGCCGCCGGAGAGGAAGTCGCGCAGCATGTCGCGGAACTCCTCGCCCGGGTCGCCCCCGGCGTCGGAGGACGGATCGCGGGGCTCGTCTGCCATGTCGTCAACGCTAGTCGGCGCACCCCGGACGTCACCGGGATTTTCGCCTAGGCTGACCGGGTTCCGGCTGCGCCCGCAGCGAACACGGAGGCCCCTGTGACGCTCGACCCGGTCGACCCGACGGCCGTCGGCGCACGTCGGCGTGCCCGCCGCACGCTCATCGCGCAGGGCGTCGCGCTCGCCGCGGTCGTCGCCGTCGTGCTCGTCGGGATCTCGCCCGCGCCCTTCGTGGTGGAGCGGCCCGGCCCGGTGTACGACACGCTCGGCACGACGCTCGTCGACGACGAGGAGGTGCCCGTGATCGAGGTCGACGGCGCCGCGAGCTACCCGACCGAGGGGCGCCTCGACCTGCTCACCGTGTACCTGGACGGCAGCCGCGACCACCCCATCGACTGGTTCTCGGTCGTGGTCGGGTGGCTGCATCCCGACCGCGAGGTGTGGCCGGTCGACGCGATCTTCCCCGCGGGGCAGACCCAGGACGAGGCGGATGAGGCGAGCGCCCTCGCGATGCAGGACTCTCAGCAGACAGCCGTCGCGGCGGCGCTCACCGAGCTCGGGGCTCCCTTCGGCGCGGTCGTCGAGGTGGTGGACGTGCCGGACGGAACCCCCGCATCCGGCGTTCTGCGGGCCGGAGACGAGCTGCTGGCCGTCGACGGGATGCCGCTTCGCAGCGACGCCGGGCTGCGCGCCGCCATCGCGGATGCCGGGGTCGGGGCGACGCTCGAGGTGACGGTCCGCCGCGACGGGGCGGAGCGCACCGAGCGGCTCGTGCCCGTGGCCCGCTCCGCCGACGACGCGAGCCCCATGATCGGCGTGCTCGTGACCGTGCGCTACGACTTCCCCTACGACGTCGAGATCAACCTGCCCGACGTGGGCGGGCCGAGCGCGGGCATGATGTTCGCCCTCGGCATCTACGACACCCTCACCCCGGGCGCCCTCACGGGCGGCGCGCACATCGCCGGCACGGGCACGGTCGACGCGGATGGCGCGGTCGGCCCGATCGGCGGCATCCGTCAGAAGATGATCGGCGCGCGCGACGCCGGCGCCGAGTGGTTCCTCGCGCCGGTCGACAACTGCGGGGAGGTGCGCGGTCACGTCCCCGGCGGCCTGAGGGTGTTCGCGGTGGCGAGCGTCGACGAGGCCGTCGACGTCGTGGCGGCGATCGGGCGCGACGCGTCGACCACCGAGTTCCCCGGCTGCGGCTGAGCGCACCCCCGCTCCCAGAGTGCGCCCAGCGCGGCCCGCCTAGGATGGGGCGAGCCGCCGGGGTCGTCGTACGCCCCGCTGACCCGCAGGAGCGCAACCCGTGACATCCGCCAGCACCACCGCAGCCCCCAACGTTCGAGGACGCGGCACCGTCGCGATCGTCATCGCGATCATCGCCGTCCTCATCGTCGGATTCCTGGGCTTCTCCGCCCTCTACGCCGACGTCCTCTGGTTCAGCCAGCTGGACTTCCTGAACGTGCTCACGACCCAGTGGTGGGCGATGGGCGTCATGTTCCTGGTCGGCTTCGTCGCGATGGCGCTCGTCATGTGGGCGAGCATCATGATCGCGTTCCGCTCGCGGCCGCTCTACCAGAAGCTCGGCTCGCAGCTCGACCGCTACCAGCAGGTCGTCGAGCCGCTGCGCCGCCTCGCCATGATCGGCGTTCCCGTCGTGCTGGGCGTCTTCGTGGGCGTCTCGACGGCGGCCCGCTGGTCGACGGTCCTGCAGTTCCTGAACCGCACGCCCTTCGGTCAGACCGACCCGCAGTTCGGTCTCGACGTGTCGTTCTTCGTGTTCGAGCTGCCGTTCTACCGCGGGATCGTCGGCTACGCCTCGGCGATCGTGCTGATCTCGGGCCTCGCCGCGATCGCCGTCCACTACCTCTACGGCGGCATCCGCATCAACGGCCGCGAGGTGCGCATCTCGCGCGCCGCACGCGTGCAGATCGCGGTCACCGCCGCCGTCTACGTGGCGCTGCAGGGCGTCAGCATCTGGCTCGACCAGTACGTGACCCTCACGAGCGACTCGGGCGTCGTCACGGGCGCCACCTACACGGATGTCAACGCCGGCATCCCGGGCCGCGCCGTGCTCGCGGGCATCGCGATGCTCGTGGCGCTGCTGTTCGTCGCGACCGCCGCGATCGGCCGCTGGCGGCTGCCGCTCATCGGCACGGCGCTGCTCATCGTGTCGGGCCTCGTCGTGGGCACCGTGTACCCGGCGATCGTGCAGCGCCTCACGGTCGACCCGAACGCGAAGAGCGTCGAGGCGGAGTACATCCAGCGCAGCATCGACGCCACCCGCGCCGCGTACGGCCTCGACGACATCGACGTCGTGCCCTACGACGCGGTGACGACGGCGAGCGAGGGGCAGCTGCGCGAGGACGCGCAGACGACCGCGAGCATCCGCATCCTGGACCCCGCGATCGTGGGCGACACCTTCAAGCAGCTCGAGCGCGTCAAGCAGTACTACCAGTTCCAGAACCACCTCGACGTCGACCGCTACGAGATCGACGGCGAGAGCCAGGACACCGTCATCGCCGTGCGCGAGCTGAACCAGGCCGGGCAGAGCCAGAAGAGCTGGTACAACAACACGCTCGTCTACACGCACGGCTTCGGCCTCGTCGCCGCCTACGGCAACAAGCGCACGGTCGACGGCCAGCCCGAGTTCCTCGAGTCGGGCATCCCGTCCAAGGGCGCGCTGGGCGACTTCGAGCCGCGCGTGTACTTCGGCGAGAACTCGCCCGAGTACTCGATCGTCGGAGCGCCCGAGGGCACCACCCCGATCGAGCACGACTACCCGCGGGGCGGCGACGCGAGTGACGACGGTGCCGACGGCGACAACGCCACGACGACCTTCGACGGCGACGGCGGGCCCGTGCTCGACGACGTGATCAAGAAGCTCGCCTACGCCCTCAAGTTCCAGTCGGCCGACCTGCTGCTCTCGGATGCCGTGACCGACGAGTCGCAGATCCTCTACGACCGCAACCCGCTCGACCGGGTGAAGAAGGTGGCGCCGTACCTGACGCTCGACACCGACACCTACCCGGCGGTCGTCGACGGGCGCATCGTCTGGATCGTCGACGGCTACACGACGACCGCGGATTACCCGTACTCGAGCGTGCAGCAGCTCTCACGCACGATCGCGGACACCTACACGCCGAGCCCCGACTATCCGCTCGACGACATCAACTACATCCGCAACTCGGTCAAGGCGACCGTCGACGCGTATGACGGCCACGTGACCCTGTACGCCTGGGACACCGAGGATCCGCTGCTCGCGACCTGGCAGAAGATCTTCCCGTCCACGGTGCTGCCCGCCTCCGAGATGAGCGAGCAGCTGACTGAGCACGTGCGCTACCCGGCCGACCTGTTCAAGGTGCAGCGCGCGATCCTGCAGACCTACCACGTCGACGACGCGGGAACCTTCTACTCGGGCAACGACGCGTGGGCGACCCCCAACGACCCGACGGTGCCGCAGTCCTCGGCGAAGGCGCAGCCCCCGTACTACCTGACGATGCAGATGCCGGATGCCGCCTCGCCGGCGTTCTCGATCTACTCCACCTACATCCCGCAGACCCAGTCGGATGATGCGGGCCAGAGCGTGCTCACGGGCTTCCTCGCGGCGAACGCGGATGCGGGGGAGGACTACGGCAAGCTCACGCTGCTGACCCTGCCGAGCCAGGACACGGTGCCCGGCCCCGGGCAGGTGCAGAACTCGTTCAACACCGACACGGTCGTGGCGAACGAGATCAACATCCTGCAGCGCGGCGACACGACCGTCGTCTACGGCAACCTGCTGACCCTGCCCGTCGGCGGCGGCCTGCTCTACGTGCAGCCGGTCTACGTGAAGTCGACCGGTGAGACGAGCTACCCGCTGCTGCGCAAGGTGCTCGTGGCGTTCGGCGACCAGGTGGCGTTCGAGGACACCCTCGACCAGGCCCTCGACGCGCTCTTCGGCGGCGACTCGGGTGCCGAGGCGGGCGACACGGATGCCGAGGGCGAGACCCCCGAGCCGGGCACCGGCGGCGAGGGCGAGCCCGGTGGCGAGGGCGAGCCGTCCGAGCCCGGCACCGGCTCGGGCTCGGAGGAGCCCGGCTCGAGCGTCGACGACGCCGCCCTGCAGAAGGCGCTGGCCGACTACAAGAAGGCGCTCGACGACCGCAACGCGGCCTACGCGAAGGGCGACCTGGTCGCCGCCGCCCAGGCCGACGAGCGGATGCGCGCGGCGATCGACGCCGCCGTGAAGGCTGCGGGCTGAGCCGGAGGGGGAGGGCGGCAACGCCCTCCCCGCATCCGTGCTAAGCTCTTACCTTGTGCCGCGGGGTGGAGCAGTTCGGTAGCTCGCTGGGCTCATAACCCAGAGGTCGTAGGTTCAAATCCTGCCCCCGCAACCAAATGAAGAAGGCCGCCCGAGAGGGCGGCCTTCTTCGTCTCCGCGTCAGTACTCGGCGACCAGGTTCTCGTCGATCGACATGAAGATCGTGCCGATCGTGTCGCCGTCGGGCACGAACGAGACGAGCGGGCCGGCGGAGGAACGGCCGACGATCGCATCCGCGGGGAAGAACTGGCCGTAGTAGGGGCTGCCGGCGTAGACGGCGACGAGCTCGGGGTCGATCTCGAAGTCCCACACGCCGACGCCCGGCTGCACGTAGTCGAGCGACAGCACCGCATCGACCGCGGACTGCTGCATGTCGGCCTCGCTCGCCGCGATCACGACGCGCACCCGCTCGGCCAGGTAGCCGTCGATCGCGGCGGTATTGCCGCTCGAGACCGCGTCCACGAGGTTCGCGCGCCGCTCCTCGCCCGGGTCGACCGCGGGCTCGGGGTCGCTCGGGCTGGGGTCCTCGGACGCGCCCTCGGAGGGGGTGCCGGGGTCAGCGGATGCCGACGGGGTCTCCGGTTCGGGCTCGACCGCATCCGGGGTGCAGGCGGTGACCATGCTGAGCAGGAGCGCGGCGGCAGCCGCGGAGGCCGCGGCACGGCGGGCGGTGGGGCGGGCGAACGGGGCTGACATCCTGCACCTCACGGGGTCGGGGGCGACAACGGTTGCCCGATGATACTCCGGGGTAGACCGCTTCGTCGCGCGGCGTAGGCTGACCGCATGAACGCCGCAGACGCGCCCTACGCGGTGGCCGTCGCGCAGTTCGCGCCGAGCGACGACACCGCGGCCAACCTCGACGAGATCTCGCGCCTCGCCGTCGCCGCCGCCTCACGCGGCGCGATGCTCGTGGTGTTCCCCGAGTACTCCTCCTACTTCACCCCGCGGATGGGGCCCGACTGGGTGGACGCGGCCCAGACCCTGCATGGCCCCTTCGTGCGCGGCCTCGCCGAGGTCGCACGCGAGCTCGGCATCCACCTCGTCGCGGGCCTGCTCGAGGTCGTGCCCGGCGAGCCCGAGCGCGCCGCCAACACGATCGTCGCGCTCGACCCCGACGGAGAGCTCGTCGCGCACTACCGCAAGCAGCACCTCTACGACGCCTTCGGGCAGCGGGAGTCGGACTGGATCGTGGCGGGCCCGATCGAGGAGCCCCGCACCTTCACGGCGGGCGGCTTCACCGTGGGCATCCAGACCTGCTACGACGTGCGCTTCCCCGAGGTCACCCGTCGGCTCGTCGACGCGGGGGCCGACCTCGTGGTCCTGCCCGCCGAGTGGGTGCGCGGGCCGCTCAAGGAGCACGCCTGGCGCACGCTCGTCACGGCGCGCGCCATCGAGAACACCGTGTTCGTCGCGGCGGCCGACCACGCGCCGCCCGTCGGGGCGGGCAACAGCATGGTCGTCGACCCCATGGGGGTCGAGCTGGTCACGGTCGGCGAGACGACGGATGTCGCGGTCGCCTGGATCGACCCCGCGCGCGTGCGGGAGGTGCGGCACGTGAACCCCGCGTTGCAGCTGCGGCGGTTCCGGGTCGTCGAGGGGTAGTCAGGGCGCGGGGGGTTTCGATACGCCCGCTGCGCGGGCTACTCAACCAGCGGAAGGGGCCCGCTGCGCGGGCTACTCAACCAGCGGAAGGAGCGGCGGCCCTCGTGACGGCGCGCACCTGGAACGCGATGAGCACGAGCACGAGCCCCGAGAGCACCGCGTAGGAGCCGAGCACGTAGACGAGGCCGACGAGCGCCGACCCGGGCGTCGCGAACAGCAGGATCGCCAGCAGCACGCCGAACAGCAGCGACAGCACCGAGAACACGATGGCGAGCGTCTTGCCGGCACCGGATGCGAGCGAGGCGGCAGCCGGGATGCCCGCGGCACCGCTCGCGATCGCCCAGATCGCCACGATCCAGAGCAGCACGAGCAGCGCGACCGCGCCCGCGGCGAGCGGCCAGATCATGATGACGGCTCCCGTGACGATCCCGAGCGCGCCCGTCACCAGCATCCACCCCCACGCGGGGTCGTGCTTGCGCCACGAGACCGCGTGCATGATCGTCGTGACCCCGTCGGCGATCGTGTAGGCGGCGAACACCCACGCGAAGGCGACGACGGTCGCGACGGGCCAGACGAAGGCGAGAACGCCGAGCACGATCGCGAGCACGCCGCGCAGCAGCACGAGCCACCACAGCGAGCCGATCAGCGGGCGGGTCTCGGTGACATCGGGGGTCGTCATGCGGTACTCCTTCGCGCCGGAGGGTCTCTCGTGGGGCCGAGTCTAGTGAGCGCTCCCACACGGGACCAGAGCCTCCGCGTACCTCGCAAAGGTGAGCTTGCCGGGCGTCGTGTCCACGACATCCGCGTCGACGGCGCGCTCGAGCATCGCGGTGAGCCCCGCGCTGACCGCGTCGAGCGACTGCCCGGGCGCCGTCATCGCGACCCCCGAGCCGAGCACGCTGATCACCGCCGTGATCGCGTGCGGGTCGATGTCGGCACGGGCCATCCCGACGTCCTGCAGGGCGGGCAGCAGGCCCGGGTGGATGCTGAGGTCGGGCACCGTGACGACGCCGTCGACGGCGCGCATGATGCGGGTGAGACCCTCCGGGTCGGCGAGGTAGAGCGCGCGGGCCAGCGGATGCTCGTAGACGGCGTGCAGCGCGTAGCCGAAGATGCGCGAGGGGAGCCCGCCGCGCGGGTCGCGGTCGACGCTGTCGATGATGACCCGCACGAGTTCGACCGTGCCGCGGGTGAGGAGCGCCGCGAGCAGTCCCGCGAAGAGCGGGAAGACGTTCGCGACGGCGTCGGGCGTGGTGCCGAGCCGCTCGGCGAGGGTGCCGTAGCCGAGGGCCGCGACGCCGTCTCCGATGATGATGGTGGCCGCGGCGTCGAGGATCTCGTCGACGGTCGGGGTGGTGGTGGTCATAGCTGCCGATCGGTCGGGTGTGCGGCCAGCATAGGCGCGCGGTGGACCGGTCAGTACACCCTGTTCGGGGGCGGACGGATGCGTCCGTTCAGCAGTTCGTGAACGCCGCAGCCAGGCGCGCCGAGGCCTCCTCGATCACCTCGACGCGCTTGCAGAACGCGAACCGCACGAGCGAGGCGTAGGGCGCGCGGCGCTCCGGATGCACGAAGGCGGTGAGGGGGATGCCCACGACCCCCGCCCGCTCGGGAAGCGCGCGGCAGAACGCGTCGGCGTCCCGTCCGCCGAGCGGGGCGGCATCCGCGATCACGAAGTAGGAGCCCGCGGGCGTGCTCACGGTGAGCCCCGCATCCCGCAGCCCGGCCGACAGCAGCTCGCGCTTGCGCTGCAGGGTCGCGGCCGTGTCGCGGTAGAACGCGTCGGGCAGATCGAGACCGACCGCGATCGCCGGCTGGAACGGGGCGCCGTTCACGTAGGTGAGGAACTGCTTGACCGCGAGCACCGCATCGCGCAGCTCGGGCGACGCCGTCAGCCAGCCGATCTTCCACCCGGTCGTCGAGAAGGTCTTGCCCGCGCTCGAGATCGTGACGACCCGGCCCTCGGCCCCGGGCCGCGTGGCGGCCGGCACGTGCGCGCGGCCGTCGAAGATCAGGTGCTCGTAGACCTCGTCGGTCACGACGTAGGCGTCGTGCCGGTGCGCGAGCTCGATCGCGAGGTCGAGGAACTCCGGCGCGAGCACGGTGCCGGTCGGGTTGTGCGGCGTGTTCAGCAGGATGATGCGGGTGCGGTCGGTCACGGCGGCGCGCAGGGCGTCCGGATCCGGGGCGAAGTCGGGCGCGTACAGCGGCACCGGCACGTGGCGGCCCTGGGCGAGCGCGATGAGGGCCGTGTAGGAGTCGTAGGCGGGCTCGAGCGTGACGACCTCGTCGCCCGGCTGCACGAGGGCGAGCAGCGTCGCGGCGAGCGCCTCGGTGGCGCCCGCCGTGACGAGCACCTCGCGGTCGGGGTCGACCTCGAGCCCGTAGAAGCGGTGCTGGTGCCGGGCGATCGCCTCGCGCAGCACGGGCATGCCGAGGCCGGGCGGGTACTGGTTCACCCCGGATGCGATGGCCGCTCGAGCCGCCTCGAGCACCTCGGCGGGGCCGTCCTCGTCGGGGAAGCCCTGGCCGAGGTTGAGGGCGCCCGTGGCGGATGCGAGGGCCGACATCTCGGCGAAGATCGTCGGCCGTGCGGTTCCGTCGTCGCCGAGCAGCTGCGCGCCCCGCGCCGCGCGGACCCAGGGTGCGTCGTTCACCCGCTCACGGTACAACCGGTGCCGTCGGCGCGCCCAAGTAGGCTCGCAGGGCCGGCATAGGAATCCTCCAGCTTCGGATCGCACGCTGGCGATGCGTGAAAGGAGCGCACCATGACCGAGAACGTGTCGCCCGAGAACCCGAACCCGGAGCAGGCCGCCGCCGCGGAGCCCGCGGCCGCGCCCGTCCCCGCGGCGCAGCGCTCGGTCGCCGTGCCGATGATCGCCGCCGCCGTCGTCGCCGCGCTGCTCGGCGGGGGAGCCGGTGCAGGCGTCGCCGCCTGGGCGATCACGAGCCAGAGCTCGACGCAGAGCGAGGGCGCGGCGCCCGAGCCGCAGACCATCAACGTCAACAACCCCAAGAGCATCGACACCGTCACCGCGGTGGCCGCCAAGGCATCCGCGTCGGTCGTCACGATCGGCGTCTCGTCCCGCGACTCCGGCGGAACCGGCTCGGGCGTCGTGCTCACGAGCGACGGCTACGTGCTCACCAACACGCACGTCGTGACCCTCGACGGGGCGTCGGCCGACGGCGCGATCGAGGTCACCACCTCCGACGGCCGCCTCTACTCGGCCACCATCGTCGGGCTCGACCCGATCGTCGACCTCGCCGTCATCAAGCTCGCGGGGGCCAGCGGGCTCGTGCCCGTCGAGTGGGGCGACTCGGGCGCCCTCGACGTGGGCGACCAGGTGGTCGCGATCGGGGCGCCGCTCGGGCTCTCCAACACCGTCACCGACGGCATCGTCAGCGCGCTCGGCCGCAGCATCCAGATCCAGTCGTCGGCGGTGCCCGACACGGGCGACACCGACCGCACCCCCGATGGGCAGGAGAACGGCGGGCAGGGCCCGTTCGACTTCTGGAACTACTTCGGGCAGGGCGAGCCGTCGCCGCGGCAGGGCCAGGCGAGCGCCACCATCTCCCTCCCGGTCATCCAGACCGACGCGGCCATCAACCCCGGCAACTCGGGCGGCGCGCTGCTCGACGACCGGGGGCGGCTCATCGGCATCAACGTCGCGATCGCCTCGACCGGCTCGACCCTGCGGGGCGCGCAGAGCGGCTCGATCGGCGTCGGCTTCGCCATCCCCGCCTCGCTCGCGCAGCGGGTCGCCCACGAGATCATCGACGAGGGCGCAGCCTCCCACGGGCTCCTCGGGGCGAGCGTGAGCACCGCGACGGCCGCCGACTCGGATGTCGTGGGCGCCCTCATCCAGGAGGTCACCCGGGGCGGTGCCGCCGAGGCCGCGGGGCTGCGGAAGGGCGACGTGGTCACCCGCTTCGACGGCATCGCGATCGGCAGCAGCGTCGACCTGACGGCGCAGGTGCGCGCCTTGCCGGCCGGTGCCACGGCCGAGCTCAGCTACCAGCGCGGCGGGTCGGAGGCGAGCGTCGAGGTGACCCTCGGCGAGCTCAGCTCCTGACCGCGCCCGCGACCCCCGCGTTGCTAGGCTCGACCGAACCGCATCGGCGGCCCGACCGGAGGACCCATGGCACAGCCCGCGAGCACGCCGGGAGTCAGCTACGTCATGCCCGTGCTCAACGAGGTGGCCTACATCGCCGACGCCGTGGGGTCCGTGCTCGCGCAGCACTACGACGGCCCGGTCGAGGTGATCCTGGCGCTCGGCCCGTCGACGGACGGCACCGCGGAGGTCGTGGCGCGGCTGGTCGAGGCCGACGACCGCATCCGGGTGGTGGAGAACGCGGGCACCGACATCCCGATCGGCCTCAACCTGGCGATCGCGGCCGCCCGCTACCCCGTGATCGTGCGCGTCGACGCGCACACCGAGCTCGACCCGGACTACACGACCCTCGGGGTCGCGGCGCTCGCGCGCACGGGCGCCGCGAGCGTCGGCGGCGTGATGGCGGCCGCGGGGCGCCCCGGCGTGCAGGCGGCGATCGCGCGCGCCTACAACAGCCGCTTCGGGCTGGGTGGGGCCAGCTACCACGACGACGACGCGGTGGAGGAGGGGCCCGCCGAGTCCGCCTACCTCGGGGTGATGGATGCCGCGGTGCTGCGCGAGATCGGCGGCTACGACGAGAGCCTCCGCCGCGGCGAGGACTGGGAGCTCAACTACCGCCTGCGCGAGGCCGGGCACCTCGTGTGGTTCGACCCGGCACTGCAGGTGCGGTACTGGCCGCGGTCGAGCTGGGGTGCGCTCGGGCGCCAGTTCTGGGCCACCGGCGTCTGGCGCGGTGAGCTCGTGCGACGCCTCGGTGCCCGCAACTCGCTGCGCTACTTCGCGCCGCCGCTCTTCGTGCTCGGGCTCGTCGTGTGCGTCGTGTTGGCCCCGCTGCTGGCCCTCGGGGTGGTGGGCGGATGGCTCGGCTGGCTGCTCTCGGCCGTCTACCTGGGCCCGCTGCTCTACCTCGCGCTGCTCGCCTTCGCGGCCGTGCGCTCGCCCGGCGGCGCCGTCGACCGGCTGCGGGTGGCCGTGGCCATCGCCATCATGCACGTCAGCTGGGGGTCGGGCTTCCTCGTCGGCGTCTCGCGCGGTGCCCGCGACGCGGTCGACACCTCCCGCACCGAGTCGTAGCCGGCGGGCGCGCCCCCCGCTGATTGAGTAGGCCGCGCAGCGGCCGTGTCGAAATCCCGCTGATTGAGTAGCGAGCGCAGCGAGCGTGTCGAAATCCGGCGGATTGAGTAGGCCGCGCAGCGGCCGTGTCGAAATCAGCCTGTGCACAACTCGAGCACCCCCACGGCCCGCTCCGGCATCCTGCACAGCATGACGACGGGAATGTACATCCTCCGCTGCGCCGACGGCAGCTACTACGTCGGCAGCTCGCGCAACGTCGAGGCGCGCGCCGCACAGCACGCCTCGGGGCGCGGCGCGTCCTACACGTCCGGGCGGCTGCCGGTCGAGCTCGTCTTCGTGCACGAGTGCGAAACCGTGGCCGAGGCCTACGGGATCGAGAAGCAGGTGCAGGGGTGGTCGCGCGCGAAGCGCGAGGCGCTCATCCGGGGAGAGTTCGCGCTGCTGCCGGGGCTGAGCCGGAGCGCGTACCGGCGCGGGGGTGGTGCGGGGGGCTGATCTCGACACGCTCGCTGCGCTCGCTACTCGATCCACCGGACCTCGACACGCTCGCTGCGCTCGCTACTCGATCCACCGGATCTCGACACGCTCGCTGCGCTCGCTACTCGATCAGCGGGCGGGCGGGCGGCGCGCCTCACCGCTGATTGAGTAGGCCGCGCAGCGGCCGTGTCGAAATCCGGCGGATTGAGTAGCGAGCGCAGCGAGCGTGTCGAAATCAGCACCCCACGCGCCGCGAGCGCCCTACAGCCACCCCGCGTCGAGCATCCGCTGCACCACGCGGCGCCCGGCGTCGCCGTCGTCGAGCGGGGTGAACCGCTCGCGCCAGCGCGCGGCCTGCTGGCGATAGCGCTCGCGCGTCGCGTCGGCATCCGCGATCGCGTCGAGCAGCTCCTCGCGGGTGCGCACCACGGGGCCGGGCGCCTCGGCGAGCAGGTCGAAGTAGAAGCCGCGCAGGTCCGAGCTGTAGTGCGCGAGGTCGGGCGTGAAGAACACCACGGGTCGCCCGGTCGCGGCGAAGTCGAACATGACCGAGGAGTAGTCGGTGACCAGCACATCCGCCACCTCGAGCAGGTCGGCGACGTTCGGGTAGCTCGTGACGTCGACGAGGCCCTCGGCCTCGAGGTCGCGCCCGTAGCGCAGGGTGCGGGAGTGGCCGCGCACGAGCATCACGTGGTCGTCGCCGAGTTCGCGCGCGAAGCTCGTGAGGTCGAGGTAGTCGACCATCTCGGTGCGGTCGTCGCGCCAGGTGGGCGCGTAGAGCACCACGCGCGAGCCCTCGGGGATGCCGACGGCGGCGCGGATCGCGCTCGCATCCGCCCCCGTCACGAGCCGGTCGTTGCGGGGGTAGCCCTCGTCCCAGGTGCCGCGCTCGAAGGCGTAGGCGGAGCGGAAGATGCGTGCGCTGTACGCGTTCTGCGCGAGCAGGGCGTCCCAGCGGCGGCTCTCGCGGCGCACGGCGACGCGGGTGCGGATGCCGACCCCGGCCCGGTCGAGCGCGAGCCGTTTGAGCATGGTGCCGTGCCAGGTCTGCAGCACGTGCTGGTGCTCGCGGGTGCGGTAGCGCTTGCGCAGCCAGTCGTTGACGATGAGCACGCGCGCGGAGCCGCGCACCCGCCACCACTCGCGGCTGCCCTCGATGAGCCGCACGTCGCCGTCGGGCACGGCGACCGAGCCGTCGACGACGCTCCAGTAGCGGGTGACGTCGGGCAGCATCCGGCGCAGGGTGCGTGCGATGCCGAGCGGGTTGTCGGAGGCGGACTGCCCGTAGAAGCTCTCGAGGTAGACGGCGTTCTCGGGCACCGCGGCGCGGCGGCGGTACTCGCGCTCCAGTCGGCGCTGGTTGCGCGGCCCGCGCTCGTCGTCGGCGAGTGGTGCCGCCACCCGCAGCACGAGGCCGCCCGCCTGGGCGCGCAGCTCGGCGTGGAAGAGCGGATGCGTGAACCGCCCCGGCAGCTCCGCCTCCACGGCGAGGCGGCTGGTGGGCACCTCGCCCTCGAGCGTCAGCCGGTACTCGCCCGACGGCAGGGCGAGCCCCGCGGCGCCCCAGCGCTCCGTCAGCAGCGGCAGGGTGACGCTCACGGTGCCGCCCGCGTCGACGGGCGCGGCGACCCGGGCGCGGGCGCCCTCGAGCCGCACGCGGCTGACGGGGCGCACGGGGTCGGCGACGGTCACGCGCAGGGTGGGGCCGTCGGCGGTGTCCTCGAAGACCGCCTCCACGACGCGCGCCCGCGCGAGGCGCCCGTCCGGTGTCCGCAGCTCGGGGGTCGCGGGCGTTCCGGACCCCGCGGCGTCCGCATCCGCCCCCTGCTCGTGCGCGGCGAGAAGGGCGGTCGTGCGCGTGCGGGTCAGGATCTCGGCGAGCACGCGCTCGGCGCTGCGCCCGTCGAGCCGGTCGACGTGCTCCTCGCGCAGCCACGTGGTGTGGCGGGCGATGCGCTGCCCGAGCTCGTCGTCGCCGAGCGCCGCGTCGAGGTGCTCGAGCACGTGCTGCCAGCTGCCGACGTAGCGGTCGTCGCTGAAGGTGCGGTAGTTCTCGTAGAGGCCGCGGGCCCGCGCGTACAGCTCCACGTCGGGCGCGAAGAACACGACGGGGCCGTCGGTGAGCGCGTAGTCGTACGCGATCGAGGAGTAGTCGGTGACGAGCACGTCGACGCCCGCGAGCGCGGGGGTGACGTCGACCAGCTCGCGGCTGCCCAGCATCCGGATGCGGTCGGAGACGGCGGGGCCCGCCGCGTAGTCGCCGAGCCCGAGCGGGTGGGTGCGCACGAGCAGCACCGCGTCGCGCGCCTCGAGCCAGCGGGCGATCATCGCCCACTCCTCGCCCGTGGGGGCGCCCGGGTCGCTCGCGCCGTCACGCCAGGTGGGGGCGTAGAGCACGACGCGGGCGGCGTCGTCGAGCGGGCCGGCGGTCGCCGCGAGCGTCGCCCGGGCGGCGGCGCGGGCCGCGGCCGGGTCGCCGCCGAGCAGGGCGTCGTCGCGGATGTCGCCGAGCGCGGGCACCCGGTCGGCGGGGATGCCGAAGGCGCTCACGATGCGCGGTGCGACGAGCTCGGAGGCGACGGGGAAGAGCGAGACGCCGCGCCCCGCGAAGCGGTAGGCGCGGGCCACGAGCGAGCGCACGTAGCGGTGGTCGGGCACGCCCCGCACGCGCAGCGCGGCGGGGGAGTCGAGGTGCAGCTTCTTGAGCGGGATGCCGTGCCACAGCTGCACGACGAAGGCGCCGCGGGTGGCGTAGCGGTTGACGTCGCCGAAGCCGTGCGTGACGACCGCGACGCGCGCGCGGAGCGTCAGCCGGAAGCCCGTCCAGCCGCGCTTCGGGGCGGCGTCGAGGCCGAGCGCGCGGGCCTCGGCGAGCTCCGCATCCGTGGAGGCCAACCACACGAGCCGCACGCCGTCGTCGAGCCGTGCACGGGAGAGCCGGTAGAGCGGCAGCGCGCCCTCGCCGAGCCCGATGCCCGAGCCGAAGACCCACAGCTTCGCCGTGCGGGGGGTGAGCAACGCCGCCAGCGCGCCGAGCGCGTAGAGCGGCAGGCGGAGCAGCTTCCGGGCGTTGCCCGCGGCGAAGGTGAAGGTCGCAGGCATCGGCTCGATTCTGTCACGCGAAGGGGTGCCGCGCGTAGGTGCTCTGCGGGTGCGGCGCGGGGTGCGGGGCGGCGTGCGGCGCGGCGTACTGCGGGGCGTGCTGCGGCGCCTGGTGCGGGGCGTACTGCGGGGCGTACTGCGGTGCGGCATACTGCGGCGCGTACTGCGGCGCAGCGTGCGGCTCCTGGTGCTCCGGCAGCGGCGAGTCGCTCAGCACGAAGTGACGCCCCGACACCTCGCTCGGCTCGATCCGCACCCAGATCGGCTTCTCGGTGGCGAGCTGGTTGCGCAGCCCCGCGCGCTCCGCCTCGACGATCTCGGCCGGGTTGGTCAGCATCCGGGCGCGCCCCTTCAGCACGACGCTCCACGCCGAGCCCGGCTCGCGGCCGTCGATCTCGAACGCGACGTCGGGGCTCACCGTGAGCTGCAGCAGCTTCGAGCCGGGGGCGGTGCGGATGAGGATGGTGCGGTCCCAGCTGACGTAGTTGAGCGGGGTGATGTCCATCACGCCGAGCGCGTTCGTGGCCAGGCGCCCGAAGCGCTCGTGCTCGAGCAGCGCCCAGCACTGGTCGTCGGACAGTCGGGTGACGGGGGAGGCGGCCATGCTGCCATCCGAGCGGATGCCGCGGACGGTGGGGAGTGCCGAAGGTCCCGCGGGGGCGGCCCCGGCATCCGCGCAACCGATCGGTAACGATGGCCCCGGATGCGGGGAGCGCCCGGACGCGGCTGGTGTAATGGGTAGGGCGCCCGGCGCCGGAAAGCAGGAGGCAGATGGGGCTCGTCAGCGATGTGAAGGCGGCGCGGAAGGTGCTGCGCAATGCGTGGCGTTCGCGCGAGCGGAGGCGGCAGCTCACGCACCGCATCCAGACCGAGGGCACGGGCGAGCCGGCCGAGGTGCAGATCGTCGTCTACTTCGCCGACACGCGCGTGAACCTCTACCAGATCCGCCAGTGGTACGCGCCCCTCGCCGAGCTCGCGAAGACGCATCCGGTGACCATCCTGACCCGCAGCCCCGGCGCGACCCTCACGCTCAAGGACGAGGCGCCCGTGCCGGTCGTCTACTACCGCACGGTGGGCGAGATCGAGGGCTTCCTCTCGCGTCACGACCCGCGGATGGTGTTCTACGTCAACCAGAACATCAAGAACTTCATGATGTTCCGCTTCGGGCGCATGTGGCACGTGTTCATCAACCACGGCGAGTCCGACAAGGTCTACATGACCAGCAACCAGTACAAGTCGTACGACTACGCGTTCGTCGCGGGGCAGGCCGCCCTCGACCGGCTGGGGGCGAAGCTGTGGGACTACGACGTCGCGCGGCGCGCGATCACGATCGGTCGCCCGCAGGTCGACCACCTCGACCCGACCACGCCGTTCACCCCGGATGACCGCATCACCGTGTTCTACGCGCCCACCTGGGAGGGTGACCGCCCCACGATGGCGTACGGCTCGATCGCCTCGCACGGGGTGGCGATCGCGGATGCCGTGCTCGCCTCCCCGCGGCACCGCCTCGTGTACCGGGCCCACCCGCGCAGCGGCGTCAACGACCGCGAGTACCGCGAGGCGCACCGGCGCATCGTCGAGATGATCGCGGCGGCGAACGAGCGCGACCCCTCGGCGGGTCACCTGCACGACGACGGCGGTGTGCTCGGGTGGCAGATCGTCAGCTCCGACGTGCAGATCACCGACATCTCGGCGATGGTCTACGACCGTCTCGCCACCGGCAAGCCGGTGATCGTGACGCGGCCCGCCTCGCCGACCGCGCAGGTGGAGGAGACCGGGTTCCTGGGGGCGGCCACGTGGCTGCGGGCCGAGGACGCGAGCGACGTGCTCGCGCTCATCGACCGCGAGCTCGAGGACCCGGAGGCGCGCGCGAAGCTCGCCTTCTGGGCGAACCACCACTTCGGCGACACGACGCCGGGCGCCGCGACCGCGCGCTTCCACGCGGCCGTCGAGCGGCTCATGGCGGAGTGGGAGCGCGCCGCCGCCGAGCACGCCGACGACCGCCGCACCTCGGAGTCGGACCCCTTCGACGACGAGGACGACGAGGAGGCGTTCCCCGAGTCGGGGGACTGACGCGCCCCGCCGGCGCGCGAGGGCGCGCTACTCGAACAGTGCCCGCGCGTCGGCCCGCAGCTCGCTCAGCTTGCCCGGGGTGAGGCGCCCCACCGTCCGCACGGCGAGTGATGCGCTCGCCGTGCGGGGCCCGGGTTTCGCGCTTCTGCAGCTGTGTGACGCGCATGCAATGTCGGAGCCGCGTGGGATTGTCGTGGCATGCCTGACTCCGTTCCGATCTATCAACCGGCCGAGATGGGCACGAACGCGTTGAAGCGACTGGGGGTGGCGCTGGCCGAACGTCGCAGTTTGGGGCCAGATGAACAGCGCATGTACGAGATTTTCATTACCGATGCGCGGAATCGCGTCGCGGTCGCGCAGCACGTCGTGCAGCTCGCCGTAGCTCAGTTGGAGAGGGTGTTCTCGGCGGTGGGCGAGTTTGAGATCGTCGGTCGGGTGAAGACGCGGTCCACGTTGAGCGACAAGCTGGCGCGCACTCCGGCCGAGAAGTTGCCGTCGATTTACGATGTTGCGGGAATTCGCGTCGTTCATCCGGGTGGCCTTCTCGCCCAACAGATCGTGGCCAGCACGATCTCGTCGATCATGGATGATCTCCCTGAGGTGACGCGGCCGTCGAAGGTGATCAACCGCCTCGAATCACCTATGCACGGCTATCGTGCGGTGCATCTGATCATCTGGCCGCACGGTCGCCCGGTCGAGATTCAGATCCGCACGGAGCTTCAGCACGCGTGGGCGCAGGTCATGGAACTTGTCGGCGACCGATGGGGACGCGAGCCGCGATACGGACTCCCGGTGCTCTGCGACGATGAGGCCGAGCGCGAGCGGCGCCAAGCCACAGTCGACTCGCTTGTGAGTTTTTCCGCGTTGATCGCGGGCCATGAGAAGCACGTTGATGGGGCCGATCTGGCGAGACTCGATCTCTCGCCGGTCGCTGATGTTCTTCCGGATGATCTGCTTCACCGTGTTGACCACGTTCGAGGGGCGATGCGCTCACTCGAGAGCCAGCACGTTATGGGGGCGGCAGTTCTCAAAGAGGCGCTCGACCAGGTGCGCCGAGGGCTGGAGGTCTAATATGGGCGGACTACGGCGGTCGACGAAGCGGGAGGTGACGGCATGTCTCATTTCGTGATCGTCTACGACCGCAAGTCGGGGCGCGCGCAGGTGCGACAGTTCTCTGACGTCGCGTCGGCAGATCGTGCCCGATTCGCGGCAGAAGATGAGGTGCGCGATCGTGACGTCGAGGTCGTGACTCTCGTCGCCGATGACATCGACGCACTCCGCGCAACCCACTCGCGCTACTTCATGGGCGGCGGCGAGATCCTCGACGCGTTCGACCGCCTCATCGCGTCCTGACCTGCATCGGCTGCCCCTACCCCTCCTTCGGGATGTTCAGCGGCGGCAGCGCCTCGACGATGTCGACCGTGCGCAGCGACACGGTGACGAGCCGCTGGATCAGCTCGAGAATGTACCGCGGGTTGCCATGCTCCTCACCCCACGCGTTCGCGTCGTTCACGATGCCGGATGCCTTGTCGACCCGCACGTAGTAGCGGTCGACCACCCAGTCGATCGCCGAGCGTGAGCCGAGCTTGTAGTCGTGCGCGCGCTCCGGGATGCCGGTGAGGGTCACGTGCTCGTTGTAGTGCAGCGTGGTCTTGTCGACGCCGCGCTTGCCGCCGTAGCTCATCTTCTTCTCGACCCGCAGGTGTTCGTTGCCCGCAGGGACCCCGCCCAGCGGATACAGCTCCGCCGACTCGTAGTTCAGGTGCAGCTCGGCAAGCTCCTTGCCCGCGTTCGCGAACGCCCAGAAGTCGCCCACCTGCGGAATGCGCGGGAGCGTGCGCTTGAGGTCGGCCGCGAACCGCTCCCGATACTCGGGGGAGTGCAGCACCCCGTACACGAAGTGGAAGATGTCGTCCTTCGTGATGCTTTGGTCGGTGTAGCGGATACGGTAGTCGGCCAGGATCTCGTCGGTCACGTTGTCGTGGCGGATATACTCGTCGCCTTCCTCGGTGCCGAAGATGTCGAACTGCCCTTCGGCTATCTCCCGCTTCTCATACCAGTAGCGGGGGAAGAACTGGGTCTTCTGGAGCAAATCGAGGGTAGGGATAACCTCTGACGCAAGAACAGCGAATGAAGTCGTGTGTCCTGTTCCCGTAACTGCGATACCTAGTTGTCGCGCGTTCGGCTCGGGGAACGCTTCTCTTAGTCGGTACTGGCGCGCGTTAAGATCGCGGCCAAAGTAGATCCGCTGCCGTTGGAAAGGTCTGTACAAGGTTGTGCGAATCGCTTCGCGTGAGTACGAGAAGATGCGGTGAGCGCGAAGTGATGCGAATGCGTTGTCGTTCCAGCTGAATTGCGAAGAATCGATCGTCACCGCACTGGGATCGCCGCCGGTGGCATCAACTTCGGTGTTGTAAGCCTCGATTGTTCGCGTGACGTTCTCGTTCAATTGGGAACGTGACGAGTTGACAACCCATGCATCACGACCGGTGGCGACACCTAGTGAATAGGTCGAGAATATTGTGCGCTCTCCGGTTGCAGACTTGACTCCAAGCCCGTCGAATTGGTCAAAGTCTGCGTTGCGTGTGTGCAGCCAGTCTCCAGTTCCGTCGCTGATACGGCGTGTCATCGGTACGTGTGCGAGGCTTTGGAACGTACGCAACTGTGAAAGCTTTTCCTCTCGCGTCGTATAGTCGGCGACGCGGTAGTACTCGATTGTGTGACTTGTCAGCTGCGGATCACGGATCAGAAAGACCATTGCGATAGTGGCGCGACTGCCTGTACCGAAAACCTTCCCGCCTTCCTGTCGCGACATCTCGCCCGATGTTCGCTGGTTTCCGCGCAGGTTGTAGACAACTACACGGTTGAATTCCCTGGCAAGGGCCTGTCTCATTCCATCCGCCGAGTTGGCCTCGAGGAATCCACCGTTGGTGACAAAAGCGACCACCCCTCGCTTCCCGATTCGGTCGCTTGCCCAACGGATGGCACGGATGTACGAGTCGTAAAGCGTTCGTTTACTTCTTCCCGCCGATGTAGCGGAGTAAGTGCGCTCAATCCGAGCGTCCAAGGTTGGGTAGCGAAGGTTTGCGTTACCGTCGTTAGCTGTCGTTTGACCTGCCGAGTACGGCGGATTGCCGATGATCACCGAGATCGGCGCTTCGGACTGCTTCGCCACCACCTCATTGTTCGTCTCGAAGACGCCCTCGGCATCCAGCTGGTCGCCGTCTTCGGCGTTCTGGAAGGTGTCGGTCAGCGCGATGCCGGGGAAGCTCACATAGTTTCCGCCCATGCGCGAGCGGTACGCCTGCTCGAGGTTCACCGCGGCCACGTAGTAGGCGAGCAGGCTGATCTCGTTAGCCCAGAGCTCGTGCCGGAACTTGTACGGCAGCTTCGCGTCGGGCATCAGCTCAGGGTTGAGAATGAGCTGCGCGAGGAACGTGCCGGTGCCGGTGAACGGGTCGAGAATGTGCACGCCCTCGTCGGCCAGCCCCTTGCCGAAGTGCTCGCGGCTCAGCTCGTCGGCCGAGCGCAGGATGAAGTCCACGATTTCGTTCGGCGTGTACACGATGCCGAGCCGCTCGCTCGCCTTGCGCATCGCCAGGCGGAAGAAGCGCTCGTAGAGCTGTTTCAGGAACCGCTGCTTGCCCTGCGCATCCGCGATCTGGCCGACCGAACGCTTGACGCCCGCATAGAAATCGTCGAGCTCGCGCAACTCCGAGTCGACGTTCGTGCCCTCGAACGAGTCGAGCATCCGCTGCATCGCCGCCGCCACCGGGTTCGACTCGGCGAAGCTGTAGCCCTCGAACAGGATCTCGAGCACCGGCTCGGTGATGATGTGCTGCGCCAGCATGTCGAGGGCGTCATCGTCGGTGATCGACTCGTTGAGGTTCGCCTTCAACCCCTTCACGAGCCGTGCGAACTCGCGACGCACGCCCGGCTTCGTTTCGAGCAGCGCCTCGATGCGAGCCCGCTGCCGGGCAGCCACATCCGCCACATCGGCGGCCCAGTTCTCCCAGTACTCGCGCTCGCCGACCTTCTTGACGATCCGGGCGTAGATCGCCTCGTTCCACTCCTCGCCGAGCGGGGTGAAGTCGAGGCGCGTCTGGCCGGTGGATGCCTCACCCGACTGCGCGGCCGCCGCATCCTCGTCGCCCGACGGCAACCAGCGCTGCATCGCGATCGTCTGGATCTGCTGGTTACCCGCCTTCGGGTTCAGCCGGATCGCTTCGATCGTCGCTGCGAAGCGCTCGTCGTGCGCGCGCAGCGCCTGCAGCACTTCCCAGATCACCCGGAAGCGCTGGTTGTCGTCGAGCGCCTCCTCGGGTGTCATCCCGGCGGGCACCGCGACCGGCAGGATGATGTAGCCGTAGTCCTTGCCGGGCGCCTTGCGCATCACCCGGCCGACCGCCTGCACCACGTCGACCTGGCTGCCGCGCGGGTTCAGGAACATGACCGCGTCGAGGCTCGGCACGTCGACGCCCTCGGTGAGGCACCGCGCGTTCGTCAAGATGCGGGTGGTGTTGCCCTTCGGCTCGTCTTCGAGCCAGGCCAACAGCTCGCCGCGCTGCAGGATGTCCATGGTGCCGTCGACGTGGCGTGACTGCATCACCAGATCGGCCTCGCGGCGCGGCACCGCCTTCGAGAGCGCCGCGTTGCCGTCGAGCATCGCCGACACGTGCTTCGACGCCTTGATGTTCTCGGCGAACGCCACCGCCCGACGCATCGGGGCACGGGCCGCCGGCGTGTCGGCGAGGCCCTCCACCGCCGTCTTCGCGAGCGCCTTGTAGATGCCCGCCACCCGGGCCGCGTCGCTGATGTTCAGCTCCACGCCATCCGAGGCGAACTGCTTCTGGAACCCCTCGTTGACCGCCTCCTCCGACACGGCCAACACGAGCACCTTGTAGTCGGTGAGCAGGTTGCGCTCCACCGCTGCGCCGAAGCCCAGCCGGTGGAACTCCGGGCCGAACACCTCGGGGCGGTCCATCGACGCGATCTCGACCGCCTCGGCATCCGCCTTCTTCTTCGCCGCCTCGCCGTAGAGCTTCGGCGTCGCCGTCATATAGAGGCGCTTGTCGCCGCGGATGTAGTCGGCGTCATGCACGCGCACGAAGTTCGAGATGCGGTCTTCGTCGGTGTGGATGACACCCGCCGTGCGGTGCGCCTCGTCGCACAGGATGAGATCGAACTCGCCGAGGCCCGCCCGCTGCGCCTCATGCACCACGGGCAGCGACTGGTAGGTCGAGAAGAAGACCGTGAGCCCGCCCGGCTCGGTGGGGGTGGCGAGCGCCGCCATCAGATCGTCGGCGTTCGTCGTGGCGGCGATCTCGAGATCGCGCAGCCGCAGATCCTCGCTGTCGCGGCCGAGCTTGCCGTCGGAGCAGATCGCGAAGCTGCGCAGCGGTAGATCCGCCTGCTGCGTCCACTCGCGCAGGGTCTGAGCCAGCAGCGCGATCGACGGCACCAGGAACAGCACCGAGCCGCCCGCCCCCGCGACGCGCTCTGCGATCCGGAGCCCTGTGAAGGTCTTTCCGGTGCCGCAGGCCATGATGAGCTGGCCGCGATCGTGCTCGTCGAAGCCCATGAGGGTGCCCTGCAGGGCCTCGATCTGGTGGTCGCGCAGGCGCTTGCGCTCGACGACGGGTGCCGCATCCGGTGCGTCGAACCGGTACTGCGACCAGTCGATGACCGACTCGGCCAGATGTGCGAGCCCGATGCGCTGCGTCGGCACGTGCCGGTCGTTGAGCGCGTCGAGTGCGTGCTTCGACCACTTGTCGGTCGTCGTGACGACGAGCGCCTTGCCGAACGGCTTCTTCGCGGACGCCTCGAAGAACGAGTCGATCTCGCCCTTCTGCAGGGTGTGGCCAGGGTCGTAGAACTTGCACTGGACCGCCCAGAGCGTGCCGGTGTAGCGCTCGCGAGCCACCAGGTCGATGCCGGTGTCGACCTTGCCGTCGCGCCCCGGCCAGTCGTTCCACAACCACACCTCGTCGAAGAGGCCCTGATAGATCGGCTCCGTCTCGAGGTAGCGCTTCACGAGCCGCTCGAAGTAGAGACCCTTCGCGCGCGTGTTCGGTGCGATCTCGGCGTATTCCGCGAGCAGATCGTGGATGGACGTCATCGAATACCCCCGGCCAGTGCTGCACTGGATAGGGCATCCAGGCGTGATGCATTAAAGCATCACGCCTGCGACATCTCGTCACGTGAGCGCGTGACCGTTAGGCATGAGGGGTGTCAGCCTCCGACCCCTCGAACGCGTCGCGCATCGTGGGGGAGCGGCTCAAGGCGGCCCGGCTCGACCTCGGCGTCTCGCAGATGGACCTCGCCTACCTCGCCGGCATGAACGTCGCCAACTACGGCAAGATCGAGCGCGGCATCGGCAACCCCACGCTCGACTCGCTCGTACGGCTCGCGGGGGTTATGGGCATCGACCCCGGCAGCCTCATCGCGGGGCTCGGGCTCGCCGACCTGCCAACCATCAAGGCCAGCTACACGGTGGCCGAGTTCCTGCGCGAGAAGCAGCGCAACGCAAACTGACGCTAACCGCCGGGCTCAGCACGGCATCCGCTCAGAACGCCACCCGCCACAGGTAGTCGTCGCCGTTCGGACGCATCCAGCGGATGACGAGGATCGCGTCGCGCGCCAGGTCGTCGCCGCGGATCAGCAGCTCGAGCTCGGAGCCGGGCCACATCACGCGCGGCAGGCCGGCGGGCATCATGCCGCTGCCGACGAGCGTCACCGTCACGCCGCGCAGGGGCTCCGCACCCACATTGCGCAGGCGGTAGCGCGGGGGTGTCGACCTGTCGAACTCGAACGGCACGCGGTACGGCTCCATGCCGCGCACGCTAGGCCGAACCCCCGACCCACCGTCGCTGACTGGTCGGTAAATCCCGCTAAAACGCAGTTGTAGCGGGATTTACCGACCAGTCAGCGACGGGCAAGGCGGCGCCGGGGCGCCACGGGCCTGGGGGTCGTGCTCTCGGGGAAGGCGAGCGGCGGCGGACCGAACGCGGTGCGGGCCGTCTTCACGACGCGCCGACCCAGCAGCTGGTTCGCGGTGCCGCCCACGAGGGCCCCCACCCCGAACGGCAGCACGCGGCCGACCACGCCACCCCCCACGGCGGCCGCCATCCGCGGCAGGTACACGGTGCGCATGCGGTCCATGAACTGCGTCACCGCCGTCCGCGGCAGATTCTTCGCGATGAGCGTGCCCCAGAACTCCGGCTTCGCGGGCCCGCGGCCGGTCGCCTGCCCCGTGAACTGCAGGATGAGGTCCTGCGACGGCCCGCCCACCACCATCGCCAGCACGAGCGCCCGCGCCCGGTCGGGATCCTCCACCGGGATGCCGTGCAGCTCGGCGACCGACTGCGCGAACAGCGCGGTCGACTCGAGGAACAGCACCGTCTCGGCACCCGACAGCGCGAGCGCGGCACCCGTGCCGACCGCCGGCACCGCGGCCGCGACGCCCACCCCGGCACCGCTCGTCGTCACCGTGGTGAGGTACCTGCGCTCCAGGATCCGCAGCACCTGCTCGGGCGGCGCGCCCGGGTACCGCCGACGGATGCCGCGCAGATGCGCCAACACCGCAGGGCGGTGCACCGACATCACGCGGTCCAGGATCGCGTCGATGCGGCTGACGGATGCGGGGTCCGCGGCCTCCGCGGCAGGCGCATCCGGTGCCACGGCGTCGGGCACCAGCTCGGCGACCACGATCTCGTCGCCGGGGGTCTCGTCGTGCTGGTCCACCGTCTCAGGGTACGTGGGGAGTGGGGGAGTGGGGGGTTTCGATACGCCGCTGCGCGGCTACTCAACCAGCGGGGTTGGGTGCTGCGCGGCTACTCAACCAGCGGGGTTGGGCGCTGCGCGGCTACTCAACCGGCGGGAGGGGGTGCTGCGCGGCTGCTCAACCGGCGGGAGGGGGTGCTGCGCGGCTGCTCAACCGGCGCGAGCCCCTACAGCCCGTAGTCGGCGTGGTAGCGGTCCACGACCTCGCGGATGGGGGCGTCCATCACGAGGCTGCCCTTGTCGAGGTAGAGCCCGCGCTTGCAGAAGCGCAGCAGGTCGCGCTCGTTGTGCGAGACGAAGAACAGGGTGCGCCCACCGGCGAGCAGCTCCTCGATGCGGGTGTAGCACTTCTCGCGGAACGCCTTGTCGCCCACCGCGAGCACCTCGTCGACGAGGATGATCGGCTCCTCGAGCCGCGAGATCACCGCGAACGCGATGCGCACCTTCATGCCGCTCGAGAGGTGCTTGTAGGGGGTGTCGACGAAGTCGGCGATCTCGGCGAACTCGATGATCTCGTCGAAGCGCTCGTCGATCTCGCGCCGGGTCATGCCGTGCAGCCCCGCCGTCAGGTACACGTTGTCGCGCACCGACAGGTCGCCCACGAAGCCGCCGGTGATCTCGATGAGGGGGGCGACACCGCCGTGCACCCTGACGTGCCCCTCATCCGGGTACACCACCTGCGCCACGAGCTTCAGCAGCGTCGACTTGCCCTGCCCGTTGCGCCCCACCACGCCGATCGCCTCGCCGGCGTGCACGGTGAAGTCGACCCCGCGCAGCGCCCAGAACTCGCCCGGGCGCGTGCGCCGCGTGCGGTCGGCGAAGAGGTCCTTGAAGCTGCGGCGTGCGGTGCGGTTGCGCTTGAACCGGATGCCGGCCCCGGTCACCGAGATGACCGCGTCGGTGGTGGTGGCGGGGGTGGAGGTGGGGGCGGATGCCATCAGATCTCCTTCAGCACGGTGCGGATGGTGCTGCGGTACACCCAGATGCCGAGCGCGAGGAACGCGACCGACATGGCCGCCGCGATGCCGACGGCGGTCCAGTTGAGCTCGCTCGGGAAGAACGCTGAGCGGTACAGCGACAGGATGCCGGTGAGCGGGTTGAACATGCCCAGGAACGGGAAGTCCACCGGCTCCTTCGGCAGGTCGTTGAGGCTGTAGATCACCGCCGAGGCGTAGAAGAGGAACCGCAGGATCAGCTTGACCGCGCGCTCGAGGTCGCGGAAGAACACCACGAGCGGGGCGACGATGAGGCCGATGCCGAGCGTCAGCATCCCCTGCAGCACGATCGCGAGGATCCACCACAGCGCCTCCCAGTGCAGCTGCGCCGGGGTCGAGCTCCACTGGGTGGCGATCGCGAAGATCACCAGCACGGGGATGCTCGCGATGAACTCGATGCCCTTCGAGAGCACGATCCGCGCCACCCAGATGCTGTGCGGGATCGTGGTCGAGCGGATGAGCTTGGCCTCCTTGGTGAAGGCGCGCGTGCTGTCCGAGACGGCGCCCGTGAACCACATCCACGGGAGCAGCGCCGTCAGCAGGAACATGATGTACGGCTCGAGCCCCGCGTCACGGTGGAACACCTGGGTGAAGACGAACCAGTAGATCGCGCTCATCGCGAGCGGGTCGAGCACCGACCACAGGTAGCCGAGGAACGACGTCGAGTAGCGGAGCTTCAGGTCACGGATCGTCAGGAGCCAGAGCGAGCGACGGTAACGCGTGAGGTACGGCGCGTAGCTGCGGGGTGTCGCGGCAGAGGTCACGCAGACACCCTAGTCGGCCACGGCTGGGGGCCTGTGACGCCCCGGCGTCGTGTGGCTCACACGAACGCGTTCGCGCGCTCCAGGTCCTCCGCGAAGTCGATCTCGACCGCGTAGAGGTCGGAGATGTCGACGGGCTGGAACTGGACGCCGTCGTGCTCGATCGCGAGCTCGATGCCGCGCTCGAAGTAGTCCTGGGCGGCGCAGCGCTGCAGCTGGCGCACGAGGGCGGCCTTGTCGCGGCTCGACACGAAGTTGATGCCGACGGCCTCGCCGAGCCCGCCCTGCACGGTCTTCGACAGCTCGCGGATGTGGCCGGTCGCGTCGGTCGTGTACTTGACCTCCTCGTCGGACACCTTCGCGGTGTTGACCGAGACGAAGCTCTGGTCGCGGGCCACGAGGTCGCCGGCGCGCACGAGAGCCTCGGGGTCGAAGACGACGTCGCCGTTCATCCACAGCACCGGCGCATCCTTCGTCGCCTGCAGGGCGCGCAGGAGGCTCTTGGAGGTGTTGGTCTGGTCGTAGGCCTCGTTGTAGACGAAGTCGGCCTGCGGGAACGCCTCGATGATGTGCTCGAGCTTGTAGCCGACCACGATCGTGACCTTGACGTCGCGGCCGAAGGCCTGGTGGATGTTGTCGAACTGCTGCTGCATGATGGTGCGGCCGTCGCTCAGCTCGGTGAGCGGCTTCGGCAGCGAGCGGCCCAGGCGGCTGCCCATGCCGGCGGCAAGGATCACGATCTGAGTGGTCACGGGGTCTCCTCGGGGGATGTGGGAGCGGCGGGCGACGCCTCTCGCGCCCGCCGCACATTGCAAGGGGGACACTCCGTTGTGCTGCTGCGAGCCTAGCGACGCGGGGAGAGAATTCCCGGTGAGTTCACTCTTTGTTTCCGTTTCGTGATATGCGCGGCACACGGCGGATGCTGCGCCGTCATCCTCGCGGACGATTCCGTCCGCCGCGGCCTGCCCCGTTCGCGCGTGTTGATACGGTGAACCGGTGGAGTCCGACCGCACCACCCCCGCAGCCTCCGGCCGACGCCCGACCGGCTCCGCTGCGCGCCGGGGGTCGGCGTCGGCGGCGTCCCGCGCGCACACCGGTGCGCCCCGCGTCGACCCCGCACGTCCCTCGGGCGCGCGCGCGGCATCCGCTGTCGCGGAGCGCCCGGCGCTCGCGACCGAGGCAGCGCGGACCACCGGCAAGCGGTCGCCCGTGCGCCCCGCGGCGCCGGCCTCGCCCGCATCCGAGCACGTCGACATCGACGTGGCGCTCTCGATCGAGGGGCTCAGCAAGTACTTCGCCGGCTCGCCCGCCGTCGACGCGATCGACCTCGAGGTGCCGGGCGGCTCCTTCTTCGGCATCGTCGGCCCGAACGGTGCGGGCAAGACCACGACGCTCTCGATGGTGACGGGGCTCATGCGCCCCGACAGCGGCGTCGTGCGCGTCTTCGGCTTCGACGTGTGGCAGAACGCGACGATGGCGAAGCGGATGATGGGGGTGCTGCCCGACAGGCTGCGGCTCTTCGACCGCCTCACCGGCGCCGAGTACCTGCACCACGCGGGCGCGCTGCGCGGGCTCGACCGCGCGACCATCGCCCGCCGCTCGGCCGACCTCTCGGCCGCGTTCGGCCTCGAGCACTCGCTGCACCGGCTCGTCTCCGACTACTCGGCCGGCATGACCAAGAAGATCGCGATCGCGAGCGCGATGATCCACGCGCCCCGGCTGCTCGTGCTCGACGAGCCCTTCGAGTCGGTCGACCCCGTGTCGACGGCCGTCGTGCTGGGCGTTCTGCAGAAGTTCGTGGACGCGGGCGGCACCGTCGTGCTCTCGAGCCACAGCATGGAGCTCACCGAGCGCGCCTGCGACAGGGTCGCGATCATCGCCGACGGCGCCGTGCTCGCGGCGGGCCCCATGGCCGAGGTGCTGGACGGCCGCAGCCTCGAGGAGCGATTCGTCGAGCTCGCCGGCGGCGAGGCGGCGGTGGAGGGCATGGAGTGGTTGCAGAACTTCTCCGACTGAGGTTCCGGATCCTCGCCAACGGGCTCCGCAGGCATCCGGCGCACGACGTCGTCATCGTGGTGGCGCTCCTCGCCGCGATCGCCGGGGTCGTCGCGTTCTGGCTGGGCGCCCGGTGGGTGTCGCAGTTCGACGACGAGTTCATCATGCGCGCCACGACGACCCTCGGCGCGTGGCTCTCGCTCGCCGCGCTGCTGCTGCCGATCATGATCGTGCGTCGGCCGGTGCTGTCGCCGCGCGCGTTCCTCGGCTACCCGATCTCGCCCGTCGGCGTGGTCGCGGCGCTCGTGCTCTTCAGCGTCGTCGGCCCCGGCATCCTGCTCGTGCCGATGGCGCTCGCCTCGGTCGCCGCGTGGCCGGGTGAGGCCTCGCAGCAGCTCGCCTGGGCGGCCGCCCCGCTGCTCTTCCTGCAGACGCTCGTCACCATCCAGCTGGCGCGGGGGCTCGGGATGCTGCTGCGGCGGCATCCGATCGTCTCGGTCTGGGTGGAGATCGTCTCGGCCGCGCTGCTGCTGCTCGGCGGGGCGAGCGTGGTGGGGGTGCTCGCGCCGCGCATCCCCGGCGGGCTCGACCTCGTGCTCGCGCTGCGGCCGTTCAACGCCGTGCTGCGGGCGATCCCGGAGGTGCTCGCACAGACGCCGTTCGGGATGCTGTGGGCCGCGCCCGGCTACGCGAGCGTGCGCATCGACGACCCGACGCGCGGGTGGAACATCGTCGGGCTGTCGGCGCTGCTCGTGACCGTGCTCGTGGTCGCCTGGATCGCGATGCTCGGCGCGCAGCTGCGGCCGACCCGCCGGCTCGCGGGGCCGCGGCGCACGCGCGTACCCGGCTGGTTCGCGCGGGTGCCGGCGACCCCGGCCGGGGCGATCGCCGCCCGCGCGCTGAGCTACTGGGCGCGCGACCCGCGCTACCGGGCCGTGTACGCCGTGCTGCCGCTCGTGCTCGGCGTCACGCTGCTCGCGCTCGCGATCGGCGGCGTGCCGTTCTCGACCGCCGTTCTCGTGCCGCTGCCCGTCATGACCTTCCTGCTCGCGTGGTCGACCATGCACAACGATGTCGCCTACGACCACACGGCCGTATGGCAGCACCTGGCCGCGCAGACGCGCGGCGCACACGACCGCACCGGACGCTCCGTGCCCGTGCTGCTCCTGGGGGCGGCGCTGCTCGCGGTCGGCATCCCGCTCACCGTGTGGGGGCACGGCGCCCTCGACATCGCGCCCGCCCTCACCGGGGTGTGCGCGGCGCTGCTGCTCGGCGGCGTCGGCGTCGGCAACCTGTTCTCGGCGCGCCACCCGTACGCGGCACCGCACCCCGGCGACCCGGCGTGGCAGGCGCCGCAGGCCGCCACCAGCCAGGGCGCGATGACGCAGGGCGCGTCGGCGCTGTGCGTGCTGCTCGTCACGGCACCCGCGCTCGTGCTCGCGGGCGTCTGGTGGGTGTCCGGTGGCGTGTGGGGGTGGGCCGCGCTCGCGGCCGGCGCGCTCTGCGGCATCGTGATGCATGCGGTCGGCATCCGCGCGGGCGGGCGCAGCTTCGACGCGCGCGGGCCCGAGTTGCTCGCGTTCACGCTGCGCAACTGAGCCGGATGTCGCCGCGCCGTCGTACCCTGGTGTCATGAGCGGGCTTGATGACGATCGGATCGGTGGCGGCACCGACGTGCTCGACCGGGAGCTCGAGAAGCTCCTCGCGGGGGAGCTGACCGAGGACGGCGACCACGACCGTTTCGCCCACTACGTGCAGAAGGACAAGATCGTGCAGTCGGCGGTCACGGGCAAGCCCGTGCGTGCGCTGTGTGGCAAGAAGTGGGTGCCGGGGCGCGACCCGTCGAAGTTCCCGGTGTGCCCCGACTGCCAGAAGATCTACGAGCGCCTGAAGTAACGGCCCGTCACCGCCGGTTGAGGAGGCCGCGCGGCGTCTCTACACCCGCTGCTCGAGTAGCCCGCGCGGCGTCGCCTCACCCGCTGGTTGAGCAGGCCGCGAGTCGGCCCCCACCCGCTGGTTGAGTAGGCCGCGCAGCGGCCGTATCGAAACCGCAGCCCGCCGCAGCCCCTACAGGTACCGCGTCGGGATCGCCGGCTCCCCGCGCGACAGCCGCAGCGCATCCGCCGGCAGCTCCGCGACCGCGGCCGTGTGGTGCGCGCGCGCCCGCGCGACCCCGTCCGCGCCGAGGTGCGCGGCATCCGGCACCCCCGCCGTGACGAGCGGCACGTGCAGCAGACGGCCGACGCTCGGGTCGAGTGCGCCGACGGGCGGGTCGTCGACGTGCACGTCCTCGGACACCGCGACGCCGCCGCGCAGCGCCCGCACGGGCTGCTTGCGGCCGCCGATCGTGGCCTTGCCCTCCGAGCTCTTGCCGACCCCGACCCAGCTGCCGTCGGCATCCTGGCGCGCGACGAGCTTGTAGACCATGCCGGATGCGGGGGCCCCCGAGCCGGTCACGAGCGCGGTGCCGACGCCGTACGAGTCGACGGGGGCGGATGCGAGGGCCGCGATCGCGTACTCGTCGAGGTCGTTGGTGACGGTGATGCGCGTGCCGGCGGCGCCGAGGCTGTCGAGTTGCTCGCGCACCTCGCGCACGACGACGCCGAGGTCGCCGGAGTCGATGCGCACCGCGCCGAGTTCGGTGCCGCCCGCGCGGATCGCGTTCTCGACGCCCGTGCGGATGTCGTAGGTGTCGACGAGCAGGGTCGTGCCGGTGCCCATGGCGACGACCTGGGCGCGGAAGGCCTCCTGCTCGTCGGGGAACAGCAGGGTGAAGGCGTGCGCCGCGGTGCCCATGGTGGGCACGCCCCAGGTGCGGCCCGCCTCGAGGTTGCTGGTGGCGCTGAAGCCGGCGATGTAGGCGGCGCGGGCGGCGGCGATGGCGGAGTGCTCTCCGGTGCGGCGGGACCCCATCTCGGCGAGCGGGCGTCCGGCGGCGGCGGACACCATCCGGGCGGCGGCGCTCGCGACGGCGGAGTCGTAGTTGAGGATCGAGAGGGCGATGGTCTCGAGGATGACGCCCTCGGCGAAGCCGGCCTCGACGACGAGCAGGGGGGAGCCGGGGAAGTACAGCTCGCCCTCGCGGTAGCCGCGGATGTCGCCGGTGAAGCGGTACGCCTCGAGCCAGTCGAGGGTCTCGGGGGAGACGACGGCGTCGCGTTTGAGGGCGGCGAGCTCGTCGGGGCCGAAGCGGAAGTCGGCGAGCGCCTCGAGGAGGCGGCCCGTGCCGGCGACGACGCCGTAGCGGCGGTTCTCGGGGAGGCGGCGGGCGAAGAGCTCGAAGACGCTGGGGGTGTCGTGGCGGCCGGCGCGCAGTGCGGCGTCGATCATCGTGAGCTCGTAGCGGTCGGTCAGCAGGGCCGTCGACGTCATGGCCTCAGCCTACGCATCGCTGACTGGTCGCTAAATCCCGCTATTCCTGCGGAATAACGGGATTTAGCGACCAGTCAGCGATGGAGGGTCAGCAGCCGGGGCCGCGGGGTGCGACGGTGCAGTCGCGGTCGACGAGCACGGTCTTGGCGCCGCCCGCGCTGATGTGCAGCTCGTTGGCGGGCAGGGTGATGGTGCCGGCGATCGGCACGAAGGGGCTGCCCGCGAAGCGGTACTCGGCACGGAACGTGATGCTGAGCCGGATCGTGTAGCTGCCCGCCTGCCGGTAGACGTGGCTCGTGGGGGTGGCGTCGAACTCGCGCAGGCCCTGCGCGGCCCACGTCGCGCCCCTCGTGCCCCGTGTCGCCGTCGTACCGTCGCCGTAGTCCCAATGCCAGGCGATGGGCGTGAAGCGCACGTCGGCGGGCTCGTCGAGCAGCTCACCCGGCACGATCTGCGTGCCGACGACCGAGTAGATGTTGGCGGGCAACCCGACCACGACCCAGCCGTCCGGCTCCATCCGCTGGATGCCGGGCCGCGGATGGAACCGCGCGATATCGGCGAGAGTGATCACCACGACGTCGTAGTCGTCGCGCGGGGCGCACCCCCACGTGCCCACCGGGCACGGGTCCTCGGACGCCGACCCCTCCCCGTGTGTCGCGTCGCCGCCGTCAGCGCCCGAGGTGCCGGATGCGGAGGAGCCGCCGGACTCGCTCGACCCGCCCGGGCCGCCGGACGACGTGGACCCGCCCGACGAGCCGCCGGAATTCTGCGAGGTGCCGTAGAGGACAGCCTCGTCGCCGACGATGGCGGCATTTACTACCGGGCAAACACCTGCCAGGAACATGGGATAGGTACAGATACGGTCGTCGAGCTGAGGCGGAGCGGTGACGATGAACGCTGATAGCAACAACGCAGCCGAGATCAATCTCTGCATATGCCACCTCCGGTCCAAGATTCTTGATCGATGATGACAAGCGATGCTCCGGTCCAGTCGAGACTGACTTCAAATGCCGACCGAGCCATCTGGCGATCTGGCAACACGGACAAGTCGTTTTCGTCTACGACATCGAAGTAAGTGCGGTCCTCGCACGTATAGACCACGAGGTCGCCCAAGATGGAGTCCACTTGCTGCGGCTGCATCGTGAAACTGATGTGCCCCGTCGCGCGCCAATGGTTCTTGGCGAAGGTTTGGTATCCGGGGAGATCTCGCGCGAATAGCTCTGCGGAGACGTATTCGAGAAGCCGGTCCGGCGAACGTCCACCATCGGCAAGAACTGTTGTCACCGTCTCCAAGTACTTCCCATACGCCTCTTCCGCCGCCGCCAGCGCCTCCTCGTCCGAGGCGAACACGGGAGCGGCATCCGGGGTCGGGGGCGGTGCAGGCATGGGTTCGGTCGTCGTGCACCCTGCGAGCGCGAGGGCGGCGAGCAGCACGGCGGCCGGTAGACGGAGCGTTCTCGGCATGCCGACACGCTAGAGCACCCGCGCAGGCCGTGGGCAGCTTGTCCACAGGCTCCCGGCCCCGCCCAGCTCCCATCTCACGGAGTCCCGCAACCCATCTCAAGGAGTCCTCCGCGCGATGCCGCCTCACGAGGTGACATGGGGCGCATCCGTCACAGCGGCTCCGTGAGACGGGTTGTGAGACTCCTTGAGATGGGATGCCGGATGGAGCGCCCGGCGACACGAGCCCGCCCGCGCCCCGAGCCCCCGCCCGCCCCGCCTCCGACACCCATGCCCCCCCAGCCCCCGCGCAGCCACCGCATCCACGGCTCGGTACGCTGGGGGAGTGACCGCATCCGTCCCCGCCGGGGTGTCGACCGACGCCCCCATCGGCGTGTTCGACTCGGGGGTCGGGGGCCTCACGGTGACCCGCGCGATCCTCGACCAGCTGCCCAACGAGGCCATCGCCTACGTGGGCGACACCGCGAACGGCCCGTACGGCCCGCGCCCCATCGCCGAGGTGCGCGCGCTCGCCCTCGGCATCATGGACGACCTCGTCTCGCAGGGGGTCAAGGCGCTCGTGATCGCCTGCAACACCGCATCCGCCGCCGTGCTGCGCGACGCGCGCGAGCGCTACGAGGTCGGTGCAGGCATCCCCGTGGTCGAGGTCATCCAGCCCGCCGTGCGCGCCGCCGTGCGCGCCACCCGCAACGGCCGCGTCGGCGTGATCGGAACGGTCGGCACCATCCAGTCGCGCGCCTACGACGACGCCTTCGCCGCCGCGAACGGCATCGAGGTGCTCAGCCGCGCCTGCCCGCGGTTCGTCGAGTTCGTCGAGGCGGGCATCACGAGCGGCCCCGAGCTCTTCCGCTACGCGCGCCAGTACCTCGACCCGCTCATCGCCGCCGACATCGACACCCTCGTGCTCGGCTGCACCCACTACCCGCTCATGTCGGCCGCGATCCAGTTCATCGTGGGCCCGGATGTGCGGCTCGTCTCGAGCGCGGAGGAGACGGCAGCGGATGTCTACCGCACCCTCGTCTCGCACGGCCTCGAGCGCACCTCGCCGACACCGCCGACCCACCGCTTCGAGGCGACCGGCGACGACGCCGCGTTCCGCACCCTCGCCGCCCGCTTCCTCGGCCCCGAGGTGCGCCACGTCGAGTCCTTCCCGACGGGCGCCATCACGCTGCCCGTGCTCTGACCACCCCGGGTGCCCGCCCGGGTGCCCCGCCGCATCCGAATGGAGACCCCATGACCGACACCCGTGCCGACGGCCGCACCCCCGACCAGCTGCGCCCCGTCACGATCGAGCGCGGGTGGAGCGCCCAGGCCGAGGGCAGCGCGCTCATCTCGTTCGGCAACACCCGCGTGCTGTGCACGGCGAGCTTCACGAACGGCGTGCCGCGTTGGCTCACCGGCAAGGGCAAGGGCTGGGTGACCGCCGAGTACGCGATGCTGCCGCGCTCCACCAACGAGCGCATGGACCGCGAGTCGGTGAAGGGCCGCGTCGGCGGCCGCACCCACGAGATCTCGCGCCTCGTCGGCCGCAGCCTGCGCGCCGTCATCGACACGAAGGCGCTCGGCGAGAACACGATCGTGATCGACTGCGACGTGCTGCAGGCCGACGGCGGCACCCGCACGGCCGCCATCACGGGCGCGTACGTGGCGCTCGCGGATGCCGTGGCCTGGGGCCGCGAGAAGGGGTACATCGGCAAGAACGCGCGTGCCCTCATCGACACCGTGTCGGCCGTGAGCGTCGGCATCATCGACGGCACCCCCATGCTCGACCTGGCCTACACGGAGGACGTGCGCGCCGAGACCGACATGAACATCGTCGTCACCGGCCGCGGGCTGTTCGTGGAGGTGCAGGGAACCGCCGAGGGTGCGCCGTTCGACCGCCGCGAGCTCGACGCGCTGCTCGACCTGGGTCTCGCGGGCAACGCCGAGCTGGCCCGCATCCAGACGGAGGCGCTCGCCGGCTGACCCCCGTTCGCGTGATGCGGGGTGGTGCGCCCACCTGCTAGCGTGGCGGCGCACCTTCCCTGCCCGCCACCAGGAACCCGAGGACCCCATGCGGAAGACCACCGCCCTTCTGTCCGCCTCCACGCTGGGGGTCGTCGCCGCCGTCGGCGCCGCGATGCCCGCATCCGCTGACGCCGTCGTCACGGGGCCGCTCTGCGACACGATCGAAGATCAGATCGACATGCTGGGCACGTCGGGGCCCGACGTCGACGCCGACTGGTACATGCCGTGCGTGCCGCAGTTCGGTTTCGGTAAGGCGCAGATCACCCTCGAGGCCCCGGATGCCGGCTTCCCGGCCGGGTTCGACCTGCTGACGGCCGACGCGGTGAGCTCGCCCGACATCGACGGGCTCGAGGAGTACTTCGCCGCGGTGGGGAGCCCGTTCGATCCCGAGTCCGGGTTCCACTGGATCACGCCGCTGGACGTCGACACCACGACGCCCGAGCAGCTCGACGTCGTGGCGGGTGTCTTCGCACCTGTGGCGAGCGTCGGGCGTCTCGACACCGCGCCCCCGGCCGTCTTCGAGGCGTGCGAGCTCGACGAGGTCACGCCGTACGTCACCTTCGTGTCGACGTACGAGCCGATCACCACGACGTTCAGCTACGAGCTCGACGGCGTCACCTACTCGGCACCCGTTGCGCTCACCCCCGACCCCACCTATTACGTGTTCGCGGGGGACCTCGAGAGCGAGGGCGACGGGATGATCTGCGTCACCGACTCGTATCAGACCGTGGCGACCTCGACCGTCGACTCGTTCGACAGCACGGTGCTCCTCGGACTGTTCTCGGTTCCGCCGTACGTCTGGTTCGAGAGCATCGAGGACATCGACGAGGACGCCCCGGAAACGTTCCAGAACCTGCCCGAGGTGGGAACCTTCGCGTTCGCGGCGGTGGAGCCCGAGGAGGAGCCGGACCCGGAACTCGCGGCCACCGGTGCGACGGATGCGGCCCCGCTCGCCGCGGGCGCGGGCGCCCTCGCGGTCCTCGGCGCACTGCTCATCGGCTTCACGCGTCGTCGGGCGGCACGCGTCCAGCCGTAGGCTGGCCGCATGACGACCTTCGTTCTGGCCACCCACAACGCGCACAAGGTCGAGGAGCTGCGCCGCATCCTGGGGGAGCGGCTCGGTGAGCACGAGCTCGTCGGCTACGACGGGCCCGAGCCGGTCGAGGACGGCGACACCTTCGAGGCGAACGCCCTCATCAAGGCGCGTGCGGCGAACCTGCACACGGGCCTGCCGTCGATCGCCGACGACTCCGGCATCGCGGTGCACGCGCTGGGGGGTGAACCCGGCATCAACTCGGCGCGCTACGCGGGCACCCGGGTCGACGCCGACAACAACGCGCTGCTGCTGCGCAACCTCGAGGGGGCGGATGACCGCTCCGCCGACTTCGTGTGCGTCGCCGCGCTCGTCGACGGGGAGCGCGAGCTGACGGTGCGCGGCGTCTGGCCCGGCGAGGTGCTCGAGGCGCCGTCGGGGGCCCACGGCTTCGGCTACGACCCGGTGTTCCGGCCGCAGGGCCTCGCGACGAGCTCGGCCGAGCTGACCCCCGACGAGAAGAACGCCATCAGCCACCGGGCTCGCGCCTTCGGCGAGCTGGTGACCGAGCTGCGCGCCCTCTACGGCTGACCGGCCCGCCGCATCCGCCGCCCCCACCGCGCCCGCCGCCCCGCATCCGCTCGCCCCGCATCGCCTGCGAATGTAGAAAATGCAGGAGTTCTCAGACGCGACTCGCGCCACATAAGCGCTCCCGTCGGCGACACGCCCGGAGACTCCTGCATTTTCTACAATCAGGCGGGCGCGGGGGCGAGCGGATGTGGCGGGGCGGCGAGAGGATGCGGGCGGATGCGGGCGGAGCGGCGGATGCGGCGGCGGCCGCGCCTGAGAACGGTTGTGAGCACCGTTCCCGAGAAGGGCGGATGCCGCCCGCGGCACGTCGCGCCCGCCTAGCCTGGAGGCATGGGGCACGGGCACGATCACGCGCGGGCGGCGGGCGGCAACCGCATCCGTCTGGCGGTCGCGCTCGGCATCACGACCGCCGTGCTCGTGGCGGAGGTGGTCGGCGCGCTGGTGTCCGACTCGCTCGCCCTGCTCGGTGACGCCGGCCACATGTCGAGCGACGCGATCGGGCTCGGGGTGGCGCTCGTCGCATCCGTCGTCGCCGCGCGCCCGGCGACCGACCGCCACACCTTCGGCTTCCAGCGGATGGAGGTTCTCGGCGCGCTCGTGAACGGCCTCATCCTGGTGGTGGTCGCCGCGGTGGTGTCGGTCGAGGCGGTGCGGCGGCTGGCCGAGCCGGCGGTCGAGGTGGCGGCGCTGCCGATGCTGGTCGTCGCGGGGGTCGGCCTCGCCGCGAACGTGGTCGTCTTCGCGGTGCTGCGCGGCGGCGACCGCGCCTCGCTCGGCATGCGCGGCGCGCTGCTCGAGGTGCTCGGCGACATGCTCGGCTCGATCGCCGCGATCGTGGCGGCCGCCGTGATCCTGCTGACGGGCTTCGCCCCGGCGGATGCGATCGCCTCGCTCGCTATCGCGGCGCTCATCGTGCCGCGGGCCGTGCTGCTGCTGCGCGACGTGCTGCGCGTGCTCAGCGAGTCGGCCCCGCGCGACCGCGACGTCGCCCAGATCCGTGACCACCTGTGCGGCGCCCCGGGCGTGGTGGCGGTTCACGACGTGCACATCTGGAACATCACCTCGGGCGCGCCCGTGTTCACGGCGCACGTGGTGGTCGAGCCGGGCGTGTTCCGTCGCGGTGAGACGCACGCGCTGCTCGACTCGCTCGGCGGCTGCCTCGCCGACCACTTCGACGTGGCCCACTCCACCTTCCAGCTCGAGCCCGCGGGGCACGCCGACCACGAGGAGCACGCCCATCGCTAGGCCCGCATCCTCGGCGACCGAGGACTACCTGAAGGCGATCTACGCCCACACCGAGTGGCAGGACGCCCCCCTCACGGGCACGCAGCTCGCGGCGCGGCTGGGGCTGGTGCCGTCGAGTGTGACCGAGATGGTGAAGAAGCTCGCCGCGCAGGGGCTCGTGACGCACGCCCCGTACGGGGCGATCGCCTTGACGGATGCGGGCCGCGCCGAGGCGCTGCGGATGGTGCGCCGCCACCGCCTGGTCGAGACGTGGCTCGTGGAGGGCTTCGGCTACAGCTGGGACGAGGTGCACGACGAGGCGGAGGTGCTCGAGCACGTGCTGAGCGACCGGCTGCTCGACGCGATCGACGCGCAGCTGGGCCGTCCGACGCGCGACCCGCACGGCGACCCGATCCCGGACGCCACGGGCCGTGTGCAGCGCCCGGATGCGGTGCTCGCCGCCGCGCTGCCGGCGGACGCGCGCGGCCGGGTGGCCCGCATCAGCGACCGCGACCCGGCGGTGCTGCGCCGCATCCGCGAGGCCGACATCGGACTCGACACGGTGATCTCGGTCGCGGAGCTCCCGGAGGGGGCCGCGGAGGCGGTGTGGCTGGTCGTGCTCGGCTAGATTTTCGGCATGCCGAAAAATCGCGGCACGCGGATGTGGGGCCTGCTCGGCCCCGCGATGGTCGCCGGCGTGGCCTACCTCGACCCCGGCAATGTGGCGAGCAACGCGAGCGCGGGCGCCCGCTACGGCTACCTGCTCGTGTGGGTCGTGGTCGCCGCCAACGCGATGGCGTGGCTCGTGCAGTACCTCTCCGCGAAGCTGGGCGTCGCGACGGGCCGCAGCCTGCCCGCGCTGCTGGGGGAGCGCATCCGCTCGCGCGCCGCGCGCTACGCCTACTGGGTGCAGGCGGAGCTGGTGGCGATGGCCACCGACGTCGCCGAGGTGATCGGCGGCGCGATCGCCCTGAACCTGCTGTTCGGGCTGCCGCTGCCGCTCGGCGGGGCGATCACGGGGGTCGTGTCGCTCGCGCTGCTCGCGCTGCACTCCCGCCGCGGACCGCGCCTGTTCGAGCGCGTCGTGATCGGGCTGGTCGCGGTCATCGCGGTGGGGTTCTGCGCGGGCCTCGTCGTCGCCCCCGTCGACGCCGACGCGGCGGCGGCTGGGCTCGTGCCCCGCTTCACCGACGCGGGCTCGGTGCTGCTCGCGGCATCCGTGCTGGGGGCGACCGTCATGCCGCACGCGATCTACGCGCACTCGGCGCTCAGCCGTGACCGTTTCGGTCGGGTTCCCGAGGGGCCGCGGCGGGTGCTCGTGCTGCGCGCCACCCGCGTGGATGTGACGATCGCGCTCGGCGTCGCGGGAACCGTCAACCTCGGCATCCTGCTGCTGGCGGCCGCGACGCTGCCCGGGGTGGTCGGCACCGACACCCTCGAGGGTGCGCATGCGGCGATCGGTGCGGCGCTCGGGCCGGTCGTCGCGACCCTCTTCGCGGTCGGTCTGCTCGCATCCGGTCTCGCCTCGACCTCGGTGGGCGCCTACGCGGGTGCCGAGATCATGCAGGGTCTGCTGCGCATCCGGATGCCGCTGCTCGCGCGGCGCCTCGTCACCCTGGTTCCCGCGCTCGTGCTGCTCGTGGTGGGCGCGCCGCCGACGCTCGCGCTCGTGCTCAGCCAGGTGGTGCTCTCGTTCGGCATCCCGTTTGCGCTCGTGCCGCTCGTGCGGCTCACGACGCGGCGCGAGCTGATGGGCGACGCCGTGAACCGTGGATGGACGACGGCCGCGGCGGTGCTCGCGGCCGTGCTGCTGATCGCGCTCAACGCCGCGCTGCTCGTGCTGGTGGCGCTCGGCGTGTAGCGCGTCAGTCGTCGAGCAGCTTGGGGTCGAGCACGACCTCGGCGTCGCTGAGCGGCTTCTCGCCCGCGGCCCGCGCCCGGCGCGCCCGGATGACACCCTGCACGTAGTGGAAGAGAGTGGGGATGACCGCGAGCGCGATCGCGCCCAGCAGGATGACGTCGATGTACTCGGTGACGAAGTCGGCGAGCGGCGGGATGTAGCCGAGCAGGAAGCCCGCGAAGGTGAGCCCGGCGCCCCAGATGAGCGCGCCGACGGCGTTGTAGAGCGAGTAGCGGCGGTAGTTCATGTGGGCGACGCCGGCTGCGACGGGGGCGAAGGTGCGCACGATGGGCACGAAGCGCGCGATGACGATCGCGATCGGCCCCCAGCGCTCGAAGAACCTGTTGGTGCGGATGACGTTCTCCTTCGAGAACAGCCCGCTCTCCTTCTGCTCGAAGATGCGCGGGCCCGCCTTGTGCCCGATCAGGTAGCCCACCTCGCCGCCGAGGAAGGCCGCGAAGGCGATCGCGAGGCACACCCACCAGATGGGGATCTGGATGCCGGTGCCCGACTCGTCCATGGTCCCCGTGAACGCGAGCAGCCCCGTGATCACGAGCAGGGTGTCGCCCGGCAGGATGAAGCCGACCAGCAGCCCCGTCTCGGAGAAGACGATGAGGCACACCACGAGCAGCGCCCACGGGCCCGCGCTCACGATGATCTCGTGCGGGTCGAGCCACGGCACGAGCCCCATGGGCGCGGCGGCGATCAGCGTGAGGGCGGCTGTGGTGAGGGGCACGGGGTGTCTCCTGGTGCGTCGGTCGCGGATGCGATCGGCGGGCGAGTCGGTTCAGCGTATCCGCTCGCGGCGCGACGAACCTGGGGGTTCACCCCCGGATCCGCGGACGGCGGCCCCGCGCGTCAGGCGCGCCGGCGCCGCCGGCCGAGGAGGGTGATTCCGCCGAGCATCGCGAGCAGGGCGAGGGCGGCGGGCAGCGCAGCATCCGCCCCCGTGTCGGCGAGCTGCGGCTCGCCGTCGCCCTCCGGCTGGGTCGGGGGCGCGGGCTGCACCTCGACGGCGCCGAGGTCGGCGGCGGGCCCCGCCACGCGCGCGAGGCCGCGCTGGTCGGTCGTGGGGGCGGTGAGGGTCGCGACGCCCGCGTCGAGCACGGGGGAGCCCGGCAGCGGCAGCATCGTGCGACCGTATCCGCCGTTGTCGGCGAGCGCGCCGAGCTGCGGGTCGAGGCCCGAGATGTTGCCGACGCCCGCGGCGATCGCCGCCGCGATGGGCGGGTCGACGGTCTCGATGCGGCGGCCGATGTAGCTGTGGTCGATGGTGACCTCGTACATCAGTCCTGCGTCGATCTCGCCGAGGTCGTTCGGCGACTCCCCGTTGTCGGAGATGATCATGTGGCTGAGCGCCGCCTGGAGGGGCACGAGGTCGGGCCGCTCGGCGCCGAGGATGCCGACCGCGGGCCAGCCCGTGTTGATGTGGTTGCCCACGACGGTGGTGTGGCTGAGGTTCGCGACCGCACCGCCCCCCGTGTTCTCGACGTGGACGGCGACGGTGTAGGTGGCCGACGGGGCGTAGCCGTTGCCGACGATCGTGGAGTTGACGAGGTCGAACCTCGTGCCGTCGCCGATGTAGGCGCTGATGCCGCCGCGGGCGTTGTCGGCGACGGTGACGCGGTCGATCCGCAGGGCTGCCTCGCTCGTGAGCCCGACGTTGAGGAACATGCCCGACTCGATGTTGGTCGACAGCTCCGAGTCGACGGCGTCGAGCGTGGCGATGCCGCCCGTGGCCTCGAGCACGAAGCCGAAGCCGAAGTCGGGGTAGCCGTTGTGGTCGGCGGTCACCCGGGTGAGGTCGACCGCGATGTCGGAGCCGCGGATGCGGGTGCCGTGGCGGTTGTTGTCGCTCGTGGTCGTGTCGCTCATGCTGAGGCGGAAGTCGTTCACCTCGAGCAGCAGCACGCCGTCCCACTCGAGCGAGGGGTCGCCGTTGGCGTCGATCTGGCTCCCCGTGATGGTCACGTCGCCGCCGTCGCCCGTGGCGTAGACGCCGTGCCCGCCGTTGCGGCTGATGACGGCATCCGCGATCTCGAGCTCGCCGCCCTGCAGCTCGACGTCGAGGCCGCTGCCGGTGTTGGTCTCGATGCGCACGTCGGTGACGGTGAGGGTGCCCGAGAGCCGCGCGTCGACCCCGGCCCCCGCGGACCCGGTGATCGTGACCCCGTCGAGGGTGAGCGCCACCTCGCCGTCGCCGGGTACCGTGTCGTCGACCGCGACCCCGGCCCCGCCGGCATCCGCCACGGTGAGGTCGCGGATGGTGACGGTGTGGTTGGGTGCGATGCGCAGCGTCTCGTAGCTGCCCGCCCCGTCGAGCGTGCTGCCGCCGCCGATGATCTCGACGTCGGCGTCGATCACCGGCAGGTCGGCGGTGAGGGTGATGTCGCCCGCGAGCTCGATGGTGTCGCCGTCGACCGCGGTCGTGAGTGCGGTGACGAGTTCGGCCTCAGTGCCGACGGCGGCGGATGCGGGGGCCGCGACGGTGAGCGCGCCCGCGAGGGCGAGCGCGGGGGCGGTGATGAGCGCGATGACGGGGCGGCGCATGGGTGCTCCTCGGTGGTGGTCCGCGCCCGGGCGAGTGCGGCTGCCGAGAGCTTACGCGAATCTCATTCGCGAATCGAGTGCGGATGGCGCGCGAACGCCGCGCGCTGCGCTCAGGCGTGGCGCGCGAGCAGCAGCCCGGCCAGCTCGAGCGTGCGGTCGATCGTGTGCGGGTCGCCCTGAGGGTCGAGCTCGAAGGCGCGGTCCATGAGGGCCACCGACATCGTGATCGCCACGTCGATGTCGCGCAGCAGCTCGGGCGTCACGGTGAGCGCCGAGCGCTCGACGATCGCGTCCGCGAGCTCGTCGGTGACGGTCGCGGTGGTGGTGTGCTCGCCGAGGTAGGTCTCGAGCACGTGGCCGAACCGCAGCGCGCGGAATCCGGGCTCCGTGCGGGCGAAGCGCACGTAGCTCTGCATGAAGCTCGACAGGAACTCGCGCCCGCGGGCGTCGCCCGCCTCGGCGAGGGCCGCCTGCCAGTAGCGCTGCCGGTTGCGGAACGCGAGCGCGCGCAGCAGCGAGGTGACGTCGGGGAAGTAGCGATACAGCCCCCCGACCGAGGTGCCGGCGCGGCGTGCGACGTCGGTCGTGGTGAGCGCGGCGATGCCGTGCTCGTCGAGCAGCGCGGCGGCCGCGTCGAGCAGGGAGTCGACGCGGCGCTTGCCGCGTTCCTGGGTGGGGGGTCGTCGCAGTTCGGCGGTCATGTGCGGGAGGCGGGGCTCGAACCCGCATGCCGTGAGGCACAGGAACCTAAATCCTGCGTGTCTACCGTTCCACCACTCCCGCGGCCGGAACAGTCTACGTCCCCCGTTCCGGGGGTCTGTGGACAACTTCCGCGGCGTGGTGCCGCATCCGGGCATCCTGTGCGGGTGACGAGTGCGGTCGGGGCGATCACCCAGCAGGTGCGGGAGCGGGTGCGCCGCGAGGGCGTCGACCTCGGCGGTGATCGGGAGACCGCCGACCGGCTGGTGCGCGACGAGGTGCAGCGCTATGCCGAGCTGGCCCTCGGCGGCGGCGTGCCGCTGCTGGGCGACGAGGCCGCGGTCACCCGGCAGGTGGTCGCGGCGCTCACCGGGCTCGGGCCGCTGCAGCCCTACCTCGACGACCCGGCCGTCGAGGAGCTGTGGATCAACGCCCCCGACCGCGTCTTCGTGGCGCGCGACGGCGTCCCCGAACGCCTCCCCGTCGTGCTCGACGACGCGCAGGTGCGCGAACTGCTCGAGCGGATGCTGAACCGCACCGGCCGCCGCGTCGACCTCAGCTCGCCGTTCGTCGACGCCTCCCTGCCCGACGGGTCGCGGCTGCACGCCGTCATCCCCGACGTGGCGCGCGGGCACGTGTCGATCAACATCCGGCGGTTCCGCAGCGGGATGCGGCGCCTCGCCGACCTCGTCGGCCTCGGCACTCTCACGAGCCAGGCCGCCGGATTCCTGCACGTCTCGGTGCGCACGGGCCACAACGTGCTCGTGACGGGCGCGACCCACAGCGGCAAGACGACGCTGCTCGGCGCGCTGCTCGGCGCGTGCCGCCCGGAGGAGCGGATCGTGACGGTCGAGGAGACCTTCGAGCTCGCCCTCGACGCGGTGGACCACGTCGCCATGCAGTGCCGCCAGCCGAGCCTCGAGGGCACGGGCGAGATCAGCCTGCGCCGGCTCATCAAGGAGTCGCTGCGGATGCGGCCCGACCGTCTCGTGGTCGGCGAGGTGCGCGAGGCGGAGGCGCTCGACCTGCTCATCGCGCTCAACTCGGGCATCCCCGGTATGTGCTCGCTGCACGCGGGCAGCGCGCGGGACGCGCTCGTCAAGCTGTGCACCCTGCCGCTGCTCGCGGGGCGCAACATCGACGTCGGCTTCGTGACGCTGACCGTCGCCTCCACGATCGACCTCGTGGTGCACGCGGAGCTCGGCCGCGACGGCCGTCGTCGGGTGGTCGAGGTGGTCGCGCCGACCGGGCGCGTGGTGGGCGGTGCCGTCGAGGCGGTCACCCTGTTCGCCCGATCCGGCGACGCGCTCGTCGCCACGGGCGAGCTGCCGCCGCGGATGGCGGCATTCGAGCGGGCCGGAGTCGACCCCGTGGCGATCCTGCGCGAGGGGCACGGCGGATGACGGCGGCAGCCTGGGGCGTCGTGCTGGGGGCGGGGCTCGTGCTCGTCGCCTCGCCGTGGCTGTGGCCCGGCGTCGGGGGCGCCGCGTCACCGCGCGCGCGACGCACCTCACCGCTCGCGCGTCTCGCCGAGCTCATGAGCCAGGCCGGCCTCAGCCGCGTGTCGGCACCGACCGTACTCGTCGTGTCGGGGCTGCTCGCCGTGGTCGCGGGCGTGCTCGTGCTCGCCCTCGTGCCGGTCGCGGCGCTCGCCGGTGCCGCCGCGGTGGCGACCGCGCTGCTGCCCCTCGCCCTCATCTCGGCGCGGGCGCGCGCCCGCCGTCGCGCGATGCGGGCCGTCTGGCCCGACGCCGTCGACCACCTGGTCGCGGGCCTGCGCTCGGGTCAGGCGCTCCCGGATGCGCTCGTCGCGCTCGCGGAGGGCGGACCGGTGCCGCTGCGCCCCGCGTTCGCCTCGCTCGCATCCGATCTCGCCGCGACGGGCCGCCTCGGGGTGGCGCTCGACGCGCTCAAGCAGCGCCTCGCCGACCCGGTCGCCGACCGCGTGATCGAGACGCTGCGGGTGGCGCGTGAGGTCGGCGGAACCGAGCTGCCCGCGGTGCTGCGTGCGCTCGCGGCGCACCTGCGGGCGGATGCGGCGCTGCGCTCCGAGGTGGAGGCGCGGCAGAGCTGGGTGGTGAGCGCCGCGCGGCTCGGCGTGGCCGCCCCGTGGCTCGTGCTGCTGCTGCTCGCCGCGCGGCCGGAGGCGGTGCGCGCCTACAACTCGCCCGCGGGGGCGGTGCTGCTCGTGGCCGGATTCGTCGTGACGGTCATCGCCTACCGGGTGATGATCGCGGTCGGCCGGCTTCCCGAGGAACGGAGGTGGTTCGCGTGAGCCCGACCCTCGGGGCGGCCGTGGCGCTCGGCGTCGTGCTGGGTCTCGGACTCTGGACGCTCGCGGCGTTGCTGCCGCGCATCGGCGCGAGCCGCCTCGCCGAGCGGGTCGCCCCCTACGTTCTCGACGTGTCGGCGGATGCGCGCGAGCTGCGCACCCGTCGCGCCGGCGAGCCCGGCTCGTTCTTCGTGGAGCTTCTCGCGCCCGTGGTGCGTCGGCTGGGCGAGCGGGTCGCGTCGCTGCTGGGCGGTGACGCGACCCTCGAGCGCCGCCTCCGTCAGTCGGGCTCGCCCCTCGCCGTCTCGGCGTTCCGGGCGCGCCAGCTGCTGTGGGCGGCCGGGGGTGCCGCCGCGGGGGTCGTGTTCGCCGTGCTGCTCGCGCGTGCGGCGGCGGTCTCGCCGCTGGTCGGCGCGCTGCTCGTGGCGCTCGCCGCGGCATCCGGTTTGCTGCTGCCCGAGCAGCTGCTCGCCCTCCGCGCGCGGGCACGCCTGCGCCGCGTCGCCGACGAGCTGCCGACGGTGCTCGAGTTCCTGAGCCTCGCGCTCTCGGCGGGCGAGACGGTGCGCGACGGGATGCGCCGCGTAGCGCGCCTGGGGTCGGGCGACCTCGCGGCCGAGCTGGGGCGGATGATGGCCGACGTCGAGGTCGGGGTTCCCCTGACGGATGCGCTGCACCGCTGCGCCGCGACCCTCGAGCTGCCCGCCTTCAGCCGCGTGGTGGAGCAGCTCACGGCCGCGCTCGAACGCGGCAGCCCCCTCGTCGAGGTGCTGCGCGCGCAGGCGCAGGACTCCCGCGACGACGCCAAACGCCAGCTGCTCGAGTCGGCGGGGCGTAAAGAGGTCGCGATGCTCGTGCCGCTGGTCATGCTCATCCTCCCGGTGACGATCCTCTTCGCACTGTTCCCGGCGACGCTCGTGCTCGAGCTGGGGCTGTGACCCGCGACGGGGCTCAGCAGGATCGCGAGCCCGCAGAGCGCCATCCCGCTGAGGTTCAGCACGATGCCGACCCGGATGCAGACCACCTTCTGCCGGTAGGCCTCGGTGAGCCGGAATCCCAGCACGGGGCAGTCGGCCCAGACGAGCGCGGCGACGCCGAGTGCCGCGGCAGGATCAGCAGTAGCGGTCAGCCGCAGCCTCGAACCCGGCGGGCGATTGAATCTGGAACAGTCCGTCGGCATCGGCCCGTGACGGTGCGAGGATCTGGCCCGGCTCGATGAGCGCGAGTTCAGCGGCCGCGAAGAAGCCGGAACCGGCCCTCCCGTCGCGCCCGCTGGCGTAAATCCTGTAGAGGACATCTACGCGAAGCTCGTCCTCGGCGAATGCGAGAAGGACGTCGGCGTCGCCAGTGACCACAACGTCAAGCGGGTATTCGGGGGATGACGCAGACTCCCAGCCGTCGGACCGGGGGCCGCCGCCAGCACCGGGAGGAACCGAGTTCACCGGGCGAAGGAGGAGCGTGTCCACCGAACCACGACACAAGCGGATGAGTGCCGTGAGTGAGCCATCTGCTTCGCGCCGGATACCCACCGTGCCGATGTCACCCGGCGTGCACGAGGTGAGCATCAGCGACACGGCGAGCGCCGCGAGCCAGAGCAGTGGCTTGCCTCTCATGCGCGTCACAGTACAGCGGCAACAGATGCTCGAACCGGAATCGTGCCCCACCTGTGACACGCGAGTCATGGTGGCCCTGTGGATAGTTTCCGCGGGGCTCGGCCCGACCCTGGCACTGTGTGCGGCATGACGACGCGCTTCCACCGCCTCCGCTCCCGCCTCGCCTCCGACGCGGGCGACGTGCCCGGCTGGGTTCTCATCACCCTGATGACCGCGGCCCTCGTGATCCTCATCTGGGCACTCGCGGGCCCCGCCCTCTCCGACATCTTCGAGAACGCCATCGACAAGGTCTCCGGGATCTGAGGTGCGGATCCAGCCCGCAGCGCCCGCGTGGCGCGACGAGCGCGGCTCGGCACCCGTCGAGTTCGTGCTCGTCGGCGTGCTGCTGACCTTCCTCGCACTCGCGGTGCTGCAGCTCGCGCTCGCCCTCCACATCCGCAACACCGCGCTCGACGCGGCGGCGGAGGGCGCCCGCTACGGCGCGCTCGCCGACAACGACCCCGCGGATGCCGTGCCCCGCACCGTCGAGCTGATCGAGACCGCGATCGGCCCCGACTACGCCCGCGACGTGACGGTGCGTGAGGGGGAGTGGATGGGGGTGCCCTCGGTGATCGTGACTGTGCGCACGACCCTGCCTCTCGCGGGACTCCTCGGCCCCGACCGCGCACTGGAGGTGGAGGGGCATGCGGCGCGCGAGACGCTGGACTGAGCGTCTGCGCCGGGTCGCCGACGAGGCCGGCTCCGCCTCGCTCGAGTTCATGACCGTCGGCGTGCTCATGCTCGTGCCGCTCGTCTACCTCGTGCTCACGGTGTCGGCGGTGCAGGCCGCGTCGCTCGGCGTCGAGGGCGCCGTGCGGCAGGCGAGCCGGGTGTACGTTCAGGCGCCGACCGACGCGGATGCGCGCGCCGCGGCCGAGCGCGCCATCCGGGTGACCCTCGCCGACTACGGCGTCGAGGCGGCGGACGCCGAGGTGCGCATCAGCTGCCGGCCGGACCCCGACGACTGCCTCGCCCGCCGCGGCTTCGTCACGGTCGAGCTCTCGACCGTCGTGCCGCTGCCGCTCGCCCCGCCCGTGCTGGGGCTCGACGTGCCGCCCGGCGTCACGATCCACGCGGTGGCGACCGAGCAGGTGTCACGCTTCCGGGCGGGGCCGTGAGGCGGCTCGGCCGCGCGCTCGCGGCGGACGACGGGTCGACGCTGCCGCTCGTGGCGTTCTTCGGCATGCTCGGGTTGCTCATCGTGCTGCTCGTGACGGCCGCCACCTCGCTCTACCTCGAGAAGAAGCGGCTCTTCACGGTCGCCGACGGTGCGGCGCTCGTGGGGGCGGAGGCGTTCGAGCTCGACAGCGTCGCCCTCACCGCGGGCGGCCCGCGCCCCGTGCTCGAGAGCGACGACGTGGCGGATGCCGTGGCCGCCTACCTGGCAGGCAACCCCGCCCCCGACCTCGAGGGCCTCACGGTCGTCCGGGCGCTCACGGTCGACGGGCGCAGCGCGACCGTCACCATGACATCCGTGTGGCACCCGCCCGTCGTGACCCTCTTCGTGCCCGAGGGGCTCGCGATCGAGGCGACCGCCACGGCCCGCTCGGTGTTCGGCTGAGCTCGGTGGGTGAGGAGGCGCGCAGCGGCGTCTCGAAAGACGCCGTCGTGACGCACTGCTCGGGCGCTGTCGAGGACGTGGCTTCGAGACGCGGCTGCGCCGCTCCTCAGCCACCTCACGCACACTTAGGTGGTTGAGGAGCCGCGCAGCGGCGTCTCGAAACCACCACCCCCGTAGCCTGGTCGGATGGACACGAGCGGCTGGATCGAGCACCGTCGCGCCGACGGCGAGCGCGTCGGCTGGATGCGCCCCGAGGGCGCCGGCTTCGTGCCCGTCGACCTGCTCGGCCGCGACCGGGCCGACGCGCTCGACTGGCTCGCCGCGGAGGAGCTGCTCGACGAGCTCGGCATCGGCTACCTCGCCGAGCCGTACCTGCTCGAGCGCGCGGACGCGGCACCCCTGCGGGTGCGCATCGTCGAGGTGTCGCCCCACGGCATCCGGGTCAAGCTCGACGACTTCGGCGCGATCGACGGGCCGCGTCAGTACTTCGAGCTCGGCTGGCCCATGCCGCCCGAGTTGCGCACCTGGTCGCCGGATGCGGATGCCACGGGCTGGTCAGTCGGCTGACGGCGCCGGCGCCCCGTCGCCCGGCCCCGCATCGCCCGGCCCCGCATCGCCCGGCCCCGCGTCGCGCGGCGGGCGCCTCGTCGCGACGTAGCGCGGCACGTAGACGCGCATGTTGAGCGCGCCGAGCAGGCCGAGCACACCCATCACCCCCGCCGCGACCGGCAGCGAGGCGAGGGCCGTCACCCCGGCGATGATGAGCGGGGCGAGGGCCGCCCCCGTGTCGTTCGTGAACCGCCACGCGCCCAGGAACGGCGCCGGATGGTTCGGGTCGGCGAGGTCCGCGCCGAGCGTCATGAGCACCCCGGCCCCGATCCCGTTCGAGAGCGACAGCAGCGCCGCGATCGCCGCGAACCACAGCTGCGCCTGGTCGAGGTCGTGGGTGAAGGCGAGCAGCAGGTGGAAGGAGCCGAGCCCGATCATCGACGGCACGACCGTCCACAGCCGCCCGAAGCGGTCCATGATCCAGCCGCCCGTGTAGAACAGCCCGAAGTCGAGGGTCGCGGCCGCGCCGATGATGATCGCCGTGGTCGCCTCGTCGAGGCCGATCGAGACCGCCCACAGCGGCAGGATCACGTTGCGGCTCGCGCGCAGCGCCGCCACGAGAGCGGATCCGGTGCCGAGCGTCGCCAGCACACGCCGGTTCGCGACGATGGTGCGGAAGAGCCCGCGCTCCTCCTCGACCGCCTCGCGCGCCCCCTGACCGGGGCGGGTCGTGACGATGTCCTCGGGGTCGTGCAGCACGACGAGCGCGATGATCGCGGCGACGCAGGCCGCCAGGTGGATCCAGAACGCGTGGGCCGCCACCCCGGTGGCCTGGATGACGGCGGCCGTCACGAAGGGGCCGATGAGCATGCCGAGGCGCGTCGTGCCGCCGAGGGTCGACAGGGCGCGGGCCCGGTACATGGGGGGCACGAAGCTCGCCATGAACGCGTGCCGGGCGAGCGCGAACACGGCCGTCGCGACACCGATCAGCAGGATGCCGACACCGAGCAGCCACGGGTCGGGGGCGAGGACCGACACGAGCACCCCGACGATCGACAGCACGGCGGCCCCGATCATGGCGTAGCGCTCGCCGATCCGCGCCACGAGCGAACCGGCGGGCATGTCGCCGAGCAGCTCGCCGACCACGAGCATCGCCGAGATGAGGCCGGCCGCGGCGAGACCCGCGCCGAGATCGTCGGCCACCACGGGGATGATCGGGATGATCGCGCCCTCGCCGATCGAGAAGAGGATCGTGGGCAGGAACGCGGCGACGACGACCTGCCTCCACGGGAAACGGTCGGCGGGGGCGTCTGACATATCGGCTCAACGCTACTCTCCATCACCGTGGGGCCCGGATGCGCTCTAGGCTGGGGAGGCCATGCTCGACGAACTCCCCGGCCAGATCGCCGCCCTCCGCAGCACCTTCGATGACATCCGCGCCGTCGTGGGGGTGGAGCGTCTCCAGGCGGAGATCGCCGAGCTCTCCGAGAAGGCGGGCGCGCCCGACCTGTGGGACGACCCCGAGGCCGCCCAGAAGGTGACGAGCTCGCTCAGCCACCGCCAGGCCGACCTCGCCCGCATCACCGCCGTCGAGCGCCGCCTCGACGACCTCGAGGTGCTCGTCGAGCTCGCCCGCGAGATGGAGGATGCCGACTCGGCCGCCGAGGCGGAGGCCGAGTACGCGGGCCTCACCAAGACGATCGGCGACCTCGAGGTGCAGACCCTGCTCGACGGGGAGTACGACTCCCGCTCGGCGGTCGTCACCATCCGCTCGGGCGCCGGCGGCGACGACGCCACCGACTTCGCCGAGATGCTCCTGCGCATGTACCTGCGCTGGGCGGAGCGCCACGGCTACCCCGTGAAGGTCATGGACACCTCCTACGCGGAGGGTGCGGGCATCAAGTCGGCCACCTTCGAGGTGGATGCGCCCTACGCGTACGGCACCCTCTCGATCGAGGCGGGCACCCACCGTCTCGCCCGCATCAGCCCGTTCGGCTCGGCCGACAAGCGCCAGACGAGCTTCGCGGCCGTCGAGGTCATCCCCGTCATGGAGGAGGCCGTCGAGGTCGACATCCCCGAGGGCGACATCCGGGTCGACGTGTTCCGCTCCTCCGGCCCCGGCGGGCAGAGCGTCAACACGACCGACTCGGCGGTGCGCATCACGCACATCCCCACCGGCATCGTCGTGTCGATGCAGAACGAGAAGTCGCAGATCCAGAACCGCGCCGCCGCGATGCGCGTGCTGCAGACCCGCCTCCTGCTGCTGAAGAAGGAGGAGGAGGCCGCCAAGAAGAAGGAGCTCGCGGGCGTCATCACCGCGAGCTGGGGCGACCAGATGCGCTCCTACTTCCTCTACGGCCAGCAGCTCGTGAAGGACCTGCGCACGGGCTACGAGGTGGGCAACCCGGCCACCGTCTTCGACGGCGACCTCGACGGCCTCATCGCGGCCGGCATCCGCTGGCGCAAGTCCTCGCGCGACGACGACTGACGCATTGCCGCGGTGTGTCCCCCGGACGGGGGGATGTCGGGCCCCTCTCGGCGGGATGCGTGCGCGCCCTATGCTGAGCGTCGTCCTGCAGTAACCGATGCCTGCACGCGAAGGAACATCGTGCCTCTCCGCCCCCTCGCCGCGACCCTGGCCGCGGGCCTCCTGGTCGCATCCGCTCTTCTCGTCGCATCCCCGGCGGCGGCCGACACGCCCGACGACGTCGCGCTGAGCGGCGACCCGAACGTGCTCGCGGTCGATGACGGCGAGATCTGGGTGGGCACCGCGTCGGGGGGAATCGACAAGATCGCCGCCGACGGTTCGACGACGCACCTCGCAGACCTCGGCGCGCAGGTGTCGGTGCTCACCGTCGCGGGCGACTACCTGCTCGTGGGGCTGGCATCGTCGCCGGTCTCCGTCGCGCGTGTCGACCGGACCTCGGGGGCCGTCGTCTCGTCGACGATCCCCGGTGGGATCCTCGGCTTGGCCGGCATCGCTGCCGCGGGAAGCCGCATCTCCATCGTCGCGACCACCGGCGAGAGCTTCACGGCCGACCTCGACACGATGGTCGTCGTGGCGGATGCGGTGACGCCGGGCTGCCAGGCGGTGACGCTGGCGGTCGTGGCGGGCTCCGAGATCGTGCCGTGCATCGACGTGAACGGGTGGCGCATCCGGATGCTCTCGGACCCGTCAGGAGCGTGGACGCTCGTGAGCGGTCTTCCGGTCTCCCACGCTCTCGCGGGCACCGCGTCGGGGGTCGTGCACGTCGGGGCGATGTCAGGCACCTCGGTGACGAGGTACCAGGTGTCGGGTGCGAGCGTCACACCGCTCGCCCCGCTCACGGTCCCCACGGCCCCGTTCGCCCTCGCGACCAGCCCCGACGGCTCACGGTTGCTCGTCGCCAGCCCGTTCGCGGGCCAGGTCGCCCTCGTCGACCTCGTGACCGGTGCCGTGATCGGAGGCGTGAGCGTGCCGGCGGGCGCCCCCGTCGCGTTCGTGGGCGATGCCGACCACGTCGCGGTCGCCCGGGCGTTCGACGCCGAGGTGGCGCTCTTCGCGGCGCCGCGGTTCACCCTTCCGGCCGCGGTCGAGCTCACCTCGGATGAGGCGCTGACGATCACTGCGACCGAGACCGGCATGCCGGGGGCTCGCTACACCTCGCTGCGGTGGCAGACCGATACGGGGTCGGGGTGGACGGATGTGCCCGCAGCGACCACGTCGACGCTCGCGCTCCCGTCGAGTGCGGTCGTCGACGGCGCCCGCTACCGGATCGTCGCGACGTCGGCGCTCTTCGGCGAGGTCGCGAGCGCGCCTGCCGTGGTGACCGTCGCGCACTCCGAGCTCGCTGCGACGGGAGCCGAGTCGGGCACCCTCGCTCTCGCGGCAACCGTGCTCATGCTCGCGGGGGCCGTGTTGCTCGCGGCACGCCGCCGCACGCTCGCCTCCCGCTGATCGAGTGCCGCCGCAGGCCCCTCCCCGCTGATCGAGTGCCGCCGCAGGCGGTGTATCGAGATCCCCCCGCATCTCCCGCCGGGGAGTGTCGCACCCGGGGTCTCGGAGATGCCTGCTTAGGCTCAAGGGGCCATGATCCGATTCGACCAGGTCACCAAGACCTATCCCGGAACCACGCGCCCCGCCCTCGACAGCGTGAACCTCGAGGTGCTGAAGGGCGAGTTCGTCTTCCTCATCGGTGCGTCGGGCTCGGGCAAGTCGAGCTTCCTGCGGCTCGTGCTGAAGGAGGAGCGCCCGACGCGCGGCAAGCTGCACGTGCTCGGCCACGACCTCACGACCCTCGCCAACCGCAAGGTGCCCTACTTTCGGCGCAACCTCGGCGTGGTCTTCCAGGACTTCCGGCTGCTGCCGTCGAAGACCGTCTTCGACAACGTCGCCTTCACCCTGCAGGTGATCGGCAAGTCGAAGGGCTTCATCCAGGAGGCGGTTCCGGATGTGCTCAAGATGGTCGGCCTCGCCGGCAAGGCGGGCCGCTTCCCGCACGAGCTCTCGGGCGGTGAGCAGCAGCGCGTCGCGATCGCCCGCGCGATCGTCAACAAGCCCGCCATCCTGCTCGCCGACGAGCCCACAGGCAACCTCGACCCCGCCACGAGCGCGGGCATCATGAGCCTGCTCTCGACCATCAACGCGAACGGCACGACCGTGCTCATGGCCACCCACGACTCGGGCATCGTCGACACGATGAAGCGCCGCGTGATCGAGCTGGTGTCGGGGCGCATCATCCGCGACGAGCGCCAGGGCGGCTACGTCACCCAGGCGATCCCGGTTCAGGATGTCGCGGCCGCCGAGCGCGAACTGCTGGCGGCCGCGCCGGCCCCGGCTGCCGCATCCGCTGCCGCCCCCACGGCAGAAGCCCCCGAGGCTCCGGCCGCGTCCGCCGAGCAGCCGGCGTCGGCATCGCTCGCGGCGGCCCCCGCGCCGCGCCCCCAGACGGCATCGTTCTTCGTGCCGAAGCGTGCGACGGAGGACGAGTCATGAGGTTCGGGCTCATCATGCGCGAGGTGGGGCAGGGCTTCCGCCGCAACCTCTCGATGGTCGTCTCGGTGATCCTGGTCACCTTCATCTCGCTCACCTTCTTCGGGGCGGCGATCCTGCTGCAGCTGCAGATCGGGCAGATGAAGCAGTACTGGGACGACCGCGCCGAGGTCACGGTGTACATGTGCATCGAGGCGGTGACGACCTGTGACGGCGCCACAGCCACCCAGGAGCAGATCGACGCCGTGCAGGCGCAGCTCGATGGGCCGACCCTCTCACCGTTCGTCGAGCGCGTGACGTTCGAGACCCAGGAGGAGGCGTTCGCCCGCTTCCAGGAGATGTTCGCCGGCACCGAGCTCGCCGACTACGCGACCGTCGACGACATCTCGGCCGACTTCCTCATCAAGCTCGTCGACCCGGACGACTCGGAGGTCATTGTCGACGCGATCGGCGGGATGCCGGGGGTCGACGAGGTCAACGACCAGCGCGCCCTGCTGCAGCCGATCTTCGACATCATGAACGCGGCGAGCTATACGGCCGTCGGCATCGCGGCGCTCATGCTCGTGGCGGCCGTGCTGCTCATCTCGACCACGATCCGGCTGTCGGCGTTCTCGCGCAGGCGGGAGCTCGCGATCATGCGTCTCGTCGGGGCGTCCAACCGCTTCATCGAGACGCCGTTCATCCTCGAGGGCGTGCTCGCCTCGCTCATCGGCTCGGTTCTCGCGAGCGGGGCGATCGTCGCGCTCGTGCAGTTCTTCGTGCGCGGCTACCTCGCCGACAGCATCGCGACCTACACCTTCATCGGTCTGCCCGAGGGGCTGCTCGTGGTGCCGATCATCATCGGGGTCGGGGCGATCCTCGCGGGTCTCTCGGCATCCGTGGCGATCCGTCGCTACCTGAAGGCGTAGTCATCTAGACTGAACGGCTGCTGCCCGCGGTGCGGGCGGCTCGGATGCGAGCGCAGGGAGGTGCGTCATGCCCCGTGAGAAGGGCGAGAAGGTCGTCGCGACCAACCGCAAGGCGCGCCACGACTACCTCATCGAGGACACCTACGAGGCGGGCATCGTGCTCTCGGGCACCGAGGTGAAGTCGCTGCGCGAGGGCAAGGCCTCGCTCGTGGACGGCTACGCGTTCATCGACGCGGGCGAGATCTGGCTCGACGCGGTGCACATCCCCGAGTGGGGCTCGGGCTCGTGGACCAACCACGCCACCCGCCGCAAGCGCAAGCTGCTCATGCACAAGGCGCAGATCATCAAGATCAGCCACCGCACGAAGGAGGGCGGGTACACCCTCATCCCGCTCTCGATCTACTTCAAGGACGGCCGCGCCAAGGTCGAGCTCGCGGTCGCGAAGGGCAAGCGCGAGTACGACAAGCGGCAGGCGCTGCGCGAGCGGCAGGATCGGCGCGAGGCCGACCGCGCCATGGCGAGCCGCCGCCACCTCGGCGAGTAGCGCGGCTCAGCGGCTCAGCTGGCCTCGAAGCGGGCGTCGACGGATGCCGACACCTCGATGTCCTCGGGGGTGAAGTCGAGGGCGGCGCCGCCCGCATCCGCCATCTTCATGGATGCGGCGCGCATCATCGGGGGAGCGGGGTAGCCGGATGCGGCCCCCGCGACGCCGAGCATCCCGGGGTCGGCGATCGCGACGGCCGTCACGGATGCCAGCCCGATCGCCTGCGCGAACACCCGGGCCTTGTCGGCGGCGTCCTTCACCGCCCGCGAGCGCACCTCGGTGGTCACGGCGGTGCGCTTGGCGTCGGTGAGCGCCCACTCGATGCCGTTCACCTGCACGCCGGGCAGCAGCGCAGCATCCGCGAGCCACGCGCCGAGCGCGTCGAAGTCGCGGAACTTCACGGTGACGCCGAGCGCGGCGTGGTGCACGGGCGCGAGCTGCTTGCCGTCGGCGTTCCACGGGCGCTCCGCCCACACCCGCACCCGGTCGGCGGCGAACCACGTGACGGGGCCGGCATCCGGATCGTGCAGCGCCTTCACGGCGTCGGTCACCTGCTGCGCGGTGTCGGTGGCGGATGCGAGCACGGCGTCGCGCTTAGCGCCGTCGAACGAGATGGTGAGCCGCACGGTCGCCCGCTCGGCCGGGTACCACGCGGAGAACTGACCCTGGACCGTGATCTGCGTCGCCATGAGCCCATCCTGTCAGGCGCCGGGCATCGCGGCCACCGGCTGGGCTATCATGGAGGGCTGCGTCGGTGACGGCGTGGTTTGGTAACTCCACAGCGCGTGATGACGGCCCACCTCTCACGATCCCGGCGACGGGGTCCGAGGTGACCATGGGGATGATCGGTTTCGACATCGCCTGCGAAACTGCGAGAAGCGGGCCGAGGATGCAGGGTTATCTCGTTAACGATCTCTGCAAACCACAGGTGCCAACGTTAAGCGCACCGACCTCGCTCTCGCCGCCTAAGGCAGAGTAGAAGGTCCGTCAGTCCGGGTCTTGCCCTCGCCCCGGTCCTGGCGTCATCGAGAGGGCTTGCTGTGCGGTTGAGTTCCAGGGCCGCGCGGGACTTTCACTGGGGCTGGGCTCGTCGACCTAGGCGTTCGTGACAAAGGTCGGAGCCGAGCAGAACGATTCCACGGACTGCGCCCGGAGAAGGCGCAGGCTCACAGCGATGGACGGGGGTTCAATTCCCCCCATCTCCACCATGTCGCCCAGGCGTCGCCTGCGGCGGTCGAGCCGTCGTCACGCGCTGCGGAGTCCCTCTCGCGGTGCGCGCCGCCAGATGCGCGCCTCGTACGGGGCAAGGCGGCCCGCGCCCGGCCCGCTCGCGTGCTCCAGCATCCATTCCGGCGCCGGCATGCGCATGCGTGCGGGGCGGTCGGAGAGGTTGAGCACCACGAGGAACTGCTGCTCGCCCGCGACCCGCCGGTAGCGCCACACGCGCCGCGCCGAGCGCTCGACGATCGTCTCGCCGTAGACGAGGGCCCGGCTCGAGCGCCGCAGCGCGATGAGGGCGCGGTGCCACTCGAGCACCGAGTCGGGGTCGCCCTCCTGGGCGGCGACGTTGATGTCGACGTGCCCGCCGTCGCCCGCGATCCATGGCACGCCCGTCGTGAAGCCGCCCTCGGCATCCCACGCCATGGGCACGCGCGTGTGGTCGCGCGTACCGGCGAGCACGCGCGCGACGACCTCGGCGGGGGCGGCACCGGATGCGGTGAGCTCGGCCGCGAGGCCCAGGCTCTCGACGTCGCGCAACTGCTCGAGCATCGTGAAGCCCTGGTTCGGCGTGCCGAGCTCCTGCCCCTGGTAGAGGAACGGGGTGCCGCGCAGGGTCAGCTGGATCGTCGCGAGCAGCTTCGCGACGGCGACCCGGTGCTCGGGACGCGGGTCGACCTTCGAGACGAAGCGCGGGTTGTCGTGGTTGTCGAAGAACAGGCTCATCCAGTAGCCGTCGCCGTACTCGGCCTGCCAGCGCGTGTAGTAGCGCTTGAGGTAGCCGAGGTCGTAACGGTAGTCGTCGAAGCGCGTGCGGCCGGGGTTCTCGAGGTGCTCGAAGTTGAAGATCATGTCGAGCTCGCCGCGACCGTCGCCCACCATGAGCTTGCCCATCTGCGGGCCGATGCCGGGCGTCTCGCCGATCGCGACGCAGTCGGGGTCGTCGAACGCCTCGGCGCGCAACTGCCGCAGGTGCTCGTGCAGGCGGGGCCCGTGGAAGTAGTGCTCCATGCCCGTGAAGCCGATGAGCTCGCCGATGAGGGCGTTGCCGGGCGGTAGGCCGGGCGTCTTCGAGATGTAGTTGATGACGTCCAGCCGGAACCCGTCGACGCCGCGCCCGCGCCACCAGCGCACCATGTCGACGATCTCGGCACGCAGCGCGGGGTTCTCCCAGTTGAGGTCGAGCTGCTTCGACGAGAACAGGTGCAGGCCCCACACGCCCGCCTCCTCGAACCAGCGCCACGCCGAGCCCGAGAAGAACGAGCGCCAGTTGTTGGGCGGCGTATCCGGGCCGCCCTCCCGCAGGAAGTAGTAGTCGCGCTGGGGCGAGTCGGGGTCGGCCAGCGCCCGCCGGAACCACGGATGCTCGTCGGAGGTGTGGTTGACGACGAGGTCCATGATGAGCCGCATCCCGCGCTCGTGCAGCCCCGCGACGAGCGCGTCGAGGTCGTCGAGGGTGCCGAACTCGGCGAGCACCGCGCGGTAGTCGCGGATGTCGTACCCGTTGTCGTCCATGGGGGAGTCGTAGATGGGCGAGAGCCACACGGCGTCGACGCCGAGGCTCTGCAGGTAGTCGAGGCGGGAGAGGATGCCGGGCAGGTCGCCGATGCCGTCGCCGTTCGAGTCCTGGAAGGAGCGCGGGTAGATCTGGTAGATCACCGCCTCCTTGAACCACGCCTCGCGCAGCGGCGACGCCCCCGACGGCGCGGGCACGTCGGGAACGGCGCGCAGCAGCCGGACGAGCGCGTCGACGAAGTCGTCGTCGATGCGGCCGCGGGTGAGCCGGGGGAGGGCGTCTAGCCGCACCGCTCCCACGAGCGGGTTCGTGATCCACCGCGGCGAGCGACCCACCTGCAGGGCGAGGCTCTCGATGATGTCGCGGCCGAGCGGATGCGCCCAGACGTCGCGGATGCGGCTGCGGCGCGTCAGCTCACGCGTCGGCATGCTCGCCCGCGGAGCCCACCGCATCCGCCGCCTCGCGTCGCGCCCGCAGCTCCTCGACGATCGCGCGATAGCGGCCCTCGTCGAGCACGAAGAAGCGCCGGTAGACGAGGTAGCTCGCCGCGATGAGCACGCCAGGGACGACGAACATCGCGAGCTTCACGAGCAGGATGCCGCCGTCGGTCATCTCGGCGGCGCTCGCGGCGTCCTTCATGCCCGAGGCGATCACGATCCAGCCGATCACGCCGTTGGCGAGCGCCGAGCTGAGCTTGTAGACGAAGGGCTGCACCGAGAGGGTCACCGAGTCGTTGCGCCGCCCGAACTTGTGCTCGCCGTACTCGACCGTGTCGGCGATGAACATGAGCAGCTGGATCTGGATCACCGACTGCGCGGCGAACACCGCGACGCCCGCGATCACGAGCATGACGAGGCCGCCGGGCGGCGTGAACAGGAACAGCACGTAGCCGCCCACCACGACGGCGAGCGCGACCGTGAAGAGGGTGCGACGCGAGGCCCGCGCCGCGAGCACGGGGTAGAGCGCGAGCCCCGTCAGCTGCGAGACCCCCAGCACGGCCGCGAACACCGAGTAGAGGTTCTCGTCGCCGTAGATGTAGGTGCAGTAGTAGATGCCGAAGCCGGTCGTGACCGAGAACGCCGTCATGAACAGCAGGAACGCCGCCGCCACGGTGAGCAGCTGGTCGTTGCGGAAGATCACCGACACGAGCTCGCGGAAGCGCGTATGGCCGTGGACGCCGATCGCCGGGTCCTCGCGCACGAGCGCCACCATCACGAGCTGCAGCACGATCATGATCGCGACGACGCCGAGCGCGACCCAGAAGAACGACCAGCGCGCATCCCCGATCGCCTCGCCGATCGCGGTCGAGACCGGCACGATGCCGACGACCACCGAGAACACGCCGATCGAGGCGCAGATGCGGGCGAAGGCGCCGATCTTCTCGCGCTCGCGCTGGTCCTGGGTGAGCGAGGGCAGCATCGACCAGTAGCCGATGTCGTTGGCCGCGAACGAGGCGCTCCAGGCGATGTAGACGGCCGTGAACACCGCGATGAACGCCGCATCCCCGATCTGCCAGGGGGTGAAGAGCGCCACCATGAGGGCGGCCGAGGCGAACACGCCCGCCACGATCCACGGCCGGAACCGCCCGAAGCGCGTGCGCGTGTTGTCGACGAGCACCCCGATGAACGGGTCGACGACCGCGTCGATCACCCGCACGACGACGATGATCACGGTGACCGCGGCGAACACGGGCGTCGAGACCCCGAGCACGTCCGAGAGGTAGAAGAGCAGGAACATGCTCAGCAGCGTGTAGGCGGCGTCGCGCCCGAGCGTGCCGATGCCGAAGCCGTAGCGGTTGCGGATGGTCTGCGACATCAGTCCTCCTCGCGCTCGATCGTGTAGAGCGTCGAGCCGTAGTCGCCGAGCATGCGCACGCCGGCGTTGTGCCCCGTGCCGTTGAACTGCATCGCGAGCCGGATGCCCACCGCGAGCAACGCCCCCGTCCCGCGGTACACCTCCACGGCATCCGGCAGGCTGCGCCGCTTGCTCACGACGTTCATGACGAGGCCGTTCGGGTCGAGCTTGACGGGGCTCACGTGGTTCACGAGCGCGCCGAGCCGGTCGAGCATGATGCGCTGCGGTTTCGCCTCGACGCGGTAGCGCGCATCCGGATGCAGCCCCGCGATCGGCAGGATGTCGCGCTCGGGCGCCGCCCGCACCCCGCGCTGGAAGTTGCCGACGATCGCGGCGTCCCCCTCGCCCACCTGCCAGATGACGCGGCTCTCGCTGCCGCTCGGGATGCGGCGGAAGCGCCCGAACTGGAAGGTGCGGCGGTGGGCCTTGTAGAAGGCGATCTGCTCGGTGATCTCGCGCTTCTCCTCGGCGGTGAGGAAGTCGAGGTCGTACTCGTAGCCGAGGCAGCCGAAGGCGGCGACGTTGAAGCGCGTCGAGAGCGGGGTGTCGCGCAGGGTCTGCTGGTGCGGGGACGCCGACACGTGCGCGCTGATGACGCTCAGCGGGTAGAGCTGCGAGATGCCGCCCTGGATGCCGAGCCGCTCGATCGGGTCGGTGTCGTCGCTCGTCCAGATCATGGCCGCGTAGCGCAGCATGCCGAGGTCGAAGCGGTTGCCGCCCGAGGAGCACATCTCGAGCAGCACCTCGGGGCGGGGCCCGAAGACGCGCTCGATCACCTCGTTGAGGCCGAGCTGGTAGCTGTGCGCGGTCATGCCCGGATGCGCGACGTGCGGGGAGGAGGCGGCCGCGATGTGGCGGTTCATGTCCCACTTGACGTAGCTGAACCCGTTGTCGTCGATGAGGGCGCCGAGCTGCTGCACGAGGTGGTCGCGCACGGCCGGGTTGCACAGGTCGAGCACCTGCTGGTGCCGCCCCTCGCGCGGGGTCTTGCCGGGCACGCGCAGCATCCAGTCGGGGTGGGCGCGGAACAGCTCGCTGTTCTCGGAGACCATCTCGGGCTCGACCCAGATGCCGCAGCGCATGCCGAGCTTGGCGACCCTCGCCACGAAGCTCGAGAGCCCCGCCGGGAACTTCGTGGTGTCGACGGCGTAGTCGCCGAGCGCCGCCGTGTCGTCGCCCCGGCCGGCGAACCAGCCGTCGTCGATCACGAAGAGCTCGACGCCGAGTGCCGCCGCCTGCTTCGCGAGCTGCAGCAGGCGCTTCTCGTCGATGTCGAAGAACGCGGCCTCCCACGAGTTGTAGACGACGGGGCGCGCCACCTCGCGGTGCGCGCGCGGGGTGATGTGCGCGCGCACGAAGCGATGCATCCGGTCGGAGAGCGCGCCGACCCCCGCATCCGAGAACGCGAGCACCGCCTCGGGGGTCTCGAAGCTCTCGCCGGGCGCGAGCACCCAGCGGAACGACTGCGGCTGGATGCCGCACAGCACCCGCACCGAGCCGTGGGCGTCGCGCTCGAACGAGGTCGTGTGGCTGCCCGAGTACACGAGGTTGATGCCGTAGACCCAGCCGTGCTCCTCGTCGGCGTCCCGCGCCAGCAGCAGGGTGCCGGGGTTGTGGCGGTTGCTGCTGGCGCCCGTCGTGCTGCCGACCGAGAAGACGCCCGAGCTGAGCGGGCGGTCGTGGGCGTGCCCCTCGTGGATCCATCCGCCGTCGAAGGTGCGCACGCGGAAGCCGCGGTCGGGGATGTCGAGCTGCAGGCTCGCGAGCCGGGCGATCTCGGCCTGCTCCGCGCCCGTGTTGCGCAGGATGCTGCGCCGGGTGATGACGTCGACCTCGGGGAACACCGTGTAGAGCAGCACGAGCTCGAGTCCCGCGGCCTCGTCGGCGAGGGTCACCTCGAGCGTCTCGACGCCGTCGCCGTCGTCGGCCGTCGGAAGCCCGTGGGCGGGCACGGTGCCGGTGCGGATGCGGTGCCCGCGGTAGCTGAAGTCGGTGTCGGTTCCGTGCGCGGTGTACGCCTCGACGGGGGAGAGCCGGTAGTCGCCCTGCCCGATGCCGGAGTACTCGAGGGGGATCGCGTCGAGGCTGTAGGCGGGGTCGCCCGCAGCGTAGACGACGCTCGAGCCGTACTCGATCGTGCGCTTGACGCGCAGCGCGGCCGGGTCCTGCGGGGTGAGACGCGGGCCGTAGTGCAGGTGCTCGAGGTGCCCGTGCTCGGTGCGGGCGAACCAGTACGAGGTGTTCGCGGTCTGCAGCGTGAAGACGTCGTCGGCGACCTCGATCACGGATGCTCTCCTGTCGCCTCGCCCCCGCACCTTCGCGGTGGCAGGAGTCTAGCCGTTCGGCGCGATGGCGTCGGTGTCGAGCAGCGGGGGCGGGTCGTTCAGCACGGCCTCGATGAGCGGCTCGATCCACGGGTACTCGGCGACGTGCTCGCGGTACCCCATGGCGAGCACCGCGTTGATGAGCAGGCCGCGCGCGAGGTAGTCGCGCGCCTCCTCGGGCGTCGCCCCGGAGTGCTCGACGAGCACCTGGTACATGTCGGCGAGCAGCGCGCGCACGTAGGCGCCGACGGCGGGCACGCTGCTCGCGGTGAAGCCCTGCAGCAGCACGGCCATCACGGTCTCGTCGAGCACGGTGCGGCCGTACTGCGAGGTGAAGCGGTCGAGCTCGAAGTCCTTGAGGCCGATGCCGCGCATCTGGGCCAGGATGTACTCCCCGGCGCGGTGCAGGGTGGCCAGGAAGAGCTGCTCCTTGGTGCCGAAGAGGTGCAGAACGTACCCCTGCGAGATGCCGGCCTCGCGCGCGATCTCGCTCGTCGAGGTGCCGTAGTAGCCCGTGCGGGCGAACGCACGCATGGCGGCGAGCAGGAGCTGTTCGCGCCGCTCGGGTCGCTTCAGGTTGCTGCCCGCCACGGCGTCAAGCCTACGTCGCGCGGTGGGGGCGCGCCGTGCCCCGTGTTGGGGCGGAAGGGCTTGTATGTAATCACTTGATTTATTACGGTCGAAGGGCACCACCGACCACCACATCCACGGGAGTCCTCATGTCGCGGCCCGGTCTTCGGCGAGGCGTGCTCCGGCGCGCGCTCGCCGCCGTCACCATCGTCACCCTCGCGGTGACGACCCTCAGCGGATGCATCCCCGGCGACGCCCCGGGATCCGGCGGCAGCGCGTCGGCGCCGCGGCTCTACACAGGGCCGATCCCGCCGCCCGCGCCGCTCACCGCATCCGACGGCCTGGACGCGATCCACGAGCTGCAGGAGGGGCCGATGCCGCCCGACGACCTCAGCGACCCCGCGGCGCTGGAGGAGTACCAGCGCCAGCTCGAGGAGTACCTGAAGAAGCTCGAGGAGGCGGGCTACCTCGACGGCGACGGGGAGCCGGTTCCGGATGTGAGCGGCATCAACCAGGAGTACATCGACTTCGCCACCCAGGTGTCCGAACTGGCCGACGCGACGCACGCCAGCGACGAGGCGTCGGTGGCCGCGTGGGAGTCGCTCCTGGTCACCGCGGGAATCGCCGTCGGAATCGACGGCCGGGCGGTGGAGGTGAACGGCGCCACGGGCGAGGGGGTGCCGATGAGCGAGGGGGAGCTGCGTCTGCACGCGCTCCTCGCGGCGGGTGAGGCGGAGATCTCGCTCGTCCACCTCGCGGAGATCCTCGGGGGGCTGGGCGTCTTCGACGAGTCGACGCTCGCACAGGCGCTGTACGACGATCTGCTGGACCCCGGCAGCACGGGCTTCGGGGCGGTCTTCAACGCGCTCAAGCCGACCACCTTCGTCACCGTGAGCTACGGCCGGGCCATCGAGGTCCCGCTCGAGGAGGTGACGCTGACCACCGGACAGGCGCTCCTCGTGCTCCGCAAGCTCGCCAACGACCTCCTCGCGGTGGGGGATGACGCCGACGCGGATCCCGTCGCCGCCGCCGAGCAGTCGTCCGACGGGATGGCCACCGCGAGCCTGCGGTGGGATGCGATGGACCTGTGCACCGGGAAGATCGCCGACCCCGCGCTGATCGAGGCGCGGCGGGGAGCGGCCAAGGGCGTGGGGTACTACTTCGCCGAGGCCGTCAACGACATGGCCGGCGGCGCGCAGGCCAAGTTGGCCTATACCGCGGCGCAGTCGCTTCTCGCGCTCGCCTCGGTGGCGGCGCAGATGTGGGCGATCCAAGCCGACATCTCGATGGCGGACTCGCCGCTCGTGCGGACGAAGGACACCGTCCCGGGCGAGCGGCGGGAGCTCGCGATCCGCCTCTACTACCCGAAGGGCACCCTGGAGGACGCGAGGCAGTGCACGGCGGCGATGCTCCGCCCCTTCGGAATCGACATGTCGGACTTCGGCTCGGGCGACCTCTCCGGGCTCGACGTGAACCTCTACCAGCGCAACAACCGGTTGTGGACCAGCGCGGAGCGCGGGGGGACCGACACCTATCACCAGCAGACCGCCTCGAACGGGGTGGCGAGGTTCCCGGTGCTCGGCAAGCCGCAGCCCCAGCGCCTGCCCTCGGGCGCCGAGCCCGAGGACGTCACGGCGCAGGTGCGCTTCGAGACCAACGTCTCGGGATCCGATCTGCTCAAGGACATCGTCGACCTGGGCTGGGATGCCCTCGGGCTGAATGCCGCGTCGATGCTCGCCTCGACCCTGGCGCGGATGAAGCTGGTCACCTTCACCTGGGCGGTGCCGGTGCGCGACTGGAAGCTCGAGGCGGACTTCGACGTGGTGGTGTCGGGGACGCTCTGGGACCACTCCGCCATCGCCCAGGGGGGAGTCTCTCAGGACCCGTGCGGTGCCTGGACCCGGAACAATTCGACGACGATGCAGGGCGATCTCGCCTCGCTCGTGCCGTTCCGGGTGCATGCGCACTACCTCACCGATGACGGCGAGGGAGGGGCCGGGCTCGTCTTCTACCCGGAGGGGACGACGATCGAGGACCTCGACTGGACCTGGGAGGGCTACCAGCTCGCCGAGCTGCCGGTCGGGTACGAGGCCACCCGCTCGCATGATGAGCCGGGCGTCGATCCCATGCCGGAGCACTACCAGGTGCCGGAGGTCGGCGGGTGCGCCGACGGGAACCCGAACGCCGCGCAGCCGAAGATCGACTGCGGTGCCCGCGACTACGAGGGGCTCGTGACGGTGGAGCTCGTGGAGGGCGCACTGCGCGTCGTGGGCGAGAACCCGACCGGGCACCCGGTGTGGACGAACTGCGGCGGCCGGGACTCGCTGACGCCCTACAACCGGTTCCAATCGTGTGACTCGGGCGGGCTCACGGGCGGTCTCGTGCCGTCGGCGGATTCCGTCTTCCACCCCTCCGGTCGGTTCACGATCTCCGGGGCGGCGCGCTGCGGACACGACTCGCCCGGCTACCTGGATCGCTACACCTTCGACTGGACGCTCACCTTCTGCCGCGTGGTCGAGGGGGAGTCCGACTGCTGATGCGCGGCCCCATTCGAGGCACCCCTAGTTCTCGGAACTGGGGTCGTTCGACCCCCGTACGCGCCCGCGCGCGGGACCACACTGAGATCCGGCCGCCACACCGGCCGATTCACCACCCAAAGGAGTCCTCCATGTCCTCGCAGCATCCCGTGGCTCGCCGCACGCTCGCGGCGGTCGCCCTCGCCTCCGCCTCCGCCGCCGCACTGAGCGGATGCGTGATCGGCCCCGTCACGCCGGTCACGCCGAAGGCGGCCGGTTTCGACGACGTGCAGTCGGCGACCGTCTACATCAAGGGTCAGGGCACGTTCATCGACCCCGGGACCACCTCGCGGTCGGAGGTCGGCTGGGTCGGCTCGGGCTTCATCGTGACCGCCGACGGCCTCGCGATGACCAACAACCACGTCGTCGTGGGCGCGGGCACGCTCTCGGGCTTCCTCGGCGGGGACCCCGCGAACGAGGTCAAGGTGAAGGTGCTCGGCGCATCCGAGTGCCTCGACCTCGCGGTCGTGCAGCTCGACGGCGCGGAGTTCCCGCACCTCGCCTGGCACGAGGGCGAGATCAAGACCGGACTCGACGTGTACTCGGCCGGCTACCCGTTCGGCGCGGCCGAGGAGTTCACCCTCACGCGCGGCATCGTCTCGAAGAACGACTTCGCCTTCGACACCCAGTGGGCCTCGCTGCCGCACGTGATCGAGCACGACGCGCGCATCCGCGGCGGCAACTCGGGCGGCCCGCTCATCGACCCCGACGGTGCGATCGTGGGCGTCAACTACGCGGGCAACGACTCGCTCGACTACAACTACGCGATCCACCGCGACGTCGCCCAGGAGGCCTTCGAGAAGCTCGCCAAGGGCGAGCGTGTCTCCTCGCTCGGCATCAACGCGCAGGCCTGGCGCTCGGAGGACGGCGAGCTCGCCGGCATCTGGGTGCAGTCGGTCGAGGCGGGTGGTCCGGCGGATGTCGCGGGCGTCGAGCCGGGCGACCTGATCTACAAGCTCGGCGGCGTGAGCGTCGGCACCGACGGCACCCTCGCCGACTACTGCAAGGTGCTCGACACCCAGGGGGTCGACGCGACGATCGACGTGGACGTGTACCGCCCGGGCACCGACGAGCTGCTCGCCGGGCAGGTGAACGGCAAGGAGCTCGCCGTCACCCGGCAGAACGTCTTCGGCGGCAGCGGCAACGCCGGCACCTCGAACTCGAGCGAGTTCACGACCGTCAGCGACGCGAGCGGCACGATCTCGGTGAGCGTCCCGAGCGCGTGGTCCGACGTCGACCCGCAGGCCGTGAGCGACGGCGCGCGGCAGTGGTACAGCGTCGCCGCCTCGCCGAACCTGGCCGGCTTCCAGTCGAACTTCTCGACCCCCGGCATGCAGCTGCTGGCGACCGACGCGGGCTACTCGGTGGATGCCGCGCTCGCCCAGTTCGACTTCAGCTCGAACTGCACGGTGATCACGCCGTCCGGGACGTATGACGACGGCTACTACGCGGGCGCGTACTCCGACTACGACTGCGACGGCACCTACGAGGTCGTGCTCGTGACGCAGGACTACGCGCAGTCGCAGACGCTCGTGCTGATCGCCCAGCTGGTCTCGGAGTACGAGCAGGACGCCGTGCTGAAGAAGATGCTGAACACCTTCACGCTCACCTGACCGGCGTCCGGGCAGGGTCGCACGAGGACCGGCCCCGCCCGGACGCCCCCATCCACGACCGTCCTCGACGCCCGCAGGCGCCCCGCAGACCACCACGGGGCGCCTGCGGCGTGTCCGGCCCCGCTCGGGGAGGCCGGATGCGGCTCAGTCGTAGTCGGGCGCGGCGGGGAGCCCGTAGTACTCCTCGAGCGTGCGGATGCCCTTCTCGTGCATGTCGGTCGCGAGCTCGATCCCGACGTAGCGGTAGTGCCACGGCTCGAAGCGGTAGCCGACGATCGGCTGCCAGCCCTCGCCGTAGCGCAGGATGAAGCCGTACTTCCATGAGTTCGCGGCGAGCCACTTGCCGCCCGGCGTATCGCGGAAGCACACGTTGAGGTTGCAGCCGCGCCCGTCGTCGAGGTCGACGGCGAGCCCGGTCTGGTGCTCGGAGTTGCCGGGACGCGCCGAGTAGGTGTCGGCGTTGGCCTGCCCGTCCTGCGAGACGTAGCGGTTGTAGATGCTCTGCTGGGTGTAGTAGCTGCGGTAGGCGCTGCCGATGCGCAGCGTGATGCCCTCCGCCGCCATGGCGGCCTGCATGGCCTTGAGGTCGGGCACCATGACCTTGCGCACGGGCTGGCCGTTGTTGTTCGGGATGCCCGAGGGCAGCACGAGGTCCGGCGGGACGTAGTCCGCGGCCAGGCCGTTGCGCTTGTTGACGACCACGGTGATCGAGGTGGGGTCGGAGACCCGGATGCCGTGGCCGCCCGGGGTCGGGGCCCGCGCCTGGTCGGAGGAGGAGATCACGGCGTCGACGGCCTGACGGTAGGCCTCGAGCGCCTCCGCCAGCGCGGCGGGCTCGGTCGTCGCGAGCGCGTCGATCCTCTCCTGCAGGGCGGTGCGGGTCTCGTCGGCCGCATCCGTGCGGTCGGTGAGCAGTGCGGCGCCCTCCGCCTGCGTGGCGCCGAGGTAGGCGGCGATCGCGGTGGTGAGCTCGGCGGCGGCCGTCTCGAGCCGGTCGCTGCGGGCGGATGCGCGCTCCGCGTCGTCGGCGTACAGCTCGGCCTGCTGGCGGTGGGCCGCGGCCGCTGCCCGGTCGTCGTCCTCCGGCACCGTCACCTGCTGGTCGCCGTACAGGCCGGCCACCTCGCTGCCGTCGGCCTGCTGCACCTCGACCGCCGTGTCGCGTGCCGCCTGGAGCGCGGCCGTGGCCTTCTTGTCGATGCCCGTGCCCTCGACGGCGAGGCCCGCATCCGTCGCCGTCACGAGCTCGTCGAGGGCGAGTGCCGCGACGTCGATGCGTGCGGTCGCGTCGCGCAGCGAGCTCTCGGCGTCGGCGACGGTCTGCTGCGCCGTGCGCAGCTCCTCGGCGGCGGCCTGGTCGTCGAGCGCCGTCGCGACGAGCAGGCCCGCGACGAGCGCGAGCACGAGCACGACGGCGAGGCCGACGAACAGCACGATGCGGCCGCGTCGGGTGAGCCGGGTGCGGCCACGTCGGGTGCCGCGCGGGCGCAGCTGCGGCGCGGGCGTCTCGGCGGCCGCGAGCACCTCGGTGGCCGGTTCGGAGGGCGGCGTGGCCACCCCGGTCGGGGCGGCGTCGACGGGGGAGGTGTTCTGGTCGATCGGGTTGCTCATGGGCTCACAGCGGCTCGGCGGGCTGATGCCGCGGGCGCGGGGGCCGCGGCACAGGTCGGATCCGAGCCTAGCGAGGCAGGGTGAGGATCGGCAGGGAGACCGCGGCTGTATACATCAGGCCGTTCGAGTGGCGCATGGCTGGCCAAAATGAGCCCGAATGTATACATTGTCCACGTGGCAGTGTCGACCGGACGCGCGAGTGACCGCGCCTACGAGGTGCTGCGGGAGGAGATCCTGCAGTGGCGCCTCGCGCCCGGCGCCATGCTCGCCGAGGTCGAGCAGTCCGCCCGCCTCGGGGTCTCCCGCACTCCGCTGCGCGAGGCGCTCGCACGGCTGTCGGCCGAGGGCCTCGTCGAGGCGCAGTCCGGGCGCGGGCTCGTGGTGGCATCCGTCGACACGGCGGACGTGCGCGCGCTCTTCGAACTGCGCGAAGCCCTCGAGACCGCGGCCGCCGCGCTCGCCGCCGCGCGCCGCGACCCCGAGGACTTCGCCGCACTCGCATCCGAGTTCCGCGGCGCCGCCGCGCTCGTCGGCCGTCACGACCTCGACGCCTACTACGGCCTCGTGGCACGCTTCGACGAGGCCGTCGACGCGAGCCTCGCCAACCCGGCGCTCGTCGGGGCGCTGCGCGGGGTGCGCACGCACCTGCGCCGCATCCGACGGCTCGCCCACGACGACCCCGGCCGACTCGAACGCGCCGCGGCCGAGCACCTGCTCATCGCCGAGGCGATCCGCGACGGCGACGCCGACCTCGCCCGGCACGCGACCGCCGTGCACCTGCACGCGAGCCTGCGCCACATCCTCGAGAACACCCCGAACGAGCAGAAGGAGAGCACATGAAGCTCCACACCGTGCGCACCCACCGCAGCGACGAGAACCTCGCCCGGGAGGACGAGCTCGCCTGGAAGATCGCCCAGGTCGCGGCCGACCCCGTCGAGGTCGAGCCCGAGGTCGCCGACATGATCGTCAACCGGGTCATCGACAATGCGGCCGTCGCCGCCGCCTCGCTCGGCCGCGGCCCCGTCGTCGCGGCGCGCGGGCAGGCGCAGACCCGACCCCAGGCGGATGCGCGCCGCGGTCACGCGGGATCCCGCATCTTCGGCGTCGCGGGCGCCTACGAGCCCGAGTGGGCGGCCTGGGCCAACGGCGTCGCCGTGCGCGAGCTCGACTACCACGACACCTTCCTCGCCGCCGAGTACTCGCATCCGGGTGACAACATCCCGCCGATCCTCGCCGTCGCCCAGCACACGGGTGCCGACGGTGCGGCCCTCGTGCGCGGCATCGCCACGGGCTACGAGATCCAGATGGACCTCGTGCGCGCCATCAGCCTGCACAAGCACAAGATCGACCACGTCGCCCACCTCGGGCCGTCGGCGGCCGCCGGTATCGGCACCCTGCTGGGGCTCGCCCCCGAGGTGATCCACCAGGCCATCGGGCAGGCCCTGCACACGACGACCGCCACGCGCCAGTCGCGCAAGGGGCAGATCTCCACCTGGAAGGCGCACGCGCCCGCGTTCGCCGGGAAGATGGCGGTCGAGGCGATCGACCGGGCCATGCGCGGTCAGACCTCGCCCGCGCCCATCTGGGAGGGCGAGGACGGCGTGATCGCGTGGCTGCTCGACGGCCCCGACGCCCGCTACGAGGTGCCGCTGCCCGAGCCGGGGGAGGCCAAGCGCGCGATCCTCGACAGCTACACGAAGGAGCATTCGGCCGAGTATCAGGCCCAGGCCTGGATCGACCTCGCGCGCCGCCTCGGCACCCAGCACCCCGAGCTGCGGAACCCGGATGCGGTGGCGTCCGTCGTGCTGCACACGAGCCACCACACGCACTACGTGATCGGCTCCGGTGCCAACGACCCGCAGAAGTACGACCCGACGGCCAGCCGCGAGACCCTCGACCACTCGATCCCGTACATCTTCACGGTCGCGCTGCAGGACGGCGCATGGGACCACGTCGGCTCCTACGCGCCCGAGCGCGCGGCACGCCCCGACACCGTCGCGCTGTGGCGCAAGGTGACGACGGCCGAGGACGCCGAATGGACGCGCCGCTACCACTCGGAGGACCCCGACGAGAAGGCCTTCGGCGGTCGCGTCGAGATCGAGCTGGCCGACGGCGGACGCATCGTCGACGAGATCGCGGTCGCGGATGCGCACCCGCTCGGCGCGTGCCCCTTCGCCCGCGCCGACTACGTCGCGAAGTTCCGCACGCTCGCCGCGGGCGTTATCCCGGGCGAGGAGATCGAGCGCTTCCTCGGCCTCGCCGAGCGATTGCCCGAACTCACCGCCGACGAGGTCGCGCGGCTCAACATCGTCGCGACGGAGCTGCCCGCAGCCCCCGCCGGGCTGTTCTGAACGGGGACCGCCATGCTGCACTCCACCCTCACCGCATCCGCCAAGCGCCAGGCCCTGCGCGCCCGACTCGCCGCGGGCGAGCTCGTGCGCATGCCCGGCGCCTTCAACCCGCTCTCGGCGCGGCTCATCGAGGAGAAGGGCTTCGAGGGCGTCTACATCTCGGGAGCAGTGCTCTCGGCCGACCTCGGGCTGCCCGACATCGGCCTCACGACCCTCACCGAGGTCGCGGGCCGCGGCGGCCAGATCGCGCGGGTCACCGACCTTCCCACCCTGATCGACGCCGACACGGGCTTCGGCGAGCCGATGAACGTCGCGCGCACCGTGCAGATGCTCGAGGACGCCGGGATCTCGGGGATGCACCTCGAGGACCAGGTGAACCCCAAGCGCTGCGGGCACCTCGACGGGAAGGCGGTCGTCGACGAGCAGACCGCGATCAAGCGCATCCGGGCCGCCGTCGAGGCACGCCGCGACCCCGACTTCCTCATCATGGCGCGCACCGACATCCGGGGCATCGACGGGCTCGAGGCGGCGAAGGACCGCGCCAAGGCGCTCGTGGATGCGGGCGCCGACGCGATCTTCCCGGAGGCGATGGCCGACCTCGCCGAGTTCGAGGCCATCCGCGAGGCGGTCGAGGTGCCGATCCTGGCCAACATGACCGAGTTCGGCAAGTCGGAGCTGTTCACGACGCAGCAGCTCGAGGGCGTCGGCGTGAACATCGTGATCTTCCCGGTCTCGCTGCTGCGCCTCGCCATGGGGGCCGCCGAGCGCGGGCTCGAGACGATCCTCGCCGAGGGCTCGCTCACGAGCCGGGTGAGCGAGATGCAGACCCGTGCGAGGCTGTACGAACTGGTCGACTACGCGGGGTACTCGGAGTTCGACGCCGGCGTCTACACCTTCGACCTCGCGAACAACAGGAGCTGACATGACCGACACCGACATCAAGAAGGGCCTCGCGGGCGTCGTCGTCGACGTGACCTCGATCTCGAAGGTCAACCCCGAGACCAACTCGCTGCTCTACCGCGGCTACCCCGTGCAGGAGCTCGCCGCGAACTGCACCTTCGAGGAGGTCGCCTACCTGCTCTGGCACGGCGAGCTGCCCACCCCCGTGCAGCTCGAGGAGCTGCAGGCGTTCGAGCGCGCGCATCGGGCGCTCTCACCCGTGGCGAAGGCCGCGATCGACCTGCTGCCGCTCGGTGCGCACCCCATGGACGTCGTGCGCACGGCCGTGTCGGCCTACGGCGCGGCGGATGCGAGCGCGGGGGAGGACGGCGACGACGTCGAGCTCGACCAGGCGAAGCGGCTCTGGGCGCAGCTGCCCGCGATCGTCGCCTACGCCCAGCGTCGCCTCCGCGACGAGGACGTCGTCGAGCCCCGCGCCGACCTCGGCTACTCGGCGAACTTCCTGCACATGACCTTCGGCGAGGTTCCGGATCTCGTGGTCGTCTCCGCCTTCGACGTCTCGATGATCCTGTACGCCGAGCACTCCTTCAACGCGTCGACCTTCACGGCGCGCGTCGTGACCTCCACGCTCTCGGACCTCTACTCGGCCGTCACCGCCGCGATCGGCGCGCTCAAGGGCCCGCTGCACGGGGGAGCCAACGAGGCCGTCATGCACGTCTTCGAGGAGATCCTCTTCGCCGAGCGCGCGGAGGAGTGGCTGGACGAGGCGCTCGCCGCCAAGCGCAAGATCATGGGATTCGGGCACCGGGTCTACAAGAACGGCGACTCGCGGGTGCCGACCATGAAGGCGGCCCTCGACACGCTCATCGCCGAGTACGAGCGGCCCGAGCTCGCGGCCCTCTACGACGCGCTCGAGCGCGCCATGGACGAGCGCAAGGGCATCAAGCCCAACCTCGACTACCCCTCGGGTCCGGCGTACCACCTCATGGGCTTCGACACGGAGCTCTTCACGCCGCTGTTCGTGGCGAGCCGGGTGACGGGCTGGACCGCCCACATCCGCGAGCAGCGCGCCGCGAACGCCCTCATCCGTCCGCTTTCGGCCTACGACGGCCCCGAGCAGCGCTCGCTCTGACCGCGCGCCCGGCGCGTGCGCGAACGCGGAGAAGGCCGCCCCGGTTGCCCGGGGCGGCCTTCTCGATGCGGGGTGCGCGTCAGACGCGGACGGCACCGCCCGAGCGCACGCGCGACACCGCGTCGACCGTGGCGGCGAGGATCAGCACGCCACCCGTGACGAGGTAGTTCACGCCCGCGGGCAGGTTGAGCAGGCCGAGGCCGTTCGTGATCACGGCGATCACGAGGGCGCCGATGGCCGCCTGCGAGAGGCGACCGCGTCCGCCGAAGAGGCTCACGCCGCCGACCACCGCCGCGGCCACACCGCTCAGCACGTCGCTGCGACCGAACGCCGCATCCACCGACGCCACGTAGCTCGCGCTGAACAGACCCGACACGACCGCGAGCGTCGAACACACGACGAAGGCGGTCCACTTGACGACCGTGACCTTGACGCCGGAGCGCCGTGCGGCCTCGGCGTTGCCGCCGATCGCGTACATGTAGCGGCCGAACTTGGTGCGGTCCAGCAGCAGGGTGCCGAGCCAGAGCAGCGCGAGCGCGATCGGTACGACGAGCGGCACACCCTGGATGGGGTTGACGCTCTGGCTGCGGTCGAGGTTGAAGAAGTACACGAGCCCGCCGCCGAGCACGGCGATCGCGCCGAGCTTGATCCAGAGCAGAGCGATCGTGCGGTTCGGCACTCCGGCGCGCGTGCGCAGGTGGCGGTCGAACATGTCGGTGCCGAGCGTGATCACGAGGATCACGGCGAGCATGACCCATCCGGCCCAGACGGGCAGGTTGCTGTTCTGGATCGCGATGATCTCGGGGATGCGGATGCCGTACGAGCCGCCCGCGCCGATGATCGTGAGCTCGAGGCCCTGGTATCCGAGGAAGAGGCCCAGCGTGACGACGAACGACGGGATGCCGACCTTCGCCACGAAGAAGCCGATCACGAAACCGGTCGCGATGCCGATGCCGAACGCGATCGCGAGGGCGAGCACCCACGGCACGCCGTACACGGCGACGAGCACCGCGAAGGCGCACATCGCGACACCGTAGGTGACGGCCGCCGACAGGTCGATCTCGCCCAGCAGCAGCACGAACACGAGCGCGGCGGCGAGCATGACGAGCGTCGCCGACTGGTTCATGAGGTTCGAGATGTTGCGCGAGGTGAGGAAGTACTGGTCGCCCAGAATCACCTGGCTCAGCACCGTGAACAGGATCATGAGCACGACGAAGCCGCCGATGGCGGGCAGCGCCCCCATGTCGCCGTGCTTGACGCGCTGCCACCAGGCGCGTGCCTGGTCGAGCACGCCGCCCTCCTGGCCGCTGCCGATCAGTCCGAGGTCGCCGCCGGCGGGCAGCGCCGTCGTGTCGGTGGCCGGGTTCGAGGTCTTGGCGCTCATGCGGTGGCTCCCGAGTAGGTCTTGCTGCCCGTGATGTACCCGACGACGTCGTCCGAGTTGGTGTCCGCCGTGGCGACGGATGCCGTCATCTGGCCGAGGTACAGCACGTTGATGTAGTCGGCGACCTTGAAGACGTCCACGAGGTTGTGGCTGATGAGGATGACGGCGACGCCGTGGTCGGCGAGCGTGCGCACGGTGTTGAGCACCTGCTCCGTCTGGGCGACGCCGAGGGCGGCGGTCGGCTCGTCGAGGATGACGACCTTGGCCTGCTTGAGCACGGCACGTGCGATCGCGACCGTCTGGCGCTGACCGCCGGAGAGGCTCGACACCTTCTGGCGCACCGACTTGACGGTGCGCACCGAGAGCCGCCGCAGCGCCTCGGATGCCTCGCGCTCCATCCGCCCCTCGTCGAAGGTTCCGTAGGCGAGCTCTTCGCGACCGAGGAACATGTTCTGCACGATGTCGAGGTTGTCGCAGAGGGCGAGGTCCTGGTATACGACCTCGAGGCCGAGACGCGAGGCGTCACGCGGGGTGTGCAGCTCGACGAGCTCGCCCTCGAAGCGCACCTCGCCGCCGTCGTAGGGCTGCACGCCGGCGAGGCCCTTGATGAGCGTGGATTTGCCGGCGCCGTTGTCGCCGACGAGTGCGGTCACCTTGCCGGCGTAGGCCTTGAGGTTCACACCCTTGAGCACGCTGACGGGACCGAAGCTCTTGGTCACGTTCGTCAGCTCGATGATGGGTTGGTCCATGATCCTTCCTAGGGGACTTCGGTGTCCCGAATGACGAGGGGTCCCGCCCAGCGGAGCCGGACGGAACCCCTCGCCGATGGAGCGTCGGGGTTACTTGACGCCGTACTGCTCGCAGGCCGCGGCGACCTCGCCCGAGCAGATGTCGCTCGCGCTGGCGTCGCCGGCGGCGACGACGTCCTTCACCTTGTCGGCCGTGACCAGGATCGGGTCGACCGCGATGTAGGGCGTGCCGTCGTCGAGCTGCATGTCGGCGGTCGGCTTCTCACCGTTCAGGATCTGGATGGCGAGCTTCGACGCCGCGTCGGCCTCGATCGAGTAGGGCTTGTAGACCGTGGCGGTCTGCTTGCCCAGCAGGATGTTCTGCAGGCCCTCGACGGACGCGTCCTGACCCGAGACCGGAACCTTGAGGCCGTTCTTGTCGAGGATCGAGATGACGCCGGCCGCGTTGGTGTCGTTGGCAGCCCAGACCGCGTCGACCTTGCCGCCGAGCGAGGTCAGCGCCTGCTCGAAGTTGGTCGCGGACTTGGGGCCGTCCCAGATACCGGCGGGCTCGGCGGCGGGCTTGATGCCGGCAGCCGACATCGCCTTGTCGGCGCCCTCGCGGAACATGGCCGCGTTGCCGTCGGCCGGGTCGCCGCCCATGTACACGACGACGGCGGTCGCCGGGTCCTTGCCCTCGGCCTTGAGGCCGTCGACGACGGCCTGGCCCTCGAGCTCGCCGACGCGCACGTTGTCGAACGACACGTAGTAGTCGGCGCCGCCCTTGATCGGACGGTCGTAGGCGATGACCGGGATGCCCTGGGCCTTGGCCTTGGTGACGACACCCTCAGCGGCGCCGTTGTAGTCGACGAGCAGCATCACGCCGCAGCCCTTGGTGAGCTGCTGGTCGGCGATGGTCGCGTACTTGTTGGTGTCACCCTGGGCGTTCTGGATGTCGACCTCGAAGCCGGCGTCGGAGATCGCCTTCTCGAGGGCGGGGCGGTCACCGTTCTCCCAGCGGGGCGACGACGCGGCGTCGGGCAGGATGATGCACGCGCGGGTCGAGGCGGCGTCACCGTCGTCCGGGTTGCCTCCGTTTCCGCTCGGGGTCGAACATCCGGTCAGAACCAGCGCGGATGCGCCGGCGAGTGCAGCGAGCGAAATCAGCGATGACTTCTTCACGTCACTCCCTTTCTCGTGGTGCGAGGGGAACTTCCTCGAAGTACCACCTTCGACTGTGAAGCGTGGCACAGCGATTGTGCACTGAATTCAAGTCTTGAAGATACCTGGCGCGGCGATTCTTCGGTAACTATTCGATAACGGCCCCGGAGTATCAGGGAAGTACGGGCCCGACGGCGCGCGCGCGGCGCGGTGAATTCACTTCACAACGTGAACCCTTAGCCCCGCAGACGCCCCAACACGGCGTCGTGCAACAGGCCGTTGCTCGCGATCACGCTCAGCTCATCGAGGCGCGAGGAGCCCGTCGCGGAGGACACGCGCCCGCCCGCCTCGGTCACGATCGGCACGAGCGCCGCGATGTCCCACGGCTTCACGTCGAACTCGCCGGCGACGTCGATCGCGCCCTCCGCGAGCAGCATGTAGGCCCACAGATCGCCGAAGGCGCGCGTGCGCCCGACCTCCCGCGAGAGCGCGACGAGCCGGTCGAGGTAGCCGTACTGATCCCAGGTCTGCAGGTTGTTGTAGCTGAGCGTCGCGTCGGCGAGCGCGTCGACGGCGCTCACCCGGATGCCGCGCGGCTCGCCGTCGCCCTCCTGCGTCCACGCACCGTGCCCCGTGGCGCCCCACCAGCGCCGCCCGAGGGCCGGCGCGCTCACGACGCCGACCACCGGCACATCGTCGACCGTGAGCGCGATGAGCGCACCCCAGATCGGCACGCCGCGCGCGAAGTTGCTCGTGCCGTCGATCGGGTCGACGATCCACCGGCGCCTCGCCGCACCCGCGTCGCCGAACTCCTCGCCGAGCACGGCATCCGCGGGGCGCGCCTCGGCCAGGTGGGCGCGGATCATCCGCTCGACGCGCGTGTCGGCATCCGTCACGATCGACTTGTCGGCCTTCAGCTGGATGCCGAGATCCTGCGAGCGGTAGCGGTCCATCGCGATGAGGTCGGCCTCCGCGGCCAGGGTCAAGGCGACCGCGAGGTCGTCGGCGATGCTGGGCTCGGTCACGTCCCCGAGCCTAGCGAGGCCAGCAGGCGGCGCAGCGAGTCGACGCGGGCGGCGTCGAGCTCCCCGCGCTCGACCGCCTCGTCGAGCGCGCAGTCGGGAGCGTCGGCCAGGTGGGTGCACCCGCGCGGGCAGTCCTCGACCACGGCCGCGAGATCCGGGAACCCGCGCACGATGTTCGCGGGGTCGACGTGCCCGAGACCGAAGGAGCGCACACCGGGGGTGTCGATGATCCACCCCCCGGACGGCACGCGCAACGACACGGTCGACGAGGAGGTGTGCCGCCCCCGCCCCGTGACGGCGTTCACGACCCCCGTCGCCCGCCGCGTGCCCGGCACGAGCGCGTTCACGAGCGTCGACTTGCCCACGCCCGAATGCCCCACCGCGACCGTCGCGTGCCCCGCCAGCAGCGGCGCGAGCTCGTCGACCGGCCAGCTGCCCTGGGCGCTGCGCAACACCGGGATGTCGAGCCCCGCGAAGTTCGCCAGGAACGGTTCGGGGTCGGCGAGGTCCGTCTTGGTGACGACCATGAGCGGACGGATCCCCGCATCGTAGGCCGCCACGAGGTAGCGGTCGACGAGCCGCGGGCGCGGCTCGGGGTTCGCCGCCGCGACCACGATGAGCAGCTGGTCGGCGTTCGCGACGATCACGCGCTCCACGGCATCCGTGTCGTCGGCGCTGCGCCGCAGCAGGGTCGTGCGCTCGCGGATGCGGACGATGCGCGCGAGCGTGCCCGCCTCACCCGAGGCGTCGCCCACGAGGTCGACGGCGTCGCCCGTGACGATCGCTTGATCGCGCAGCTCGCGGGCGCGCGTCGCGGTCGCCGTGTGCTCGGCGGGGGAGTCGGCGCCCACGAGCACGGTGTAGCGGCCGCGGTCGACCGAGAGCACCCGAGCCTCGACCGCGTCGTCGTGGGTGGGGCGGATCTTGGTGCGGGGGCGGTTGCCCTTCGGGTTCGGGCGCACCCGCACGACCGACTCGTCCCACGCGTCGAAGCCCTCGGGCTCCTCGTCGTCGCTCAGCCAGCTCACGGCCGCCGCCTCACCGCGTCGACCTCACAGCGGCAGCGACTCCCAGCGGGTCGCCTGCGCCTCGCGCGCGAGCATCCGGTTCCACAGCTCGGGGAACTGCGGCAGCGTCTTCGCGGTCGTGCCGATGTCGTCGACCGTCACCCCCGGCACGACGAGACCGGCGAGGGCGCCGGAGGTCGCCATCCGGTGGTCGGCGTACGCCTCCCACGCGCCGCCGTGCAGCGGGCGCGGGTGGATCTCGAGCGACTCGGGGTGCTCGACGACCTCGCCGCCGAGACGCGCGACCTCGGTCGCGAGCGCCGTGAGCCGGTCGGTCTCGTGACCGCGCAGGTGGCCGATGCCGCTCACCGTGCTCGGCCCGTCGGCGAAGGCCAGCAGCGTCACGATCGTCGGGGCGAGCTCGCCGCCCGTCGTGAGGTCGATGTCCGCCGCCCGGATGCTGCCGCCGCCGCGCACGCCCGCGCCGCCGTCGATCGTCACGGCATTCGCGTCGCGCGACACCGTCGCGCCGAGCCGCGGGAGGATGCGCAGCAGATCATCGCCGACCTGGGTGGTCTCGGCGGGCCAGCCGCCGATCGTCACCGTGCCGCCCGCGAGCAGGGCCGCGGCGAGGAACGGTGCCGCGTTGGACAGGTCGGGCTCGATCGTGACGTCCACCGCGCGGATCGGCTGCGGTGCCACGACCCAGACGCCCGGCTCGGGCTCCTCGACGGTGACGCCGCGCGCCGCGAGGCACTCGACCGTCATCCGGATGTGCGGCATGCTCGGCAGCCGCTCGCCCGTGTGGCGCAGCGTGAGACCCTCGGCGAAGCGCGGGGCGGCGAGCAGCAGACCCGACACGAACTGGCTCGAGGCGGAGGCGTCGATCGCGAGCTCGCCGCCGCGCACCGCGCCCGTGCCGTGCACCGTGAACGGCATCGTGCCGCGACCGTCGTCGTCGACCTCGACGCCGAGACCGCGCAGGGCATCGATCGTCGTGCGCATGGGGCGCTTGCGCGCGTAGGGGTCGCCGTCGACGCTCGTGGGCCCGAGCGCGAGGGCCGCCACGATCGGCAGGAAGCGCATCACGGTGCCGGCGAGACCTCCGTCGATCGCGCCGCCCAGCAGCTCGCCCGGGGTGATGCGCAGGTCGGGGCCGAACTCGCCGTCGCCCGCGACCTCCTCGATGCCCACGCCGAGGTGGCGGAGACCGTCCACCATGAGGCTCGTGTCGCGCGAGTGCAGCGGACGGCGGAGCGTCGAGGGGCCGTCGGCGAGGGCGGCCAGCACGAGCTCGCGGTTGGTGAGGCTCTTCGATCCGGGCAGCGTGAGGCGCGCGGCGAGCGGCGCATCCGCCACAGGGGCGTGCCACGGGCCGTCGCCCGCATCCGGAACCTGCGCGATGCCGAACAGCGCGGTCGGCTCCTCCGCCTTGCCCGGGAACCCCGCGAGCAGCTCGTCACGTCCGGAATACCTGAGAACACCCATCGGTTGACAAGGGTAGTGCCCCGCGGGGCGGAGAGGAGAGCGCATGCTCGTGCTGGACGTACCGGTGCTCGCGGGACGCGCAGGGGCGCTCGGCATAGACTCGTCGCCGATGGCAGACACCGCGCGCCCCGAGCACACCCCCGCCGAACTGCGGGCGCTGTTCGCCGAACAGGCGATCCCGTTCATGGACCAGCTCTACGCGGCCGCGATGCGCATGACGCGCAACCCGGCGGATGCCGGCGACCTCGTGCAGGAGACGTACGCGAAGGCGTTCGGCGCGTTCGCGGGCTTCGAGCAGGGCACCAACCTCAAGGCGTGGCTCTACCGCATCCTCACCAACACCTACATCAACACGTACCGCAAGAACCAGCGCAGCCCCTACCAGGGCACCCTCGACGAGCTCGAGGACTGGCAGCTGGGCTCGGCGGAGTCGCTCACGCAGGGGCGCACCACGCGCTCGGCCGAGGCGGAGGCGATCGACCACCTCCCCGACAGCGACGTCAAGGAGGCGCTGCAGTCGATTCCCGAGGACTTCCGCCTGGCGGTCTACCTCGCGGACGTCGAGGGCTTCGCCTACCAGGAGATCGCGGACATCATGAAGACCCCCGTCGGCACGGTGATGAGCCGACTCCACCGCGGACGCCGCCTGCTGCGCGAGCGTCTGGCCGAATACGCCCGCGAACGTGGATACACCGTCGCGGAGACCCCCACCAGGAGCGCACGATGACCGATTGCGGCTGCGACAAGGCGAAGGCGGAACTCGAGGAGTTCCTGCACCGCGAGCTGTCCGAACAGGACCTGCAGGACATCCAGGAGCACCTGGACGGCTGCGAGGACTGCTCGACCGAGCACCTCGTGGGGCTCACCCTCATCCAGAAGGTGCAGCGCGCCTGCCAGGAGAAGGCCCCCGAGGAGCTGCGGGCGCAGATCCTCGCCCAGCTCGAGCGCTGAGCACACGAGCGCAGAGCACACGACGAAGGCCCCGGATGTCGAACATCCGGGGCCTTCGTCGATAGCCGGGCGCGTGCCTAGAGCGCGAGCGCCTTCGCGATCAGCTCGGACTGCTCGGCCGCGCTGCGCTTGGAGGAGCCCGTCGCGGGCGACGCCGAGGCGGGGCGCGACGAGAGGCGCAGGGCGCGACCGCCCAGCTGCGGAGCGAACTCGACCGCGAGGAACGGCCACGCGCCCTGGTTCTCGGGCTCGTCCTGCACCCACATGAGCTCGGCGCCGGGATAGCGGGCGGCGACCTCGAGCAGGCGCTCGGCGGGCAGCGGGTAGAGCTGCTCGAGGCGCACGAGCGCGAACGACTCCGCGTCGTCGCGCTTGCCCAGCTCGGCGAGCAGGTCGTAGTGGATCTTGCCGGAGTGCAGCAGCACGCGCTTCACGCCGGCGGGGTCCTGGATGCGGGCGTCGTCGATCACGGGCTCGAAGCGGCCCTGCGTGAAGTCGGCCACCTCGCTCGTGGCCCCGCGCAGGCGCAGCATCGACTTCGGCGTGAAGACGATGAGCGGACGCCGCGGGCGCGCGTAGGCCTGACGCCGCAGGAGGTGGAAGTACGAGGCGGGCGTCGAGGGCCGCGCGATCGTCATGTTGTCCTCCGCGGCGAGCTGCAGGTAGCGCTCGATGCGGGCCGAGGAGTGGTCGGGTCCCTGGCCCTCGTAGCCGTGGGGGAGGAGCATGACCACGCTCGAGCGCTGGCCCCACTTCTGCTCGGCGCTCGAGATGAACTCGTCGATCACCGTCTGGGCGCCGTTCGCGAAGTCGCCGAATTGCGCCTCCCACAGCACCAGGGCATCCGGACGCTCGACCGAGTAGCCGTACTCGAAGGCGAGCGCCGCGTACTCCGAGAGCAGCGAGTCGTAGATCGCGAGCCGTGCCTGGCTCTCCGAGAGGTTGCCGAGGGGGAGCCATTCCTGACCGTTCTCGCGGTCGTGGAAGACGGCGTGCCGCGACACGAAGGTGCCGCGACGCGCATCCTGGCCCACGAGACGCACGGGGGTGCCCTCCAGCAGCAGCGACCCGAGAGCGACGAGTTCGCCGAAGCCCCAGTCGATCGAGCCGTTGCGGCTCATGTCGAAGCGCTTCTTGAGCAGCTGCTGCAGCTTCGGGTGCACCGTGAAGCCCGCGGGCGGGTTGTCGTGCGCGTCTCCGACGAGCTCGACCACGCTCTGGTCGACGCCCGTCGAGGCCGGCTCGCCCGCCGCCGCGTCATCCTGCTGTGACTCGGGGCGCTCGAGGTCCGCGACCGCCATCTTGTCGCCCGTGACGACGGGGATGGCACCGGTCTGCGCGGCGTGCGTCTCGGCGAAGGCGCGCTCCAGGCGGTCCTGGAAGTCGGTCTGCGCCTGCTCGAACTCCTCCTGGGTGATGTCGCCGCGGCCCACGAGCGCCTCCGTGTAGAGGGTGCGGACGCTGCGCTTGGCCTCGATGAGGTTGTACATGAGCGGCTGCGTCATCGAGGGGTCGTCGCCCTCGTTGTGCCCGCGCCGGCGGTAGCAGACGAGGTCGATGACGACATCGCGCTTGAACTCCTGGCGGTAGGCGAAGGCGTGCTCCGCGACGCGCACCACGGCCTCCGGGTCGTCGCCGTTCACGTGGAAGATCGGCGCCTGGATCGCCTTGGCGACATCCGTCGAGTACACCGAGGTGCGCGCATCCTGCGGCGTCGTGGTGAAGCCGACCTGGTTGTTGATGACGACGTGGATGGTGCCGCCGGTCTTGTAGGCGCGCAGCTGCGACATCTGCAGCGTCTCGATCACGACGCCCTGGCCCGCCATCGACGCGTCGCCGTGCACGAGGATCGGGAGCGTGCGGTACTGGCCGTCGCCCGTGCGGTCCTGCTTGGCGCGCACGATGCCCTCGAGCACGCCGTTGACCGCCTCGAGGTGCGAGGGGTTCGCGGCGAGGTAGACCGGCACCTCCTTGCCGCTCATCGCGGTGAAGGTGCCCTCGGTGCCGAGGTGGTACTTGACGTCGCCCGAGCCCTGCACGGACTTCGGGTCCTGGGTGCCCTCGAACTCGCGGAACACCTGCCCGTAGGTCTTGCCGGCGATGTTGGTGAGCACGTTGAGGCGGCCGCGGTGCGCCATGCCGATCGCGACCTCGTCGAGGTCGGCCTCGGCCGCGCCCTGCAGGATCTCGTCGAGCAGCGCGATCGTCGACTCGCCGCCCTCGAGGCTGAAGCGCTTCTGGCCGACGTACTTGGTCTGCAGGAAGGTCTCGAAGGCTTCGGCCTCGTTGAGCTTGCCGAGGATCCGCAGCTGCTCGTCGTGGGTGGGCTTGACGTAGGGCGTCTCGAGCCGGGCCTGGAACCAGGCGCGCTGCGCCGGATCCTGGATGTGCATGTACTCGACGCCGACCGTGCGGCAGTAGGAGTCGCGCAGCACGCCGAGGATCTCGCGCAGCAGCATCGTGCGCTTGCCGCCGCCGAAGCCGCCCGTGACGAACTCGCGGTCGAGGTCCCAGAAGGTGAGGCCGTGGCTCGCGATGTCGAGGTCGGGGTGGGAACGCTGGCGGTACTCGAGCGGGTCGATGTCGGCCATGAGGTGGCCGCGCACGCGGAAGGAGTTGATGAGCTCCTGCACGCGGCTGGTCTTCGAGATGCGCTCGGAGAGGTCGACGTTGATGTCCTCGGCCCAGTGGATCGGGTCGTAGGGGATGCGCAGCGCCGCGAAGATGTCCTCGTAGAAGTCGCGCTGCCCGATGAGCAGCTCGTGCACCTTCTTGAGGAACTCGCCCGAGCCCGCGCCCTGGATGACGCGGTGGTCGTAGGTGCTCGTGAGGGTGATCGTCTTGCCGATGCCCATCTCGACGAGCGTCTTCGTGGACGAACCCTGGAACGCGGCGGGGTACTCGAGGGCGCCCGCGCCGATGATGCAGCCCTGGCCCCTCATGAGGCGCGGCACGGAGTGCTCGGTGCCGATGCCGCCGGGGTTGGTGAGCGAGATCGTCACGCCCTGGAAGTCGGTCGCGGTGAGCTTGTTCGCGCGGGCGCGGGCGACGACGTCCTCGTAGGCGGTGAGGAACTCGGCGAAGTTCATCGTGTCGGCGCGCTTGATGCCGGGCACGAGCAGCGAGCGGGTGCCGTCGGGCTTCGGCAGGTCGATCGCGATGCCGAGGGTGATGTGGGCGGGGGCGACGACGCTCGGCTTGCCGTCCTCGGTCTCGCGGTAGAAGACCGCCTGGCTCGGGAACTCCTTGAGCGTCTGCACCATCGCCCAGGCGATGAGGTGCGTGAACGACACCTTGCCGCCGCGGGCGCGACGCAGGTGGTTGTTGATGACGATGCGGTTGTCGATCATGAGCTTCGCCGGCACCGTGCGCACGCTCGTGGCGGTCGGAACCGTGATGCTCTGGTCCATGTTGGTGGCGAGCGCCTTGGCCATGCCCTTGAGCACGGTGACGGTCTCCTCGGGCTCCGCGGGCTCGGCCACGACGGGGGTGGAGGCCGTCGTCGGCGCCTCGGCCGGGATCGGCTGGGGCTTGGCGGGAGCCGAGGTGGTGCGCGCGACGGGGGTCGTCGGCGGCGCGGTCTCGGTGGCGGATGCGGCGGGCGCCGCGGGCGCGGAGGGTGCCTCGGCGGCGGGCGCGGCCGGTGCTGGGGCGGCGGGCACCTCGGCTGCGGGCGCCGCCACGGGGGCCGCGGGTGCAGCATCCGCCCCGGTCACGACCGGGATCGCCGAGGTCGGCGTCGGGTCGTCGACGGGACGGTACGACTCGAGGATCGGCCACCAGCTCTTGTCGACCGACTCCTTGTCGACGAGGTACCGCTCGTACATCTCATCGACGAGCCACTCATTGGCTCCGAATTCTCCTGAAGCGTTGTCTTCAGGCGTCACTCCGGTGACGGGGTTGGACACAGCCGACCGCCCACTCTCACTACTCGCCGGTGCCAGGGATCCGGGTGATCCCCGCTGGTCACACCAACATCAACCCTAACCTGCGCCGGGCCGCGACGTGGACGCACGGAGGGGGTGTCAGGAAAGCTCACAGCCAGGCGGTGCGGCGGCGCGGGGCACGGCCTAGCGTGGGGTCATGCGCTTCACGGGACATGTGCCGGCACACGACCTCACCTACTCCGACGTCTTCCTGGTTCCGAGCCGATCCGGGGTGGCGAGCCGCCTCGCCGTCGACCTCGCCACGACCGACGGCACGGGGGCCACGATCCCGATCGTCTCGGCCAACATGAACTCGGTCACCGGCCCCCGACTCGCGGCGACGCTCGCCCGCCGCGGCGGCCTCGGCGTGCTGCCGCAGGACCTGCCCCTGCAGGAGCTCGACGCCGCGATCCGCTGGGTGAAGGAGCAGCCCGTCGGCTGGGACGCGCCGATCGAGCTGCCCGCGGATGCGACGGTCGCCGAGGCCCTGCGCGTCGTTCCGGCGATCGCCGCGGACGTCGTGCTGCTGCGGGACGCCGACGGCGCGGAGGCCGGCTGCGTGCCCGCCTCCCGGCTCGCGACCGCGCTGCCCGACGCCCGGCTCGGCGACCTCGTGCACGGCGGAGTCACCTCGCTCGACGCCGACGACCTCGCGGGGCCGCGCGCCGCGTTCGACCTGCTCGTCGACGCGGACGTCGAGGTGGCGCTCGTGCGCAGCCACGGGCACGTGGTCGGCTCGGTGACGCGCCGCAGCGCCCTGCGTTCGACGATCTACGCGCCCGCGCTCGACGCATCCGGGCGCCTGCGCGTGGCGGCGGCCGTGGGCATCAACGGCGACGTCGCCTCCAAGGCGCGGGCGCTCGCCGAGGCGGGCGTCGACGTGCTCGTCGTCGACACGGCCCACGGGCACCAGGAGGGCATGCTCGCGGCGCTCCGCGCGGTGTCGGCGCTCGGGCTCGGCCTGCCGATCGTGGCGGGCAACATCGTGACCGCCGACGGGGTGCGCGACCTCGTGGACGCGGGCGCGTCGATCCTCAAGGTCGGCGTGGGACCCGGCGCCATGTGCACGACGCGCATGATGACGGCCGTCGGGCGGCCCCAGTTCTCCGCGGTGCTCGAGACGGCGGATGCGGCGCGCGAGCTAGGTGCGCACGTGTGGGCGGACGGCGGGGTGCGGTACCCCCGCGACGTGGCGCTCGCGCTCGCGGCGGGGGCGGCATCCGTGATGATCGGCTCGTGGTTCGCGGGCACGATCGAGGCGCCGGGGCTGCTCGAGACGGACGAGGCGGGGCGGCTCTACAAGGAGAGCTGGGGGATGGCCTCGACCAAGGCCGTGCAGGAGCGCTTCGGGCGGCTCGACGCCTACGAGCGTGCGCGCAAGGAGCTCTTCGCGGAGGGCATCTCGAGCTCGAAGATCTACCTCGACCCCCTGCGCCCCTCGCTCGAGGACCTGCTCGACATGATCACCTCGGGGGTGCGCAGCTCCTTCACCTACGCGGGCGCCGCGACCCTCGCCGAGTTCCACGAGCGCGCCGTCGTCGGCTTCCAGTCGGCGGCGGGCTACGAGGAGGGCAAGGCGCTCCCCGTCTCCTGGTGATGCCGGAAGTGTCGGGCGTGCCGCGACGTCGGGGGTGCCGCGAATCGTGCCGAATTGCTCGCATGAGGTCGGATAACGCCCATTTCGCACGATTCGCCGGGCATCCCGGCGGCGGTGCGGCATCCGTTCAGCGGCCGCCGTTTCGCGGGCTGTAGGCTGGCCCGACCATGGACGACCCGCCGTCTTCGACGTCAGAACCCGCCCACAGACGCACGCCCCTGCAGCCGAGCGGGGGTGAGGCCGGATGAGCGCCGAATGGTGGCTGTTCATCGCGGGCGCCCTGCTCACGGTCGGCACGGGCCTCTTCGTGGCGAGCGAGTTCGCGCTCGTCAACCTCGACCGGCACGACCTCGAGGAGCGCGCGGCCAAGGGCGAGACCATGCTCGGGCCCACCATCCGGGCCCTCAAAGTCACCTCGACGCACCTCTCGGCCGCGCAACTCGGCATCACCCTCACGACGCTGCTCGCGGGCTTCACCCTCGAGCCGGCGTTCAGCGGGTGGCTGCGGCCGCTCTTCGACCTCTGGGGGCTCGACGACACCACCTCGACCGTGGTCGCCTCGATCGTCGCGGTCGCCGTCGCGACCCTGCTCTCGATGATCATCGGCGAGCTCGTGCCCAAGAACTTCGCGCTCGCCCTGCCGCGGCAGACCGCGAAGCTCGTCGTGCCGTTCCAGACCGTCTTCACGACCGTCTTCAAGCCGTTCGTCGCCCTGCTCAACGGCACGGCCAACGGTGTGCTGCGCGCCGTCGGCATCGAGCCGAAGGAGGAGCTCAGCTCCGCCCGCACCGCCGACGAGCTCAAGAGCCTCGTGCGCCGCTCCGCGAGCGAGGGCTCGCTCGACCGCGACACGGCGACCCTGCTGGCACGCACCCTCGCGTTCTCCGAGCACACGGCATCCGACGTCATGACGCCGCGTCCGCGTCTCGCCGCCGTCGACCGCGGCGACAGCGCCGAGGCGGTCATCGAGCTCGCGCGCCGCACCGGCTACTCGCGCTTCCCGGTGACCGACGAGGGGCCCGACGACATCGTCGGCATCGTGCACGTGAAGCAGGCGGTCGCGGTGCCGCGCGAGCGGCGCGCATCCGTGCCCGTCTCGGCACTGCAGACGGATGCGCTGCGGGTTCCCGAGACGATGAAGCTGGATGCGCTGCTCGGCGAGCTGCGCGGCCGCAGCTTCCAGATCGCGGTCGTGGTGGACGAGTACGGCGGCACCGCCGGGGTCGCGACCCTCGAGGACCTCGTCGAGGAGCTCGTGGGCGAGGTCTCCGACGAGCACGACCGCTCGCGCGCCGACGTCGTGCGCAGCCGCGACTGGCTCACCTTCCCGGGCGCCCTGCGGCCCGACGAGCTGCTCGACCGGGCAGGCGTCACGGTGCCGGAGGACGGGCCCTACGAGACGGTCGCGGGGTTCCTGCTCGCCGAGCTCGGTCGCATCCCCGCCGTCGGCGACACCGTCGAGATCGAGGCGGGCACCTTCCGCATCGAGCGGATGGACGGCCGCCGCATCGACCGGGTGCGGTTCACGCCGCGACCGGCCGAGCCATCCGACGGCGAGGGGGAGCGATGAACGCCTCCGACTGGTGGGGCCTGGGCTGGCTCGTCGTGCTGCTGATCGGAAACGCCTTCTTCGTGGGGGCCGAGTTCGCGGTCATCTCGGCGCGTCGCTCGCAGATCGAACCGAAGGCGGAGGCCGGATCCCGTGCCGCGAAGACCGCGCTCTGGGCGATGGAGCACGCGACCCTCATGCTCGCGGCGAGCCAGCTCGGCATCACGGTCTGCTCGCTGCTGATCCTGAACGTGTCGGAGCCCGCCATCCACCACCTGCTCGCCGTGCCGCTCGAGCTGACCGGGTGGCCCGATGAGGTGATCGGCACCGTCGCGTTCGTCGTGACGCTCGTGCTCGTGTCGTTCCTGCACGTGGTGTTCGGCGAGATGGTGCCCAAGAACATCTCGTTCTCGGTGCCCGACCGATCGGTGCTGCTGCTCGCCCCGCCGCTCGTGGGCGTCGGCCGTGTCTTCGGGCCGGTCATCCACGCTCTCAACGCGACCGCGAACGGCGTGCTGCGGTTGTTCCGGGTGGAGCCGAAGAACGAGGCGACGAGCGCGTTCACGGTCGAGGAGGTCGAGCTCATCGTGCGCACCTCGACGCGCGAGGGAGTGCTCACCGACACGACGGGCGCGCTCAGCAACGCCTTCGAGTTCACCACCAAGACGGTCACGGATGTCGCCCTCGGCATGGATGCGCTCGTCACCCTGCCCGAGGATGCGGCCCCCGCCGACGTGGAGCGCGCCGTCGCCCAGCACGGCTTCAGCCGCTACGTGCTCGTGGACGAGACCGGCGAGCCGAGCGGCTACGTGCACCTCAAGGACGTCATCGACCTTCCGGACGACGAGTTCGAGGAGCCGGTGCCGCCCAAGCGCATCCGTCAGCTCATCTCGCTCTACCGCGGCATGGAGCTCGAGGACGCCCTCGCGACCCTGCGCCGCGCGGGCAGCCACGTGGCACGCGTCTTCGACGAGAGCGGCGCCACGCGCGGGGTGCTGTTCCTCGAGGACATCATCGAGGAGCTCGTGGGCGAGGTGCAGGACGCGACGGATCGCCGCTCGCCGCGCTGAGCCGCCGCGACGAGGTGGCAGTCGTGGCCCCCTCTGCGCGAGTTGAGGGGCCACAACTGCCCCCTGCATGCGGCGCTGCGTGGCTGATGCCGCGGCGGCGGCTCAGCGCCGGCGGGCGCGGAGGTACTGCGGCGGCCAGTAGTCCAGCTCGACGCCCAGCTCGTGGGCGGCGCGCAGCGGGAAGTGGGGGTCGCGCAGCAGCTCGCGGCCCAGCATCACGACGTCGGCGCGGCCCTCGCGGATGACGGCATCCGCCTGCGCGGGCTCGGTGATGAGGCCGACCGCCGAGACCGGCACGCCCTCCTCGCCGACCCGCTCCGCGAACGGCACCTGATAGCCGGGGCCGAGCGGGATGCGCACGCCCGCCACGAGGCCGCCCGTCGAGATGTCGAAGAGGTCGGCGCCCGCATCCCGCGCCCAGCCGGCGACGGTCGCGGTCTGCTCCGCGTCCCAGCCGCCGTCGGCCCAGTCGGTCGCCGAGAAGCGCACGAGCACGGGCAGCTCCTCGCCGACGGCGACACGCACGGCGCGCACCACCTCGAGCAGCAGCCGCGCGCGGTTCTCGAGCGAGCCGCCGTAGGCATCCGCCCGCCGGTTCGACAGCGGAGAGAGGAACTGGTGCAGCAGGTAGCCGTGCGCCGCGTGCAGCTCCACGAGGCCGAAGCCCGCCCGCACGGCGCGGGCCGCAGCATCCGCGAACGCCTGCACGAGCGTCGGGAGCTCGGATGCCGCGAGCTCGCGCGGGGTGGCGTAGCCCTCGAACGCGACGGCCGAGGGGGCGACCGTCTGCCAGCCGCCCTCCGCGAGCGGCACCGAGCCGTCGCGCGCGTCGCCCCACGGCGAGAAGGTCGAGGCCTTGCGCCCCGCGTGGGCGAGCTGGATGCCGGGCACGGCCCCCTGCGCGCGCACGAACGCGGTGATCCGCGCCCAGGCCGCCTCCTGCGCATCCGACCACAGGCCCGCATCCTCGGGGGTGATCCGCCCCTCGGGCGTCACCGCCGTCGCCTCCGCGATCACGACCCCGGCGCCACCGCGTGCGAGGGAGCCGAGGTGCGCGAGGTGCCAGTCGGTGGGCACGCCGTCGCGGTCGAGGCACGAGTACTGGCACATGGGCGCCACCCACAGGCGGTTGCGCACGGCGGTCGAGCGGACGGTGATCGGGTCGAACAGACCGGGCATGCATGACTCCTGGATGAGCGAGGCGGGGCAGGTCGGCCAGGCGTCGGTGACGGGCGCGACGTCGAAGCCATTCAACCCCGAAGCCGCGCGGGGCATTCCCGCCCAACTATCGTGGCGGCATGGCGACGGTATTCGGTGCGGCGGATGCGGCCCGCTGGATCGCGGTGCCCGGCCCCGGCGACGACAAGTACTCGCGCGGCGTGCTGGGGTTCGCGACCGGATCCGAGCGCTACCCCGGGGCGGCCGTACTGGGCGTCGAGGCGGCGCTGCACACGGGCGTCGGGATGGTGCGGTACCGGGGCGCCGAGCGCCCGACGGGGCTCGTGCTGCAGCGGCGGCCGGAGGCGGTCGTCGCCGAGGGGCGCGTGCAGGCGTGGGTGGTCGGCTCGGGGCAGGATGCGGACGAGCTCGACGAGGTGAGCACCGCGGCACGCGACCGGGCGCTCGCCGACCCCGTTCCGGTCGTCATCGACGCCGGCGCGCTCGGGCTCGCGGAACGCGCCGCCGGCATCCGCGTGCTCGTACCGCACGCGGGGGAGCTGGCCCGGCTGCTCGGGCGGGCGCGGGCCGAGGTGCTGGCCGAGCCCGCGGCATCCGCTCTCGAGGCGGCGGCGCGGCTCGACGCGGTCGTGCTGCTCAAGGGCCACACGACGTACATCGCGGATGCCGCGGGCGGCCTGTTCGAGGTCACCGGCGCCCCGGCGTGGACGGCGACCGCGGGTGCGGGCGACGCGCTCGCGGGGGTGCTCGGGGCGCTGCTGGCGACGCACGCGCGCGAGCTGGAGGCGGATGCGGGAGCGGCCGCGCCCCTCGCCGCGACCGCTGCGGTGCTGCACGGGCTCGCGGCCGCGCGCGCGAGCAGGGGCGGTCCGTTCACGGTGCTACGGCTGTGCGCTGAGCTCGCGGGGGCCGTGCGGGAGGTGCTCCGGTAGCTCAGCTCAGGCGGGCGAGGAACTCGCGGGTGCGGGCCTCGCGCGGGTTCGCGAAGAGCTCGTATGCGGGGCCCTCCTCGGCGACGACGCCGCCGTCGAGGAACAGCACGCGGTGGGCGACATCCCGCGCGAACGCCATCTCGTGCGTCGCCATCAGGATCGCCTGCCCGTCGGCGGCCAGCTCCTGCACGAGCTCGAGCACCTCGCCCACGAGCTCGGGGTCGAGCGCCGAGGTGATCTCGTCGAGCAGCAGCACCTCCGGCTCGGTCGCGATCGCCCGCACGATCGCGGCGCGCTGCTGCTGGCCGCCCGAGAGACGGTCCGGATGCTCCTTCGCCTTGTCCGCGAGCCCGATCCGATCCAGCAGCGCCATCCCGCGCTCCTCGGCCTCGCGCCGCGGTGTCTTGTGCACCGTGCGTGCCGCGAGCGTCACGTTGTCGAGCACCGAGAGGTGCGGGAACAGGTTGTAGTGCTGGAAGACGACCCCGAAGCGCGCGCGCACGCGGTCGGCGTCGACGCGCGGGTCGGAGATGTCGTCGCCCGCGAGCAGGATCTGCCCGTCGTCGATCGGCTCGAGCAGGTTGAGGCAGCGCAGCAGGGTCGACTTGCCCGAGCCGCTCGGCCCGATGAGCGCGACGACCTCGCGGGCCTCGAGGGCGAGCGAGATGCCGCGCAGCACCTCGCGCTCGCCGAACGCCTTCCAGATGCCCGTGGCCTCGAGCAGCGCGCTCATACGATCGACCCCATCTGCTCGCGGCGGCGCAGCTTCGCGCTGTACCAGTCGGTGATCCGGATGGTGGGGATCGCGAGCAGCACGAACAGCAGCGCCGCCACGACGTACGGGGTGAAGTTGTAGAAGTGGGCCTGCTCGATCTGGGCCGCGCGCACCGCATCCACGGCGCCGAGCACCGAGATGAGGCCGACGTCCTTCTGCATCGCCACGAAGTCGTTCATGAGCGCGGGCGTCATCTTGCGGATCGCCTGCGGCATCACGATGAGCCGCAGCGTCTGGCCGTAGCGCAGGCCCAGTGCGCGCGCCGCGAGCCGCTGCGAGGGGTGCACGGCCTCGATGCCGGCCCGGATGACCTCGCTCACGTAGGCCGAGTAGGTGAGGGTGAGCGCCGCGACGCCCAGCACCACGACGGGCACGCGCGTGTTGATGAGCGCCGGAACACCGAATCCGACCAGGTACAGCACGATGATGAGCGGGATGCCGCGGAAGATGTCGGTGTACCCGGCGGCGATCGCGCGCAGGGGGAAGAACACGGGGCCGCGGAGGGTGCGGAGCGTCGCGATGAGGGTCGCGACGATCGCGACCGTCACGACGGAGATGCCGAGCACCTCGAGGTTCAGCAGGAACCCCTCGGCGACGCGGGGGATCGCGCCGACGAACGCCGTGGGGTCGAAGAACGACTGCTGCACGGCCGCCCAGCCGGGCGTGTTGACGATCGTGAGCCAGACGACTGCGGCGAAGGCGAGCGTCGAGGCGAGCGCCACGAGCACCGAGCGGCTCGAGCGCTGCCGACGGTACGCCCGGCGGCCGAGCTCGAGCTCGCTCGGCTGCCGGGGCGTCGAATCCGTCACGGTCATGACGCTAGTCGACCCGGGGCGGGCCGTGCGTCGGTCACTGCAGCTTCAGCACGCCGGCGTTGGCGCCGAGCCACTCGTCGGTGATCTCCTGCAGCTTTCCGCTGTCGCGCAGCGCCTCGATCGCGGCCGACACCTTCTCGGTGAGCGGCGAGCCCTTGCTGAGCACGAAGCCCCACTCGTCCGAGATCCCGGCGGCGGGCAGCTCGCCGATGATGGTGCTGTTCTCGATCTCGACACCGGTCGTGTAGAACGCCGTCGGCAGGTCGAGCGCCATCGCGTCGATGAGGCCGGCCTCGAGGGCGTTCTTGACGTCCTCGTTGTTGTTGTAGATCTGCACGCCCGCGGTCGGGGCGATGACCTGCTCGACGGTGTCGGCGCTCGTGGTGCCGACCATCGCACCGATCATGAGGTCCTTGAGGCCTGCGATCGTGGTGACGCCGTCGGCCTTGGAGCCCGTGATGGTCACGAGCGCCTGCGTGGCCGAGTAGTAGGGGGTCGAGAAGTCGACGTTGGCCTTGCGGTCCTCGGTGATCGAGAACTGCTGGATGTTGAGGTCGAAGTCCTTGGGGCCCGGCGCGATCGCCTGCTCGAAGGTGGAGCGCACCCAGACGACGTCCTCGGCTGCGAAGCCCAGCTGCTCGGCGACGGCGTAGGCGACGGCCGCCTCGAAGCCCTCGCCGCTCTCGGGGGCGTCGTCGATCACGTAGGGGTAGTACGCGGGCTCGCCCGTGGCGATCGTGATCTTGCCCTCGGTGACGTAGGGGCTCTCGGACGCGTCGCCCGAGGGCGTCGTGTCGCTCGCGCAGGCGGCGAGGCTGAGCGCGACGGCGACGGCGGATGCGGCGGCGAGCAGGGGACGGATGCGGGACACGAGGGCCTCCAGGGTGCTGTGGGCAAGAGGGGAGACCTCCATTGTCTCAAGACACCCATCACGCTGCCGCCCGCCGCGTCACGCCGCGTCACGCGGCCCGGTTACGCTGAACGGCATGACGGATGCGGCGCTCGGCACCCGCGTCCGCGTCCGGGCGCGCGGCGTGCTCACGCATCCGGTCACCCTGTGGGCCGTGTTCGTGCTCGTGCACCTCGTGCTGGGGGTGATCTGCCTCACCTCGCCGAGCCTGCCGATGGGCGATGTGACGATCGTCTACGAGTTCTGGATGCGGCGGGGCGTCGAGGCCGACATCTGGGTGGGCCTCGACACCGCGTGGGTGTACCCCCTGCTCGCGATCGTGCCGATGCTGGCCTCGGCCGTGCTCGGGTGGACGCTCTACGCGAGCACGTGGCTGACCCTCGCCCTGCTCGTCGACGCCGTCGCCTTCGCCGTGCTCCTGCACCGCGGCGGTCGCGCGCGGGACACGGCGGCCGCGGCGTGGTGGTGGATCGCGTTCCTCGTCGCGGTGGGGCCGGTCGCGCTCGGCCGCATCGACACCTTCGCGACGGCCGTCGCGATCGTGGGCGTGCTCGTGATCGTCGGCAGGCCCGCGCTCGGCTCGGTGCTGCTGACGGTCGGCGCGTGGATCAAGGTGTGGCCAGCCGCGCTCGTCGCCGCATCCGTCATCGCCGTGCGCTCGCGGCTCACCGTGCTCGTGGCGGCGGTGGCGACCACGGCGGTCGTGCTCGTCGTGGGGGTCGCGGCGGGCGGGGGTGCGAGCCTCGTGAGCTTCATCACCGAGCAGTCGGGCCGCGGCCTGCAGATCGAGTCGCCGCTCGCGACGCCCGCGATGTGGGCCGCCTGGGCGCACGCCGGCACCTCGGTGTACTACGACCAGGCGATCATGACCTACCAGCTGGACGGGCCGGGCACCGCGCTCGCCGCGGCGCTCTCGACGCCCCTGCTGACCGTCGCGGTCGGCGCCCTCGCCGTGCTCGGCATCGTGGGGGCGCGTCGCGGGCGCAGCGCCGCATGCCTGCTGCCGCCGCTCATGCTCGCCCTCACGATGGCGCTCATCGTCTTCAACAAGGTCGGCTCGCCGCAGTTCGCCGGATGGATCGCGGTCCCCGTGATCTTCGGACTCGTCACCGCGCGGGTGGGCGGCGGCGCGTCGTTCCGCACCCCCGCCGTGCTCGGCCTCGGGGTCGCCGCGCTGACCCAGCTCGTGTACCCGTACTGGTACGGAAGACTGCTCGGCCTCGACACCGTGCTGCTCGTGGTCCTCACGGCGCGCAACGTCCTCTCCCTCGTCCTCCTGGCCTGGGCGGTCGTCGCCGTCTGGGCCGCCGTCAGAAAGGAAGCCGTGCTCGCGTGAGCGCACCGTCCCCCCTCTCGCCCGCCCGCATCCGCCTCGCCCTGCTCGCCCTCGCGCTCGGCGGCTTCGGCATCGGCTCGACCGAGTTCGTCGCGATGGGCCTGCTTCCCCAGATCGCACGCGACCTGCTGCCGGAGGACTGGGCGGCCTCGCCCGACGACGCGATCGCGCGGGCGGGCGTCATGATCGCCGCGTATGCGCTCGGGGTCGTGGTGGGTGCGCCGACGATCGCGGCGCTCGCCGCGCGGGTCCCGCGACGACGGATGCTGCTGGCCCTCGTGATCGCCTTCACGGTCGGCACGGTGGGGTCGTGCGTCGCCCCCACCTTCGAACTCGTCGTCGCGTTCCGCTTCCTCGCGGCGCTGCCGCACGGCGCCTACTTCGGCATCGCGGCGCTCGTGGCGGCATCCCTCATGGGGCCCGGAAAGCGCGGGCAGGGCGTCGCCCTCGTGCTCTCGGGGCTCACGGTCGCGAACGTGGTCGGCGTTCCGCTCATCACCTTCCTCGGTCAGCAGGCCGGCTGGCGCGCGGCCTACCTCGTCGTCGCCACGATCTTCGCGCTCGCGGTCGTGGCGATCGCGCTGACCGTGCCGTGGCAGCCGGGCGACCCGGATGCCACCCCGCGTCGCGAGCTCGGCGCGTTCCGGCGCCCCGCCGTGTGGTTCGCGCTGCTGACCGGCTCGGTCGGCTTCGCGGGCTTCTTCGCGGTCTACAGCTACATCGCCCCGCTCACGACCGAGGTGGCGCTGCTGCCCGAGCCGACCGTGCCGTGGGCGCTCGTCACGGTGGGGCTCGGGATGACCGTGGGCAACCTCGTCGGCGGGCGGGCGGCCGACCGCAGCGTGCTCGGCACCCTGTTCGTGTGCTTCGGGGTGTTCGCCGTGTCCCTCGCGGGGCTCGCGCTCACCGCGCACACCGCGCTCGGACTCTTCGCGTTCCTCTTCGCGCTCGGCGGTGCCGCATCCGCCCTCTCGCCCGCCATCCAGACCCGCCTGATGGACGTCGCGGGCGACAGCCAGACGCTCGCCGCCGCCGTCAACCACTCGGCTCTCAACATCGGCAACGCGGCCGGCGCGTTCTTCGGCGGCGCCGTGATCGCGGCGGGCTGGGGCTACACGGCACCCGCCTGGCTCGGCTTCGTGCTGTGCGCGCCGGGCGTTCTGCTCGCGCTCGCGGGTGCCGGCGTGACCGCGCGCAGCGGGCGCACCGCATCCGTCGTCGACGCGGGCTGAGGCACCCCGGGGCGCGTCAGAACGCGCTCTGCGGGCCGTCCTGGATGAGGATGCCGTCCTGGATGGCGCGGCGACGCAGCGCCACCTTGGTGCCCACGTCGATGCCCGCCACGCGGTACTTCTCGCGGATGCGCTTGAGGTAGCTCTTGGCGGTCTCCTCGGAGATGCCGAGCTGGTAGGCGACCGACTTGACCGGCTCGCCGCCGCCGTAGAGCGCCATCACGCGGCGCTCCTGAGCGGACAGCTTCGGCGCGCCGCCGATGTCGGTCGCGTTGATCGCCAGGTCGAGCTCGGCCGAGATGAAGCTCTCACCCAGCGACGCGGCCCGGATCGCCTCGACGATCATCGTCGCGTCCTCGCTCTTGACGAGGTAGCCGAGCGCGCCCGCGGCGAGCGCCTCGCGCACCACGTTGGGCTCCGAGTAGGTGCTCATGAGCACGACGCGCGTGCTCGTCGTCTTGAGCGCGGCGATCTTCACCGCGATCGGGATGTTGTCCTTGAGGTCGAGGTCGAGCAGCACGACGTCGACGGGGAACGCGGGGTGGGTCAGCAGCTCGGGCCACGTGGTCAGCTCGGCGACGACGTCGATCTCGTCGCTCGCGCCGCGGATCCAGTTCGCGAGACCGGCCAGGATCATCCGATGGTCGTCGACCACCGCGAGGCGGATCGGGGCGGGCATGGGTACTCCTTCGATGCGTCAGACCTCCGCCGGGTTGTCCACGGCGGCTTCGATGTCCACGCGGAGGCTTCCTGCTTCGGTGGAATCAGAGTATCGCCCGACTCTGCCGAGGGCCGCCCAGATCGACGGATCGACACGATTGCGTCGGATACCGGTGCTCGTGATCGTGATCGGCACCAGGATCTTGCGGTCCTCGCGCGTCGTGGGGGTCAGCGGTCCCAGCTGGAGGGTGATGGTGCGGTGCGCCGTCGCCTTCTTGCGCGCGTCGCCGACGAGCATCCATGCGGCCGACAGCAGCCCGTCGCGCTGGCTCGCGTCGAGCAGGCCCGCGAGCGCCGACTTGTCGACGAGCGTGACCGCGCGGCCCAGCAGCTCCGACTCGCTCACGGCGTGGTACAGCCACGTCTCGCGCCTGCCCTCGATGAGGTGCAGCCGCAGCTCGGTGGCGAGGGATGCCGCATGCGACGCCGTCTTCGCATCGAGCGGCAGGGGCGCCTTGCCGGTGGCGATCGACTCGAGCAGCCGCTCGGCGGCGAAGTCGAGGCGGGCGAGCTCCTCGGAGGCCAGCATCCCGACCGCGTAGCGCGGGGCCGTCACGTTGCTCTGCACCTGCACGCGGTCGAGCTCGCGCTGCACCATCCCGCGGTAGCCGTGCACGCAGACGACGCCGATCACCGCGGGCAGCACGGCGAAGGACAGGGCCGCCAGCTGCGGGGCCAGGTGGTCGGCGTCCAGCGGGGTTCCCGGTGTCGTGTTGGCGAACATCGCGACGGCGAGCACGAACCCGATGCCCCCCGCGGCCACGAGGATCTCCACGGGGCCGCGCTGGGTGACCACGAGCAGCAGCGCGGCGCCCGCCGCGGTCGCCGCCGTGAGCGTGCGGCCCAGATCGTGCAGCTCCCACACGGCGATCAGGTCGAGCAGCACCGCCGCCGCGAGACCCGCGAGCACGAGGGCGAAGACCCAGTGCGGCATCCGGTCGCCGCCCACGCGCGAGACGACGATCGTGCACGCGATCACGACGAGCAGCACGGCCCACGCGGATGCGGCCGCCCACGGGGCGGGGTAGTGGTCCCACAGCACCGCGAACCAGGCGAGCCCGTACACGGCGCGCAGCACGACCACGAGGTCGGCGCCGAGCGCCAGGTGCGGGGTGCCGAGCGTGGGGCGGGCCCCCGCGCGCCCGAGCCGGCGCGCCGTGCGCGAGACGGCGCGCTTCGCGCCCGCGACGACGACACCGAGGGTGTTCTCCTCCGGCACGCCCGCGGTCACTTGGGGACCTCCAGCACGACCGTCGTCCCCGCGCCGGGGGAGGAGAACAGCCGCGCGTTGCCGCCCACATCCCGCAGCCGGGCGACGACCGACTCCGCGAAGCCGAGGTTCGCCTCGTCGATGTCGGCGATGTCGAAGCCGACACCGGCATCCGTCACCATCGCGCGCACGGTCGACGCGTCGTCGGTGATCGTGACGTGGGCCTGGGTGACGCCCGAATGGCGACGCACGTTCTCCAGGCACTCGGCGAGCGCGAGCAGGAACGCGTCGAGCACCTCGCTCGGCAGCAGCACCTGGCCGGTGCCGTGCCAGTTGACGGCGAGGCCCATGCGGCCGAAGCGCTGCTTGACCGACTCGAGGGTGCGGCCGAGCTCGGGCTCCGCCTCGCCGCCCGAGGCGAGCGTGTAGCTGCCCGACGACTGCGGGGTCGGGGTCGAGCCGAGGCGCAGCTGGCGCAGCAGGATGGCGTCCTCGGCCGCCTGCTCGCGCAGCGCCTCGGGGGTGACGCCGACCCCCGAGTGGGCGAGCAGGGTGAGGGTCGCGAGAACGGTGTCGTGCAGCAGCCGCGCCGACTGCCTGCGCTGCGCCTCGAGCTCGCTCGCCTGGCGCTCGGCGCGGTGCGCGCGGCCGATGCTCGCGATGCGCTTGCTGACCTGGGGCACGCCGCTCGAGACCCAGAGCCCGATGCCGGCGCTCAGCATCCAGCCGAGCAGCAGCAGGCCCCCGGTGCGCAGCTGGGCCTGCGACGCGCCGGTGACGGTGAGGGCGGTGGCCGTCACGAGCACGAACGCGGCCCCGAGGCCGAGGATGCGCGGGGCGGTGCCGGTGAGCACGATCGCGACCGCGGCGAGCGAGCCCGAGATGAGCAGCTGCAGCGCCATCATGCCGCCGCTCGAGAGGGTGGTCGCGCCGAGGCGGGTCGCCGTCGCGAGGATGCCGAGGCCGGCCGCGAGCGCCAGCAGCAGCCAGACCGGGTGGCGGCTCGTGCCGATCATCGACCAGGCGGCCCCGAGCACCACGTAGAGTCCGACGCCGAGCGCGAGCTCGGTCGGGCCCGCTGCCGCACCGGGGAGCACGAAGCAAAGCCCGGACACGATGGCGAAACCGAGGCCGTAGGCGCGCGCGACGCGCTGCAGTACGCGGTCGCGCTCCTTGGCGATCAGATCCATGGTGTGTCCTCGGCGGCCGGGCGGCCGGGTGACCGCATCCGCCACCATGCTGGCAGATCGCGGCACCCGAACGGGGGGACCGCCGCGCCGTGTCTCACGGCCCCCGCCCCGGGTGTCCCTCGCTGACTGGTCGGTAAATCCCGTTATTCGGCACGAATAACGGGATTTACCGACCAGTCAGCGATGTCGGGTCAGGACTCGAGGAGGCGTGCGAGCTCGGGACCCACGAGCTCGTCCTCGATGAGGAAGGCGTCGTGCCCGAACGGCGAGGAGATGACGACCGGATCGGGCCCCGTGATGCTGTTCGGCAGGTGCTTGGCGATCGTGCGCTGGCCGGGCACCGGGAAGAGCCGATCGCTGTCGATGCCGAGCACGAGCCCGATCCCCGTCGCCCGCTCGAGCGCCGCGGCGACACCGCCCCGGTCGCGGCCGATGTCGTGCGAGTTCATGGCGTCGGTCAGCACGAGGTAGCTGTTCGCGTCGAAGCGCCGGGTGAACTTGTTGCCGTGGAAGTCGAGGTAGCTCTCGACCGCGAAACGCCCCTCGCCGCCCATCGGGTTGATGTCGCTCTGCCAGCTGCGCGCGAAGCGCTCGTCGAGCTCGGTGGGCGAGCGGTAGTTGAGCAGCGCCATCCGCCGCGCGAGCGCGAGCCCGCGGTGCGGTCCCTCGCCGTCGTCGGCGTTGTAGTAGTCCCCGCCCGCGAAGCCCGCATCCATCCGGATCGCCTCGGCCTGCACCGAGTTGAGCGCGATCTGATCGGCGGATGAGGTGGGCGGCGCCGCCAGGATCGCGAACCGCTCCAGCCGGTCCGGGTGGCCGACCGCCCACTCGAGCGCCTGCATCCCGCCCATCGAGCCGCCGATCACGGCCGCCCAACGCCGGATGCCGAGCGCGTCGGCGAGGGCGCGTTGCGCCTCCACCTGGTCGCGGATGGTGAGGTACGGGAACCGCGGCCCCCACTCGACCCCGTCCGGGGCGGTGGACGCCGGCCCCGTCGAGCCCTGGCATCCGCCGAGCATGTTGGGGGCCACGACGAACCAGCGGTCGGTGTCGAGCACCTTGCCGGGGCCGACGAGTCCCGACCACCATCCGGCGGTCGCGTGCCCGGGCGTCGCGGGGCCCACCACGTGGCTGTCGCCGGTGAGCGCGTGCAGCACGAGCACCGCGTTGTCGCCCGCCGCGTTCGGCTCGCCCCAGGTCTCGTAGGCGAGGGTGACGGCGGGCAGGCTGCCGCCGCGCTCGAAGGTCATGGGGCCGAGCTGCTGGAAGAGCCGCCTGCCGGGGTCGTCGCCGATGCGCCACGCGCCGGATGCCGGGGGCTTGGCCGAGATGGAGCGGCGGTTGGACTCCGTGACGAACGCGGAGGGCACCGCGTCTTCGGGGGTCTGCCAGTCCATGTGCCCATTCTCTCGGGTCGCGCGGAGTGTTACACGCCCCCGCCGCTGCCGTGCGCATCACGCACGCGAGGGGCCGGGCGCTCGCGCGGCCGGCCCCTCGGCGCGGCGTCGCGGATCATCGCGACGCCGAATGGGTTACTGCGTGACCTTGCGCGCGGCGTCGAAGCCCGCCTGCAGGTCGGCCTTGAGGTCGTCGATGTGCTCGAGACCCAGCGAGAGCCGCACGAGACCCGGGGTGACACCCGCGGTCAGCTGCTGCTCGGGCGTGAGCTGCGAGTGGGTGGTCGATGCCGGGTGGATGATGAGGCTGCGCACGTCGCCGATGTTCGCCAGGTGGCTGAACAGGTTGACGTTGTCGACGAGGGCGCGCCCCGCATCCACACCGCCCTTGAGCTCGAACGACAGCACCGCACCGACACCCTTGGGGGCGTACTTCTGTGCCTGCGCGTGCCACTGGCTCGTGGGGAGTCCTGCATAGTGCACCTCGGCGACATCCGGGTGGTTCGCGAGCCACTCGGCGATGTTCTGCGCGTTCTCGACGTGACGCTCGATGCGCAGCGACAGCGTCTCGATGCCCTGGATGAGGCTGAACGCGCTGTCGGGGGCGAGGGCGGCACCGGTGTCACGCAGCAGCTGCACGCGGGCCTTGATGATGTAGGCGATGCCGTCGCCGAGCACCGTCGTGTAGCTCGCACCGTGGTAGCTGGGGTCGGGCTCGGTGAGGCCGGGGAACTTGTCGACGTGCTTCGACCAGGGGAACTTGCCGCCGTCGACGATGACACCCGCGATGACCGTGCCGTGACCGCTGAGGAACTTGGTGGCCGAGTGCACGACGATGTCGGCACCGTGCTCGAAGGGGCGGATGAGGTACGGGGTCGCGATCGTGTTGTCGACGATGAGCGGGATGTCGTTCTCGTGCGCGACGGATGCGACGAGCTCGATGTCGAGCACGTTGATGCGCGGGTTGCCGATCGTCTCGGCGAACAGCAGCTTCGTGTTCGGGCGGATGGCGGCGCGCCACTCCTCGACGTCGTCCTGGTTCTCGACGAAGGTGACCTCGATGCCGAGCTTGGCGAGCGTGTAGCGGAACAGGTTGTAGGTGCCGCCGTAGATGGAGCTCGACGAGACGATGTGGTCGCCGGCCTGCGCGATGTTGAGCACCGCGTAGGTGATGGCGCTCATCCCGGATGCGGTCGCGAGCGCCGCGGTGCCGCCTTCGAGCGCGGCGACGCGCTCCTCGACGACGCCGGTCGTCGGGTTCTGGATGCGCGTGTAGATGTTGCCGAACTCGGCCAGCGCGAAGAGGTTCTTCGCGTGGTCGGCGTTGTTGAACACGTACGCGGTGGTCTTGTAGATCGGGGTCGCGCGTGCGTTGGTCACCGGGTCGGGTGCGGCGCCCGCGTGGATCTGCTGGGTCTCGAACTTCCAGTCCGACATGGTTCTCCTTGTTCGGGATACTCGGCGGGGATGCACCGCTCGTCCCGAACGCTACGTCGTGCCGGAGCGGTGCTCAAGTCACGGCGCAACCTCGCGTCACATCCGCGCCCCGAGCCGGCCGGGCAGCGCGTACGCTTGCCGGGTCCCGAACCTCGGCGGCAACGGAAGGAACCCCCATGAGCAGCGCCTCGCCCTCCGACCTCCGGGCCACCCGCACGGCGTGGTGGGCGCTCGCCGTGCTCATCCTCGGCGTGGCGATGGGCATGCTCGACACGACGATCGTCAACGTCGCGCTGCCCACGATCCGCACGAGCATCGACGCGGACGAGGCGACGCTCTCGTGGATCATCTCGGGGTACGCCCTCGCCTACGGCCTCATCCTCATCCCCGCGGGGCGCATCGGTGACCGCGTCGGGCACAAGTGGGTGTTCATCGTGGGGCTCTCGGGCTTCACCGTCGCGAGCCTCGCCTGCGGGATCGCCGACGACGCGACGTCGCTCGTGGTGGCGCGCGTCGCGCAGGGGCTCTTCGGCGGGCTGTTCTTCCCGGCCGTCACGGCGCTCATCCAGCTCACGTTCGCGGACCGCACGCGCGGCAGGGCGTTCGCGGTCATGGGCGCCGCGATCGGGGTCTCGACGGCGCTCGGCCCGATCGTCGGCGGCCTGCTGATCGAGGCGCTCGGCGACGCCGACGGATGGCGCTCCATCTTCTTCGTGAACCTCCCGTTCGGCGTCGTCGCCGTGGTGGCCGCGATCCTGCTGCTGCCCTCGGGGGCCGAGGGGGCGGGCGCGCGCGGCGTCGACGTCGTGGGGTTCGTGCTGCTCGCGGGCGCCCTCGTCGCGGTCCTCGTGCCGCTCATCGAGGGGCAGGACCTCGGCTGGCCCCTGTGGACGTACCTCTCGCTCTCCGGCGGCGTCGTGCTCGTCGTGCTCTTCGCGTTCTGGGAGCTGCACCTGCAGCGGCGCGGCGGAACGACCCCGCTCGTGCCGCCGCACCTGTTCTCGCATCCGGCGTTCACGGGCGGGGTCGTGCTCGCGCTCGTCTACTTCGCGGCGTTCACGAGCATCTTCTTCACGATCTCGATCCTCTGGCAGGCGGGGCTCGGGCACTCGGCCCTCGAGGCGGGGCTCGTGTCGATCCCGTTCGCGCTCGGCTCGATCGTGGGCGCGTCGCAGAGCGATCGGATCGCGCATCGGCTCGGGCGCACGGCGCTCGTGCTCGGCACGGGCCTCGTCGCCCTTGGCCTCGCGACCATCTGGGTCGTGTTCCTGCTCGTTCCCGCCGCCGAGCTCACCAACTGGCACCTGCTCGCGCCGCTCGCGGTCGCCGGCATCGGTTCGGGGCTCTTCATCGCCCCGAACGCCCAGTTCATCGTGGCGACGGTGGACCGCGCGGAGGCGGGGGCGGCATCCGGCGTCATCGGCACCATGCAGCGGGTCGGCTCGGCGATCGGCATCGCGGTGATCGGTTCGGTGCTGTTCGGCACGCTCGAGATCGCGGGGCCCGCGGATGTCGCGCGCGGCTTCACGGCGTCGGCCGCGCACGCGATGCTCGTCTCGGCGGTGTTCGCCGTCGCGGCGTTCGCGCTCGTCTTCGTGCTGCCGAGGAAGGTGGATCGCGGCTACGAGACGGTGCCCGCCGAGTAGCCGCCCGCTCGTGGTGCGGTTTCGGCTGGATGGTGGGCGCGAAGGCCCACCATCCAGCCGAAACCGCACCACCGCTCAGCCGCGGCGCGCGAAGAGCCAGTCCGCCTTCGGCTCGACGACGGGCCGGAACACGCGCCGCGTCCACGGCAGCGCGAGCACGACCGAGATGGCGACCGCGGCGAGCATCATCGCGAGCAGCCAGATGGCCGAGGAGTGCTCGTCCTCGAGCACGCCCGACTCGCGGATCGGGTAGAGCACGAAGGAGTGCAGGAGGTAGACGTACATGGTCGCCTGGCCCAGCACGGTGAACGGGGTCGCCCGGCGGGGGATGAGTGCGAGGAACGCCGCCGTGAGCAGCGCCGCGAGCAGGATGAAGCCGAGGCGCAGCAGCCCCGCCCACCAGACCGGCTCACCCAGCTCCGTGTAGGAGTCGTCGTAGAAGAACCAGAACCGCAGGTCGAACTCGCGGAACGCCTGGATGTTGATCGCGACCACCGCGATCCAGCCGCCGAGCACGGCGACCGCGCCCGCGCGCACCGCCCACACGATGCCGGGGCGCAGCGCGTGCCAGCGGTCGACGAGCCGCCAGCTCTGCAGCTTCCAGCCGAGCACGAAGAACGGCAGGACGCCGATCGTGCGCGAGAGCGCGAAGGTCGAGTCGACGTTCGCGAGGTAGCCGACGCCCACGGATGCCGTGACGGCCCACAGCAGCGGCCAGCGCAGCAGCGCGAGGTACGGCAGCACCATCCGGAAGATCGCGAGCGCGAGCAGGAACCACAGCGTCCAGTGCGGGCGGGTGGGGTTGAAGACCGTGACGTCCTCGACGAGGTACTGCACGACCGACCACACCGTCTGCATGATCACGTAGGGCAGCACGAGGTCGGTGATGACGCGGCGCATCCGGCGGGCACCGGGGGATTCGTCCTTCGTGAAGTAGCCCGAGATGAGCGCGAAGGCGGGCATGTGGAACGAGTAGATGACGAGGTAGAGCGTGAGCGCGTGGTCGGAGTCGGCGGTCTGGCGCTGGATCGCGTGCCCCATGACGACGAGCACGATGCACGCGAAGCGCGCGGTGTCCCAGAAGGGCACGCGCACGCGGGGGCGGGTCGGCACGGATGCGGTGTCGCTCATGCGCACAGTCTGCGACCCGTGAATCCGCGTAGCGTGTGAGCATGAGCTTTCGCGTGGTCGTGACGGGTGCCAGTTCGGGGATCGGGGAGGCGACGGCGCGGCTGTTCGCATCCCGCGGCTGGCAGGTGATCGGCGTCGCCCGCCGCGCGGACCGGCTCGCGGCGCTCGCGGCGGAGGGTGTGCTGACGCCGATCGTCGCCGACGTGACGGATGACGCCGACGTCGCCCGCATCCGCGCCGAGGTCGAGGCGCTCGGCCCCCTGCACGCGCTCGTCAACAACGCGGGCGGTGCGCTCGGCGGCGAGAGCGTCGAGGAGGCGATCCTGGAGGACTGGCGGGTCATGTTCGAGACGAACGTGCTGGGAACCCAGCGGATGATCGCGGCGCTGCTTCCCGCGCTGCGCGCAGGCTCGCGCGAGCGCGGTTCGGGCGACATCGTCGCGGTCACCTCGATCGCGGGCCACACGGTCTACCCGGGCGGGGCGGGCTACAACGCGGCGAAGCACGCCCAGAGCGCCCTGCTCGGCGTGCTGCGGCTGGAGCTCGGCGGGGAGCCGCTGCGCGTGATCGAGATCGCGCCGGGCATGGTCAAGACCGACTTCTCGCTCGTGCGGTTCAAGGGGGACCGGGCCGCGGCCGACGCCGTCTACGCGGATGTCGCGAACCCGCTGCTCGCCGACGACATCGCCGAGGCGATCGTGCACGCGGTCGAGCTGCCCTCGCACGTCGACATCGACCTGCTCGTCGTGAAGCCGGTGGCGCAGTCGGCCGTGCGCACGATTCACAAGGGCGCTCTCACGCCGAAGGGCTGAGCGCCGCGGAGTCGCGACGCCCAGCCCCCTCGGGGTGAGACGCTGTCAGACCCGTGCCGCGCGGCGCCGCACGACGGCGAGTGCGACTCCCGCGAGCAGCAGGACGAGGGCGAGCGGGATGGCGACGCCGAGGCCCGCGGCGCCCGTCGCGGCGAGGTCGGAGACCGTCACCGCGAGCACCGCCTCGGTGCCCGACTCGAGCCCGACCAGGCGCAGGTGGTGGGCGCCGGCGGGGGTGGTGGCCGGGATCGTGACGGTGAACGACACGGCGCCCTCCGCGTCGGCGGGCTGCGTGGCGAGCAGCACCGGGGTCGACTCGAGCCACAGCTGCACCTGCTCGCCCGGGAGGAACCCGTCACCGGTCACCGTCACGGTGGCCCCGGCCGAGAACGTCGTGTCGGCGTGGATGCTGCCCGAGCTCGGGCCCTCGCCCGCGTCGGGGTCCTCGCCGAGCACGGCCGAGAACGCGTGCGTGCGGTGGTCGTAGCTGAAGGTCACCGGTCCGTCTGCGGGGACCACGAGCTCGACGTTGCCGCCGCCCGCGGTGCCGTAGCTCTCGAGCCAGTCGCGGTCGATGGCGATCTTGTACTGGTAGGTGCCCGCGGGGAGCGTCCACGTGCCGCGCCACGTCCCGTCGTCGCGGAGGGTGAGCTGCGCCTGCTCGCACGCCGGCGCCCAGTCTCCGCCGCAGCCCATCTCGGTGTTCAGGTCACCCGCGACGCTCACGGCGTCCGGCTGGGTGAACTCCGGCTCGACCGGCGCGTCGCCCTCGGGGCAGGCGGCGGTGCCGATCTGCACCTCATGGGTCGAGAGCACGTAGCAGAACCGGATGGTGTCGCCCGCGGCGACCGTGAAGGGCACGTTGCCGCCCCCGGGGCCGCCGTAGCTCTCGTCCCAGCTGAGGTCGTGCACGAGCTTGCCCTCGTAGGGTCCGGCGGGAAGCGCATCCGTCGTGTACTCGTAGACGCCGTCCTCGTCGTCGTCGAACGGCCACACGTGCAGGCAGCTCGGGTCCCAGTCGGCGGCGCAGCCGAGCTCGTCCTGGAACGTCCCGGCGAAGGAGACGATGGGTCCCTCGGCCGTGCTGAGGAAGCGATGGCTCAGCGGGTCGAAGTAGAAGGTCACGTGCGTCGGCGCGTCGAGCACGAACTGCACGTTGTCGCCGTCGGCGACGCCGTTCCTGCCGTAGTTCACCGTCCAATCGCCGTTGAGCGCGATCTTGTACTGGTGGGTGCCCGCGGGGAGGTCCCACGCGCCTGTCCAGGTGCCGTCGGCGCGCTGCGTCATCATGGCGGCGTCGCACGCGGGGGCCCAGTCGCCGGCGCAGCCGAGCTCCTCGTTGAAGCTTCCGGCCACGGTGACGCTGTCGATGTCGACGCCGCCCGTGCTGGGCAGCTGCCCGTCGACGGCGTTGCCGACCGAGCCGAGGCTCGAGACGGCCGAGATCTCGCCGTCCGCGTCCACCGAGACCGCGCGGTACTCGACGAGGGTGCCGGGGGCGAGCCCGGTCACGTCGTGGAAGACGCGGGGCGTGGTGTCCTCGGCGGTGCCGAGCGGGTTCCAGGCGTCGTCGCCCACGAGACGCCAGGCGAAGCTCGTCTCGCGCCAGGTGTCGTCGACCTCGACCTCGATCGGGGCGACGCCCGTCACCGCGGAGCCCGCGACGGGGGAGGCGAAGGCGATGCCCGAGACGGATGCCGGTGCCGAGACCGTCGCATCCGCCCGCCAGACGACGGCCCCGAGCGCCGGGATCGTGACGGTGGCCTGCCCGTCGGCGGCACTCGTGAAGCCCGAGCCGCCGCCGTAGACGGAGGTGTAGTCGGCGCCGTGGGTGAGGGTCGTCAGCTCGACCGTCTGCGCGGAGGTGGAGTTGTTGAGCGCCACGAGGTACTCGATGCGCTCGTCGCGGTCGACGCGGGAGAACGCGTACACGGGACCGTCCGCGTAGCGCTCGATCTGCGCGCCGTCGACGAGGGCGGGGTGGGTCGCGCGGATGCCGGCCAGGTCGGCGATCACCTCGTAGAGCGGCGCGTCGGTGTCGTAGCGGTCGACCGAGCCCGCCTGCTCGCCCGTGATGAGGTTCTGGTTCGCGTACTCGTCGACCTCGGTCGCGAAGAGGGTCTGGCGGGCGTCCTTGTCGCCGCCGGTTCCCGCGAAGCCCTGCTCGTCGCCGTAGTAGACGACGGGCTGGCCGCGGCCGAGGTACATGAGCTCGTGGGCGAGGACGTCGCGCGCGAGCGGGTCGTCGGTGTTGCGCAGGAAGTAGCCGATGCGCCCCATGTCGTGGTTGCCGAGGAAGGTCGGCAGCGCGGTGGCCGAGCTGTGCGGGGTCGTGTAGTAGTCGTCGCCCGCGTAGAGCCGCTGCAGCGTCTTGGCGTTGCTCGCGCCCGTGGCGTAGCCCTGCGCGTTCGACTGGAAGGTGAAGTCGAGGATCGAGTTCATGCCGGTGTCGCGCACGTAGGGCGAGGTCTTCTTGGGGTCGGCGTCGTAGACCTCGCCGAACATGAAGAAGTCGGGCTTGCCGTGGTCGTGCGCGTAGGCGAGCACCGCATCCGTCCACTGCTCCCAGAACTCGAAGTTGACGTGCTTGACGGTGTCGATGCGGAAGCCGTCGATGCCGAGGTCGATCCAGTCCTGGTAGACCTCGATGAAGCCGTCGACGACCTCCTGCTCCTCGGTCGCGATGTCGTCGAGGCCGTCGAAGTCGCCGAAGGTGACCGACTCGCCCTCCCACGTCGAGTTGCCGCGGTTGTGGTAGAGCGTCGGGTCGTTGAGCCACTCGGGGGTCTTGGCGTGCTCGTCGCCCGGGGCGATGACCGGCGTGTAGGCGGATTCCGTCGTGGGCCGGTAGCTGTACTCGCCCTCCGCGTAGGAGATCACGTCGGCGGTGTGGTTGGTGATGATGTCGAAGTAGACCTTGATGCCGCGGTCGTGGGCGTCGTCGATGAGCGCCTCGAGTTCGGCGTTGGTGCCGAGGTGCGGGTCGATCTGCGTGAAGTCGGTGATCCAGTAGCCGTGGTAGCCGGCGGAAGCGTTTGCACCCTCGCCCTGCACCGCGCGGTTCATGAAGCTCGGGGTGAGCCAGATCGCGGTCGTGCCGAGGCCCTCGATGTAGTCGAGCTGCTCGCGCAGCCCCGCGAGGTCGCCGCCCTGGTAGAAGCCCTTGTCGGTGGGGTCGTAGCCGGTCGTGAGCCGGTCGCCGCTCAGGCCGCCCTCGTCGTTGCTCGTGTCGCCGTTGGCGAAGCGGTCGGTCATGACGAAGTAGAAGTTCTGGCCGTCGCCCGCCTGGCGGACGGGGTCGGCGAGGAGCGCCTCGTCGTCGGCGCTCGTCACGTCGTCGCCGAGCCCCACGACCTCGATGGCGACCCGGTGGGTCTCGTCGGAGTAGCTGAACCGCAGGGTCGCCGGGCCGGAGAGGTGCAGGGGGATGTTGGCCGCATCCGGGGCGCCGGAGCCCGCCAGGCCGTAGGCCTCGCTCCAGCTGTGGTCGATCGCGACCTTGTAGAGGTAGCTGCCCGCGGGCACCGCGAACTCGGCCGTGTAGAGGCCCGTGGCGGTGTCGAGCGCGAGGTCGGTGGCAGTGCAGGCCTCCTGCCAGTCGCCGGGGCAGCCGATCTCGGACTGCAGGTCGCCCACGAGGGTCGCCGTGCGGTCGGCGGCGACGGCGGCGGGCACCGTGATGAGGGCGGCACCCGCGACGAGCGCGGCGGCGAGGGGCAGGGCAAGGCGGCGGGTTCCGCGGTGCATGGCGAGACTCCTTCGGCACATCGACGTGCCGTCGTGACGGGTGGGGTCGGCCGCCTGCAGGGTTGACGGTACCCAGAACCGTAGCGAGTCTCAGCGCAGGAATGCAAGCGCTTCCACAAACCGGCCCTAGGCGGTCGCCGGGGCCTCCTCGGCGAGCTCCTCGGCATCCGTGTCGGCGAAGGCGAGCTTCGGCACGAGGAACAGCAGCGCCATGGCGACGAGCGCGCCGACGCCGCACACCGCCCACACCGTCATGTAGCCCGCGAGCGGGGCCACCGTCGTCTCGGCGACATCCGACGCCACCGTGACGAGCACGACGCCGAACACGGCGGAGGCGAACGCCCCGCCGATCGTCTTGGTCGTGTTCGTCATGCCGGATGCGACCCCGGTCTGCCCGAGCGGCGCGGCCGCGGCGGCGGCGGCCGGCAGCGCCGCCACGAGCGCGCCGGAGCCGATGCCGGCGATCGCCATGTTCATGACCACCTGCCACACCTCGAGGTGCAGCGGGAGGAATGCGAGGTAGCCGAGGGCCACGAAGCCAGCCGCGATGATGAGCGCGAGCCGGGGCGGCATCCGCTTGGCCGCGATCGCGAAGGCGACCGCGCCGATGATCATCGCCACGAGGTAGACGCCGATGAGGTACGACAGCGAGTCGGCGTCGAGCCCGAGCCCGTAGCCGTGCACCGCGGGGTCGGTCGCGGCGTAGGTCGAGAGCGGGGCCTGCGCCCCCAGCACGCTGATGCCGAAGAGCGCGGCGGTCAGCAGCACGGGCCACATCGCGGGCTGCTTCATGACGCGCAGATCGATCGCCGGATCCGGATGCCGCAGCTCCCAGCGCCCGAAGACGGTCAGCACCGCACCGCCGACCGCGATCGCGGCGAGGAGCACGCCGACGCGCAGGCCCATGGGCACCTCGGTGCCGCCGATCTCACCCACCCGCAGGAACGCGAGCCCCGCGGTGATGAGCACGAGCCCGATCGTCAGCAGCACGAAGCCGACGCCGTCGAGCCGCCGTCCGCGGATCGGCGTCGACTCGGGAACCCCGAACAGGATCGCGAAGAACACGAGGCTCACGATGATCGCGGGCGCGAAGAGGGTGAGGGTGAGGTCGCCGCCGACGGCCTTCAGAACGCGGCTCGCGCCGAGCGCGCCGATGATCGCGCCCGCCTCGAGCGCCACCACGAGGAAGCCGGCCGCGCGCCGGGTCTGCGAGCGGCCCGTGCCGCTGCGGCGCCCGCGGTCGAAGATGAGCGCCACCTCGAGCGGCAGCCACACGACGTAGAAGGCCTGCAGCGCCCAGGCGAACAGGAAGCTCGTGAAGGTCGTCGTGGTCGCGAGCCACCAGCTCGCCCCCGCCGTGAGCGCCGTCGAGAGCAGCAGGATCCGCTTGTGCCCGAACATGTCGCCGAGCTTCGCGAAGATCGGCACGATGATCGCCGAGAGCAGCAGCTGGGCCGCCTCGAACCAGTTGAAGTCGCCGTCGTGGATCTCGAGGTGGCTCACGATGTTCGGGATGAGCGGCACGTAGAAGCCCTGCAGGATGCCGCTCGTGAGCTCGACGAGGAACAGGAAGCCGACGAGCGAGAACGTGATCGCCGCGCCGTTGCGGGTTCGGGTCATAGACGGATGCTAGGCCACTCCGCCACGCCGGCTCGCGCCCCCGTCCGGGGCGGGCGATACCGTGGTGCGGTGACCGCAGCACCGCGCCCGCTCGCCGAGCTCGTCGACCCCGGCTGGGCGGCGGCGCTCGAACCGGTCGCCGACCAGGTGGCGCGGATGGGGGAGTGGCTCCGCGCGGAGGTCGCGGCGGGCCGCCCCTACCTCCCGGCGGGGGCGCACGTGCTGCGGGCGTTCACCCAACCCTTCGAGAGCGTGCGGGTGCTCATCGTCGGGCAGGATCCGTATCCGACGCCGGGGCATCCGATCGGGCTCTCGTTCGCGGTGGAGCGGCACGTGCGGCCGATCCCGCGGAGCCTGCAGAACATCTACCGCGAGCTGCACGACGACCTCGGCATCCCGCCCGCCGCGCACGGCGACCTCTCGGCGTGGTCCGAGCAGGGCGTCATGCTGCTCAACAGGGTGCTCACGGTGCGGGCGGGTGCGTCCGGCTCGCACCGCGGCGCGGGCTGGGAGGCCGTGACCGAGCACGCCATCCGTGCGCTCGTGGCGCGCGGTGGGCCGCTCGTGGCCGTCCTCTGGGGTCGGGATGCGGGAACCCTGCGGCCGCTGCTCGGCGAGACCCCGATCATCGCCTCCGCGCATCCGAGCCCGCTGTCGGCATCCGGCGGCTTCTTCGGCTCGAAGCCGTTCAGCCGCGCGAACGCGCTGCTCGAGACCGCGGGCGGCGCCCCCGTCGACTGGCGTCTCGAGGCCTGAACTCCGCCGGATCCTATCCGCCGTCTCGCGGCGACTCGAGCAGCCGCCGTGAGAGGAGCGCGCGGAAATCGCGCCGGTGATCGGCGACGAGCAGGATGAAGATCCCATCGTCGCGCGGTTCGTAGATGACGCGGTTGCGGCCCACCGCCAGTTCGCGGTAGCGACCGACTCCCAGCTCGTCGAGCTCGGGAGGCACTGTGCCGAGGTGCGGTTGCTCGGCCAACAACGCCACCCGTTCACGCAGTTCGGCGAGCGAGCGGGTCCAGGTTGCCGCGTCGAAGCGGCCGAGCACGTAGCGACGGAGCTGGAGCAGGTCGTCTCGCGCTCCGGCGGTGTAGCGGATCCTCATTCGGCGGCGAGTTCGGCGTACAGCTCGTCGGCATCCACGTGCTGCCCGCGCTCGATCTCGCGGTCGCCGAGGGCGACGAGCTTCAGCAGTGCGAGTGTCTGTTCGCGGCGCTCGTAGTCCGCGGCGTCCATCACCACGAGGCGGGCGATACCGTTCTGGGTCACGACGAGGGGGGCGGCGCCGTCGGCGAGCTCCTGCGCGATCTGCGCGGCATGCGACTTGAGGTAGCTGATGGGCTTGATCTGCGCGATCGACATCCGGGCCTCCTTCGACGGGATCGCTCACAGGGTACCCCGAGTCCGACCGAATGGGGACTGAATTCGGTCCTACGTGGACCTCGCGGGAATGGTGTGCACCGGATCCCTCCGCCGGACGGGGGAGGACCGCGGCCGCCGACCTCGTTAGCGTGGAGGCATGACCGGCGCCGTGATCGAGATCGACCACCTCACCAAACGCTTCGGCGGCATGACCGCCGTCGACGACCTCAGCTTCCGGGTCGAACCCGGGGTCGTCACCGGCTTCCTCGGCCCGAACGGGGCGGGCAAGACCACGACCCTGCGTTCGCTCGTCGGGCTCGTCTCGCCCACGAGCGGCCGCGCGACGTTCGACGGCCGCAGCTACGCCGAGCTGCCGCATCCGATGCGCACCGTCGGCACCGCGCTCGAGGCCGCGAGCTTCCACCCGGGCCGCAGCGGTCGCGACCACCTGCGGGTCGTCGGCGCCGCCGCCGGCATCCCCACCTCCCGGGTCGACGAGGTGCTCGAATGGTCGGGGCTCGCGGATGCGGCCCGCCGCCGCGTGGGCGGCTACTCGCTCGGGATGCGGCAGCGCCTGGGCCTCGCGCTCGCCCTGCTCGGCGACCCCGGCGTGCTCGTGCTCGACGAGCCCATCAACGGCCTCGACCCCGAGGGCATCCGCTGGATCCGCGGGTTCCTCCGCGAGCTCGCGGCCGAGGGACGCACGGTGCTCGTCTCCTCGCACCTGCTGAGCGAGGTGCAGCAGACCGTCGACCGGGTCGTCATCATCGCGAAGGGGCGGCTCGCCTACCAGGGCACGCTCGACGACCTCGAGCACCGCACGGGCACGGGCGCCCGCGTCGACGCCGCCGACCGCGAGGGCCTCGCCCGGGCGCTGCGCGAGGCGGGCGGCGAGGTCGAGCCCGCCGCCGAGGGGCTGCGGGTCGCCGGTCTCGACGCGGATGCCGTCGGTCGCGCCTCGCTCGCCGCCGGCATCCCGCTGCGGATGCTGGTGCCCGAGCGGGAGGGGCTCGAAGACGTCTTCCTCGATCTCGTCGGCGAGGGAGGGGGTGCGTGATGCTGCGTTCACTGCACTCGGAGCTGCTCAAGATCGCCACGACCCGCTCGTGGTGGGTGCTGAGCCTCATGCTGTTCGTCTGGGTCGGGTTCAACGCCGCGGTCATCGCGGCGGTCGGCGGCGTGCTCGTGGACCAGTCGCAGGGGCTCATCGGCGCGGGGGCGGTGCCGGCGCTCGTCTACAGCGTCGTCAGCTCGCTCGGCTACGTGTTCCCGCTGCTCTTCGGCGCCCTCGCGTCCACGACCGAGTTCCGCCACCAGACGCTGACCCCCACCTTCCTCGCGACCCCGCGTCGTGGGCTCGTGCTCGGCGGCAAGCTCGGCGCCGGGCTGATCTGGGGCGCGGTCTTCGGCGTCGTCGGGCTCCTCGCCTCGCTCGGCCTCGGCGCGCTCGTGCTGACGATCGTCGGCGTCGACCCCGCGCTCGCGGCATCCGACACCTGGGCGCTCGCGGGGCGGGCGCTGCTGGCCATGACGCTCTGGGCGGTCATCGGCGTCGCGCTCGGCGTGCTCATGCCCAACCAGGTGGCCGTGATCGTGACGGTGCTCGCGTTCACCCAGTTCCTCGAGCCGCTCGTGCGGCTCGCCTCCGCGGCGTGGGAGTGGACCGCCTCGGTCGGCCGCTTCCTGCCGGGGGCTGCGACCGACGCCGTGGTGGGGTCGAGCATCTACTCGCTGCTGTCCGCGAGCACGGTCGACGCGCTCGAGTGGTGGCAGGGTGCGCTCGTGCTCGCCGGGTACGCTGTGGTGTTCCTCGGCATCGGTTCGCTGACCACGTGGCGCCGGGACGTGACCTGAGCGGGGTGAGCGGATGTCGGATGAAGCCTCCGCGCGCCGTCGGCTGCCTCCCCACCTGAGGCAGCCGCAGGTGCCCGACCCGCCGTTCGCGTTCAGCATCCGCGACGCGACCGCGCAGGACCTGCCGCACATCCGCGAGATCTACAACCACTACGTGACGAACTCCACCGTCACCTTCGACGAGCAGCAGCAGACGCTCGCCGAGGTGCGGGCGAAGTTCCGGCACGCGACGCAGCTCGGGCATCCGTTCCTCGTCGCGGTCTCGCCGAGCGGCCAGATCCTCGGCTACGCGACCGTGTCGCCGTGGAAGCAGAAGGCCGCCTACCGGTACACGGTCGAGAACTCGATCTATCTGCGCGCGGCCTCCACCGGCAAGGGGCTCGGCACGGCGCTCATGGCCGAGCTGCTCGCGCGGGCGAAGGCGGTCGGCATCCGCGAGGTTGTCGCTGTCATCGCGGACCAGGGGGCGGAGGCGTCGATCGCCATGCACCGGTCCTTCGGCTTCACCGAGGTCGGGCGCATGGGGCGCGTCGGCTTCAAGTTCAACCGCTGGCTCGGCACCGTGCTCATGCAGAAGAGCCTGCGCTGACGACGCCGGCCGCCCCGGGGTGCGGGGCGGCCGGCGTCGGCGGATGCGGTCAGCCGCGCGGGGTGGCCCGCCGCAGCACGAGGTGGCCGATCGCGGCGGCGACCACCGCGGGCACGAGCAGGGCGGATGCGATCCCGAGCGTCCCGGCGTCGGAGAGCACCTCCCACACCCACGGCCAGTTGTCCGTGAGGGTGACGAGCGCGATGGCGCCGAGCAGCAGCAGGGCGAGCACCGCGAACGCGCTCACGAGCCCCGTCGCCTTCCACCGCACGAACACGCTCGCGAACCCCATGCCGGTGAAGAAGAAGAACACGAACCAGCACAGGTAGATCCACCACTGGGCGATCCATCCGGCGTCGGTGTCGAACATGACGGTGCTGAAGAAGATGCCGCCGATGCCCCAGCCGCCCGTGAGCTGCTCGAGCCAGGCGCCGAGGGTCATCACCACCGAGTAGCCGAGGGACAGCAGCACGAAGGCGAGCCCCGCCCCGAGGGTGAAGGCGCGCCGTGTGGAGCCGTAGCCGAGCGCGAGCGGGAACACGAGGTTCACCGACTGCACGGCCACGACGAGCATGTACACGAAGATGTAGCTCGACGCGCCGTTGTAGCGCACCCCGTCGGTCGACTCGCCGGCCGTGCTCGGATCGATGGAGGCCGAGACGAGCCACCAGATGCCGAGGGTGAGCACGAAGATGATGCTCATGATGATGAGCGGCAGCCAGACGGTTGTCCACGGGTTCGCCGTGAGCAGCCGGGTGACGCGCCAGACCCGGGATGCGGCGGTCGTCGTGGTGCGGCGGCCCGGGGTCGCGGTGAGGTCGACGGCGCTCATGCGTTCTCTCCGTTCGTGAGGTCGGTCGCGCCCGGCTCGGGTGCGGTCGTGGTGCGGATGACGAGCTGCTGCAGCGAGACGGGTGCGAGTTCGAGTCCCGCCTCGCGCGCGGCGGCGCGGCCGGCCTCGTCGAGCCCGGCGACGGTCGCGGTCGCGAGCCCACCGAGGGCGGCGCGGTGCAGCACCTCGCGCCCGGCGGTGAACGCGTCGACCGCGGCCCGGCCCCCGACGACGTCGACGGCGGAACCGCGCAGCTCGTCGGCATCCGCGTCGATGATGATGCGGCCGTCGTCGATCACGAGCACGTGCTCGAGCAGGTTCGAGACCTCGTCGATGAGGTGCGTGGAGAGCACGACGGTGCGCGGGTGCTCGGCGAAGTCGGCGAGCAGCACGTCGTAGAACAGCTGCCGGGCGACCGCGTCGAGGCCGAGGTAGGGCTCGTCGAAGAAGGTGAGCGGCGCGCGGCTCGCGAGGCCGACGATGACCCCGACGGCCGAGAGCTGCCCGCGCGAGAGCTTCTTCATCCGGCGGTTGCGGGGCACCCGGAATCGTTCGACGAGCTGCTCGGCGAATGCGGCATCCCAGTCGGCGAAGAACCAGGCGGCGCTCGTCAGCACGTGCCGCACCCGGAAGTCCTCGGGGTAGCGCTGGCTCTCCTTGATGAAGCACACCCGGTCGAGCACGCGCGCGTTCTCGACGGGGTTCTCGCCGAACACCTCGATCGTGCCCGTGCTCGCGAACTCCTGCCCGGTGAGCAGCTGCATGAGGGTGGTCTTGCCCGCCCCGTTGCGGCCGAGGAGGCCGTGGATGCGGTTCTGCTCGAGCGTGAAGGCGGCATCGGCGACCGCGTGCACCGCGCCCGTGCCGTGGCCGTAGCTCTTGCTCAGCCCGTCGACCCGGATGGCGGTGCTCATCGTGCCGCCTCCCCGATCATCGCGGCGAGCTGCGCGGGGGTGATCCCGAGCTTCTCCGCCTCGGCGAGCAGGGGAGTCACGTACTGCTCCCGGAACCGGTCGCGGCGCTGGGCCACGAGGCGCGCGCGGGCGCCCTCGGCGACGAACATGCCGATGCCTCTCTTCTTGTAGAGGATCCCCTGGTCCACGAGCAGCCCGATGCCCTTGCCCGCCGTGGCGGGGTTGATGCGCAGGAACGCGGCGAGCTCGTTGGTGGAGGGGACCTGGGTCTCTTCGGGGAGTCGGCCCGCGACGATGTCGTCTTCGATCTGCTCGGCGATCTGCAGGAAGATCGGGCGGCTGTCGTCCACGGGGCGGCTCCTGGATGGTTGGTTCATTACTTGAGTAACTAACCAACCAGGATGTCGCGCGGGTGTCAAGGCCTACGCTCGAGACGTGTTCGAACTCCACCACCTCACCGCCGTGGAGCAGCTCGACTGGCTGCGACGGGGCGAGGTGACGCCGCGCGAGCTCGTCGAGCACTACCTCGCCCGCATCGACCGCCTCGACGGCGCGCTCGGGGCGTTCGAACGCGTCGACGCGGATGCCGCCCTCGCCCGCGCGGACGAGGTCGCCGCCCAGCCGCGCGCGGCGGCGCTCTGGGGACTCCCGCTCGCCGACAAGGCGCTCGTCGCGCGCGCGGGCCGCGAGACGACGTTCGGCTCGCGCGCGTTCGTCGGCCACGTGCCCGAGGCCAGCGACGAGCTCGTGCAGGTGCTCGACACCGCGGGTGCCGTGAGCCTCGGCGCGACCATGGCGCCGGAGTTCGGCTTCCCGAGCTACACCGAGCCGTTCGCCGGGCGCCCCGCCCGCAACCCCTACGACACCGCGCTCGGCGCGGGAGGCTCGAGCGGGGGAGCGGCGGTCGCGGTCGCCGCGGGCCTGCTGCCGCTCGCCCCGGGGTCCGACGGGGGCGGCTCGATCCGCATCCCCGCCGCGGCGACGGGACTCGTGGGCCTCAAGCCCTCGCGCGGGCGGGTGCCCGCATCCTCGGGGTTCGGCTCCCTCGCGGGCCTCGTCGTGGCCGGACCGCTCGCCCGCACGGTCGCGGATGCGGCGCTGCTGCTCGACGCGCTCGCCGCGCCGCCCGCATCCCCCGCGGCCTGGGCGACGCTCGCGCCCGACCGCGACGACGACGGCCCGTTCCTCACGGCGGCGACCCGCGGCGAGGGGCGGTACCAGCTGGCCGTCACGACCGACTCGCCCTGGGCATCCGCCTACGAGGTGCAGCTCGGCGAGGAGGCACGGGCGGCCCTCGACGCGGCCCTCGCATCCCTCGACGCGCTCGGCCACGGCATCGAGGAGCTGCGGATGCCGGAGGAGCCCGGCTACGCCCCCGCGTTCCGTGCGGTGTGGCAGGGCGGCGCCGCGACGCTCCCGCTCGACGACGCCGGGCTCGAGCTCGTCGAACCGCTCACGCGCTGGCTCGTGGAGCGCGGTCGTGCGCTCGACGCCCGCACCCTCGCGGAGGCGCTCGCCTGGCTCGCCGACTACGAGCGGCGCACGATCGCCCTGTTCGCCCCCTACGACGCCGTGCTCATGCCCGCGCTCGCGATGACCCCGCGGCCGGTCGGCTGGTACGACGCCGAGGACGGCGAGGAGAACTTCGCGCAGCAGTGCCGCTACACGCCCTACACGAGCTTCGCGAACGTCGCGGGGCTGCCGGCGATCACGCTGCCCGTCGCGGTGACGGATGCGGGTCTGCCGATGGGGGTGCAGCTCGTCGGGCGTCCGGGGGGCGAGCGCACGCTGCTCGCGATCGGCGCGCAACTCGAGCGGCGCCTCGCGTGGCAGCGGCGGCATCCGCCGATGTGGTGAGGTCGCGGCGGATTCGCAGCAACGAGTTAGGTAAGGCTGACCTATACTGGCGGTGATGCTTCTCTCGGACGTGCTCTCCGCCTCCATCGCCTGGAACCCGGGCGAGGGCGACTCGGTGCTGCTCGGCGCCGTCGACGACGACATCGCGATCGCCGAGACGGTCGCCGCGACGCTGCCGCCGAAGGCGCGCGGCCGGGTGTTCCTCGAGGTCGAGGACGCCTCCGGCATCCGCGACTTCGTCGCCCCCGGGCGCGTCTGCGTCACCTGGCTGCGCCGCGACCGCGGGCAGAGCATGCGTGCGGCGGTCGACGCCTGGCTCGCCGAGATGCTGCCCATCGAGGCCGAGCGCGAGCATCAGGTCTACGCATGGGTCTCGGGCGACCGGGTCGCGCACGCGCTCACGACCTCCCGCTGATTCAGTAACCGCCCTTGGCCAGGCCGGCCTCCACCTCGAAACGGTTGGTGCGGGCGACCGAGCCGGCCGCGAGGTAGAGCACGGGCAGGCTCAGCCCGTAGCGCCGCCACTGCTGCATGTGCACGGCCTCGTGCTCGAGAACGGGGTCGGATGCGGTGTCGTGCGTCAGGTAGACCGCTCCGATCGTCGTGCCCCCGCGCCCGAACGCCCAGCGCGGCAGGTCGTGGATGACGAGCAGGCCGTGGGAGCGGCGGAAGCGCCCCACGAGCAGCGCGCCCCAGAGGAACGCGCACGCGCTCGCCAGCCAGTAGCCGGGCCGGGCGAGGGCGGGCCAGAGCAGCGCGCGCCGCACCCCGGGCACCGCGACCACGCCGCGGACGACCGCCGCGGCGGCCCGCTCGACCCGGCTCGGGCGCTCCGGGCGGACGGGCGCGATCATGCCCCGGTGCCGGGCCGCCCGAAGCTCTCGAGCCAGCGCAGCCAGACCTCGCTCACCGTCGGGTAGGCGGGCACCGCGTGCCAGAGGCGCGAGAGCGGCACCTCGCCGACGATCGCGATCGTGGCCGACTGCAGCAGCTCGCCGACATCCGGGCCCGCGAAGGTCGCCCCGACGAGCACCTCGCGGTCGAGGTCGACCACGGCACGCGCCTGGCCGCGGTAGTGGTCCGAGTAGACGCTCGCGCCCGCGACCCACGACAGGTCGTAGTCGAGCGCCCGCACCCGCAGGCCCGCCTTCTCGGCGGCGGCGAGGGTGAGGCCGACGGAGGCGACCTCGGGGTCGGTGAAGGTCACCTGCGGCACGACGCGGTGGTCGGCGGTCGCGACGTGCGCGCCCCACGGGGCGTCGTCGACGGGGCGTCCGGCGGCGCGGGCCGCGATCGCGTCGCCCGCCGCACGCGCCTGGTACTTGCCCTGGTGGGTGAGCAGGGCGCGCCCGTTGACGTCGCCCACGGCGTAGAGCCAGTCGGTGCCGGGAACGCGCAGCGTGTCGTCGACCTCGATGCGGCGGCCAGCGGTCAGCCCGACCGTCTCGAGGCCGATGTCGTGGGTGCGGCCGACGCGGCCCGTCGCGACGAGCACGCGCGCCGCACGCAGCTCCTCGCCCGTCCCGAGGGTGAGCATCGCATCCGCACCCTCGCGGCGGGCGGAGGCGACATCCGTGTCGGTCAGCACCCGGATGCCGGCCTCGGCGAGGCCCTTCTCGACGAGCTCGACCGCGAACGGCTCCTGCCCGCCCAGCAGCCCGTGCCGCGCGATGAGGGTCACCTCGCTGCCGAGGCTCGCGTAGGCGAGCGCCAGCTCGCATCCGACCACGCCGCCGCCCAGCACGGCGAGGCTCGACGGCACCTCGGATGCCGAGGTCGCCTCGCGCGAGGTCCACGGCTCGATCTCGGCGAGGCCCGGCACCTCGGGCAGCACGGCGACCGAGCCGGTGCAGACCGCGACCGCGTGCCGTGCCACGAGCTCGGTCATGGTGCCGTCGGATGCGGTGACCACGACGCGCTTCGGCCCGGCGAGCTCGGCGTGCCCGCGCACGAGCGGGATCCCGGCGGTCTCGAGCCAGCCCACCTGGGAGGCGTCGTCGCGGTGGTGGGTGATCTCGTCCCGGCGGCGGAACACCGCGCGCGGGTCGATCTCGCCCGTCACGGCCTCCGCGGCGCCGCCCACCGCGCGCGCGGCGCGGACGGCCGCCCCCGCCCGCAGCAGCGCCTTGGAGGGCATGCACGCCCAGTACGAGCACTCGCCGCCGACGAGCTCCTCCTCGACGATGACGGTCTCGAGGTCACTCTGCACGGTGCGGTCGGCGACGTTCTCCCCGACGGCGCCGGCTCCGATGACGATGACGTCCACTTCGCGCGCGCTCATGAACCGAGCGTAGGACTCAGCGCCTCCCGAGCGCTGCGATCAGGCGAAGAATCGTCGGGGAGTCCTCGAGCGCCGCATCCGGCGACTCGGGCGCGAAGGAGGCGATCGTCGCCCCCGCGAGCGGCAGCCGCGCCGTGAGCGCCCGGACGGCGGCCGCGAGCTGCGACGCCGTCGCCCCGAACGGCACGGGCCCCAGCAGCCCCGCGAACTCGGCCGGGTCGAGCACGTCGAGGTCGATGTGCACGTAGACGCGGCGCGCGCCCGTCGCGGCCACGGCATCCGCCACCGCCTCGGGCTCGTCGAGCGCGTCTACGCCGAGGGCCGCGATGCCGTGGGCCCGGGCGAACTCCTGCTCGGCCGCATCCCACTCGCGCGCCCCGGCGAGCACGACGCGCGACGGGGCGACCGCGCCCTCCTCGACGAGGGAGGCGAGCACCATGCCGCCGAACGCCCCCGACGGCGAGGTCGCGGGCGTGTTGAGGTCGGGGTGCGCGTCGAACCAGACGAGCGCGAGGTCGTCGCCCGCGAGGTGGGTGACGGCCGCCGCGCTCACCGCGCAGTCGCCGCCGATCACGATCACGGGGCCCGCGGTCGCGGCCAGCGCATCCGCCATCCGTTCGCGGACGAGCGCGAGCGAGCCGTAGCGGGCGATTCCGGTTCCCTGCGCGTCGCCCGCCTCGAGCGGCACCTCGACCGTGCGGGTCGATGCGCCGGGCAGGTCGCCGCGGATCGCCTCGGCCCCGTCGACGAGTCGCATCGCGCGGCTCGAGGGCGAGCCCTGCCACTGCGGCACGACGACGAACTCCATGGGGACCCCCGGGTGGACGGGCGGACGGATGTGATCGGATCCTATTCCGCCGCGCCGACCGTCGCCGGGGTGCGTGCCGAGGTCGCCACGACGACGCTGCCGTCGGCGAGGCGGATGGCGAGGGCCGCCGTCACGTCGTAGCCTCCCGCGGCGAGCGCACCCCCGTCGCAGTCGACGGCCTCGACGGGCACGGTGAGCGCGAGGCTCCCTCCCGGCGCGAGCTCGACGGCGGACGTGTCGGCCTCGGCGGTCGAGATGCCCGCCGGGCGTTCGCCGTCGGTCAGGATGAGCGTCGGCGGTTCGGCGAGCACGCCCGTCAGCGGTGCTCCGCTGCCGTTGACGAGGGTGAGGGCGAGGCGTCCGTCGGCGGCCTGCGCGAGGTGCAGTTCGACGCCGGATGCGACGGCCGCGCCCTCGGGGAGCCGCAGGTGGCATCCGGGCCAGGGGTCCTCGGAGAGCGAACCGTGCCCAGAGTCCGTGCGTTCGAGGGTCGACGCCTCCCCGTTTCCCGCCGCGGCCGAGGGGGCCGCCCCCATGTCGGCGGCGTCCAGCTTCGGTGTCGAGACGGTGAGCACCACCGGCACCACGATCGCGACCGCCGCGAGCGCGCCCAGGGTGCCCGCGGCGATCCGCTTCGGCCGTCTGCGGGCGCGTGCCCGGCGGATGATGCGGTCCGCGTCCAGCCGCGGCGGTTCGTCCGCCCCCTCCCGCAGCCGCGCGCGCAGTTCAGTCTCGTCGGGCATCCGCGCCCTCCTTCGCATCGGGCCGGGTCGTCGTCCGGGGGAGCGACGGCCGTCGCAGCGGTGTCGTGCCCGTGCCGGGGCGCGCCCCGCCGGGGCCGAGCCGGTCGCGCGCGGTGCCGTCGTCGGCGAGCGAGATCGCCATCTTGGCGAGCCCGTCGCTCAGGTAGCGCTTGACCGCGCCGGAGCTGATGCCGAGCGTCTCGGCGATGTCGTCGACCTTGAGGTCGTCGTAGTAGCGCAGCACGAGGCACGCCCGCTCGCGCGGGGTGAGCTTGCGCAGCTCGTCGTGCAGGTCGAGGCGCAGGGTCGTGGCGTCGTCGGCGGCGGGCTGCTCCTCGGGCACGTACTGGCTGGGGGCGACGCGGCGCCACAGGCTCACCCGGCGGCCGCGGTCGACGGAGGCGTTGAGGATCGCGCGGCGCACGTACGCCTCGGCGCTCGCGACGCTGAACCCGTTGCGGAGGCGCCCGAAGGTGCGCACGAGGGCGTCCTGCACGAGGTCGGCCGCGTCATCCGGGCTGCCCGTGAGCAGGGTCGCGTAGCGCAGCAGGGCGTCGCCGCGCTCGGCGACCAGCTCGGTCACGACGCGTTCCCATGCGGGCTCGGCCACGGCATCCTCCCTCCTCTCTGTTCAGACGACGATGCCACGCGAAACGTTGTGCGCCGAGAATCGTGCCGAATTGTCGCTATGAGCCGCCATGAGAGCAATTCGGCACGATTCGCGGGGGTGTCGCGCGCCGGATGCGGGGCGCGGGGGAGAAGGGGAGGGGGCGGAGGGCGGGGTGGTGCGACATGCGAAAGGCCCCGCCGTAGCGGGGCCCGAGCCGATCGTGCCCTCGACACGATTCGAACGTGCGACTTCTTCCTCCGGAGGGAAGCGCTCTATCCACTGAGCTACGAGGGCGTGGCACTCAGGCTATCAGTTGCCGCGGTCGCCGCGAGCAGCCGCAGGTGGTCGAGCGCCATGTCGACGGATGCCGCGAGCGGCGCGACGTCGCGCGCCGTCTGGGCGAGCAGGTACCCGCCCTGCACGGTGGCGAGGAAACCGGTCGACAGGCGTTCCGCATCCGTGTCGGCGGGGAGCACGCCGGTGCTGCGGAACCGCGTGAAGATCGCCGCGAACAGCTCGGCCCAGGTGTCCAGGAGCGCGTCGAGGCGGGCGCGGGCGACGGCATCCTGGTCGGACACCTCGTTCGCGAGCGAGCCGAGGGCGCAGCCGTAGCGGGCGTTCTCGGCGGCGCTGCGGGCGAGGAGCGCGTCGCGCCATCGCTGAAGCTCGTCGAGCTTGGTGACACCCTCGAGGAGTGCGCGCTCGCGGGCGACGACGTGGTCGCCGACCTGTTCGATCACGGCGTGCACGAGGTCGGTCTTGTCGGCGAAGTGCCGGTACAGCTGCGACTTGCTCACCGCGCCCGCGGCGCGCACGTCGTCGAGCGTCGTGGCGCCGACCCCGCGGGTGCGCATGAGCTCGGTCGCGGCGCGCACGATCCGCTCCCGCGTCTGGGCACCCCGCGCCGTGAGGCGGATGGCGCCGGGCGCGGTGTCGTTCACGCCGTCATCGTAGTGATCGCGCATCCCCGCTCCTTGCGTGCCCGGTCGGATGTCGCCATACTATGGACTAAATAGTCCAGTTTGTGAGATGGCGGGTCTCCGGAGCCGCGGGAAGACGAGGTCCAGATGCAGGCGATCATCGCGAGCGAGCCCGGAGCGGGCGTCGGCGGGCTGCGCCGTGCCGAGCGGCCGAGCCCCGCACCCGCCATCAACGATGTGCTCGTGCGGGTCGGCGCGGCCGGATTCGTCGCGACCGAGCTCGACTGGCCCTCCACCTGGGTCGACCGCGCGGGGCGCGATCGTGCACCCGCGATCCCCGGGCACGAGGTCGCAGGGACGGTCGAGGCCCTCGGCTACGGCGCGACCGGGCTGACCGTCGGGCAGCGCGTCGTCGGCATCACGGACTGGCACCGCGACGGCGCGCTCGCCGAGTTCGTCGCCGTCGAGGTGCGCAACCTCGCGCCGCTCCCGGGCGACATCGAGTTCGCGACCGCGGCGAGCCTGCCCATCTCGGGCCTCACCGCGTGGCAGGCGCTCGTCGACCACGGGCGTCTCGCATCCGGTCAGAGTGTGCTCGTGCACGGGGCGGCAGGCGCGGTCGGCACGATGGCGACGCAGCTCGCCCGCGAGCTCGGTGCGCACGTGATCGGAGCGGGGCGCGCGGCCGACCGCGACAAGGCGCTCGACTACGGCGCGCACGAGTTCGTCGACCTCGCGGGCGGTGAGCTGGAGGAGGTCGGGGCGGTCGACCTCGTCGTCGACCTGATCGGCGGGGACGTGCAGCGGCGCTCGGCGGCGCTCGTCCGCGCGGGCGGTGCGCTCGTCTCGGCGGTCGGTCCGGTGGAGCACCGTCCGGCGGACGGGCGGGTCGTGGACTTCGTCGTCGAGTCGGCACCCGCACAGCTCGCGCGCATCCTGGAGCGCGTGCGCGACGGGCGGTTGCGCCCCAACATCGCGCGGGTGGTGCCCTTCGACGAGGCGATCGCGGCCGTGAACGCGCCAGGGCGGCTCACCGGCAAGACGGTCGTGCTCGCGCCGGCGTGACCGGTCCGGCCGGATCCCCAGGGCACGGCCGATAAGATCGAGCCTCGTGAATCCCGCCGAACTCGCCGCCGTCCTGCTCGACCACGTGCGCCGGGCGGCCGCCGAGCGAGGCGCCGACCCCGACACCATCACGCCCGAGGATGTGACCCTCGAGCGCCCGCGCAACCGCGACCACGGCGACTGGGCCTCCAACGCCGCCCTCAAGCTCGGCAAGCGGCTCGGCGTCGCGCCGCGCGAGCTCGCGGACGCGCTCGCCGCAACCCTCGCGGGGGAGGCGGGCATCGCATCCGCCGAGGTCGCCGGCCCCGGCTTCCTCAACATCACGCTCGACGCGGCCGCCGCCGGGGCGCTCGCACAGCGCATCCTCGACGAGGGCGAGGCCTACGGCCGCGGCACCCTCTACGACGGCGTGCGCATCAACCTCGAGTTCGTCTCCGCGAACCCGACCGGCCCCATCCACATCGGCGGAACCCGCTGGGCCGCGGTCGGCGACAGCCTCGCCCGGCTCATGGAGCTGCAGGGCGCGGATGTCACGCGCGAGTACTACTTCAACGACCACGGCGCGCAGATCGACCGCTTCGCGCGCAGCCTGCTCGCCGCCCACCACCACGAGCCCGCCCCCGAGGACGGCTACGGCGGCAGCTACATCCTCGACATCGCCGCGCGCGTCGAGAAGGACTACCCCGGCGACCTCGACGCGCTGCCGCGCGAGCAGCAGCAGGAGGTGTTCCGCGAGCTCGGGGTCGCGCAGATGTTCGGCGAGATCAAGGCGAGCCTGCACGACTTCGGCGTCGACTTCGACGTGTACTTCCACGAGAACTCGCTGCACGAGTCGGGTGCCGTCGACCGCGCGGTCGCACGGCTGCGCGAGCTCGGCCACATCTACGAGGCCGACGGCGCCACGTGGCTGCGCACCTCCGAGTTCGGCGACGACAAGGACCGCGTCGTCATCAAGTCCGACGGCGAGGCCGCCTACATCTCGGGCGACCTGGCGTACTACCTCGACAAGCGCGAGCGCGGCTTCGACCGCTGCCTCATCATGCTCGGCGCCGACCACCACGGCTACGTCAAGCGCCTCATGGCGATGACGGCCGCGTTCGGCGACGTGCCCTACGTCAACCACGAGATCCTCATCGGCCAGCTCGTCAACCTGCTGCGCGACGGCGAGCCGCTGCGGATGTCGAAGCGCGCGGGCACGGTCGTCACGATGGAGGACCTCGTCGGGGCGGTGGGCGTGGATGCGGCCCGCTACGCCCTCGTGCGCAGCTCGATCGACTCGAACATCGACATCGACCTCGACCTGCTCGCCAAGAAGACCAACGACAACCCGGTCTTCTACGTGCAGTACGCGCAGTCGCGCACGCGCGCCGTCGCGCGCAACGCCGAGGCCGCGGGCGTGACCCGCGACGGCTTCGACCCGGCGCTGCTCACCGACGAGACCGAGAGCGAGCTGCTCGGCGCGCTCGCCGAGTTCCCGCGCATCGCCCTGCAGGCCGTCGAGCTGCGCGAGCCGCACCGCGTCGCCCGCTACCTCGAGGACCTCGCCGGCTCCTACCACCGCTGGTACGGCGCGTGCCGCGTCATCCCGCAGGGCGACGACGAGATCGAGGGCGTGCACCGCACCCGCCTCACGCTCAACGACGCGACCGGTCAGGTGCTGCGCAACGGTCTCGCGCTGCTCGGCGTCTCCGCGCCCGAGCGGATGTGAGCGGGCCCCGTCACATCCCGCGGCTGGAGAGGTACGCCTCGAACGCCTCTGCGCTCGTCTTCTCGGGCGTGTAGCCGAAGTCCCGGGTGAGCGCCGTGTTGGCGAGCACCGGGCGGTAGCGCAGGAACCCCACCTGTCCGGGCCCGTGCACCGTGAGGCGCAGCGCGTGCCCGATGCGCAGCGCGAACGCGAGCAGCCCCGCAGGCACGGTCAGCAGGGGCTTCCCGAGTCGGGCGGCGATCTCGCCGACCGTGAGGCGTCCGTCACCCGCGACGTTGAAGATCCCCGCGGGCCCGTCGGTCGCGGCCCGCGCCATCGCACCCGCGACGTCGTCCACCCAGACGAACACGAACGGCGAGTCGGATCCGCGGATGGCGAGGATGCGGCGGCCGTCCCACAGCGCCGTGATCTGATTGCGCACGGTCGGCCCGAGGATCGTGCCGATCCGGAAGACGACCTGCTCGAGCTGCGGATGCGTCTGCCGCCGCTCGGCGAGCATCTCCTCGACGAGTCGCTTGTGCCGGGAGTACGGGAACTCGTCGTTGCCGCGCAGCGCATCCGATTCGACGAGCCATTCGGGGTTGTCGGCGTGATAGCCGTAGGCGGCGCCCGAGGACGAGACGACGATGCGGCGCACCCCCGCGGCGACGCACGCGTCCAGCACGTTGCGGGTGCCCTCCACGTCGACGCGGTACTCGAGCCCGGTGTCGCGGCCGGGGTTGACGATCGCGGCGAGGTGCACGACGACGTCGATCGCGTGCCGCCGCATGAGCTCGGCGAGGCCCTCGGGCTCGGTCACGTCGCAGTGCTCGACGATGCCGACGGCCTGTGCGGGCTCGCGGACGTCGCCCACGACGACGAGCGCGACATCCGACCGGGCGGCGAGGGCCGCAGCGACCCGGGTGCCGAGGAATCCCGCCCCGCCCGTGACGAGCACGCGCACGCCGCTCACGAGGCGGGGCCCTCGACCGCGTCGCCGTCCGCGGCCGCGCCCGCCCCGGATGCCGCGGCCGCCGCCGCCATCCCGCGCCGGGTCGCGTCGCCCTGGGCGCTGCCCGTGCGGCGCCGGGTGTGCAGCGCCCAGAGCGCCGCGAGGGCGAGGCCCGCGATGATGTCCCAGATGCCCCACCAGCCGGCGACGATCGCCATCCCGCCGAGCCCGTGGAAGAACGAGAAGATGATGCCGAGCCCGAGCCCCGAGTTGCGGATGCCGACCTCGAAGGTCATCGCCTTGCGCTCCCGGGTGCCGAGCCCGCCGAGCGTCGCGGTGCCCCAGCCGATCGCGAGCGCGACGGCGTCGTGCAGCGTCACGACGAGCACGATGATGCCGAGCACGCCCACGAACACCGCCCAGTTGCCGATGAGCGCGACGGTGATGAAGCCGAGCAGCGCGATGAGCGAGAACCAGCGCACGAACGGCTGCACCTTCGCCGCGAATGCCGCGAAGCGCGCACGCACGAGGAGCCCCACCGCGAACGGCACCCCGATCACGAGCAGGATCTCGACGAGGATCTGCCACGGGTTGACCGAGAGCTGCTCGAGCACCGTCGAGGCGGTCGGGTGGATCGAACCCCAGAAGGTCACGGTCAGCGGCAGCGTGAAGATGTAGATGACGTTCGACACGGCGGTCATCGACACCGAGAGCGCGACGTTGCCGCCGGAGCGGTGGGTGAGCACCTGCGAGATGTTGCCGGGAGGGCAGCACGCCACCAGGATCATGCCGAGCGCCATCGAGCCCGGGATCGGCAGCAGGAAGGTCAGCCCGAAGGTCACGGCGGGCAGCACGACGAGCTGCGCGAGGATCGCGATGACGAACGGCCGCGGTCGGGTGAGCACGACCTTGAAGTCGGCGGGGGAGGTGTCCAGCGCGATGCCGAGCATGATGAGCCCCAGCACGACGTTGAGGATCACGAGCGATCCGGGGGTGAAGCTGACGACGACGCTGTCGGGGTCGATCATGAGGTGACTGGTCTCCGGGTTCGGGTGAGCCGTGCGGTCTCCCGGCGCACGGCGCGGCGGTAGGCGTCCTTGTTGACGTAGTACGACATCCGGGCGAGGCCGAGGTAGCGGTAGCCGCCGCTCAGATCGGGCCACGGCTGCTCGGAGATCCGGCGGGCGAACGCGGCGCGGGTGGCGGCATCCGCGCCGAGCACGGCGGCGATCAGCTCGGCCTGCTCCGCCCGCCCCTGCCAGCCGAGCCCCGACGCCTCCACCATGCCCATGACGGCGAGGCCGCCGAGCTCGCCGTTCCGCGGGGTCGGGAAGATGTTGAGGAAGAGCCGCGGCGCGTCTCCCGTCCAGTCCAGCTCCTCCCGGTCGACGAACGGGTAGTCGAGCGCGTAGCCGGTGGCGAGCAGCACGAGGTCGTAGTCACCGCTCGTGCCGTCGGCGAAGTGCACGGTGTGTCCCTCGAAGCGGTCGATGTCGGCGCGGATGCGCAGATCGCCCTGGCCGAGGTGGTTCAGCACGAGGGTGTTGACGATCGGATGCGACTCGTAGATGCGGTAGTCCGGCGCGGGGAAGCCGAAGCGCACGGGGTCGCCCGTGAACGCGCGCAGCACCCGGGTGTCGACGAACTGCTTGATGCGCGCGGGCAGCGGCCGACCCTGGTTCAGGGTGTCGGCGGGGCGGCCGAAGAGGTAGCGCGGCACGAAGTAGTAGCCGCGACGCACGCTCATGTCGACGGATGCCGCGTGGTGCACCGCGTCGACGGCGATGTCGCATCCGGAGTTGCCCGCCCCGATCACGAGCACCCGCTTGCCGGCGAGCTGCGCACCGCTCTTGTATGCGGCCGTGTGCATGATCTCGCCGGCGAACTCCCCGCGGAAGCTCGGCACGTTCGGCTCGGCGAGCGTGCCGTTGGCGAGGATCACGTCGCTGTACGCGCCGCTCACCTCCCCGTCGGGGCCCTCCGCGGTCAGCCGCCAGCCGGATGCCGCATCCGGCTCCAGGCGCGTCACCCGGGTGTCGAAGGAGAAGTGCTCGGTGAGGCCGAAGCGCGTCGCGTAGTCGCGGAAGTAGGCCAGGAGCTCCCGATGCCCGGGGTAGTCGGCCGTCGAGGCCATCGGGAACTCGGCGAACTCGGTCGTCGTGCGCGAGGAGATGAGATGCGCCGACTCGTACATGCTCGAGCGCGGGTTGTCGATGTCCCAGAGCCCGCCGACCCCGCACGAGGCCTCGAACCCGTCGAAGGCGATGCCGGCGCGCTGCAGCGCCCGTGCCATCGCGAGGCCGCTCGGTCCCGCGCCGATGATGGCGACCCGTCGTCCAGGCATCCGTGAAGACTCCGTCGTCTCGTCCGATGTTCCCGACAGCATAGAGGGGGGCGGAGCCCCGTCCCGGTCTCGGCTAGAATCGTCGCGGCTTCAGGGACCAAGCCGGGTTCGCTCGCCTCACCCTTCGTTCCGACGTGCCCGTGAGGTCCGCATGACAGCCAACCCGCTCGCCCCCGAGCGTCTCGCGCATCCCGACGACGCGAACGTCCTCGACGCGCGTGTCTGGCCGGCATCCGCCGATCGCGCCGACTCGGGTGCCCTGCGGATCGCCGGGGTCACGGCGCCCGCGCTGCACGCCGCCTACGGCACCCCGCTCTACGTGCTCGACGAAGACGACGTGCGCGCCCGCGCCGCCCGTATCCGCGACGCCTTCTCCGCCGCGTTCGCGCCCCTCGGCGTCGGCACGACCGTCTACTACGCGGGCAAGGCGTTCCTCACGATCGAGGTCGCCCGCTGGATGGCCGAGCTCGGCCTCAACATCGACGTGTGCAGCGGGGGAGAGCTCGCGGTCGTCGAGGCGGCGGGCGTCGACCCGCGCCGCCTCGGGCTCCACGGCAACAACAAGAGCCTCGCCGAGATCGACCGTTCGGTCGCGCTCGGTGTGGGCGCGATCGTTCTCGACAGCGTCGTCGAGATCGAACGTGTCGCGCAGGCGGCCGAACGCCACGGCCGCGTGCAGAACGTGCGGTTGCGCATCAACAGCGGCGTGCACGCCTCGACCCACGAGTACCTCGCGACGGCCCGCGAGGATCAGAAGTTCGGCATCCCGATCGCCGACGCACCGGATGCCGTGGCCGCGATCCGCGCGCAGCCCGCGCTGCGCTTCCTCGGCCTGCACTCGCACATCGGCTCGCAGATCTTCGACTCGGCGGGCTTCGCCGAGGCCGCCCGGCGCCTGCTCGCCCTGCATGCGGAGCTCAGCACCGGCGGCGAGGTCCCCGAGCTGAACCTCGGCGGCGGCTTCGGCATCGCCTACACGAGCGCCGACGAGGTCACGCCGATCGAGACCATCGCGGGCGACTTCGCGGATGTCGTGGGTGCCGAGTGCGCGCGCCTCGGCTTCCCCGTCCCCGCCATCGCGATCGAGCCGGGGCGCGCGATCGTCGGGCCCGCGGGCGTCACCCTCTACGAGGTCGGCACCGTCAAGGACGTCACGGTCGGCGACACCGCCGTGCGCCGCTACGTGAGCGTCGACGGCGGCATGAGCGACAACGCGCGCACGGCGCTCTACCACGCCGACTACACGGCGCGGCTCGCGAACCGCACCTCGGACGCCGACCCCGCCCTCGTACGCGTCGCCGGCAAGCACTGCGAGTCGGGCGACATCGTCGTGCGCGACGACTACCTGCCGGGCGACGTGCGACCGGGCGACCTGCTCGCGGTCGCCGCGACGGGCGCGTACTGCTACTCGCTCGCGAGCAACTACAACTACCTCGGCCGGCCGGCCGTCGTCGCGGTGAAGGACGGGCGCAGCCGCGTGCTCGTGCGCCGCGAGGACGAGCACGACCTGCTGCGCCGCGACGCCGCCTACACCTCGGCCGCCGAGCACATCGACGTCGACGCCATCCTCGACCGGGAGCACTGAAGAACACACAGATGATCGAGTACCGAAACCTCAAGGTCGCCGTCCTCGGCGCCGGATCCGTCGGGGCCCAGGTGGTCTCGCTCCTGCTGCAGCACGGCGACGAGCTCGCCGGCCGCATCGGCGCGGGGCTGGAGGTCGTCGGCGTCGCCGTGCGCGACCTCGACGCGCCGCGCACCGCCGACATCCCGCGCGAGCTGCTCACGACCGACGCGCGCTCGCTCATCCTGGGCGCCGACATCGTCATCGAGGTCATGGGCGGTCTCGAGCCCGCTCGCGAGTACCTCGAGCTCGCGCTCACCTCGGGGGCGGATGTCATCACGGCCAACAAGGCGCTCCTCGCGACCCACGGGCCCGAGCTCTTCGCGATCGCCGAGCAGGTCGGCGCGCAGCTCTACTACGAGGCGGCCGTCGGCGGCGCGATCCCCATCATCCGGCCGCTGCGCGACAGCCTCGCGGGCGACCGGGTGCGCCGCATCCTGGGCATCGTCAACGGCACGACCAACTACATCCTCGACCGGATGGACCAGGGCGGCGACAGCCTCGAGCAGGCGCTCGCCGTCGCGACCGAGCTCGGCTACGCGGAGGCCGACCCGACCGCCGACATCGAGGGCTACGACGCCGCGCAGAAGGCGTCGATCCTCGCGAGCCTCGCCTTCCACACGACCGTGCCGGTCGACGCCGTGCACCGCGAGGGGATCACCTCGGTCACCCGGGAGCAGGTCGTGGCGGCGCAGCGCAGCGGCTTCGTCGTCAAGCTGCTCGCGGTGTGCGAGCGGCTCGTCGACCCCGAGACGGGGCGCGACGGCGTCTCGGCGCGCGTGCATCCGGCCCTCGTGCCGACGAGCCACCCCCTGGCCGCCGTGCACGGCGCCAACAACGCCGTGTTCGTGGAGGCCGAGGCAGCCGGCAGCCTCATGTTCTACGGCGCGGGCGCGGGCGGCGTGCAGACCGCGTCGGCGGTGCTCGGCGACCTCGTCTCGGCGGCCCGCCGACACGTCGTGGGCGGCCCGGGTGTGGCCGAGTCGACCCACGCCGACCTGCCCGTGCTGCCGATCAGCTCGGTCACCACCCGCTACCAGATCCGGCTCAGCGTGCTCGACCGTCCCGGCGTGCTCGCGCAGATCGCGACGCTCTTCTCGGAGCACGGCGTCTCGGTCGAGGCCGTGCAGCAGTCGGTGACGAACCCCGACGGCGACGGTCAGGAGCGTGATGCGGCCGGCGCTACGCTGGTCATCGGCACGCACCGTGCGACCGAGGCCGCGCTCGCCGCGACCGTCGCATCCCTCGCCGACAGCCCCGTGGTGGCGCGGGTCGAGAGCGTGCTCCGGGTCGAAGGACAGTAGGAGAACATGGCTCACCAGTGGCGCGGCGTGCTGCGCGAGTACGCGGACCGTCTCGATGTGACGGATGCGACGCCGATCATCACCCTCGGCGAGGGCGGCACGCCCCTCATCCCGGCCGCCGCGCTGTCGAAGCGCACCGGCGCGAACGTCTGGGTGAAGTTCGAGGGCATGAACCCCACGGGGTCGTTCAAGGACCGCGGCATGACGATGGCCGTCTCGAAGGCCGTCGAGCACGGCGCGAAGGCCATCATCTGCGCCTCCACCGGCAACACCTCGGCTTCGGCCGCCGCCTACGCCGCCTACGCCGGCATCACGGCCGCCGTGCTCGTGCCGGAGGGCAAGATCGCGATGGGCAAGCTCGCCCAGGCGATCGCGCACGGCGCAGAGCTGCTGCAGGTGCGCGGCAACTTCGACGACTGCCTCGACATCGCGCGCGATCTCGCCGCGAACTACCCCGTGCACCTCGTCAACTCGGTCAACAACGACCGCATCGAGGGGCAGAAGACGGCCGCCTTCGAGATCATCGAGGCGCTCGGCGACGCCCCCGACTTCCACTTCATCCCGGTCGGCAACGCGGGCAACTACACCGCCTACGCGCGCGGCTACAAGGAGGACGCGGAGCGCGGCGTCGCGACCAAGCGGCCCCGGATGTTCGGGTTCCAGGCCGAGGGCGCGGCACCGATCGTGCGCGGCGAGATCGTGCGGGAGCCCGAGACGATCGCGTCCGCCATCCGGATCGGCAACCCGGCCTCGTGGGAGCTCGCGCTCACCGCGCGGGATGAGACCGACGGCTACTTCGGTGCGATCAGCGACGCGAAGATCCTCGAGGCGCACCGCATCCTCTCGACCGAGGTCGGGATCTTCGTCGAGCCGGCGTCGGCCGCGAGCGTCGCGGGCCTTCTCGAGCGCGCCGAGGCGGGTGCCGTGCCGAAGGGCGCCAACGTCGTGCTCACGGTGACCGGCCACGGCCTCAAGGACCCGAGCTGGGCGCTCAAGACGGCCGACGGGTCCGAGGTGCAGCCCACGAGCGTGCCCGTCGACGTCGCCGAGATCGCGAGCGTGCTCGGCCTCTCGGCCGCCGCCGACGCCACGGCGTCTGCATGAGCCTCGTCGGCCGCTCGGTCACGGTGCGGGTGCCGGCGACCACGGCGAACCTCGGGCCGGGCTTCGACACGCTCGGCATGGCGCTCGCCGTCTACGACGAGCTCGAGGTGACCGCGCGCGCCGAGCCGGGTGCCACCGTGCGCGTGATCGGCGTGGGGGAGGGCGAGGTCCCCACCGACGAGTCGAACCTCGTGGTGCGCTCGATCGCGCACGTGTTCGAGGCGGTCGGCCAGCCGATGCCGGGCCTCGACCTCGTCGCGCACAACACGATCCCGCACGGACGCGGCATGGGCTCCTCCGGTGCCGCGATCGTCTCGGGCATCATGGCGGCGAAGGGCCTGCTCGAAGGTGTCGTCGAGTTCAGCGCCGAGCGGCTGCTCGCCCTCGCGACCGACCTCGAGGGCCATCCCGACAACGTCGCGCCTGCCCTCTTCGGCGGCCTCACGATCACCTGGGTCACCCCCGAGGGGCCGCAGTACAAGAAGCTCATCGTGCACCGCGGGGTGAGCCCGCTCGTGGCGGTGCCCACCGAGCGCACCATGTCGACGGCGCTCGCCCGCAGCCTGCAGCCCTCCTCCGTGCCGCACGAGGACGCGATCTTCAACGTCTCCCGCTCGGCCCTGCTCATCGCCGCGCTCGTGCAGAGCCCCGAGCTGCTGCTCGCCGCGACCGAGGACAAGCTGCACCAGAGTTATCGCGCGAGCGCGATGCCCGAGACGGATGCGCTCATCCAGCTGCTGCGCGGTGACGGCCTCGCGGCGGTCGTCTCGGGCGCCGGGCCCTCGATCCTCGTGCTCGGCTCCGACCCCGCGCAGCGCCTCCGCGCGGCCGAGCTCATCGAGGCGAACGCCGAGTCCGCCTGGGAGTGCCTGATGCTCGCCGTCGACTTCCGGGGTGCTACAGTGGTGCTGCACTCGGACGACGCCGCAGCGTAAGTCGGCGCGAGGGTGCATCTCACCGGCACTCGCCGCTCGCGGTTTCCCGCATCCTCATGCAACCCGGACCGCGACGCGCGGTGCATCCATTCCCGGAAGTTCCATGCCCGGGTCGAAAGGACGATCTCATCGTGACCGACACCACCACCCCCACCGATGTCGTGGGGGACCGCGCCGCCCTCAGCCGTCTGCGCCTCCCCGAGCTCCAGGCTCTGGCCCTCGCGCACGGCGTGAGCGGCGTCTCCCAGATGCGAAAAGGAGACCTCGTGAACGCACTCGCCGACCTCTCCGCCACGGGTGACGCGAGCACCGCCGCAGCGCCCGCCGCCGACGCGTCGGAGCCGACCGCCGAGCACACCCCCGCCGAGGCCCCCGTCGCCGAAACCCCCGTCGCCGAGGCCGCGTCCGCCGAGGGCACCGCAGGCGAGCCGGCCGAGCAGCCCGCCGCGCGTGGGCGTCGCGGCTCCCGTCGGGCGAGCGTCCCGGCCGCCGACGCCGCGGCGATCGCGGCGGCGCTTCCCGCCGTCGAGACCCCCGCCGAGCCGCAGCGCCGCAGCGCGGCGCAGCACGCCGCCCAGGCCGAGCTCGGACTCGAGCTCGACAAGCTCGTGCCGGCCGCCGAGCAGGCCGCCGAGGGTGAGACCGAGAACGAGGGCCAGCAGGGCGGACGCCGCAGCCGCAACCGTCGCGGCGGTCGGGGCGGCCAGGGAGGCCAGCAGCAGAACGGCCAGAACGGCCAGCAGCAGAACGGCCAGCAGCAGGACGGCGAGGCCGAGAACGGCCAGAACGGGCCGCAGCAGAACGGCTCGCAGCAGGGGCAGGACGGCCAGGGCGAGTCGCGCCGCAACCGCAACCGCGACCGCAACCGCAACCGCCGCGGCGGCAACGTCGACGAGATCGAGCCCGAGATCTCCGACGACGACGTGCTCATCCCGATCGCCGGCATCCTCGACGTCCTCGACAACTACGCCTTCGTGCGCACGACCGGGTACCTCCCCGGCCCGAGCGACGTCTACGTCTCGCTCGGCCAGGTCAAGAAGTACAACCTGCGCAAGGGCGACGCCGTCGTCGGCGCCATCCGTCAGCCGCGCGACGGCGACACGGGCGGCAGCCGCCAGAAGTACAACGCGATCGTCAAGATCGACTCCGTCAACGGCCAGACCGTCGACGAGGCCGCCGAGCGCGTCGACTTCGGCAAGCTGACCCCGATCTACCCGAACGAGCGCCTGCGCCTCGAGACGACCCCCGAGAAGCTCTCGACGCGCATCATCGACCTCGTCGCCCCCATCGGCAAGGGCCAGCGCGGCCTCATCGTCGCGCCGCCCAAGGCCGGCAAGACGCTCATCCTGCAGTCGATCGCGAAGGCCATCGCCGAGAACAACCCCGAGGTCCACATCATGGTGGTGCTCGTGGACGAGCGGCCCGAAGAGGTCACCGACATGCAGCGCTCGGTCAAGGGCGAGGTCATCGCCTCGACCTTCGACCGCCCGGCCGAGGACCACACGACCGTCGCGGAGCTCGCGATCGAGCGCGCTAAGCGCCTCGTCGAGCTCGGCAACGACGTCGTCGTCCTCCTCGACTCGATCACCCGCCTGGGGCGCGCCTACAACCTGGCCTCCCCGGCATCCGGGCGCATCCTCTCGGGCGGCGTCGACGCATCCGCGCTCTACCCGCCGAAGCGCTTCTTCGGCGCCGCGCGCAACATCGAGGGCGGCGGCTCGCTGACGATCCTCGCCACGGCGCTCGTCGAGACCGGCTCCAAGATGGACGAGGTCATCTTCGAGGAGTTCAAGGGCACCGGCAACATGGAGCTGCGGCTCTCGCGGGCCCTCGCCGACAAGCGCATCTTCCCGGCCGTCGACATCTACGCCTCGAGCACCCGCCGCGAGGAGGAGCTGCTCTCGGCCGACGAGGTCAAGATCACCTGGCGCCTGCGCCGGGCGCTCGCCGGGCTCGAGCTGCAGCAGCAGCTCGAGGTGGTGCTGTCGAAGCTCAAGGAGACCAGCTCGAACGTCGAGTTCCTCGTGCAGATCCAGCAGTCGCTGCCGAACGGTTCCGGCGCGGCCGCCGGCAACGGGCACTCCGCGCACAAGGCCTGATCCGTGTTCGAATCGGTCCAGTCGCTGCTGGCCGAGCACGCGGAGCTCCAGCAGCAGCTCGCCGACCCCGCACTTCACGCGGATGCGGCGCGCGCGAAGAAGGTGAACCGGCGCTACGCCGAGCTGAGCCAGATCGTGCACGCCCATGAGGCGTGGCAGCAGGCCGAGTCCGACCTCGAGGCGGCGCGCGAGCTCGCCCGCGAGGACGACGCCTTCGCCGAGGAGGTGCCCGCCCTCGAGGACGGGCTCGACGCCGCGCAGGAGAAGCTGCGTCGTCTGCTGATCCCGCGCGACCCGGATGACGGGCGCGACGTGATCATGGAGATCAAGGGCGGCGAGGGCGGCGAGGAGTCGGCGCTCTTCGCGGCCGACCTGCTGCGCATGTACCTGCACTACGCGGAGTCGCGCGGCTGGAAGACCGAGCTGCTCGAGCGCACCGAGTCGGACCTGGGCGGCTACAAGGACGTGCAGGTGGCGATCAAGTCGAACGCGAGCGACCCGGCCGACGGGGTGTGGGCGAGCCTCAAGTACGAGGGCGGCGTGCACCGCGTGCAGCGCGTGCCCGCGACCGAGTCGCAGGGGCGCATCCACACCTCGACGACGGGCGTGCTCGTCTTCCCCGAGGTCGACGAGCCGGAGGAGGTGCACATCGATCCGAACGACCTCAAGATCGACGTGTTCCGCTCATCCGGCCCCGGCGGGCAGAGCGTCAACACGACCGACTCGGCCGTGCGCATCACGCACCTGCCGACCGGCATCGTCGTCTCGATGCAGAACGAGAAGTCGCAGCTGCAGAACCGCGAGGCCGGCATGCGCGTGCTGCGGGCCCGCCTGCTCGCGAAGCAGCAGGAGGAGCTGGATGCGGCGGCGTCGGATGCGCGGAAGAGCCAGATCCGCTCGATGGACCGCTCCGAGCGCATCCGCACCTACAACTTCCCCGAGAACCGGATCGCCGACCACCGCACGGGCTACAAGGCCTACAACCTCGACCAGGTGATGAACGGTGCGATCGGCCCCGTCATCGAGTCGTGCATCCAGATGGACGAGGAGGCGCGCCTCGCCGCCCTCGGCGACGGCCCCGCCGGCTGAGCAGTCGCGAAGCGCCCGATGACCCTCACCCTCTCCTCCCTCCGCGACCACGGCATCCGCACCCTCGCGGACGCGGGCGTGCCGACCCCCGACGCCGACGCCGAGCTGCTGCTCGCGCACGTGCTCGGGGTGAGCCGTGGCGAGGTGCAGGCGAAGGCGATCACGGGCGCCTCCCTCGACGAGGGGCAGCGGGATGCGTTCCTCGCCGCCCTCGAGCGCCGCGCGGCCCGTGAGCCGCTGCAGCACATCACGGGCCTCGCCGCGTTCCGCTCGCTCGAGCTCGAGGTCGGCCCCGGCGTGTTCATCCCGCGGCCCGAGACGGAGTCGGTGGCCCAGCTCGCGATCGACTCCCTGCTCGCGGTCGCCTCACCCGAGCCCGTCGCAGTCGACCTGTGCACGGGATCCGGTGCGCTCGCGCTCGCCCTCGCATCCGAGGTGCCGCACGCCGCGGTGCACGCCGTCGAGCTCTCGCCCGAGGCCTTCGCCTGGGCGGAGCGCAACGTGCGCCGGGTCGGCGCGACGAACCTGCGCCTCGTGCTCGGCGACCTCGCGGATGCGCTGCCCGAGCTCGACGGACGGGTCGACGTGGTCGTCTCGAACCCGCCCTACATCCCCGCGGATGCGATCCCGCGCGACCTGGAGGTGCGGCTGCACGACCCCGCGCTGGCCCTCTACGGCGGCCCGGACGGCCTCGACGTCGTGCGGGTGCTCTCGCGCCGTGCGCTCGCCCTGCTGCGGCCGGGCGGCGCGCTCGTGATCGAGCACGGCGAGCTGCAGGGGGCCGAGATCCGGGCACTGCTCGCCGCCGACGGCTGGCGTGCGACGGCGACCCACCGCGACCTGCTCGGCCGCGACCGGGCGACGACCGCCGTGCGGGGCACGGGGCCGACGGCCGGCTGAGCCGGGCGCCCGTGGCGCCCGCCCGCCCCGCCCACCGCGATCAGCTGCCGCCCAGCTCTTTGCGGAACCACGTGGTCGCGTTCGGGTTCTCGTTGTAGGGCGCGATCTCGAGGTAGCCGCTCGAGCGGTAGAGCGAGCCCGCGGCCGCGAGCGCGACGTTGGTGTCGAGCACGGCCTCCGTCGCGCCCAGCCCGCGCGCCCGTCCCTCGAGCTCGCGCAGCAGCATCCGACCCCACCCGCGCCCGCGCACCGCCTCGCGCAGGTAGAGGTGCTTGACCTCCGCGCGCACGGGGGAGAGCATCCGGATGCCGCCGCAGCCGACGAGCGCGCCCGCGGCATCCTCGACGAGCAGGAACACCCCCGCGGGCGGCGTGAAGCGCGCCGGGTCGGGGAACACCGTCTGGTAGACCCCCGCGGCGGGGTCGAAGCCCGCGGCGCGCATCCCGAAGTACTCGGCGAGCAGCTCGTGGGCGGCGGGATCGGTGACGGATGCGATGCGGTAGACGGGGCCCACCCGCCCAGCCTAGATAGGCTGGGGGCATGGTGCACTCGGTCGCCGTCGTGGGCGCGACGGGCAGGATGGGATCCCTCGCGACGCGGCTCATCGAGGCGAGCGACGACTTCACGGTGCACGTGCGCCTCGGCTCCCGCGACGCGATCGACGCGATCGACGGAGCCGACCTCGTGCTCGACGTGACGCATCCCGCGGTCTCCCCGGATGTCGTGGCCGCCGCCGTCGCGCGCGGCATCCCGACGCTCGTGGGCACCTCGGGCTGGGGTGCCGAGCGCCTCGCCTCGCTGCGTGCCTCGCTCGGCGACGAGCCCGCGACGGGGGTCATCGTCGTGCCGAACTTCTCGCTCGGCTCGGTGCTCGCGACGCGCCTCGCGACGATCGCGGCTCCCTGGTTCGAGTCGATCGAGATCATCGAGGCGCACCACGCGGGCAAGGTCGACTCGCCCTCCGGCACGGCAGTGCGCACCGCAGAGCAGATGCAGCAGGCGCGTGCCGAGCGGGGACCGGTGGCGGCCCCCCACGCCGACCAGCGCGCCCGCGGGCAGCAGGTCGCGAGCATCCCCGTGCACAGCCTGCGACTCGACGGGGTGCTCGCCGAGCAGCAGGTGATCCTGGGCGGGGTGGGCGAGACGCTGCGCATCTCGCATCAGACGGTGTCGGATGCCTCGTACGAGGCCGGCATCCTGCTCGCCCTGCGTGCGCTGCCCGCCACGCGCGGCCTCGTCGTGGGGCTCGACGCCCTGCTGGGCCTGGACGCATGACGACACGCATCGGCGTCGTCGTGATGGCGGTGCTGCTCGGCCTCTACCTGGTCTTCGCCGTCTACTACGCCTCCGTGCTGTTCGGCACGGGCTCGCTCGTCGCGATCCTGATGGGCGTGGCGCTCATCGTGCTCGCGCTCATCGGCGGATGGTTCATCGGGGTCGAGGTGGTGTTCGGCGCCCGTGCGGACCGCCTGGGCCGCCGGCTCGAGGCCGAGGGCGGGATGCCGGACGAGGTGCTGCCGACGCGTGCGAGCGGGCGGGTCGAGCGCGACGCGGCCGCCGAGCTCTTCCCGGGCTACAAGCAGGCGGTCGAGGCCGACCCCGGGGACTGGCGGGCGTGGTTCCGCCTCGCGCTCGTGTACGACGCGGCGGGCGACAGCCGCCGCGCGCGCTGGGCGACGCGCGAGGCCATCCGCCTCTCCCGCGACTAGGCCAGGCTCGCCTCGAGGGTGATCGGGATGCCGGCGAGCGCCTGCGAGACGGGGCAGTTGCGCTTGGCGTCGTCCGCGATCCGCTCGAAGTCGGCCTCGGCGAGGCCGGGCACCTTCGCGCTCACGAGCAGGTGGCTGCCCGTGATGCCCTCGCCCGGCACGAAGGTGACGGCGGCGGTCACCTGGAGGCTCTCGGGGGTGTGGCCCTCGCCGGCCAGCGCGTTCGCGAACGCCATCGAGTAGCAGGCCGAGTGGGCCGCGCCCAGCAGCTCCTCGGGGTTGGTGCGCCCCGCCTCGCCCTGCGAACGGGCCGCCCAGCTCACCGGGAACTCGGCCGCGTCGCTCGAGTCGAGCGAGGTCGTGCCGGTGCCGCTCATCAGGTCTCCGAACCAGAGGGTCGTCGCCTCGCTTGTGACTGCCATGGTGTCTCCTCCGCTCGTGGGGCACACGGCCCCGCTCGGCTCCACTCTAGGTCGGGGGTCGTGGCGGGTCGAGGGGGCGGATGCGGCGGGGGCGGATGCGGCGGGGGCGGTGCGCGGGGTGCGGGGGACGGGGCGCCTCGGATATCGTGAGGCCGTGCCGGAGACCAGCGACGCGACCCCCATCCAGTTCCGTTCCGACATGACGGTCGAGCTCGTGCGCTCCAGCGCCCACGACTCGGACGTGCTCTTCGCGGCCCGCGTCTCGACGCAGGGCGAGAAGACGCTCGAGGCGGCCGCATCCGGTGCCGACGCATCCGACCGCGACCGCGGGCTCATCAACTTCCTCATGCGCGACCGCCACGGCTCGCCCTTCGAGCACAACTCGATGACCTTCTACGTGCAGGCGCCCATCTTCGTGTTCCGCGAGTTCATGCGGCACCGCATCGCGTCCTACAACGAGGAGTCGGGCCGCTACCGCGAGCTGCGCCCCGTGTTCTACGTTCCGGGGCCCGAGCGCCGCCTCGTGCAGCAGGGCAAGCCGGGCGCCTACGAGTTCGTGGCGGGCACGCCCGAGCAGACGGCGCTCGCGGTCGCCGAGTCGAAGGCGGCCGCCGAGTTCGCCTACGCCGCCTACCAGCGGATGCTGGACGCCGGCGTCGCGCGCGAGGTCGCCCGCGGGGTGCTGCCCGTCTCGACCTACTCCTCGATGTACGTGACGATGAACTCGCGCTCGCTCATGAACTTCCTCTCGCTGCGGACGAAGCATCCGGACTCGCACTTCCCCTCGTTCCCGCAGCGCGAGATCGAGATGGTGGCCGAGCGCATGGAGGCGCTGTGGGCCGAGCTCATGCCGCTCACCCACGCCGCCTTCCAGGCGAACGGCCGCGTCGCCCCCTGACCCCGCCCCCTGACCCCGCCGCCTGACCCCGCCCGCGGGCCCAGCCTCGCCGCGGCCCCGCCCCCGAGCCCGCTTCCCATCTCAAGGAGTCCCGCAACCCATCTCAAGGAGTGGGTGTGGCTGGTGTAGGCGGATGTGGCTGCTGAGGGAGAACGGATGGCCCACCTCCGTGAGATGGGTTGCGGGACTCCTTGACATGGGAGCTGCACGAGGCCGATTCCCCGGGCGACGCGATGTCCTCCACAGGCGGAGAGATCCCAAGTTGTTCGAGGTTTTCGCCGGATGACGCCTGCGGCTGGGCGTGCGTCGCCACAGTCGGACGATGACCCGTCTTCAACACGTCATCTCCGCACTCGGCGGCCTCGCCGCCACCCACGAGCTTCACGCGCGCGGCTTCGGCCGGGAGGTCCTCCGGCTCGCCACACGGGCGAAGGAGATCCGACGCATCCGTAAGGGCTGGTACATCCTCCCCGAGACGCCGCAGGCGATCGCGGACTGCGCACGGGTCGGTGGGCGCGCCACCTGCGCGACCGTGGTCGCGGAGGCGGGACTCTGGATGCGGGACCGGCCGGCCGCCGTCCACGTCGCCGTCCGGCCCCACGCGTGCCAATTGCGTGACCCGCGCGACTATCGGCGGCGGGAGCCCGATCCGGGCGCCGTCGTCCACTGGTCGGATCGCAACACGCACGGGGGACGACTTGCGGTGGCGCTCCCGGAGGCGATCCGCGAATACGCGCGGTGCTACGGCGTCGAAGCAGCGTTCATCGCTCTCGAGTCGGCGCTCGCTGCGCGGCTCATCACCCGCGACGAGATCGCCGGCATGGGTGCGGACCTGCCTTCCGCCGTCCGTGTGTCCTTGTCGCGGGCGCGGGGTCTCTCCGAGAGCATCACCGAGGCGGTGTTCGTGTTTCGGGGTCTCGCGTTCGATGTGCGCATCCGCCAGCAGGTGCAGATCGGACGCGATCGGGTCGACGTGCTCCTGGGAGACCGTCTCGTCATCGAGCTGGACGGGCGTGAGTTCCACGAGCGGGAGCGCGATTACGCGCGCGACGCCCGGCTCGGTGCTCGCGGCTACCGGGTGCTGCGATTCAGCTATCGGCAGGTGATGTACGACTGGCCGTCGGTCGAAGCCGCGGTGCGTGCGGCGATCGCGCGTGGCGATGCGGCCTGACGGTGCCCACGCCCGCTTCCCATCTCAAGGAGCTGCGCAACCCATCTCACGGAGTCGATGTGGCTGTTGTCAGCGGATGTTGCTGCTGAGGCACAGCGGATGCCGCGCCTCCTTGAGACGGGTTGCGCAGCTCCTTGAGATGGGACAGCACCCCCGGGCGGGAGCGGTTCCATGAGACGGACAGCCCCCGGAGCGGAGCGGATGCGCCCGACCCGATAACCTGTACACCGTGTCGACGCCAGAGAACCCCTTCGGTCAGGTGCTCGTCGCGCTCGTGACCCCGTTCACGGCCGACGGCGAGGTCGATTGGGCCGACGTCGAGAAGCACGTCGAGCATGTGGTCACCCACGGCGCCGACGGCATCGTCGTCACCGGCACGACGGGCGAGACGAGCACCCTCACCGACCCCGAGAAGATCAAGCTCGTCGAGGTGGCCAAGGATGTCGCCGGCGGGCGCGCCAAGATCATCACGGGCGGCGGCTCCAACGAGACCGCCCACGCCATCGAGCTCTACAAGAAGAGCGAGAAGGTCGGTGCCGACGGCATCATGATCGTCACACCGTACTACAACAAGCCCACGCAGGCCGGCATCCTCACCCATTTCCGGATGGTGGCGGATGCGACCGAGCTCCCGGTGATTCTCTACGACATCCCGGGGCGCACGGGCGTGCCGATCAGGTACGAGACGATCCTGCGCGCGGCGAAGCACCCCAACATCCGTGCGGTGAAGGACGCGAAGGGCGACCTGAGCGAGGTGAGCCGCGTGATGAACCAGACCGACCTCATCTACTTCGCCGGCGACGACGCGAACGCGCTGCCGACGCTCGCGATCGGCGGCTCGGGCCTCATCGGCGTGACCGCCAACATCGCCCCCGCGCCGTACCGCACCATGGTCGACGCCGTGAACGCGAACGACCTCGCCACCGCGACCGCGGCGCACCGGGCCCTCGAGCCGCTCGTGCGCGCGACCATGACGCACGTGCCGGGCACCGTCGCGACCAAGTACATCCTGCACGGCCTCGGCCGCATCTCGAGCCCCCGCGTGCGGCTTCCGCTCGTGGGCCCCGAGGAGTCGGAGGCCGCCCTCATCGAGGACGAGATCGCCCTCGTGAAGCAGATCGACGGTGTCGACTTCAGCAACTTCCGCCCCGACCGGAACGCAGCCGCCGGCGGCGCGCTGCCGAAGGTCGCCGGCACCACCCGCTAGACCCCCAGGAGGCCGTGTGGCCATCGACGTCGTTTCCCCGCCCCAGCTCGCCCCGGGCACCCTCCGCGTGATCCCGCTCGGCGGGGTCGGCGAGATCGGCCGCAACATGACGGTCTACGAGATCGACGGCAAGCTGCTGATCGTCGACGCGGGCGTGCTCTTCCCCGAGGAGAACCACCCCGGGGTCGACCTGATCCTGCCCGACTTCGACCCCATCCGCGGTCGCCTCGACGACGTGGTCGGCGTCGTGCTCACCCACGGGCACGAGGACCACATCGGGGCCGTTCCCTACCTGCTGAAGCTCCGCCAGGACATCCCGCTCTACGGCTCCCGGCTGACACTCGCGCTCGTCGAGGCGAAGCTCAAGGAGCACCGCATCACCCCGAAGCTGCACATCGTGGCCGAGGGGCAGCGGATGGGCCTCGGCCCGTTCGACCTCGAGTTCGTCGCGGTCAACCACTCGATCCCGGACGCGCTCGCGGTCGCCATCCGCACGGCCGCGGGGCTCGTGCTGCACACGGGCGACTTCAAGATGGACCAGCTGCCGCTGGACGAGCGGGTCACCGACCTGCGCGCCTTCGCGCGCCTCGGCGAGGAGGGGGTCGACCTCTTCCTGCCCGACTCGACCAACGCCGACGTTCCCGGCTTCACGCCGCTCGAGCGCGACATCGGCCCCGTCATCGAGAGCGTCATCGCGAAGGCGCGCCGTCGGGTGATCGTCGCGAGCTTCTCGAGCCATGTGCACCGCGTCGAGCAGGTCATGCACGCGGCCGCCGCGAACGGCCGGGTGGTGGCGCTCGTGGGGCGCTCGATGGTGCGCAACATGGGCATCGCGGCCGAGCTCGGCTACCTGAAGGTTCCGGATGGCGTGCTCGTCGACCTGAAGACGGCGCTCGATCTGCCGGATGAGCGGGTCGTGTTCATGAGCACGGGCTCGCAGGGGGAGCCCATGGCGGTGCTCGCGCGGATGGCGAACAACGACCACAAGATCGAGGTCGGCGCGGGCGACACCGTGATCCTCGCCTCGAGCCTCATCCCGGGCAACGAGAACGCCGTCTACCGGGTCATCAACGGCCTCACCAAGCTCGGCGCGAACGTCGTGCACAAGGGCAACGCGCGCGTGCACGTCTCGGGCCACGCGGCGGCGGGCGAGCTGCTCTACTGCTACAACATCCTGCAGCCGCGCAACGTCTTCCCGGTGCACGGCGAGGCGCGCCAGCTGGTGGCCTCCGCCGCGCTCGCGATCGACACGGGCGTGCCGAAGGACAACACGATCGTGGCCGAGAACGGGGTCGTGATCGACCTCGCGGCGGGCCTCGCGCGGGTCGTCGGCCAGCTGGATGTCGGCTACGTCTACGTCGACGGCTCGACGGTGGGCGAGATCACGGATGCCGACCTGAAGGACCGCCGGATCCTCGCGGAGGAGGGGTTCATCTCGATCTTCGTCGCCGTCGACCGGCAGACGGGGAAGGCGATCGTGGGCCCCGAGATCCAGGCGCGCGGTTTCGCCGAGGACGAGTCGGTGTTCGACGACGTGCTGCCGAAGATCGTCGAGGCGCTCGCCGAGGCGGCGCGCGGCGGTGTCACCGACCAGCACGGCTACAGCCAGGCGGTGCGGCGCACGGTGGGACGCTGGGTCAACACCCAGCACCGCCGCCGCCCCATGATCATCCCGGTCGTCATCGAGGCCTGAGCGGGCCGCGGCGGGCCGCGACCGTTCGCGCCCTCCCGCGCCCTCCCGCGCGCCGTTCAGGGGAAACCCCGAGCGCACCCCGAATCGTCCCCGAGACGGATGCCGCTCCCGCGGCGCGTCCCCTAGCGTCGAAGAATCGTCGACGAGAGGGGCAGTGTGTCGATCGCACGCCGGTGGGTCTTCCCCATCATCTGGATGGTCATCTTCGCGGTCATCGGTGCCGCCCTCGTGAAGCTCGCGTTCTTCGCCGACGGCGACACGCCCGGCTCCGCCGAGTTCCCGACGGGCGCGCTCACCGAGCCGGTCGTGGCGGTCGAGCACGGCACGATCCGCAACGACGTGACGCTCACCGGCACGGTCGGCGCCGATCCCGAGGTCGTGGCGCGCGCGGGCATCTCGGGCGAGGTGCGCGAGGTGTCGGCGCGCGACGGCGCGCACGTGAAGAAGGGGCAGGTGCTCGCGAAGCTGCGCGGCATGAACGAGCGCGGTGGCACCGTGTGGTGGAACCTGAAGGCGCCCGCCACGGGCACGCTCACGGGCTTCGACCTGCTCGTCGGCCAGATGCTCGGCATCGGTGAGGACGCCGCGAGCGTCGCCCCGCCCACCTTCCGGGTCACGGCGAGCCTCGCACCCGAGCAGCAGTACCGCCTGACCACGCTGCCCGAGGTCGCGCAGGTCGCGATCACGGGCGGCCCCGCACCGTTCGAGTGCACGGGGCTCACGATCGAGGCGACGTCGGCATCCGGGCAGGACGGCGGCGCGGTCGCGACCGTGCGCTGCGCGGTTCCGGATGATGTGCGCGTCTTCGCGGGGCTGGGCGCGCGCATGACGATCGCGGGCGGTGTCGCCGAGAACGTGCTCGTGCTGCCGACGACGGCCGTGGACGGCGGCGGCGGGTCCGGCATCGTGTACCTCGAGGACGGCGAGGGCGGGCGGACCGAGCGCGAGGTCGTGCTCGGCATCTCGGACGGCACGCTCGTCGAGGTCGTCTCGGGGCTCGCGGAGGGAGACGCGGTGCTGCAGTTCGTGCCGGGCGCGCTCGCCGAGGATGCGATGGGCTCGGGGTTCTGAGGTGGCGTTCCTCCGACTCGACCAGGTGACCCGCCACGTCGAGCTGCCCGACGGTTCGCGCCTCGACATCCTGCGCGGCATCGACCTCGTGGTCGAGGTGGGTGACCACGTGAGCATCGTGGGGCGCAGCGGCAGCGGCAAGTCGACGCTGCTCAACATCCTGGGTCTCATCGACAGCCCGAGCTCGGGTTCTCTCGAGTTCGACGGGGTGCCGCTCGAGAAGCTCGGCTCGGGCGCACGCGACCGCCGTCGGGGTCGGGATGTGGGCTTCATCTTCCAGCAGTTCAACCTGCTGCCGCGGCGCACGGCGCTCGAGAACGTCATGACGCCGCTGCTCTACGCCACGGGGCGGCAGTTCTGGCGGCGGCGCGCGCTCGCATCCGAGATGCTCGACCGGGTGGGTCTCGGTTCCCGCCTCGCCTCGACGCCCGACCAGCTCTCGGGCGGTGAGCAGCAGCGCGTGGCGATCGCCCGAGCACTTGTGCGCGGGCCGCGGCTCATCCTGGCCGACGAGCCGACGGGGGCGCTGGATGTCGAGACGGGCGCCGCGGTCATGGCGCTGCTCGACGAGGTGGCCGAGTCGACCGGGGCCGCGCTCATCACGATCACCCACGACCCGAACATCGCCGCCCTCGCGCGGCGGCACCACCGCCTCGACGACGGGGTGCTCTCCGAGCTCGCCCCCGCGGGGGCGACGCGATGAGGATCTGGACGGCCTTCGTCGGCGCGGTCGTGGAGGCATGGTCGGAGCTGCGGGTGCACCGCACCCGCGTGCTGCTGAGCCTCATCGGGGTGGGGGTCGCGGTCGCGGCCCTCACGACGGTCGTCGCGGGCGGCGGGATCGCGACCCAGCTCACCCAGGAGCAGCAGGAGCGCTGGGGTGGGCGCCCCGCGACCTTCCAGGTGAACGCGTACGACGTCCGTTCGGGTCGCAACGCCGACTCGGCCACGATCGGCCCGGCGCTCGCCGAGGTCACGGCGCGCTACGGCATCGACTACGCGACGAGTGCCACGAACGTGCCCGTTCAGGTGCAGCTGCCAGACGGCGTGTACGGCGTCATGGTGACCTCCGTCGAGCAGCCGTACGCCGCCATCCACCGCCTGCAGCTGCGCGACGGCGCATGGTTCACGGCGCGCGACGCGGACCGGCTCGCGCCCGCGATCATCATCTCGAGCGACCTGTGGCACATGCTCGGGGATCCCGCGCTCGCCTCGCATCCGATCGTGCAGATCGTGACGCCCGAGCGCACCGTCGTGGCGGTCGTGACGGGGCTCGTCGACTCGCAGCCGGGCTCGCAGGGCGGCGACCTCTCGGGCTTCATGCTCGCGGATGCGGTGGACGGGATGCGGCTCTCCGACGTGCCCGCCGACCAGCTCTACACCCAGTTCGAGCTGTGGCTGCCGGAGGACGTGGGGGAGGAGCTCGCGCGTCGCGTCGAGGCGGAGCTGCGGGGTGCGCTCGGCGAGGGGTGGCAGGTGGACATCTACCGCACCGACTACCTCGCCTACGCCGGCCAGGATCCGCTTCTCGCCCTGAAGCTCGCGGTGTCGGGTGTCGCGGTGCTCGTGCTGCTGCTCGGGGCGCTCGGCCTCGTCAACATCGCGCTCGTGACGGTGCGCTACCGCATCCGCGAGATCGGCATCCGGCGCAGCTTCGGGGCGACCGCGGGGCGGGTGTTCTTCTCGGTCATGATGGAGTCCGTCGTGGCGACCGCCTTCGCGGGCGGCGTCGGCGTGCTGCTGTCGGTCGCGCTCATCAAGAACCCGTGGACGACCCAGCTGCTCGGCGACTACCTGCAGGACGTTCCGGCGTTCCCGGTGGAGGCGGCCGTCATCGGGATGGTCTCGGCGACCGCGGTCGGCGCGCTCGCGGGCCTGCTGCCCGCCCTCGTCGCGGTGCGCGTCAAGGTGATCGACGCGCTGCGGCTCTGAGCGCTCCCATGCCCCGGAATCTCATGGCGGGTGTCGCTGCCGGGCGGCGTCGGTCGCCGCGGATACCGTGAACGCATGGCCACGAACACCCGGTCGACGTCGTCGCGCGCCCGCACGAGCTCCAGCTCGCGCGGCACCTCGTCGCGCTCGGGGTCGCGCGGGCCGCAGGGCACCAAGAAGCTGCCGGTCGCGCAGGAGAAGCCCGGGCTGCTGACGAGCGCCTGGCTCGGTCTCGCGCACGTCGTGGGCGCGGCAGCCCGCCTCTTCGGCAAGGAGGGGCTCGAGAAGCACGAGCGTCGCGACGGCGTGCCGTTCCTCTTCTTCGTGCTTGCGATCGTCACGGCGTTCGTCGAGTGGTTCGCGCCGTCGAGCGATGTCGCGCGCGCGCTCGACCACTACGGCTTCGGCGGGCTCCTCGGCCGGGTCGCCTTCGCGCTGCCGGTGATCCTGCTCATCCTCGCGGTGTGGCTGTTCCGGCATCCGTCGAGCGTGCACGACAACGGCCGTATCGGCGTCGGCCTCGTGCTGCTCATCACGAGCCTCGCGGCGCTCTGCCAGGTGTTCGGCGGGCTGCCCGCCCCCGCGGATGGCGCCCCCGCGCTCGCGGCGGGAGGCGGCGTCGTCGGCTGGGTGGTCACTTGGCCGCTCGTCACGATCGGCGCGGCCTGGCTCGCGGCGGTGCTCGGCTTCGGCGTGCTCGCGCTCTCGCTCTTCATCCTCACCAAGACGCCGCCTAACCGGGTGGGGGAGCGCCTGCGCGAGCTCTACGCGTACCTGTTCGGCGCCGAGCTGCCCGAGCCCACCGAGAAGCCGGCGAAGGGCAGGAGGGGCGACGACACCGCGACCACCGAGTTCGGCACCCTCTCGGATCTCGGCCTCGAGCCCGACAACCCCGAGTCGATGCCGTGGTGGCGGCGCGGCAAGCCGAAGGACGAGTCGCCGGCCTTCGACACCCCGGTTCTCGGACAGGACCTCGAGACCGAGGCGCTCGAGACCCCGTCGCGCGGGGCCGACGCGTTCGACATCGAGCTGCTCGACGATCTCGCGCGGGCCGAGGACGCCGTCAAGCGCTTCACGGGCGAGGTCGCCCCCGCCGCGACCGAGCTGCGCGACGACGGCGGACTGCTGCCGGGCTTCAGCGACTCCGCGAGCGAACGCGGCGATGCGGGGGAGTTCGCGGATGCCGTGCAGGCGGCGCCCGCGGGTGCGGCGGCGAAGGCCCCGGCTGCGCGGCCCTACCGGCTGCCCGCAGCATCCGTTCTGGGGGCGGGGACCCCGCCCAAGGCGCGCACGGCCGTGAACGACGAGATGATCGCGGCGATCACGAGCGTGCTCAGCCAGTTCCAGGTGGATGCCAAGGTCACGGGCTTCACGCGCGGTCCCTCGGTGACGCGGTACGAGATCGAGCTCGGCCACGGTGTCAAGGTCGAGCGCGTCACGGCGCTCAGCCGCAACCTCGCGTACGCGGTCGCCTCGAACGAGGTCAACATCCTCTCGCCGATCCCCGGCAAGTCGGCGATCGGCGTCGAGATCCCCAACCGCGACCGCGAGATCGTCTCGCTCGGCGACGTGCTGCGCTCGGGCCCCGCGGCCAAGAGCAACCACCCGCTCACGATCGGGCTCGGCAAGGACGTCGAGGGCGGTTTCGTGGTCGCGAACCTCGCCAAGATGCCGCACCTGCTCGTCGCGGGGTCCACGGGCTCCGGCAAGTCGAGCTTCATCAACTCGATGATCACCTCGGTGCTCATGCGGGCCAAGCCCGCCGAGGTGCGCCTCGTGCTCGTCGACCCGAAGCGCGTCGAGCTCGCGGCGTACCAGGGCGTGCCGCACCTCATCACCCCCATCATCACGAACCCCAAGAAGGCAGCCGAGGCGCTGCAGTGGGTCGTGAAGGAGATGGACATGCGGTACGACGACCTCGCGTCGTTCGGCTTCCGCCACATCGACGACTTCAACCGCGCGGTGCTCGCGAACGAGATCGTGCTGCCCGAGGGCTCGCAGCGGGTGCTGCAGCCCTACCCCTACCTGCTCGTCGTGGTCGACGAGCTCGCCGACCTCATGATGGTGGCCCCGCGCGACGTCGAGGACTCGATCGTGCGCATCACCCAGCTCGCGCGCGCATCCGGCATCCACCTCGTGCTCGCCACCCAGCGCCCCTCGGTCGACGTCGTGACGGGCCTCATCAAGGCGAACGTCCCCTCGCGTCTCGCCTTCGCGGTGTCGAGCATGACCGACAGTCGCGTGATCCTCGACCAGCCGGGCGCCGACAAGCTCATCGGCCAGGGTGACGGGCTCTTCCTGCCGATGGGGGCCTCGAAGGCGATCCGCGTGCAGGGCGCATGGGTCACCGAGGACGAGATCCACGCCGTCGTCAAGCACGTCACCGAGCAGGCGCGGCCCGAGTACCGCCAGGATGTCGCCGCGGTCGTCGAGAAGAAGGAGGTCGACGCCGACATCGGAGACGACCTCGAGCTTCTGCTCGAGGCGGTGACCCTCGTGGTCAACACCCAGTTCGGCTCGACGTCGATGCTGCAGCGCAAGCTGCGGGTCGGCTTCGCCAAGGCGGGCCGACTCATGGACCTCATGGAGTCGCGCGACATCGTGGGCCCCAGCGAGGGCTCGAAGGCGCGTGACGTGCTCGTGAAGCCCGAGCAGCTGTCCGGTGTTCTCGCGCGGCTGCGCGGCGACGAACCGGATGCCGACCAGGGCGCGGCTGCGGGCGGCGCGCCGTCGGCGGGGCCGAGCGGGGCCGCCGACCCCGTCGAGGCGCAGTTCGACGGCTATCCTGTCGAGGAGGGCGGCTCGGACGAGGACGCCTGGGGGCTGACCGGCAGGGAGTAGCGCGTGTCCCAGAGCGATCCGGCGCCGGAGTCGTCGAACGACCCGACGCCCACGCGATCGAATCCCCTGCGGGGACGCGTCGTGAGCGCGGGTGAGAGCCCGGCGAGCATGGGCAACATCGCCAACATCATCACGGTCGTGCGCATCCTGCTCGCCCCGGTGTTCGTGTGGCTCATGGTGCTCGACGGCGACCAGCTCGGCGTCTGGCGGTGGGTCGCGGGCGCGCTCTTCATCGTCTCGATCGCGACCGACTCGGTGGACGGCTTCGTCGCCCGCAGCCGCAATCTCGTCACCGACTTCGGCAAGCTCGTCGACCCGATCGCCGACAAGATCCTGGTCGGCGCCGCGCTCGTGGCGCTCTCGATCATCGACGAGCTGTGGTGGTGGGTCACGATCGTGATCCTCGTGCGCGAGTTCGGCATCACAATCTTCCGCTTCCTCATGCTGCGCGACCACGTCATCCCCGCGGGGGCGCTCGGCAAGATCAAGACGGTCGTGCAGGCGATCGCCGTGTCGTTCGCGCTCGTGCCGCTGTGGACGGTGCTCGGCGACTGGGTGCTGTGGATCAACGGGACCCTCATGGGGGCGGCTCTCGTGCTCACGGTCGTGAGCGGCGTGCAGTACCTGTGGGACGCCTGGCGGGTGACCCGCGCGGATCGGCGCGCCGGATGACGCATCCGCTCGCGGTGCGGATCGTCGCGGAGCTGACGCGTCGCGGCGAGCGGGTCGCCGTCGCGGAGTCGCTCACGGGCGGGCTGCTGACCTCGGCGCTCGTCGACGTGCCGGGCGCATCCGCGGTCGTCTCCGGGGGAGTGGTCGCCTACGCCACGCCGCTCAAGTCGTTGCTGCTCGGGGTCGACACCGAGCTGCTCGTCGCGCGCGGCGCGATCGATCCGGATGTCGCCTCGCAGATGGCCGCGGGCGTGCGGTCGCGTCTCGTGCTCGAGGGGCGCCCGGCCGACATCGGCATCGCGACGACGGGGGCCGCGGGCCCCGAGCCGCAGGACGGCCACGCGCCCGGCACGGTGTGGCTCGGCTACGCGGATGCTGCGGGCGCCTCCGCCGAGCAGCTCCACCTGGCGGGTGATCGCGACGCCATCCGCCGCGGGGCCGTCGACGCCGCACTCGCCCTCCTCGCCGGCCGTCTCGGCGTGCGGGAATAGCCTCCGACCGATCGCGTTACACCTCGATGCCTCTCGGCCAATCCCCGGGAGCAGCGATTAGAGTTTGTGCAATGCAGCGGGTAGCCTGGCCACCCGATCCGCACCGCACACGATGAGGAGGACACCATGGTTCTGGTTCGACAGGAACTCGGCGATGTCCTTCGCGATGTCCGCCTGCAGAAGGCGATGACCCTGCGTCAGGTCGCGAGTCGCGCGAGTGTCGCCCTCGGCTACCTGAGCGAGGTGGAGCGCGGCCAGAAGGAGGCGAGCTCCGAGATCCTCGCCTCGGTCGCCGACGCGCTCGACACCCCGGTCTCGACGATCATGCGCGAGGTGGGCGACCGTCTGGCCGTCATCGAGGGCATGAGCTCGGTTCCCGACACGCTCCCCGACGAGCTGGTCGCGGAGTTCGACGCCGACCTCGCCATGCGCTGAGCGCGCGGCGTGAAGCTGAGCGAGTTCCAGCGCGCCGTCGAGCAGGAGTTCGGCCCGTTCGGCCGGGTGCTCGTGCGCGACACCGTGATCGTCGCGCTCGGCAATAGAACAGCGGATGCCGCGCTCGCGGCCGGCGTGCCCGCGCGCGAGGTCTGGCTCGCCCTCTGCGCGGCCCAGGACGTGCCGCGCAACCGCTGGCACGGGGTCGGTCTCCCCGAGCCGCGGGCGTGACGCGCCAGGCCACGCGCGGCGCGACACGCCGGGGATGGTTCGAACACCGGTTCGATTCTCTGTAGTCTCCTCCACAGGATCCCTCGAAGAGCAGTTGTCGACGGTTCCGCCCGTGTCACCGATCGGATGTCGGTGGTCGGGCGTAACGTCGGCCACGTCTTCCCGATGGAGACACCAGCCCTGTCATGAGGGCGCGGACCTTGCTTCACCGGTCCGCGACGGAGTGGCAGCCGATGGGCGCATGGAACACGAGAACGAAGGAGACCGGGCACATGCCTACACCTGCAGACCGCGAGAAGGCCCTCGAGGTGGCCCTCGCACAGATCGACCGTCAGTTCGGCAAGGGAACCGTCATGCGGCTCGGCAGCGACGAGCGTGCGCCCGTCGCCGTCATCCCCACGGGTTCCATCGCGCTCGACGTCGCGCTCGGCATCGGGGGGCTTCCCCGCGGCCGCATCATCGAGATCTACGGCCCGGAGTCCTCGGGTAAGACCACCCTCACCCTGCACGCCATCGCGAACGCGCAGCGCAACGGCGGCATCGCGGCGTTCATCGACGCCGAGCACGCGCTCGACCCCGAGTACGCCAAGAAGCTCGGTGTCGACATCGACGCGCTGCTCGTGTCGCAGCCCGACACGGGGGAGCAGGCGCTCGAGATCGCCGACATGCTCGTGCGCTCCGGCTCGATCGACCTCATCGTGGTCGACTCGGTCGCCGCGCTCGTGCCCAAGGCCGAGATCGAGGGCGAGATGGGCGACAGCCACGTCGGCCTCCAGGCCCGCCTCATGTCGCAGGCGCTCCGTAAGCTCACGGGTGGTCTCAACCAGACCCAGACCACGATGATCTTCATCAACCAGCTGCGCGAGAAGATCGGTGTGTTCTTCGGCAGCCCCGAGACCACGGCGGGCGGTAAGGCCCTCAAGTTCTACGCCTCGGTGCGTCTCGACATCCGCCGCATCGAGACCCTCAAGGACGGCGCGGAGGCGGTCGGCAACCGCACGCGTGTCAAGGTCGTCAAGAACAAGATGGCCCCGCCCTTCAAGCAGGCCGAGTTCGACATCCTCTACGGGGTCGGCATCTCGCGCGAGGGCAGCCTCATCGACTACGGCGTCGAGCACGAGATCGTGCGCAAGTCGGGTGCCTGGTACACCTACGACGGCGACCAGCTCGGGCAGGGCAAGGAGAACGCGCGCAGCTTCCTCCTGCAGAACCCGGATGTCGCGAACGAGATCGAGCAGAAGATCCTCGCGAAGCTCGGCATCGGTGCGGCAGGCAAGGCTGCCGAGGCCGAGGCCGCCGCGGCCAACGTCGAGTCCCTCGGGGAGAAGCTCGCCGCCCGCAAGGCGTCCGGCGAGTAGGCCGAGGAGGAACCCATGGATGAGACCGACGGCCGGCTCGCACCGGTCAGCTACCTGTTCGGCGCCCGGCCGTCGGGCTCGCCCGCCTCCGCCCGCCACGCCGCCGACCCCCTCGACGCCGACATCGATGACGAGGAGCCCGGATGGACCGATGAGTGGGGATCCGACGTCGACGACGCCTGCGCGCGGTTGAGCGACGCCGAGCGCGAGGCCGCCGTCGATGCGGAGCGGATCTCGATGAAGGCCCTCGGGCGCCGCGCGCTGTCGCAGCGCGAGCTCGAGCGGATGCTGCGCGACGGCGGCGTCGACGAGGTCGGCATCGCGCGCGAATGCGACAGGCTCACGCGGGTCGGTCTGCTCGACGACACGGCCCTCGCCCAGACGCTCGTCGGCACCCTGCAGGAGCGCAAGGGGCTCGGCCGCACGGCGATCGCCGCCGAGCTCACCAAGCGGATGCTCGCTCCCGCGGCGATCGAGTACGCCCTCGAGCTCGTCGACGCGGGCGAGGAGCTCGCCCGCGCACGGGAACTCGCCCGCAAGCGCGCCGGGCAGCTGAGCGGCCTCGACCGCGACGCCGCCGTCCGTCGGCTGAGCGGATACCTCGCCCGCCGCGGCTACGCGGGCAGCACGGTCCGGGCCGCCGTCGACGAGGCGCTGCCGCTCCGATCCGCCGGCTCGGCGGTCCGCTTCCGCTGACCGCGCCGCGGGAGCGGGCGGTGCGGTGAGCAGGCTCACGGGCACCGTCTCCTAGGATGGGGACGCCATGGCGATCTACGACACCGGCGTCCCCGAACAACTCCTCACGGGGATGCGCCTCGCCCGCGGCGCCGTCGGGCGCGGCGAGCTCGTCGTCATCCCCACCGACACCGTCTACGGGGTCGCGGCCGACGCGTTCTCGCCGGCGGCCGTACAGCGGCTGCTCGACGCCAAGGGACGCGACCGCACGGCCCCGCCGCCCGTCCTCGTCCCCTCGCTCGCGACCCTCGACGCCCTCGCCGACAGCGTGCCCGACGAGGTGCGTGCGCTCGTGGACGCCTTCTGGCCGGGCGGCCTCACCGTCATCCTGCGGGCGCGGGGCATGCTCGACTGGGACCTCGGCGAGACCCGCGGCACTGTCGCGCTGCGGATGCCGTCGCATCCGATCGCCCTCGAACTGCTCGCCGAGACCGGCCCCCTCGCCACCTCCAGCGCCAACCTCACGGGCCGGCCCGCCGCCCTCACGGCGGCGGAGGCCGAGTCGATGCTCGGCGACAGCGTCGCCGTCTACCTCGAGGCGGGCGCCGCGGGGGAGGACTACCCCGACGCCGCGGCCCACACGGGGTCGACGATCGTCGACGCGACCAACCTCGAGCATCCGGACGGCAAGCTGCGCATCGTGCGCCACGGCGTGATCTCCGACGCCGAGATCGTCCGCGTCGTCGGAGCCGAGCGATGCGCGTGATCTCGTACATCGCCACCGCGGGCATCGCGGCGATCATCTCCTTCGCGTTCTCGATGCTCATCTGGAAGCTCTCGCATCGCTACCGGCTGTATCCGAAGATCCGCGAACGCGACGTGCACACCCGGCCCACCCCCCGCCTCGGCGGCATCGCGATGTTCCTCGGGATCGTCGTCGCGATCGGGATCGGATCGCTGCTGCCGCAGCTCGCGCTCGTGTACTCGCAGCCGATCCACATCTGGGGGCTGCTCGGCGCGGCCCTCATGATCGTGCTGATCGGGGTGGCCGACGACCTCTGGGACCTCGACTGGCTCACGAAGCTCGTCGGCCAGATGCTCGCCGCGGCGCTGCTCGCGTGGTCGGGCATCCAGTTCCTGTCGTTCCCGTGGCCCTCGTTCGGCAGCCCGGGGCACGGCATCGTCGTGACGCTCGCCCCCTGGCAGTCGCTCGTGATCACGGTGCTGTCGATCGTGCTCGTGATGAACGCGATCAACTTCATCGACGGGCTCGACGGGCTCGTCTCGGGCGTCGCGATCATCGCGAACGGCGTGTTCTCGGTGTACGTCTTCGTCGTCTCGTCGGAGGCGGGGCAGAGCGACTACTTCACGCTCGCGCAGCTCATCTCCGCCGTCCTCGTGGGGGCGTGCGTCGGATTCCTGCCGCTCAACTGGCATCCGGCTCGGCTCTTCATGGGCGACGCGGGTGCGCTGCTGGTCGGGCTGCTGATGGCCGCGTCGACCATCTCGGTGACGGGGCAGATCAACCCCGGCTCGCTCGAGGAGACGGTCGGCAGCGCCCGCCAGTTCCTCCCCGCGCTCATCCCGCTGCTGCTCCCGTTCGCGATCCTCGTCATCCCCCTGCTCGACTTCGGGCTCGCCGTGGTGCGCCGCCTCCGCGCGGGCAAGTCGCCGTTCAGCGCCGATCGCAAGCACCTGCACCACCGGCTGCTCGACATGGGCCACTCCCACCTGCACGCCGTACTGATCCTCTACGGCTGGACGGCCGCCGCCTCGATCGGGATGCTGCTGTTCCTCTTCATCGACACGCTGTCGGCCGCGCTCGCCACCGTCTTCGGCCTCGTCGTGTGCACGGTCGTCACCCTCGCGCCGCTCAGCAGGCGCAAGGCGGTCGAGGCGGCAGCGCAGAGTGCCGCGGCGGCGGATGTCGCCCATTACGACCCGCTCGACGCCGCATCCGCCGACCAGGACCACCCCAGCGAGGAGACCGCTCGCGCGGTGCTCGAACGACTCCAGGAGAAGGAGAGCAGCGCATGAGCGCCCCCCAGACCGCCCCGCAGGCAGCACCGCACAATCCCATCCTCACGACCGCGCTGCGGTGGGGCGCGCTCTTCGCCGCGGCCCTCGCGGTCGTGGCGGGCGGCGTGGGCTGGCTCGTGGCGCAGGCCCCGGGGCTGTGGGCGGGGCTGCTCGGCGCCGGCCTCGCCTTCGTGTTCCTCGCGCTGACGGCGGGCAGCATGCTGCTCGGTCGGCGGCTCACGGTCGGCGACCCGAACAGCCCCGTCTTCTACGGCGTCGTCCTGGGTGCGTGGCTCGTCAAGCTCATCGCCTTCTTCCTCTTCATGTTCTGGCTGCGCGACCAGGCGTGGCTCGACGCGTGGGTGTTCTTCATCACCCTCATCGTCGCCGTCTTCGGCTCGCTCACGATCGACGCCCTCGCCTTCGTGCGCACCCGCACCCCGTATGTCGACGTGCCGCTCCCCGAAGATGAGCAGAATTGACGCCCCGCGCGTCCTGCCCGACCCCTCAGCCCTGATAGGCTGAGATCAACCCCATTCCATCGCCGCGTGGTCGCACGCCCCGAGCTTGGAGTCAGCGCTGCTAGCTTCCGCCCTCATCCCAATGGTCCGATTCGACGACGACCATGGCAGCGGAGGTTTCCACGGCCCGTCGCTGGATGAGTTCTTCCCCGCGCCGATCTTCTTCGAGGGCACGCCCTTCGAGATGAACCGGATCATGCTGATCCGCATCCTCATCACGGTGCTGCTGATCGTCTGGCTGCTGATCGCGACCCGCCGTATGCGGATCGTCCCGACGCGCTTCCAGGCGGCGAACGAGTTCATCCTCGGCTTCATCCGCAACAACATCGTCATCGAGACCCTCGGTGAGAAGGACGGCAAGCGCTTCATGGCGCCGCTGATGGCGATGTTCATCCTGGTGCTCGGTCTCAACCTCACCGGTGTCGTTCCGTTCCTCAACATCGCGGGCACCTCGGTCATCGGCACGGCGCTCGTGCTGGCCGTCGTCTCGTACGTGATGTTCATCTACGCCGGCATCAAGAAGTTCGGCGTCAAGTACTTCAAGAACGCGCTGTTCCCCGCCGGTGTGCCGTGGCCGCTGTACATCATCGTCACGCCGATCGAGTTCATCTCGACCTTCGTGCTGCGCCCCGTCACGCTCGTGCTGCGACTCCTCATGAACATGGTCGCGGGCCACCTGCTGCTCGTGCTCTGCTTCTCGGCGACGCACTTCTTCCTGCTGACCGTGCTCTTCGCCGACGGCAACCTCCTCGGGCTCCTCGGCCTGGGCACCTTCGCCTTCGGTGCGGCGTTCTCGGTGTTCGAGATCCTGGTGGCGGTGCTGCAGGCCTACGTGTTCACCTTCCTCGCCGCCGTGTACATCCAGCTCTCGCTCGCCGAAGAGCACTGACCCTCCGGCAGCCGCCGGCATCCTCCCCGCAAGACCCATCACAGAAAAGCCTCTGCAAGAAAAGGAGATCACCCCGTGATCGTTGGATACCTCGCCCCCATCGCGTTCGGCCTCGCCTCGATCGGCTCGGCCATCGGCGTGGGCATCGTCGTCGGCAAGACCATCGAGTCGGTCGCCCGCCAGCCCGAGCTGCAGGGTCGCCTGACCGGTCTGATGTTCCTCGGCATCGCGTTCACCGAGGCGCTCGCCTTCGTCGCGATCGCCACGGGCTTCATCCCGTTCACCGCCCCCGCCGTCTGATCTGTCAGCCCTCGCTGACAGTCAGCACTCACTGAAGGAGGTCGGGATGCTGCGCGCATTCCTCGACGTTCGTACGCAGGAGACGCCTAACCCGCTGATCCCCGCGGACTACGACATCATCTACTCGGCGATCATCTTCGTCGCGCTGCTGATCGTCGTCGCGATCGTCGTCGTGCCCCGCATGAACAAGGCGCTCGACGCGCGCGCCGAGGCGATCGAGGGCGGCCTGAAGAAGGCCGAGGAGGCGCAGGCAGCTGCGTCCGCCGCACGTGACGAGTACACCGCTCAGCTCGCCGAGGCGCGTGCCGAGGCCGGGCGCATCCGCGAGCAGGCGCGCACCGACGGGCAGGCGATCCTCGCCGAGCTCAAGGAGCAGGCGCAGGCCGAGGCCGCACGCATCGTGGCGAACGCCCAGACCCAGATCGAGGCGGAGCGCTCCGCAGCTCTCGTGTCGCTGCGTGCCGAGGTCGGCTCGCTCGCGCTCGACCTCGCCTCCGGCGTGATCGGCGAGACGCTCTCCGACGACAAGAAGGCGGCGGCCGTCGTGGACCGCTTCCTCGCGGACCTCGAGGCCGACGAGAAGGCGAAGGCGGGCAAGTAGATGGGTTCCGCCTCCCGCGTCGCGCTCTCCGCGGCGACGCAGCAGCTCCGGGCCGCGAAGGGCATCACCCTCGCGACCGGTGAGCAGCTGCTCGCCGCCGGTCGCACGATCGAGTCGTCGGCGCAGCTGCGCTCGGTGCTCGCCGACCCCGGTGTCGAGGCAGCCCGCAAGTCGGCGCTGCTGGGCACGATCTTCGCCGGTCTGGATGCGGGCTCCCGCGCACTCCTCGACGGCGTCGTCGCCTCGCGATGGTCGGATGCCTCCGAGCTCGTCGACGGGGTGGAGGAGCTCGGCATCCGTGCGATCGCCCAGGCCTCCGGGTCGGGTGCCGGCATCGAGGGCGAGCTGTTCGCCGTCGAGCGCGCCGTCGCGAGCGACCACGAGCTCGAGCTCGCGCTCGGCAGCAAGCTGGGAGACGCCGCGGCGAAGTCCGCTCTCGCCGAGCGGCTGCTGGCGGGCAAGGCGAGCGCGGCGACCGTCGCGATCGTGCGTCACCTCGTGCAGAGCCCGCGCGGGCGGCGGATCGGCGCGCTGCTGCGCACCGCGGCCGGCATCGTGGCCGACACGAACGGAGCACTCGTGGCGTCCGTGACGGTGGCGGCGGCCCCCGGCGCGAAGCAGCTCGCGGCGCTCGAGAAGACGCTCGCGGCCCGCTACGGACGCAGCGTGCGCCTGAACCTCATCATCGACCCCACCATCGTGGGCGGCATGCGCGTGCAGATCGGCGACGACGTCATCGACGGAACCGTCGCCTCCCGCCTCGCCGACCTCCGCATCCGACTCGCCGGCTGACCCGGCTCACCGACGCACCACTCCAAGGAAGAGACATGGCAGACATCACGATCAGCCCGGACGAAATCCGTTCCGCGCTCAAGGACTTCGCCGCCGGGTACCAGCCGGCCAAGGCCACCACGACCGAGGTCGGCACCGTCATCGACGCGGCCGACGGCATCGCGCACGTCGAGGGACTCCCGGGCGCCATGGCCAACGAGCTGCTGCGCTTCGAGGACGGCACGCTCGGCCTCGCGCTCAACCTCGACGAGGACGCGATCGGTGTCATCGTGCTCGGTGAGTTCACCGGCATCGAGGAGGGCCAGCAGGTCACCCGCACCGGCGAGGTGCTCTCGTCGCCCGTGGGCGACGGCTTCCTCGGCCGCGTGGTCGACCCGCTCGGCAACCCGATCGACGGTCTCGGCGAGATCAAGGCGGAGGGCCGCCGCGCCCTCGAGCTGCAGGCGCCGGGCGTCATGCAGCGCAAGTCGGTGCACGAGCCGCTGCAGACCGGCATCAAGGCGATCGACGCGATGATCCCCGTCGGCCGCGGCCAGCGTCAGCTCATCATCGGCGACCGCCAGACCGGTAAGACGGCCATCGCGATCGACACGATCATCAACCAGAAGGCCAACTGGGACTCGGGCGACGTCAACAAGCAGGTGCGCTGCATCTACGTCGCCATCGGTCAGAAGGGCTCCACGATCGCGGCCGTCAAGGGCGCGCTCGAGGACGCGGGTGCCATGGAGTACACGACGATCGTCGCGGCCCCGGCATCCGACCCCGCCGGCTTCAAGTACCTCGCCCCCTACACCGGCTCGGCCATCGGCCAGCACTGGATGTACGGCGGCAAGCACGTGCTGATCATCTTCGACGACCTGTCGAAGCAGGCCGAGGCCTACCGCGCCGTGTCGCTCCTCCTGCGTCGCCCGCCGGGCCGCGAGGCGTACCCGGGTGACGTCTTCTACCTGCACTCGCGTCTGCTCGAGCGTTGCGCGAAGCTGTCGGACGAGCTGGGCGCCGGTTCGATGACGGGTCTGCCGATCATCGAGACCAAGGCGAACGACGTCTCCGCCTACATCCCGACCAACGTGATCTCGATCACCGACGGCCAGATCTTCCTGCAGTCCGACCTCTTCAACGCCAACCAGCGTCCCGCGGTCGACGTGGGTATCTCGGTCTCGCGTGTCGGTGGTGACGCCCAGGTGAAGTCGATCAAGAAGGTGTCCGGCACGCTCAAGCTCGAGCTCGCGCAGTACCGCGCCCTCGAGGCCTTCGCGCTCTTCGCCTCCGACCTGGATGCGACCAGCCGCCGCCAGCTCGAGCGCGGTGCCCGGCTCACGGAGCTGCTCCGTCAGCCGCAGTACTCGCCGTTCCCGGTCGAGAAGCAGGTCGTCTCGATCTGGGCCGGCACGAAGGGCAAGCTCGACACGATCCCCGTCGAGGACGTGCTGCGCTTCGAGGCCGAGCTGCACGACCACCTCGCGCGCAACACCAAGGTGCTCGACACCCTGCGTGAGACCAACGTGCTCGACGACGCGACCGAGGCCGAGCTCGAGAAGGCCGTCGACGCCTTCATCGTCGAGTTCCAGCCCGGTGGCGGGGTCGACCTCGACGCTCCGGGTCGCGAGGAGTTCGCGGCCGCCGAGGTCGAGGACGTCAACCAGGAGCGCATCGTGAAGGGCAAGCGCTGATCCGCCCAGGCGACAGCGCCCCTGACGAACCCCGATAGGAAGAGAAGGACATGGGAGCCCAGCTTCGGGTCTACCGGCAGAAGATCCGCTCTGCCCAGACGACCAAGAAGATCACCCGTGCCATGGAGCTGATCGCGGCCAGCCGCATCCAGAAGGCGCTCCAGCGGGTGTCGGCGTCCGCGCCGTACGCCCGTGCGGTGACGCGCGCCGTCTCGGCCGTGGCGACCTACTCGAACGTCAGCCACGTGCTGACGACCGAGCCCGAGGTCGTGCGTCGTGCCGCGGTGGTCGTGTTCAGCTCGGATCGCGGACTGGCCGGTGCGTTCAACGCGAACGTGCTGCGCGAGAGCGAAGAGCTCACGACCCTGCTCACCGAGCAGGGCAAGGAGGTCGTGCACTACGTCGTCGGCCGCCGCGGGGTGAGCTACTTCAACTTCCGCAAGCGCACGCCCGAGCGTGCCTGGATCGGCGACACCGACACCCCGAGCTTCGCGACCGCGCAGGAGATCGGCGAGGAGATCGTCGCCCGCTTCGTGCAGGAAACGGATGAGGGCGGCGTCGACGAGATCCACATCGTCTACAACCGTTTCGTCTCGATGCTGACCCAGGAGCCCGAGGTGGTCCGCCTCCTCCCGCTCGAGGTCGTCGAGGGCGTCGAGGCTCCGGACGAGTCCGAGATCTTCCCGCTCTACGAGTTCGAGCCCGAGCCCGAGAAGGTGCTCGACTCGCTGCTCCCGGTGTACATCGAGAGCCGCATCTTCAACGCGCTGCTGCAGTCGGCCGCCTCGAAGCAGGCCGCGACCCAGAAGGCGATGAAGGCGGCCAGCGACAACGCCGACAAGCTCATCCGCGACTACACCCGCCTCGCGAACAACGCGCGCCAGGCCGAGATCACCCAGCAGATTTCCGAGATCGTGGGCGGCGCTGACGCCCTCGGTTCGGCGAAGTAACGATAGGAAAAGGAAGACCATGGCTACCGCTACTCAGAAGGCGAAGGCGACCGAGGCCACGGCCGGCGGCGTCGGACGTATCGCGCGCGTCACGGGCCCCGTCGTCGACATCGAGTTCCCGCACGACGCGATCCCGGACATCTACAACGCTCTCCACACCGACATCACGATCGGCGACGAGACCACGACGATCACGCTCGAGGTCGCCCAGCACCTCGGCGACGACCTCATCCGCGCGATCGCGCTCAAGCCGACCGACGGTCTCGTCCGCGGCCAGGAGGTGCGCGACACCGGCGCCGCGATCTCGGTGCCCGTGGGGGATGTCACCAAGGGCAAGGTCTTCAACGTCACCGGCGAGATCCTCAACGCCGCCCCGGACGAGAAGATCGAGATCACCGAGCGCTGGCCGATCCACCGCAAGCCCCCGGCATTCGACCAGCTCGAGTCCAAGACCCAGCTCTTCGAGACCGGCATCAAGGTCATCGACCTGCTCACCCCGTACGTGCAGGGTGGCAAGATCGGCCTCTTCGGTGGTGCGGGCGTCGGCAAGACCGTCCTCATCCAGGAGATGATCCAGCGCGTCGCGCAGGACCACGGTGGTGTGTCGGTGTTCGCCGGCGTCGGCGAGCGCACCCGTGAGGGCAACGACCTCATCCACGAGATGGAGGAGGCGGGCGTCTTCGACAAGACCGCCCTCGTCTTCGGCCAGATGGACGAGCCCCCGGGGACGCGTCTCCGTGTCGCCCTCTCGGCGCTCACGATGGCCGAGTACTTCCGCGACGTGCAGAAGCAGGACGTGCTGCTCTTCATCGACAACATCTTCCGCTTCACGCAGGCCGGCTCCGAGGTGTCCACGCTGCTCGGCCGCATGCCGTCCGCGGTGGGCTACCAGCCGAACCTCGCCGACGAGATGGGCATCCTGCAGGAGCGCATCACCTCGACGCGTGGTCACTCGATCACCTCGCTGCAGGCGATCTACGTGCCCGCCGACGACTACACCGACCCCGCGCCGGCGACGACCTTCGCGCACCTCGACGCGACGACCGAGCTCTCGCGTGAGATCGCCTCGAAGGGTCTGTACCCGGCCGTCGACCCGCTGTCGTCGACCTCGCGCATCATGGACCCCCGCTACCTGGGCGAGGACCACTACCGCGTGGCCACCTCGGTGAAGGCGATCCTGCAGAAGAACAAGGAGCTCCAGGAGATCATCGCGATCCTCGGTGTCGACGAGCTCTCCGAGGAAGACAAGATCACCGTCTCCCGCGCGCGTCGCATCCAGCAGTTCCTCTCGCAGAACACCTACATGGCGAAGAAGTTCACGGGTGTCGAGGGATCGACCGTGCCGCTGCGCGACACGATCGAGTCGTTCGACGCGATCGTGCGCGGTGACTTCGACCACGTCGCCGAGCAGGCCTTCTTCAACGTCGGCCCGATCTCGGACGTCGAGGAGAAGTGGGCGCAGCTCCAGAAGGAGAACGGCTGATCATGGCCTCCCTCAACGTGTCCGTCGTCTCGGCGGAACGCGAGCTGTGGTCGGGCGAGGCCACGCAGGTCGTCGCCCGCACCACCGAGGGTGAGATCGGCATCCTCGCCGGTCACGAGCCCATCCTCGCCATCCTCGCCCCGGGCGAGTCGCGGGTGACCGCGGTGGACGGCTCGGTCGTGACGGCGCGCGTCGAGGACGGCTTCCTCTCGGTGCAGGGCGACACGATCACGATCGTCGCCGGCAACGCCGAGCTCGTCTGAGCGGAGGCGTCGCCACGCGCGCGTTCGGCGTGTCGGCGATGCCTCGTAGGCTGGAGTCATGCTCATCGTGATGGCGGGGTTGCCCGCAGCCGGGAAGTCGACGATCGCCGAGGTCGTGGGCAATCGACTGGGGCTGCCGGTCGTCTCCGTCGACCCGATCGAGGCGGCGATCCTCTCCGCGGGGATCGGGGCCGACCAACCGACGGGTCTCGCGGCCTACCTCGTGGCGGAGACCTTCGCGGAGGCGGTCATCTCAGGGGGCGGGGGCATCATCCTGGACGCCGTCAACGCCGTGGGCCCCGCGCGCGAGCAATGGGTCAAGCTCGCCGAGCGGCAGAAGGCCGAGATCCGCTTCATCGAGGTCGTCTGCTCGGACGGTGAGCTGCACGCCGAGCGCCTGGCGGCGCGTGCGGCGCGCCGAGCGGATGCCGCCTCGACCTCGGGGTTCGCCGTCGAGCAGAGCCTCGAGGAGTGGGAGGACTGGGCCGGCCCGAGCGGGGCGATCGCGCGGATCACCCTCGACTCGATCGAGCCGCTCGGCGTCAACGTGGAGCGCGCGCTCGCGTTCCTGCAGCGCTGACGTGCTGATCCTGCTGCCCCCGTCCGAGACGAAGCGCGACGGGGGAGACGCGACAGCGCGCCTGACCCAGCGTGCGCTCGGATTCCCGGCGCTCGCCCCCGCGCGCCGGGTCGCGCTGGCGGCGCTCGAGGAGCTCTCGCGTGATCCGGAGTCGGCGATGCGGGCGCTCAAGCTCGGCCCGAAGCTCGCGCACGAGGTGGAGCGCAACCGCCGCATCCGGCGAGCCCCCGTGCTGCCGGCGATCGACCGCTACGACGGCGTGCTCTACGACGCGCTCGATGCGGCGAGCCTGCCGCCCGCCGCACGGGCGTTCGCGCACGAGCACCTCGCGATCGCATCCGCTCTGTTCGGGCTCACCCGCGCGCTCGACCCGATCCCCGCCTACCGGCTCTCCGCCGACTCGCGGCTGCCGGGGGTGTCGCTCTCCCGGTTGTGGGCGGAGCCGGTGGCCGCGGAGCTCGCATCGGCCCGAGGGCTCGTGCTGGACCTGCGCTCGGAGGCGTATTCCGCGCTCGGGCCGGCCCCGCGACACGGGGCGGCGGTGTTCGTGCGGGTCGTCAGCGACGACGGCGGCCGTCGCCGCGCCCTCAACCACTTCAACAAGGCGGGCAAGGGGCGCCTGGTGCGGGAGCTGCTGCTCGCCGGGATCGACCACCCCGAGGTGTCGTCGCTGCTCGCCTGGGCGCGGCAGGCCGACATCCGCCTCGAGCCGGGCGCGCCGGGCGAGCTCGACCTCGTGGTCTAGCCGACGCGCCAGCAGCCGGAGACGTGATCGTCGACGAGTCCCGCGGACTGCATGAGCGCGTACATCGTCGTCGGCCCGACGAAGCGGAAGCCGTGCTTCTTGAGGGCGCGGCTGAGCGCGGTCGCCTCGGGCGTCACCGCCGGGATGTCGCCCAGGGTCGCGGGTCGGGTCGCGGGGCGGGGCGCGGGAGGCGGAGCGAACGACCACACGAGCCGATCCAGGGCGCCGGGGTCGTCGGCGACGAGCTCGCGGGTGATGCGCGCGTTGGAGATCGTCGCCTCGATCTTCGCGCGGTTGCGGATGATGCCGGGGTCGGCCATGAGCCGCTCGACGTCTGCGGCGTCGAAGGCGGCCACTTCGTCGAGCGCGAAGTCACGGAACGCCGCACGGAAGGTGGGGCGTCGACGCAGGATCGTGATCCACGACAGCCCCGCCTGGAAGCCCTCGAGCGCGATCTTCTCGAACAGCTCGCGGTCGCCGTGCAGCGGATGCCCCCACTCCTCGTCGTGGTAGCGCCGGTACTCCGCGTCGTCGCCGACCCATCCGCAGCGGGCTCGTCCGTCATCGGCGACGCGCAGCGATGCCCGCTCGCTCATGCGGCCGACTCGCTGTCGGGGAACAGCTCGAGCTCGGTGTCGCGGCGCAGACCGGTGGGCAGCGAATGCGCGATGCCTTCGTGGCGCAGCAGCCACGCCTTGGTGGGGATGCCCTCGCCCGCGGAGTACCCCGTGATGACGCCCGTCGCGCCCAGCACCCGATGGCACGGCACGATGATCGGCACGGGGTTCGCGCCGACGGCACCCCCGACGGCGCGGCTCGCGCCCGGATGCCCGGTGACGGTGCCCAGCTCGCCGTACGAGACCGCCTCACCCCACTGCAGGGCCACGAGCTGCTCCCACACGGCGCGTTGGAACGCCGTGCCGCCCTCGAGCTGCACCGGCACGTCGAAGGCGTGTCGTGCGCCCGCGAAGTACTCCTCGAGCTGGGCGACGGCGGCGTCGGTCACCGCATCCGGCACCTCGTCGACGTCGTCGTGCGGCAGGGCGCCGTCGTGCTCGATCGCGAGCGAGACGATCGCCGTGCCGTTGCCGACGACCTCGATCCGCCCGAGCGGGCTGTCGAGGCGTCGCAGCGCGACGGGCGCGGCGGGCGCTGCAGGGTCGGCGGGCGAGGCGGATGCGGCGGGGGTCATGGCACGAGCGTAACCGCGGCATCCGCGGCGCACCGGCGGAAAACGGACACGGTGGACAGATCGCGGCAGCGCGACATTGTGGAGGGCCATAGTCTCGAGCCATGGAGACGCGCACCCTCGGCACCTCGGACCTGACCGTCTCGGTGATCGGCCTCGGCTGCAACAACCTCGGTCGCACCGGAACCCGCACCATGACCCAGGAGGGAGCGACCGAGGTCGTGAACGCCGCGCTCGACGCCGGCGTCACGCTGTTCGACACGGCCGACATCTACGGCGCGGAGTACGGCTTGAGCGAAACCCTCCTGGGCATTGCGCTGCAGGGGCGCCGCGAGGAGGCGATCGTCGCGAGCAAGTTCGGCCACCAGGACTACCCCTCTCCGCTCACGGATGCCGGTCCCCGCGGCGGCCGCCGCTACATCCGGGCCGCCGTCGAGGGCTCGCTGCGCCGGCTGCGCACCGACCGCATCGACCTCTACCAGCTCCACACGCCCGACCCCGAGACGCCGATCGAGGAGACCCTCGGCGCCCTCGACGAGCTCGTCGCCGAGGGCAAGGTGCGCGCGATCGGGCACTCCAACCTCGACGGCCCCGGCATCCGCTCGGCCGACGCCGCCGCCTCGGCCCTCGGCACCGCGCGCTTCGTGTCGGCGCAGAACGAGTACAGCCTGCTGGCCCGCGGCGTCGAGGCGGATGTGCTGCCCGCGGTGCGGGAGCGCGGACTCGGCTTCCTGCCGTACTTCCCGCTCGCGAACGGGCTCTTCACCGGCAAGTTCAGCCGCACCGAGCGCCCGTCCGACTCGCGCATCGCGCGCCAGCGCCCGCACATCGCCGAGAACGCGCCGTGGGACGCGATCGAAGCCTACGAGGCGTTCGCCGCGGAGCGCGGCATCGGTATCCTCGAGGCGACCTTCGGCTGGCTGCTCGCCCGGCCCGAGCTCTCGAGCGTCATCGCGGGGGCGACCCGGCCCGAGCAGATCGCCGAGAACGCGCGCGCGGGCAGCGGATGGCGTGCGAGCGCCGAGGAGGCGGCCGCGATCGGGGCCCTGTTCCCGGCCACCGTCTGAGCCCTCAGCTCGCGTACACCGCGAGCGTCAGGTTGAGGCTCGAGGCGAAGAGCACCCACGCCAGGTAGGGCATGAGCAGCACGGCGGCCCCGCGATGGATCGGCCAGAACCGCAGGATCGTGACGATCACGGCCGCGATGAGCGCGAGGATGATGCCGAACGCCGTCCACAGCGCCGCGACGCCCCACGCGGGGTACAGGGCGAAGAAGACGGGCGTCCAGGCCGCGTTGAGCGCGAGCTGAACGGCGTAGGCGACGAGCGCGGGCGCCACGGCGCTCTCGCGCCTCCGGCGCCAGACGAGCCACACGGCGACGGCCATCGCGAGGTAGAGCACCGTCCAGACGGGGCCGAAGACGGCATCCGGCGGCGTCCACGGGGCCTTCTCGGCATCCGCGTACCAGCCGTCGACGTGGCTCACCGTGGCGAGGGAGCCCGCGAAGCCGACACCGAGCGCGAGTGCGATCGAGCCGAGCAGGGCGAGGGCCGAGAGCACCGGATGCGGTCCGCGTCGCGCGTGGGCGGGCGGGGCGGGCGGGGGCGTCTCGGTCAACATGGCGTCACGCTAGCCGGGCACGAGCCCGCCCGCAGGGGCCTTGACGGCGGGGTTCGCGGCGGGGCCCGCGATGGGGCTCGCGATGGGGACGTGCGTGCTCAGTGCCCGATGAGCGGTCCCATCGCGCGGGCCACGAGCGAGGCGCGGCCGGTGACCCGCTCCTCGGCGTCGGCCGCCGTCATCGCGACGAGCCCCGCATTCGCCCCGAGGAAGCGCAGGGGTTCGGGCTCCCAGTCGGGCGAGCGGTGCCCCACCCACGGCAGCCGGGTGAGTTCGGTGTCGGCGTCCGTCAGCAGCTCGGCGAGGGTGCGCCCCGCGAGGTTCGTGGTCGAGAGCCCGTCGCCGACGTAGCCGCCCGCCCATCCGATCCGCGTCGCCGGGTCGTAGCGCACGGCCGCATGCCAGTCGCGGGGCACCCCGAGCGGGCCGCCCCAGCGGTGGGTGACGGCGGCGTCCCCGAGCGAAGGGAACAGCTCGCCGAGGGTGCGTCTGAGGTGCGCGAACACCCGCTCGACCCGGTCGTAGTCGGGCCGGATGGCGCTGCCCCAGTGGTAGCGCGCCCCGCGTCCGCCGAAGGCGAGCCGGTCATCCGCGGTGCGCTGGCCGTAGACGATGAGGTGCCGGTAGTCGCTGAAGGTGCGCCCGTGCGGGATGTCGACCTCCTCCCAGAACGCGGCGGGCAGGGGCTCGGTCGCGATCATGAGCGAGAAGAGCGGCAGGATGCGGCGGTGCGTCTGCGGCAGCCCGGCGCCGTAGCCCTCGAGCGCGATCACGGCCCGGTCGCACGACACGACCCCGCGATCCGTCCAGACCCGTCCGGGCGCGACGCGGGTGACGGTCGTGCCCTCCGCGATCCGCACCCCGCGCGCCTCGAGCGCCCGCGCGAGGCCCCGCACGAGCTTGGCCGGATGCAGCCGTGCGCAGTTCGGGTCGTAGACGGCTCCGCGGGCGTCCGCGGCCCGTACCCGCCCGGCGTCCCACCACTCGAGCGGGTCGACGCCGTACGCCGCCGCGTCGGCCACCTCGCCGCGGGCAGCCCGCTCCTGCGCGGCCGAGCGGGCGTACACGACGGTGCCGCCGCGCACGTAGTCGCAGTCGATGCCCGCCTCGGCGGATGCGCGGCCCACCTCGCCGACCGTGTCGATCATGGCCCGCCGCATGGCGAGGGCCGCATCCCGTCCGTGCCCCGCCGCGAGCGAGGCCGTCGAGCGCGGGAACAGGGCGCTGCACCATCCGCCGTTGCGGCCGGACGCGCCGAAGCCCGCGATCTCCCTCTCGAGCACGAGGATGCGGGCGTCCGGCTCGCGCTCGTGCAGGTACCAGGCCGTCCACAGGCCGGTCAGGCCGCCGCCGACGATCGCGATGTCGGCATCCGTGTCGCCGTCGAGTCCGGGGCGCCGCTCGAGCGGGTCACCGGCGGATGCGACCGAGTCGTGCCAGTACGACAGCCCGCGGTACCCGCCCGCGGCGCGTGCTCCGCCCGCGGCGCCTGCTCCGCTCATGGCGCGTGCTCCGCTCATCCGCGTCCCGTCTCAAGGAGGTGTGCAACCGATCTCACGGAGCTCGGGTCCGAATTCGGCCTCATCCGCCGACTTCCGCCACATCCGTCACATCAACTCCTTGAGACGGGTTGCCGGACTCCTTGAGATGGGAGCGGCCGGTGCGCTACAGGCGCGACCAGGCCTCGGTGAGCACCGAGCGCAGGATCCCCTCGATCTCGTCGAACTCGGCCGGGCCGATCGTGAGCGGCGGGGCGAGCTGCACGACGGGGTCACCGCGGTCGTCGGCGCGGCAGTAGAGGCCCGCGTCGAAGAGCGCCTTCGAGAGGAAGCCGCGCAGGAGGCGCTCCGACTCGTCGTCGTCGAAGGTCTGCTTGGTGGCCTTGTCCTTGACGAGCTCGATGCCGAAGAAGTAGCCGTCGCCGCGCACGTCGCCGACGATCGGCAGGTCGGTGAGCCGTTCGAGCGCAGCCCGGAAGAGCGGCGAGTTGCGCTTGACGTTCTCGACGAGCCCCTCCTCCTCGAAGATGTCGAGGTTCTCCAGGGCCACGGCCGAGGAGACGGGGTGCCCGCCGAAGGTGTAGCCGTGGTAGAACGCGGTCGTGCCGTGCCGGAAGGGCTCGTAGAGCCGGTCCGAGACGATGCACGCGCCGATGGGCGAGTAGCCGCTCGTCATGCCCTTGGCGCACGTGATCATGTCGGGGCGGATGTCGTAGCTGGTCGAGGCGAACATGTCGCCGACGCGGCCGAAGCCCGTGATGACCTCGTCGGCCACGAGCAGCACGTCGTAGCGGTCGCAGATCTCGCGCACCCGCTGGAAGTAGCCCTTCGGCGGCGGGAAGCATCCGCCGGAGTTCTGCACCGGCTCGAGGAACACCGCGGCGATCGTCTCCGGCCCCTCGAACTGGATCATCTCCTCGATGCGGTTCGCCGCCCAGAGCCCGAACTCCTCCTCGGTCCCGCCGGGGAAGCCCATCTCATCCGCCCGGTAGAAGTTGGTGTTCGGCACCCGGAAGCCGCCGGGGGTGACGGGCTCGAACATCTCCTTCATGGCGGGGATGCCGGTGATAGCGAGCGCACCCTGCGGCGTGCCGTGGTAGGCGACGTAGCGCGAGATGACCTTGTGCTTGGTGCCGCGTCCCTGCAGCTTCCAGTAGTACTTGGCGAGCTTGAAGGCGGTCTCGACGGCCTCGCCGCCGCCCGTCGTGAAGAACACGCGGTTGAGGTCGCCCGGTGCGTGGTCGGCCAGTCGGTCGGCGAGCTCGATGGCGGAGGGATGCGCGTACGACCACAGCGGGAAGAACGCGAGCTCCTCGGCCTGCTTCGCGGCGACCTCCGCGAGGCGGCGGCGCCCGTGGCCGGCGTTCACGACGAAGAGGCCCGAGAGCGCGTCGAAGTAGCGCTTGCCGTGCGAGTCCCAGATGTGGTGCCCGTCGCCCTTCACGATGATCGGCGCCCCGTGCTCTTCGAGCACCGACTGGCGCGTGAAGTGCATCCAGAGGTGGTCCTTGGCCTTCTGCTGCAGCTCGGCCTCGGCCTGCGTGCTCAGGGCTGTATCGGTCTCGGTCATGGTGCGATCACCTGGTTCCCCAGTTGTAGAGCTGCTTCTGCAGCTTCAGGTAGACGAAGGTCTCGGTCTCCCGCACGCCCTCGATGCGCCGGATGCGCTCGTTGAGAAGCTCGATGAGGTCGTCGTCGTCCTCGCAGACGAGTTCGACGAGGATGTCGAAGCTCCCGGCCGTGAGCACGACGTAGTCGACGGCGGGGATCTCGCCGAGCTTCTCGGCGATGATGCGGCTGTCGCCCGCGACGCGGACGCCGACCATGGCCTGCCGGAAGAAGCCCAGCTGCATGGGGTCGGTCACGGCGACCACCTGCATGACGCCCGCCTCGGTGAGCTTCTGCACCCGTTGGCGGACGGCCGCCTCGGAGAGCCCGACCGCCTTGCCGATCTCGGAGTACGAGCGTCGCCCGTCCTCCTGCAGCTGCTCGATGATCGCCTTCGAGACGTCGTCGAGGGCCACGGGACGGGTGCGGGCGCTCATGCCCTCGATTTTCTCACTATGACGCGGCCTCTGCAAGCGATTCCGCAATCCGAGGCGGCAATTGCGACGAAATCAGCAGTTCCCAGCCTGTCGGGAAGCGGTTATGGTGGCCACATGGCCGAACGGATGCTGCGCAATTTCATCAACGGTGAGTACGTCGACGCACGCGGCGACGACAGCTTCGCGGTGATCGACCCCGCGACCGAGCAGAGCTACGCGAGCTCGCCCGTCTCGGGCGCGGCGGACGTCGACGCCGCCTTCGCGGCCGCGGCATCCGCCTTCGAGAGCTGGGGCGAGAGCACCCCCGCCGAGCGGCAGCTCGCCCTCTTCCGCATCGCCGACCGGATGGAGGAGCGCGCCGAGGAGTTCGCCGACCTGGAGTCGCAGGACACGGGCAAGCCGCGCGCGAGCCTCGTCGACGACGAGATCATGCTCTCGGTCGACCAGATCCGCTTCTTCGCGGGGGCCGCGCGCAACCTCGAGGGGCGCGCGACCGCCGAGTACATGGCCGACCACACGAGCTCGATCCGCCGCGAGCCGATCGGCGTCGTCGGACAGGTCACCCCGTGGAACTACCCGCTCAACATGGCGGTCTGGAAGTTCGCGCCTGCGATCGCCGCGGGCAACACGACGGTGCTGAAGCCCTCGGATACGACCCCCCAGTCGACCCTGCTGCTCGCCGAGATCGCGGCCGAGTTCCTTCCCGCGGGCGTGCTCAACGTCATCACGGGCGACCGCACCACGGGCGCCGCGATGATCGAGCACCCGACGCCGCAGATGGTGTCGATCACGGGGTCGGTGCGGGCCGGCATGGAGGTCGCGCGCGCCGCATCCGCCGACCTCAAGCGCGTGCACCTCGAGCTCGGCGGCAAGGCCCCCGTGATCGTGTTCCCGGACGCCGACATGGCCAAGGCCGCGGAGGGCATCGCCACGGCGGGCTACTTCAACGCCGGTCAGGACTGCACGGCGGCGACGCGCGTGCTCGTGCACCGGGACGCCCACGACGACTTCGTGGCGGCTCTCGCGGCGTTCGTGCGGGAGAACGTGCGCACGGGCGCGCCGAACGACCCGGACACCTTCTTCGGGCCGGTCAACAACGAGAACCAGCTGAGCCGCGTGCTCGGGATGCTCGACGCGCTGCCCGGCCACGCCGAGGTCGTCACGGGCGGGGGCCGCAAGGCCGGCTCGGGGTACTACATCGAGCCGACGATCGTGGATGCGCTGCGCCAGGACGACGACGCGATCCAGACCGAGATCTTCGGGCCCGTCATCACGGTGCAGACCTTCTCGGACGAGGCCGAGGCTCTCGCCTGGGCCAACGGCGTGCAGTACGGGCTCTCGTCGAGCGTGTGGACCGCCGACCACGGTCGGGCCATGCGGTTCGCGAAGCGGCTCGACTTCGGCTGCGTGTGGATCAACACCCACATCCCGCTCGTGGCCGAGATGCCGCACGGCGGCTTCAAGCACTCCGGCTACGGCAAGGACCTCTCGATGTACGGCTTCGAGGACTACACGCGCATCAAGCACGTGATGAGCTACATCGGCGAATGACGCCCGCCCCCGCACGGCGGCACGCATCCGCGCGGTGACGCGCGAGAATGGACGTCCGAGCGGGAGGGGAGGCCGTGCACGAGAACACCGACGACACCGTGCCGCACATGCCGGCGCCCGCCGTCGGCGCGCCCGCCGCCGACGTCGTCTTCGGTGACACGGTGCTCCGCGAGGCGCTGCCGGATGAGGGGGCGGGGTCGCGCGCACCGCTCCCGCAGCTGCCGGCCGCGCTGCGCCCGCACCACCGCATCCGCGTGGCGTCGGAGGCGCCGTTCGCGCTCGACCGGCCCGTCGTGCTCGGCCGCAGGCCGCGCGGGGGTCGGGTTCCCGCCACGGCCGCCCCGCACCTCGTCGCGGTGGAGAGCCCCGACGGGGGCATCTCGGCGACCCACCTCGAGCTGCACGAGGAGGGGCTCGTGGTCGTGGCGACCGACCAGCACACGCTCAACGGCAGCCGCGTGCACGTGCCGGGGGCGCCCGTGCAGACGCTGCGCGACGGCCGCTCGATGGCGGTGCTGCCCGGCACACGGATCGACCTGGGCGAGGGTGTCGAGGTCGAGGTGCTCGCGCCGGAGCCGCCGAGTCGTCGCGGGGCGCTCGCGTGACCCGCAGGGGCGTCGACGCGGCGCGGCAGGAGATCGCGGGCCCCGGGGAGTCGGCCGCCCGGGTGACGCTCGCCTGGGCCGCCGTGACCGACGTGGGGCATCGGCGCCAGGTCAACGAGGACAGCGTGATCGTCGAGCCGCCCGTGTTCGCGGTGGCCGACGGCATGGGCGGACACACGGCGGGCGACAAGGCCAGCGCGGCGGCCGTCGAGCGGCTCGCCGAACTCGCGGACGCGGACGGTTCGGGGAGCATCGACGAGCGCAGGCTCGACGAGGCGCTGACCCGGGCGGCACGCGACATCGACGACATCGCCGAGCACCTCCCGCTCGGCGCGGGGACGACCGTCACGGGGGCGGTGCTGAGCTTCGAGCCGGAGCCGTGCTTCCTCGTCTTCAACGTGGGCGACAGCCGCGTGTACAGCCTCGTGGGGAACGAGTTCGCGCAGGTGACGCACGATCACTCCGTCGTGCAGGAGCTCGTCGACGAGGGGCTGCTCGCGGCGGACGACGCGGAGAACCATCCGGAGTCGAACGTGGTCACCCGCGCGCTCGGCTTCCGTGAGGTTCCGCACGTCGACTACTGGCGGCTGCCGCTGCGCCCCGGGATGCGGCTGCTGCTGTGCTCGGACGGCCTCACCAAGGAGCTGCGCTCTGACCGGCTGCGGATGCACCTGGCCGCCCGTCTCTCGGCCCACGAGACGGCGGGCGCGCTCGTGGATGCGGCGCTCGCCGCGGGCGGTCGCGACAACGTGACGGTCGTCGTCGTCGACGTGCTCGAGGCGGTGGGGTCGGTGGAACGGTCTGCCTACAATGAAGGCTCGGCGGGGACGAGGGGGTAGCGCGTGGCGAGACGACTTCCCTCGCAGCCGCCCGTCCTCCCGGGCTTCTCGTACGTGCACGTGCTCGGCTCGGGAGGTTTCGCCGACGTCTTCCTCTACGAGCAGAACATGCCGCGCCGTCAGGTCGCGGTCAAGGTCATGCTGAGCGAGGTCGTCAACGACCAGGTGCGCCAGATGTTCCAGGCGGAGGCGAACCTCATGGCGCAGCTGAGCACGCATCCGTCGATCCTCACGGTGTACCAGGCGAGCGTGTCGAGCGACGGCCGGCCGTACCTCGTGATGGAGCTGTGCTCGTCCTCGCTCTCGGAGCGCTACCGTCGCGCGCCGATCCCGGTGCCCGAGGTACTGCAGATCGCCGTCAAGATCGGCTCGGCGATCGAGACGGCCCATCGCGCGGGGGTGCTGCATCGCGACATCAAGCCGTCGAACATCCTGCAGACCGCGTACGGGCATCCGGTGCTGTCGGATTTCGGGATCGCGTCGACGCTCGGCGCCCAGGGTCACGAGCCCTCGGTCGGGCTCTCGATCCCGTGGTCGGCACCCGAGGTGCTGCTCGACGAGACCCCCGGCAGCGTGGCGAGCGAGGTGTGGTCGCTCGCGGCGACCGTCTACTCGCTGCTCGCGGGCCGCAGCCCGTTCGAGGTGCCGGGCGGGGCGAACAGCTCGAGCGATCTGATGGGGCGCATCGCGCGCGCGAAGCCGCAGCCGATCGGGCGGGCGGATGTTCCGGCCCGGCTGGAGGCGCTGCTGCGCCGTGCGATGTCGCGGCGTCCGGAGCAGCGGCACGAGAGCGCGCTCGAGCTCGTGCGCGAGCTGCAACTGGTCGAGTCGGAGCTCGGGCTTCCGCAGACGGCCGCGGAGATCGCGATGGACGACTGGGCGCTCGGGACGGTCGGCGACCAGGAGGATCGCACCCGGCTGCGCCCCGTGAGCGCGGCAGGCGGCGCGGTGGCCGGCGGTCGGCGGCGTCGTCGCTCGGCGGCCGCGCAGGGGGCGGCGCGCACCGAGGCTGCCCCGCGGGAGCGCAGCGTCGGCGACAGTCCCTTCTCCCGCGGCAGCAGGGAGGCGACGCCCGCGATGCGGCGGATCGCCTGGCTTCTCGTCGCGGCGGCCGGGCTGGTCACCGTGCTCGGCGTCGTCGCGATCGTCGTGATCGTGCGGGCCGTCGGCGCAGGGGTCCCGGTGGTCTCCGACATCCGTGCCGCGGTGGGCGGCGACGGCCGGGTCGAGTTCAGCTGGCAGGACCCGGGCCTCGCGGAGGGCGACCGCTACGAGATCGCGGTCACCCAGGACGGGGTCGCGTCGACGCCTGCCCTGCAGTCCGCGAGCCGTTTCGTGGTCGACGCGGACCCCGGCGAGACCGTCTGCGTGACGGTGCGGGTGAACCGCAGCGGGTCGATGGGCGCCGCGAGCGCCGAGAAGTGCGTCGACGTGAACGAGGGCTGACCGTGCGCGCCTGGTTGTCCGCCCATCGCCCGCTCGCCGCCTCCGTGCTCGGCGGCGCGGTCGTGACGGCGCTCGTCGCGACGCTCGCGATCGTGTCGCCCGGCTACTCGGCGACCCGGATGGATCTGCGGGACCCCGCCGTGTGGGTCGCGTCGACCGCGCAGCAGGCGGTCGGGCGCGTCAACACGGAGGTCTTCGAGCTCGACAGCGTCGTGCCGGTCGACGGCGACGCGCCGCAGCTCGTGCAGTCGGGGTCGACGGTGCTGCTCGTGGACGCGGGCAGCGCGACCGTGCGCCCGATCGACCCGGCGACGGCGCAGCTCGGCGACGAGGTGGCGCTTCCGCCCCGGGGCCCGCGGGTGCTGCTCGCGGGCGAGCGGGCCGTGGTCGTCGCCCAGACGACGGGCGAGGTGTGGGTGCTGCCGCTCGCCGACCTCGCCGCCTTCGACGCCTCCGCCCCGCCCACCCTGAGCCTCGGCGCGGGGGCCGTCGTGACGGCGAGCGAGGGCGGCGCACTGCTGGCCTACCTGCCCGACACCCGGCAGGTGTGGCGGATGGGGCCGACGGATGCCGCCGTCTCCGAGCGCTGGGACGTCGCGTGGGGGGATGCCGCTGCCGACACCGACTCGGTGCAGATCGCCGCCGTGGGGGAGCGGTGGGCGGTGCTCGACACGACGACGCGCGAGCTCGCGACCGAGGAGGCCGTGCGCGACCTCGCGGGGGTGCTCGCCGGCACAGGCGTGCGACTGCAGGAGTCGGGCCCCACGGGTGACACGGTTCTCGTCGCCGACTCGCGCGGTCTCGCCGAGGTGCCCCTCGCCGGGGGTGCGCCGACCGTGCTCGTCGGCGACGCATCCGGGGTGCCCGCCGCCCCCGTCGTCGTGGCCGGATGCCGCTTCGCCGCGTGGAGCACCGGCACCGCCTGGCGGGGGTGCGCGGGGGCGGACCCGACCCGGCTGCGACTCGCGGGCATGCCGGGCGGTCCCGCGCTGCGCCTCGCGGTGAACGGCGCACGCGTCGTGCTCACGGATGCCGTGAGCGGCTCGAGCTGGGCGGTGCAGGCCGAGGGCGAGCTCGTCGACAACTGGGACGAGCTGATCAGCGACGAGCAGCAGCAGGAGGAGACGCCGGAGGCGAGCGAGGACTCCCCGCCGGAGCTCGAGGAGACCCCGCAGCCGCCGACAGCGGTCGACGACGCGTTCGGGGCGCGGCCCGGGCGCGCCACGGTTCTCCCCGTGCTGCTGAACGACTTCGACCCGAACGGCGACGTGCTCGTGGTCACCGCGTTCGATCAGATCGACGAACGGCTCGGGCGCCTCGACCTCGTCGCGCGCAACCAGCAGCTGCAGCTGACGCTCGCCGACACGGCATCCGGGGTCATCCGCTTCGGCTACACGATCGACGACGGGCACGGGGGGTCCTCGAGCGCCGTGGTCACCGTCGACGTGCGCACGCCCGCCGAGAACTCCCCGCCGCGGCAGGTGCGCGTCTCGACGGCGACCGTCGCGTCGGGCGGCCGGGTCACGACGCAGGTCATCGGCAACTGGGTCGACCCCGACGGCGACTCCGTCCACCTCGTCGAGGCCTCGGTCGCGGAGCCGGATCGGGTGGCCTACAAGCCGGACGGCGTCGTCGTCTTCACGGACGCCGGCGCGTCCACGGGGCTCACGACGGTCGCCCTGACGGTCTCGGACGGCCGCTCCGAGACCGCGGGAAGCCTGCAGGTGACGGTGCGCCCGCGCGGTGAGGTGCCCATCGTCGTCGAGCGCTGGGTGGCGCTCGCCACCGCGGGGGACGAGATCACGGTGCGCCCGCTGCAGCACGTGCGCGGCGGCAACGGCCCCATCCGCCTCGGCGGCGTCCCCCCGAAGGCGGGGGCCACGATCGTGGCGAGCTTCGAGGCGGGCACCTTCACCTTCGTCTCCGACCGCGTCGGCACGCACGACGTCGAGTTCACGGTGACGGATGGCACGCAGACCGTGACGGGGACGGTGCGCATCGACGTGGCGGCCCCCGCCGACGCCTCGACCCGGCCCATCACGGTGCCGCAGACGATGTTCATCACCTCGCGGACCTCGCAGCTCGTGGACCCGCCGACGACCGACATCGACCCGGCCGGGGGCGTGCTCGTCGTGACCGGCGTGATGAACGTGCCGCCCGGATCCGGGGTGCAGGCGGAGGTGCTCGACCAGCGCCGCATCCGGGTGACGCTCACCGCCCCGCTCGCCGAGGACGTCGTCTTCAACTACCGGATCAGCAACGGACTGGCCGAGGCGGTCGGCACGATCACGGTCGTCGAGATCCCGCGGCCGGCGCGGTTGCAACCGCCCATCGCGACCGATGACACCGCCACCGTACGGGTGGGTGAGGTCGTCGACATCCCCGTCCTCGACAACGACGAGCAGCCCGACGGCGACGACATCGCGCTGCTGCCCGAGCTCGCCGAGCCGCTGCCGGAGGATGCGGGGCTGCTGTTCGTGTCGGGGGACCGCCTGCGCTACCTCGCGCCCGAGACGGCCGGCAACTACACGGCCATCTACTCGATCGCGGGAGCCGACGGCCAGCTCGCGCAGGCGCGCGTCACGATCTCGGTGCGCGAGCGCGACGCCGCCACCAACAACCCGCCCGTGCCGAGGACGGTCACGGCGCGCGTGCTCGCGGGGCGGACCGTGCGGATCGACGTGCCGCTCGACGGGATCGATCCGGATGGTGACGCGGTGCAGCTCGTCGGCCAGGCGACGAACCCCGAGAAGGGCAGCGTGCTGCGGCTCGACGACGGCACGATCGAGTACCGGGCCGGCGACTACTCCTCGGGCACCGACGTCTTCCAGTACGTCGTCGCGGACGGGCTCGGCGCCCGCACCACCGGCACCATCCGGGTCGGGATCTCGCCCGCCCTCGAGGGCGCGCGCACGCCCGTGGCGAACGCCGACACCGTGCTCGTGCGCCCGGGCCGCTCCGTCTCGGTGCGCGCGCTGCTCAACGACTCCGACCCCGACGGCTCGCCGCTCACCATCCGCCAGGTGGAGCCGAACAGCGCGGAGGTCGCGGCCGAGATCGTGGGCGACGACGTGGTCCGGATCACGCCCCCGCCCGTCGCGGGCGACTACGGGGTGATCTACACGATCGAGAACCAGACGGGCGGAACGAGCTCCAACTTCATCCGGGTGACGGTCGACCCGGATGCGCCGCTCGCCCGCCCCAGCGCGGACGACACCGTGCTGAGCGTGACCGACGTCCTCGACCGCACGAGCGTCGATGTCGCGGTGCTCGACCGGGTGTTCTTCGCGGACGGCGAGGTGTCGGAGCTCGGCGTCGAGCTCGTGCCGGAGTTCGGGACCTCGGCGACCGTGCTGCCCGACAAGCGGGTGCGCGTGCAGATCGGCGATCGCAGCCAGATCATCCCGTTCGCGGTCGTGCACCCCGACAACCCGCAGGTGCGCGCCTACGCCTTCATCCGGGTGCCCGGCTACGACGACGCGCTCCCGCAGATCAACACCCAGGCGCCGCCGCTCGTCGTGAAGAGCGAGTCGCCGCTGCGGATCGAGCTGGCGCAGTACGTGGTCGCGCTCGGCGGCTCGGCGGTGCGGGTGACCGACTCGAGCACGGTGCGGGCGACCCACGCGGACGGCTCCTCCCTCGTGGTCGATCAGGACACGCTGCAGTACGTCTCGGCCGACCGCTACTGGGGGCCGGCGTCCATCACCTTCGAGGTGACCGACGGGGCTTCGGCCTCGGACCCCGACGCGCACGTCACGACCCTTTCGCTGCCGATCACGGTCGAGCCGCGCGACAACCAGCCGCCGATCTTCACGGGCGGGGTCATCGAGTTCGAGCCGGGGCAGCAGAAGGAGCTCGACCTCGTCAAGCTCACGAAGTATCCGTACGACGACGACATCGACGAGCTCGCCTACACGGTGCTGGCGCCGACTCCCGAGGGGTTCAGCTTCGAGGTGAACGGGCAGCGTCTGCTGCTCATGGCGAGCCCTGCCGCGGTGAAGGGGACCGCGACGAGCATCACCCTGGCCGTGCGCGACGCCCTCAACGAGGGTCAGGCGGGGCGCGTGCAGTTGCGGGTCGTGCCCTCCACCCGCCCGCTCGCGACGCCGGCACCCGACCGTGCGATCGCCCGGCGGGGCGAGACGACGGTGCTCGACGTGCTCGCCAACGACAGCGCGACGAACCCGTTCCCCGAGGTGCCGTTGCGTGTCGTCGACATCCGCGGGCTCGACGGCGCCGAGGTGCCCGACGGCATCACGATCTCGCCGAGCGCCGACCGCTCGCGCCTCGCGGTCACGGTCGCGGAGACCGCGGAGCCCGTCGACGTGACGCTGCAGTACCAGCTCGCCGACGCGACGGGCGACCCCGAGCGGATGACGTGGGGGCTCGTCACCATCTCGGTGCAGGACGTGCCGGATGCGCCCACGGGCGTGCGCGTCGTCGAGTTCGGCGACCGCGTGCTGCGCCTGGGCTGGTCGGCGGGCGCCGCGAACAACGCGCCCATCACCGAGTACCGGGTGACGCTCGGCGACGCGGCGGGCACCGTGCTCTCGACCACGAGCTGCGCGAACACCGTGGGCTGCCCCGTCACGACCCCCGGCAACGGGCCCGAGCACGCGGTGCGGATCTCGGTGGTCGCTGTCAACGCGATCGGCGCATCCGACCCCGCCACCTCCGCCGGGACCATCTGGTCGGATGTCGTGCCGCCCGCCCCGAGCTCGGTGACCGCGACGCCCGTCGACCACGGCCTGCGGGTGGTCTGGCACAAGCCCGCGACCACGAGCGGTTCGCCCGTCGACTCGTACCTGGTCACGGTGGGCGGTCGCCAGGTGACGGTGCCTGCAGCATCCGAGGACCCGGTGGGGACGGAGTACGCACGGATCGTGACCGACTCCGCCCTCGCCAACGGCAGCGCCGTGAACTACACGGTGAGCGCGCGCAACCGCGCCCCCAACTCGCTCGCCACCTGGAACGAGGCGGGGGGAAGCGCCACGCCGGCGGGCGCGCCGATCCTCGTGGCGAGCCCCACGGCATCCGCCTCGACCAGCGACGGGACGACCGTCGGCATCGGCTGGGCGGGCGCCTTCAGTGCGAACGGGAAGACGATCTCGCGCTACTACGTGGCGCGCCATGCAGGCACCCCGCCCGCCTGCGTCGTCACCGGCGTCGAGACGGGAGCCCCCGTGCTGAGCCCGCCGACGGGGGGAGACGTGCAGGAGCTCGCGGCCGGGACGACGGGGGCCACCTTCACCGGCCTCGCGCCCGACGTCGACTACTTCTTCACCGTCTACGCCTACAACGGGCAGGGCTGCACGGCCTCGGCGACCGTCACGGCGACGCCGCGCGCCCGCCCCGGCACCGTGGTGGGGGCGACGATCTCGGCGCCCGTGGCCCGCGACGGCGGGCACTGGGACTTCCAGCTCACGGACGTCGAGACGAGCGGCGGATCCGTCCCCGACTCCGTCGTCTACCGGCTGAGCGGCGGCAGCACCGACACGACCCAGTCGGCGCTCACGCCCCTCGACGCGCCCGCCTACCTCGTCTCGGGCACGACGCACTACGGCAACGACGTGAGCGTCGAGCTGAAGGCGTGCCGCCAGTACCCCGAGGTGCTGCTGTGCAGCGCCGACTGGTCCGCCCCCGTGCACCTCGGGCGTCCCGTCAGCATCCAGCTGTCGGGGCTGCTGGCCGTCGAGTCGCTCGCGCCCGCGGACGGCGCCCCCGGCCAGGGGGCGTGGAGCTGGACCGCCGCACCGCAGCCCGCCGTCGACGGCGGCAGGGGATACGACGCCGTGACGATCGGATGCGGCCCCGACGACGTCGCCGAGACCCCGCTGCAGTGCGAGGTGGTCGGCACGGGGCCGGACGGCGACGCGTATCCCCAGCTCACGGTCACCGTGACGGCCGACGGCGTGAACTATGCGCGAACATACACCTGGGCGGATGCGCTGCACCCCGCCCCGTGAGCTCTCGAGAGGACACCCCCATGACGATGACGCCCGAGCAGGCGAGCGCCTTCCACGAGACGTTCGGCCGGCTCGTCGCCGGTGTCGAGCAGGTGCTGCTCGGCAAGACCTTCGTCGTGCGGCTCGGCTTCGTGGCGCTCTTCAGCGAGGGGCACCTGCTGCTCGAGGACTACCCCGGAACGGGCAAGACCTCGCTCGCCCGCGCGATCGCGCAGAGCGTCGACGGCACGAGCAACCGCATCCAGTTCACGCCCGACCTGCTTCCGGGTGACATCACCGGGGTCAGCATCTTCGACCAGCGCACGAGCAGCTTCGAGTTCCATCACGGGCCCGTCTTCGCCAACGTCGTGCTCGCCGACGAGATCAACCGGGCGAGCCCGAAGACGCAGGCGGCGCTCCTCGAGGTCATGGAGGAGGGGCGGGTCACGGTCGACGGGGCGACGCATCCGGTCGACGCGCCGTTCATGGTCATCGCGACACAGAACCCGATCGAGCAGGCGGGCACCTACCGCCTCCCCGAGGCGCAGCTCGACCGCTTCCTGCTGAAGGCGTCGATCGGCTACCCGGACCACGCCGCGACCGTGCGCATCCTCGAGGGCTCGGGGGTGCGGGCGCACGACACGGTCGTGCCCGCCGTCATCTCGGCCGACGAGGTCGTGCAGCTCGCGCAGCTCGTGCGCACCGTGCATGTCGACCCGTCGATCAACGACTACGTCTCACGACTCGTGGAGGCGACCCGCGCCGCGACCGAGGTGCGGCTCGGGGTGAGCGTGCGCGGCGCGCTCGCGCTCGTCCGCGCGGCGAAGACCCTCGCCGCCGCGAGCGGACGGCACTACGTGGTGCCCGACGACATCAAGTCGCTCGCCGAACCCGTGCTCGCGCACCGTCTCGTGCTCGACCCGGAGGCGGAGTTCGACGGGGTCACGCCCTCGGGGATCGTCGCCCAGCTGCTGCTCGAGACCCCGCCGCCGAGCGATCGGCAGGCCGTGTGAACCCTGCCGGCCACACCACGCGCCCGCGCGAGGCGGCCGCCCTCACGGACCCCGCCGCGCTCGGCGCCACGCGCGCCAGGATCGTCGGAACCCGCACCGGGGTGCTCGCCGACGTCGTCGTCGTGCTCGTGCGCGGGGCACGGGCGACGGGCCGGGCGATCGCGCGGGTGGGGCGTCGGCTGGGCGGTGTGGTCACCCCGCTCGGCTGGACGCTCGTGGCGCTCGTACCCGTGGCCCTCGTGGCGGGGCACGCGCTCGGCTGGCTCGAGCTCGTCGCGGTCGGCTGGGCGGCCCTGCTGCTCGTGCTCGTGGCGGGCCTGTTCCTGGTCGGGGCCGAACCCTTCCGGATGGAGCTCGTGCTGCCGCGCCGGCGGGCGATCGTCGGCGAGGCTGCCCAGGGGTCGGTGACGGTGCGCAACGTCTCGGGCAGGCGGATGCTGGGCGCGGTGCTCGAGGCGCCCGTCGGTCATGAGACGGTCGAGCTCGCCGCGCCCGGCCTGCGCCGCGGCGAGACGCGCACGCTCGACTTCGACATCCCCACCCACCGCCGCGGCATCGTGCAGCTCGGGCCGGTGCGCACCGTGCGCGGCGACCCGCTCGGTCTGGTGCGCCGCGAGATGAGCTGGACCGAGCGTCTCGAGCTCGTCGTGCACCCGCGGACCGTCAGCGTGCCCTCGACCAGCACGGGGCTCATCCGCGACCTCGAGGGCGCTCCGACCCGCGACCTCACCTCGAGCGACATCGCCTTCCACGCGCTGCGCGAGTACCAGCCGGGGGACGACCGTCGCTACATCCACTGGCGCTCGACGGCGAAGACGGGCACCTACATGGTGCGGCAGTTCGAGCAGACACGGCGCAGCCACCTCGTCGTCGCGCTCACCCTCTCGACCGACGACTACGCCGACGAGGACGAGTTCGAGCTCGCCGTGGGGGCCGCGGGGTCCCTCGGGGTGCGGGCCGTGCGCGACGGACGCACCGTCTCGGTCGTCGTCTCGGCGATCACCCCCGAGTTCGCGAAACGGCGCGTCTACGCGGTGCGTCAGCTCGCCACCCATCTGCCCGACCGGCTGCTCGACGACCTCGCCGTGGTCTCGGCATCCGTCGACGCGCTGCCGCTGCGCGACATGGCCCGCATCGTGGCGGACGGCACACCGGGGATCTCGGTGGCGTTCCTGGTCTGCGGATCCCGCACCCCGGTCGCGCAGCTGCGGGTCGCCGCCGCCGCGTTCCCCGCGGATGTCGAGGTCGTCGCCGTCGTCTGCGACACCGAGGGGGTGCCGGGCATGCGGCGCCTGGCCGGACTCAACGTCATCACGATCGGCTACCTCGACGAGCTGCGCCTCGCCCTCGCACGTTCGGCGGCGATCTCGTGAGGCGCACGCCTCGCGCGGCCGCGCGTTTCCTCGGCCTCGTGCCGCTTGCCGCCCTCTTCGCCCTCGCGGCCCTCGCCTGGTGGCCGGTGTACGGCTCGCCCGCCTTCGTGGTCGCGGCGACGGGCGCCGTCGTGCTCGGGACCGCGATCGGGGTCGTCGGCGCGTGGCGGAGGTGGCCGTCGTGGCTGCTCGGGCTGTCGACGGTCGGGGCGATCGCGGTGACGGGGGTGCCGCTCGCGGTGCCGGGGGGTGCCGTCGCGGGTGTGCTCCCGAGCCTCGACGGGCTGCGGCGCCTCGCCACGGGCGTCGTCACGGGCTGGCGGCAGCTGCTCACCATCACGCTCCCGGTGGGCGACTACCAGGAGCTGCTCGTGTCCGCCTTCGTGCTGCTGCTGCTCGCCGCGGTCGTCGCCTCGAGCGTGGCGCTGCGGGGACGGTACCCGGAGCTCGGATCCGTCCCCCCGCTCGTCGCGCTGCTCGCGGGGGTCGCGTTCGGGCCCCGCACCGCCGAGCTCCCCGTCCTCGTGGGGGTCGGCGCGCTCGTCACGTGCGTCGCGTGGAGCGCGGCGGCCCGGCGCGGGCGGCGACGCGGGACCCGGGCCGCGGCACGGGACGCCTCGGGTCGCCTGCGGCTCGGGGTCGGGGTGCGCTCGGCGCTCGCGGGCGTGCTCGTCCTCGCCGTGACGGGGGCGGCCGGGGCCGCGGCGGCGGGCGTGCTCGCGCCGCCGAGCGACCGCCACGTGCTGCGCGACGTCGTCGTGCAGCCCTTCGACCCGCGCACCGAGCCGAGCCCGCTCGCCGGCTTCCGCCGCTACCTGCGCGCGGATCGCGTCGACGAGGTGATGCTGCGCGTCACCGGCCTTCCCGAGGGGGCCCGCATCCGGATCGCCACCCTCGACAGCTACGACGGCGTCGTGTTCGCCGCGGGGAGCGGCGACGTCGACCCCGCCTCGGGGTCGTTCGTGCGCTTCCCCGGCCGGGTGGGCGCCGCGGATGCGGGGGGCGACACGCGGCTGCGGGTCACGGTCGAGGGCTACCGCGGCGTGTGGGTGCCCACGGTCGGCGAGCTGCACGACATCGCCTTCCTCGGGGATCGGGCGGCGATGCTCGACGACGGCTTCCGGCTCAACGACGCCACGGGGACGGCGGCCGAGCTCGCGGGGGTGGAGCACGGCACGAGCTACCTGCTCGAGGCGTCCGGCCCCGTGACGAGCTCGCTCGAGGGCCTCGCGGACGAGGTGCCGGGCGGCGCCGAGGTGCCGCGTCGCGCGGAGCCCCCCGAGGCTCTCGTGCGCGCGCTCGACGGCTATCTCGGGGACGCGGCGAGCCCCGGCGAGCAGCTCGCGGCCGCGATCCGGGGGCTGCGGTCCGAGGGCTACATCAGCCACGGGCTCGGCGCCGAGGAGCCCCCGAGCCGTTCGGGTCACTCGCTCGACCGGATCGGCGAGCTCTTCGCCGGAACGCGCATGGTCGGCGACGCCGAGCAGTACGCGGTGGCCGCGGCCCTCATGGCCACCCGGCTCGGCTTCCCCTCGCGGGTCGTGGTGGGCTTCGCGCCGAGCTCGGCGGGGACGGATGCGGAGACGCTCGTGCGCGGCTCCGACATCTCCGCCTGGATCGAGGTCGACACCGCGCAGAACGGCTGGGTGGCGATCGATCCGGTGCCCGAGTCGCGGCCGATCCCCGAGGAGGAGCCGCAGGAGCCGACCCCCGTGACCCGGCCCGAGTCGATCGTCCCGCCGCCGGCCGACAGGCCCGACCCGCGCGACGCGCAGACCGACCCCGACACGGCATCCGAGCAGCCGATCGACCACGACACGACGCTCGAGACCCTCCTGGGGGTGCTGCGCACGACGGCCCTCGTGCTGCTGGGCCTGCTCGTGCTGCTCGCGCCGTTCCTGCTGATCCTGCTCGCGAAGGCGCGGCGCCGGCGACTGCGCGCGACGGCCCCGGGCTCGCTCGCCCGCATCCGGGGCGGCTGGGACGAGTTCGCCGACCTCGTGGTGGACCACGGGCTGCCGGTGCCCGCCGCGGCGACCCGCACCGAGTTCGCCGCGGTCGTCGGCACGCTGCCCTCGCGCGTGCTGGCGGCCGTCGTCGACCGTGCCGTCTTCTCGCCGGAGGCGCCGAGCGAGGCCGACGCCGAGCGCGTGTGGCGTGCGGTCGGCGAGCTGCGCCATGCGCTCGACGCGGGCCGCACCCGGCGGGCCCAGTGGCGTGCGCGGCTGTCGGTGAGGTCGCTCGGCGGCGGATCCGCCCGGATGCTGTTGCGACGGAGGAGCGTGTCGTGAACTGTCCCTCGTGCGGTGCCGTGCTGCTGCCCGGCGCGCTGTTCTGCGTCGAGTGCGGGCGCTCCACGCCGGTGCCGGGGCACGCGGGCGCGTCGTCGGCGATCCCGCGGCCCCCGCAGGCGCCGACGCCCCCGGCGCCGACGCCCGCGGCATCCGCGGTGCTCGCGCCGCACTGCCCGCAGTGCGGCGCCCCGGCGCTCGTCGGCGACATCTTCTGCGGGGAGTGCGGCTTCGTGCTGCCGGCCGGGGCGCCGTCGGATGCCGAACCCGCGGTCGCCGAACCCGTGCCCCCGGTGCCCGAGCCGACGGACGAGGAGGACGCCGACGACGACGCCGAATCCACCCGCATCGTCGTGCGCCGCCCGGTGGGGGAGCGCTTCGTGCTGCAGTTCAGCACGGGGGAGAGCGTCGTCGTGAGCGGGACCGGCCTGATCGGCCGCAACCCGAAGCCGGAGCCGGGCGAGTTCGTCGACCAGCTCGTCACGATCTTCGACGTGGGCAAGTCGGTGTCGAAGGCCCACATCGAGTTCGGGCAGGACGAGGGGCGGTTCTGGGTGAGCGACAGGTACTCGACGAACGGCACCATGATCCGGCAGCCGGACGCCGAGCCCGTGCGCTGCGACCCCGGCAAGAGGTACCGGGTCGAGAGGGGCGGGCGCGTCGAGATCGGCGAGCAATTCTTCATTGTGAGCTGATCCCTCCCCAGCCGCGGGAGCGCGCGTCCATCCCCTGAACGGGGCGGGCGCGCTGCCGCCCGCCCGCCCGCCTGCTGTGCTCGGAGCATGCCGCCCGCCCCCGAACGCATCCCGCTGCCGACCGTCGCCGCGCCGGAACGGCCGCGTGGCCTGCCCCTTGTCGCGCTCGTGGCACCCCTCGGTCTCGCCCTGGTGCTCTGGGCGGTCACCTCGACCCCCACCATGCTGCTCTTCGCCCTGTTCGGGCCGCTCGTCATGCTCGGCGGGCGCCTCGACGGCGCGCGATCGGCCCGCGCGGCCCGCCGCCGCGCGATCGCCGAGGCGAGGGAGGCGCTCGACGCGCTGCACGCCCGGCTCGCTGAGCGCGCGCGGCAGCAGCTCGAGCGGATGGCGGCGGAGACGCCGAGTCCGGATCGTCTGGTTCTCGACGCGGCGGCGCGGGCATGGTGGTTCGGGGTCGGCGACATCCCCTCGGGCGTCGAACTCGTCGGAGACGCGCCGCCCGAGCTCGCCACGGAGTTCGCCGAGGCCCGTGCCGCGGCCGCGACGCTGCGCGAGGCGCCCGTCGTGCTCGAGGACGTCGACGAGGTGCAGGTCGCAGGCCTCGAGCCGCTCGTGCGGGCCTTCTGCCGCGCGCTCGTGCTGCAGGCGGTCGCCCGCTGCACCCCCGGCACGGCGCGCGTGACGGCGCCCGAGGGCGAGGAGTGGGTGGCGAGGCTGCCCGCCGCCTCGTCGACGAGCTCGGCGGGGCCCGCCGAGTGGGCGGTCGAGCGCGGAGACGAGCGGGTGCTGCGGATCACCGCGGCGGCGAGCGGCGCTCGGGCGGTGCGCGTCGCGCTCGGCACCGACGGGGAGGCGCCCGAGCTGGGGGCGGGGTGCGCGGTGTGGCGCCCCGTGCTCGTGGCACGGCCCGCGGCCGCACGGATCGCGGACCGGCTCGCGGCCGAGGCCCACGCCGCGCAGGCGGCCGCGGGGGAGGCGCTGCCGCGCGAGGTGCTGCTCGCGGAACTGCTCGCGGAGCAGCACGGCGATGCCGGGACGGAACAGGCGGAGACCGGCGTCCCGCTCGGCGTCGGACCCGACGGGCCCGTCCGGGTCGACCTCGAGCAGCAGGGCCCGCACGCGCTCATCGCGGGCACGACGGGTTCGGGCAAGAGCGAGCTGCTCGTGGCCTGGGTTGCAGCGCTGGCGGCGCGGCACCCGCCGGACGAGCTCACCTTCCTGCTGGTCGACTTCAAGGGCGGGTCGGCGTTCGCGCCGCTCGTCGGACTCCCGCACGTGCTGGGCGTGGTCAGCGACCTCGACGAGCACGGTGCCGCGCGCGCCGTGCACAGCCTGCGGGCCGAGCTGCGCCGCCGCGAGACGGTGCTCGCGGAGCATGCCGCCCGCGACATCCGCGAACTCCGCGCCGGGGTCATGCCGCGCCTGATGGTCATGGTCGACGAGTACGCCGCGCTCGTGGCGGCGTCGCCCGAGCTCGCCGCGGTCTTCGCCGACCTCGCCGCCCGCGGGCGCTCCCTCGGGCTCCACCTCGTGCTCGGCACCCAACGGCCCGCGGGCGTGGTCCGCGACGCGGTGCTCGCCAACGTCACCGTGCGCATCTGCCTGCGCGTGCTGGACGCGGGCGAGAGCACGGGGATGGTGGGCGCTCCGGATGCCGCAGGGATCCCCGCGGAGGCCCGCGGACGCGCGGTGCTGCACGACGGCGTCTCCCGCCGGCTGGTGCAGCTCGCCCGCGCCGAACCCGAGCTCATCGCGCGCATCGCCGAGCGGTGGCATGCACATCCCACCCCGAGCGGGCGCCCGTGGCTCGACCCGCTCCCGGACGTGCTGACCCCGGCGGAGCTTCCCGCGGCGGAGCACCCCGCGGGCGGGGGACTCATGGTCGGACTCGTCGACGTGCCCGAGCAGCAACGGCGCGAGCCGTTCATCGTCGACCCCGCGGCGTCGGGGGCGCTCCTCGTGGTGGGGGCGTCCGGATCGGGGCGCACGACCGCGCTGTCGGCCCTCGCCGCCGCGCACCCGGGCGGGACCCGCTGGGTCGGTGCGGATCCCGTCGCGCTCTGGGAGGCGCTCGCGACCCCGGCGGAGGGCGAGCGGATGCTCGTGCTCGCCGACGACCTCGATCTCGCGCTCGCGCGCAGCGACGCGGAGCAGCGGGCCGAACTCATCGAACTGCTGACGCTTGCGATCCGGGAGTCGCGGCGCACGGGTGTCGCCCTGGCGGCGAGCGTGCGGGGCGTCGGCGGCCTGCACGGCGCCCTCGCGGCCTTCGAACAGCGCGTGCTGCTGCGGATGTCGAGCCGTGAGGATCATCTGCTCGCGGGCGGCGAGCCCACGGGCTACCGGGCGGATCGGCGGCCGGGCTCCGCGATCTGGCGGGGCCACGAGGCCCAGTTCGTGCTCACGGCATCCGCGCCGCCGCCCTGGCAGCCGGGCGTCGTCGAGGTGCGGATCGCGGAGGGCGCGTGGGCACTCGTCACCCCGCGCCCCGACAGATGGCTCGAGACCCTCCGCAGCGCCGGGGTCGCCGCGGTAGCACTCGAGCAGGCGGCCGCGGGCGGCGGCACGGTCGTCGTCGCGGACCCGGACGCCTGGCTCGCGGAGCATCTCGCGCTCGGAAGCGCACGCCGCTCGGGCCGGATCCTGTTCCACGGCTGCTCGCGTGCCGAGCACCGCACCCTCACCCGCGCCCGCGGGCCGGTGCCGCCGCTCGCCGACGACGACGCGTGGCTCGTGGAGGGCGGTGCCACGAGGCGCGTGCGGATCGTGCTGCCGGACTGAACCGGCGCCTGCTCAGGCGAGGCCGAGCTGCTCGTCGACCTCGATGCCGTGCGCGGCTCCGACGGCGGAGTTCACCACGCGACCCGCGTGCACGTTCAGACCGCGCGCGAGCGCCGCATCCGCCCGCAACGCGTCGCGCCAGCCGGAGTTCGCGATCGAGCGCACGTAGGGCAGCGTCGCGTTGGTGAGCGCGTAGGTCGAGGTGTTCGCGACGGCGCCCGGCATGTTCGCGACGCAGTAGAACAGCGAACCGTGCACCGAGAAGGTGGGGTCGGCGTGGGTCGTCGCGTGCGAGTCCTCGAAGCATCCGCCCTGGTCGATCGCGATGTCGACGAGCACGCTGCCCGGCCGCATCCGCTTCACCAGCGCGTTCGTGACGAGCTTGGGGGCCTTCGCGCCCGGCACGAGCACCGAGCCGACCACGAGGTCGGCGTCGAGCACGGCCTTCTCGATCTCGAAGCTGTTCGAGGCGATCGTGCGCACGCGGCCCGCATAGAGCGCGTCGAGCTCGCGGAGTCGGGCGATGTTGGTGTCGAGCACCGTCACCTGCGCGCCGAGGCCGACCGAGACGGCCACGGCATTGGTGCCGGCGACACCGCCCCCGAGCACGACGACGTTCGCGGCCCGCGTGCCGGGGACGCCGGGGATCAGCAGGCCGGGGCCGCCCTGCGGGCGCATCATGACGTTCGCCCCCACGATCGGCGCGAGGCGGCCCGCGACCTCGCTCATCGGGGCGAGCAGCGGAAGCGCGCCAGAGGGCAGCTGCACCGTCTCGTACGCGATCGCGGTCACCCCGCTCGCCATGAGCGCACGGGTGAGCTCGGGCTCGGCCGCGAGGTGCAGGAAGGTGAAGAGCACGAGGCCGTCGCGGAAGTGCGCGTACTCGCTCTCGATCGGCTCCTTGACCTTGATGACGAGCTCCGCCTCCGCCCACACGGTCGCGGCATCCGACACGATCCGGGCGCCCGCGGCGCGGTAGTCCTCGTCGGTGATCGAGGAGCCGAGCCCCGCACCGGACTGCACGAGCACCTCGTGCCCGGTGGCGGTGAGGTCGTGCACCCCCGCCGGAGTGATCGCGACGCGGAACTCGTTGTTCTTGATCTCGCTGGGCACGCCAACTCTCATGGCGTCAGGCTAGCGGCCGAGACAGAGGAATCCGAAGCATTTTCCCGCCGAGATGTGCTGATTCCGTGAAATCTTTGTTTCGAAATGGATGCTTTTGGCCGTCGAGGTCGTGGCGGGGCCCGAGTTGTGCCAATATCAACCCACGGCAACGCAGCCGAGCCCGCGCCACGCGAAAGGAGTCTCCTCAGATGAACCGGACCCTCCCCGAAGACCCCCTGATCCGCAGCCTCGTGATCCAGGCGCGCCGCGCGCAGCTCAGCCGCCGCACGATGCTGCAGGGAGCAGGGATCGGCGCCGCGGCTCTCACGCTCGCCGCCTGCGCCCCCGAGGGCGACGCCAAGCCCACCGCCGCGGCCGACAACTCGGCCAACGACCCGACGCTCACCTGGGCGAACTGGGCCCTGTACCTCGACGAGGACGACGACGGCAACCACCCGACCCTCGACAAGTTCACCGAGGCGACGGGCATCACGGTCGACTACCGCGTCGACGTCGACGACAACAACTCGTACTACGCCAAGGTCAAGGACCAGCTCGCGCTCGGACAGGACATCGGCGCCGACACCGTGTGCCTCACGGACTGGATGGTCGCGCGCTGGATCCGCCTGGGCTACACGCAGAAGCTCGACGAGGCGAACATCCCGAACAAGAAGAACCTGGTTCCGGAGCTCGCCGACGCCGACTTCGACCCGGGTCGGGCCAACTCCCTCCCGTGGCAGGGCGGCTTCGCCGGCATCTGCTGGAACAAGGACAAGATCCCCGGCGGCCTCAAGTCGGTGAGCGACCTGTGGAAGCCCGCGCTCAAGGGGCGCGTCGGCGTGCTGAGCGAGATGCGCGACACGATCGGGCTCATCCTGCTCGAGAACGGCGTCGACATCTCGAGCGACTTCAGCAACGACGAATTCTCGGCCGCGATCGAGGTCTTCCGCAAGCAGGTCGAGGTCGGACAGATCCGCAACATCAAGGGCAACTCCTACATCGACGACCTCGCCAACGAGGACACCCTCGCGGCGATCGTGTGGTCGGGCGACGTGACGACGCTCAACCTCGAGAACGGCGACAAGTGGGAGTTCGCGATCCCCGAGGCCGGCGGCACGCTCTGGAACGACAACTTCCTCGTGCCGATCGGGTCGCCCCGCAAGGCGAACGCCGAGAAGCTCATCAACCACTACTACGACCCCGAGATCGCGGCCGAGGTGGCGGCGTGGGTGAACTACATCAGCCCCGTCGTCGGCGCGCGTGAGGCGGCCGAGGCGATCGACCCCGAGCTCGTCGAGAACCAGCTGATCTTCCCGAACGCCGAGACGCTCGCGACGGTCAAGCAGTTCCGCAGCCTGACTCCCGCCGAAGAGCAGGCCTTCGGCGCCGAGTTCCAGTCGGTTCTGATCGGGGCCTGATGGCCGGAACCTTCGACGAGGCGGGGGCGGACCTCGAACTCGTCGGCGTGACGAAGCGATTCCCGGGGTTCACCGCGATCGAGAACCTCAACCTGATGGTGCCGGCGGGGTCGTTCTTCGCCCTGCTGGGACCCTCGGGATGCGGCAAGACCACGACCCTGCGCCTGGTCGCGGGGCTCGAGGAGCCGAGCGCGGGACGCATCCTGATCGGGGGCAAGGACGTCACGGTGTCCAAGCCCCACCAGCGGCCGGTCAACACGGTCTTCCAGAGCTACGCGCTCTTCCCGCACATGACGGTGCTCGCCAACGTCGAGTTCGGGCTCAAGCGCCGCGGCATCCAGAACGCCCGCGCGCTCGCGCACGAGGCGCTGCGACTCGTCGAACTCGACCACGTGGCGGGCCGCCGTCCGACCCAGCTCTCGGGTGGACAGCAGCAGCGCGTGGCCCTCGCGCGCGCGGTCGTCAACCGGCCGGCCCTGCTGCTGCTCGACGAACCGCTCGGCGCTCTCGACCTCAAGCTGCGTCGGCAGATGCAGCTCGAGCTCAAGTCGATCCAGGGCGAGGTCGGGCTCACCTTCCTGCACGTGACGCACGACCAGGAGGAGGCCATGACCATGGCCGACACGGTCGCCGTCATGAACAAGGGGCGCATCGAGCAGATGGGCGCGCCCGAGGAGCTCTACGAGCTGCCGCGCACGACCTTCGTCGCGAACTTCCTCGGCCAGTCCAACCTGTTCATCGGCGAGGTCGTGGCATCCGGTTCGGACTCCATCACGGTCGACATCGCGGGACTCGGGCTCAAGGTGCCGCGCGAGCGAGCCCAGCGTCACGCCGGCGAGGTGACCATCGGCGTACGCCCCGAGAAGCTCACACTGCACACGAGCGCGCCGACCGCCGAGGCGGGGGTCAACATCCTGGGCCCCGGCACGGTGACGGATGTCTCGTTCACCGGGGTGAGCACGCAGTACCTCGTGCAGGTGCCCGGGCTGCCGGTCATCACCGTGTTCGCGCAGAACATGGCCTTCGGCCCGGTCGTGGAGCAGGGCGCCGAGGTGTGGGTCTCGTGGCGTGTCGAGCACGGCTTCGGCCTCGCCGACGAGCCGGAGCCCGAGCCGCGGTTCGCGGACGACGACGACACCCGGAGCATCGCGGTGCAGCAGCGGCAGCGCCTCGAGGACGAGCTGGACGAGGCCTGACCGTGGCATTCGGCGCCTTCGCGAACTCGGGCCCCGACCTCTCGGCCGCCGCGCCCCGCCGTCGCAGCTACATCGCGATCATCCTGCTCGCCCCCGGCATCCTGTACCTCGTGGCGACCTTCGTGGCGCCGCTCGTCTCGCTCGTGCTCACGAGCTTCAAGGAGCCGGGCGGCAACTTCGAGGTGGGCGAGTACGTCTACGCCTTCCGCTGGGAGAACTACGCGGAGGTGTTCGAGCGCTTCGGCGAGATCTTCCTGCGCACCTTCGGGTACTCGATCCTCGCGACGATCCTCGCGCTCGTGATCAGCTATCCGCTCGCGTACTTCATCGGGGTGATCCTGCGGCCGTACCCGCTGTGGCAGAGCCTCGTGCTGATCCTCGTGATCGCGCCGTTCTTCATCAGCTTCCTGCTGCGCACCCTGGCCTGGAAGGCCGTGTTCGCCGACGAAGGGCCGGTGGTGGGGTTCCTCCAGACGGTGGGCGTGCTGGGGCCGGAGGACTACCTCAACGGCACGGCCTTCACCGTGGTCTTCGGACTCACCTACAACTTCATCCCCTTCATGACCCTGCCGATCTACGCCTCGCTCGAGCGCCTCGACCTGCGCTACGTCGAGGCCGGCAGCGACCTCTACGCGGGTGCGGGTTCGCGGTTCTGGCGGATCATCCTGCCGCTGTCGCTCCCCGGCGTCGTGTCGGGCACCCTGCTCACCTTCATCCCCGCGACGGGCGACTACATCAACGCGAGCAAGGACTTCCTCGGCTCGACCGCCACGGTCATGGCGGGCAACATCATCAACGACCTGTTCTTCCAGAGCTTCTACCCGATCTCGGCGGCGGTCGCGATCGTCATGATGATCGCCATCCTGATCCCCGTGATCGTCTACGTGGCCAAGAGCGGATCGGAGGACCTGCTGTGAGCACGCAGGAGGCCGCGGTGCTCGCCGTCGCCGAGGACGCACCCCGCCCTCGCCGACAGCGGCGGGCACGCTCCGGGCGCGGGGGAGCCGGCAACTGGGTCATCGGAACCTACTCGCTGCTCGCGCTCGCCATCATGATGATCCCGATCGTCTACACGATCGTCTTCTCGTTCAACGAGGCGCGGCGCACCAACATCGTGTGGCGCAGCTTCACCTTCGACAACTGGCTGAACGTCTGCGACGACGTGCGCGTCTGCGAGTCCTTCGGCAACAGCATCCTCGTCGGCGTCGTCGCCACGATCGCCGCGACCGTGCTGGGGACCATGATCGCGATCGCGATCGTGCGCTACACCTTCCGGATGCGGACCCTCATCACCGTGCTGCTGTTCCTGCCGATGGCGACCCCCGAGGTCGTGCTCGGCTCCGGACTCGGCTCGCAGTTCGTCAACATGGGCGTCGAGCGCGGCATCTGGACGATCATCGTCGCGCACATCATGTTCTGCATCAGCTTCGTGGTGGTGACCGTGCGCGCCCGCGTGGCGAGCCTCGACCCCGCGCTCGAGGAGGCGGGCCGCGACCTCTACGCGAGCCCCGGCCAGGTGTTCTGGCGGGTCACCCTGCCGCTGCTCATGCCGGGCATCCTCGCCGCGGCGCTGCTCTGCTTCGCCCTCAGCTTCGACGACTTCATCATCACGAACTTCGTGTCGGGCAACGCCGAGACCTTCCCGAAGTTCGTGTACGTGGCGGCCAGCCGCGGCATCCCGCCGCAGTCGAACGTCATCGCATCCGCGGTGTTCGTCTTCGCGATCGTGCTCGTGGTCGTCGCCCAGCTGTCGGCGGGGGTACGCCGTCGCCGGATCGCGAAGTCGGGCTGAGGCGGACCCCGGTGTACGAGGATCGCGCCCGGCTCGCGGCCCTCTGGGAGGACGAGCTCGCGACGTTCCGGCGGCTGCACCCGCGATCGGGTGAGCTCGCCGCGCGGGGTCGCGCCCACCTGCCCGACGGCGTGCCGATGCTCTGGATGGCGAAGTGGCCCGGCGACTGGCCCGTGCACGTCGTGGAGGCGGCGGGCGCGCACTTCACGTGCGCCGACGGCATCGACCACGTCGACCTGTGCCTCGGCGACACGGGGGCCATGGTCGGGCACGCGCCCGCAGCATCCGTCGCCGCGATCTCGGAGCGGCTGGCACGTGGGGCGACCTTCATGCTGCCGACCGAGGATGCCGCGGTCGCGGCGGCGCTGCTGGCGGAGCGCTTCGGGCTGCCCGAGTGGCAGTTCACGCTCACCGCGACCGACGCCAACCGGCACGTGCTGCGTTACGCGCGGCAGGCCACCAGACGGCGCCGCGTGCTCGTGATCGACCACTGCTACCACGGCACGGTCGACGAGGCCTACGCGACGCTCGACGACGCCGGTCGGGTGGTGTCGCGGCGCGGCAACATCGGCGCCCCCGTTCCGCTCGACGAGACGACGGCGGTCGTCGAGTTCGACGACGTCGCGGGGCTCGAGGCGGCGCTCGAGACGGGCGAGATCGCGGCGGTTCTCGTCGAGCCCGCCATGACGAACGTCGGGATCGTGCTGCCGCAGCCCGGCTGGCACGAGGCGGTGCGCGCGGCGTGCGACCGCACCGGCACGATCCTCGTGATCGACGAGACGCACACGCTGTGCGCGGGACCCGGCGGCATGACCGCGCGCGACGGGCTGCGGCCGGATGTCGTGGTGGTCGGCAAGACGATCGGCGGCGGCATCCCCGCGGCGGCCTGGGGGATGACGCACGAGCTCGCGGCGCGCGTGCGCGAGAGCCTCGACTGGGCGGGCGAGGGGCGCGAGGACCTCGACGTCGGGGGAGTGGGCGGCACGCTCGCGGGTAACGCCGTGTCGATGGCCGGCATCCGGGCGACCCTCTCGCAGGTGCTGACGCCCGAGGTCTACCCCGGGATGATCGCGCGGGCGGGCGAGTGGACCGCGGGCGTGCAGGCGGCGATCGACGAGTTCGGGGCGCCGTGGCAGGTCACCCAGCTGGGCGCGCGAGCCGAGTACAGCTTCCGCCCGACGGCGCCCGCCAACGGCCGCGAGGCGGCGGAGGCCGAGGACTTCGCGCTGCAGCAGTACCTGCACCTGCACGCGCTCAACCGCGGCATCCTCATCACGCCGTTCCACAACATGGCGCTCATGTCGCCCGCGACGAGCTCCGCCGACGTCGAGCGGCACACGGTCGCCTTCCGCGAGGCGGTGGCGTCGCTCTACGCCTGACGTCGTCGTGCCAGGCGGAGGGCGGGGCTCAGGTGGTTGAGGAGGTGCGGAGCGCCGTCTCGAAACCGCCGTCACCCGGTGTTGCTCGAGTCTGGCGGAGGGCGTGGCGTCGAGACGCGGCTGCGCCGCTCCTCAGCCGCCTCAGGTCTGCTCAGGTGGTTGAGGAGGTGCGGAGCGCCGTCTCGAAACCGCCGTCACCCGGTGTTGCTCGAGTCTGTCGGAGGGCGTGGCGTCGAGACGCGGCTGCGCCGCTCCTCAGCCGCCTCGACCGTGTCAGAAGGCGACGCGCGGCGTCGTCCACGGGTCGGCAAGCGCCCCGAGCGTCTCGTCGGCCCGCTCGCGCGCGAGCAGCCCCTCCCGCACGAGCAACTCGAGCCCCACGGCGGTCGTCGCGCGGTGCGAGCCGTCGAGCGCCTTCACGGCGACGGCCTCGCCCGCGGGCGTCACGAGCACGAGCACGCCCTCCGCGCCGAGCTTCGCCACGAGCCCCGTGCGCTCGATCGTCACCGTGTTGGTGCGTCCGGGGCCGTCGACCGCCCACGGGTGCGCGCGGATCGCATCGCCGAGCAGCGTGTCGGCGCGGGCCGTGTGCGACACCGCCCGCGCGAGACCGACGAGGCTCATCACGGGGACGGGAGCGCCGCATCCGTCGACCCCCCAGTGCGCCGGCTCCTCGCCCGCGAGTCGTGCCGTCAGCTCGCGCACCTGCCGCTGCACGGGGTGCCCGGGGTCGAGGTAGCTCGCGAGGTCCCAGCCGTGCAGGGCGGAGGCGGCGAGGAACGCGGCGTGCTTACCCGAGCAGTTCATCGTGATCGGCAGGGGCGCGGATGCCGCGGCACGCGCCGCGCGGTCGCCCGGCCAGTCGGCGGGGCAGCGCAGCGCCGAGGCGTCGAGCCCTGCGTCGGCGAGCATGCTCTCCACCACCGCGACGTGCGCGGGCGTGCCCGCGTGGCTCGCCGCGGCGAGAGCCGTCTGCGGCGCGTCGAGGACGACGCCGAGCAGCTCGACGGCGGCGGCCTGCACGAGCTTGAGCGTCGAACGCGGGTAGATGAGCGCGGTGGGGTCGCCGAGCGCCTGCACGACGTCGCCCCGGGAGTCCACGAGCACGGCCGCGCCGAGGTGGCGTGACTCCGGCCACCCCGAGCGTTCGACGACGGCGAGCTCGACCGAGCCGGCCGCGTCGAGCGGCGCGCTCACGCGCCCGCGGCGGCGAACGACTCCGCGAGCACGCCCATGGCATCCGCGAGCAGCGCGTCGTCGAGAGCGAGGCTCGGCAGGAAGCGCAGCACGTTGCCGTAGGTGCCCGCGGTGAGCAGCAGCACGCCCCGCTGGGCGGCCTCGGCCGCGATGGCGTTCACGAGATCGGAGCGCGGGGCGTGCGTGGCAGGGTCGAGCAGCTCGACGGCGATCATGGCGCCGATGCCGCGCACCTCGGCGATCACGGGGTAGCTCTCGCGCAGCGTCTCGAGGGCGCGGCGCAGCCCCGCCTCGATGCGCGTCGCCTCGGCCAGCACGCCGTCGCGCTCGATGCGCTCGAACACCGCGACCGCCGCCGCGCACGCGACCGGGTTGCCGCCGAAGGTGCCGCCGAGGCCGCCGGGCTGGGCGGCATCCATGATCTCGGCACGCCCCGTGACGCCTGCGAGCGGCAGACCGCCCGCGATGCCCTTGGCCGAGAGCACGAGGTCGGGCACGAGACCGAAGTGCTCGGAGGCGAAGTAGGCGCCCGTGCGCGCCATACCCGACTGGATCTCGTCGGCGATGAAGACGATGCCGTTGGCCGTGCACCACTCCTGCAGGGCGGGCAGGTAGCCGTCGGCGGGGACGATGAAGCCGCCCTCGCCCTGGATCGGCTCGACGACGAGGCAGGCCAGGTCGGATGCGCCGACCGTCTTCTCGAGGTAGCCGATCGTGCGCGCTGCGGCGGCCTCGCCGCTCAGACCGTCGTGCAGGGGGTAGGAGTTGGGGGCGCGGTAGACGTCGCCCGCGAAGGGGCCGAAGCCGAGCGCGTAGGGCATGGCCTTGAAGTTCATCGCCATCGTGAGGTTGGTGCGGCCGTGGTAGGCGTGCTCGAGCACGGCGACACCCGAGCGGCCCGTGTACTTGCGGGCGATCTTGACGCCGTTCTCGACCGCCTCGGCACCCGAGTTGACGAGCACGGTCTTCTTGGCGAAGTCGCCGGGGGTGTGGGCCGCGAGCAGCTCGGCGACGCGCACGTACTCCTCGTAGGGGGTGATCGTGAAGAGCGTGTGGGTCACGTCGGCGAGCTGGGCGGATGCTGCGGCGACGACCGCGTCATCCGTGTGCCCGATCGTGGTGACGCCGATGCCCGCGCCGAGGTCGATGAACTGGTTGCCGTCGACGTCGCGGAGGATGGCGCCGTGGGCGCGCTCGATGAAGACGGGCAGGGCGCTCGAGACCCCGTCCGACACGACGCGACGGCGGCGCTCCTGCAGCTCGATCGAGCGCGGGCCGGGGATCGCGGTGACGACGCGACGCTCGGGGTCGAGCGGCGCTACCGTAGGGGGCGTCAGGGTGTCGGTCATAGCCTTGATCCTACCGCGCGTGCGCGACGGGCCACGATGCTGATTCCGTAGCTGTGGCATGGTCAGAGTAAGGATTTCGTATGGATCATCAGCATCATTACGCGGTTTCCGTCGAATGGACAGGCAACCGCGGAAGCGGCACATCCGACTACCGCGCGTACGGGCGCGACAACACCGTGCGCGCCGAGGGCAAGCTGCACGAGCTCGCCGGGTCGAGCGACCGCACCTTCCATGGGGACCGGGAGCGGTGGAACCCCGAGGAGCTGTTGCTCGCGGCGCTCAGCCAGTGCCACATGCTCAGCTACCTGCACGTGGCCGCGAGCCGCGGCATCGTCGTGACGGCGTACACGGATGACGCGGTCGGCGAGATGCGGCAGACCCCGGATGGCGGGGGGCACTTCACCGAGGTGACCCTGCGGCCGGTCGTGACGATCGCCGCGGGCGAGGAGGCGGAGGCGCTCGAGGCCCACCACGAGGCCGCCGCCAAGTGCTTCATCGCCGCATCCGTGAACTTCCCCGTGCGTCACGAACCGAGCATCCGGCTCGCCTGAACATCGCTGACTGGTCGGTAAATCCCGCTAAAACTTCGTTTTAGCGGGATTTACCGACCAGTCAGCGATGCCGGGTCAGGGGGTGGGGGCCGTGCGGCTGTCGAGCTGCGAGTACAGTTCCGCCCGCTCCGCATCCAGCTTCTCGAGCTGGGTCAGCTTGTCGTTGTAGCTGTCGACGTCCGCATTGAGCTTCACGCGGTCGGCCTCGAGCGCCTCCTGCCGCGCGAGGAGCGCGGCGCGCGCCGCGTCGAACTCCTTCTGCGTGGCGAAACCGCCGCCGTGGGCACGCGCGTTGAAGTCGTCGATGTCGTCGTCCAGCTCGGCGAGCGCCGCGTCGTACGCCGCCGAGCGCCGCTCCAGCTCGGCGTAGCCCGCATCGAGCTCGGCGCTCAGCTGGTCGATCTGGCTCGTGTAGCCGTCCAGCTCCGAGGTGCGACCCGACTCGAAGGCGATGACCGGTGAACGGTCGGCGAAGACCTCGGCGTAGTGCGCGGTGAGCTCGGCGGGCAGGTCGTCGTAGCCGGTGCCGAGCCGCGAGTGCCACTCGTCGGGGCGCTGAGCGGCCGGGTAGCCCTCGACGGTGGCGACGTTCGGGTCGGTCGACGGCAGGGTCGCCACGAACCCGGCCACGAGCGCGTCGACGCGCCGACGGTCGTCGTCGCTCATGCGCGCGTACACGGCGTGCAGCAGCTCGTGGGCGGCCGTCGCCTCGACGGTTCCGGCGAGCCGGTCGTCGGTGACGCTGTACACGTAGATGCGGCCGTCGCCGTAGCAGCCGAGCACGATATCCGCCTCGACCGGGCAGTGCTCCTGGAACTCGGCGGCGTCGTCGACGAGCGGTCGGCTCGCGAAGAACACCCGGCGGCCGGTCTCGGTGAGCGCCAGCTCCTCGGCGAGCCGCTCGACGTGGGCGCCGGGCGGCTCGGTCCAGACCACCCACTGGTCGGCGTACGCCTGGCGGCGCTGCGGGTCCCACGGGGCGGCCACGAGCAGTCCCGCGACGAGCGCGACGAGCAGCCCGGTTCCCACCCACCGGCCGATCCGTCGCCTGCGACGCGGGCGCAGCGGCTCGGCGCGCACGAGCGGGGTCGAGTCGAACTCGGCGAAGGGGGCGGCGGATGCCGGCGTCTGCGGCGCGCGGATGTCGTCCTGCGGCAGGCTCATGGTGCCCTCAGAGCTCCGCGAGCCCCTCCTCGAGCACGCCCACGGCATCCTCGAGGAGCTCGTCGCTGATCACGACGCTCGGCAGCAGCCGCAGCACGGAGTCCCACGACCCGGCGTCGAGTGCGATCACGCCGTGACGGATGGCGTGCCCGAGCACCGCCGTGAGCGCCTCCGGGTTGGGGGTCGTGGTGCCCGGCTGCACGAGCTCGATGCCGAACATCGCGCCCTTGCCGCGCACCTCGCCGACGACGCCGAAGCGCTCGGCCCAGTCGCCGATCCGGGACCTCAGCGTGCGCTCGACGCGCTGCGCCTCGCCGATCAGGTCGTCGCGCTCGATGATCTCGAGCACCTTCAGCGCGGCGGCGGTCGACACGGGGTTGCCGCCGAAGGTGCCGCCGATGCCGCCCGGCTGCACGGCATCCATGATGTCGGCGCGCCCCGTGACCGCGGCGAGCGGCAGGCCGCCCGCGATGCCCTTCGCGCTCGTGACGAGGTCCGGCACGACGCCGTGGTGCTCGATCGAGTACCACGCGCCCGTGCGCGCGATGCCCGCCTGGATCTCGTCGGCCACGAAGACGATGTCGTTGTCTGCGCAGAAACGCTTGATCGCGGCGAAGTAGCCGGGCGCCGGGATGACGATGCCGCCGTCGCCCTGGATCGGCTCGGCGAAGAAGGCGGCCACCTCGGTGGCGCCGATGTGCCGCTCGATGTAGTCGATCGTCCGCGCGGCGGCCTCCTCGCCGCTCAGGCCGTCGCGGAAGGGGTAGGACACCGGCACCGAGTACAGCTCGCCCGGGAACGGCCCCATCCCGGCGCGCTCCGGCCACGGGCGGTAGGTCATCGCCATCGTGAGGTTGGTGCGGCCGTGGAAGGCGTGGTCGAGGCTCACGATCGCGCGGCGCCCCGTGAAGCGGCGGGCGATCTTGACGGCGTTCTCGACCGCCTCCGCGCCCGAGTTCACCAGGATCGTGTGCTTCTCGAAGTCGCCCGGGGTGATCTCGGCGAGCTTCTCGGCCACCCGCACGTAGTTCTCGTAGGGGGTCACCGTGAAGAGCGTGTGGGTGAGCTTCGCGGCCTGCTCGGCGACCGCCGCGGCGACCTCCGGATGCGCGTGCCCCACCGTCGTCACGCCGATGCCGCAGCCGAGGTCGATGAGCTGGTTGCCGTCGACGTCGACGAGCATCGCGCCTGACCCGTGGTCCATGTAGATGTTGGCGAGGGTGCCCGCCCCGCGGGAGACGGATGCCACGCGGCGCTCCTGGAGCGCGCGGGAGCGGGGGCCGGGCAGTTCGGTCACGAGCTTGCGCTGCTGGGGCACGCTGAAGGCCATGAGGCGATTGTAGGCGGGAGCCCCTCGCGCAGGGCCATGCCGCGCTCGCACCGCACGTCAAGCTCGCATGGGGCAGGATGGGACCTTCCCCCACGCATCCGAGGAGTTCCGCCGTGCCCCGCGCCCTTCCCGTCCTGACCGTCGCCGCGCTCGCGCTGGCCCTCGTGGGCTGCGCCTCCGACGCGCCCGAGTCGCAGCCGTCCGAACCGGCGTCGCCGTCGTCGCCCACGGCATCCGAGGACCGCGAGTGCGCGGCACCCGGCGCCGGTTCCGACGCGGTGGATGTGACGGGCGGGTTCGGTGAGGCGCCGCACGTTGTCGTCGACGCCCCGCTCGAGGTCGAGACCACCGAGCGGCGCGTGGTGATCGAGGGCGACGGCGCCCAGGCGGTGTACGGCGACACCGTCGTCGTCGACTTCACGCTGTACGACGGCACGACCGGCGAGTCGGCCACCTCGACCGGCTATGTCGACGGTCAGCGCGCGCAGTTCCTGCTCAACGAGGCCGCCTTCATCCCCGGCCTCGTGAAGACGATCGAGTGCTCGACGGTCGGCTCGCGCGTGGTGGGCGTCGCGCCCGCCGCGGAGGCGTTCGGCCAGAGCGGCTCGCCCGAGCTCGGCATCGGCGCGGGCGACACGGTCGTGTTCGTCGTCGACGTCGTCTCGGTGGCCGACAAGCTCGTGCCCGCGGCGTGGACCGACGACGTGCCCGAGGTGACGCGCGACGACGCGGGTATGCCGACCGTCACGCTGCCCGACACGGATGCGCCCACCGAGCTGCTGGAGGCGGTGCTGGCCGCGGGCGACGGCGCGACCGTCGTCGCGGGCGACAGCGTCACCGTCGACTACCAGGGCACCAGCTGGACCACGGGCGAGATCTTCGACCAGAGCTTCGGCAAGGCCCCCGCGACCTTCGGCACCACCCAGGTGGTGCCCGGCTTCGGTGCCGCGCTCGTGGGGCAGAAGGTCGGCGCGACCGTGCTCGTCGTGATGCCGCCGGAGCTCGCCTACGGCCCCGACCCCGACGCGCACGAGCTCGGCGGGCAGACGCTCGTGTTCCTCATCGACATCCTGGGCGTCAACGGCAACTGAGCCGGAGGGCGCGGCTAGGCTCGCCGCATGAGCCGTCGCCGCGTCCTCGTCCTCGGGTCCACAGGGTCCATCGGCACCCAGGCGCTCGAGGTGATCGCGGCGAACCCGGAGCGCTTCGAGCTCGTGGGGCTCGCCGCCGGCCGCAACGCGGATGCGCTCGCCGCGCAGGCGCGCGCGACCGGCGTGGCGCGCACGGCGCTCGGCATCGACGAGGCGGTCGACCTCATCCGCAGCACCCCGGCCGACGTCGTGCTCAACGGCATCACCGGATCCGTTGGCCTCTCGGCGACCCTTGCGGCGCTCGAGACGGGGGCGACGCTCGCGCTCGCCAACAAGGAGAGCCTCATCGTGGGCGGCGAGCTCGTGCTCGCGGCAGCACGCCCCGGCCAGATCGTGCCCGTCGACTCCGAGCACTCGGCCATCGCGCAGGCGCTGCGCTCCGGGGAGCACGGCGAGGTGCGGCGTCTCGTGGTGACGGCATCCGGGGGGCCGTTCCGCGGGCGCAGCAGGGAGCAGCTCGCGGATGTCGCACCCGCGGAGGCGCTCGCGCATCCGACGTGGGACATGGGGCGCGTCGTCACGACCAACTCGGCGACGCTTGTCAACAAGGGACTCGAGGTGATCGAGGCGCACCTGCTCTTCGGGATCCCCTACGACCGCATCGACGTCGTCGTGCATCCGCAGTCGATCGTGCACTCGATGGTCGAGTTCGTCGACGGCTCGACGATCGCGCAGGCCTCGCCGCCCGACATGCGGCTTCCCATCTCGCTCGGCCTCGACTGGCCGCACCGCGTGCCGGGGGTGGGGGCGCCACTCGACTGGACGCGCGCGACGCAGTGGACCTTCGAACCCCTCGACGACGACACCTTCCCGGCCGTCGCGCTCGCGCGCCGGGTCGGCGAGCTCGGCGGCACCCACCCCGCGGTCTACAACGCCGCCAACGAGCAGGCCGTCGAGGCATTCCACGCCGGGCGCGTGCCGTTCCTCGGCATCGTCGAGACCGTGCGGCGGGTCGTCGACGCGCATGAGCCGGGACCTGTCACCCTCGAGGGAGTGCTCGCCGCCGAGAACTGGGCGCGCGACGAGGCCGATCGGCTGCTCGCCGGAGGGGTGAACGGATGACGCGACGACTGCTCGCCGGGACCGCCACGACCGCGCTGCTCGCGGCCGCCCTCACCGGGCTCGGACTCGCCCAGCCCGCCCTCGCGTGCGCATGCGGCGCGCCCGCACCGCCCGCCGGAACCGTCGTGACGGTGGGGGAGGAGCACGCGATCGTGAGCCACGACGGCGAGACCGAGCGCATCGAGCTCGTGCTCGACATGCTCACCGAGGGCGCCGACACGGGGCTCGTGGTGCCGACCCCCTCGCCCGCGACCGTGAGCCTCGGCGACCCGCGGCTCTTCACCGCGCTCGACAAGCAGACAGCCCCGACCGTGGAGGTCGTCGAGGACTGGTGGGGGCTGGGCGGCGACGGAGCGGCGGCCGGGGCGCCGCCGACCGTGCTGTCGCAGGTCGACCTCGGGCCCATCGAGGCGGTGACGCTCGCGGCGTCCGACGCCAAAGGCCTGAAGAAGTGGCTCGCCGCCAACGGGTACGGGATCGACCCCGGCGTGCAGGATCTCTTCGCCGACTACATCGACCGCGGCTGGTCGTTCGCCGCCCTCAAGCTCACGGGCGAGGAGCCCCTCGACGGCGCGCTCGACCCCGTGCGCTTCGAGTTCGCGACGAGCGAGCTCGTGTACCCGCTGCTGCTGTCGCAGGCCTCGAGTCGGCCGCAGACCGTGCGCCTCTACCTCTTCGGCGACGATGGGATGCAGGCGAGCTTCCCCGACGGCGCCGTCGCGGGGAACGTCACCTGGGCGGGGCCGGTGACCCAGGCGGCCCTCGCGCCGCTCGGCGGCTACCTGACCGTCGTGGAGGCGTACTTCGCCGACCCGGCGAGCCAGATCACGGGCGACCTCACGATCACCTCGACGGGGACGCGTCCCGACTACACGCCGATCGTGACGCGCACCAAGTACGTCGAGATCGGCGGGCTCCCGATGGGGATCGCCATCGCGTCGGTCGCCGCCGTCTTCGGGCTCATGCTGCTGCTCGTCATCATCGGCGGGATCGTGCACCGCGCGGGCGAGAGGCGGCGGGCGAGGCGACTGTACTGAGCGGGCGCGGCATCCGCATCCGGCCCACAGCCGCGCCTGGGGCGCTTCCCAGCGCGCGTGCCCTAGCCTGACGCGGTGGAAACCGTGCTGCTCTACGTGCTCGGCGTCGTCATCGTCGCCGTCGGCCTCGCGCTCTCGATCGCGCTGCACGAGCTGGGGCACCTCATCCCGGCGAAGCGGTTCGGGGTGAAGGTCGGGCAGTACATGATCGGCTTCGGGCCGACGCTGTTCTCGCGGCGGCGCGGCGAGACCGAGTACGGCGTCAAGCTGCTGCCCTTCGGCGGCTACATCTCGATGGCGGGCATGTACCCGCCGGCCCGCCCAGGGGAGGGCGCGCGCACCGCCAACACGGGCTTCCTCGACACGCTCGTGCAGGACGCCCGCGAGCAGTCCGCCGAGACCATCACGCCCGGTGACGAGGACCGCGTGTTCTACAAGCTGTCGGTGCCGAAGCGCATCGTCATCATGCTGGGCGGTCCGGCGATGAACCTGCTGATCGCGGTCGTGCTGTACGCGGTCGTGCTGTGCGGCTTCGGCACGTACCAGTACTCGACCACCCTCGGCAGCGTGAGCGAGTGCATCGCGACGGATGCCACGCAGACGGAGTGCACCGCATCCGACCCCGCAGCCCCCGCCGCGGCGGCGGGGCTCAAGCCCGGCGACCGGCTCGTGTCGATCGACGGGACGCCGATCGACAGCTGGGAGCAGTCGAGCGCCCTCATCCGGGAGCACGCGGGCGAGACCATCCCGTTCGTGATCGAGCGGGAGGGGCGCCGGCTGACGCTCGAGGTGACGCCGCTGCTGACCGAGCGGCCCGTCGCGGCCGAGGACGGCACGGCGCTCGTCGACGCGGACGGGGTCCCCGTGACCGAGCGGGTCGGCTTCATCGGGGTGGGCGCCGCGGTGGAGAAGGTGCAGCAGCCGGTGACGGCCGTGCTGCCGGCGGTGTGGGACAACGCGGTGGCGGTCGGCAGGATCATCGTCACCCTGCCGCAGCGGCTCGTGCAGGTGGCGCAGGCCGCGTTCGGCGGCGAGGAGCGCGACCCGAACGGGCCCATCAGCGTCGTCGGTGTGGGGCGGCTGGCGGGCGAGATCTCGGCGCTGGATGCGGCGCCCGTCGCGGACCGTGCGGCGAGCCTCATCCAGATGCTCGCGGCCCTCAACGTGGCGCTTTTCGTCTTCAACCTCGTGCCACTGCTGCCGCTCGACGGCGGGCACGTCGCGGGGGCGCTGTGGGAGGCAATCCGGCGGGGCATCGCGAAGCTGCGCGGCAGGCCGGACCCCGGCCCCGTCGACATCGCGCGTTTCGTGCCGGTGACCCTCGTGATCGTGGCGATCCTCGCGGTGATGAGCGGTCTGCTCATCTACGCCGACATCGTGAACCCGGTCGCCCTCCGCTGACCCTCCCTCGCTGACTGGTCGGTAAATCCCGTTATTCGGCACGAATAACGGGATTTACCGACCAGTCAGCGATGACGGCGCGGGGCCTCGACACCGACGATCACCGTGGCGGGGGCGAGCACGACGAGGGCGAGCCAGGCCGCGAGCGGGGCGCCCGCGGCCGCGGCGCCGACGGATGCCACCAGCAGCACGAGCGCAATCACGAACAGCAGGGTGTGGAACGGGCTGAACGAACCCACGAGCAGCGAGTACAGCACGAAGATCGCGGCGAGCAGCACCCCGACCGGCAGCGCGACCCCCGTCGCCACCGCGGCGGGCTCGAGCGACCCGCCCTCGATCGCGAGCGCCGCCACATCCAGCCCCGCCCCCACCGCCACGAGCGAGCCGAACACCACGATGTGCCCGTACCCCCACGCGAAGCCGCGCCGCGGGGCGCGCGCCAGCACCTCGCCGGACGGGATCAGGAACACCACCCACCACAGCCCGAACGCGAGCGCCATCCCCGCCGCCGCCACGAGCGCCGCATCCACCGACCAGCCGTGGTCCTGCACGGTCGCGCCGACCGTCGTCGCCGTGCCGATCACCACCTCGCCGAGCGTCACGAGCACGAGGCAGCTGTAGCGTTCGCCGATGTGGTGCGGATGCCACGGCGAGCGCCCGAAGCGGAACTCCGCGAGGATCGGTCCGCAGAGCTCCACGAGGTAGAGCGGCACCGCGGCCACGAGCGCGACGGCGATCGGCAGCTCCAGCGCACCGAGCGCGACCCAGCCGAGCTGCGCCACGAGCAGCGCCGCGGCCGAGACGATCGCGTCGCGCCGGTGGGCGGCATCCTGCACCGCGACCCGCACCCACAGCGCGAGCTGCCCCAGCCGGATCACGACGTAGCCGAGCACCACCACCCGGATGTCGAGCGTGCCCGCCTCGATGCTCGCGAACACGTCGGGCACCCCCAGCGCGATCACGAGCACGCCGATCATCTGCACGAGGGTGAGCAGCCGCACGAGCCAGTCGTCGGTGTCGAAGGCGGACGCCCACCAGGCGTAGTTGATCCACGCCCAGCTGACCGCGAACGTCGTGAACGCGAACGCGAGCAGGCCCGCGCCGAGCGAGCCGCCGACGACGGCGTGCGCGAGCTGGGCGGAGGTGGCGCCGAACGCGATCGCGAAGGTGAGGTCGTACAGCAGCTCGAGCGGTGTCGCCGCGCGGTGCGGCTCCCCGGGGTCGCGTCCCACGAGGGGGCGCAGCCGGTGCGGCAGGGGCGCGGGCATGCTCATGGCGAGAGGCTAGCGCGGCGCCCGGGCGGCATCCGGATGCCGGACCTAAGCTGGTCGGGTGCCTGCTCTGAACATCGGGATGCCCAAGCCGCGTCCGGAGACCCTCGCCCCGCGCCGCGTCTCGCGCCAGATCAAGGTGGGCAAGGTGCTCGTGGGCGGCGACGCCCCGGTCAGCGTGCAGTCGATGACGACGACGCCGACCACGAACATCAACGCGACGCTGCAGCAGATCGCCGAGCTCACCGCATCCGGGTGCGACATCGTGCGCGTCGCGGTGCCGAGCCAGGACGACGCGGATGTGCTGCACATCATCGCGAAGAAGAGCCAGATCCCGGTGATCGCCGACATCCACTTCCAGCCGAAGTACGTCTTCCAGGCGATCGACGCGGGCTGCGCGGCCGTGCGCGTGAACCCGGGCAACATCCGGCAGTTCGACGACCAGGTGGGCGCGATCGCGAAGGCCGCTCAGGCGGCGGGCGTGAGCCTGCGCATCGGCGTGAACGCGGGATCCCTCGACAAGCGCCTGCTCGAGAAGTACGGCAAGGCGACCCCCGAGGCGCTCGTCGAGAGCGCCGTCTGGGAGGCGAGCCTCTTCGAGGAGCACGACTTCCATGACTTCAAGATCTCGGTCAAGCACAACGACCCCGTCGTCATGGTGAAGGCCTACCGCCTGCTCGCCGAGCGCGGCGACTGGCCGCTGCACCTCGGTGTCACCGAGGCCGGCCCCGCGTTCCAGGGCACCATCAAGTCGGCCACGGCGTTCGGCATCCTGCTCTCGGAGGGCATCGGCGACACGATCCGCGTCTCGCTCTCGGCGCCGCCCGCCGAGGAGGTCAAGGTGGGGCTGCAGATCCTGCAGTCGCTGAACCTGCGCGAGCGCAAGCTCGAGATCGTCTCGTGCCCCTCGTGCGGCCGCGCCCAGGTCGACGTCTACACGCTCGCCGACTCGGTCACCGAGGGGCTCAAGGACGTCACCGTGCCGCTGCGTGTGGCCGTCATGGGCTGCGTCGTCAACGGGCCGGGCGAGGCGCGCGAGGCGGACCTCGGCGTCGCATCCGGCAACGGCAAGGGGCAGATCTTCGTGAAGGGCGAGGTCATCAAGACCGTGCCCGAGGCCGAGATCGTCGAGACCCTGATCGCCGAGGCGCGGCGCATCGCGGATGAGATGGGCCCGGATGCGGCGGTCGGCGAGCCGGTCGTCGTCACGAGCTGACGCGCTGCGACCGCGCTTCGTTGGGTGGCGCCGTCGCGCACGCGCTCGTAGTGTGGCCGCGTGATCCGGTCTCTCGCCGTCGGTGCCGCTCTCGCCCTGGCCGCCTCGACGCTCTCCGCGTGCAGTCTGGTGACGTCGCAAGCCTGCGTGAGCTGGGTCGACTTCGCCGATGAGCAGGCCGCCTTCGACGATGCGACGCTCGTCGTGGTGGGGGTCGCGGATGCCGCGGACGGCACGGTCGAGCTGACGAGCGGCCCGGGGGACCGGCATCGGATCGCGGTCGAGCGGGTGCTGAAGGGTGACGTCGGCGGCGGCGAGCTGTGGGCGGCCGCCCCGCGGGACTACTGCACCGAGGACCCGCCCCAGCCGGCGGTGGACCCGATCCCGACGGGGGAGCGGGTCGTGCTGTTCCTGCACCCGGTGGGTTCGAGTTGGAGCGGGATGACGCCGTGGTGGACGGCGCGTGCGCTGCCGGAGGGCGCGCCGCTGCCGTTCGACGTCGAGGGGTAGCGGCTCCGCGCATCCGCGGGTTCCGTCGCTACGCACGGGACTTCAAGCATATCTCAGCAACCGCGGAAAAGGTAGACCTGTCGGTGCACCCTTAAGGGGGTATGTACCGTTCTGTCCGCCCGGGCGTACCGTCAGCGCCACATGGATCTGGACGGGGCCGTCCGACCTCGGGGCCTCCGCCGATCCCGAACGGATCAGAGGGGGACGACATGTCCGCAACACGAGTGGGAGCGCGCCGATCGCGCACCCGCAACCGCATTCTCGCCATCGCCGCAGCCGGCACGGTGCTGGCCGCGGGGATCACGATCCCGTCGCTCGCGGCGTGGACCGACACGGAATGGGTGACCGGCGGCGTCGACAACGACCCCGGCATCACGACATCCACCTTCAACGTCCAGCAACGCACCGAGGGCGACACCTTCTGGGACGACTACATCACCTCCGGGGGCGCGAACGTCATCGACTTCAGCGACGCGGCGGCAGCCCTCACCCCCGGCGACACGGTCTACGGCTACGTACGGCTGCAGACGGTGACCGCCTCGCTCGGCGGCACCCTCACCCTCAAGGCGGACACCGTCGTGACGCCGGCGACGCTCTCGGCCGCGCTCACCTGGGGGGCGAAGGTCATGCCGGCGCACACGACGTGCACCGCGGCCGACTACGCCACCAACGGCACCGTGATCCAGGCACCCGGGACCGCGCTCAACACGAGCTCCGACGGCACGCTGACGCTCGCCGCCGGGACCGCGGGGGCGCCGGGCACCGAGCAGACCGTGTGCTTCGCGATCACCTTCCCCGGAACGTTCAGCGGCAGCTCGGGGCTCCAGGGGCAGACGGTCGCGCCGCTCTGGCACTTCGACGCGGTGTCGACCTCCTGAGTCGCCCGACGATGTCACGACGGATCATGAGGCCCGAGGGGACCCCGGTGGATGCGCGGAGGGCGCAGCGCACCGGGGCGCCCCGCCGCGGCCTGCGGATCCTGCAGGGCATCGTCACGACGGTCGCGGGCGTCGCGGGGGTCCTCGTGCTCCTCGCGGCGCTCGCGCCGCTCGCCGGTCTGCGTCTCGTGGAGCTGCAGACCGGCTCGATGTCACCCGACTTCCCGGCCGGCTCGGTGATGCTCGTGCGCGACGCGAGCGCGCAGGATGCGGCGGTCGGCGACATCGTGACCGTGCGGCGCCCCGACGGCGCGCCGGTCACCCACCGCGTCGTCTCGACGCATCCGGCGGGCACGAGCACGGCCCTCGTGCTGCGCGGCGACGCGAACGCCGACGCCGACCCGCAGCCGTACCTCGTGACGCGCGTCGGGCTCGTCGTGGGGGGTGTGCCGTGGGGCGGGCAGCTGCTGTCGCTCGCCGACGCCCCCGCCGCGGTCCCGATCCTCGCGGCCGCCGTGAGCCTCCTCGTGCTCTGGGCGTGGTGGCCCGCACCTCGTCGCGGTGCCCACCGCGCGCTCCGCGGAACCCTGAGAGGACACACCGCATGAGACGCCTCGGACTCCCGATCGCGACCTCGCTCGCGGCGCTTGCGCTCGTGACGCTCGCCTCGCCCGCCGTCGCGGCCCCCGCGGACACCGTCGACGACGGCGCACCGGGGCTGCTGACGATCGAGGCGAACCCGCTGTCGATCGACCTCGAGCTGGACCCGGGCGAGCACGGCGAGTGGCTGCTGGCCCCGCACCTCGAGGCGGAGACCGTCGGTGCGCTCACCCTCACCCTGCAGGGCACGGGGGGCCTCGTGGCCGACGCGGCCGGGCTCCGCATCCAGATCGCCGAGTGCTCGGTCGCGTGGACACCCGTCCCGGGCGGCGACGCCGTGTGCGCGGGTGCCGAGAGCGTCGTACTCGCCGAGACCCCCTACGCCACCGCGACCGCCCCGCTCGTGCTCGGGGCGCTGCCCGTCGGGGGCGACCGCTTCTTCCGGATGCGGTTCTCGCTTCCCGCCTCCGTCCCGGCAGCGATGCAGGGGGCGTCCGCCGATCTGCGGATCGGCTTCAGCGCATCCGGGTACTCGGCGACGGTCGACACCGATCCGGATCCCGACCCCCCGACCACCCCGAGCGGCGGCCTCCCGCCGACGGGCGCCATGATCGGCATCCCGCTGGGGCTCGCCGCGGCGCTCGCGGCGCTGGGGGCGGGGTTGCGTGCGAGCGAGCGACGGAGGACACGATGATGCGCGAGACGACCCGCCCGGCACGCCGGATCCTCGCGGCCGTGTCGAGCGCCGCCTTCGGGGCCGTGCTCGTCGCGAGCACGGTCACGGCGAGCAGCGCGAGCTGGACCGACACGGAGTGGGATCGCACGGCCCTGGAGTCGCTCGACTGCGCGGCCCCCGGCAGCATGGACGCCCGCGCGTGGGGTCGGGTGCTGACGGGTGCGCTCGGAAGCGTCCAGCTCGACCCGATCCTCGCGATCGACGGCGTGAGCGTCAGCAATCTCGCCCCCGCGACCTCGAGCGCCGCGACGAGTCACGCCGCGCCCCTCACCGATCTCGGCGGCGACGCATGGTCGGGTGCGCTCGGTCTCAGCGTGCTCTCGTCGCTCTCGCTCGGGGCCGGCCTCGTGCTCCCGCTCGACGCGGGCACCGGAACCTACACGCAGTACGGCCGTGCGACGAGCGCGGGTGAGCAGATCGGCGCATCCGGTGCGGTGACGACGCAGGCGGGCGGGCTCGCGTCGCTCACGACGCCGGATGCGGGCACGCCGCGCCTCGGCACCCTGCGCCTCTCGACCGTGCTCGATGCGATCCTCCCCGGCCTCGGGGTGGCGGTGGGGAGCCTCTCGGACGTCGACCTGACTGTGGGCGCGGTGGGTGCGATCGCCGAGCTGGACGCCTGCGCCGTCGCCTGGAACCCGGCCGCGCTCGCGACGGAGCTCGACCGCGAGTACCTCGTGGCGGGCCTCGACCTCGGGTATACGAGCGATCTGGTGTCGGGCCTCGGCACGGGGCTCGCCACGACGCTGACGGGGCTGCAGTCGTCGCTCAACACCCTCCTGACCGCGCAGGTCAGCGCGAGTGCGATCAGTTCGCTGACCTCGTACCTCGGCACCTCCCTGGGCGGCATCGCCGATGTCGGGCTGGGGTCGGACCCCGTGACGGTCACGGTGAGCGGCGCGGTGAACCTCGCCCCGGTGAGCGCACTGCTGACGAACGACATCACCGACGGCGTCGTGACCGTCAACCTGGCCTCGGGGCGCGTCTCGGCCGACCTCGCGGCCCTCCTCGGGCAGAACTACGCGGACAGCGACGGCCTCAACGGTCGCGACCCCAACACCTCGGTGCTGCAGCCGGGCGTGATCAACGCGCTCCTGACGCGCATCAGCACGCTGCTCACGAACTTCGTGACCAACACCATCCAGCCGGCGATCGCGAAGGCGATCCTCGACACCTCCGTCTCGGTCACGATCGCGGCCCACCTCGACGCGACGGTGTCGGTGCTGGGGCTCGGCTTGACGACCCTGCCGAACGCCCTGTCGCTCACGATCGGCGTCAGCGGGACGATCGGCGGCTTCACGGGGGCTGCCGGGTACGCGGCCCCCACCAACTCGAGCAGCCTCACCGTGTTCGGGAGTTACGGCGGTCTGGTCATAACAGCCCTCAACGCTCTGCTGGGGCTCGTGACCGGGTCGATCGTCACGGCGGTCACGAGCGGGGTCGTGCCGTATGTGGGGAGCATCGTCGTGCAGCCGATCCTGGTGTCGCTGTCGGCGAGCGTCACCTCGACTCTCGCCACGGTCGTCGGCACGACCATCCCCGCGCTCATCACGGCGCTGCGGCCCGTGCTCGAGGTCCTCGCGACGGTGCTGCGGATCACTCTCAACGCCCAGCCCGACCAGCCGGACGGCGTGGGGTCGCCGGCGGCGACCGCCCCCGGACGCTACTTCGAGAGCGCGCTGCACGTGGGGGTCGTCAACGGGAGCACGAGTCTGCTCTCGCTGTGGGCGGCCTCCGCATCCGTCGGCCCCGCGGCGAAGCGCTGAGGTCGGCGCGACTATTCTGATCGGGTGCCCACCCTCCTCTCGCAGCTGTTCGTCCGCACCCTGAAGGAAGACCCCGCCGACGCCGAGGCGACGAGCCACAAGCTCCTCGTGCGCGCCGGCTACATCCGGCGCCAGGCGCCGGGGGTGTTCGCCTGGCTGCCGCTCGGGCTGCGCGTGCGCGCGAAGATCGAGGCGGTCATCCGCGAGGAGATGGCGGCCGCGGGCGCGCAGGAGGTGCACTTCCCGGCGCTCCTGCCGCGCGAGCCCTACGAGGCGACCGGCCGCTGGGAGGAGTACGGCGACAACCTCTTCCGCCTGCAGGACCGCAAGGGCGCCGACTACCTGCTCGCGCCCACCCACGAGGAGGTCTTCACCCTGCTCGTGAAGGACCTCTACTCGAGCTACAAGGACCTGCCGCTCACGATCTACCAGATCCAGGACAAGTACCGCGACGAGGCGCGCCCCCGCGCCGGGCTCCTGCGCGGCCGCGAGTTCTCGATGAAGGACGCCTACTCCTTCGACTACACGGATGCCGGCCTCGACGCCTCCTACCAGGCGCAGCGCGACGCCTACGAGCGCATCTTCACGCGCCTCGGGCTCGAGTACGTGATCGTGAAGGCGGATGCGGGAGCCATGGGCGGCTCGCGCTCGGAGGAGTTCCTGCACCCGACGCCCATCGGCGAGGACACCTTCGTGCGCTCCGCGGGCGGCTACGCGGCGAACGTCGAGGCGTTCACGACCGTCGTGCCCGCGGCTCTGCCGATCGAGGGGCAGCCGGATGCGGTCGTCCACGACACCCCCGACACGCCCACGATCGCGAGCCTCGTCGACGTCGCGAACGCGCAGGTGCCGCGGTCCGACCGCGCGTGGGAGGCATCCGACACCCTCAAGAACGTCGTGCTCGCCCTCACCCACCTCGACGGCACGCGCGAGCTCGTCGTCGTGGGGCTGCCGGGCGACCGCGAGGTCGACATGAAGCGCGCCGAGGTGGCGTTCGCGCCCGCCGAGGTGGAGCCCGCGACCGAGGCCGACTTCGCGAAGAACCCGGCGCTCGTGAAGGGCTACATCGGGCCGTGGTCGCCGACGGGCGCGATCCTGGGGGAGGAGTCGGCATCCGGCATCCGCTACCTGGGGGACCCGCGCGTGGTCGACGGCACCTCGTGGATCACGGGCGCCAACGTCGACGGAAAGCACGTGTTCGGCCTCGTCGCGGGGCGCGACTTCGCCTTCGACGGCACGGCCGAGATCGCCGAGGTGCGCGCGGGCGACCCCGCCCCCGACGGCTCGGGCCCCGTCGAGCTCGCGCGCGGCATGGAGATCGGGCACGTGTTCCAGCTGGGCCGCAAGTACGCCGAGGCGCTCGAGCTCAAGGTGCTCGACGAGAACGGCAAGCTCGTGACGGTCACGATGGGCTCCTACGGCATCGGCGTGACCCGCATCCTCGCCGCGATCGCCGAGACGACGGCGGACGACCGCGGGCTGCTCTGGCCGCGCGGCATCGCCCCCTTCGACGTGCACGTCGTCGCGACCGGCAAGGACGAGGTGGCCTTCGAGCTCGCCGCCCGGCTGTCGGCCGAGCTCGAGGCCGAGCGCTTCGAGGTGCTCTACGACGACCGGCCCAAGGTGTCGCCCGGCGTGAAGTTCGGCGACGCCGAGCTGCTCGGCGTGCCGACCGTCGTGATCGTGGGGCGCGGCGCCGCCGACGGACTCGTGGAGCTCTGGGACCGCCGCACCAACGAGCGCACCGAGGTTCCCGCGGACGAGCTCGTGGCGCGTTTCACGGCATCCCTCGGCTGAACCATGACCGACGCCCGCGACGACGAGCTCCACGCTCGCATCACGACGCTCCTCGACGAGACGGGGGTCGTCGCCGAACGCACCCTCGTCGAGCGGATGCTGCGCACCGCGGTCGGTCTCGGCCAGGACGGAACAGACCGGCTCGACCTCAAGATCGCGTCCGCCGCGCTGCACGAGATGCGCGAGGCATTCCAGCTCTTCGCGCCGCTCGCCGGGGTGCCCAAGGTGACGATCTTCGGCTCCGCGCGCACGCGGCAGGACGACCCGCTCTACCGGCAGGCGCGCGACTCGGCCCGGGCGCTCGCCGACGCCGGCTGGATGGTCGTCACGGGCGCCGGGCCCGGCATCATGCAGGCCGCGGCGGAGGGCGCGGGGTCGGAGCTCTCGATCGGCGTCTCGATCCGCCTGCCGTTCGAGGAGAAGCCCAACTCGGCGATCGAGCCCGACGCGCACCTCGTGTCGATGAAGTACTTCTTCACCCGCAAGCTCATGCTCATGAAGGAGTCGCGCGGCTTCGTCTGCCTGCCCGGCGGCTTCGGCACCATGGACGAGATGTTCGAGCTGCTCACCCTGCAGCAGACGGGCAAGGCCGAGCCCATGCCGATCGTGCTGCTCGACGAGCGCGGGGGCGGCTACTGGAGGGGGCTGCAGACCTTCGTGCGCGAGCAGCTCGTGACGGGCGGCTACGTCGCATCCGACGACCTCGACCGCGTGCTCGTCACCGACTCCGTCGCGGATGCGGTGGCCGAGATCACGGGCTTCTGGCGCAACTACGACTCGCTGCGGTGGGTGGGCGACCAGCTCGTGCTGCGGCTGCGCCGCGAGCCGACGGATGCCGAGGCCGCCGAGCTGTCGGCGCGCTTCGGCGAGCTGCTCCTGCACGGCGCGATCGAACGCTCCGAGCCGCTCGCCCCCGAGGTCGCCGACGACGACCAGCTCGAGCTGCCGCGGCTCGTGCTCACGCTCGACCAGTTCCAGGTGGGCTCGCTGCACCGCCTCATCCGCGCGATCAACGAGCTGCCCTCGGCCACCGCATCCTGACCCCCGGCGAATCGTGCCGGGTGCGGGGATGCCGGGTGCGGGGATGCCGGGTGCGGGGCGCGGCCCTCAGCCCGCGCGCGCCTCGAGATGCGCGAGGATCGCGCGCACCCGGCGGTTGCCGTCGGGGGTGTCGGGCAGCTCCAGGCGCGTGAAGATGCTGCCGATGTGGGTCTCGACGGTGCGCTCCGAGAGGTGCAGACGCGCCCCGATCGCCTGGTTCGACCAGCCCTCGGCCATGAGCGCGAGCACCTCCGACTCGCGCGGGGTCAGCGCGTCGAGGGCCGTGTGCGCCCGCGCCGCCCCGACGAGCCGTGACACGACCTCGGGGTCGAGCGCCGTGCCGCCGCCCGCCACGCGCTCGAGCGCGAGCAGGAACTCGTCGACGTCGAGCACGCGGTCCTTCAGCAGGTAGCCGATCGCCCCGGATGCGACGAGCTCGACCGAGCGCCGCGTCTCGATGTGCTGCGACAGCAGCATGACGGGGGTCGGCGGATCCCACGCCCGGATCTCGAGGGCCGCCTGCACCCCCTCCTCGTGCGACGGCATCCGGATGTCGAGCACGACCACGTCGGGACGGTGCGCGCGCGCCTGCGCGACCGCGGTGGGGCCGTTCGCGGCCCGGCCCACGACCTCATGCCCCGCGCTCTCGAGCAGCGCCGCGAGCCCCTCGCGGAAGAGTGCGGAGTCCTCGCCGATCACGACGCGCACGGCAGCTCCGCCCGCACGACCGTGCCCGAGCCGACGGGCGACTCGACGCGGAGACTGCCGCCGAGGGCCGCGACGCGGTCCTGCAGCCCGGTGAGCCCGCCCGAGCCCCCGGGCCGCGCCCCGCCGCATCCGTCGTCGCTCACGACCACGACGAGCCCGGCGGCCTCCTGCCGCACCTCGATCCGGATGCGGGAGGCGGCCGCGTGCCGCAGGGCGTTCACGACCGCCTCGCTCGCGACGAAGTAGGCGGTCGTGCTCACGGCATCCGGCAGCTCGCCCGTGCGCACGTCGAGGTCGATCGGCGTCGGGGCGATCCGACCGAGGTGGGCGAGCGCCGCGCCGAGACCGTCGTCGAGCGCGCTCGGGCGCACCCCGTGCGCGATGCGGCGCAGTTCGGCGACCGCCGTCGCGAGCTCGGCCACGGCCCCGTCGAGCGCGGAGGCGAGCGCCGCATCCGTCGCGGCACCGCGCTGCAGCACCCGCAGCCGCATGCCGAGCGCCACGAGGCGCTGCTGGGCGCCGTCGTGCAGATCGCGTTCGAGGCGGCGACGCTCCTCGTAGCCGGCGCGCAGCATCCGCTCACGGGAGCTCGCGACCTCGGTGCGGGCGCGGGCCAGCTCGACGTGCATGCGCGCCGCGTCGACGAGCGGGGCGGATGCGTGCACGACCGCCGCGGCGACGCGCTTGACGCGCGCGTGCGAGGGCGAGATCACCCCGATCTCCTGACCCCGTGCGAGCACGACGGATGCGAGCGGCCCCGGCACGATCTCGGCGCCGTCGGCTCCGCGCAGCCGGGTGTCCTCGATGCCGCGGTAGCCGACGCGCAGCCCGGGGTCGGCGAGCGTCTCGCGCAGCACGCGCTCGACCTCCGTGGCCTCCGCCTCACCCGCCTCGACGCGGCCCGCGAGCACCCGCAGGGCCCGCAGCGCGCGCTCGCGCTCGCGGTAGACGAGCTCGCCCACGAGACGACGCGTCAGCCGGTATCCGGGCACCGCGAGCAGCGCGACGAGCGCGGCGACCACCACGCCCGCCGTGGGCGACCAGCTCGTGACGGCGGTACCGAGGGCCACGCTCGCGAGGGTGAGGGCGCCGAGCACGAGGAGGCTCAGCACCGTGACCGTCACGGCGGCGACCACCGCGCGGTCCACGTCGCCGCGGGCGGGCGCCAGCACGGCGACCGTCGCGCCCGCGGGGAGCGTGAGGTAGATGACGAGCAGGCCGATCGCGACGACCCCGACGTCGTCGGCCAGCAGGAGCCCGGCCCAGCAGCTCAGGAGGGTGAGGGGGAGCGAGAAACCCGTGAGGTACACCCAGCGCAGCTGGAGCCGCCCGCGGGCATCCGCGCCGCGATAGCGTCGCACGACGAGCACGGCGCACCCCGCGAGCAGCACGAAGTAGCCCAGCACGAGCGCGATCCCCCCGGCCTCGAGCGCGCGCGGCGCCGACACCACGGATGCGTCGAGGCCCGCGGCTGCCACGACGGCGAGGGCGACCGCGGTCGTCGCGCCCGCCCAGGCGCGTCGCATCCGCGTGCCGAGGACGCCGTCGGGGACGACGAGCAGCAGCAGCGCGGGGCCGAGGAACAGCAGCGCCCAGGCGCCGTCGAGCGCGGCGGGCAGCGGGTCGGCGGGCAGCATCGCGACGAGGAAGAGCAGCCCGCAGAGACTCAGCAGGGGCGCGACACCGTGCCCGGGGAGACGCCGCGCGACGACCGCGCCGAGGATGAGCGGCACGAGGGCTACGAGCACGTCGAGCACGAACTCGACGCCGCTGTCGTGCGCCTGCGGGCCCAGGGCGAGCAGCGTCGCGACGAGCGCGGCGGACAGCACCCAGCATCCGATGACGGATGCGGTGGTCGCGCGCATGGGCACACGATATTCCGCCGGGCCCGGCCGCGGCATCCGTGTCAGCACGCAGCCGGATCCCGTGCGAGCCCCGATGCGTGCACGGTGCGCGCGCGGGAGCCTCGAAACGCTCGCAGGGTGCGGGCGGGAGAGGACGTCATGACCCAGACCACGAGCCCCGCAACGGCGCACGCGCCGCATCCGCTCGACCCGACCCGCGGGTTCCGCCGCCGTGCCGCGGCGATCGCGCTGCCGCTCGGCTTCCTCGGCCAGCTCGTGGCGAACGCCGCATTCTCGTGGGCGACGCGCGACGGCGGGGGAGACGCCACGGGCGCCGACGCGCTCGAGCTCTACGCGCGGCAGCCGGAGGCGATGCTCGTCGCGACGGTCGCCGCACTCGTCGGATGCCTGCTCATCGTGCCCGGGGCGCTCGCGGCCGGGAGGGTGCTGCGGCCGCGCAGCCCGCGGCTGACGCTCGCGGCCGTGCTGCTGATCATCACGGGATACATCTGCTACTTCGGGATCGTCGCGACGAACTTCGTGACGCTCGCGCTCGCCGAGGCGGGGCTGCCGGCCGGTGCGGCGCTCGACGCCTCGCAGTCGTACCCGGCGGCGCTGCCCGTGTTCCTGCTGTTCGTGCTCGGCAACATGGGCGGCGCGCTCCTGCTCGCGATCGCGGTGTTCCGCAGCCGCGAGGTGCCGGCCTGGGCGGGCGTCGGCATCCTCGCGTGGACGGTGCTGCACATCGTGGGGCTCGTCGTGGGAAGCGAGTGGTTCGAGGTCGCGGGCGGCGTGCTGCAGATCGCGGGCCTCAGCATGATCACGGCCCGCGCGCTGCGCCTCGACGACGCGGAGTGGGCCCGCCGGGGCTGACGCCGAATCCGGGGCCGCGGGTGCCGCATCCGCCCCGACGGCCGGCTCCGCCGCTCGACCCCCCGCCCGACCCCCCCTACAGAATCGTGCCGAATTGCTCTCATGGGGCCCCATGAGAGCAATTCGGCACGATTCTGCGGGGGTGTGGATGACTTCTGCGGCCCCGTGCGGATGCGCGGCAGCATCGGGGGATGCGCAAAGCGGCAGCGATCCCCGACGAGTTGAGCGGCATGGTGATCCGGGCGGCCGACGGCCCCGACTGGGGCGTGAGCCGGGGGCGGATGCGGCGCTCCGACATCCCGCGACCGTTCCACGGTGTCGCCGCGTTCGACCTGGACCCGGGCGAGCTCACCGAACGCTGCCGCGCGTTCGCCCCGCTGCTGCTCCCCGGACAGCACTTCAGCCACGTCACCGCCCTCGGGCTCTTCGGCGCTCCGCTTCCGCGCGGATGCGACGAGGAGCCCCTGCATCTGTCGGTGCTCTTCCCGCGCACCCCGCCGCGCGGGGCGGGGGTGCGCGGGCACTCGCTGCGCCGGCTCGTCGGCGCGACGGTGCGGGGGTACCCCGTCGTCGACCCCGCCTACGCGTGGTGCCAGTCCGCGTCGCTGCTCAGCAGGGAGGACCTCGTGGCGGCCGGCGATGCGCTCGTCACGGGTCCGCGGGTGCGGGGGGAGCGCACGGCGGGAGTCACGACGATCGCGCGTCTCGCCGAGGTCGCGGCTCTTCTGCACGGAACCCCGGGCGCGGCGAAGGTCGCGTGGGCGCTGCCCCGCATCCGTGCGGGTGTGGACTCGCGACCCGAGACGCTGCTGCGCCTGCTGCTCGTGCGGTGCCGACTGCCCGAGCCCGTGGTGGATTTCGAGGTGGAGGTCGGGGGCGGTCTGCTGCTGCACGCGGACCTCGCCTACCCCGCGGAGCGCATCGTCTTCGACTACGAGGGCGACGTGCACCGCGTCGACCGGGAGACGTGGCTGCGCGATCTGCGTCGGCGTGAGCTCTTCGAGGACGCGGGCTACCGCGTCATCCGCGTCACCGCCGCCGACCTGTTCCGCGATCCGGGTGCGTTCGTCGCCCGCATCCGTGCCGTGCGCGCGTCGCGTCGCGGGTGACCCCCGCAGAATCGTGCCGAATTGCTCTCATGGGGCTCCATGGCGACAATTCGGCACGATTCGCGGGGGTGCAGTGCGCGGGGTGCGCGGCGCCGGATGCGGGGCCGCGGCCGGGTTACGGGGTCGCGTCCGCGGGCATCGGCTCGATCGTCGCGTCGAGCGCGCCGTCGAACGGCTCGGGCAGCTGGATGACACCCTCCACGAGCGAGACCACCGCGGTCCAGAAGCCGTGGTCGGGCTGCTCGAAGGCGTAGCCGGGCACGAGCCAGGCATTGCCGTCGACGTCCCACAGCATCAGGAGCGTCGCCTCGGCGTGCTCGAGCGTCACGGTGACGGTCTCGGGCGTCGGCATGGGGTCGGGCTCGGGCATCGGGTCGGGCAGCGGCGCGGGCGCCGGGTCGACGGGTGCCGGCTCGCTCGACGAGGGGCTGTCGGGGTCGGTCACGGCCGGTGCGTCGTCCGGCGCCGGCTCGCCCGCGGGCGTGCCGAGCGGCGACTCGACCGCGTCGACGCCCGCGCCGGGCTCCGCACCGCGCGCCACGTCGCTCGCCGCGAACGCGACCGCGCCGCCGCCGTAGTCCGGGCCGGCGGCGCCGAACCAGCGTCCGTCCTCGAGACGCTCGACCGCCTCGACGGGGGACACCGTGTCGTAGGCGCCGCGCTCGACGACCTCGACCGCGTGCCCGCTCGCCCACGAGATCACGCCGAGCGGCGACCACGAGACGCTCCACTCGAGCGCCGTCGCAACGCCGTCCACCTCGAGGTTCGCCGAGGCGAGGGTCTGCCACTCGTCGACGGTCACGCGGATGTCGGCCTCCGCCACGTCGAGGCCCGTCGCGGCGAACAGGGCCGCGGCGCGCTCCCGCGCCTCCGCCGCATCCGGTGCCTGCGACTGCGCGGCGGGCACGGTGGGGATCTGGCAGTCCTGGTAGCTGCCGTCGGTGCCGTCCTCGTTCGTGACGGCGACCTCCTGGCAGACCGGCTCGGGGTAGGCGGTCGGGTCGGAGTACCACCAGTCGCCCGCACCCGACCAGCTGAGGGTGAGCAGCGCGGCGCTGCCGTCCTCCGGCCCCACGACGTAGCTCGGGTACTCGGCGCTCGAGTACTGCGACTCGCTCGGCGTGCCCGGCAGGCCGAGCGCGGCCGCGGCATCCGCGAGCGCCGACTGCGGGGTCCCGGGGCGCACCAGCTGGTACACGCTGCCGCTGCCCCCGGAGTGCGAGAGGGCGTCACCCGCGACGTAGCGGTAGTCGACCCAGAGGGCGATCCGCGCGTCCGCGTCGGCCGACAGCGCCTCGGCGCCGGAGGGACCGTTCGCGCCGCCCGCCACGGCGAAGAGCGGGGTGCGGGGCGCCACGATCCCCGGGACGACGAGCGCTCCGACCGAGACGGCGGCGACGGCGGTCAGCGAGATGCCGGCCGCGCGCATCGCGCGCCCGTGGCGGACGAGGCGCGGCGCACGCCGGTCGGGGGCGCCCGTGACGAGCTCGGCGTCGAGCTCGGGGGCCGCAGGCGTGGATGCGGTGCGACGGAGGCGGGCCTCGGCGTCGTGCAGGGATGCGTCGTTCATACCCTGTCTATGTCGCGGGGGCGGCGGATCTTTCACCCGTGGATGCGGCATCCGGGTCCGACCCCGACAGCGCGGCGGCGAGCGCCCTCTTCGCGCGGTGCAGGCGGATGCTGGCGGCGTTGGGCGTGACCCCGAGCGCCACGGCGGCCTCGGCCACCGCGAGCCCGTCGAGCACCACGAGGGCGAGCACCTCGCGCTGCGGGCCGGTGAGGTTGCGCCAGGCTCGCGCGAGCTGCGGGTCGCCCTCGAAGGCGGCGTCGGCGGCGGGCGCCGCATCCGGTGCCGTGAACAGGGCGAGAGCGTTCGCGCGCACCGCGTGACGCCTGCGGTGGTTCGCGACCTGGTACGACGCGATCCGGTACAGCCACGGCAGCTCCTCGCCGGGGGTGACGGATGCGCGCTTGCGCCACGCGACGGCGAAAACGTCGGCCGCGAGGTCCTCGACCGCCTCGCGCTCGACACGGCGTGCGAGGTAGGCGCTCACCGCCGACAGGTGCTGTCGGTAGACGTCGGTGAACTCGGCGCGCGCGTCGGGCATGCCCCCAGTGTGCGGCATCGCGCACGCGGCGTCCGCCCAACGTTTCCGCGCGCATCCTCGTCCGCTGCCGCGGTGCCGCGGGCTCGGGTAGAGTGGACGGTCGCGACGCACACCGGGCGCCGCATCGAGATCTGAATATCGGAGGCTGACGTGGACATCGACCTCGCCGTTTTGCGGCTCATGGAGCGGGAGCGCGAGATCCCGTTCGACGAACTCGTTCAGATCATCGAGCAGGCGATCCTCACCGCCTACCTCAAGCACACCGACAAGACCGCCGACTCCGGCGCGCGCGCCGAGCTCGACCGCAAGACCGGTCACGTCACGATCTACGTGCCCGAGCTCGACGAGGACGGCGAGGTGATCGGCGAGGCCGTCGACAGCCCCGACGACTTCGGGCGCATCGCGGCGTTCGCGGCCAAGCAGGTCATCAACCAGCGGCTACGCGACATCGGCGACGACAAGGTGCTCGGCGAGTTCCGCGGCAAGGAGGGCGACATCGTCGCCGGCGTCATCCAGCAGGGGCCGAACCCGCGGATGGTGCACATCGACCTCGGCAGCATCGAGGCGATCCTGCCGCCCGAGGAGCAGGTGCCGGGCGAGGAGTACCCGCACGGGGCCCGCATCCGGGTGTACGTGACGAGCGTCGCGAAGGGGCTCAAGGGGCCCTCGATCACGGTGAGCCGCACGCACCCCGGCCTCGTGCGCAAGCTGTTCGCGCTCGAGGTGCCCGAGATCGCCTCCGGCGTCGTCGAGATCGCCTCGCTCGCCCGCGAGGCCGGCCACCGCACCAAGATCGCGGTGCGCGCGACGCAGCCCGGCATCAACGCCAAGGGCGCCTGCATCGGCGAGCTCGGGGCGCGCGTGCGGGCGGTCACGACCGAGCTCGGCGAGGAGAAGATCGACATCGTCGACTACTCGGATGACCTGGTCACCTTCGTCTCCAACGCCCTGAGCCCCGCGAAGGTCACGAGCGCGTTCGTCGTCGACCCCGCGCTCAAGGCCGTGCGCGCCCTGGTTCCCGACTACCAGCTGTCGCTCGCGATCGGCAAGGAGGGCCAGAACGCCCGCCTCGCCGCCAAGCTCACGGGCGCCCGCATCGACATCCAGCCCGACTCGGTGATGGAGTCCTGAGCCTCGCGCGCAGGAACCCGGAGAGGGGAGGGGGTAGAGTGGAACCCGTCAGAACCTGCCTGGGTTGTCGGCAGCGTGCGTCCCGCACCTCACTCGTGAGGGTCGTCGCGCGCGACGAGCGGGTCGTGGTGGATGCCACCGCCTCGCTCGACGGGCGCGGAGCCTGGGTCCACCCGGACCCCGGATGCGTCGCCGCCGCGATCCGGAGACGCGCCCTCGGGCGTGCGCTCCGCCGGGAAGGGTCGCTCGACACGAGCGAACTGACGAACCTCTATCCAGTCCCTGACGAACAGGCTGAACGGCACATGGACAACTGATGAGCGGCTCGAAATGAGACCCCTCCACCGATAACGTCCGCTCCTGCCTGGAGCGGAACCAGACAGGAGAATTGTGGCTAACCCCCGCGTGCACGAGATCGCAGCAGAGCTCGGCATCGAATCCAACATCGCCCTTGAGAAGCTCAAGGAGATGGGCGAGTACGTGAAGTCCGCGTCCTCGTCGATCGCGCCGCCCGTGGCGCGACGCCTCAAGCAGCAGCTGGAGGCGGACGGCGTCGCGAAGCCCACCGACGCCAAGCCCGCCGCGCCCAAGCCGGCGCCGAAGCCCGCCGCCGCGAAGCCGGCGCCCGCGCCGGCCCCGGCCCCGGCATCCGAGGCGCCCGCCGCCCCGGCCGCGCCCGCGGCTCCCGCCGCCGCCGAGGCGGAGCGCCCCGCGAGCCCGGGAACCCCCGCGCCCGCAGCCCCCCGCCCCGCGGGCCCCCGACCGGGTGCCCCGCGCCCCGGCAACAACCCCTACGCGCCCAGCCAGGGCATGCAGCGCCCCGGTGCGCCGCGCCCCGGCAACAACCCGTTCTCCTCGACGCAGGGCATGCCGCGTCCGGGCGGCGGCGCCATCCCGCGCCCCGCGGCGCCGCGCCCCGGCGCGCCCCGCCCGGGTGCGCCGCGACCCGGTGCCCCCCGCCCCGGCGCCCCGTTCCAGCAGCGTCCCGGCGGCCCCGGCCGTCCGGGCGGCGCCGGCGGCGGCTTCCAGCGCCCCGGCGGCGGCCCCGGCGGCTACGCCGGACGTCCCGGCGGGGGCGGCGGTCGTGGCCGAGGCCCCGGCGGCGGCACCGCGGGAGCGTTCGGAAAGGGCGGCGGCAAGTCGCGTGCCCGGAAGTCGAAGCGGACGAAGCGCGCCGAATTCGAGATGCGGGAGGCCCCGCAGCTCGGCGGCGTGGCGATCCCGCGCGGCGACGGCAACACCGTCATCCGGCTGCGTCGCGGCGCGTCCATCTCGGACCTCGCCGACAAGCTGGAGACGCTCACCAAGTACTCGGTGCAGCCGGGTGCCCTCGTGACCGCCCTCTTCCACCTCGGCGAGATGGCGACGGCGACCGAGTCGCTCGACGAGGCCACCTTCCAGATCCTCGGCGAGGAGCTCGGCTACAAGATCCAGGTCGTGAGCCCCGAGGACGAGGACAAGGAGCTGCTCGAGGGATTCGGACTCGACCTCGAGCAGGAGCTCGAGGACGAGGACGACGACGACCTCGAGATCCGGCCCCCGGTCGTGACCGTCATGGGTCACGTCGACCACGGAAAGACCAAGCTGCTCGACGCGATCCGCAAGGCGAACGTCGCATCCGGTGAGGCCGGCGGCATCACCCAGCACATCGGCGCCTACCAGGTGTGGACCGAACACGAGGGCATCGAGCGCGCCATCACCTTCATCGACACCCCCGGTCACGAGGCGTTCACCGCCATGCGTGCCCGCGGTGCGCAGGTGACCGACCTCGCGATCCTCGTGGTCGCCGCCGACGACGGCATCATGCCGCAGACGGTCGAGGCGCTGAACCACGCGCAGGCCGCCGGTGTGCCGATCGTCGTCGCGGTCAACAAGGTCGACAAGGAGGGGGCGAACCCCGCCAAGGTGCGCCAGCAGCTCACCGAGTTCGGGCTCGTGGCCGAGGAGTACGGCGGCGACACGATGTTCGTCGACGTGTCCGCGCTCAACAACGTCGGCATCGACACGCTGCTCGACGCGGTGCTGCTCACCGCCGACGCGGGCCTCGACCTGCGCGCCAACCCCAACAAGGCCGCGCGCGGTGTCGCCATCGAGGCGAAGCTCGACAAGGGCCGCGGTGCGGTCGCGACCGTGCTCATCCAGTCCGGAACCCTGCGCGTCGGCGACGCGATCGTCGCGGGCACCGCCTACGGCCGCGTGCGCGCCATGCACGACGAGAACGGCGACCCGGTCGAGGAGGCCTGGCCGTCGCGCCCCGTGCAGGTGCAGGGTCTCTCGACCGTGCCCCGCGCCGGCGACACCTTCCTCGTCACCGACGAGGACCGCACCGCCCGCCAGATCGCCGAGAAGCGTGAGGCCGTCGAGCGCAACGCCCAGCTGGCCAAGGCCCGCAAGCGCATCTCGCTCGAGGACTTCACCCGTGCGCTCGAAGAGGGCAAGGTCGACTCGCTCAACCTCATCATCAAGGGTGACGTCTCGGGTGCCGTCGAGGCGCTCGAGGAGTCGCTGCTCAAGATCGAGGTCGACGACTCGGTCCAGCTGCGCATCCTGCACCGCGGCGTCGGCGCGATCACGGAGTCGGACATCGACCTCGCGACCATCGACAACGCCATCGTCATCGGCTTCAACGTGCGCCCGGATGTCAAGGCGCGCGAGCGGGCCGCACGCGAGGGTATCGACGTGCGCTTCTACTCCGTCATCTACTCGGCGCTCGACGACATCGAGTCCTCGCTCAAGGGCATGCTCAAGCCGGAGTACGAGGAGGTGCAGTCGGGTGTCGCCGAGATCCGCGAGGTGTTCCGCTCCTCCAAGTTCGGCAACATCGCCGGTGTGCTGGTGCGGTCGGGAACGATCACGCGCAACGCGAAGGCGCGCGTCATCCGCGACGGCGTCGTGGTCGGCGACGGCCTCGCGATCGAGTCGCTGCGTCGCTTCAAGGACGACGTCACCGAGGTCAAGACGGACTTCGAGGCCGGTATCGGGCTCGGCAAGTTCAACGACATCCAGGTGGGCGACGAGATCGAGACGATCGAGATGGTCGAGAAGCCGCGCGGCTAGTCTGCAAGGGTGACGGCGGCTTCGGGCACCGGATCCCTTTCCGAGTCAAGAACGGGGACCCCTGCCCCGATTGACTCGGAAAGGGATCCGGAGCCCGAGCCGCCTGAGCCGTCAGAGGGGCCGCGCGTGCGGCCACCTCATCTGAGAGGGCAGGGAGAAGGCCATGGGGGAGAACCCTCGGGCGGCGAAGGTCGCCGATCGCATCCGCGAGATCATCGCGCAGCGGCTGGAGCGCGGCATCCGCGACCCCCGGCTCGGCTTCGTGACCATCACGGATGTGCGGGTCACGGGCGATCTGCAGCACGCGAGCGTCTTCTACACGGTGTACGGCACCGACGAGGAGCGCACCGACTCGGCGGCCGCCCTCAAGGCGGCGACCGGGATGCTGCGCACCGAGGTCGGCAGGAACCTCAAGCTGCGGCTCACCCCGAGCCTCGAGTTCATCGCGGATGCGGTGCCCGAGAACGCGGCCGCGATCGACGCCCTGCTGCGCGAGGCGAACGAGCGCGACAACGAGGCGCGGGCGCTGGCCTCGAACGCCCAGTACGCGGGCGACGAGGACCCGTACGTCAAGCCGCGCGAGCTCGAGGACGACGAGGACTAGTGTCCTGACGGTGGTTTCGAGACGCGGCTGCGCGGCTCCTCAACCACCTGAGCAGCTCGAGGTGGACGAGGACTTGTGTCCTGACGGTGGTTTCGAGACGCGGCTGCGCGGCTCCTCAACCACCTGAGCAGCTCGAGGTGGACGAGGACTTGTGTCCTGACGGTGGTTTCGAGACGCGGCTGCGCCGCTCCTCAACCACCTGAGCAGCTCGAGGTGGACGAGGACTAGTGTCCTGACGGTGGTTTCGAGACGCGGCTGCGCCGCTCCTCAACCACCTGAGCAGCTCGAGGTGGACGAGGACTAGTGTCCTGACGGTGGTTTCGCGACGCGGCTGCGCCGCTCCTCAACCACCTGAGCAGCTCGAGGTGGTTGAGGACTTGTGTCCTGACGGTGGTTTCGAGACGCGGCTTCGCGGCTCCTCAACCACCTGAGCAGCTCGAGGTGGACGAGGACTAGTGTCCTGACGGTGGTTTCGCGACGCGGCTGCGCGGCTCCTCAACCACCTGAGCAGCTCGAGGTGGACGAGGGCTAGTGTCCTGACGGTGGTTTCGAGACGCGGCTTCGCGGCTCCTCAACCACCTGAGCAGCTCGAGGTGGACGAGGACTTGTGTCCTGACGGTGGTTTCGAGACGCGGCTTCGCGGCTCCTCAACCACCTGAGCAGCTCGAGGTGGACGAGGACTAGTGTCCTGACGGTGGTTTCGCGACGCGGCTGCGCCGCTCCTCAACCACCTGAGCAGCTCGAGGTGGTTGAGGAGCCGCGAAGCGGCGTCTCGAAACCACCGCCCCGCGGAATCCTGAGCCGCTTGACTGCGTTGCGCCCCGTGTGACTCTCGCGCTCTCCGTCCTCGACCTCGTCCCCGTCCGCACCGGCCAGAGCTCCGCGGATGCCGTGGCCGCCTCGCTCGCGCTCGCCCGGCGCGCCGACGAGCTCGGCTACACGCGCTACTGGTTCGCCGAGCATCACAACATGCCGGCGGTGGCATCCACCGCGCCGCCCGTGCTCATCGCGGCGACCGCGGCGCGCACCCGCCGCATCCGGGTCGGCTCTGGTGGGGTCATGCTGCCCAACCATGCGCCGTTCACCGTCGCCGAGCAGTTCGCGGCGCTCGAGGCGATCGCGCCGGGACGCATCGACCTCGGCGTCGGGCGGGCGCCGGGCTCCGACCGGGTGATCACGGCGCTGCTGCGCTCGAGCGGCCCCACGAGCGACGTCGACCGCTTCGAGGAGAACCTGCGCGACATCCGGGCCCTCGCGGGCGAGGGGGCCGTGCTCTCGCTCACCACCCCCGACGGGCCGCGCGACTACGAGGTGAAGGCGACCCCGGCGGCGGGCGGCGTGCCCGAGATGTGGCTGCTCGGCTCGAGCGACTACTCGGCGCACCTCGCGGCGAAGCTCGGCCTGCCGTACGTTTTCGCGCACCACTTCTCGGGGGAGGGCACCGAGCGGGCGCTCGACATCTACCGGCGGGAGTTCCAGGCATCCGAGGTGCTCGCCGCCCCGCGCACCTTCCTGACCCTCAACGCCGTCGTCGCCGAGACGGCCGAGGAGGCCTACGCCCGCGCGCTGCCGAACCTGCAGAACATGGCGCGGCTGCGCACGGGCCGGCCGCTGCGGCCGATCGACACGGTCGAGCAGGCCGAACGCGAGGAGCTCGATGCGGCCTCGCGCCACGTGATCGACGAGATGCTCGCGCGCTGGGTCGTCGACGCGCCGGATGCTGCGGCAGCCCGCATCCGCGAGCTCGCCGCCCGCTTCGGCGTCGACGAGGTCATGCTCTCGCCCGGTTCCGGTGCGCGCGAGGGCGAACCGGCCGACCGCACGCTCGGGCGCGAGGCGACGCTCGAGCTGCTCGCGGCCCTGCTCGCCTGAGCAGCCGGCGAGGATCTCCGCTCGATGGTGCGGTTTCGGCTGGATGGTGGGCGCGAAGGCCCACCATCCAGCCGAAACCGCACCATGAGCGCGGGTGCCGAGGGCCGCGGGCTCAGGCCGAGGGGAGGGCGTAGCCGTCCCCGGCCCGCTCGACGAGGCCGTCGGCGAGGAGCCCCGCGAGGGCCCGCTCGCGCTGCACGGCATCCGGCCACAGCGCCTCGACCCGGGGCGCGGGCACGGGCAGCTCGCTCGCGCGCAGCTCGCGCAGGATGCGGCCCCGCACCTCGCGGTCGGACCCCGCGTAGGGCTTCTGCTTGGGCGCCGCCGGCCCCGTGTAGGCCGGATACCCTGCCGCCCGCCAGGCGCAGAGCTCGGTAAGCGGGCACGCCTCGCACCGCGGCGTGCGGGCCGTGCACACGGTCTGGCCGAGCTCCATGGTGCCCGCGTTCGCGAGGCGCGCCCGCGCCGCATCCGCCGGCAGCAGCGACTCCATGAGCTCGTGCTCCTCGCGGGTGCGCGCCGGCCCCGGCTCGCCGACGCCGCGCACCGCGCGCGCGAGAACCCGTCGCACGTTCACGTCGACGACGGGCACGCGGATGCCGTAGGCGAACGCCGCGACCGCCCGCGCCGTGTAGGGGCCCACCCCCGGCAGCGCGAGCAGCGCATCCACGTCGGCGGGCACGACGCCGCCGTGCCGCTCGGTGATCGCGACGGATGCCGCGTGCAGGTTGAGCGCCCGCCGCGGGTAGCCGAGGCGGTCCCAGGCGCGCACGGCCTCGCCGGGCGGCACGGCGGCGAGGTCCGCGGGCGTCGGCCAGCGCGCGAGCCACGCCTCGAGCCGCGGGATCACCCGGGCGACGGGGGTCTGCTGCAGCATGAACTCCGACACGAGCACACCCCAGGCGGGGAAGCCGGGAGCGCGCCAGGGGAGGGGGCGGTGCCCCGCGGCGAACCAGTCGGCGACGCGCTCGCCGATTCCGGCATCCGCACGCTCACCCATCCGTCCAGGGTACGGGCGGCGGGCGTAGGCTCGCGGCATGGCGAGATGGGCACCGAGGCGCACGGATGTGATGGCGGCGACGGCGGAGGAGATCCTCGGCAACTATCCGCGGGGCCGCATCCTGATCGGGGTCGACGGGCTGCCGGGCTCGGGGCGCGCGGCGTTCGCCGACGACCTCGCCGCCGAGTTCGCGCGGCGCGGCCACGAGGTGGCGCGCGTCTCGCTCGACGGCTTCGCGGATGCGGATGCCGCGGACGCCTACCGTGACGGCGCGGTCGAGGCGGGCTTCCGACGCGCCGTGCTCGACCCGTTCCGTCGCGGGTCCGCGTTCGCGACGGATGCCGCGGGCGCGGAGCCGCGCGCGGGCGGGGAGGACGTGGTGCTGGTCGCCGACGGCGGCTTCCTCAACCGCTCGTCGCTGCGCGGCGTGTGGCACTACACGATCTGGCTCGACGCGGATGAGGCGGTGCGCGCCGAGCGGCGTCCGGGTGCCGACACCGCGGCCGCCGCGGCCTACCTGCGCGACGCGAACCCGCGGGGTGCGGCGGTCGCGATCATCGACAACACGGATGCGGAGCACCCGCGGCGGCAGTTCGCGGACGCCTGCTGAGGGGGGTCTCGATACGCCGCTGCGCGGCTACTCGACCGGCGGGGTGGGGGTGCTGCGCGGCTACTCGATCGGCGGGGTGGGGTGCTGCGCGGCGACGCGCCGCACGACCTCGGCGGGGGCGAGGAACTCCGCCGTGCGCTCCACTTCGTGCACGAGCTCGACGATCGCCGCGTTCACGGGGGCCGTGAGCCCGTGCTCGGCCGCGGCGGCGACGACGGCCCCGTTGAGGTAGTCGATCTCGGTGAGCTGCCCGCGGCGGATCGACTGCAGGGTCGACCCGGGGTTCGGCACCGAGCCCATCCGTCGGGCGAGCAGGCGCGGGAACTGCTCGCCGAGCGCGAGCGGCAGCACCCCGATGAGGTCGAGCACGCCGCCCGATACCCCCTGCACGCGGCCGAACCGTACGCCGATCCGGCGCGCCACCCGCACGGTCTCGCGCATGCTCGCGGTCATCAGCCGGCGGAGCCCCGCGTCGGCGATGACCTCCTGCACGCTGAGCCCGGTGATCGCGGGCAGCGCGTTGACGTGGTTGATGAGCAGCTTGGTCCACTGGGCGCCGCGGATGTCGTCGGTCACCTCGACGGGCAGCGCGGCCCCCACGACCTCGGCGAGGTGTGCGAGCAGGGCGGCGTCGCATCCGGGCCCCGCCCCGACGACGACGGGGTTCGGTCCGGTCACCGTGACGTGCCCGGGCTCGAGGTACGACGCGGCGAAGAGGGCGAGCGCACCGAGCACGGGGGAGTCGGGCAGCTCGCGGCGGGCCACGTCGAGCCCGCCGAGGCCGTTCTGCACGACGAGCAGCGGCACGCCGTCGAGGCGCGTGGCGTTGGCGGCGAGCGCGGTCGCGGCATCCTGGGCCTTGGTGGCGAGGATCGCCAGCTCGGGTCGCTGCTCGAGGGTCGGGTGTGCCGCGACGCGCACGCGATGCTCACCCCATCCGCCGTCGAGCAGCAGGCCGTCGGCCTGCAGGGCGTCGAGCTGCGCACCGCGCGCGGTCACCTCGACGTCGTTCCCGTGTGCGGCGAGCAGGCCCGCGAAAACCCCGCCCACGGCGCCGGCCCCGATCACCCCGATCCGCATGCCTCGAGCCTATGCCGCTTCCGCGCGCGGGCTGCGCCCGGTTTGTAAAGCGTGCTAACATACTGGGGCGAACGATGACGTGAGCGGAGCTTCTATGGCGACGAGCAGTTCCTGGCCCCCGCGCCACGCTCTCGCCATGCCCGACAACACCTCCGCCCTCGACGGCGCACTGCGCGTGCTCGCCCTGCTCGACGACAACGGACTGCTCGTCGCGCCCACCGTCGCCGCCCACCTCGACCGGTGCCTCGCGGGCGACGACCTCGCCATCCTGCAGCTGGCGCGCTGGATGACGGAGGGGCAGCGGCGCGGGGTGGAGGCGCTGCCCGACCCGGTTCCCCTGCTCGACGCCGTCGAGGACGCGATGGGGGACGGCGAGTTGGAGCCGTGGGAGTTCGAGCTGCTCGTGGCCGCGACGGTGTGCGTCGACGACCGCACCGAGGTGCTGCTCGAGTTCGCGAACCGGTCGATCGCGGACCTCGTCGGCGGCCGCGTCAGCAGGCACCTCCGCCTCGTGGCGGGCCGCTTCGCGTTCTCCGACCCGCGGATGCGCGTGTGGGCGCACTGCAGCGCCTCGCTCGCCCAGCGCACCGAGGTGCACGCGGCGCTCAGCTCGATCTACGCGCGTCGTGGTGACGAGGAGCGGTCGCTCTGGCACCGCGCCCTGTGCACGCTCGAGGGCGACCCGGCGCTCGTCGCCCCGCTCATGCGGCTCGCGAAGACCGCGCTCGCGGCGGGGCACGGCGAGTGGGCGTACGCGGTGGCGCGCGAGGCGACGAGTCACGCCACGGACGAGCACGACGCGGGCCGCGCGCGGCTGCTGGCCGGGGTGACGGCGGCGGCGGTGGGCTACCTCGACGACGCCGCCCCGTACCTCTCGCAGGCGGTCGCCGCCGCCGAGCTCCGGGTGGGTGCCGAGGCGCTCGCCGCCCACCTCACGGTCAGCACCTGGCGCCTCGGCACGGTGCCCGAGGCCGAGTTCGAGGCGCTGCTGGCGCGCTACGACGGCGGTGACCGCACGGTGCGTCGCCCGCTCGCGCGCGCGTGCGCCCTCGCTGCGGGCCTCAGCGCCGAGCGGGGCGAGCTCGTCGCATCCGACCGCTGGCGCGCGCGGCTGGCGTTGCTCGACGACGACGGGGCGGCATCCGCCTTCTCGCGTTCCTGGGCCGTGGTGCACGGCGGGATGGGCGACCGCGTGCGCGGCGACCGCTCGGTGCTGGGGGAGGTCGCCGACGCTCTCGACCTGGGCCTGCGCGGGCAGAACGCGGCCGCGGCACGGCGGCTCGCCGGCCGCTCGCACACGGCGCCGACGCCGCGCGACACCGTGCTGCACGGGGTGGAGCGCTCGCCCGCCGTGCTCGCGCACCGGGCCGTCGCGTCGGTGCTCGTGCGGCTGTGGGGCGGCGACGTGGCGGGCGCGCACGACGAGCTGGCCCGTGCCGCGACGACCCTGCCGGTGGGTATCCCGTTCGCGGGGGTGGGCGCCGTGCTCGCGCGGCGGCTCGAGACGGCCATCTCGGGGGATGCGGGACCGCTCAGCCGTGCGATCGCGTGGTCGCAGCCGTACCCCGTGCGCGGTGACGCGCTGCTCGAGCGCGCGATCGTGGACTTCCTCGCCGATCGCGTCGACGAGGCGTCGCTGCACTCGCATCTGCACCACGAGCTCCACGGTCCGGCCGAGGCGCTGTGGGTTCCCGCGGTCGACGAGGTGGGGCCGCCCGAGGCGGCGACGGCGGTCGGCGGGCGGGTGCCCCCGGATGCCGTGGAGGCGCGCAGCGTGCGCGCGCTCGCGCGGGGTGCGGTGCGCGCCGAGGAGATCGCGGAGCTGGTGCCGCGGGCGCGGAGCATCGATTCGCCGTTCGAGCGCGGGCGGGCCGAGGCGGCCATCGGCTCGGCGTGGGCCGGGATCGGCGAGGTCGCGAGCGCGCGACGCCACCTGCGGGTGGCGGAGAGCCTGCTGGGGGAGGCGGGCGCCGAGGCGTGGCGCGCCCTCGTCGAGCGGCGGCTCGAGCGCCTCGCGGCGGTCCCGGATGCGGCGGTCGCGGATGCGGTGCGCCCGGATGCTGCGCCCCCGGCGTCGACGGCCGACCACGCGCATCCCCCGGTCGAGGCCGCGCTCGAGCCCTGGCGCGCCGTGCTCACCGAGCGCGAGCTCGAGGTGGCGTTGCTCGCGGCGGAGGGGGCGAGCAATCGCGAGATCGCCCATCGGCTGTTCGTGTCGGTGCGCACGGTCGAGGTGCACGTGGGCCGGATCCTCGGCAAGCTCGGCGTGCGATCCCGGGTCGAGCTCGCGGTGCTCGCCTATCGCGTGGGCGCGACTACGTAGTCCCCGCTACGTGTTCTCGCAGACGCGCCGGGCTCGCTCGGGTTGTTAGCGTCGCGGCGTCCGTGTTCTGCACGGAGCTGTCCGACGACGAACAGGAGCCCCGATGATCCCCCTCACCTCGCGCGTGCGCGCGGCCGCCATGGTGGCCACCGCCGCGGTCGCGGCGAGCCTGCTGAGCACCGCGGTCGGTGCGCAGGCCGCCACGGTCGACTGCGATCCCGCCTGGGAGACGCAGCACGTCTACGTCGGCGGCGACGCCGCGTCGTATGACGGTGACAACTACCGCGCCAAGTGGTGGACGCAGGGCGATGTGCCGGGCGCCGGCGGCGAGTGGGGCCCGTGGCAGCTGATGGGCGCGTGCGGCGCGGGCGACGAGGACCCCGGCGATGAGGACCCCGGCGACGGCACCGAGGACCCGGGTGACGGCACGGAGGACCCGGGTGACGGCACCGAGGATCCGGGTGACGGCACGGAGGAACCGGGTGACGGCACGGAGGACCCGGGCGACGGCACGGAGGACCCCGGCGACGGCACCGAGGACCCGGGCGACGAGGACCCCGGCGACGACACCGAGGACCCGGGCGACGACACGGGCGAGCCGGTCTCGACCAACCCCGACGAGATCTGCCGCCCCGACGGCCTCTACGAGACCCCCGGCGTCGACGTGCCCTACTGCACCGTCTACGACGAGGACGGCCGCGAGATCCTGCCGAACGACCTCCAGCAGCGCGTGATCGGCTACTTCACGAGCTGGCGCACGGGCCTCGACGGCACGCCGCGCTACCTCGCGAGCGACATCCCGTGGAGCAAGCTCAGCCACATCAACTACGCCTTCGCGCACATCGACGGCGCGGGACACGTCTCGGTGAACCAGACGGCCGACGGCAACGCCGCCACCGACATGGTGTGGCCGGGCGTCGCGGGCGCCGAGATGGACGCATCCCTGCCGTACACGGGCCACTTCAACCTGCTCAACCGCTACAAGGCCCAGAACCCGGGCGTGAAGACGCTCGTCTCGGTCGGCGGATGGGCCGAGACCGGCGGCTACTTCGATGCCGACGGCAGCCGGGTCGACGACGGCGGCTTCTACACGCTCACCGACCAGTCCTCGCGCATCGAGGCCTTCGCCGACTCGGCCGTCGCGTTCATCCGCGCCTACGGCTTCGACGGGGTCGACATCGACTACGAGTACCCGACGAGCAACACCAAGGCGGGCAACCCGCTCGACGAGGTGTTCTCGGCCTCGCGCCGCGGACAGCTCTTCGCCGGCTACCAGGAGCTCATGAAGACCCTGCGCGAGAAGCTCGACGTCGCGGGCGCCGAGGACGGGCAGCACTACCTGCTGACGATCGCCTCGCCCGCATCCGGGTGGCTGCTGCGCGGCATGGAGGTCATGCAGGTCACGCAGTACCTCGACTACGTCAACATCATGAGCTACGACCTGCACGGCTCGTGGAACCAGTACGTGGGCGGCAACGCGCCCCTCTACGACGACGGGGCCGACCCCGAGCTCGCGAGCGCGGGCGTCTACGGCGCCTACTCGGGCATCGGCTACCTCAACACCGACTGGGCCTACCACTACTTCCGCGGGGCCATGCAGGCGGGGCGCATCAACATCGGCGTGCCGTTCTACACCCGCGGATGGGCGGGCGTGACGGGCGGCGACGACGGCTTCGGCGGAACCGCGGCCCTCGCCGACCAGTCCCAGTGCCCCGACGGCACGGGCCCCTCGCTCGGCGGCACCTCGCGCTGCGGCGCGGGCGCCCAGGGCATCGACAACATCTGGCACGACCTCGACGGGGCGGGCGAGCAGGTCGGCGCGGGGGTCAACCCGATCTGGCACATGCTCAACCTGCAGAACGGCGTGGCAGGCAGCTACCTGCCGAGCTACGACTCGCCGACCACGATCCAGGGCAGCTACACGCACCGCTTCGACCCGGTCACCAAGACCGAGTGGTGGTGGAATGCCACGACGCGCACCTTCCTGTCGGGCGACTCGGATGCGGCGATCCAGGCGAAGGCGGACTACGTGGCCGAGAAGGGCCTCGGCGGCGTGATGATCTGGGAGCTCTCGGGCGACTACGGCTACGACGCCGCGGCGGGCGAGTACGGCATGGGGTCGACGCTCGTCGGCATCCTGCACGACACGCTCAGCGCATCCGCCCCCTACGGGGCGACGAAGGCGAACGTGCAGATGCCGACGCAGGCGATCGACCTGCAGGTGGTCTACAGCGAGTTCGCGCTCGGCGACAACAACTACCCGATCAACCCGCGGGTGACCTTCGTGAACAACTCGGCCGTCGACATCCCGGCGGGCTCCACGATCACCTTCGACACCGCCACGAGCGACACGGGTGCGCTCGGCGAGCAGAACGGCTGGGGCATCGTCAAGGTGTCGAGCGACCACACGGGCGACAACGTGGGCGGCCTCGACGGCGACTTCCACACCTACCGCATCACGGTGCCCTCGGGCGGGATCCCCGCGGGCGGCGAGGCCTGGACGAAGCTCAGCTGGCGGATGCCGATGACGTCGATCTCGAACCTGCGGGTGACGATCGGCGGCGTGAGCTACGTGGCGCTCGCCGACCATCCGCGCGGGGTGACCGTGGTGGCGCCCGGCGGCGGCACCGGGGGGACGCCGGGCGGCTCGGAGGAGCCCGGCGGCACGGGCAAGTGCTCGGCGGCCGCATGGGCGCCCGGGAGCGTGTACGTGGGCGGCGACGTCGTGTCGCACGGCGGCGCGGAGTACACCGCGAAGTGGTGGACCCAGGGGGAGACGCCGGGTTCCGCCGACGTGTGGGGCGTCGCGCGCGCCTGCTGATCACCCACCGCGGGAGGGCGCCCCGGTGCGTACGTGGAAACGCGTACGCACCGGGGCGCATCCGTTCCCCGGATCATGTGGATCGTGCGGACGCGCCCGGGGCGACCGGCTGCCTAGCCTGGCGACACCGGCGGGGCGTCAACCGGCGCTCCGTCACCTGAAGACAAGGAACGACATGAGAACGAGATTCCGCACGCGCGGTGTCATCGCCACGCTCGCGACGGGTGCGATGATCGCCGGGCTCGCCGCGGTGTCGGGCTCCGCGATCGCGGCTCCTGGGGCGGCTCCGGCCGACTCGCAGGGCTCGATCAACGGGTACCGCAACGTCGGCTACTTCGCGCAATGGGGCGTGTACGCGAGGGACTACAAGCTCAGCCGCCTCGACCAGTCGGGTGCCGCCGACGACCTGACCCACATCAACTACGCCTTCGGCAACATCCACAACCAGAGCCTCGAGTGCTTCATTGCCAACAAAGCACAGGGAACGGGGCCGAACGGTTCGGATGGTGCGGGGGACGCCTGGGCGGACTTCGGCATGGGCTACACGGCCGCCGACTCGGTGTCGGGTGTCGCCGACACCTGGGATCAGCCGCTCGCGGGCTCGTTCAACCAGCTCAAGCAGCTCAAGGCGAAGCACCCGGGTCTGAAGGCGCTGATCTCGATCGGCGGGTGGACCTGGTCGAAGAACTTCTCGCTCGCGGCCGCCACGGACGCCTCGCGGAAGAAGCTCGTCTCCAGCTGCATCAACCTGTACATCAAGGGCGACCTGCCGGTGATCGACGGGCGCGGAGGCGCCGGCGCTGCGGCCGGCGTGTTCGACGGCATCGACATCGACTGGGAGTGGCCCGGTACGAACAGCGGCCTCGAGGGCAACCACGTCGACACGGTGAACGACGCGAACAACTTCCGCCTGCTGCTGAAGGAGTTCCGCACCCAGCTCGACGCCCTCGGCGCGCAGACCGGCAAGCACTACCTGCTCTCGGCGTTCCTGCCGGCCAACCCGGCCGACATCGCCGCGGGCGGGTGGAACGACCCCGAGCTGTTCGACTACCTCGACTACGGCAACATCCAGGGCTACGACCTCTTCGGCGCCTGGGACACCTCGCGGGCCGGTCACCAGGGCAACCTGTACGACGACCCCGCGAACACCCTGCCCGCGACGCAGCAGTTCAGCGTCGACACGGCCGTCGACGCGTACCTCGGCACGGGCATCGACCCGGCCCAGCTCGGCGTGGGCCTCGCGGCCTACGGTCGCGGCTGGTCGGGTGTCTCGTCGTCTGCCCCGTGGTCGAGCGCGACGGGTGCCGCTCCCGGCACCTACGAGGCCGGTATCGAGGACTACTACAAGCTGAAGAACGTCGGCACCGAGTACTACAGCGCCGCCCTCGGCGCGGCGTGGCGCTACGACGGCAACCGCTGGTGGAGCCTCGACACGGCGCAGACCGTGGAGCAGAAGTCGCAGTACGTGATCGACCGCGGCCTCGGCGGCACGATGTGGTGGTCGCTCGACGGCGACCGCGACAACGACCTCGTGTCGGTGGCGGCGGACACCCTCCGCAACGGCGTGCCGGGCGAGGGCACCGACCCGGGCGACGGAACCGACCCCGGTGACGGAACCGACCCGGGCGACGGCACGGACCCCGGTGACGACACCGACCCGGGCGATGACACCGACCCCGGCGACGGCACCGACCCCGGTGACGACACCGACCCGGGCGACGACACCGACCCCGGTGACGACACCGAGCCCGGCGTGTGCGCCGCGGCGGCCTGGAACCCGGCATCCGTCTACGTCGGCGGCGACGTCGTCTCGTACCAGGGCGTCGAGTACTCGGCCAAGTGGTGGACCCAGGGCGAGACCCCGGGCAGCGCCCAGGTCTGGGCGTCCGCGGGCAGCTGCGACGGTGACGACACCGACCCCGGTGACACCGGATCCGACGCTCCGGCCTGGAGCCCGACCACCGTCTACGTCGGCGGCGACCTCGTGAGCTACCAGGGCGCGACCTACCGCGCGCAGTGGTGGACGCAGGGCGACACCCCCGGCGTCGGACAGTGGGGCCCGTGGGCTCTGCAGTAATCACGCGATGAGCGGCGCGGGCGTCCCGGGTGACCGGGGCGCCCGCGTCGTCGTCTGCGCGCTTGGTAGCATGCCCCGGTGACCTCCGGCCTGCTCCTCGTCGACAAGCCGCAGGGCATCACGAGCCACGACGTCGTCGCCCGCGCACGCCGCCTGCTCGGCACCCGCAAGGTGGGGCACGCGGGCACCCTCGACCCCATGGCGACCGGCCTGCTGCTGCTGGGCGTCGACAGCGCGACCCGGCTGCTGACCTACCTGGTCGGGCTCGACAAGCAGTACACGGCCACCATCCGGCTGGGCGTCGCGACCGACACGGACGACGCCGAGGGCGAGACCGTCGCCACCGCGGACGCGTCGGGGGTGACGGATGCGGCGATCGCCGACGGCATCCGCGCCCTCACCGGGCCCATCCAGCAGGTGCCCTCGAGCTTCAGCGCGATCAAGGTCGACGGCCGCCGCGCCTACGACCTGGCCCGCGCGGGCGAGGCGGTCGAGCTCGCCGCGCGCCCGGTCACGATCCACGCCTTCGAGCTGCTCGGCGCGCGACGGGTGGGCGAGACGGTCGACCTCGACGTGCGCGTGGAATGCAGCTCGGGCACCTACATCCGATCGCTCGCCCGCGACCTCGGGGCCGCGCTCGGCGTGGGCGGCCACCTCACGGCCCTGCGGCGCACGCGGGTCGGCCCGTTCTCGGTGACGGATGCCGTGCAGCTGCCCGACCCGCGCACCGACCCCGAGGCGTCGGCCCCCGCCCTGCTCGACCCCGCCGAGGTCGCCTCCCGGCTGTTCCCCGTCGTGCGGCTCGACGCCGACGCCACCCGCGACCTCGCCCACGGCAAGCGCGTCGAGCTCGACGCGCCGGATGCGGAGCTCGCCGCCGCGCTCACCCCCGAGGGGCGTCTCGCGGCGCTCGTCGAGCTGCGCCGGGGTCGGGCGCGCGTGCTGCTCGGGGTGCCGACCGCGGAGGTGCTTCGATGATCCTCGTCTTCACGATCGTGCAGGTGGCGCTCGCCTGCGTCGTCGGCCTGCTCGCCGTCGCGCTCGGGCTCGCGGGGCGAAAGCCGAACGACCTCACGGTGCTCTCGGTGTGCCTCGTCGAGCTGCTGCTCGTGGCGCAGCTCGTGGTGGCGATCGTCGCGCCGTTCGTCGGAAACGAACCCACCGGCAACCCCCTCGAGTTCTGGATGTACCTCGTCGCGGCGCTCGTCATCCCGCCGCTCGCGGTCGTCTGGGCGCTCGTGGAGCGCACCCGCTGGTCGAACGTCGTGCTGGGGGCGGCGGCGTTCGCGGTCGCCGTGATGGTGTGGCGCATGGAGCAGATCTGGAGCGTGCAGCTCGCCTGACCGCGGGCGCGGCCGTCCCGGCGCGCGGCGACTAGTCTGGAGGGCGATGTCCGCCTCCTCCCGCCCCCTCGCGACCGGCGTCGGGCGTGTGCTCGTGGCCGTGTACGCCGTGCTCGCGATCGCCGCGCTCGGCCGCTCGGTCTTCCAGATCATCGACCGCTTCGACGAGGCCCCCGTCGCCTTCTCGCTCTCGGCGGTCGCCGCGGTCGTCTACCTCGTGGCCACGATCGCGCTCGCCGCGGGCTGGCACCGCGTCGCCTGGGTCACGATCACCTTCGAGCTCGCGGGCGTGCTCGTGGTGGGCGCGCTGTCGCTGATCGCCCCGCAGCTGCTCGGCCTCGACGACGCGAACCCGTTCGGGCGCGAGGCCACCGTGTGGAGCGCCTTCGGCGCGGGCTACCTGCTCATCCCGCTCGTCCTCCCCGTGCTCGGCATCCTGTGGCTGCGCACGCGGGGTCGTGCCGCGGTCGAGAGCTGATGCGCTTCTTCGAGGGCCTGGATGCCGTCCCCGCCGGTTTCGGGCCGAGCGCGGTCGCGATCGGCAAGTTCGACGGCGTGCACACGGGCCACCGTGCGGTGATCACGCGGCTCCGTCGGCTCGCGGCCGAGCGCGGGCTGGCGGCGACCGTGGTGACCTTCGACCGCAACCCGCTCTCGCTGCTCGCGCCCGCATCCTGCCCCACCTCGCTCGTCAGCAACGCGCAGAAGCGCGAGCTGCTCGCCGAGGCGGGGGTCGACGCGACGCTCATGCTGACCTTCGACCGGCAGCTCGCCGAGCTCGAGCCGGAGGTGTTCGTGCGCCGCGTGCTCGTCGACGCCCTCGCGGCGCACCTGGTGTTCGCGGGTGCCGACTTCCGTTTCGGTCGTCGGGGGGCGGGGGACGTGGAGCTGCTCGTCGCGCTCGGTGCCGAGGCGGGCTTCGAGGTCGTGCTCGTCGACGACGTGCGCGCCGCCGACCGGGGTCCGGGGGAGCGGCGGGCGAGCTCGACCTGGGTGCGCGAGGCGCTCGAGGCGGGCCGCGTGGACGAGGCCGCACGCGTTCTCGGCCGCGCCGCCACCGTGCGCTCGGTCGTGGTCGAGGGCGAGAAGCGCGGGCGCGAGCTCGGCTTCCCGACCGCGAACCTCGACCCCGCGCGGCTCGAGGGGCTGCTGCCCGCCGACGGCGTGTACGCCGCGTGGGCCACGGTCGACGGGGTGCGGCATCCGGCGGCCGTCTCGATCGGCGACAACCCGACCTTCGACGGGGTGCCGCAGCATCAGGCCGAGGCGCACCTGCTCGACGTGGACGCCGACCTCTACGGCCGCACGATCGAGCTCGCGTTCGTGCAGCGCATCCGGGGGATGGAGCCATTCGCCTCGCTCGACGCGCTCGTCGTCGCGATCCGCTCCGACGTCGACGCGACCCGCCGCGCGCTCGCGGGGGACGCGTGATCGTGCGCCCGCTCTGGGCGGGGCGCACTCTCGCCCTGCTCGGCGTCGTGCTCGTGGCGCTCAGCCTGCGGCTGCCGGTGGCGGCGATGTCGCCCATCCTCGACCTCGTCGAGCACGACGTGCCGCTGAACGCCGTGGTGCTGGCCTTCATCGGCGCGGCGCCCCCGCTCGCCTTCGTCGTGAGCGGCCTCGCGGCGCCCGTGATCGCGCGCTCGGCGGGGCTCGAGCGCACGCTCGTCGCGGCGGTCGTCGCGATGGCGGTCGGCCACCTGGTGCGCGCTCTCGCCGCGGAGCCGGTCGCCCTCACGGGCGGCACGGTGCTCGCGCTCGTCGGGGTGGGCGTCGGCAACGTGCTGCTGCCGCCCATCGTGCGCCGCTACTTCCCCGACCGGGTCGGGCTCATCACCTCGATCTACGCCACGCTCATGTCGGTGTCGACGGCGGTGCCCGCGGGGCTCGCCGTGCCGGTCGCGGATGCGGCGGGCTGGCGCGTCTCGCTCGGCATGTGGACTCTCGTGGCGGCGATCGCGGCCGTGCCGTGGGTGCTCGAGCTCGTGGCGAGGCGGGTTCCCGCGCCCGCACCCGTGGCCGAGCCGGGTGAGGTGCCGCTCGGAACGGGGCCCGTCGAGCTGGGGGCGGTTCGGCTCGGCGACGCGCAGGCGGCAGGCACCGAGGCGGCGCTCGAGCACCGCCCGCCGTCGCGCCTCGGCATCCGGATGCTGCGCTCGCCCACGGCGTGGGCGCTCGGCCTCGTCTTCGGAACCTCGAGCATCACCGCGTACGCGTGCTTCGCGTGGCTTCCGCGCCTGCTCGTCGACCAGGCGGGTGTCGACGAGGCCTCGGCGGGCGGCCTGCTCGCGCTCTACGCGTTCATGGGGTTCCCGGCGGGGCTCGTGGTGCCGGTCGTTGCCGCGCGCTTCCCGCGCAGCACGGCACCGCTCGTGCTGCTCGGCGCGGTGCTGCTGACCTCGGGCTACCTCGGGCTGCTGCTCGCGCCGGGGTGGGCCCCGGCGCTGTGGGTCGTTCTGGCGGGGCTCGGCCCGCTGCTGTTCCCGCTCGCCCTCGTGCTCATCAACCTGCGTTCCGCCTCGCCGCAGAGCACGGTGGCGCTGTCGGGGTTCGTGCAGACGGTGGGCTATCTGCTGGGCGCGGTCGGGCCGTTCCTGGTCGGGGTGCTGCACGATGCGAGCGGCGGATGGACGGTGCCGCTCGTGCTGTTGCTCTCGCTCGTCGTGGTGCTGTTCCCGGCGGCGGCGATCCTCGCCCGCGGACGCCTCGTCGACTCCGAGCTCTGAATCGTTCCCGCTGTCGCCGGCAGCGCGTAGCGTGTGCACGTGGACGTCATCCGCCTCGAGTGCGACATCGACCTCCCGCGCGGCATCGTGTGGGAGGCGCTCGTCGACCCCGTGCTCGTGGAGGGGTGGCTGCACCCGAGCGCGCGCCTCGTCGAGGGGTCGACGTGCCTCGAGTTCCGTGAGCCCGAGCACCCGGCCCGCCCGGCGGTGCTCGAGGTGATCTCGCCGGCGTTCGGCGGCGTGCGCATCGAGTTGTCGCGGGTCGAGGGCGGCACGCGGGGCGAGTCGACGCTGCTCGAGCTCTCCGTGAGCGACACCTGGGGGCGCCGTGCCGAGCGCGAGGCGCTGTGGGCGTTGCGGCTGGAGCAGCTCGCCTGGCTCGTGCGCGGACGCCCGGTCGACTGGGGCAGCTGGGCCGAAGAGCACCGCGAGGCGGATGCCGAGGCGCGGGCGGAGGCGGCCCTGCGCGAGGCGCGCTGACGCGCATCCGTGCCGGGCGTCCCGCCCGCCTGCTCATCTGAGCACGACGGCACGCGGATGTTGTCGCGGTCGTGCGCGCAGAGCTACCGTCGAGGGGGAGGCATGATGGACGACGAACTGCTCGCCGTCCGCGTCGCGGAACTCTATTACGACGAGAACAAGACGCAGGACGAGATCGGCGCGCTGCTCGGCATCTCCCGGTGGAAGGCCGGGCGGCTGCTGTCGCAGGCGCGCGAGCGCGGCATCGTGCGCATCGAGATCGTGCACCCGCGCGCCCGCCGCCTCGCGAGCGAGCGCGAGCTGCGCGACCGCTTCGGCCTCGCCGACGCCGTCGTCGTGCCGACCCCGGACGGCGAGGCGGGCGTGCAGGAGCGCGTCGCGCAGGCCGCATCCGACTTCCTCACGGGTCTGCGCCCCGTTCCCCGCACCCTCGGCGTCAGCTGGGGGCGCACCCTCACCGAGGTGGCCGAGCGGATGCCGGAGGGCTGGGCGACGGGCGTCACGGTCGTGCAGATCAACGGCGGCGTGAGCCTCAACCGGCGCCCGAGCACGGCCGCGACCCTCGCCGCGACGATCGCGCAGCGCGGCGGCGGGCACGCGGTGCTGCTGCCGAGCCCCGCCATCCTGGAGCGCGTCTCGACCAAGAAGGCGATCGAGTCGGACCGCACGGTGGCGGGCGTGCTCGAGCGCGCGGCCGAGGCCAACGCCTACCTGTTCAGCGCCGGTGTCGTCGACGCCAACTCGGCGCACGTCGAGAGCGGCTACCTGCGCGCCGACGACGTCGAGGAGCTCGCCCGCCGCGGCGCGATCGGCGACGTCGTCGGGCGCTACATCGACGCCAACGGCAACATCGTCGACCCCGCGCTCGACGAGCGCACCCTCGGCATCTCGCTCGACACCCTGCGTGCGGCCGCGACGGCGATCCTCGTCGTCGCCGGCTCCGCCAAGCACGACATCGCCCGCGCCGTCGTCACGAGCGGGCTGTGCACCGTTCTCATCACCGACGAGGCCACCGCCCGCGCCCTCCTGGAGGACTCATGACCCATCCGACCACCGCGCTCGCCCCCGCCGAGCGCGCCATCCGCCTCATCGGCGGCGACCTGACCGAGCGCAGCCTCACGCAGCACCTCGAGGGGCTGTCGGGCGTCGACGCGGTCGGGCTCGAGCAGCGCGCCGCCGGGCTCGCCACGCGGTCCATCAAGACCAGCTCGAAGGCGTGGGCCCTCGACCGCATCATCGAGCTCATCGACCTGACCACCCTCGAGGGCGCCGACACCCCCGGCAAGGTGCGCTCGCTCGTGGCGAAGGCGCTCACCCCCGACGCCTCCGACCCCTCGACGCCGCGCGTCGCCGCCGTGTGCGTGTACGGCGACATGGTGCCCGCCGCGGTCGAGGCTCTCGGCGCCGCGCACGGCGACCCGGATGACGGCCTCGTCTCGGTCGCGGCCGTCGCCACCGCCTTCCCCTCCGGGCGCGCCTCGCTCGCGGTCAAGCTCGCCGACACGCGCGACGCGGTCGCGGCCGGTGCCGACGAGATCGACATGGTGATCGACCGCGGGGCGTTCCTCGCCGGCAACTACGGCACCGTGTTCGAGCAGATCGTCGCCGTCAAGGAGGCGTGCCGCCGTGACGACGGCAGCTTCGCGAGCCTCAAGGTGATCCTCGAGACGGGCGAGCTGAACACCTACGACAACGTGCGCCGCGCGTCGTGGCTCGCGATCCTCGCGGGCGGCGACTTCATCAAGACCTCGACCGGCAAGGTGAGCCCGGCCGCCACGCTGCCGGTGACGCTGCTCATGCTCGAGGCGGTGCGCGACTGGCACCGGTTGACGGGCGAGCGCGTGGGGGTGAAGCCCGCGGGCGGCATCCGCACCTCGAAGGACGCGATCCGTTACCTCGTGACGGTCGCCGAGACGGTGGGCGAGCAGTGGTTGCAGCCGCACCTGTTCCGCTTCGGCGCGTCGAGCCTGCTGGGCGACGTGCTGCTGCAGCGCCAGAAGCTCCGCACCGGCCACTACTCCGGCCCCGACTACGTGACGATCGACTGAGCGCCCCCCACCCCGCCGGCAGCCGCGAAGAACCCCACCCCGCTGATAGCCGCGAAGAACCCCACCCCGCTGGTTGAGTAGCCGCGAAGCGGCGTATCGAAACCCCCACGAAGGACACGATCCACATGAAAGACATCGAGATCACCGGCCGCGGCTTCCTCGACTACGCCCCGGCGCCCGAGTCGACGAGCATCCTGAAGCTGCGCGACTCCTACGGCCTCTTCATCGACGGCGAGTTCCGTGACGGCTCGGGCGGCTCGTTCACGACCATCTCGCCGGCGACCGAGAAGCGCATCGCCGAGGTGGCGTCCGCATCCGAGGCCGACGTCGACCTCGCGGTGGCCGCCGCGCGCCGCGCCTACGAGAAGACGTGGTCGCGGATGTCGGGCTCCGACCGCGGCAAGTACCTGTTCCGCATCGCCCGGCTCGTGCAGGAGCGCGCGCGTGAGCTCGCGGTGGCCGAGTCGCTCGACAACGGCAAGCCCATCAAGGAGAGCCGCGACACCGACATCCCGCTCGTGGCCGCCTGGTTCTTCTACTACGCGGGCTGGGCCGACAAGCTCGACTACGCCGGGCTCGGTGCGAACCCGCGCGCCCTCGGGGTGGCGGCGCAGATCATCCCGTGGAACTTCCCGCTGCTCATGCTGGCCTGGAAGATCGCGCCGGCGCTGGCCGCCGGCAACACGGTCGTGCTGAAGCCGGCCGAGACGACGCCGCTCTCGGCGCTGCTGTTCGCCGAGATCCTGCAGCAGGCCGAGCTGCCGGCCGGCGTCGTCAACATCCTGACGGGCGCGGGTGAGACCGGGCAGGCGCTCGTGCGGCATCCGGATGTCGACAAGGTCGCGTTCACCGGCTCGACCGCGGTGGGGCGCGAGATCGCGAAGACGATCGCCGGCACCCACAAGCGGGCGACGCTCGAGCTGGGTGGCAAGGCCGCGAACATCGTGTTCGACGACGCGCCCATCGACCAGGCGGTCGAGGGCATCGTGAACGGCATCTTCTTCAACCAGGGGCACGTGTGCTGCGCGGGCAGCCGCCTGCTCGTGCAGGAGTCGATCCACGACGAGGTCGTCGACCGGCTCAAGCGCCGCCTCGAGACGCTGCGGCTCGGCGACCCGCTCGACAAGAACACCGACATCGGGGCGATCAACTCCGCGGAGCAGCTGGAGCGCATCCGTCGGCTCAGCGACATCGGCGAGCAGGAGGGCGCCGAGCGCTGGTCGGCGCCGTGCGACATCCCCGAGAACGGCTTCTGGTTCGCGCCGACGATCTTCACGGGCGTGCAGACGGCGTCCACGATCGCGCGCGAGGAGATCTTCGGCCCGGTGCTCTCGGTGCTCACCTTCCGCACGCCCGCCGAGGCGATCGCGAAGGCCAACAACACGCCGTACGGGCTCTCGGCCGGCATCTGGAGCGACAAGGGCTCGAAGATCCTCGCCGTCGCCGACAAGCTGCGCGCGGGCGTGATCTGGGCCAACACCTTCAACCGCTTCGACCCCGCCTCGCCGTTCGGCGGCTACAAGGAGTCGGGCTACGGCCGAGAGGGCGGCCGCCACGGCCTCGGCGCCTACCTGCAGCCGGCTGGCCGCGGGTTGAGTAGCGAGCGCAGCGAGCGTGTCGAAACCGCGGCTGACGACCGCGGGTTGAGTAGCGAGCGCAGCGAGCGTGTCGAAACCGCGGTTGACCGCGGGTTGAGTAGCGAGCACAGCGAGCGTGTCGAAACCGCGGTTGACCGCGGGTTGAGTAGCGAGCGCAGCGAGCGTGTCGAAACCCGCACCACGAAGGGACCCAAGAAGTGACCCGCCTCACGATCCCCAAGACCTACAAGCTCTTCATCGGCGGCAAGTTCCCGCGCAGCGAGTCGGGCCGCAGCTACGAGATCCTCGGCGCCGACGGCGGCTTCCTCGCGAACGCCTCGCTCGCCTCCCGCAAGGACGCGCGCGACGCGGTCGTCGCGGCCCGCGCCGCGGTCTCCGGATGGGCGGGCGCGACCGCCTACAACCGCGGCCAGGTGCTCTACCGTGTCGCGGAGGTGCTCGAGGGGCGTCGCGCGCAGTTCGTCGACGAGATCGCGGCATCCGAGGGCCTCTCGCGCGCCGACGCCGGGCGTCAGGTCGACGAGGCGATCGACACCTGGGTCTGGTACGCCGGGTGGGCCGACAAGTTCGTGCAGGTCGCGGGCGCGGGCAACCCCGTCGCCGGTCCCTTCTTCAACCTCTCGGTGCCCGAGCCGACGGGTGTCGTGGCGATCGTCGCGCCGCAGGGCGAGGCGAGCCTGCTGGGGCTCGTGCGTGTCGTGGCGCCGGCGCTCGTCGCGGGCAACGCGGTGGTCGTGATCGCGGATGAGGTGCATCCGCTGTCGGCCATCAGCCTCGCCGAGGTGCTCGCCACGAGCGACGTGCCGGGGGGTGTCGTGAACGTGCTGACCGGGTCGCCCGCCGAGATCGCGCCGTGGCTCGCGTCGCACGCCGACGTCAACGCGCTCGACCTCTCGGGTGCCGGGGCGCTGGAGTGGGTGGACCTCGAGATCGCGGCGGCCGAGACGCTCACGCGCGTGCTGCGGCCGGAGCCGGGCGTGCCCGCGCGCGGCCTCGACCGCATCCTGGCGTTCACCGAGACGAAGACGGTCTGGCACACGAAGAGCCTTCTGTAGTCGGCGTGCCGCGGCGGCCGGGAACCGCATAACAAAGCGGTAACGGTTGTGTTACAGTCGGGTCACTCCGCGACGGTGCGGAGAACCCGAGTCGAAGGCAGAGCCGTAGATGGTGACCCATCCGCTGCGTCGCGGCACAGCGTCCGCGATCGTGACGCTCGCCCTCGTGGCCGTGCTGCTGCTGGTGCCGGATGCGGGACGCGTCTCGGCGACGAGCATGATCGGCGCGCTGCGGGCGCCGGGGGACCCCGCCTTCGTCGCCGGCCACCGCGGGGATCGTGCCCACGCCCCCGAGAACACCATGCCCGCCCTCGAGCGGGCGCTCGCATCCGGGCTCGACTTCGTCGAGACGGACGTGCAGCTGACCGCCGACGGCGTGCCCGTGCTCATGCACGACGAGACCGTCGACCGCACCACCGACGGCACGGGCGCCGTCGCCGAGCTGAGCCTCGCCGAGATCCGTGCGCTCGACGCCGGCTCCTGGTACGACACGGAGTTCGCCGGCACGCGCGTGCCCACCTTCGACGAGTTCGTCGCCGCGTTCGCCGGCAGCCGCAAGAAGGCCATCATCGAGCTCAAGGGCTACTGGACGCCCGACGGCATCGGCACGCTGCTCGACACCATCTACCTGCGCGGCGTGCAGAGCCGCATCGTGTTCGCGAGCTTCGACCTGACGACCGTCGCCCACCTCGCGGATGCGGCCCCCGACATCCCGCGCGCCATCCTCAAGCGCGACCTGCCGCGCGACCCCGTCGGGCTCGCCGACTACTACGGGGCGATCGCGATCATCACGACCCCCGCCTCGCTCGAGGCCGACCCGGATGCCGTGGAGCGCATGCACGCGGCCGGGCTCGGGGTGCTGGTGTACACGCTCAACAGCGAGAAGCGCTGGTCGGACGCGCTCGCGTTCGGGGTGGACGGGATCATCACCGACAAGCCCTCGAAGCTCGACGGCTGGATCGCGAAGACCGCGCCCGGTACCTGAGCGGTGCGGCGGCGGTGGTTTCGAGACGGCGCTGCGCGCCTCCTCAACCACCTGGGGGTTGCGCTGCGCGCCTCCTCAACCACCTGGGACTTCTTGAGGTGGCTGAGGAGCGCCGCAGGCGCGTCTCGAAGCCACACGCCCTCCGACAGGCTCGAGCGGCGGGCCGCTACAGGCGCCCCACGAGCGCGTCGAAGAAGGCGACCGCCTTCGCGTAGGTCGACACCCGGATCCGCTCGTCGAGGCCGTGGATCGCCTCGAGCTCGTCCTGGCGCAGGTCGAACGGCAGGAAGCGGTAGACGTGCTCCGAGATCGCGGCGAAGTGCCGCGAGTCGCTCGCCTGCAGCATCACGTACGGGGCGACCACCGCATCCGGGAACGCGTCGCCGATGCTCGCCGCGATCACGTCCCACGCGGGCCCCGAGGCGGGGGAGAGGGGCGCGGGGTCGGCGCCGTCGATCACCCGCACCCGAACGGCGGGGTCGTCGATCACCCGCTCGATGTCGGCGAGCGCGGATGCCACACTCGCCCCAGGCAGGATCCGCACGTTGAGCGTGGCGCTCGCCCGCTCCGGCACGACGTTCATGCTCGAGGATCCGCGCAGCTGGGTGACGGCGCGCGTGGTGCGGGTCATCGCGGCGAGCTGCGGGCTCGTGCGCGCGAGGGCACGGGCGACGGGCGCCTGGAAGGTGCGGGCGTGGCGCAGCAGCCAGCCGCGGACTCCGCCGATCCGTGCGCCGAGCACCGCCAGCAGCCCGATGACCGGCTCGATGAGGTGCGGGGGCTCTGGCTGGTTCTCGAGCCGCAGGACGGCGCGGGCGAGCACCGCGGTGGGCCCGTCGGGCAGCGGGATGGCCGCGTGCCCGCCCGAGGCCTCGACCGCCAGCTCGACGTTCATGATGCCCTTCTCGGTGAGCCCGACCACGGCGGTCGGCCCGAGCCCGGGCAGCAGCTCGTCCATCACGGCGCCGCCCTCGTCGATCACGAGCCACGGGCGGATGCCGCGCTCCCGCAGCAGCGCCACGATCGCCTCCGCCCCCGTGCCGCCTGCCTCCTCGTCGTGGCCGAACGCGAGGTACACGTCGCCCGCGGGCACGAAGCCGGCCGCGAGCCGAGCCTCGACGGCCTCGAGGGTGGAGGCGAGCGCGGCCTTGTCGTCGAGCGCGCCGCGCGCCCAGACGGCCGCCTCCTCGCCCTCGCCCGCGATCTCGGCGGCGAACGGCGGATGCGTCCAGCGGTCGGGGTCGTCGACGGCCACGACGTCCTGGTGCGCCATCAGCACGGCGGCGCGCGTCGCATCCGCACCCCGCCAGCGGTAGAGCAGGCTGCGTCCGGCGACGTGCTCGCGTTCGAGCTGCACGTGCACGAGCGGGAAGCTGCGCTCGAGGGCGGCCTGGAGGCCCGCGAGCGCCTCCTCGACGCCTTCGGCGCCCGCGTGCGAGTAGCTCGGGTACCGCAGCAGTTCGCGGAAGCGTTCGAGGGCGGCATCGCTCATGCCTGCATCCTAGGGAGCGGAACCGGCGCCGCGGGTCGCTAACCTGGGGGTGTGAGCTCCCCGCGCCCCGCCTCCCGCTACGGCGACCCCGGGTTCCGCCGTCTGGCCCTGGCCCCCGCGCTCATCGCGGCGGTCGTGCTGTTCGTCGGGATCGCCCTCATCGGCGACGGAACCTTCGTGTTCATCAGCTGGGGCGTCTCGGTGCTCGCCCTCATCGTGATCGTGTTCGCGATGCAGGCGCGGCACTGGTGGTGGGCGCCGGTCTTCGCGGCGGTCGTGGTGCTGTGGAACCCGGTCGTGCCGTTCGGATTCGACGGACCCGCGTGGCTGGGCGCGCAGTACCTGGCGATCCTCGCGTTCCTCGCCGCCGGCATCCTCATCAAGGTGCCCACCCCCGCGGAGGGCACGCGCCGATGACGACGGATGCGGCCGCACCGGCGCCGGAGCGCACCGTGCGCCGCCGCCCGGGCCGCGCCGCGGTGATCGTGGGTGCCGTCGCGCTCGCGCTCGTCGCCGCGGGCCTCGTCGCGATCCCGCTCGGCGGCTGGGACACGGTCGAGCTGCAGAGCGCGGTCGTGCCCGAGATCGCCGTCGGCGACACCTTCACGAGCAACCGGGTCGCGATCCGCGTCGAGGAGGCGTGGGTGGGCGGCGTGATGCCCGACGACTACGACACCCCGGATGACGGCATGACCTACGTCGTGGTGCGCGCCCACGTGCGCAACGTCTGGCGCGATCCCGACACGGGCGCGAGCAGCGTGCTCACCTTCGACGCCCTCGACGGGCTGCCCGCCGTGAAGCGGAACGCGATGGTGCGGCTCGCCGCCGACGGCACGTTCTCGTCGCAGCTGCCGCCGGGCGTGGAGTCGGAGGTGCTGCTGCGCTGGGAGGTGCCCGCCGCATCCGTCGCCGCGGGGCAGCCGATCGCGTTCGGGATGATCGACGCACGCCCGGACCGTGCGCTGCTGTTCAGCGGCACGGCCTGGCGGGACCCCCACGTCGTGGTGCAGGCGACGCTCGTGCCGCGCCCGTCCGAGGAGCTGGTGTACCCGTGGGACTCGTGAGCAGGCCGGTGGCGGTCGTGGGCTCGCTCGTGGCGGTGGCCCTCGCCTTCGTCGTCGCGCGCACCGAACCGGATGAGTCGCTCACCTTCGCCCCCTTCGCCGCGCACGCCGAGGTGGGGGAGGTCTCGCACGCCGAGGGCCTGACGGCCGCCGTGGACGACGCCCGCCTGGTCGACACGCTCACGCTCGACCGCTGGGTGGGCGAGACCACGGGGATGTGGTTGGTGGTCGACGCCCGGATGGAGCCGACGCGTTCGCCGTCGCTCGCGCACGCCGCGCTGCGGGTCGGCGACCGCCGCTGGACGGCGAGCCCGCGGCCGGGTGTCGGCGCGCTCGCCGGCAGCATCGACCCGGGCCTGCCGCTCGCGGGCGCGGTCGTCTTCGAGCTGCCCGTCGAGCTGCTGGACGAGCCGGCGGCACGGCACGCGGTCGTGCAGCTCTCGATCGACGGCGACACGCGCCTGCGGCCCGTGCTCGAGGTGGTGCTGGACCTGACCTCGCTGCCGCACGTGGCGGAGTTCGAGGCGCCGCGGACGGAGCGGGTGACGTGGTGACGGCGGGTTCATGGTGGCGGCGCTCGCGGTGGGCGCTGCTGGGGCTCGTGGTGCTCGTTCCGGCGGCGGGTGCCGCGTCGTTGAGCGTGGACGCGTTCGACTACTGGGCGGGGCAGCCGCACGCGCTCGAGGTCGTCGAGCGCGGGGATGCGGCGCAGCTGGGCGAGGCGCGCCTGCGGGTGACCGACAGCTGGGTCGCGGTCGGCGGCTCGGCCGACGGCATCGAGCTCGACGTGCCGGAGGGCACGGCTCTCGTCTCGGTGACGCTGGAGCTCGACGCGTCTGCTGCCGACGAGGACTTCAGCTGCAGGATGACCCTGCTCGAGCCGGCGCGCGATCGCGAGTGGCGTGACGGCTACACCGGCACCGACTACTTCCCGCGCGAGGGCTTCCCCGACGACATCCCGTACGGGTGCTCGTGGGCCGAGGTGCCGTTCCCCATCGAGCTGACGTTCCTGGTGCCCGAGGACGCGGTCGACGGCCTCGAGCTGGAGGTCATCGACCCGGAGCTGCTGCCGTCGGCGTTCCGCCTGCGTCTGGCGTGACGGGCGACGCGGATGCGGCATCCGCGTCGGCCGGGTCCGTTGCGGTGTCGTCGGTGGTCTCCGTGCCGATGGGGTGCGGGCTGCGGGCGAGGGCGGTGTCGTAGACGGAGCTGACGAGCGACAGCTGCACGGGCACGACGAGCGCGACCACGAGCAGCCCGATCGGGTCGTCGACGGCGGTCCAGAAGCCGAAGTCGTGGGGTCCGAGCATCCGGAACAGAGCGACCGAGAGCCACTCGCCTGCCGCGTGCACGAGCGCGTAGGCGAGCAGGAACCCGCCGAGCGCGAGCGGGCCCGCCGCCCAGATGAGTCGCAGCGAGCCGGCGATCGGCAGCCAACGCTCCTGGAAGCCGCCCGTGATCGAGGTGAGGGCGCCGCGCATCCAGCGGGGGAGACGCGCCCAGCGTTCGGTGACGGCGGCCCGGGCCCGCAGCATCCGCGGGTTGGTCGTGGGGCGGTGCTCGACGGCGCGGGTGCGCGCGTAGACGACCGCCGCGAGGGCGACCCAGGCGAGCGGCTGGAAGACCACGTCGCCGAGCAGCGTGGCGAGCCAGGCGAGGGCGTCTCCGAGGCCGCGGAACCAGAGCTGCTCGTCGCGCCAGAGGGTGACGGTGTCGACGAGCGGGGCGAACATCCGGCGGGTGGCGAGCCACCCCGGCACGCCGCCGAACAGCTCACGCAGCACGAGCAGGGCGACGAGCACCCAGACGGCCTCGAGGTAGGCCGAGACGGCGGCCGTCCAGCCGGGGAGGCGCGCGGCGAAGCGCTGCAGCAGCCAGCGGGCCGCGAAGGCGACCACGACCACCGCGAGCGAGTACACGTCGACGACGACGTCGAGCGCGCTCGTGGTCTCGCCGCCGAGGAAGTCGGTCTGGTCGAGGGCGGCGGATGCGTAGTCGCGCGAGTCCTCGGAGACCATCCCCCACGCGGCGTAGATCACGAAGAACGGCAGGATGGCGGCCGAGACGGCCGAGCCCCACCGGCGCAGGAAGCCGCGTGCGCCCTGCCCGGCTGCGTCGGCATCCGCCACGTTGGGCAGCGCGGAGCGCAGCACCAGGAACATCGCGACGTAGCTCGCGAGTCGTGCGATGACGGCGAGCGGCAGGATGAGCTGGCCGACGAGCGGCAGCTCGTTGCCGACCGCGGCCGCGAGACGCAGCAGCAGGAGGCGTGCCGTCCACCCGGCGAGGAACCAGCACAGCAGCAGCGGCCAGGTTCGGGCGTAGGCGCGCGCGGCAGTCGACAGCACCCCCTCACCCTATCGGCGGGGGCGCGGGTGGCACGGTGACGGCCTCGTACACGCACGATGCGGGCAACCGGCTCTCGGCGGACACCGGGTCGGTGGTCACCGGGTATCTGTGGGATGCCGAGGGTGAGCTGGTCGGTGTCGGGGCTGAGGAGTACGTCTACGACGCGTCAGGTTCGCGTCTGGTTCGCACGGACGCGTCCGGGGTGACCGTGTATCTGCCCGGTGGGCAGGAGCTGCGCATCGACGGGTTGACCGTGTCGGCGTCACGGTACTACTCCTTCGCCGGGCAGACCGTCGCGGTGCGCACCGGCACGGGGCTGGGTGGGGTGACCTCGCTGGTGTCGGACCTGCACGGTTCGGTGATCGCGGCAGTTGCGAACACGGTGTGGACCGCGACCAGTGTGGAGCGGATGTTCACCGACCCGTTCGGTGCCGCGCGCGGGGCTGCCTCGTCGATCCCGGGGGATCACCGCTTCCTTGGTGCCGTGCGCGACACCGGCACCGGGCTGACCTTGTTGGGTGCCCGCTACTACGACGAGACCGTCGGCAGGCTCATCAGTGTGGACCCGTTGCTGGATGCGGGGACGCCTGCGCAGTTCAACGCGTATGTGTATGCGGGGAACAATTCGGTGACGTGGTCGGACCCGTCGGGGTTGTTCTGGAACCCGATCGCGGATCTGGCGTCGGCGGCGAAGGGGTTCCTGGACGGGGCTGCGAGCTTCGCGTCGACGGCGTGGAATGCGACGGTGTCGTTCGTCGACACCTACAAGGCAGAGATCGTCGGCGCGGTGGTCGGTGTTGCCGTGTTCGCCGGGTGCATGGCGATCACCGCGGGGGCAGGCAGTATCGGGTGCGCGGTCGCGGCGGGTGCTGCCGGTGCGGGTGTCACGAATGTGATGAACCAGGCCAAGAGCGGTAAGCCGTTCGATGCCGGGTCGTTCCTGTTCGATGTGACCGTCGGTGGTGCGTTCGGGTTCGTGGGGGCTGCGGCGGGACCGGTTCTGGGTGCTGTGGTGCGGGGGATCGCGTCGACCGGGGCGGGGGCTGCGGTCGTGAACGCGGTGCGTACCGGGGTGTCCGCGGTGCTCTCGAAAGCGAAGAGCCTCCGCCCGGCACCCGCCCCGGCACCGATCCGGCCGACAGCCGTGACGGGGGGTGCGAAGTCGTCGTCGGCGGGGTCGGGGAAGTCGGGGGCGTGTTCGTTGGCGAACAGTTTCGTCGCCGCGACGCTCGTGTTGATGGCGGACGGATCGGCGAAGCCGATCGAGGACATCGCTCTCGGGGATCAGGTGTGGGCGGGCGACCCGGAAACCGGTGAGGCCGGGGCGTGGACGGTCACGGCACTGATCACCGGGCAGGGTGAGAAGACTCTCGTCACCGTCACCACCGACGACGGGGCGGTGGTCGCGACCGATGGTCACCCGTTCTGGAACAGCAGCACGGGTGAGTGGGAGGACGCCGACGACCTCGATGTCGGCGACACTCTTCTCCGGGTCGACGGGACCACCACCAGCGTCACCGGAACGAGCATCCAGGTGCGTGAGGCGACGGTGTACAACCTCACCGTCCGTCACCTCCACACCTACTACGTCCTCATCGGCGGGCAACCCACTCTCGTCCACAACAGCAGTTGCAGCAACGCATCACCACCCGCAAGAGGTTCCGGAGTCGGCGGCGCGGGTGCTGTTCGCATTGGCCAGGCTGGCGAAGTCTCAGTTCGTTCTGCCTTCGACATCGGGCCGAAGGCGACGCGAATAGTCAATGGTCGGACGAGGATCTTCGACGGCCTGAACTCGAACGCGGTCTCCGAAGTCAAGAACGTTCGGCAGCTCTCGTTCACTCGACAGTTGAGAGACTATGCCGACTATGCTTCTCAGCATGGCTTGCGGCTCGACATATACGTTCGAGGCGGAACGAGCATGTCTGCGCCGCTTATTCGCGCCGATCTCGATCTGATGAACCCGGTCAACATCATTAGGTATCTGGAATGAACTCCCTGAGACTTCCGAGAGGGCCGATCACAGCGGATGAGGCTGTGAGACTGAAAGAGGAGATGCTCCGGAGCGACCCGGAGTACAGGAGCCAGGTCGAGGCGGCGGAGGCCGAGAGGAACGAACGCGCTCGCATACTTCATGACGCAGAACGGGCGATCGTTGAGGACCTTGCCGGCGTCGGGGTCGAGGTCGACTCGGTGTGGGATTTGGTGAATTCCTCCGAGCCGTATCCCGATGCATTGCCTGTGCTGATGGGGCACCTTGAGCGTGGAGGCTATCCAGATCGAGTAATGGAAAGTATCGGCAGGGCCCTCGCCGTCAAACCGTCTGTAGTGTTTTGGGATCGTCTCAAGAGTCGCTGGCTGAATGCACGGGGCCCAGGAGAGGAGGATGGTGCGGCTGTAGCGCTGGCTGCGTGTGCGACCAGGGGGCAGTTCGACGACCTGGTTGCTTTTTTGTCGGCGGAGGAGCGCGGTCAGTCCCGGATCTACTTCATTCGGCCGATCCTCAAGGTCGGTGGCGACCACGGTCTCGCGGTCGTCGAGGCGCTTCAAGGTGATCCGGTGTTTGGGAAGGAAGCCACCGCACTGCTCAAGCGGCGACGGCGAAAGTAGCCGTGGCGGCGGGTTCAGTTCGTTAGGTCTTAGCTACCGGGAGCTATGGGCCTACAGTGACACGCTTGACGGGTTAGTGTTCGAGCTTGTACGAATCCCGAACGGGCCCCGTAGATGGTTGAGATGGTGAGGCTGTATGGCTGCTAAGTCGTTGTCTGGGCCGGCGGTGTTGCGTGCGGCTCAGGGGTTGGGGATCATTCCCGCGGATGCGGAGGTGTCGCGGCAGGCCGAAGTGCGGTGGGTTGCAGGCGAGCTGGAGTACGTGGCGTGGGTGGTGAAGGAGCACACAGGCGCGCTGTCGTGGTACTTGAACGTGGAGGACGCCAAATTCGGGCCGCTTCTCGACGAATACGGCCGCATGGCTGTGCGTGTTCGCAGTGACAGTAACGAGATGCCGTGGCCGCGTGCAGTTGACGGTGTGTTGGAGTCGTTCCTGCTAAACGGGTTGGGGCGGGCGGTTCGGTTCGTGGCCGATCGAACTGACTTGTGCTTGTTACTTGCCGACCCGAAGAACGTGTATCGCGGTGATATGTACGCCTGGCAGTTCGTTCCTGGCTATCCGGCGCGTCTGGTGCAGGCTCTGGTGTTGGCGCGCGATATCGGGAACCCCGAGCTGGAGGCGATGGTGCTGGAGAAGCTTGGCGAGGAGTCGGTTCGGCTACCTGACGGGAGCAGCATGGACATCATGGCGACGGCCAAGAGTTGGGTGCCTCGATACGCGAAGGAACTCGGGATGGATATCCCGATCCCGTGGCAGGAGTTGCGTCAGTAGCACGGCACCGCCGCGGTCATCACGGCGCGCGGACGGGTTTCCCGGGATGCCCCGCCGGTGCGCTAGACTGAGGATCGCCCACCGCCCCGCCGGCCAAGCCGGATCAGGGGAGCGACGGGGGCGATCTGCACCGAGAACCGATCCGGCGCACCGTCGGATCACAACCCGCGGCGAGACCGCCGCGATGGGGCCGAGGCCCCCGAGGAGAACGATGGCCACATCCGGCCAGAAAACCCGCAGCCCGAAGTCGTCGAACGCGAAAGGCGCCCAGCGGCGCCGCGCGCACCAGGACGAGACGGGCATCATCCCCGTGCTCGCCCGCGTCGTGCGCGGCATCGAGAACGCCGCCGAACGCGGCAAGGTGAACCCCGCCAACCGGGTGCGCTACCGCGTCGTCGCGGTGCTCGCCCGCGAGGAGCGCGCCCGCATCAAGGCGGATGCGAGCCTCGCCGACGCCGAACGCACGAAAGAGCTCACCCGGCTCGACGGCATCGCCACCATCATGGCGAAGACCGCCGCGCGCGACGCGAGCCTCATCCAGCTGCTCACCGACACCGCGCCGCTCAGCCCCGCCGCCCAGGAGGTGCGCCGCAGCCTGCTCATCGAGGCGGGCACCCCGCTCGCCCCCGAAGACCTCGTCGTCGTGACCGAACCGGAGGCGAAGCCCGAGGTGTCGGAGCGTCAGGTGGTTCCGCAGTCGGTGCGCCAGTACCAGATGTCGAACCCGTTCCTCGCGCCCGACTTCAGCGCCTACCAGAAGCCGAAGCCCGTCACGAGCGGGCAGCTCGACAGCTGGGAGCTCATCGAGCCCCTGTTCCGCTCGTTCGAGGTGGGGGCGGGCGGCGGCGCCGCCAGCATGGAGCTGCCCGAGTCGCGCACCCTCGCCACCCCCGGACGGCTCGAGCTCATGCGCCACCAGGCGCGCTTCGTCGAATCCGCCCGCGAAGGGCACCGCAGCTACCTGCTCGCCGACGAGCCCGGCCTCGGCAAGACCGCGCAGGCGCTGCTCGCCGCCGACGTCGCCAACGCCTACCCGCTGCTCGTGGTCGTGCCGAACGTCGTCAAGGTCAACTGGGCCCGCGAGGTCGAGAAGTGGACCCCCCAGCGCACCGCCACCGTCGTGCACGGCGACGGCGACGACATCGACGCCTTCGCCGACGTCGTCATCGTCAACTACGAGGTGCTCGACCGGCACGTCGCCTGGCTCTCGCGTCGCGGATTCCGCGGCATGATCGTCGACGAGGCGCACTTCATCAAGAACAAGGAGTCGCAGCGCTCCAAGCACGTGCAGGCGCTCTCGCGCACCCTCCGCCAGCAGCTGCCCGACCCGCTGCTCATCGCCCTCACCGGAACCCCGCTCATCAACCAGATCGAGGACTTCCGGATGATCTGGCAGTTCCTCGGCTGGATCGACGAGAAGAAGCCGATGCCGCGCCTCATGGCCGCGCTCGAGGAGACCGAGCTGACCCCCGTCGACCCCGGCTTCTTCGCGGCCGCCCGCCGCGCCGTCGTCGAGATGGGCATCGTCCGGCGCAAGAAGGTCGACGTGGCCGCCGACATCCCCGCCCGCCGCATCGCCGACATCCCCGTCGAACTCGACGGCGAGGCCGGCCGCACCATCCGCGAGGCCGAGCGCGCGCTCGTGACGCGGCTCGTCGAGCGCTACCGCCGGCTGCGCAGCACGCGGCCCGACGCGGACCCCGCCGACCTCATCCGCCTCGTCGCCGCCGCCGAGCTGGAGGAGTCGAAGCAGACCGACGGCACGGGCGACAACGTCTTCACGATGGTGCGCCGTATCGGCCAGGCCAAGGCCACCCCCGCCGCCGACTACACCGTCAACCTCGCCCGCAACGTCGGCAAGGTGGTGTTCTTCGCCAAGCACATCGACGTGATGGACGCCGCCGAGGCGCACTTCGCCAAGGCGGGGCTGCGCACCGTGTCCATCCGCGGCGACCAGACCACCAAGGCGCGCCAGGCAGCGATCGACGACTTCCAGAACGACCCCGATGTCGCCGTCGCGGTCTGCTCGCTCACCGCGGCGGGCGTCGGCGTCAACCTGCAGGCCGCATCCAACGTCGTGCTCGCCGAGCTCAGCTGGACCAACGCCGAGCAGACCCAGGCGATCGACCGCGTGCACCGCATCGGCCAGGAGCTGCCGGTCACCGCGTGGCGGATCATCGCCGCGCAGACGATCGACTCGCGCATCGCCGAGCTCATCGACGCGAAGGCCGGCCTCGCCGCGCGCGCGCTCGACGGCGAGAGCGCAGAAGGGGCCGAAGGCTCGCTGCAGCTGGAGGCGCTCATCGCGCTGCTGGGCGACGCGATCCGCGAACCCTGAACCCTCCCACAACGCGACCGTGCAGGGGAGCCCCCCGCTCTGGGGGGAGCGCCCCGGATGCGGGCTGCCTAGCGTGGGACTCGCACCAGTTGGGGGACTGGTCGGCGGCGGTGATCCTGTCAACATCGCGAACCTGGTACGGGGGTATCGAGGCTCGCAGACAGCATCACCGCCGCTGTATGTGCGGGGTCGTGTCGCGGCGGCTCAGGGGCGCGGCCGCTCAGGCGGTGCGGCGGCGGGTCGGGCCCGCGTCGAGCATCGCCCACACCGTCGTGCTGAGCGCGGGGTAGGCGAGCGCGATCTGGCGCAGCATCCGGTAGTCGACCTCGGCGCTCGGGCGGCGCTCGTTGTCGGCGCGGATCAGCTCGGCCCGCAGGGTGAGCACGACCAGCTCGTCGACCGACGGGATCTCCTCCATGAACTCCCACGGGTCCTCGCCCGCGCGCAGCCGCTCGAACACCACCGTGGCCAGCTCGTCGGAGGCCTCCGCGCGCAGCACCTCGAGGCTCGCCCGCCGGCGCACACCTGTCTCGTCACGCGGATCCACCCCACGAGCCTAAGCCGCCGCGCGCGGGCAGGGCTGCACGCCGCCTACGATCGAAGACGTGCCCGACAGCCCGCTCGCCTCGACGCCCTACGAGGTGCTCGGCGTGCCGTCGACCGCGAGCGAGGCGGAACTGCGCCGGGCCTACCGTGCGCGGCTGCGGCAGACGCATCCGGATGCCGGAGGGCGCCCGGCGGACTTCCACGCCGTGCAGGGCGCCTGGGAGCTCGTCGGCACCGCCGAGGCGCGAGCGGCCTACGACGCACGCGGGGCGCAGAGGGGCACCACGGCGAGCCCCGCCTACGCGCCGCAGGCACCCCGCCCGCGCGCGAACTCGCGGCCGCAGGCGCGATCGAGCGGGCACCCCGGCGGGTGGCACCGCCAGCGCTACCTCGCCGAGCTGCGGGAGTGGGTCGGGCGCGGCGCCCCGCTGCCCGACCCGTACGACCCGGCGCTCGTGCGCTCGGCGCCCGTCGCGGTGCGGCGGATGTTGGCCGCGGCGATCGTGGAGGAGCGCACGGCCCGCGAGCTGTCGGGGCTCGGCATCGGCTACAGCGTGTGGCACGACGTCGCGACGGTCGCCGGCAAGCTCGACCACGTCGTGCTCGGCCCGACCGGGCTGTGGGCGCTGCAGAGCGAGGACTGGGGCGGCGAGATCCGCGTCAAGGGGTCGGAGCTCATCGGTGCCGAGATCGGGCCGGAGAGGCCCGTGCACGAGCTCTCCGTGCGGGCGCGCGCCCTCGCCCGGCAGGCGCGCGTGAAATTCTCGGCGATCGGCATCGTCGCGCCCGAGGCCGACGCGCCCCGCGTGGTCGACCTCGGCACCGTGCGCGGCGCGCGGGCGCTGCTCATCCCGCAGCCGCAGCTCGCGCACGTCGTGCGCACCGGCATCCCCGGCATCGGCACGGGCGGGGTCGACCTGTTCGAGCTGCGCACGCGCATCCAGTCGGCCGTGCGTTTCGTCGAGGACTGAGCAGGCGCGGGCTCAGCCGCGGTGCGTCGGGGTTCCGTAGCCCATCGGCTGCTCGGGGCCCGGAAGCACGCGCGCGTTCGACGGCGCCGTGCCGAGCGGGCCGCCGTCGGTCGGCAGCGGAACGGGCTGCGGGCCCGTGGTCGGCGCCGCGGCGTCGGGGATGCGGGGCGCGCCCGGCATGCTGAGGCCCATCGCCGCGAGGTAGGCGGCGTTGACGTCGGGGGAGGGCTGCGACACCGAAGGAGCCATCGCCGGAGGCGTCATGGTGGGGTTCGACGCGACGGGGGACGGCGTGGGGGCGGGCGCGGACGGTGCCGCAGCGTTGGTGGGCGCGCCGCCGAACAGGGCGGGGAGCGCGAGGATCTCGGGCGCGGGCGTGAAGCCGGGGATGGCGGGGCGAGCCGAGGGGCCGGCCTCGATCTCGCGCGCGGGGGCCGCCGGGGCGGGGGCCGAGGCGTAGGCGGACGGCGACGGCGCGGACGCGTAGGCCGAGCCGGCGGATGTCGGGGGTGCCACGCGCGGCGGAACCGACATGGCGGCATCCGGGGTCGACGGAGTGGGTGCGGCGGCGGCGGGCGCGCTCGGGGGCGCCTGGCGGGCGAGCAGCTCGGCGGGGACCGCGGGGACGCGGGGTGCGCTGGCGACGGTCGGGGGCGTCGGCTGGCCGGGCGCCTGCGGCGTCGGCGACGCGGCGGGGATGATGACGGTCGGCTGCACCGTGACGGGTGCGGCGGCCTGCGGGGCGGGAGCCGGCTGCGGGGCGGGGGCCTGCTGGGCGGCGGGAGCCTGCTGGGCGGCGGGTGCCGGCTGAGCGGGGGCCGCCTGCGGGGCGGGGGCCTGCTGCGCGTGCACGTTCGGCGCCGGCTGATCGAGGTAGGCGGGCTTCGCCGGGGCGGCGGGCGGCTGCGCAGCGGATGCCGGCGGAGCCTGCGACGCGCGGACCTCCGGCGGCATGGGCTGTGCCGCGGGGCGGGGTGCGGCCTGCTGCTCGGCGGCCGGGGCTGCCTGCGGGTACGCGTGCTGCGGGGCGGCGTGCTGCGGATGGTGCGCAGGCTGCTGCTGGGCGACGGGCTGCTGCTGGGCGACGGGCTGCTGCTGGGCGACGGGCTGCTGCTGGGCGACCGGCTGCGGGGCCACGGGCTGCTGCTGCGCGGCCGGCGCGGGGGTCGGGATCCCG